>Ga0187864_10000039_pt1 | contig 141863 bp, 120 predicted proteins | sample June2016WEW_11_4_FD_132985 | JGI IMG/M metagenome (GOLD analysis project Ga0187864, IMG submission 132985) | Peatland microbial communities from SPRUCE experiment site at the Marcell Experimental Forest, Minnesota, USA - June2016WEW_11_40 | ecosystem: Environmental > Terrestrial > Soil >... | reverse complement strand
GAAGCGCCTGACGAAAATCGCCGGCCTTGAAGCCGACATAAACGCCGTGAACTCGCACGCGCGTGCTGATATGCTCACATATCTTGTTAAAAAAACAAGATGTCACACCTTTGCAATGCGGAGACAGACGCAGAGAAGAGTTTTAGCCACAGATCGAAATCAGATGCACGCAGACAAAAATCAGTGCAAAGCGCATTTTCATCTGTGTGAATCTGATCTGAATCTGTGGCAATCCCGGCGCGCCGGGACTCCGCGTCTGTCTCCGCGTCTCCGCGGCTCTGCGGTTGCATTTTTGTTGCGGTTGCCTTGCCGCGGGGGCGATTTTGAAGGACGCTTAATCGTTCGTTAATAATTCGTTCCTAGCATCCGCCGGGCGGGGGCTTTCAAACGAGGAGAACGCATCATGTTCCGATTCATCCAAGCGAGCGCGGCAATCCTGACGATGGGCGTGGGCATCGCGGCGGCGGATGTTCAGATCCAGGCCGGCGGGGCCACCTTTCCCAATCCGATCTATCAGGAGTGGATCAAGGATTTCGGGCAAGTGCATAACGACATCAAGATCGCCTATGCCTCCAAGGGTTCGGGGGCCGGCATCGGGGGACTTCTGGACAAGACGTTCGATTTCGCCGGGTCGGACGCTCCGATGAATGATGAAGAGGTGAAGAAAGCTCAAGCGGCCGGCGGCGATGTCGTGGAGATTCCCTCCGTGGCCGGCGCAGTGGTGCTGGCTTATAACCTTCCGGGCGTCAGCGGCGATTTGAAGCTCAGCGGGCCGGTCGTCGCGGACATCTTTCTCGGCAAGATCACCAAGTGGAACGATCCGGCCATTACCGCGCTCAATCCGGATTTGACATTGCCGGCAACCGACATCACCACCGTTCACCGCAGCGACGGCAGCGGGACGAATTTCGTCTTCAGCAGTTTCCTCTCCACCCAGAGCGATGATTTCCAGACCAAGGTGGGCTTTGGCAAAACGGTGAAATGGCCCAACGGGCAGGGCGGCTCGGGAAACGCCGGCGTGACCCAGACGGTGCAAAAGACCGAAGGGGCCATCGGCTACATCGAGCTGAATTACGCCCTGGCCCAGCATGTTTCGTTCGCGCTTCTTCAAAACAACAGCGGCAAATTCATCAAGGCATCGCCCGAGAGCGTTTCCGCCGCCGGCGAAGGGGCCGTCAAGGACATGGATGAAGACAAGACATTGGCGGTGCGTCTCTGGAGCCGGGATGGCGACGCCGTGTATCCCATTTCTTCATTCACCTATCTGATCTGTTACAAGGACCTGAGCTATTTGAAGGACCAGGCCAAGGCGCAGGCCATCGTGGACTTTTTTTGGTATGCCACGCATGATGGGCAGGCCAAGGCGCCGGAGTTGACGTACGCTCCGCTGAGTTCGGGCGTACAGCAGCGTGTGGAGCAGGCGATCGAGACCATCACCTTCAACGGCCAGCCGCTGCATCCGCCGAAATAAATGATGACCGCCGCTGTTGAATTTGATTCCGAGGCCATCACGCATAACCGCCGTTCCTACGGCGAACCGGCCATGCGCTGTGCCGCCACCGCCAGCGCAATCGTCATCCTTTTGATGCTGGCGGCGCTGTTGGTTGTGCTGTTTGCGGCGGCTGTTCCCAGCATGCGGCGCTTCGGGATGGAATTCCTGACCACCAGCGCCTGGCGGCCGAATTCATTGCCGGTGCTGAAAATGGATGCCCGCGGCAAGCCGATCCGCGATCGTCGCACGGGCATGAAGGTTGTGGATCATTACGACCCGCCGCGCTTTGGCGCCCTGGCGCCGGTGACGGGAACGGCCCAGACAGCGCTGATCGCGCTGATCTTTGCCGTGCCCCTGAGCCTGGGGTCGGCGCTGTTTCTGGTGCGCATCGCGCCGCTCTGGCTGATCATGCCGGTTTCGTTCCTCATTGAATTCCTCGCGGCCATCCCCAGCATCGCCTACGGGCTGTGGGGCATGTTCGTTCTCGGTCCATGGATGGGCGGTCCGGCGCGGTGGGACCGGGTGGCGGGGTTGGTGCCGATGCCCGCCGGAATCGAAAGCCGCCTCTCCGGGTTCTTCATGCGGATTTCGGGACTGCACTGGCTGGCCGAGCAGCAAATCGGCGGAAAGACAGTTCCGATTCCAACGACGGGCAGAGACATCCTCGTGGCGGGGATCGTTCTGGGCATCATGATTATTCCGATCATCACCGCCATCAGCCGGGATGTCTTGCGGAGTGTCCCGCCGGCTCAGATCGAAGGGACGATCGCACTGGGGGCGACGTGGTGGCAGAGTTGCCGGGAGATGCTGAAATACAGCCGCAGCGCGCTGTTCGGGGCGATCATTCTCGGATTCGCTCGGGCGTCGGGGGAGACCATGGCCGTGCTCATGGTCATGGGCAGCGCCGCGACCATTGCCGCCTCGCCGTTCACGGCGGGAACCACGATGGCGTCCACGCTGGCCGGTGAATTCCCCGAGGCGGCCACCAACGATCTTCATCGCGGGGCATTGATGGAGCTGGCGCTGATCCTGCTGATCATGTCCCTGGCGTTCAACATCATCGCCCGATATCTGGTGGTCGGTAAATCTGCCCGAACGTCCGCGGCGCACTAGCGAGCAAAGCCATGGCAAACATCAAGATCGCCCAAGCCAAGGCCACCAGCCAGATCATGTACGGCGTGTGCACCGCCTGCGCGGTTTTGATCGTCGCCACGCTGGTCCTGATTACGGGCTATCTTCTGATCATCGGGCTGCACTCGCTGAATTGGCGGTTCTTCGTCAATTTGCCTCAAAGCGATTCACCCGGAATGCGCAACAGCATCGACGGTACGATCATATTGGTCGCGCTGGCGAGTCTGGCGGGCATTCCCATCGGGATGTTGGCCGGGGTGTACCTGTCGGAATATGAAGCCAAATCGGTGCTGGCGGCGCCGGTGCGATTTGTCTCGGATGTTTTGGCGGGAGTGCCGAGCATCGTCGTGGGGATTCTGGGCTATGAGCTGATTGTGGTTCCGGCCGGGAGCTACAGCGGCTGGGCGGGGGCGGCAGCGCTGGCGTTCATCATGGTTCCCATCGTGGCGCGCACGACGGAAGAGATGCTGCGTCTAGTGCCGGCCAGTTATCGCGAGGCCTCCATCGCTCTGGGCGCGACCAAGGCGGGAACGATCCTGCGCGTGGTGATTCCCTCGGCCACGGGCAGTCTGGTCACCGGCGCGATGCTGGCCATCGCCCGCGTCGCCGGCGAAACGGCGCCGCTCCTGTTTACCGCGGTCGGCAGCCCTTACCTCGTCCATAACCCCAGCCAGCCGTTTCCCTCGCTGACGCTGCGGATCTACGAACTGTCCAACGAGCCTTCGCCGGAAGCGCAATCGCAGGCCTGGACGGGCATTCTCGTGCTCATCGCCCTGATCTTCCTGGTCAATCTGAGCGTCCGGTACTTCACGCGACAGCGCAAGTAATCGGATTTTGTCCGCTCCGCTGAAAGGTCCGGCGACGTAGAATCAGGGCATGGCCGGACCAGACCCTGCACCGAGGCCTTCCGGTTTTCTCGCGCTGGCATCAGGCTGCATTGTTGTCGCGGCGCTCTATTTTGCGCGGGACCTGCTGGTCCCCGTCGCGGTGGCGCTGCTGCTCACGTTTTTGTTGACGCCGATGGTTCATCGCGTCGAGCGGAAGCATGTTCCGCGCGTTTTTGCGGTGTTAATCGTCGTCGGACTTTCCTTCGCGATCCTCGCCGGGATCGCCTGGCTGATTTCCAATCAGGCGAGCGAACTGGCGATCAAGCTCGGCGATTATAAGGGCGATATCGAACGGAAAATCGAGAACATCCATCAATCACTGGGACGCGGCGCCCTGGGCCAGGCGACGCAGACAATCAATCAGATGGCCAAGGATGTCGCCACCAGCCAACCCTCGGGGAATGCGGCCAACGCTTCCTGGCTGAACCGGGGGACGCCGGGCAACCCGATGAACGTTCAAGTCACCTCGGCGCCCGAGGAAGGCGGCGCGCTCAAGACGATCGCCAATTCCCTGCAATTTGTCGCGCCCATGGCCCAATCGCTCATCGTCATCGTCTTCGTGATCTTCATGCTGATCCAACGCGAAGATATCCGCGATCGGGTGATTCGACTGCTTGGGCATGGCCAGCTCAGCGTTACGACCCAGGCCCTCGACGACGCCGCCAACCGGATCAGCCGCTATCTGATCGCCCAATGCAGCATCAACGGCGTGTACGGCATCATCGTGGGCACCGGGCTTTATTTAATACACATTCCCAACGCACCGCTGTGGGGACTGCTCTGCGCGCTGTTGCGATTCATCCCCTATCTGGGCATCTGGATCGGAGCGGTTTTTCCCATCGTTCTCTCGTTCGTCGTTCCCGAGGGTTTTTACGCGGCAAGGCCAGTTCTGACGATTGGCTTGTTTGCGGTCGTCGAACTCACGGCTGCCAACGTGGCGGAGCCGCTTCTGTTCGGCGCCAGCACGGGCGTTTCGCCGCTGGCGATTCTCGTCGCCGCCGTGTTCTGGACATGGCTGTGGGGCGGAATCGGCCTGCTGCTTTCCACCCCGCTGACGGTCCTCCTGGCCGTGGCGGGGAAATACGTCCCTCAATTGGCGTTTCTCGATGTTCTGCTCGGCGATCAGCCGGCGCTGAAACCGCACGAGCGATACTATCAGCGTCTTCTGGCCGACGATCCGGGAGACGCCGAGGACCTGCTCGAGGAATTCGAGCAGACCCACAGCGCCGAGGAGCTTTACACCCTGATGGTGCTTCCGGCGCTTCAGATGACCGAGCGCGATTATCGGCGGGGCGTGCTGGACGACCGGCGACGCGAAATCATCGGGCAGATCATGAAAGATCAGGTGGAAGCGCACGATCGAGCGCCGTCCCAAGACCCGATTCCCGGCCAGCAGGCGCAGGTTGTTCCCGACGCTTGCGTCGTCAAGATCGTTTGCCTTCCGGCCCACAACCAGGCGGATGAGATTGCCGGCCTGATGCTGGCCAATCTGCTGCGGGAGCAGGGGTATAGCGCGTCCGCTCTTTCAGCCGAAACCCTGGCGGGCGAAAGGATCGACGCGGTGGCCGAATCGAAAGCGGACCTGGTGGTCATCTCCGCGATGCCGCCGGGGGCCATCACCCACGCGCGGTACCTTTGCAAAGGAATTCACGCCAAATCGCCGGATACTCACCTCATGGTGGGACTGTGGAACGTCACCGGCGATCTGGAAAAGGGCAGGAAGCGAATATCCGGCGCTCCGGAAGCGAGGCTGGTGGCGGGGCTTCACGAAGCGCTGATGGTGATTCACCAGACGATTCAGCCCCTGCTCACACGCGCGGGTGATATTTCCGCCCTTCGGCCCAAGGAACATCCCAGCGCCGCCGCGCCCAAAAATCAGGCCGGCGCGGACCCCGTCGCCAAGCCGATTTGATCGAACATCCGGCGATATTCATCGCAGGTTGTTTCCAAAAACGCTTCGGCCAAGCCCCGCCCGGAAAGATGCATCATCGACCGGTATTGATTGAGCCCCAGAATCGCTCGCGAATAATCAACCAGCCGCGTCTGCGAGACAAACACGTCGATCGCCTTTTTCTTTTTTTCGACTACAAGCGTGATGTCAACCATGCGGTTGGCCGGCAGAGGCGTCCAGACTTCGTATCCGCGAATGAGCAAGTCGCGCGTCGCGGCGGGAGGCAATCGATCCAGCACTTTTCGCAGTACGCGATTGGTTGCCCAATGATCGCGATGATGGTCCGTCACCGCGGGGCAATAGATGATCGCCGGCTTCCGCTGGGCCAGAATGTGCTCCAATGCCGCGACCATTTCCGGGGTATCCGCCAGCGCGCCATCGGGACCATCGAGGAAGATCAGATCGCGCACGCCGACGATTTCGGCGGCCCGGCGGCTTTCGTCCTTGCGCTGCTGGGCAAGCTGCTCCTTGGAAGACAAGTCGAGCCGTTGCGGATCGCCGGCCATTCCGTCGGTCATGAACACGAACGTTACCGGCGAATTCGCGAGCACATGCCGCGCCACCGTGCCGCCGGGACCGACGATCTCATCGTCCATGTGGGGGGCAAGCACGACAACGGGGCCGCCGCCGAATTCCTCGATCAATTGCGGCGACCGATCCGGCGTCTCCAGCATCAGCCACAGTCGAAGTGAATTCCGCGCCCGCTTGGGAACGATCTTCCTCCACAGGAAGACGGCCAATCGTTTGAGCTGGCGTTTCATGGCAAACGGCCGGAATATCCGTAGCGGGGAGGATAAGCAAGTTGGTCATTCGTCATTTGTCATTTGTCACTTGTCATTTGCGAAAGCCTCGCGAGAGCACGCGTTCGATTACTAGCCAATCACAAATGACCAATGACCAATGACCAATGACCAATGACCAATGACAAATGACAAATGACCCTTACACATTCATCAGCATCGCATCGCGAAGTTTCATGAGCGTTTCGTGCTCGATCTGGCGAACTCGCTCGCGCGTCAGGCCGACGCGCTGTCCAATTTCCTTCAATGTCAGCGGATCGTCGCCGTCCAGGCCATAGCGCAGATTGAGGATTTTGGCGGCCCGGACGTCCATGCCCTCCATCAACTCAGCGAGCTGGCGCAGCTCATCTTCGTCGCGGACGATTTCATCCGGAGGACGATTGTTCGTGTCGGCAACAAGCTCGTTGATCGTCACTTCGCCGTCGGCGCTGCCCGATTGCGTCGGAGAGTTATACGCTTTCTGCGCCTTGCGGATGATCCTCAGCTTCTTGGCCGGCACCTTCATGTGGCGTGACAGCTCTTCAATATTCGGCAGCCGGCCAAGACTGTCCTCCAACTCGCGAACCGCCTGCTTGACCTTGGACATCATCTCGATCATGTAGGCGGGGATATGGATCGGTTGCACACTGTTGATCAGGGCCCGCTTGATGGCCTGCTTGATCCACCAACTGGCATAGGTGCTGAAGCGGGCGCCGTTTTCCGGATCGAAACCTTCCACGGCTTTGAGCAAGCCGATGTTTCCCTCTTCGATGAGGTCCGGCAGGGACAGTCCGCGGTTCACATAATGTTTGGCGATGTTGACCACCAGGCGCAGGTTGGAGCGGACCATTGTCTCGCGGGCGATGGGATCGTTGTCGCACACGATTCGCCGGCCCAGTTCCTTTTCCTCCTCCGCCGAGAGCAGCGGAGACCGGTTGATCTGCCGCAGATAGAGTTGTAAACCGGATTGGACGGCGGTTGAAGCCATAATGTATTGCGGGGGCGACTCCTAAGGCCCGGGAATACTATCGGTCCCAATCCGGAGTGACTTTTGATGTGTAAGCAGCCAAATGTCCGCCAGGGACAATGATTTGCCATCGAATGGAAAAATGGGTCGCCGCTATCCCCGGAATCAGGTCAATACGAATCAGCCAGTGTTATTGGCCGCTGTAATTAACCCGTGTGGGGTGCAGCACCGGCGCCTTAATTCCAGGCGCGAGTATCGAAGGAGCCAAGGACGCGCTCCCCTTCGGGTCGCGGCTAAACATATGTGGGGTGCCTACTCGCGGTCCACTTCGATGTCGCCCAGGCCGCGGGTTTGCTCGCCGCCCTCCAGGCCGCCGCGCAAGCCGCGCTTCTCCGCCCGTTCGAGCCGAGCGCTCTCGCGAGCCTCTTCCTCCTGCGCCCACTGCGCCCGCTTCAGCGACAGGCCGATCTTTCGCTCCTCGCTGTCCACCCGGAGAATCTTCACTTCCAGTTCCTGTCCGACCTTCAGCATGTCCTCGGGCTTCTCCACCTTCTGATCCGAAATCTCCGAGATGTGCAACAGCCCTTCCAACCCCGGCTCCAGTTCCACGAACACGCCGAAATTGGCGATTTTCGTGACGTGGCCCTTGACCACCATTCCCGGCTGGTAGTTGGCCGGGATCACGGTCGTCCAGGGGTCTTCCTGCATCTGTTTCAGGCCCAGGGCGATGCGCTGCTTTTCCTGGTCCACCGATAAGACCACGGCGCGGATGGTTTCGCTTTTCTTGAGAACTTCGCTGGGATGCCCGATCTTTTTCGTCCAGGACAGATCCGAAACGTGCAGCAGGCCGTCGATGCCCTCTTCGATCTCGACGAACGCGCCGTAGTTGGCGATGTTGCGAACCTTGCCCTCGACCACCGAGCCCGGCGGATATTTCTCCGCCACGCGCTCCCACGGGTTTTCCTCCACCTGCTTCATCCCCAGCGAGATTTCCTGCTTGTCCTTGTTGATCTCCAGCACCTTCACCTTCACGTGCTGGCTCTGGGTGACGACTTCGCTGGGATGGTTGATCCGCTTGGTCCAGGACATCTCGCTGATATGCACCAGACCCTCGACGCCTTCCTGCAATTTGCAGAACGCGCCGTAGGACATGATGTTCACCACCTCCGCCTCATGCACGCTGCCGACCGGATAACGCTGCTCGATGTTCTCCCAGGGGCTGGCTTCCTTCTGCTTCAGACCCAGGGCGATCTTTTCCTTCTCCTTGTCGATGGAAAGCACCTTGATCTCGATTTCCTGGTCGATCTTCAGGACTTCGCTGGGATGATTGATCCGGCCCCAGCTCATATCGGTGATGTGAAGCAGCCCGTCGATGCCGCCCAGATCGATGAACGCGCCGAAATCCGCGATGTTCTTGACGATCCCCTTGCGGACCTCGCCCACGCTCAGGCCGTCCAGCGTCTTTCGCTTCAACTCCTCGCGCTGCTGTTCGATCATTTTTCGGCGGGAGATGACGATGTTCCGCCGCTCCTCGTCGATCTTCAGAATCACCGCGTCGATGGTCCTGCCGATCCAGTCCGAAATCTCGCCCGGCCTGCGAATGTCCACCTGGCTGGCGGGCAGGAAGACCGGCACGCCGATGTCCACGAGCAAGCCGCCCTTGATCTTCTTGGTCACTTTTCCGGAGACGGGATTCCCCTCCTTCTTGGACTTCATGATCGTTTCCCAATTGATGATCCGGTCCGCCTTGCGCTTGCTGATCTTCACCAGGCCGGTGTCGCCTTCGACATCTTCCAGCAGGACGCGCACTTCGTCGCCGACCTTCACATTATCCGGATCATCGAACTCCGACCGCTCGAGCACTCCCTCGCTCTTGAGCCCCAGCTCCACGACGAAATCATCGCCCGAAGTGCTGGAAACTTTTCCTTTGAGAATGGCCCCCGGCGTGAAATCCTGAACCTCATCCGATGCCACCAGCTTCGACAAATCAGTGGCCGCATCGCCCAGCGCCGTCATCACGGCCAAATCCACATCCGCATCAATATTTCCCAGCGAGTTAATCAGATTGTAATCGACCATAACAGCCAAATGCGGCGAGCATCAGGCTCGCCCATGCCTTGTAATGCGTAGCCAAAAAAAAGCCGCCGGCGTCCACGCGGTGCCGGAAGCCCGATATCCCATCGCCCGCGACGGACCGTCCGCCGCAAAGCGAACTAAACAGTATAAAAGCTTTCCATCCGTCGAGCAATGATCAAAAACGGCGGGGCTGATCGGGGGTGCGCGACTCAATCTGCGGGACCGAGGGCAAATCAATCGAGAAGATGCAAGAAGATGATCGGTTGAATTCTTGGTGACGATCGGCGGCGCCTGCTCGTATAGGATGAGGCGCCGCCGCCGCGGACGCCGCTGGCCGGCCCGACAATGTTCCAGCAGGCCGTTTCGAGGCGGAAGTGTAGGGTCGCCGCCAGAGGTGGCGGCTCTATGCTTTCGGTTCGAAAAGGCATGTTGGAACATTTACAGGGCAGCCGGCGGCGTCCGCGGCGGAAGCGCCTGTTATATTCGAGTTGGCGCCTTCGGCCGTCTCGAACACCGCAACCGATCATCATTGTCTTGGTTTATTCGCCCTTGTTCCCGCCTAATCAGTCAGGCACACGGCTGATGGACCGAACCGGCGCTCCACATTCCGGACATCGCTCGACCGTGGCGCGAAGATCATATCCACATACCGTGCAAAGCCCGCGGCGAGTTCTACGCGCAATCCTCAGCCGGTGAAAAAGGCGCGGAGCGAAATACAGCGTGGGCCAAACGGCAAACAGGAAAAATGGCAGTCCATACGGAACTACCTCGGCGGTCAATCGCCAGCGGCGAAGCTGCGAGCCGTCCGTTTTCCAGGGCGGCGGGGCGGTCGAGTCGAAGTGATGGAAGCAAAATCCCCAGCGATCGCCCGGCAGCGGCGGGATCGCCACGAAAGGATATTGAGTGTATTTCGTGGTGACGAGCCAATGAAGGCGGCCATCCGTGGGCATCTGCCATACCAGAGTCTTCTCCTCGCGCAGCAGATCGACCCGGGGCGGAAAGAGTTGTTGGCTTTTGACATAGCCGATGCCACCCCGTCCAGACCAGAGACCGGCCGATTCGCGGCGGGGATTGTCGAGACGGGGGTCGAGCGTCCGGCGGCCGATGAAGCCCGTGACCCAATAACTGCTCACCCACGCCATCGCCGTCGCCGCGCACAGCATCAGCGACAGGCCGGCCAGCAGGTTAAACAATCGGCGTTTCACCGGGACAATTCTACCCGAGCAACCGGACCCATCCTTCGATTTCCCAAACGGGATCGGTCAAAGGCCCATGGCTTGAACTCGGCGGCGCGGCTGAAACGGTCTGGAGACAGGTTGTTGGACTCGAACGGACGATCAAATCCCGCTCTTGGCAGCGCGATGGAGCGCATCGATCAAATTCTGCGAGCTGTACAAACTGGTCAGTTTGGCGACCGGTTGATTGTCATGCGGCCCATAAATCGCCGTCAGTGGAATCCCGCCGCCGGGATTCAATTCATAAACCTTCGGCCAACCCGGGGCGTGTTCATCCGTGAGATCGGCCCGGAGCAGCACGACCTTGTCTCGATGCAGTGCCGCCGCCGTGCGCGGGTCGTGATACACGGATGCCTCGATCGACAGACAATTCGGGCACCAGTTGGCGGTGAATTCCACCAGCACCGGATTGCCGCCGGCGATCGCATCGGCGAAGGCCTGATCGGAATACGGCTGCCAGGCGATCCCACCGGTTAGGCGCAGCGTGATCGCCAGCGAAATCCAGATGAACAAGCCCGCAACCGCCAGCGACGCCAATTTCGGCCAAGCGTCGCGCGCGAGCTGGATCGTGCGAACGATCAAAAATACCATCGCCGCCACGATGACCGCGAAGACGGCCCAGAAGAAATCCCGGCTCGATGCCAGCCGGCCCCCGGCGAAATAGACCGCCACCGCCAGCAGCAAAAATCCCATCATCTGCTTCAGCACGGCCGACCACGGCCCGGTGCGCGGCACCCATCTCGCCAGGTTCGGAAACGCGCTGAGGATCAGGTACGGAAGCGCCATGCCAATCCCTACCGTCACGATGACGGACACTCCCATATAAATCGGCTGAGCTATCGCCCACGCCAGCAGGCCCGCGAACATCGGCGCGGTGCACGGCGTGGACAGGATCGCCGCCAGGATCCCGAAAACGAAATTTCCCCAAATCGATTCGTGGCTCGGGGCCAGCGAGTAAACGGAATTCGGCAGGGCAAGCTCAAACAACCCGAACATTCCGAGCGCCATGACCACCAGGATCGCGACGATCGCCCAGATGAACCATCCGTATTTGAATTGCTCTCCCCAACTGAAATGCAGACTGGTCCGCAGCGCGACGATGATGACCGCCAGCGCGGCAAAGGCCGCGATCACTCCCAGGCTGAATACGGCCCCCAGCATCAGGCAGCGGTAACGGTTGTGTTGCGAGACCTCAAAGAACCCGATGGCCTTCAGCGGAACCACCGGCAAAACGCACGGCATCAGGTTGAACAGCACTCCCACGGCCAGCGCGATCGCCAGCGCCAGGACGATATTGGAAGAACCCAACTCAAACGTCCGGCCGAAGAAATCCACGGTCGTGCTGGGCGCGGGGGCCGCGAGAGCCGCCGCCGGGGCGTTTCGGGCAAATACCCGCTGATCGAAGTTGGTGAAGAGCGGCTGGTTCTGGGGCGTTACCGCCGCATCCGCCGGAACGATTTGGGTGACGATCTCGAACGGTTGGTTTCGCGACGGCGGAAAGCACGCGCGATCATTGCAAGCCTGCCAGGTCAGTTTTCCCGAGATCGTCGTGCTGCCGGCGGCCGCGCTCGTTTTCACGCGCATCGGGATGTAAACGATCACCTCGCCGGTGTAGACGCTCTGCGGACCAAGGGCGGGGAAATTCTCAATCGTCCCCGGCGGATAGATCGGATCCAAAAACTCCACGTTCGGATTCGCCTCGGGCGCGACTTCCAATTTGATGTAATTGACGCCGTTGCCCATCAGCGGCGTATGCGACTGGGCGTGCAGGCCCGGTTGGATATCCACCACAACCGCCGCCACGGCCGTCTGCCCAATCTGCAACGCCGATGCGTTCAGTTTGGCTGAATAGGCAGCCGTCTGCGGCCCGGCGGCTTGCGCAAATGTTGGAGTCAAGCCAAATAGTGCGAGTAAGCAGAAGATCGTTCGCTTCATCCGCATGGGTATCCTTTGTAGCTCAATCACCGGTGTCTTCATACGGATCGGCCCTTGCGGATTTAATCGCGGGTTCTCCCTCGCTCCACGCACTCGCGGCAACATTTCTCGTGTTCGCTGTAGATCCATAATTCTCCGACCTCTCCAAAGTGAGATTTAACCGCAGAGCACGCGGAGAACGCTGAGAACAACTGAGAATGGCTCATTCTTGTATTCTCTTCTCCGCGTCTGTCTCCGCGACCTCGGCGTACTCTGCGGTTCAATTAGACCTTGAAATTAAAGGTCACAACCAGGCCGTGTCCGCCCGGCGGCGAACGTGCTAAAATTCCGGCATGGAAGATTTCGGGGAATATGTCCTGAATCTCGGCAAAGCGGCCAGGAAAGCGTCGGCCCAATTGGCTGGTCTGCGGGGCGAGGTCAAGACGGCCGCGCTGCGAAAAATGGCCGCGGCGATCCGCGCCGGGCGCGAAACGCTTCTGGCGGCCAACGCCGAGGATGTCGCCGCCGCCCAGAAGGCGGAGATGCAGCCCGCCCTGATCGAGCGACTGAAGCTCAACGACAAGCGATTGGCGGCCATGGCCGACGGCGTGGAACAGATCGCCGCGCAGGTCGATCCCGTCGGTCAAATCCTCGAAGGCTACGTCCGGCCCAACGGCCTGCGAATCACCAAAATGCGCGTTCCCATCGGCGTCGTCCTCTTCTTTTATGAAAGCAGGCCGAATGTCACCAGCGACGCGGCGGCCCTTTGCATCAAGAGCGGCAACGCCATCATCCTCCGCGGCGGCAAGGAATCCATCCATTCCAATCTCGCGATCGGCAGGATCATTTCCAAATCGCTGGCGGACAGCGGCATCGATCCCGCGGCGGTGCAGCTCATTGAATCCACCGATCGCGCCCTCGTCGCGCCGCTTCTCAAGCTGGACAAATACATCGATCTGGTGATTCCCCGCGGCGGGGAAAGCCTGATTCGCGCGGTGGTGAAGGAATCCACCATTCCCGTGCTCAAGCATTTCACCGGCAATTGCCATATTTATCTGCATAGCGACGCCGGCGATTTGGAGGACCAGGTCCGCAAAATCTGCGTGAACGCCAAGACGAGCTATCCGGGCGGGGCCGTGTGCAATGCGGTGGAAAAGATTCTCTTCCACAAGGATGTCGCCGCCGGGTTGCTCCCGAAGGTGTGCCAGGACCTCGCGGCCAAGGGTGTTGAAATTCGTGGCGACGAGCGGGCGCGAGCGCTTTATCCGAATGCCAAGGCGGCCGAGGAAGCCGATTGGCCGCTGGAATATCTCAGCTTGATCGTCGCGATCAAGGTCGTCGATTCGCTGGACGCGGCGATCGCACACATCAACGAATACGGCAGCCATCACACGGATGCGATCGTGAGCAATTCCAAGCCCGCGATCGAGCAGTTCGTCATGCAGGTGGATTCCGCCAGCGTCCTGGTCAACGCCAGCACGCGTTTGGCCGATGGCGGGGAATATGGATTGGGAGCGGAGATCGGCATCAGCACCGACAAGCTGCACGCGCGGGGACCGATGGGGGCGGCGGATTTGACCACCTACAAATGGATCGTCACCGGCGACGGGCATGTGCGATAAATCCCAACATTTTTCAGGTTTGGCGCAAGCTCTCTAATTCTAAAGTCAAATTGAACCGCAGAGCACGCAGAGATCGCGGAGACGGACGCAGAGAAGAATGCGCCTGAAGGTTTCCTGGGCGTTTCTCGGCGCTCTCCGCGTGCTCTGCGGTTAAATATCTCGTTGGAAAGATCAGAGAACTATGGATTTACAAAGAAGACGAAAAATGTTGGGAGTACCGGAGCGCGGGAAGGAGAACACCACCAACGACGAGCGTCACACCCGATCCGAATCAAAAACTGCATCTCCAACCCGCTTTTGGCCGACATTGCTCAAGGTCCGATATTACGCCCCTTGGGCGATGGAGATTTCATGCCCCTCATGCAGGATGACATCCGCAAGCACTACGAACAGGCCTGGAAGCAGATGGATGACAACGCCCAGGACGAAGCCGCCCTGGCGTATTCCAATCCCATCGAGGACGGCGTGCTGTATCGGCTGTATGAGCGGCTGCTCAATGATCTGAGAATCCCGGTCAGCGGCGGCAAGGTGCTGGACGTGGGGGCCGGCTCCGGTCGTTGGATTCGGTTCTTCACCCGGCATTTCACGCCGGCTTTTTTGATGGGCGTCGATTTCACCGAGGCGTCGATCGAGTTGCTGAAGCGCCGTTACGGCGATGTCCCGCGGATCAAAACCGCGTTTCGCACCGCCGATCTGACCGATCCCTCGCTCGATCTGGGGGAGAGGTTCGATCTCATCAACGTCATGAATGTGCTGTTCCACATTCCCGAGCCGGACCGCTTCGCCGTCGCGATGAGGAACCTCGCCCAACATCTCGCTCCCGGCGGCAGGGTGGTGACGACGGAATACATGCCGCGGCAAACGATGCGAACCAACTGGATGCTGGTGCGAAGCCGCTACGAGATGGAAAGCGCCGCCGCGGCCGTGGGGATGCGCCTCGTCGCCATCAAAGCGTCGTGCTTCTACGGCAACGATCCGATGGGAATCGACGGCCCGGACGCCGGGCTGCGGCAACAGTTTTATGCCGTCCGAGGCGGGATCAAACAGATCCTCGAGATGCAAATGAGCGATCCGCTTCGCCAGTTCTTCGTGAAATTCCTGACCGACGTGGAGTCTTCGATGCTGAACTTCTGCGCCGAGCGCATTGCCGACGTGGACATGCCGAGCCAAAAACTGGTGATATTCGCCGCGGCTTAAGTCCGTCAGGCCTTTGCGCTGCCGCTCATCCGCTCCGCCTCGCACCTCTGGCATTTCGCGTCGTCGCACGGCTCCACGTGTGCCGTCGCATTCCCCTCACCCAATGCCAACTCGATCTGATACTCGATGACGCTGGCGACGCGGTGGCCCTGGTCGATGCTCCACCACGGCGGCACCATGATGTGGAAATCCACCCAGTGATATCGGCCGCTGTGGCGATGGCGGAGCTTATGGTAGCTGCAAATTCGCGGTTCCTTTCCGCTTGCGCCGCTGTGGGAGTCGAGGATATTCCGAAGCAGCTGGGTGTCGCCGGCATCCTGTTCATCCATCAATCCCGCCGCCGATCGCTTCAAAAGCCGCAGGCCCAGGTACGCCATGTACGCGGCGATCGCCAAGGCCGCCGCGGTGTCCACCCATTTCCACCCGGTCAGTCGGACGACGGCGATGGCCCCAAGCACGGCGACGCTGTCAATGGCGTCAACCGCCAAATGCATTCCTTCCGCTTCCAGCGTCAGCGATTTGGCTTTTCGCCCTCGGAGCCAAAGACACAATCCCATCAGCGCGTTGACCAGCAGGGCCGCGCCCATCAGACCCAGACCGATGTCCAGCCGCTCGATCTTTCGCCGCTCGTGATTCAGAAACGAAAGTCCGACTTTCGCCACGATCACCACGCCGGCCAGAAGGATCATCGAGCCATCGAGCCCGGCGGAGAAGAATTCCACTTTGCCGTGGCCGTAGGGATGTTCCTTGTCGGCGGGGCGATGGGCCAGGCGAAGGGAATACATGGCGAAAGCAGCGGTGAAGACGTTGACGCTGTTTTCCAGGGCATCGGAGAAGACGGCGTCCGACCGGGTCAGGAAATAGGCCACGGATTTGGTGATCAGCAGCGTGATGCTCACCGCCAGAGACGCCGCCGCCCAGCGCAGCTCCGAAGCGCGCACCGAGCCGGAGCGGTTCGCTGTTGGGTCAGTGAGGGGCATGGGACCTCTGGGGGTCGTGAAACATGCGGCGATGCTACTCGCCTTGGCGGATGGTTCCAACGATTTCCCATTTGAAACAGCATCCAGAGATTCCCGAGCGCCCTGTCCTACCCGCAGGCATGGGGTATAATCTGAAAAGGAGACTGCATGACGATCAAGGCAATCCTGCGCGACGGCCGTATCCAGCCGCTCGAACCGCTTCCGCCCGATTGGACGGATGGGCAGGAACTTGTCGTCGAAGAACCTGAATTAGCTGAGGCCGAATCGCAGATAAATCAGTGGGCGAAAGACTTGGACAAAGCCACAGCCCAGATCCCGGCGGAGGAACATGATCGCTTTCTCCGCGCGCTCGATGAAATCGAGCGCGCGAGCAAGGATGCCGTTCGCCGGGAGTGGGGCCTGTCATGACGTCGGGATATCTGTTCGATACCAATCACCTTGGCAAGGCGGTCACGGCCGGCTCGGTCGTACGAAGAAGAATCGCCGAATTGCGAGCCAGCGGGGTCAAGTTGGGCACATGTGTGCCCGTGCTCTGCGAAATCGAAGCGGGCATCCAGCAGGTCAACCAGCCCGACGCGTACCGCCTCAATCTGGAACGATTGCTGCGACAGGTTCGCATCTGGCCCGTGGATAGATTGACGGCTCGGATCTATGGCGTGATTCACCACGACTTGAAACGACGCGGCCGCGTGCTCTCTCAAGTTGACATGATGCTGGCGGCGCTGGCCCGGCAGAGGAAACTGACGCTCGTCACCTCGGATCAGGATTTCGCCGCGCTGCCGGATGTCCCGACCGAAAACTGGCTGTCTGAATCCGGAACAAGTGGTTAAATTGCCTCCATGGGAAGGTCAAGGCTCATGGCTCTTCGGCTTTGCTGTTTCCGACCTTGGGTTCATGGCGCGCTTGGCGGTGTCCTCCGGCGGTTTGGGTTTCAATCATCTTGTCCGCAGTGCCTGCGGGCCGTGCCCCTTCTTTATCGGAGGGAAGCGAAAAGCCCTGTCAATTATGATGCGGCGACTTGCGGTATCTTCACGCAATCTAAATAATCCGCCGATAGAATGTGGCCGACAACCCAACGGAGTATCCGGAGGTTCAATGAGTAGACCCGGCACGGAAAGCCGAACGACTTCAAAACTTACCTGGTTCCGAGATTGGGCATCCGAGCATCTTGGCAATATTCGCCATGAGCGTCGGGTTGCCGCCATTGCTTCTTCGCTGATTGACGTCACCCTGCCGTTGCACGATCTGACGCGGGCTGAAATTCGGCTCCTGAAAATCGCGGCGTTCGTCCACGACGTGGGGCGATCCATCAACAAAAGAAAACACCCCTCGGTGGGCGCCCGCATGATCCGGCGAAGCGCCGATCTGCCGTTGAATAAGAAACAACGTCGGGCCCTGGCCTATCTGACGCTTCGGCATCGGGGACTGGTGCCAGCCGCCCATGAGGACCCGGCCCTGCGCCGCGTGCGAGACCCGGCGAAACTTCAGTTGTTGCTGGGGGTTTTGCGCGCCGCCGACGCCCTGGACAGCCGCCGGCTCCCCTCGCCGAGGCTGAGTTTTTTGCGTCGCGGCCGGCGAATTCGGATCGTCTGTCGCGTGCGTGAGGATTGCGCCGCCGCTCGACGTATCTTCTCCCGCCCCAAAAAGTTCCGCCTGCTGGAGGAGATGCTCAACTGCCGCATGGACGTGGTCATCGTCGCCCGCCGCCGGCTGCGCGCCGTCGCGTAAGCGCATGCTTACACTCTGGTTAGGGAAAAAACTCGAATGGCCTTCCCCTGGGGCCTGGCAAGCTGGGAACCTTCCCGCAGGTTCCAACCCCGCTGCGCGATCCAGGGCACGAATAAATCTCCCGACTGCCGTCCCGGCTCGCCCAGCAAAACCGATCCTTCTTTGGCCAGATGCGCTTTGAAGAATTCGTCCAGAAACTTCCACTGCTTGCGATCGTAGAGAATGTCCGCTCCGAGGATCAGATCGAATTGCTCATTCAGCCGATCGGCTTGCCAATTCAACTGGCGGATGCGGACTCGCCGGCGCAGCGGCAGGCAGTTTAGTTTCGCGAAGAGCAGGGCGGGCGTTTCCAGGTCCACGAGCATCACCTCAGCCCCCATGGCCGCCGCCGCCGCGCCGGCCAATCCCATCCCGCAGCCCAAGTCGAGCACGCGAGTGGATGGGGTGAACTTCATCTTGGTCACCACCGCCGCGATCCCCAGGGCGCTTTCCCAAAGTTCCGCCCAATAGGGCAGGTGCTGCGGCTCGGGCAAGCGGATTGGGCTGATCTTCTCGCGGCGATCCTCCTCGGCCGCGACCTCATCCAGCACGCGATTGGGATCGGCCACGCGCGTGAAGCGGAGCGTCACGCCGCCCAGGTCCAAATCCTCGGTGGTGGTTGGATATTTCCGCTGAATCCGCGCCAGCAGCCGACGATAGATTCCGTCGTGGACTGAATTCGAACTTGGCGGCGCCGCGTTCACCGGGCCTGATTCGCGGTTGTTGGAGGAACGATGGGCGTGAGCGAGGCCTTATCCAGCAGCGTGCACCACACCTGGAAAACCACGAGAATTCCGGCCACGACGATGGCCGAAGTCCCCACGAGAGTCAGGATCGAACCGATGATGGCCGCCCCCGGGCGGACGCGCAAACGGCTGATCGCCACCGTCAGAAGCGTGATGAACATCCACGCCCCGGTGAGGATCGGGCCGACGGCCAGCCACGGCTTGGGTCCGCCGGGGATCAGCGCTAGCAAACTCGCTCCCATCAAATAAGTGATGATATTGCGAACCAGAATGGGCGGGGCTTTGCTGGTCATGTCGAACGCCGTGAGGCGATAAAACATCCACGCGACGACGCGCGGCATGAGCGCCGCCGCGACGCCGGCCGCCGCGCCTTCCAGCAAGGTGTTGAAGAGGTATTGCTGTGAATCGATTTCGACGGATTTGTCGTGCACGTAGAAAACGAAATAGGCGAATGCGGACTGGATGAGTACGGCCAGGAACCAGATGCCGCCGATGGCGTAAGAGAAGATCCTGGCGTCGGTGGCGGTTTCCGGCCGGGCCATCTTCGCCAGGAGCTGCGTCGGCTTGAACATCGCATCGAAGGCGGTCTTGAAAAACGCCCCCAGGAATCCGAACGATCCGCGATCCTCCCAGGGAATCCCCGATCCGGAAACCATCAGGTCCGGGCGATCCTCGATCTTTTTTTCCAGGCCTTTGAAACGGAAGTCTTCCGGCGAAGAGTATTTTGCCACGTCGCCTCCGGCGAGTCTGATGAGCCGATCGGGCGTAACGCCTATCTTTGGCCGGTCGCCTTTGTGAATGCCGAATGCCGATTGCCAAATGCCGAATGTAAAGCCAAACACTCGAGATTTTTCGTTTGGCATTTGGCAATCGGCATTCGGCATTATTCCAAAGAGGCCAAGAATGGGCGCTACACCCTCTCCATCATAATCGATGGATCGCCCGCTTTACATCGTTCGCCCATCTCGGATATCGTTTGGGTGGCGAAGTAACCGCGTGGAAACGCAACAATTCATGAAGCGGCGGCTTATCGTAATTTCTCTGCTGCTGGTTGCGGGATGCAGCTCCAAGCTGGAAACAGGCTATGAACCCAAGCGGCTGGATATGCCCCTCGGGCAGCGCGAAACGCTCTATGCGGACCCCTACAGCCAGCAGGCCATGCAGGCCCAGCAGGAGCAGGGCTCCGGCGGCGGCGGAGGCGGTGGAGGCGTACATCGCCCCGGATCGCCATAGAAATGACACTGGAACAGCCCCCGGGCGCCGCCTAGCATCAGTGGATGGAAACCTTGGCCGCGATTGATCCGTCTCATTTCGTCGAACTTGTCGAGCCGCTCCTGGCCAGAAAAGATCTGCCAGGGCTGCTCGAACTGCTCAAGGCCAAGTGGCATCCGGAGCAAATTCGCCACCTGCTTCGCTCCGGCCATTGCGACGCGAGGAAGGTAGCGCTTCTGGCCCTTGCCCTGGTCGGTCCCACCTGCTGCGCTGAAGAACTCTCCCATCAATTAAAAGATCCCGATCCGGTCATCAATGATTTGGCCGAGCATGCGCTATGGGCGATCTGGCTTCGAAGCGGCAAGACGCCGGAGGCCAATCAACTGGTCTGCCGTGGCGCCGAATCGCTGGGCACGCGCGATTTCGCCCGGGCGATCGAAATATTCAGCCAGGCGATCCGCGTCGATCCCGATTTTGCCGAGGCGTACAATCAGCGGGCCATCGCCTATTACCTCTGGGAAGATTACCCGCGGAGCATAGCCGACTGCCGCCGAGCCATCATGCGAATGCCCTGTCATTTCGGCGCCTGGGCGGGAATGGGACATTGCCACGCACATCTCGATCAAATTCCCCCGGCCATTGAATGTTACGAGAAAGCCCTGGCCATCAACCCGCATCTGCATTGTGTTCAGGAGACGGTGGGCGAGTTGAAAAAGCGACTGAATTAGCCGTGAATTCCTGCGCGGGTGTAACGCTCGTTCTTGGCTCGGGGAACGATTGCCTATTGCCCATTGCCTATTGTGCCTCCCCTCAATAGGCAATGGGCAATAGGCAATTGGAATTGCGGCAAGCGGAACCAAGGACAAGCGTCATGCCCTCCTACGCCCCCGACACGCGCAAGTTTATTTCCGCCGTGTGGCGGCGAATCGTGGTGGTTCGCATCGCCGAATCGATCGCCATTGCGACCGCCGCCGCCTCTGCCGCGGGACTGGCCCTGATTCCCATCCTCTGGTTGCGCGGACAATCAGCTTTGCCGCTCGCCCTGGCCATGCTGCTTTTGGGCGGAATCAGCGGAGGGGTCTGGGGAATCTCCAGACGTCCCACGCGCTTCCAAGCCGCCGTCGAGGCTGATCGGCAATTGAATCTGCAAGATCTGCTGGGCACGGTTCACCTGCTCAGCCGCGAAAACGCCGCGGGCGACCCTTGGAGAGATGCGATCGCCTGCGTCAGCGACGAGCGATGCCGCTGCCTGCGGCCTTCGGCCGTGGTCGTCAATCGACTTGGCCTTCGAGCCTGGGGCGGAGTCGGCATCCTTGGCGCGCTGCTCATCACGATGGGCCTGTTCACCGCCCGGCCGCCGAACGTCAGCGCCGCCGCGTCGTCGCCTGAATCGAATTCCCCGGCCCCGCCGCAGAGCATCCAACCGTCCATCGCCGTGGCAAATCCCTCGCCGCAGTCTACGGCTCGACCACCGGGTCCAGGGGGGAATGACGATATTTCAAACCGCGCCGCCGAGCAGGACCAGCCGGATGATTCGCACCGCGATTCCTCGTCGCAGTCGAAGCTCGCTCAAAGCCATTCGGCGGCCGGAGCCGATTCCTCCACCGGCGGCGGGGCGGTGATCACGCACGCGTCCCAGCCCCCGATTGAGTTGCCGGCCATTGGCGACACCGGCGCCGCTTTCCCGCATTCAGGCCAGGCTATCGCGGCCACCGCCGGCCAATCCGATTCTCGTGCAAAGACGCCAGGCGATTCCAACGCGGTCACGGCAACGGGAAGTGCGAATCATCGGTCCCCGCCCTGGACTTCCGACCAGTGGCCGGCCGATTCCGCCGCCGCGCAAGCCGCGATCAACGCCGGCCACGTCCCCGATTCCGATGCCGATCTCGTCCGGGATTATTTTTCTCGCGACTGACGATGCGCCGGCGTCATTTACTGTTACTGTCCCGCCCAAAAGGATTTGCGGCCACCGGACGCCCCTCAACCGCCCTTTAGCGCCCGGCTTGTCCGACCTGCGCTTGCCTCATTTAGCTTGATCCATTCCCGGTGCTCCGCAACTAGCTGAGGACTTCGATGCCGAAATCGGTAATCTCGATCGCGTATGGGTTCGCAGGATATAAACGACAGGCCAAGTCGCAGTTTTAAGTGAGGTTCGAGGTGTAGGAGCACGTCACATGGTTCGCTTTGGCCACGGACGAGAACATTGCGCAGGGTCCGGGTTTCCATTTTTGGTCCATCAACGTTTCTCCGGTGGGCCCACCAGAGATCAGAGACGTACTGTTGCGCAGCCGAGTCGCCAAAGTAGACGGCGTCTAAACTGTGCTGAAGTTGGAGTGCGTTGAGCTGTGAAACGTCCCAGAGTTCCTTAACATCGATAAGCGAGGTGTGTGCGATGCTGTATGTCGCCTCGTCATACATCATCAAAATCATATTCGGAGATATTGGATAGAATATCTGCAGTCCAGGCGACTGAAGCCCCAGCACACCCCGCGACGTCACATCCCGCATTAACGTGTTATAGAAAACAACAGGCGAATCGCTAAATATAAACGGGTATTTCGTGTGATTGCGCAGCACGCATAGAGCGAGGTCCGATACGAGCAAAACGCCATCCATCGCAATGTCCATAGCTTGCAGCACGGCGGATACACGAGTCTCTTCAATTCGCAGTTGCCTTTTGTCAATTGCTTCCAATATTCGTTGGCGGTCTTTTATACATGGCGCCGTGGCGATATGTGCGCGAAATGCCGGCAAGGCCATTGCATTTGGAACGTCCTTGGATTTGTCAAATTCCAAGGCCGTGCGGCTGCGCTGGAAGAGCACAACTTCGCATAAACTCGCAATGTTTTCGGATGTAACTCCAGACAAATCGCCCTTCCAAGCGGCGTCGCCAATTGTTTTTAAGGTCTTCGCATGCGCACCCTCTAGCCCGCCGAAGAGCAGTTCAAGCTCCTTCGATCCATAGAAATTGTGGGCGGCACACTGCCCCTTGATGGGTGCATCCTGAATGGTTTCTCCCGATGCAACCAAAATCAGGTTAATCGCGTTTCTGCCCCCAGAAAATCGCCTGAAGTAAAACTGCGGAACGAAGTGTTGATTGCCATGCTGTTTCATTGCTACAAGCCTCACGCCGTTCGTCGCTGGCGTCGGCCCTGACCATCGCACACGTCGGGTTCAGGCCGCCCCCGTTAGATATCGGTATCCCGCGCGGTCAACATCTTATATGCTTCCAGATATCTCTGCCGCGTCCCCGCCACGACCTCGGCCGGCAGCGGCGGGGCGGGCGGCTGCTTGTTCCAGTTCAAACCCTCCAGGTAATTCCGCACATATTGCTTGTCGAAGCTCGCCTGATCGCGCCCCGGGGCATAATCCTTCGCCGGCCAAAACCGGCTGCTGTCCGGCGTCAGAACTTCGTCGATCAGAATCAACCGTTCATCTGGCAGCCGGCCGAATTCAAACTTCGTATCCGCGATAATGACGCCCCGGTTCTCCGCGTGGCGTGCCGCCAGCGTGTACAACTCCAGCGTCCGATCCCGCAAATGAATGGCCGCCTGTTCGCCGATGCGGCTGACGGTCTCCTCAAAGCTGATGTTCAAATCGTGCCCCGAATCTTCCTTGGTTGCCGGCGTAAAGATTGCCTTGGGCAACCGCTCGCATTGGCGCATGCCCGGCGGCAGCCCTATGCCGCAAACGGTTTTGGTTTGCTGGTATTCCTTCCATCCCGATCCGGCCAGATATCCGCGGGCGACGCATTCGATCGGAATGACCGACGCCTTTTTCACCAGCATCGAGCGCCCCTCGATCTGATCCCGATGCGATTTCAATGACGGCGGATATTCGGCCACATCCGCGGCGATCAGATGATTCTCAAATTGCCCGGCAAACTTTTCGAACCAGAACAAGCTGAGCGCGGTAAGGATTTTTCCCTTGTCCGGAATTCCATTGGGCATGACGCAATCGAAAGCGCTGATGCGGTCGGTGGCGACGATCAGAAGCTGTTGGCCGAGGTCGTACACATCGCGCACTTTTCCCCGTCGAACCGGAAACGGGAGGGAGGATTGCAGCAGCGGCTGATTCATGGTCGCAGATTAAAGCACGTCCGGGGCCATTGCAAAAAGCTTGGCGCCTTCATGAACGGAATCACCTCACTTTGTCCCGGCGCGAGTCAGCAGGTCAATGTATGCCCCGCCCACGAGGGAGGAGTCATCCACGTGCAGTTTGCGCATAATCTCGCGGGCGATCCGCACTCCCTCTTCCGCCGAGCCGTCCTCCGGCAGGACAACCTCCAACTCAACGAAATTCCCCAGCCCCTCCACCTCGTCAAGATGCACCCGCGTAATGCCGACCAGGCACAATGTCCGGCGTTTGCGGACGATCCCGCGAACGCCGTACGCACGGCCGAGCAATTCGCGCATCAAACGCGGATCGGGGACGGCAGCGCGAATATATCCGGAAGTTTTCGGCCCGGTTTCGTTCGATCGTTCATAGTAGATCAGCTCACTCGATTCATCGTTGATGGTGCGCAATTTGAGCCGGCCCGCCGGCGCGTTGAAGAACACATCTTCCTGAACGAGCGCCAGCGGCGGCGAATCCGATAGCGCCCGAGCAAGACGCAGCGTTTCCTTCAGGTCCTTTGCCCGCGCCTTGATCTCGATGTTTCGATTCACCATTTGCCGTCATTCTACCGACGCGCCCGAGATTTGAGGCATCGCCCCTCTCTGCTAAGATGGACTCCCGGCAGCGCAAGCGGATGTTCCCCTCACCCTGTCCCTCTCCCCGGAATACCGGGGCGAGGGGAACGGAAAGTCAACCTGCGTTTGCCCTGGGCCTTCCGGCCAGCAAATATGTCGATCAAGTTCGAGATTTATCGCGATGGAAACCGGTTGACTCAGTTCACACCCGTGGCGCCAATGGCCATGGGGCCTGAAAGCGTCCCCTTGCCGTCGGAAATTTTGTTCCGCGACGGACTACTGGTCCTGAACCGTGCCGACGAGCATGCCCTGGGCATCGCGCTGCTGTGGGACGTGCCCGGCGTGGGCACGCTGCATCTGGAAACCACCCGGCTTCAGCACCGCGAGCAGGCGTACAACCTCAATGTCGAGCTGGCCCGCTTTCGGCTCATGAAGATCGTCCAGAAGCAGGAAGACTGGAACCTTTTTGATTTTCCCAAGGCCGACCGATTCACCGCGCGATTCCGCGAAAGCCAAAGCCTCCTGGCTGATGCCCTGGGCAAGCTGCACGAACCGAGCGAGGCCGCCAAGTTGGCCGATCAATCCCTGGCCATCTCCATCGATTTGTCGGAGCAACTTGCCATTTTTCACAGCGAATTGCTGATCAATCGCCGCAAGCAGACCCAGGCGTTTGTGAAGCACATCGTCGGCTGCCGGGTGGACCCGGTGGTTCAGAATCAAAAGTACAAGGATACGCTCAGCAACAGTTTTGATTACGCGGTTTTACCGATTCGCTGGAACCAACTTCAGCCGCAGGAGCACACGTTTGACGCGGCGGCGGTGGATGAATGGGCCGATTTGCTCGCGCGAAAGCGCCTGCCCATCATCGCCGGGCCGCTCATCGATCTCACCGAGGGTGAAGTCCCCGATTGGATGTACATCTGGGAACACGATTTCGACACGCTGCGCGAGCTGGCGTATGAATACGTCCAGAAGGTCGTGACGCGATACCACAAGTCCGTCGCGGTCTGGAACGTCTGCGCCGGCATCCATACCAACAGCGTCTTTACCCTCAGCTTCGAGCAGATCATCGAACTGACCCGGTTGCTGATCGCGCAGGTGAAGACGCTCCTTCCCACGGCTCGCACGCTGGTGACGGTGAAATATCCGTTCGGCGAGCATCACGCCCGCACCCGATCCAGCGTCCCGCCGATGCTCTACGCCGAAATGGTGGCCCAGGGCGGAATCAGCTTCGAAGCCTTCGGCCTGGAATTCGAAATGGGCGTCCCGTCGCCCGGAATGTTCACGCGCGATCTCTTTCAGTTCAGTTGCATGCTGGACAGGTTCTCGACGCTCGGCAGGCCGCTATTCCTCACCAGCCTCTGTGTTCCCGGGCGCTCCACTCCCGACCCACACGATCTTTCCGAGGGCAAGCTCGATCCGATCCTGGCCGGAAAATGGAAGCGCCCCTGGGATGCCGAGCTTCAAGCCGAATGGCTTGCCGCCGCCTATCGCGTCGCCCTCAGCAAGCCGTATATCGAATCCATCGCCTGGGGAAACCTGGCGGATATCAACCCCTCGCTCCCGGCCGGCGGCTTGCTCGACGACATGCTCAAGCCCAAGCCCGCGTTCGCCAGGATTCAGGAAATGCGCGAGCAGTTTCACCAGTGGCAGCGGAAGGTGTGAGGCTTGCTTATCGTTGTGAAGCGACTTCGCGGAGAAAGCCCACCGGATCGAGAATACGCAGGGCGGGGAAGCGTTTTTGAAATTCCGCCGCCTCCGGCTTGTTTGAATCCATGAGGTCAAGCAAGTCCGCGTCGCGGGAAACGATAAGCCTGGCATCGGCGGCGAGCGCGAGATTGACGTAATGCGCGTCGTCGGGATCGCGGGAATACCGCCACAATTCTGGAACGAGTGGGACGATGACCGCGACCTTGGGCAGGTTTTCGAGTAAAGCGGCGACTCGATTCGGGCGCAGCCTGAACTTGGCAACCAGCTTGGGATAGGACGTGACCTTGCGGATTTCGTCCAACACGATGGGGGAGAGATACAGCGCGACTTGGCCGCAGAGTGCCATTTCAACACATCTTGCGGCTGGACCGCCAGGAGCGGCGAGGGCCTGCAAGAAGATGTTGCAGTCAAAGACCACCCTGAGCTGTTCGCTCATGAGGATCGCCGACCTCGCTTCTCAGCGCGCATCTCATGCTTGGCTTCTTCCAGCAGATCGCTGAGTTCGTCCTCGGTCATCCCGCTCTTGGCAAAATCCTCAGCGATCGGCCCGCTGATTTCCCTGAGGGACAGCGGCGCCTTGGTGGTCTGCTCGACAAGCGTGGCGGCGTAGGTCTCCACGTCAACGCCCGCGGCGGCGGCCTTCGCCTTAAGCGTAGCCTCGGTTTCCGCGGAAATAGAGAGCGTCAGAACCATACGCCTTGATTTTACCATATCGTGGACATTGAGGGCAGTTTTTCTTGGTATAATCCGAAGTGGCGGAGCTGAGAAAATGCAGCGATTTTGACACGCAGAGGCGAGTCGCAATGCAGCTCTCCCAACGCCGCGGATTGAGTCTGCTGCTGGGCATCCTCATTCTCATCCTGGCGATCCGGCTGACGCTGAACCGCAATACCGTTCCCGATCCTCAGCCGGCCGAGGGCCCGAATTCCCGCGAGCTGGCCGATCGCATCGATCCCAACACCGCATCCGAAGCCGAGCTTGCGGCGATCCCCACGCTCGGCGAAAAGCGCGCCGAGGCCATCGTCGAATTCCGCCGGCAATTCAGTTCCCGCCATCCCAATCGTCCGGCGTTCACCGTTCTGTCCGATCTCGAACAAATTCCGGGAATCGGCGCAGCCACGGCGGAAATGATGGAGCCTTATCTGGTTTTCCAGGCCGCGCCCGCCACGCAACCATGAACAATTCTTGTGGGGTCATATCCCGGAAGCCTTCTGGAAAGTGGCCAAGGGCGCGACGTGATGCGGGTTGGGAAGAGCCCACGCCGGATCGGATTTTCTTCAAACCGCGGCGGGTTTCTTCCAGACGAACACGACATGCCTGCAGGAAAGAGCCCCAAGCTGCCGCCCGACCATGCCGCTCCATTCCTCCTGCATCCCGAGGCCGACGGCCAATTGCGTCCACTGCGACGGCCGCCATTCGCGGAATGGATAGGAGATTTTTTCAGACCAGGCGAGCCACCGATGAAATCCCCGAAACATCTTGCGATCCCAGATACTCGAAGACACATCCTCAAATACCACCACGGTTTTTCGTGAAACTCTCCGGGCTTCTTCCAAGACCGGCAACACATCCTCCGCATGATGCAGCACAAAAATCAGCAGGACCACGTCGAAGCTGTCATCGGGGAATGGCAATCGCTTGCCGTCGAAGAGCTGCAGCGGAAGCTCGGTCTCATTGAAATCCTCGACATCCACCGGGACCACTTCGCAGCCGATTTGTTTTTGCAGCCGAACGGCCAGCCTGCAATCACCGGCGCCGACGTCCAGAACGCGGTCGGTCGGCTTGATGAACCGCATCAATTTCCGCGCCGTCCATCGGGCGCGGTGCGCGTAAATCCGTCGTCTGATATACGCGACCAGCGAGCTTGCCATAAACCTCTGAGACGATCTTCAAAGGTTGAAAGGAAAATGCAAGCGGGTGAGGGTGTAACGCCCATTCTTGGCCACATTGGAATAATGCCGAATGCCGATTGCCAAATGCCGAATGTAAGGGCAAACACTTACGCCTTTACATTCGGCATTTGGCAATCGGCAATCGGCATTTACAAAAGTGATCCCAAGACTCCCTCTCACCCAACCCTGGTTGACGCGGCTATAATCCGCCCATGGGCCAGTTTCAGGTGGTCAGTCCGTTTCAGCCTCAAGGAGATCAACCCCAGGCCATCGAGAAGCTCGTCGCCGGCATCCAGGCCGGCTCGCGATTTCAAACCCTCATGGGGGTCACCGGTTCGGGCAAGACTTTTACGATGGCCCACGCCATTGCCCGCGTCAACAAGCCCACGCTGGTGATCTCCCACAACAAAACGCTGGCCGCCCAGCTTTACGAGGAATTCAAAGAGCTGTTTCCCCACAACGCCGTCGGCTATTTCGTGAGCTATTACGATTACTATCAGCCCGAGGCGTACATTCCCCAGCGCGACATTTACATCGAAAAAGATGCCAGCCGAAATGACGATCTGGATCGCCTGCGTCTCTCGGCCACCAGCAACCTCGTCAGCCGAAGCGACGTGCTGCTGGTTGCGTCGGTTTCGTGCATCTTCGGCCTGGGCTCGCCGGTCGATTACAAGGCGTCGGTCCTGGCCATTCGCCGGGGCGTGCAGACCGACCGCGACGAGATGCTTCGCAAGCTCATCGATCTCCAATACGCCCGAAACGACATGGATTTCAAGCGGGCCACGTTCCGCGTTCGCGGCGACGTGGTCGAACTCCACCCGTCCTACGAGCAATTCGCCTACCGCATCGAGTTTTTCGGCGATGAGATCAGCGCCATCGACGCAGTGAATCCCCTCACCGGCGAGGTCCTGCGCGCGGAGGAGCAGATATTCATTTACCCGGCCGTTCACTACGTCATGCCCGAGGAGCGCGTGCACGCCGCCGTGCAATCCATCCGCGAAGAACTCGAGCAGCAGGTCATGCATCTCCGCGGCCAGGGCAAGCTCCTGGAAGCCCAGCGCCTGCTGGCCCGAACCAAGTACGACCTGGAAATGATCCTGGAGGTGGGCTATTGCAGCGGCATCGAGAACTACAGCCGGCATCTCGACGGCCGAAAGCCCGGCGAAAAGCCCTACACCCTGCTCGATTATTTCCCCAAGGATTTCCTGCTGATCATCGATGAATCGCACGTGACGCTTCCGCAGATCCACGCGATGTACAACGGCGACCGCCAGCGCAAAACGGTCCTCGTCGAGCATGGTTTTCGGCTGCCCAGCGCGATGGACAATCGGCCGTTGCGATTCGAGGAATTCGAGACGATGTGGAACCAGGTCGTCTACGTTTCCGCCACGCCGGGCAAATATGAATTGGAAAAGACCGGCGGGGAGGTGGTGGAGCAGGTCATTCGTCCCACCGGACTGGTGGATCCGGAGATCGTCGTCCATCCCGCGCAGGGGCAGGTCCCCCATCTGCTCGGGCAGATCAAGGAGCGCGTCGCACAAGGCCAGCGCGTCCTGGTGACCGCGCTCACCAAGCGCCTGGCCGAGGACCTCAGCGCCTACATCCAGGAAGCCGGCATTCGCGGGCGGTATTTGCACAGCGAAATCCAGACCCTGGAGCGCGTGGAAATTCTGAGCGATCTTCGCAAGGGTGAATTCGACGTGCTCGTCGGCATCAATCTTCTGCGCGAGGGGCTCGACCTGCCGGAGGTCTCGATGGTTGCCATTCTCGACGCGGACAAAGCCGGATTCCTCCGCAGTGAAACCTCGCTGATTCAGACGATCGGCCGGGCCGCCCGCAACGTCGATGCGAAGGTGATTCTCTATGCCGACGCCATCACGCCCGCGATGCAGAAGGCGATGGACGAGACCAACCGCCGCCGGAAGATTCAGGTGCAATTCAACGCCGATCACGGCATTACCCCCAAGACGATTGAAAAGGCCATCCGCACCGGCATTGAAGCGGAGGTGAAAGCCCATCGCACCGCGCGGGAAGCGATTCACGAAGACGAAAGTCAGTTCGATCAGACCGAGCTGATTCGTCTATTGGAGGAGGAAATGTTGGAGGCCGCGAAGAATTTGGAATTCGAGCGTGCCGCCCAGCTTCGCGACAAGCTGAACGAGATGAAGGGCATTCCGATCATCAAGAGCGGCCGATCCTGGGAGCCGGAAGTGATCGATTCCGACCAGCGAACCCGCATCTGGCAGCCAAGGAGCAAGGGCCGCGGAAAACGCGCGGCCAAGTAATTGTCCCGGTTTATTGAGCGGCAGATGCTTTAACGCCGGACAATTATGAATTTCCCCTTTGCACTTCCCGGAATTGATTATATAATCAATTCCTGAAATGTATGAATTTCGCTGGAATGTCCCCAATGTGGACCACATCGACAAGCATGGCATCAAGTGGACCGAGGCTGAATTTGTCGTCAACCATCCGGCCAGGGGCTTTCCCCGGCGAGAAGCAGGACAGAAGTTTCGTGTTTGGGGGCGCACATTGGATGGCCGATATTTGCAGGTGGTTTACATTTTCGATCCGCCCGGCGTGATTTACGTAATCCATGCTCGACCCCTGACCGAGTCCGAGAAACGCCGTCTGCGGCAAAGGAACAACTGATGCACAAGCGCAAACGCTATTCAGAGATGACGACCGCGCAGCTACGCGAGGCGACCCGCCAATACGATCGCCAGTGGACAGGACCCGGCTTGCCCGGCAGACCCCTGACCGCCGCGGATCGCGCCCTCCACCGCAAAGCTCGCGGCCGGCCGATGGTCGGCAAGGGAGCCAAGATCGTTCCGGTAAGCATCGAGCGGGAATTGTTGACCCGAGCCGACGCTTTCGCACACCGGCACAAGCTCAAGCGATCCGAAATGGTGGCCCAAGGCCTGAGACTCGTGATGGCAAAGCAAGCTTAATAGCTGCAAATCTTGGTTAACCGATCGCCTCACGTTTAGTTTAACCCCTCGAACAATTATCGATGTCCCCAATCCTGTCCCCAATCCCGTGGTATCACATTGTCAGGCAGCTTTAGCGTCACGGAATCCCTTTTGATAAGCGGCACGAATTATGTTTATCAATGTTTTGTATCTCCGTCTTTGCAGTGGCGTCGGATTTGTGCGGGTAAAATGCCCCTGAAAGTACGCATATACATCCCCGCCCACCGGAACGGAAATTTCTTTGTCGTTCAACTTAAACCTGATGGTCCGTTCCCTACCAGAGTCCCAAATGACTTCGGAAATCGACATCTTCATGGGTTCCCTTTCGGTAAGATGGTTGCTGTCCCTTAAAGGCCGAGTAGCCTTTTCCCGGCCGCCACAAGAAAAAACAAGGCAACAAAGGTGAATACGAGCCGGTTTGCAAACGCTCGCTTCCCGCTCAAACGGTACGCGATCCCGCCAAGCGGTACGCTGACCAGATAGATCAAGCCCATGCAGGCGAGATAGCAGAGCAGTATCCGGGTAGCCCACGGCGTATCCCGGTCAATCTGTGACGGTCGGACGGGTACGAAGTTGAAATCGTGATCCATGGCCATCCAAATAAGACTTGCCAACGTGGCGAAGCGGAAATTCCATCGGTCTGTCAGGATCGAATACCGCTTCGTCAGCGGCGTGTGTTGAACCTGCGTATCCTTCGCCGTTACCGGCCCGATTTGATCCATCGCTTCCCCTTTCGGTAGGACAACTCCGGTAATCGGCTGACCGTCGCAAGCTCTTAACATGGCGACTGGGTTTGTAGACGCCCGGTAATCCCGGTCGCTGGTGATGATGTGGGCATTATCCGGAGGATGGGCGTCTTGGCTCAAACCGAATCATGGTCTTGTCGATGATTGGGGTATCACTATCAACCGATGAGGGACAACATGGGACACGGAAAATCAAAGAGGCGCGGGGTAACATCAACAACGAGATTCGCGGGAAGGGAGTTGCGAAATCCAAAAACCCCCGACGCCGAGAAACGTCTTGCAGCCGCAGATTTGGGGTTGCATAAGGGACGTGGAGGGAAGAACCGCAAGATGAGTCCGCGTTTCCACGCTAAATTCAAAGCCGCCTTTGGGCATGGGTGACGCCAAAGGCCGGGGCCGCAGTCTCAGGATTGCGGCGGGGCATCAGGCTCACAGGGGGTGCCGGCAGTCTGCCCGACGTTGCTCAACCCGCTGTTCAACTCTCGATCCTGGCAGGTCGATGAACAGTACAGACATGCTAGAAATTGAGTACCTTCAAGACGGCGAAACGCCCTACTGTCTTTTTGATCGGCCAGATGACCCGATCAATCTGCCGAAGGATTTTCATTTGTGTGTTTTGATAGTGCCTGTTGTGGGCACGACAATGAGCCGCCAGTTAATCGCGGTGCAATGCGATGCCGATGCCCGAAAAGTTGCCGAAGAGCTTTTCCCGCCCGGAACAGTCTGGTTTCCAGTTCCGGCCTATCAAAACGGACAGCCGTTTTTTCGCCCCATCAATCATCATCCGCCGGAGTGAGATCGCGGGCCTCGTGTATGTGTCAAAGGGGTCAGGAGTCTTTGAATTCCCCCGCGGTTGTTAGTTGGCCAGTCGTATGGCAAAACCCCGTCTGCACAGAAAAGCCACCGCCTGCAGAACAATCCCGGCCATTCCGGCATTTCTGGTGCAAAGCCGGGAAACAGGTCCAATTTCAGACGCATCGCGCATTTTCTCCTTGTAATCCGCCGTGAGTTCGGGTATTGTTCGGTATCGGCCGGCCCGCAATCGCAAAAAGATTGAAAAAGGACTGAACGGTTACAAGGTCGGGTTCGCGATTTAACGCATGGAGAGATTCCCCATGTCCGCCGACTCCACAGGCTCAGAGCCTTCGTCTTTCTACTGCTCAACTGTCTACTGTTCTACTCTCTCGCGAAGCGTACCCCCCCCTCCCCCCCGGAATGGGATATTCTGGGACACAGTGAGACATTTAATGAGCTGCTGGAAGCCCTTGCCATGAGCTTGTCGAAGGGAGCGCGCAGAGCCAGGCGTGGAGGAATGCGGTATTTGCCACAGATGGAAATCAGATGCACACGGATGAAAATGCGCTTTGCACTTATTTTTATCTGCGCGCATCTGATTTTCATCTGTGGCTAAAACTCTTCTCCGCGTCTGCGGTCCAATTTCGCCTTTCTTCGCGTCTGTCCTCGCGCTTTTCGCGGCTTCGCGGTGGTATTCTTTTTCGTGCGTGCGAGGAATTGAAAAACCCTGCGTGGACTTGGTCCGTAGTCGACGATGATCGCGCAGAAGGCTAAACTTGAGTTGGAGCATGCCCATGCCGTTGCAGTTCCCCAAATTCGAAGACATCCGCGAGATTATCCAATTGGCCCGCCGCGAGGATTTGCGCGACGATGACGTCACCAGCCGATTGATGGTCCCCGATGACGCCGTCGGCGTCGGGACGCTGCTTCAGAAAGAGGTCGGCGTCACGTGCGGCTTGCCGCTCGTGGAAATGATCTGCCGCGTCTACGATGAGCGGCTTCGGGTCGAGCCGATTCCCGGATTTCACCTGGATATTATTGAAGGCCGCTACAGCGACGCGCGGTCGTTGCCGCTGGTTCGCATCCGTGGGCCATTGCGGCCGCTGCTCGCAGCGGAGCGCGTCATCCTGAATTTTCTTCAACATCTATCCGGCGTGGCGACGCGGACGCATCGATTCGTCCGGCGCGTCGAGGGGACCGCCGCTCAGATTTACGACACCCGCAAAACCCTGCCGGGGCTGCGAATCCTGGACAAGTACGCCGTCCGCTGTGGCGGCGGGCACAATCATCGCATGGGCCTGTTCGATGGCTTGCTGGTCAAGGACAACCACATTGCCGGGATTGGGCTCAAGGAATTGGCGAGCTGTTTATCTCAGGCCATTGCCCGCAGCCGCGCTGAATCTCCCGATCGGTTCATCGAGATCGAGGTGGCGAGCCTGGAGCAGTTCCGCGAGGTGATGAAGGTTGAGGGCAACTATGTCATCCTGCTGGACAATATGGATTGTCCCAAGATGCAGATCGCGGTGGAGCTTCGCGATCGCGCGGGCAGGAGGGGGAAGGTGGCCCTGGAAGCCTCCGGGGGCGTGACATTGGAAACGGTGCGCCCCATCGCCCTCACGGGCGTCGATCGCATCGCGGTTGGAGCGATCACCCATTCGGCGCCGGCCCTGGATATCAGCATGGAAATCGAGAGATAAGCGCGCGTCACATATATCGTGACATTTCAAACGGCACTTCCAATGCGGCCCGGGGGCTTACCGGCAAACTCATTCAAAGTCCCAGTCTCATAATCCTTCGCGAATAACGCTTGCGCCGGTTCCGCTGTTAAGTCGCGCATAAACTGCGCCGATGAGCCAGAAGTCTGGGACGGATTTACCGGAGGAAGTGTGATGTTGAACACACGCGCAAATACACGCCAGGCTTTTACCCTGGTGGAAATTCTCATCGTGGTCGTGATCCTGGGGATCCTGGCCGCGATCGTGATCCCGCAGTTTACCAACGCCAGCCAAAACGCCCGTGAAAGCAGTCTTCAGAGCACGCTTCAGACTCTGCGAAGCCAGATTCAGTTCTACAAGATGCAACATGGCGATACGCTGCCGAATCTGGTGACGAACTGGGATCCCTTTACCGGCAGCACGACTTACGGCAATCCAGCGCAGACATTCGGACCCTACATGCAGGCGGCCCCGGTCAATACGATGAACGGCAACTCCAACGTCATAGACGGCACGGTCGCTCTGGGCGGCGCAACCGCGCCGACGGTCAGCACGGCCTGCGGCTTCGTGTACGACTACAACAGCGGCGCCGGCAGCGGCCAAATCTATGGCACCGACGCCACCAGCGGCACGCCGGGGACCGTCGTCGCGGGCACGATCGCCAACGGCGTATTCAGTCCTTACTAACGCAGCCGAAAAACCTTGCGCTTGCCAGGGCGGATCGATTATCCGCCCTTTCTTTTTGGTCGATACTGCTGCTGGCAAGGAGCCATTTTGAACGGCACGGCGACCCATTTTCCATCGGTCGAGGCTCGGCAGTCGGTTGCCGCCAGCGCGGGGAAGCGGCATGCGTTTGCGCGGCGCGCGTTTGCGCGATGCGCGTTTGCGCGGCGCGCGTTCGCGCGATGCGCGTTCACGGTGATGGAGGTAACCATCGTCGTGGTCGTCGTCGGTCTTCTGGCGACCGTGGTCCTCCCGCAGTTCTCCATTGAGAAGAAGCAGGCGAGCCAAATCTCGCTGAGGGATGAATTGCAGTATCTCCGAACGCAAATCGCCGTTTTCAAGGCGCAGCATCAGGACGTTCCGCCCGGCTATCCCCAAGGCCACGCCACGGTTCAACCGAACGCCCGTTGCTTCGTCGAACAGATGACGCTGCATTCGGACATCAATTGCAACGTGAGCCGGCCGGATTCGCCCGCGTATCCTTACGGGCCTTACCTCAAACAGTTGCCGGTCGATCCAGTCAACAATTCCAGCGCCGTCATTTTAGTCCCCAACAACCGGCCGCTGCCCGCGCCGAGCGGCTCCGCCGGCTGGATCTACAAGCCGCAAACCCAGGAAATCATCGCCAATCTCGCGGGGAAAGATGACTCGGGAATTCCCTATAGCACCTACTGACCCCGTTCCATGCCAGCAGCGCCGGGCGCGGCGACGCCGGCTCGGCGGATTCACACTCATCGAGGGCCTCATGGCCTCGGTGATCCTCGCCATCCTGGTCTTGGGCGTGTTCGGGTCGCTCTGTGCGGCCTACCAACAGAGCGCATCCGTTTGCGCCAATGCCACAGCCGTTTTGCTCGCTCGTCAACTCGCTGATGAGATTGTGTCCAAGCCGTTTATTCCGTCGAACCCGCTTGGTTCCGGCGGGTCACAACCGCGCAGCTCGTTTACCGATGTCAGCAGTTACAACAGTTATTGGGATAAGAGCACCTCCATGCCGACGCTCGCGGGGGGAACGGTCGCCCTGACCGGGCCGAATGACGCTTATTACAAGCGAGAAGTCTCAGTAACCCCGGGCGTGGCGCCGTCGATTGACGCCATTTCTCCCCCAACCGACTTTGCGATTGTGACTGTCACTGTGACCTGTCCCAATGGCCAAACCGTTTCGATCCCCGAACTGGTCGCGAACTATTCGCTTCAGGCGAATTGAATTGCACCGCGGAGACGCGGAGATCGCAGAGAAAAGACGGAGAAGACATAGAAAGGAAGTTGTATTTTTGCCACTGATTCCATCTCCGCGTTCTCTGCGCCTCTGCGGTTCAATTCTTCCCGTCGCCGCGGGTTCCTCCTGGTCGAATTGCTCGTTGGCCTGGTGATTGTCGCGATAGTGATGCTTGCCCTGGCCTCGGTCCTGTTTTCCGTCGCCCAGGGCTGGGAGGATCAGGGCGTATCCCAATCGACCCAGATTCAGGCCAACCAGATTTACGCCAGGGTGCAACACTATTTATCCGCGGCAAAATGCGTGGCGTTGTCCAACTCCGGACCGACCGGCGGCTCCATCATCTTCTGGCGGGCCGACGACAATCAGGATGGGCTGATTCAGGAAAGCGAGGTCGCGTTAATCATCCAGGATCCGACCACCCATTCACTTTATCTTTACGACTCGCCTCCCTATTCAGGACCGACGACCTGCACCTTGTCGCAGCTAACCCCCGCGGAAATTGAGGCGTGGCCGTTTGTTCAAAAGCAAACCCTGGGCGGTCCCGGTAACCAGCCTGACGATGGCACGCGGCTCGACGTTGACGGATTTCAGCTTTACGTGCAGCCGGCGCCAACGGACGGCAGCCAACTGCCGATCGTCGAATTCACGCTGACGCTTTCCAAGAACGGGCAGAGCTTGACGGTTTACAACTCCTCGACGCTGCGGCCCGCAACGCAACCCCAATAGACATGCGATTCAGACGCCCCAACATTTTCAAGGAGGGCCCGCCGCGCCGGCGGGGCATTGCCCTCGTCCTGGTGCTCATCGTGATGGCGGTGGCCAGCATTCTCGCTTTCGCGATGCTCTCGGCCGGCGCGCTTCAGGCCACGGCCAGTAGCAACGGCGTCACCGCGGCTGCCGCGCAGGCCCAAGCGGAATCCGGGATTCACCTGGCGGCGTATTACCTGACGCATCCAGAGACCGCCCCCGTGTCAGCGGGGAATTGGGGACCCACGGCTGTCAGCTTTGTTTCCACACAGCCCCCCACGACCATGCCCGGAAGCGTGTCCGTGACGGTCGCCACCGTGGCAGGAGCAACGAACTATTACAACGTCACCGCGGCCGGATCGGTTCCGACTTCAACGGATGGTCAACCGATCACCAGGACGATTACCGCCCAGCTTGAAGTCATACCTTCGTACCAGATTACCGGCGCCGGCGCATTCAATTCCAGCGCCATAACGATCGGCACGGGAGTCACGATTACAGGCACGCCCAATGCATTCTCCACCACCGGCAGCGTCAGAATCAGCGGGACCGGAACGGTAAATGGTAATGTCAGCGCGTCGAGTTTCCTGGGCTCGGCTCCCAACGGCCAGGAGCTTTCCGCTCCATCATCGCCGCCCGCCCCCACTGCCGGCACGCTGACCGACTACAGCCAGCCGTATTACTATCAAGGCACGCTTTACTATCCGGGCACCGTCAGCGGAACGGGTGGAACCTACGGACCGCAACCGGCAAACCCTCTGGGAATCTATTACAACTCGGGCAACCTTACGGTCACCGGCCCTTTGACCGTGACGGGAACGCTCTACGTCAAAGGCGGCTTCCTCATCGACAATTCCACCATCACAATCAACCCGGTGAATCTATCTCAGTTGACGTACAGCCTCCCGACGCTGGTTGTGGATAAGGCCATAGAAATGGAAGGCAGCAACCATGCCCTTACCGTTAGCGGAGTTGTGTGCACCAACACCGGCATCACCAACTCTTTCGCGACCAACTCAACCCATGTGAACATCACCGGCGCCCTGCTCATCACGGGTACGACCGGGGTCATCACCAATGGCTCTGCTCAGGTCCACATCACCTACGACTCGAGCTATACGAATGTCCTCAATCTCGTCGCCAATCCACCGCCGGCCGTCAAGATCATTTCCTGGACGGAGGGAACCAACCAATGAACTTTTGCCAATGGGAGAAACACATGGCCACGCACAAGCTTCTGGCAGCCGTCCTTGTCCTTCAGATCGTCACGATCCTGAACCAGTGGTTCGGCGGTCCGATATCCACGGCCCGGGCGCAAATCCCCGATGCCGGCGCCCAGCGAAATGCAATCATCGATCAGCTCACCAGCGGCAACGATCATCTAAAGGCCATAGATGATAAGCTGGACAAACTTATCTCGATATTCGAGTCCGGAAAGCTTCAGGTCCAGCTTTCAAAGCCCGATGACAATCAACAGAAGTAACCCCGGCTGCCATCCGAGGTTGTGCATGTTTCAGCAATCGACTCAGCAGTTTTGCGGTCTGGGTCCGCGCGGCCGTCGCGGCTGTGCGCGTCTCGGCGCATTTACCATGATCGAAGTCCTCGCGGTGGTCCTGATCCTTGGCATTGCCTCGGCGATCATCATGCCGCAGTTCACCTCGAACGGCGATCTCGACGCCGCCTCCGCGGCCCGGACGGTGATGGCCGATTTGCTCTACGCCCAGAACCGCGCCATCGCCACCCAGCAAAACCAGTACGTCACGTTCAATGTCACCGGCCAGAGCTACAGTCTTTACAACGGCTCCTCCGCCGGGCCGACCACGCTCCTGAGGCACCCGGTGAACCAGAACAATTACGTGATGACTTTCGGCCAGGCGGGCCCCAACAACATTTCCAGCGATGTCACTCTCGGTTCCGTCAGCTTCAATGGACAAAGCACCGTTGCCTTTGATGAGTTGGGAACACCGTACTCCTACAACTCCGGCGCGCCGTCGCCGCTGACCCAACCCGGAACCATTGTTCTCAATTCCGGCAGCTACTGCCTGACGATCCGCGTGACCCAGGACACGGGGGAGATCACGGTCAACTGAAATTGGCGCGAGACAAATGTTCCGATTGAACCGACCACAAATTCATCCCATCGGCATCGACATCGGCCACGACAGCGTCAAGATGTTGCAACTGGAAGTGCGCGAACAATCGCTGGTGGTTCATGCCACGGCGCGGCGCATGTTGGACGCGAGCGGTGGGGCCTCCACGCAGCCAAGTCCGGCCGAGCTCATTTCCCCCCAGGCGGCCCAGGCCATCACCGAGTTGTTGAGCGACGGGAATTTCGCGGGACGGGCGGCGGTGGCATCGTTGCCGCGGCACATCGTGCATGTGAAGAACCTCCGTCTCCCCCCCATGCCCGCTGCGGAGGTGGCCGCCGTCGTTCAGTTCGAGGCCCGCGGCATTTTCCCCTTCGATACCGACGAGGCAAAAGTTGATTTTCTCATCGCCGGCGAAGTTCGCCAGGGAACCGATGTCCGCCAGGAAATCATCGTTTTGGCGGCGCGCTTGGCGGATGTGGATCGGTTCGTCGAGCAGCTTCACCGCACGGGGCTCGTCGTGGATTCGCTGGACGTCGAGCCGTGCTCTCTGTATCGCACGATCGATCGCTTCGTGCGCCGCCGGGAGGACGAGCAGGAGGTGCACGTGCTGGTTGACCTGGGAAGCCGCGGCACGCAGGTTTTAATCGGCAAGGGCAGGGAAATCAGCTTTTTCAAGGCGATCGAAATGGGCGGCGCGGATTTCAACCTCGACGTCAGCCGAAAGCTCGGCATCCGCCCCGATGAGGCGCGGGCGCTCCGCCGCCGGTTTTGGACCCATGCCGACCCGGACCGTCCGGATACGGTCCGGCAGGCCGTCCTCGACGCCACGCGAAGCACCATGGAGAACCTCACCCGCGAGATTTGCCTGTGCCTGCGCTATCACTCCGTCACCTTCCGCGGCCAGCGGGCTGTGAAGGTGCGGGTGTGCGGCGGTGAATGCGGCGATCCGCAGCTTTTGGCCAAGTTGTATTCCTCGCTGGCGATTCCCGTTGAGCCGTCTCGTCCCTTGTACAACCTGGATTGTTCCGTGATGCACGGCGTGGACCGCCGCGACCCGGTAGGCGAATGGACCGTTGCGCTGGGGCTGGCGCTGAAACGAACGTCGGGGAAATTCGCCCCTCTGGACGGCACGCCGCGCGCCGCCACTCCCCCGACGCCCAGGATCCCAGCGGCCGTTCCAGTCGTCGCCGCTTCCCCCGTTGAAACCATTGCCGCGCCCGTGGCGCCGGAGGCGGCAAATGCGTGAATTGGAATTCCTCCCCGACTGGTATCCCATGCTTCGGCGCAAGCGGCGAATTCTCGTGCTGGAGATCTGGATCGGGGTCATGATTGCCGCGGCCCTGGGGCTGTGGGTCATTCTCTCCGCACGCGATGTCAGCGCCAGACAGACCCTGCTCGGCACACGCCTGGGAGAGCAGAGGCAGACCGATAAAGACCTGCAAAAGCTCAATGAACTCGAATCCCTCAAACGCCAGATGTCGGAGCAGGCCAGGCTCGTCGCTCACCTTGGGCCGCACGTCCCGATCGGCCGGCTCCTCGACGATCTCGAGAAGAAGATGCCCAAGGAGATGGCGCTGTTGGACATTTCCCTGGAGTTCCAGCAGCAGACCAAGCCACAACCCGGCCGACCGGCCGCGGGAGCCGAACCCATTGTGGACCGCCAGGTCAACGTGGAACTTCACGGCGTGGCCCCCAGCGATGTCGTGCTCGGGAATTTCATGATCCGACTGGCGACCATTCCGCGTTTTCTCGGCAGCTCGCTATCCACGGCGGACCTGCATCAGGACGGTCGCCTGATGCGAGAGTTCAGGATTTCCTTCAGCTTGAACCTGAATGATACGGACAACTGATGATGCCTTCACTCAAGACGCAAATTCACTGGTTTACCCGCGCTCAGCAGGCGCTGCTCGGCGCTGTCCTCCTCGCGGGGATCCTGTTTTTCATGGGCGTCTATCGCCCCGCAACCGCCAGGCTCGAGCATCTGACCGGGCAGATTAGCCAAAGCGAGCGCGCGCTAGCCGTCAGCCAGTTGCAGACGCGGGCGCTGCCCGCGGTGCAGGCGGACATCAACCGGTTGGAGGCGAAGCTGGCGGATTTCAAAAAGCTCCCGGCCACGCCCGGCGACCTAGGGCAGTTCCAGATCGAGATCGCGCAACTGGGGCGGCGCGACAATCTTCGTGGATGGTCGGTCAGTTGGCCGGGAACGCCCCGGCGCAGCGACCAGTACTATGAACTGCCGGTCAGCGTGAAATTTTCCGGCAATTTCCGCGACGTCTTTGCCTTCCTCTGCCAGATCGAAGATCTCCCCCGCCTGACGCGCATCACGAGCATGGTCGTCAAGGCCACCGACGCCGGCGGCGGCGTCCAGGTCGATCTGCTGATGAACCTTTACTACTCGGAGGGATGACAAAGATGACCCCCGTCCTAGCATCCTGGTCCGAGAAGTTGATCGCCGGCTTCCGCGCCTCACCCGGCAAGTCTTCAACCGTCAGCGGTCTGGCGGTGATTCTCGTTTTCATGTGGTGCCGATTTCTTTTTTGGGGGCATCCTCCGGCGGCCGCTTCGGGCGCGACCGCTCAGGTGGACTCTCCGCCGGCGGTCTGGAGCGTCCCCACGGCTTGGCGCCCGGCCGGGGAGGCCGTTTCGCTTCAGCAATGGGCTCGCCAGCCCATCCGGCCGCTGATCCGCAATCCGTTTACCATTCCCCTGGATGATTACCCGCGCGATGGCACAGGCGTCGCCGACGGCGGAACTTCCCAAACGGGTTATTGGGACCTTGTTGGAAAGTCGCTGTCCTCGCGAGCCGATCAACAAGAACAGCGGCAAATACTGATTGACAACGTGCGGATTGCCGCGGCCTCGCTCAAGCTGCAATCGACCATTCTGGGCGCGCATCGCGGCGCGATGGTCAACGGAAACATGGTGCGTGAGGGAGATAACGTCGCCGGCTTCCGCGTGGTGAACATCGAGGCTCGACAGGTCATTGTGGAACGAGAGGGCATCAAGCTGGCCCTGCTCATGGAATAGCGGCTCGCCGTGAATCACGGCTCGCTGCCGTGCATTTGGGATTATTATGCGGAAATGGACCCGATCAGCCGGTCTTCTTTTTTGTGCGGCTGCGTCCGTTTATAACGGTCCTGCGGCATTTGCTGTAGAGGAAATACAGCGAAGCTCTGTCGATTCCCCGGCCACAGTGAAGCTCATCAGCGATACAGACGCCGATGCCGCGCCCGCCACCCAGCCCTCCGCGGGATCTTCCGCCCGGCCCAAGGTTTCGATGAGCGATGGCGGAAACTTGAGCTTTCAGATCGACACCGACATCAGCCTCGTTCAACTCCTCAGAATGATCGGCGACGAGGCCCAGCTCAGCATCATTCCCAGCAAGGATGTTCGCGGCACCGTTCCCGCCATGAATCTTTATAACGTCACCGTCAACGAAGCGCTTGACGCCATTCTCCACAGCGACGGCATGGCGTGGAAACAAGAGGGGAACCTGATCTACGTCTACACCCAAAAGGAATTGGACGAGCAGAAGAAAGCCGCTCGCAAGACCGTGACCAGGACATTCCCCCTGCACTATGTCCCGGCGGCCGACGTTGTGACGCTGATCAAGCCGGCGCTCAGCCCCGACGCCCAGACGGCTGCCACCAAGGATGCCCAAACGGGAATCAACACCAGCGACGTCGGCACCGGCGCGACCAGCAGCACCGGCGGCTCCGTCAACACCGGCGGGAACAGCGAAGCGGGCCTCGACATGATTGTCGTCACCGATTACCCCGAAAACCTCCAGCGCGTGGCCGACATCATTCAGCAAATCGACCGTCGCCCGCAGCAGATCCTCATCGAGGCCACGATCTTCCAGGCCAACCTCACCGAAAACAACTCGATGGGGATCGATTTTTCGCTGATGGGCGGCGTCAACTTCGACACCCTGCTCAACAACGGCGCCACCCTCAGCAGCGCCTTGAGCGGAAACATCCTGAATACGGCCACTTCCACCGCGACGGGCACTACGGGCACGACATCGACCACCAACACCCCGGCCAATGTGGTGAAACAGGGTTACGCCGGCTTCACCACGGGGAACTATGACACGCAGGTGCCGGCGGGCGGGCTCCAGATCGGCATTGTCAAAAACAACCTGGGCGTGTTCATCTCGGCCCTGGAGGCGGTCACCGACGGCACCGTGCTGGCAAATCCGAAGGTCCTGACGTTGGACAAGCAGCAAGGCGAGGTCATCGTCGGAAGCGAATTCGGTTATCTCACCACGACGACCACCGCCACCACCTCCACACAGGCGGTCCAGTTCCTGGATACCGGCACGATCCTCAGCTTCCGGCCCTATGTCGGCGACGACGGCTACATTCGCATGGAAATTCACCCCGAGGATTCCAACGGCGGTCTGAACGCCTCCAATCTCCCGGTTAAAAATACCACCGAGATCACCACCAACCTTCTGGTGAAGGACGGCAACACCATCGTGATCGGCGGCCTGTTCCGCGAGACCTCGTCGAGCAGCCGCAACCAGGTGCCGTTCCTCGGCAGCGTGCCGCTGGCGGGGGCGCTGTTCCGCAGCAAGACCGACGCCACCCAGCGCCAGGAGATGATCATCCTGCTCACGCCCCACATCATTAAGGATGATTCCGCTTACAGCAAAGCCGGCGAAGAGGAGATGAAGGAGGCGGAAAAGCTTCGGGTCGGCGTGCGAAAGGGAATGATGTGGTTCGGCCGCGAGCGGCTCGCCGAATCCGCCTACGAAAATGCCGTCGCGGAAATGAACAAACCACATCCCGATTTCGATAGGGCGCTGTGGCATCTGAACTGCGCGATCAATCTCAATCCCAAGTTTCTCGAAGCGATCGAGATGAAGGAAAGCATCACCGGCAAGCAGGTGGCGGACGTGGACAATTCGGCGATCCGCTTGTTCGTTCGCCGCCAGATCATGGCGGAAATGCCGCTTCCGTCCACCGCCGCCGTGCCAGCCGCTGTGGCTGCCACCCGGCCGTCTGTCGCCGATGCCGCGACGAGGCCCTCGCCAACCCCGGCCACGAAGCCCTCGTCTGCCGGCGAGGGAGGAGCTTTTGCCAAGCCGGTGGCGGCAGCGCCCGTCGAGCCGGACGACGCTCAATCGACAACGGGCAAATAGGAGGGCGCGATGACAGGGAATTTCGGAGTAACGATGCGGAAATCCTGCTTGCTTGGTTTTCTGATGCTTGGGCTGCTCGCCTCCTGTTCCGATTCACAGGCGCCCTCGCAGCAGCAGGTTGCGCTGAAGCAGTGGAATGACGCGCGCTCCGCCGTCTTGGTCGGCTTGGCCGTCGATCAGTATGACAACGCCAATTTTGAGCGCAGCCGCGCCACCGTGGACGAGGCCATCGGCCTTTCGCCCGACAGCGCGGCAGCACATCTGCTCTCCGCCAAGTTGTACATCGAGGCAGGCCAGCTTGAAGTGGCCGAGCGGGAATTGGCCCTGGCCCGCCATGCCGATCCGAACAGCGCCGACGCCGACTATCTCTCCGGAGTCATCTATCAGCGCTGGCAGCAGCCCCAACGCGCCTTGGAGTTTTATCAGCACGCCTGCGACAAATCGCCTGCGGAATTGGCGTTCGTGATGGCCAAGGCCGAGATGCTGGTCGCCATGGATCGCCGGGACGAAGCCCTGACGATGCTCCAGGCCAAGGTCACCTATTTCGAGCACAGCGGCGTGATCCGCGACGAGGTCGGCCTGCTGCTCATGCAGAAGGGGCAGTATCCCCAGGCCATCGAGATGCTCCGCCGCGCCAGCATACTCGCCCCCGATGATCTGACGATTAAAGAACACCTGGCCCGAGCGCTGTTTGGCGGGCAACTGTATGCCGAATCGGCAGGCATTCTTTCAGAATTGGTCGCCAACGAAAAGTTCAATCACCGTCCCGATCTGCTGAGCATGCTGGGTGAGTGCCAACTGCAAAGCGGTCGCGCCGGCGATGCCGTTGGGAACTTCCAGCTTGCTTCGGAAATGATTCCCGATTCCGTGGGAGTGTGGCTTGGCATGGCCAGGGCGCAACTGCAACTCAACAACCTGCGCCGCGCCGATTTGGCCCTGCGGCGGTGCCTGGCGATTGACCCCAACAACAGCCAGGCCTATCTGCTGCTCGGATATCTCCGTCTTCGCCAGTCGCGCTTCGATGAGGCGCATGAGGCGTTCGCCCGCGCCAGCCGCCTCTATCCGGCCGACACCGTGGCCCTCTGCATGGTCGGATTGACGCTGGACAAACTCGGCCGCGGCCAGGAGGCGGCCGCCTATTACCAACAGGCGCTCCGGATCAAGCCCGACGACGAAATGGCCACCCGGCTCATGGCGCGTCTGGTGGTACACGAATAAACGGTGGAGGGAGTCGCAGTGCGCTTCGGGAAGATTCTATCCATCCTCATGATCGCGCTGCTCGGCGGCGGAGCGCTCTGTTCAATCGTCTCCATTCCCTCGGCCTGGCACACCGGGCATTGGGAAATCGGCCTCCTCGGCGCGGTGCTGTTCGTCACCGGCGGGGCGGCGGGGCTGCTGGCGATCACCAGCTTCCGCAGAAACTGCCGCGTGCTGATCGAGGCCATTCACCGCATGACCACGCAGGGGACGCTTCACCTCCTCAACACCGACAACCACGAAATTCGTCCGCTGGTCACCGCCGTCAACGAAATGGTCGAAGCCGCGGAGCTTTGCATGTCCGAGGCGGTGCTGAAGATGAAGGAGCTGGAAATCCAGCTCAAGGTCGCCACCTCCGAGCGGCAACATGCACAGGCGATTATTTACAGCATTTCCGACGCGGTGCTGGTCACCGACACGTTTGACGAGTTGGTCCTCGCCAACGAAGCCGCCGCCCGAACGTTCCAGTTTGATCTGGACCATTGCCGCCGCGCCCCGGTCGATCAGATCGTGAAGGATGAAAAACTCGCCGAGCTGATTCGCGACATGCGGCAAAGCAACAGCAAAAGCGGCCGGCGCATCGTCGAGCACAAGATCAAAGGCCCGGGAGAGGAACGCATCTTCAAAGTCACGCTCTCGGCGGTGGCGGACAACAACGACGCCCCCGCCGGCGTCGTTGCCGTGCTCCACGACATGACGCGCGAGAAGGAAGTCGCCGAATTGAAGAACGACTTCGTTTCCAGCGTCAGCCACGAACTGCGCACGCCGCTGGCCAGCATCAAGGCGTACGTCGAGATGCTGATCGACGGTGAGGCCGATGACGAAAAAACCACGCGTGAGTTTTATGAGGTCATTCAGAACGAGGCCAACCGGCTCAGCCGGCTGATCGACAACATTTTGAATATTTCGCGGATCGAATCGGGCCTGGTGCAGATCAACAAGCAGCCACAGAGCCTGACGATCATTCTCAAAGAGGCCCTGGAGGTCATTGCCCCGCAGGCGCGTTTGAAGCAGATCACGCTCGTCGAGCAATTGACGCCCGTTTTTTATCAGACCAGCGCCGACCGCGACATGCTTTATCAGGCCGTGCTCAATCTCCTGAGCAATGCCGTCAAATACACCCCGGAAAGAGGGATCATTACGGTCCAGACCGCCGTCGATGAAGCCAAACGGAAGGTTATCGCGCGGATTAGTGATACCGGAGTTGGAATTCCCCCCAAGGACCTGCCGTTTGTGTTCGATAAATTCTATAGGGCCGAGTCCAACAACCACATGGCCAAGGGAACGGGGTTGGGACTGTCTCTGGTCAAGCACATTATCGAGACGGTTCATCGCGGAAGGATTTTTGTGGAGAGCCACGTGGGCAAAGGGAGTTGCTTCGGCTTCCAACTGGACCTGTGCGATTAGGCGTGAATTCTCGGTGAAGTGAGGAGCCTGATGTCAGCGAAGAAGATCCTGGTTGCCGACGATGAAAGCCACATCCTCCACGTGGTGTCGCTGAAGCTGCGCAACGCGGGCTTTGAGGTAGTGACCGCCGCGGATGGTCAGGAAGCCCTCGAGCTTGCGATCAGCGAACGTCCGGACCTGCTGATTACGGACTACCACATGCCGCAGCTTTCCGGACTTGAACTGTGCCGGAAACTCAAGCAGGACCCGATCACCGCGAAGATTCCGACAATCATGCTCACCGCCCGGGGATACGACCTGGATCTGAAGGATACGCAGGATAGCGGAATCCTGCGCATGTTGAGCAAGCCCTTCAGCCCGAGGGCGCTATTGACGACGGTCAATGAAGTGTTGCTTGAAGCCGCCGCCTGAAAGTTCGGCAGTTAGTGACCCTATGACGTTACAGACGCAATATCGTCCAGCACCCGCCGGCGGCGATCCCTTGGGCGTTCCCGCCGCCGTTCTGGACAATCTCGCCGCGCGCTTCCGTTCCTGCGGATTGTTTGTGGTGCTGCTTCATACCGACGGCTCGGTGGCCTATCACGATCCACAGGCCGCGCTCTTCTTCCAACGCTACGTCCTGCCGCTTTTGCAATATGGCGATCCGACGGAGCCCGAACTTCGGGCCAAGCTCCTCAAGGTCACGGCCACTTCGCCGGTCACGGTCTGGAACAATTTTCCCGGCGTGATCCTGGCGACGGCGCCTTGCGTTCAACGCCGGCAACTTTGCGGCGTTCTCGCGCTTGCCGGCAGGGCCGGGGTCTTCAATCACGCCGAGGAAATCCTTCGCGTTTGCAGCCGGCTCGGCCTCGATGGCGCGTGGCTTCATCAGCAGGCCGAGGAATTGGCCGCCTACGGCGAAGAGGACATTCAACGGCAAGCCCGACTGATGCTCGGGACGTTCAAAGACCAGCTTAGCCTCGGCAGCCTGGAGGGCGAAATGAATTCCCTCTCCGGACATTTGGCCGACGCCTACGAGGAACTGAGCCTGGTCTACCAGATCAGCAGCGGGATGCGCATCAACCGCCCGGCGCACGATTTCTTCAAGCAGGCGTGCCTCGAGGCCCTGGAAGTCATGGGCGTGCAGGGAATGGGCGTCGCTCTCCACGGGGAGAACATCCACCATCAGGAACCGGTGCTTTACGGGCCGCTCAGTCTCCCGCCGGACAGCGTTCATCGACTGGCCGAGCAATTGATCCCCGTGCTCTGCCGGCACAAGGGCCCTCTGCTGATTAACGATCTGGCCAACGACAAGGAATTCAACTGGCTCGCCAAGCATGTTCGCCAGCTCATGGCCGTCCCGCTTCAGCGAGAGGAAGTCATCCTCGGCTGTCTCTTCACCCTCGGAAAGATCAGCGGTGATTTCGACTCGCAGGACAGCAAGCTGCTCAACTCCATCGGCAATGAATCGGCGATCTATCTCGAAAACGCCATGCTCTTCGACGATGCGCACGGCCTGATGATGGGCTTGCTGCACAGCCTGACCAGCGCGGTCGACGCCAAGGACGCCTACACCTGCGGCCACAGCGAACGCGTCGCCGTTCTGGCTCGACAGTTAGCCCTCGAGGCCGGCATGAGCGAAGCCTTCGCCGAGCGCGTTTACATGACCGGGCTGCTCCACGACGTCGGCAAGATCGGCGTCCCCGAATTCGTTTTGCAGAAGACCGGCAGGCTGACGCCCGAAGAGTTCGAGCAGATGAAGAAGCACCCGGAGATCGGCGCCAGAATCCTCAGCGACATCAAGCAGATCAGCGACGTGATCCCCGGCGTGCTGCATCATCACGAACGGTATGGCGGGCAGGGTTATCCCTACGGCCTGGTCGGGGAAGACATTCCGCTGATGGGACGAATCATCTGTCTGGCCGACTCTTTCGACGCCATGACTTCCAACCGCACTTACCGCAAGGCGATGCCTTTGGAAGTCGCCATGACCGAAATCCGCCGCTGCTCCGGAACTCAGTTTGATCCGGGCCTCACCGAGGCATTTCTGCGCATCGCCGCGGACAAGTTCAGGGAACTTCTGGCCGACCATTCCACCCGCGCCCGGCAGTTGATGGATTCGCAGCCCAGCCTCCGCTGCGCGTGAAGCGGAGAATTGCATGAGCGTCAAGTGTGAGGAATACAGCCAGGTCTGCGTCATCGAGGTTCAGGGCGACCTTCTCGCCGATACCGCCGCTGCCGCCAAGAAGGCCCTCGAAGAACACGTCGAACAGCGCCAGATCGTGGATTTCGTGGTCGATTTCCAGAAATGCCGGTTTATCGACAGCGACGGGCTTGAATCGCTGCTCTGGATGAAACGCCGGTGCGAGGACCTCTTCGGCCGAATCAAGCTCGTCAATCTTGACGAGAATTGCAAGAAAATCCTGGAGATCACCCGTCTGGACCATCACTTTGAATGCCAGGCGGATTTGCCGACCGCCCTGAAAACCATGCGGTAAACGATGCGGTAAACGATCCGGTAAACCATGCGGTGATGAACCATGATCGCAACGCTCGAGCGCAAGCCTCTGGGACAACTCCTTCTGGCAAAGGGCCTCATCCAGCAGGAACAGCTCGACCGCGCACTGGAAGAACAGGATCGCGGCGGACATCAGAAACTCCTTGGCGAGGTGCTGGTCGAACTCCACATCTGCACCGAAGACCAGATCACCGAATCCCTGGCCCAGGCTTACGCCGTTCCCTATGCCCGCGTCTCCCCCAAAATCGCCGATCCCAAGGTCATTCAAGTTCTTCCCAAGGAATTCCTGGAAAAGCACCAGACGCTGCCCCTTTATCTCGTCGCCGGCGTCCTCACCGTTGCCGTCTCCGAGCCGGCCAACGTCTTCCTGCTGGAAGAAATCGAGCGTCTCAGCGGATATCAGGTCCAGGTCGTGGCCGCGACCGGGCGCGATATCAAAAGCACGCTTCAGGCCTACCTTCCCAATGACAAAGTTTTCGTCATTGATGACATTATCGAAGATGTTCAGCCGGAGGAGTTCTCCCTCATCGAGCAGCCGGTTCAGGACATCGTCAACCTCGAAGCCGCCGCCGGCGATTCGCCCGTTGTCAAGCTCGTCAATTACATCATCTATACCGCGGTGAAGGAGGGGGCCAGCGACATTCACGTCGAACCGGGCGACGGGTCGCTGCGCATTCGCTATCGCGTGGATGGCTGCCTGACGGAAAAGCTGCGCCCCCCGCACCAGATGCACGCCGCCGTCGCCAGCCGAATCAAAATCATGGCCAGCCTGGACATTTCCGAGCGCCGACTGCCGCAGGATGGCGGCATCCACGTGCTGATGGACAAGCGGCCCATCGACCTCCGCGTCAGCACCATGCCCGGAAAATACGGAGAAAAGGTCGCCATCCGCATCATCGATAACGAGAAGGCTTCGGTCCATCTCGAAAAGCTCGGCTTCGGATACGACACGCTGAAGGGCTGGCGGAAACTGATCAATCATCCCAACGGCATCATTCTGGTCACCGGTCCGACCGGTTCAGGAAAAAGCACCACGCTCTACGCGTCGCTTCAGGAACTCAACCGCGGCGACGTCAACATCTGCACCGTCGAAGACCCCATCGAATACGCGCTGAACGGCGTGAATCAATTCCAGGTGAATGAAAAAGCCGGCTTCACGTTTGCCACCGCCCTGCGCGCCCTGTTGCGACAAGACCCGGACATCCTGATGGTCGGCGAGATTCGCGACACCGACACCGCCAAACTCGCCACGCAGGCCGCCCTCACCGGGCACCTGGTCCTCAGCACGCTCCATACCAATGACGCCCCCGGCGCCATCACCCGGCTGTACAACATCGGCATCGAACCGTATCTCGTCGGTGCAACGGTCGTCGGCGTCATGGCCCAGCGGCTGGTTCGCAAGCTCTGCCAGAATTGCAAGGAACCCTACGCCCCCAGCGTCAACGAGAAGCGCCAGATCGAACGCGTCAGCGGAAGCGTTGACACGCTGTTCAAGGCCCGCGGGTGCCAGCAGTGCCGTAATCTCGGCTACAACGGCCGAATCGGAATTTACGAGCTGATCGTCCCCGACGACGCCTTGATCGAGTGCATCAGCCAGGGCGCCACGCTGAACGATCTGCGCGACATGGCCAAGAAGCAGGGCATGATCAGTCTTCGCAGCGACGGAATCGAGAAAGTGAAGGCCGGGATTACCACCCTGGAGGAGATTTATCGTGTTACCACCTAAAGGAAACCAGAAACCCGAAACCAGAATGCCGAAGGTCCCGGCGCGCCGGTGGACGAATCAAGCCCAAAACCAGAAACCAGAAACGAAGATCGCTTCGTCATTCGGTCATTCGGATTTGATTCGTCCACCGGCGCGCCGGGACCTTCGGCATTCTGGTTTCTGGTTTCTGGTTTAATCCATGGCCACTTTCGCATATTCCGCCCGAGATCAAACCGGCGTGGCCGTCAACGGCACGCTCGCGGCTGAATCCATCGAAAGGGCCGGACAAATGATCCGTGCCGAGGGGAAGTATCCGACGACCATCAGGCCCACAGGCCCTTCCGCCGAAGTCGGTTCGTTGCGCCCGCGCGGATCGCGGCTGTCGCGCAAAGACCTTATCCACATCGCCACGCAATTGGCGATCATGATCGACACCGGCGTCACCCTCAGCGACGCCCTCGATTGCATTGCCGGGCAGGCGGATAAGCCCAACGTCAAGAGAATCGTCCGGGACATCTGCCAGGAAGTGAAGGCCGGCGTTGATTTCAGCACGGCGCTGGAGCGTCATCCCCGCGCTTTCCCGAAATTGTTCGTATCCCTGATCTCCGCCAGCGAACAAAGCGGCATGATGGCCAAGCTGCTCCAGCGGGCCACCAATTATTTGCGCGACGAGCACGACACCATTCGCCGCGTCCGTGGCGCGCTGACCTATCCGGCGATCATGCTTGGATTCGCCATCAGCACCACCACGTTCCTGCTGGCTTTTGTGCTGCCCCGGTTCACCGCCATCTACGCATCCAAAAAAGCCGCTCTCCCCGTGCCCACGAAGATTCTGATGGCCGTCAGCAACTTCATCTGCACGCAATGGCCGCTGATTCTCGCGGCCGTCGGCACCGCGGTTTTCGGCGTCGTCATGATCCTCCGCACCCGGAGCGGCAAGCGCCTGTTCCATTACCTGCAACTCAACGTTCCTCTCCTGGGACCGCTGTTCCGCAAGCTGTATCTCTCTCGCGGATTGAGAATGATCGGCACGATGGCCGGCGCGGGCGTCAGCCTCGTCGATTGCGTCAAAACCGCCGGGGAACTGTGCGACAATTCCTATTTCAAGGATCTCTGGAGCGAAGTCTCGCAACAGATTCAGGCCGGAAAGCAGTTCTCCGACCCTTTGTTCCGCAACTGGCTCGTGCCGCGCTCGGTCTCTCAGATGCTCTACAGCGCCGAGCGCAGCGGCAAGCTGGCGCAGGTCATGGAGCAGGTATCCGGCTTCGCCGAAGAGGAGTTGAAGCAAACCATCTTGGATATGACCCGCTACATCGAGCCGATCATGATCCTGATCATGGGCGCGATCATCGGCTCGGTGGTTCTGGCGCTGATGCTCCCGATCTTCACGATCAGCAAAGTCATCGTGCGGTAGCCTTGTAGCAGGGGCACCTTGTTCATGATGCGTTTACCCACGCACAATCGGCCGTATTCGGCCGATATCATTCAGCCGCACCCGCGGCTTGGTTTCAATTCACTCGGCCTGTATTTGATAGATAGCCGGACGATACCGCGGCGGAGGAATCGGCTTCCCGTCGGCGCGGGCGGCCTCAAGCCAGGCGGCTTGAGCCAACTGCGCCTCGGACAGTGCTTCGACCGCTGTCTTGCCGAACGCCGAACACGCCTCAAGGTCCGGGATATCGGCAATATATCCTTTGTCTTCCTCGCCATAGAAAATGTTGATGTGATAGTCGCGCATCAGTTGTCCGGACATGTTCCCATGGCCCCGAATTATCCCGGCGTCACCGGCCAACACAACCGTAGGATGCAACGCAACCTCACACCAACGGCCGCGGGCGGATCAGCCGATCCAGCGTCGGCGTCAGCAGCACAATCACCAGCAGGGCGATGTACGGTCCCATCGACACCGACGCGTAAAGCTGCAACACCGCCGACAGCAATCCCAACCCAATCGCGAAAATCGCCCGGCCACGCCGCGTGATGGGGCGCAATCCGGGCGCCGTCGCCAGATAGAACAACGTCAGCAGCAGCGGCGAAGCGAATATCTCGTAATTCACGAACGTCAGCGCCGTTGGCCAGCCCAGATAATGGCTGCGGAATGCCAGCCAATGCCATTGTGCCCCCAGGTCCGTGATATAAACCGGGACCGGCAGGACCAGCAGCCCGGCCATTGCCGCCAGCGTCCCCAGCAGCGGAATCCGAAAATCGATCAATCCCTGATAAAGCAAAAATAATCCTCCCGCGATAACGGCGAGGGCGCTGCCGTTGCCGATCGCGCCGCTGTGGCCGGCGATGATCAGATTCTCCAGCGGCGGCATCTGGTCCCGGATCAGCATCTGCATGGTCAGCGACGCCCGCTCCGGCCGTTGCTGCGCCGACGTGTATGCCAGCAGCACGTCTCCCACCGGCTCGACGCGCAGCGAATCAAATCCCGACGCCGCCCTGCGATTGATCCACGGACCTTGCTCTGAAGTCCCCAGTTCAGTGGGTTCGGCATCCAGCAAATCGCCCGTAAACATTCGGTCCAGACGCAGCACGTACTGCGGTATCAACAGTTCGTGAAACAGGACAAACATCAGGAGGATCGTCACGACCGGCGGAGGAACGCGCTGCGACCCCAATCCCCCCAGCAGCCAGCTCAATAATGCCGCCGTCACCCCAGCCGCGGGCAGGATCGGCCAGACCGCCTGCCCGTTCATCGGCGCGGTCGTGAAAAGATGCGCCGGCAACATCAGCGACACGATGATCGCCAGCCACAGACAGTGCCACATCCGCACCTGCCGTCCGTGCCAGCCCACCCGCCGAAGAATCGCCATCGTCGCCAGCGCGCTGGCGACCACGACCGCGGTCGTTCCCGCCGTTCGCCAGCCAAACACCAGCAATCCCGCCGTAAACGGAAACAGCGTCGAAAGGATTTGCAGCGTCAGGAAGGTCCCCACCCCGATTCCGCTGTGCAGCGGCGACGGCCGGGGCCTCACGAGAGTCGGCGCGAACTCAGACATGGCATCAGCGTAACTCAGAAAATCTGAAATCTGAAATTTGAAATCGGATTTCAGTCGCTCGATTTTGATTTCATTGGGATTTCCCTTCGACTCGCTCAGGGCGTGAACTTGTCGAACGCTGGTTTCTGATTTCCCTGATCGCGTCCAAAATCGGCAATCGCGACGGGCACACATGCGCGCAGACCCCGCATTCGATGCACGCTCCGAGTCCCGCTCGCTCCGCCAGGCTCACATCCCGGCGCTGCGCCCCCTCCAGGACAGAGGCCGGATGCACCAGCGTCGGACACGCGTCCATGCACCAGGCGCAGCGGATGCACGGCTCGGGGATCACAGCCAGTTCCGGGCCGGTCAGGTGGATCGTCAATTCCCCGCCGCCGATGACCGCATCAATTCTCAGCCGCAGATCGCGCAGCAAATCGCCGCCGCGAACCACAAAGCCCTCCTCCCAGCTCGAAATCTTTTCCAGCACATATTGCAAGGGAGTTCCGACAGCCACGTCGAGGTAATGCGATCGCCCTCGCAGATGGTCGTGGACCGCCAGGGGGTTGCTCAGCATTGCCAAACCCCGCGCCGCCTGCCCGATCGCCCATGCCGTCGCCGCATCCACCATCAGCACGCCCTGAGTCGTCGGGAGATTTCCGGGCCTCAGCCGCCGCTTCGTCAGGCTATAAACCATCAGCGTCGGATCCGCTTGCGGATAGTCATTGGCCAGTTCGACAACCTCCAGCTTCGCCAGGCGCGCCGCTTCCCAGCAAGGCGCCGCCCAAGCCGGATGAGCGTCCGCCTCCACCGCCAGAATGGAACGGCTCGCGCCCGTGATCCTGCCCAGCAGGGCCGTTCCCTCCGCCACACAATCCCCGAATCGCGCCACGAGGGTCCCATTGAGCCGCATGCTCGCGTCGGAATCGAGCACCGTACATACGACCGTGTCGATCGGCCTTGAAAGGGCCTGGTTCAATTGCCCGATCAGATCGGGACTGGCATGGCGGTCCGCCCAGATGCCGGCGCGGCGAATGCGCTCGATCCACGTCACCAGCGCCGAGGGATCCGCTTCGCGCAAATCTTCCGCCTCATCGTGGAAACTCTCCCCCGCGCCGGCGTGATCGACGACCATCTCAACGGCCAGGGTCGGGCGACCGTTGCTCAGCCTGATCGGCCTGACATTTTCCAGCACCCCATCCGCCGGCGCCAAAGTCACGTGCGACGATTCGGCCGCGCGTACCGCCAAAACTTGTCCCCTTCGCACAGCGGTGCCCGCCGGCAGGACTTTCGCTTCCCCGCCGATTCGGGCGCTCACCGGCACCAGCAGCCGATCCGGCAACGGGAGCTTGGAAAACTCCGGCGGCTGCTCGGGCCAGAGCGCCATCTCCTTGTTCGGTCTCGGTTCACATTTGCCCGGCATGGCGAGGGCCGATCCTCAGCGTTGAGATAGTCTCTAAATCCCCGCCAGTTGAATCCCATTTTTCCGGCACATCGCCTTCAGCGCGTCCACCGCCATCTTGAATAGCGCCGGACCGCTGAATCCGCTGAATTGCCCCGCGGCCTTCAGATGCGGCTCCAGGCTCAAAAATCCGCTGTAGCCGCTCTTGTTCAAATCCACCAGAATCGGCTCCAGATGTCCATCCCCGCTGCCCGCGAGCACCGCCCGGTCTCCCTTGGCCTTCACATCCTTGATGTGAATATGAATGGTATACTCCTTGAGCGACGGCCAAGCCTCCAGCGGATTCTGTTTCACCTGCACGAAGTTCCCAAAATCAAACGCAGCCCTGAATTTGGGGGAATCAACCGCCTTCAAAAGATCCAGGCAATTCTTGCCGCTGGCCCCGTAAGTCTCCTTTTCGTTTTCGTGCACCAGCGTCACGTTGCGGCTTTTGACATATTCAACCTTCGCCCGCATCCGGCGAATGACTTCATCGCGATGCTTGCCGATGTCCCCGCCCTCCTCGGCAGGGTAATAGCTGAAGATCCGGATCATCGGCGCCTCGAAAAACTCGGCCGACTCCACCGCGATCTTGAACCTCTCGAAGTGCTTTTCCCAGGGCTGGTTGATCTTCACTTTCCCAATCGGCGAACCGATGCAGGCCACGCCCATTCCGTTGGCCTTCAGCTTCGACTTGACCTCGATTCTGACGGATTTATCGAAGTCGAGGACATTTTTCCCATACACGCCGCGTAGCTCAAAATGGGTGACTCCATTTTCCTTGCAGCATTTGATCTGCTCATCCAATTCCGGGGCGATTTCGTCCGCAAATCCACACAACTTCATCACGATGGATACTCCTTTAAGATTCCGGACCAATCGTCGGCGGGGAAAGAAAGAGAGTCAAGCGAGCGGATGACACGATATTCGGAAAGAAGTAGAATAGTCGCGCCGCGTGGTCGTCGAATAGGAGAAATGTCATGGTGGACGAAAAGCTCATCGAGCGCGCCGGTCAACTGCTTTTGAAAGCCGCGCCGCCGGGATCGGGAGTTTACCTATTTGGTTCACAGTCGCGTAGGAATGCCCGTCCGGATAGTGACCTGGACTTCTTGGTCGTGGAGCCTGAACTGACGGATCAGCATGCCGAAATGGTTCGGTTGCGGGATGTGCTTCGGCCGCTGCGGGTAGCCGCAGACGTGGTGGTGACAGACCAGCGAGTGTTCGACGAATGGCGCAATACCCCGAACAACATCCTCTACGAAGCTGCTCGTCAGGGGAGGGCGTTGCATGAAGTGGAATGAACAGAGGGATCTGCTATTGAGCAAGGCGGCGGAGGATGATAGTGCGATGGCTATCCTGGCCAGGACCGGAGGCACATCTGACGCAATCATTGGATTTCATGCTCAGCAGGCGGTGGAGAAGTACCTAAAAGCGCTCCTGTGCCACTTACAGGTGAGCTATGACAGAACACATGATCTGGTCGTGTTGTTAGACGCGCTGACTGACGCGGGGTGCGCGGTGCCGACCGAAGTGGACAACTGCAAATATCTCCAGCCCTACGCGGTTCAGTTTCGGTATGACGACATACCGGCCGGCGCCCGGAATTCCCTGGACCGTGTCCGGGCGCAGCAGGATGTGGAGGCGGCAAAACGGTGGGTTACTAGGCTGATAGCGCGAGGTGTTCACAATCCGTGAGCATCATAGAGTTTTCGGGCCGGTCGTGGAAACGCGAATTTCTCTTTCTTTTGCGCCAGCATGTTGGCGCTTTGACCATGTTGAAGCTTGGACGCGGGCAAAGGGAAAAGCCATGTCAAAACCCAACGTAGTAGTTTTTTGCACAGACTCGAAACGTCGCCCTTGGGTGTGGAAACAATTCCAAGCAGGTCAACTACGCCAGGGCTGGGCGCCGCCAGGCTCGTCACTGATGAATGGCGATTCCGTTGTACCCTTATTGACGTGGGAACGTCGATATGCTGATGGGGCGCGAAAACATTGGAAGGATCGCGAGGACTTGCTGCCAGCAAGCAAAACCCAAACGAGATATCGAATTCTTCGTTTGATGACCGGGCTTACACGCGGCGATTTGGTCCTTGTTCCAAAGATGCCTTCAGATAGAGAGTTCACCATCGCCGAAATGTCGCGAGGATATGAGTTCGATGACAGTCATTATGACACGCCCAGCGGTCCCGGGAAGGATTTGGGCCATGTGTTGCCTGTCAACCCGAAGAGCCTGATTACATTCCGCTATGATTCCAGTTCCGACGCAAAAATTATCGCAGGAAAATTCAGGAACTACCGCTCCGCCGTTACGCCCGTTCGAAAGCAAGTCTATTCAGACGCCATAACTCGTCTATACGCAAATCGAGCCGTAGAGGGCAACGCCACCCAATCGAAGTTCATCGAAGCGATCCATGTAATCCTTTCCAAAGCCAGGGGCCAAGGATTTAGGGTCTCTCCGGCTGTGCGACGCGCCGTCGAAAAACGCGCGATGACGTTGGCGACGAAGCACTTTGAGAATCAGGGCTACCAAGTCGAGGATGTTCACACCCGCGAGTCTTACGATCTATCCTGCACGAAGGGCGCGGAAAATCTATTGGTCGAAGTGAAGGGAAGTCAGACCGATGGGGCCGAAATCTTACTGACGCCCAATGAGGTCGCCGTCGCACGAAAAAATGCTCCAAAAACGGCGTTGATAGTGTTCCATTCGATAGAGGTAAGCACAGCCGGAATCGCAAGTGGCGGCGTTAAAGTTTTGATCCATCCTTGGAAGCCGAGGGACGAGCAGTTAACGGCATTAGTCTATTCGTGTCGAATTACCACTTGAAAGACGAGGATCGGCGGCGTTTTTTGGGGGCAGCTTGGGGGGGAGGGATTGGCGCGCGACGACCGCAAGATGGCAATCCTCCGGTTCTGTTGGAGGATTTGAGAATGCTAGAGCGGAGGCGAAAATAATCCGGGACCAGCGATCGGCCCTCGGCAGCGAGGTTATCGCGTGTGACGCATCGCGGGCTTGCGCGCCAGTTTCATTTTCCTATCTCATCCGTAAGATCAAGCCCTCACAATGGAATCAACGAGTCATTACGAGCAGGAGCGCCGCCAGAAACTCGCCAAACTTCGCGATTTGGGAATCGATCCCTTCGGGCAGCGCACAGACGGCATCCAACCGCTGGCCCACATCAAGTCGCTGTACAAGCCGGAGATGGGCCACGACGGCGGCCCGCAGGTCGTCGGCGCGGGCCGGGTCATGCTCAAACGCGACATGGGTAAGCTCAGCTTCCTCACCCTGCGAGATGAATCCGGCGATTTGCAACTGGCCCTCGACAAAAAACGCCTGAGCGAACGCGACTGGCAGGTGCGCGACCTGATCGACCTCGGCGATCTGCTGGTGGTTTCCGGCAAACTCGGCCAGACCAACAAAGGCGAAACCACGATCTGGGCCGATTCCATTGCGATGGCCGCCAAGGCCCTGCTGCCGCCTCCGGCCAAGTGGGAAGGCCTCAGCGATGTCGAACTTCGCTATCGCCAGCGCTACGTCGATCTCTGGGCCAATCCCCAAGTGATGCGCATCTTGAAGCTCCGCATCCGCGTCGTCGATGAAATCCGCCGGTTCCTGACGAATAAGGGATTCCTCGAAGTGGAAACCCCGATGATGCAGCCGCTGGCCGGCGGGGCGGCGGCCAAGCCTTTCGTCACGCATCACAAAGCCCTGGATATCCCGCTGTATCTCCGCGTCGCCCCGGAACTGTATTTGAAGCGATTGCTCGTCGGCGGGTTCACCAAGGTGTTCGAATTGAACCGCAATTTCCGGAACGAAGGCATCAGTCCGCGCCACAACCCCGAATTCACGATGCTGGAAATCTACGAAGCCTTCGGAAGCTGGGAGACGATGGCTGATTTGATCGAGGAAATGATTACCACAGTCTGCCAAAATATTTTCGGCACGCTGCAGATCGAGCATCCAAATGGACGCAAGGTCAATTTGAATCGCCCCTGGCGGCGCGTGCGGATGACGGAAATAGTTGAGCAAGTGACCGATTGGAAATTTGATAAGAAGCCTGTGACAGACCCCGATATCCTTGAAGCTTTGAAAGCGGAATACGAGATCTCTGCTCGTTTGCCAAGTAACGTAATTGAAGACATCATTGCTCGTTCCCGAAATCCCAAGGTAATTGGCAAGTTACTTCGAAAACTTGTTTCGCTCGACGCAAAGAAGGCACTATTGGAGGTTCAACTTTTCTCGTATAAATCCCCAGCTGAACAGCTCGTCGAGGTATATGAGAAGTTCGTCGAACCAAAGCTCATTGATCCTTGTTTTGTGACGCACATCCCTTCAGTCATCATCCCGCTGGCCCGCGAAAACAAAGACGACCCATACTTCGCCGACGTTTACGAGCTGGCGATCAACGGCGTTGAAATCTCGCCCGGCTACACCGAATTAAACGACCCGGATACCCAGGCCAGGCATTTCGCCCATCAGGTCGGCGACACCGACGAGCAGCAGAAAGTCGATGAAGATTTCCTGAATGCCTTGCGTCACGGCATGCCGCCGGCGGGGGGGCTGGGGCTGGGGATCGATCGGCTGGTGATGATGTTGACCGGGGCGGAGAGCATTCGGGATGTGATTCTTTTCCCCCTGATGAAGCCGCAGGAAAAATAATGAATCAACACTTTTACCGCAGAGATCGCGGAGATCGCCGAGGAAGAGTAAGGTGCAGCTAATATCTCAATATGAATTCTTTCTCTGCGGTCTCCGCGATCTCCGCGGTTAAATCAGAATTGTTAACCTAAATGCCCGCCATCCCAATCATCCTCTGGTGCATCGTCGCCCTCGCCCCGATTGCCACCATCTTCGCGCTGATCCGAATCCTCACCGGCCCCCGGCTCATCTCCAAGCTGATGTTCCGCTATCTCGTCAAGCGCCGCATCGCCTGGGTCTCGCTCGTCGCGGTCATGCTCTGCACTGCCATGGTGCTGATCGTCATCAGCGTCATGGGCGGCTGGCTTCGCATGTTTCGTCAGACCAATCACGCCCTCATCGGCGACCTCATTGTCTATCGCGGATCGCTCGACGGCTTCAGCCATTACCAGGACATGATCGCCGACATCAGCCAAATTCCCGGCGTGAAGGCCGTCACTCCAACGGTTCACACGGTCGGACTGGCCGAGATCGGAGTGGGGCACACGCCCAATCCCATTCGCACTCCCGTCGAAGTCATGGGCTTGGATATCAAGCAGATCGGCCAGGTGAACGGCTTTGTGAATAGCCTGCATCTTCAGCCTGAAGTCTTGCGGGCCAAATCGAAGCAATATGCCGAGGAGGCCGGGAAGGATCATGATGCCGGCGCGGGCGCCGCCGATGCACTGATGGGCGACGGGCTTGGGAATCTTGAAGCCGACAAGGCCAAGACATTCCAGGCCAAGGCTGATTCCTTTCCCTCCTGGCAAAAGCCTCTGCCGGATGACGTCTATCGAGCCGAGCTTCCCAATTCAAAAACCGACCCGGCGCGGTTCGGCGGGATCATCGTCGGATCGGGCGTCATCGGCCTGCGGGGCAGCGATCCGCGCGAGGATTTCATCTATCGCGCCTGGGTCAAGCTGACGCTCCTGAAAATCTCGGGGGATCTCTCGGGCGTCGATCTTCAGGACAAAGCCTCGACCAATTATTACTGGCTCATCGACGACAGCCGCACCGGCGTCTTTCAGGCCGACCAGAATTTCGTCTATCTCCCGTTCGACGTGCTCCAAAACCAACTGAACATGGGCGCCAGCGCCTACACCGACGCCGCCACCGGTCGGCAGGAGACGGAGCCTGCCCGTTGCACCGAAATCCTCATCAGCGTCAAACCCGGCGTCGATCCGTACGCGGTAAAGCCCCAAATCGCCGATGCCGTGAATGCCGTGCTACAGAAGTTTGATTTGTACTATCCCGAGCCGGGTCAGGTTCGCATTGAAACTTGGGATGAGAAGCAGCAGGATTTCCTCAACGCCGTCGAGCACGAAAAATCCCTGCTCGTCATCCTTTTCGCCATCATCAGCGTCGTCGCCATCTTTTTGGTTTTCTGTATTTTCTTCATGATCGTCATGGAAAAGACGCGCGACATCGGCATCGTCAAAAGCGTCGGCGCCACCAGTTCCAGCATCGCCGGGATCTTTCTGGGCTATGGTCTGACCATTGGTCTTCTCGGCGGTGGAATGGGCTTGCTGTTGGCCTATCTCGTCGTTCACAACATCAACCAACTCCACGCGTGGATGGGCACACATTTCGGCATCCAAATCTGGAACGCCAAAACGTATCTGTTCGACACCATTCCCAATACGATGGACGCTCACGATGTAGTGGTGATCGTTTCCGTGGCGATCCTTTCGTCCGTTCTGGGCGCGCTCGTTCCCGCCATCCGCGCCGCGAGGATGAACCCGGTCGAAGCCCTGCGCTGGGAATAAAGCCGTCAATAGCAGATGTCCGCCATTGCCGACAAAATCTCCTCCCCTCAGGCCGCCAAAGGCGCGGCGATTCTGATCGCCAGCGGCGTGCGGAAAACGTTCCGCATGGGCGACAGCGAGATTCAGGTTCTTTCCAAAGTGGACCTCACCGTTGCCGCCGGCGAATTCATCGCCATCGAAGGCCGCAGCGGCTCGGGCAAAAGCACGCTCCTGCATCTCCTCGGCGCCCTGGACGAATGCAACGCCGGCGTCGTCACCTACGACGGTCGCGACATCGCCAAACTTTCCTCCTCCCGCCGCGCGTTCCTGCGAAACACGCAATTCGGCTTCGTTTTCCAGTTCTATCACCTGCTTCCCGAGCTGAACGTGCTGGAGAACACGCTGCTGTCGGCGATGATCGAAAACAGCCTGCTCGCCTTCCGCGCCAAAAAATCGCATCTGCGAAGCCGAGCCAAGGAACTTCTCACCCAAATGGGTCTGGAGCACCGCCTTCGTCATCGTCCGCAGCACCTCAGCGGCGGAGAGCGCCAGCGGGTCGCCATCGCTCGCGCGCTGATGAACCAGCCCCGCGTTCTTTTCGCCGACGAACCCACCGGCAACCTCGATGCCGACACCGGCCGCCAAATCATGGGCGTTCTGGAACGACTCCATCAGCAAGCAGGCCAAACCATCGTGATGGTCACCCACGACCGCAGTCTGGCATGCAAAGCCGACCGGGTTCTGGTGCTCGAAGGCGGAATATTGCGGGAAGCGGAAGGATGAATGCCGAATGCCGATTGCCAAATGCCGAATGAAATGCTCATCCCAAATTCGGCATTTGGCAATCGGCATTCGGCATTCTATCATCCCCCTATGCCCCTCAAGATCTGGATTGATGGCAAATTCTACGACAAGGAGGACGCCAAGATCAGCGTGTACGACCACGGTCTGCTCTACGGCGACGGCGTTTTCGAGGGCATCCGCGTTTACCGCGGCAAAATCTTCGAATGCGACGCCCATCTCCGCCGGCTTTTCGATTCCGCCCGCGGCATTCGCCTCATTCCCCCTCGATCGCCCCAGCAACTCAAAGCCGCGATGGAGGAAACCGTCAGGATCAACAACTTCTCCGATTGCTATATTCGCCTGGTCATCACCCGTGGCGTCGGCTACTTGGGCCTGAATCCCAGCAAATGTCCCACACCCTCGGTTTTCGTCATTGCCGATACGATCGAGCTTTATCCGCCCGAAATGTACGAAAAAGGGATGTACATCATCACTTCAACGGTGGTGCGCACCCATCCCAATTCCCTTTCGCCGCGAATCAAGAGCCTCAACTATCTCAACAACATCCTGGCCAAGATCGAAGCCGCCGACGCCGACGTGCCCGAGGCGGTGCTGTTGAATCAGGAAGGCAACGTCGCCGAATGCACCGGCGACAACATCTTCATCGTTCGCCACGGGCAGGTTCAGACCCCCACAACGGCCGACGGCATTCTCGAAGGCGTGACTCGGCAGGTGATGATCGACCTTTGCAAGAAGCTGTCGATTCCCTGTTTCGAGAAGACCCTTCAGCGCCACGATTTATATATCGCGGATGAATGTTTCCTCACCGGCACCGCCGCGGAGGTGGTCCCGGTCACGCGGATCGACGGACGGCCGATTGGCAACGCCGTGCCGGGCTCGCTTACCCGCAGGCTCATGGAAGCCTTCCACAAGCACGTCCGGGGCGAGCCCAACAGCTAGGACTGGAAGAAAATGCCGAATCCTCCCGGCGCGCCGGGATCATTCCGCGTTTTGAACGCTCCCCAGCCCTTTTTCCCCATTTGACACCCCTCGGACATGTCATTACAGTTTTCAGGCGCTACTAACACGATGGAGGCATTGATGCAGGAATATGAGAACCTCAAGCGCCTCGTTGCCGAGGCTGAGGAAGACGTCAACAAGGCGGTTGGCGGAAACAAGGCTGCGGGGACCCGTGTCCGCAAAAAAATGCAGGAAATCAAGGCTGCCGCCACAGATATCCGCAAAAAGATCCTCGAAAACCGCAATACCGAACCGGGTGTGGCCTGAGGCATTCGCTGTCTCGTGTCGCCACTTCTTGCTGATCGCGGCATCATCCGGTTTTCTGTCTTTCGTGAGCATCTTTTGCCCCGGCCGACGCGCTGGCGCCCTTCATCCTCATGCCGCCGCAACTTCTATTTGACATTGCCGACTTGGAACAGTTGCCCGACGTCTTCGATCAGGCGGCCATTCGGGAATGCAATCCCCAGCGCGGCCATATGGAAATGCTCAACGGCATTGTCTTTGCCGATTCGAAACTTCAGCGCCTTCTCGGATATAAGGATGTGCGGACCGACGAGTTCTGGGTCGCGGGCCACATCCCCGGCCGGCCCCTGTTCCCGGGCGTCCTGATGATCGAGGCCGGCGCTCAACTGGCTTCTTTCTACAGCCGAAAATTTTCCGGTTGGACGGGTTTCGTTGGCTTCAATGGCGTCGACGAATGCCGATTCCGCCAACAAGTCGTGCCCCCCGTGCGCATGTATCTCCTCGGCCAGCAGATCTGGGACCGCCACGGTCGAATGTGTTGCGCCATTCAGGGAGTGATCAGCGGGACCATCGCCTTCGAGACTCAAATCATCGGCGTGCGGATATAGTGGTTTGTCATTTGTCATTGGTCATTTGTCATTGGTCATTTGTCATTGGCTGAATACGATTTATAGCGCGTTTGGATTTCGCAAATGACAAATGACAAGTGACAAGTAACATCTCCATGCCCTTCTCCCTCGTCCAATCCCTTTCATCCATCCCCGTCGCCAGCATCGATGTCGAGACCACCGGGGCCAGCGCCGATTACGGCCATCGCATCATCGAAGTCGGCATCGTCCGCTACGAAAATGGTCGGAAAATCGCCGAATACCAGCAACTCATCGATCCCCGCCGCCCCATCAGCCCGGGCGTCACCGCCCTGACGGGCATCACCCAGGCCATGTGCGACGGCCAGCCCACGTTCAGCCGGCAGCTTCCGGCCATGCTGTCATTGCTCGCCGGCGCGGCAATCCTGGGACACAATATCGGCTTCGATCTTTCATTCCTGACGCGCGAATTTCGCGCCGCCGGACACGATATGAACCAAGCCCTGGCCAATCCCCACGTCCTGGATACCGTCCGCATCGCCCGCCGCCGATTCGGCCGCGGCGGGAACGGCCTCGGCGCACTGTCGCGCCGCCTCGGGCATGAACCCGCCGGCGCACATCGCGCTTTGCCCGACGCCCAAACCACCGCCATTGTCTTCGATCTGCTCCTGGCTCCCATCGGCGGGTGGGGTATCTGCCTGTGCGACGCCCTGAAAGACCAGGGCGGCCCGATGGCCATAGCGCCCGCTTCCGCCGGCGAGAGTCTGCTTCCACTGGAATTGGAGGATGCCCTCGAAAATCATCGGCCCGTTATGATGGAATATCTGGATGCCAACCAGATGCGGACGCGGCGAATCGTCGATCCCATCGAATTGCGCCGCGTGGCCGGCGAATTGGTCCTGATTGCCCACTGTCACCTTCGCAACGATCGCCGCAATTTTAAGCTCGAACGAATCGTCCAATTGACCCGGATCGACCCCGGCGGCGTGGGCCATTCGCCTAACCTTGCAACCAGCGACAACCAGCGTTAAAAACCTTCCCATGTCGCGCAGGACTGAAGACGACATCTCCTCGCTGCCCAATCTGCTGGCCAAACAGCCATGACCTCCGCTGAAATCCGCCAGCAGTTTCTCGACTTCTTCATAAGGAAGCACGGCCACACGTTCGTCCCGTCGTCGCCGGTCGTTCCGCTGGACGATCCCACGCTCCTCTTCGCCAACGCGGGGATGAATCAGTTCAAGCCGGTTTTCCTCGGCCAGGAAAAACACGCCTACACCCGCGCCGCCAACAACCAGAAATGCATCCGCGCCGGCGGCAAGCACAACGATCTCGACGACGTCGGCCGCAGCCGCCGGCATCACACGTTTTTCGAAATGCTCGGCAACTGGAGCTTCGGCGATTATTTCAAGGCCGGCGCGATCGAAATGGCCTGGGAACTGCTGACGAAAGTCTGGAAACTCGATCCCACCCGCCTGCACGTAAGCTGCTACGAAGGCGACGAGAAAAACGGAGTCCCGCGCGACACCGAAGCCGCCGAGCTATGGAAGCAAATCGCCGGCATGCCCGAGGATCACATTCACTATTTTCGCAGCGACAATTTCTGGCTGATGGGCGACACCGGCCCCTGCGGCCCCTGCACCGAAATCTTCATCGACCGCACCCCCGACCTATCCGGCTCAAGCAAGATCAACGGCGACGATCCGCGCGTCATGGAAATCTGGAATCTCGTTTTCATCCAATTCAACCGCGACGCGGGCGGCAAGCTGACGCCGCTTCCCGCCAAACACGTTGACACGGGCATGGGATTTGAGCGGATATGCCAGGTTTTGCAGAACAAGCACGACAATTACGCCATCGATCTTTGGACGCCGTATTTCGATCGGATCTCTGAAATTTCAAATTTGAAATATACAGGCAAATTCCCGCCAACTAACGTTCCGGACCGCGAGCTTGAAGCGGCCGACGAGCAGCTTCGCCATGACATCGCCTTCCGCGTGGTCGCCGATCACGCTCGTTGCCTGACATTCGCGCTTACCGATGGGGCCGTTCCAAGCAACGAAGGCCGCGGATATGTGCTGCGACGAATCCTGCGCCGCGCCGTCCGCTTCGGCCGCCAGCAGCTTGGGCTGACCGAGCCGTTCCTTCATCAACTCGTTCCGATCGTCGTCGATTCAATGGGCGCGGCTTTTCCGGAATTGAAACGGAATCCGAATCATGTCATTGAGCTGATCAAAGGCGAGGAAATATCCTTCAGCCGCACCCTCGATCGCGGAATACAGCTTTTTGAAGAAGCATCCGCCGCCGGCTCCATTTCAGCCGCCGAGGCCTTCAAACTCCACGACACCTACGGCTTTCCCATCGACCTGACACGCATCATGGCCGAGGAGCGCGGGATGACGGTGGACACCGCCGGCTACGAAAAACTGATGGAGCAGGCCCGCGAACTCGCCCGCGCCGGCGGCAAGTCGCAGGATTCCCGGCCGACGGATTTGTCCCCGGATGCGATGTCCAAACTGTCGCAAAGCGGCGTGAAGCCCACCGACGATCAGCCCAAGTTTTCACACGAACTGATCCAAGCCAAAGTCCTGGCGATTTGGAACGGAACCGATCTGGCCTTGTCGCCAGCGACGAGTTTCGAGAGCGAGGAATTGGCCGTCATTCTGGATCGCACCAATTTCTACGCCGAGATGGGCGGCCAGGTCGGCGACAGCGGCGAGCTGAAAACTGCGCCCCTATTCCCCTCTCCCGGTACTCCGGGAGAGGGCCAGGGTGATGGTTTGCAGCCTGATTCCCACATTGCCCTCACCCCATCCCTCTCCCGGAGTACCGGGCGAGGGGGAATAGGGATATTCGACGTCCAAAACACCAAATCGGTCGGCGGTTACATCCTGCACATCGGCCGGCTCCGCAGCGGAAAAATCAGCGTCGGCGATGCCGTTACCGCTACTGTTTCCGCCGCCCGAGCGAACACCGAAAAAAATCACACCGGCACGCATCTGGCCAACTGGGCCTTGCGCCAAACCCTCGGCGACGGCGTGCAGCAAAAAGGCTCGCTGGTCGATCCCGAAAAGCTCCGTTTCGATTTCTCCCATCCCAAGGCCATGAGCGAAGACGAAATCGCCGGCGTGGAGAAACTGGTTGGCGAGGCGATTGCCGATAAACTGCCCGTCTACGCCCAGGAAGCGCCGCAGGATCAGGCGCTCAAGATCAACGGCCTGCGGGCTGTCTTTGGCGAGAAATATCCCTCTGTCGTTCGTGTCGTTTCCATCGGGGCGCCCGTCAACGATCTCCTGGCCGATCCCAGCGATTCCAAATGGCGGGAGTTCTCCATCGAATTCTGCGGCGGCACGCATTTGGCCAGTTCCGACCAGATCGGCCGATTCGCCATCACCGCCGAGGAATCCGTCAGCAAAGGCATTCGCCGGATCGTCGCCCTCACCGGCGAGGCGGCGATGGCCGTCGAGTCGGCTGCCGCCAAACTGGATGGCATTCTCGCCCGCAAGACGTCAGACGCCGATCTGCCCGCGACGATCGCCGAATTGCAGGTCGCCGCGGCGACTGGGCTTCCCCTGCGAGCCAAGCGCCGCGCCCAGGCCGCCATTCTCGAGCTTCAGGCCCGGCACCGAGCGTTTGAAAAGTCGAATCGCGCCCAATCCTCCGGCGGGGGAGTGGACGCCATCAAAATCGCCTCCGACATGCTCGCCCAGGCCGGCCCGATCGCCGGCGGCAAGCTGATCGTCGGCCAAATCCCCGGCGCGACCGACGACCAGCTTCGCTCGGCCATCGATTCTCTTCGCAAGAAATCTCCCACCCATGCCATTCTTTTGGCGACCGCCGACGATCAGAAAGTGACATTCGTCGCAGCCGTCAGCGATGACGTGATCGCCAAGGGCCTGAAGGCGGGCGATTGGGTGAAGCAGGTTGCCGCGGTAACGGGCGGCGGCGGCGGGGGGCGTCCGCAAATGGCCCAGGGCAGCGGCAAAGACCCGTCAAAAATTCCCGCCGCCATCGATCTCGCCCGAACTATCGCCGCCAAATTCGCTTAAAACGCGCGTCGTCGTGGGCACGTCGAACGGCTTGCAGGCCCCACGGGTTTGCTCACAATAACGGACGGTTGAGGCCATGACACAGTCGAGTCTTTTGCCTCCTGTTACGAACCTGCAGGCATTGCCGGCCGTTGCGGCGCAGGGAACGAACAAGCTGCGAAGGTATCCGTGGGCGCTGCTCGCGCTCACAGCCTTGTCCGGTCTGCTCTGCTTCAACCGGCTTTCCGTTTCCCCGCCGCGGATCGACGAATGTTTCACCTACTGGCGGGTCTGCGGAAACCTCGATCAGTTGCTTGACACGCTCCGCAATGACGCGTTCATGCCGCTGCATTATGAACTGCTCAACTGGATCGGACAGGGGTTTCCTCTCGGCGGCGGCGTTCATTTGGTTCCTGGCGGAATAATGCTCACGCCGGCTGCGCTGCGATTCTTTCCCGCGCTGTGCGGGACGCTCATGACGCCGGTGATGTATTTTCTGGCCCGGCAAATGTTCACCCGCCGCACCGCACTGATCGCGGCGGCGTTCATCGCCTGCTCGGCCTATGGCCTGTTCTTTTCGCGCGATGCGAAGATGTACGCGCCGGCCTGGATGCTGGAGACGCTCACCATTGCCTGCCTTTTGTGGTGGATTCGCACCTGGCGCCGCATCGCCTGGCTCTGTTGGATCGCCGCCGGCATCGCCGCGGGCGGATTTCACGTCATCACGCTCCTGCTGCTGCCGCTGGCGCCGCTTTATTTTATTTCCATGGGACGGTTTTCCGGCTGGCGAATTCCATCGCTGGTCATCGGTATGGCGATGATCGCCCTTGGCCCAGCGGTCTACCACGGAGTCTTTAATCGTTGGACGCAGAACACCGGCGGACTTTTGCCCGGCGTGGTCGGCGAGCCGGCGCCGGACGCAAAATGGCGATTGAGCGGCCTGAACTGGATCCAGCCGGCCGACGATTCCGTCGGATTGCCGTTTGAAGCGCTCAACAACTACCTCAGCGGTTATGACTGGTCGACCTTCAGTGACCTGGCCGATCCACCGCCTCTGCTTAAAAGGTTCGGCGGCACGATGATTGCCCTGGCGGGTGTCACATACGGTTTACTGATCTTCGGCGCACTGCCCTGGCCGCATCATCGGCGCTGCCGCGTGGACGATGCCAGGCCCGAGCAGTGGTGGCGTGCGCTGCTATGGCTCATGCTTTGGTTGGTCTTGCCGGTTTACGGCTTCTTTTATTGCCGTTCCGTGGACAATTTCAGCTCGCCGGTGGTGTGGCTCACTTGGCTGTCCGATGTGATTGGCCCGCACCGGCTGGTTGCGGCTTTGGGTGCGGTTGCCATCGCGGCCGGGTTGAATCGCTGGCCGCGCGTTGCCAAGTTTATCGCCGTTCCACTGCATCTGCTCGCTGTCGCGGCGGTGATTCAAACGGCGCGGAACCGTCTGGATTGGGTGGACTATGCCGGTTTTCCGGTGACCCGAATCGCGCTGGCGATGTTCATCCCCGCGCTGCTCTTCCATTACGCCGGCAGTAGTTTCCGTGAGCGCGGCCGGCAACTGCTTCGCCTGGTCGCCGTCGTGGCGGTGGTCTTAGCGCTGTGTGAGGCAGCCGCCCATCTATGGCCATGGCTGCATGACGTTTCCATGCGCAAGCACCCGGAACTTCCCTGGCAATCGATCTGGCACATCCGCTACGTGGCGATTGTACTGCCGGCCGTCTGGCTCGCCGCGGCGGCGCTGATCGCCCGGTTGCCCAATCGGTTCGTGCGGGTAGCGGCGGTGCTGATGATCTGCTCTTACAACCTCGCCAATGGACTGGCGCGCCAATACATCCAACAAGAGATTCCCCTCGACCGCGCAATGGCCGACATGTTTCAGTCCCAACCCCATTCGGACGTGCGAACCTATTTTGAATTGCACGCGCTCATGGACAACATTTTCTATCGGCCGCTGGCGTCCTATAGCGCGTGCATGGTTGCGGGGCTTCGGCCTACGCCGGCGGAGTTTAGGACCGGCAACACATGGCCATTCCAATGGGGGCGCGTCGCCGCCGAGTTCAAAAATCACTGCATTTACAATCCGTCCATCTCTTCCGAACAGTTGCGCCACGACATCGCTGCCAGCCCGCAAGTGACGCGAGTGATTGTGTGGGAAATCGACGCCTGGCCACGCCTTTCTGTCTGGCCGATTGGCGAGGTCGCCGCAGACGGACTTGGCGACGGCTGGGTGCTTGCGTCGGACGAACGGATCGTTGCCCATTCGTATTGGACTTGGAGGGATGAGTGGGTGCTCCGCCGGCGGGAGTTCCACCGGAAATCGTGAGGGTGGGGTCGTTGGCAGTCTTTGGGCCCAGAGGGTGAAAGGAGGCCGCGGAAGGCCTAAACGCCGCCCGCGCACCGCAAGTGGCTATTTCGCCGCGTCTTGACAGAATCCATGGGTGCAAATAACGTACCGCTCGCATACCGCGGCGGGCAAACATCCCGCCGTGGCTTTTTATTAGCGGACGCATTAGTATTTGTCAGGAGTTCGTCCATGCAGCCGGTCATGAAAATCAGCAAATCCCGCAAGCGCAAACGTCGCTCGCATCACGCCCTGCGACCGATCCACTACGTGCGCTGTCCGCAGTGCTCGAACGCCAAGCTGCCTCATTGCGCCTGCGACAACTGCGGCTACGTCAATCCCAAGCTGTCGCTGCAGATGGAAAACGAACAGGCCTGATTCGTCGTTTGCTCTCGTTGCTGCCCATCGAAGGAGAATGTCGGTGCGAGTTGCGGTCGATGTGATGGGCGGGGATCATGCACCCGTCGAAATATTGCTGGGATGCTGGCAAGCCACCCCTTTGCTCGATCCCGAGGATACGGTCTTTCTCGTCGGTGACGAACCGGTCATTCGCCGCGGGCTGGATGCCTCGCCCCTGAATCCCCAGCAGAAAAAATCCTTTTATGTGATCCCGACCACGCAAGTCATCGCGATGGACGATTCTCCCGTCGAAGCGGTCCGCAGCAAACCCGACAGCAGCATCAACGTCATGTGCAAGCTCGCCGCCAAGGGCGAGGCCGACGCGGTGATTTCCGCCGGAAACACCGGCGCCTGCGTCGCCGCCGCCCAGTTGCGGATGCGCCTCCTCCCCGGCGTCAGCCGGCCCGGAATTGCCGTCACCTTGCCCACGTTCCACGGCCCGGTCGTCATTTGCGACGTGGGCGCCAACCCCGAGCCAAAGCCCAAGCATATCGAGCAATACGCCATCATGGCCGCCGAGTACGCCAAGGCCATTTGCGGCCGCAAGGACCCGCGCGTCGGCCTGCTCAGCATCGGCGAGGAAGACGCCAAGGGAAACACCCTCACGCGCGAAGCCCGCAAGATGATGCGCGATGAGCCGCTGATCAATTTCATGGGCAATGTCGAGGGCCGGGACTTGTTCAAGGGCGTCGTTGACGTCGTCGTCTGCGACGGTTTCGTCGGAAATATTGTTTTGAAATTCACCGAAGGCATGGCCGACGGCCTGTTGCGCACGATCGTCGCCGAGATCCAGGAGGCCGCGCCCCATCTCGTCGAGCAGTTCAACACGATCATGAAAAAGATTTACGCGACTCACGACTGGCAGGAATACGGCGGCGCGCCGCTGCTGGGGGTTGACGGCTATTTCCTGATATGCCACGGCCGTTCCGAGGCTCGCGCCATCAAAAACGCCATCCGCGTCGTGAAGCAGCTCACCGCCAGCCGGATCAACGAGAAAATTGTCGAAACCATCGAAGGTTCGATCCCGGTCATGGAGGAATAGCGTTTAGCCGCGACCCAAAGGGGAGCGCGTTTGCGATTACGTTCCAGAACGCAACAGCCCGATGCAATTATTCTCAGCCATTCTCGCCGGCTTCGGCAGCCAATTGCCGGAAAAACGGCTCACCAACGACGATCTGTCGAAGATGGTGGATACCAATGACGAATGGATTACCCAGCGCACCGGCATCAAGGAACGCCGAATCGCCTCCGAGGGCGAAACCACCGCATCTCTTGCCACCGCCGCCGCCCGCAAGGCCATCGCCTCGGCCGGCCTGGAACCCAGCGACATCGAATTGATCATCTGCGCCACCATCACGCCGGAAATGGTCTTCCCATCAACGGCCTGTTTCGTCGGCGCCGCCCTGGGCTTAAGCGGAACCCCCGCTTTCGATCTATCCGCCGCATGCAGCGGATTCATCTACGCCTTTGTGACCGGCGCGAACCTCATCATGGCGGGGCAGTACAAAAATGTCCTGGTCATCGGGGCGGAAACCCTCAGCCGGATCACGGATTACACCGACCGCTCGAGTTGCATTCTCTTCGGCGACGGGGCGGGAGCGGTTGTGCTGCGCCGTTCCAGCGAGCCCCGCAGGGGCCTGCTCTATTGCTCGCTCCACGCCGACGGCTCCGGGGCCGATGCCATGAAGTGCATCCCAGGCAGCCGGTTTCCCATCAGCCAGCAGATGATCGCCGATCGCCGGCATTTCATGACCATCAAGGGCCGTGAAGTCTACAAGTTTGCCGTCACAAAATTCGAGGAGTTGATCCACGAGGCCATGCGCGCCTGCGAGTTGAGCGCCGATCAGGTGAAATTGGTCATTCCTCATCAGGTCAACAAGCGCATCATCGACTCGGCCATGGAAAAGCTCGGCCTGCCGCTGGAAAAGGCATTCGTCAACATTGACCGTTACGGCAACACGTCGGCGGCTTCGATTCCGATCGCCCTGGATGAAGCCCATCGCGCCGGCCGATTCAAGGCGGGCGACGCCGTGATTTTCGTCGCCTTCGGCGGGGGACTGACCTGGGCCAATGCCGTGGTGAGAATCTAACCGTGGCGGGAAATCTTTACATTCTCTGCCCCGGCCAGGGGGCGCAGGTCGTCGCGATGGGCAAAGCCGCCTTCGACGCCTCGCCCGCCGCCCGTGAGGTCTTCCAAACCGCCAACCGCGTGCTGGGTTTCGACTTGGCCGCCCTTTGTTTTTCCGGTCCCCAGGAGCGTCTTAACCAGACCGACATCAGCCAGCCCGCGATCTACGCGGCAAGCGTCGCCAGCTTCCGGCACGCCATCGAGTCCGGGTTGTTCGACGCCGCCGTCGTCACCGCTTATGCCGGGCTGAGCCTCGGCGAATACACGGCCCTGCATCTCGCCGGCGTCTTCAGTTTTGAAGACGGCCTGCGGCTGGTCTGGCTTCGCGGCAAATACATGCAGGAGGCCGCCGTCGCTTCCCCCAGCGGAATGGTCGCCCTGATCGGCGCCGATGAACCGACCGCCCGGCGACTCTGCCGGCAGGCTGCCGGCGGCGACGTTTTGGTTCCCGCGAATTTCAATGCTCCCGGGCAAATCGTTCTCAGCGGCGCTGCCGCCGCCTGCCAGCGCTTCGTTTCCGTTGCCGAGGCCGAGGGACTCCGCACCATGCCCCTGGCGGTCGCGGGCGCTTTCCACAGCGCCCTCATGCAAAGCGCCGCCGACAAAATGAATCGCGAATTGGCCAAGGTTTCCTTCTCCCCCACGGCCAAAACCGTATACTCTAACGTCACGGCCCGGCCGCATGGCGATCCGGAATCCATCAAGCGGCTCCTGGTCGAGCAGATCGTTTCGCCCGTGCGATGGGAGCAGACCATGCAGGGCCTGCTCGCCGCCGGCGAAGCCCGGTATGTCGAGTTGTCTCCGGGAAGGACGCTCGCCGGCTTGGCCAAACGAATCAATCGCCGGCTCGTCGTCGAGAGCCTGGGATAGGAGAAGAGACGGGTGGATCGGTTTGAAATTTCAGAGCCGGGGCGTGTCGCCCCGGTCGTTCCCCGGGCCGACACGGCCCGGCTCTGTAGAACCGACCCACGACGGACAAGAGGCTCATCATGACCGAAAAACGGGTGGCCCTGGTTACGGGCGGATCGCGCGGAATCGGCGCGGCCATCGTGCGCCGGTTGGCCGATGACGGGATGCACGTCGTCGCCATCGCGCGAAACCTGGAAAAGCTCCGCCAGGTTTGCGACCAGATCACTGCCGCCGGCGGCACGGCCGAAGCCGTCGCCTGCGATGTCGCCGATTTCAAAGCCCTGGCCGCCGCCGTCGAAGGCTCTTCCGAGCGGCTTGGCCGGCTTGACGTGCTGGTCAACAACGCCGGCATCACCAAGGACGGCCTTTTGCTGCGCATGGACGACGAGGATTTCGATTCCGTGATCGCCACCAATCTGAAAGCCGCCTTTGTCGCCATCCGCGCCGCCGCCCGGCCCATGATGCGTGCCAAGAGCGGGCGGATCATCAATATCAGTTCCGTCTCCGGCGTCGCCGGAAATGCCGGTCAGGCCAATTATGCCGCCAGCAAGGCCGGCATCATCGGTCTCAGCAAATCCGTCGCCAAGGAGCTGGCCGGCAAGAACATCACCTGTAACGTGGTCGCCCCCGGCTTCATTACCACCGATATGACGGACGTCCTGAACGACCAGATCAAAGAGGGAGTCAGGAATTTCATCCCCTTGAAGCGGTTTGGCACCCCGCAGGAGGTGGCGGCGGTCGTCAGTTTTCTGGCCGGCAACGATGCCAATTATGTGACCGGACAGGTAATATGTGTCGATGGGGGCATGGTGATGTAGAGGATTGTCATTGGTCATTTGTCATTTGCGGAAGATGGGAAATGGCAAAACCTATGGTGTTTTGCAAATGACCAGTGACAAATGACCAATGACAAATTTGCAAAAGGTTCACTCACGGCTATAGTTTTCGCACGATTGGGCCGCGTGGTCCGGATATTTTTCGCGTAGGGCAGGTGGATATGGAAGACATCGATCAGAAGGTCATTGAGATCGTCAGCGAGCAAATGGGCGTCGATAAGAGCGAAGTCACGCGGGAGACGCATTTTATAAACGACCTCAATGCGGACTCGCTCGACACCGTTGAACTCGTCATGGAGTTCGAGGACGAATTTGAATTGTCCATCCCCGACGAAGAGGCGGAGAAAATCCAGACCGTCGGGCAGGCGATCGACTACATCAAAGAACACTCCAGCAAATGAGCAGGCGCCGAGTTGTTTTTACCGGTTTGGGCGTCGTCACGTCTCTCGGTGAATCCGTCGAGGAGATGTGGGACAACCTTTGCCTCGGGAAAAGCGGCATCGGTCCGATCAAACGCTGGGACGCCTCCACCTTCCCCACCCGCTTCGGCGGTGAATGCACCTACTTCGACATTACCCGATACGACGTGTCGCGCTACTCCTCCGAACGGCTTCAGCCCAAGCGGCTCGACCGGTTCGGGGCGTTCGGCATCGCCGCCTCCATCAGCGCAGTCAATGACGCCAACATCGACTTCGAAAAAACCGACCGCAATCGCTGCGGAGTGATCATCGGCAGCGGCATCGGCGGCATCGAAACCCTCGAGGACCAGAACAAAATCCTCAACACCCGCGGAATGAGCCGGGTCAGCCCCTTTACCGTTCCTCGCCTCATGGTCAACGCCGCCAGCGGGAACGTCTCGATCATCTTTCGCCTGTATGGACCGAACACCGCCGTCGCCACCGCCTGCGCCACCGGCGCCAACGCCATCGGCGACGCCGCCCGTTACATCCAGCACGATCAGGCCGATCTCATGATCGCTGGCGGCTCCGAGGCCGCCCTGTGCGCCCTGGGATTGGGCAGTTTCTGCGCCGCCCGCGCCCTGTCCACCCGGAACGACGATCCCCCCCGCGCCAGCCGGCCCTGGGACAGAGACCGCGACGGATTTGTCATGGGCGAAGGCGCGGGCGTCGTGGTGCTTGAAGAGCTCGAACACGCCAAAAAACGCGGGGCGAAGATTTATTGCGAATTGGTCGGCTATGGCATGAGCGCCGACGCCTACCACATCACCGCCCCCGACGAGCAGGGCCGCGGCGCCAGCCGAGCCATGGATTTGGCCCTGCGCGACGCCGCTCTGGACCCCGACCATATCGATTACATCAACGCCCACGGCACAAGCACCCCGCTCGGCGACGTCGCCGAGGTCAGGGCCATCAAGCACTTCTTCGGCGATCACGCGAAGAAACTGGCCATCAGTTCCACCAAGAGCGAACTTGGCCACCTCCTCGGCGCCAGCGGCGGCGTCGAAGCCGTCATCAGCGCCCTGGTCATTCAGCGCAACCTGATCCCTCCCACGATCAACCTCGACAATCCCGACGCCGAATGCGACCTGGATTTCATCCCTCACAAGGCCCGCGAACGACACGTCTCGGTCGCCATGAGCAACAGCTTCGGTTTCGGCGGCCACAATGCGAGCCTACTCCTGAAAAGGCTTTGAATATTGCCTATTGCCTATTTCCCATTGGAATGCAATACCGATCGTTCGTCTTTCAATAGGCAATAGGAAATAGGCAATGGATTCCGCCCAACCCTATTGCCATTCCCCCGCAACGGCCGATAATAAAACTCGAGGAACGGATGCCCGTACTGCACGCCCCAAGTCCGCCCCAGGCTTCTCCGAACAGTCCCGAACTCGACCGCATTCTACGCCTTGAAGTTCCGCTCATCGTCAAGCTGGCCGACCGCAAAATGCACCTCAGCGAGGTTATGCGCCTCGGCACCGGCGCGATCATCGAATTCTTCAAGAGCAGCGAACAGCCCCTCGAATTGCTCGTCAACAACAAGGTGATCGCCCTCGGCGACGCCGTCAAAATCGGCGAGAACTTCGGCCTCCGCATCCGCCAGGTCGGCGACGTCAAACAGGTCGTCCAAGCCCTCGGCGGAGAGTAATCCCTCATGCCGCCCGGCCCTTCGCAGCGATCCCGCCGGATTCTGGTCCTGCTGCTCCTTGCCGCCGGCGTCGTCTATTGGCTCGGCATCTTCGGCTGGAAGTCCCTGGACATCCTCCATGAGGCTGAGGCAAAAGTTCGAATCCTCGCCATCGCCGTCGCGCTGGCGGCGGCATTCTTCCCCTCCCTCGGCCTGCGCGCCATTGGATTTATTGAATGGGTCAACGCGGCCCTGGCCCCCCGGCGCCTTCGGACGACCGTCTTCATCGTCATTCTCGTCGCCATTTACATTCTCCTCTATGACTGGGCCGTGCGCGAGTTGCTCTTCATCAAGTTCAACGACGAGCACGCCTACATGATCCAGGCGCGGATGCTGGCGCGGGGCCGGCTCTGGATGCCGCCGTATCCCCCCGATCTTGCCCCCTTTTTCGACGCCCTGGCCCTGATCGGCGATCGGGTTTACGCCGCGATGTATTTCCCCGGCACCGCAGTGGCCATGCTGCCATTCGTTTGGCTGCATCTTCCCTTCTGGCTGATGCCCCTGTTGGCCGCGTCGGTCGCCGCCGGACTTCTCTATCTGCTGATTGCCGGCTTGTTCGATCCCTTTCGCGGGCTTCTGGCCGTGCTGTTGCTGCTTTCACTGTCCAATTTTCGCGACGTTGCCGGCTATCTCCTGTCGGAGATGCCATTTCTGGCCACGGAGCTTGTTTTGCTCCTGGCCTGGATCCGGTTTCGCCGGCAATTAGAATCAAGGTGGGCCCTGCTGGTCGGCATCGCCACCGGATATGCCGCCATCACCCGACCCCTCGACGCCGTTTGCCTCGCCGTGCCGGTGGGATTGGCGATCGTCTGGCAGCTTCGGCGCGAGCCTCGCCCGCTCCTGCGCGCCTCATCGATGATTATCCTGGCCGCGCTGCCATTTCTTCTTCTGCTTCTCATCCAAAACAAGGGCGTCACCGGACATTGGGGCAACCTGCCGGAAACCTATTACAACCAGCGCAATTTTCCCGCCTCCCCCATGGGGTTTCACCACGTCACTCCCGAGCAGATTCCTCAAAACCTGAGCCCGCTGAAGCGGCAATGGCTCGATTGGGTCTTGCCCATGTATCAGCGGCACACGCCGATGAACGCGCTGCGGAGTTGGTATCGCGGCCGGCTCCGCGTCACCCTGGAAAACTCCCTGCCCGATCCCATTTTGTCCATCCTCCTGCCCGTCGCCCTGCTTTGTCTCGGCGATATCCGCAGGCTGGTCTTGGCGGCGATCTTGGCCCTGTTCCTGGTCGGCTACACATTTTATCTCTTTTTCCTGGAGCACTATATCGTTGCGATCTTGCCGTCGATGATTTGCCTGATTTTGATGTCATCAGCGGCAATTCAGAAAAGCTGGCCCCGCGCCGATCGCCTGAACGCTTTCGTTCTGCTGTGCATCGTTGCCATTTCGCTGCCGATGGTTTGGCCGCTTCAGCCGGCTCCCCCGGTCGTGCCCTCCAACGCCGCCGATCAGCGGCCGGCCAATGCGCTGCTGGCACACCTCCCCATGACGCCCGCGGTCGTTCTTTTCCGATTCGATCCCGCGGTCGCCTCGGCCCACGACGACCCCGTTTACAACGACACGGTTGCCTGGCCCGACGATGCCCCGGTCATCCGCGCGCGAGATCTCGGACCGGAGCGCGATCGCGTCATCTATCGCTATTACGCCCAGCGACAGCCCGACCGCGTGTTTTACATTTACGATCCCCGCGCCCGCGCCGACGGCAAAAACCCCCTCAGCCCACCCCTCGGCACCGCCCGCCAACTCGCCGAAAACTTGCCCTGACGCTCACGCAACATTTTTCGTCTTCATTGTAAATCCGTAGTTCCCCGCGCTTCCCGATAGAGATTGAACCGCAGAGCACGCAGAGATATGCGGAGAAGACCTTAAGCACTCTCTTCTCTGCGTCCGTCTCCGCGGCCTCCGCGTGCTCTGCGGTTCAATTTGACTTTGAATCTAAGAAGCTTGCGCGATTGATGAAAAATGATGCTTACGGAAACAACCCCTTCAACCGGCACGCCTCAGCCACCCGGCTAATGGCGATCGTGTACGCCGCCGTGCGATAATCGCAATCCGCCTCGTCCGCCTTGGCGTTCACCGCGGCGAACGCCCGCTCCATGATTTTCTGAAGCTCGTTGTTCACTTCATCCGCCGACCAGAAAAAATTCTGCAATCCCTGCACCCATTCGAAATAGCTCACGGTCACCCCTCCCGCGTTGGCGAGGATGTCCGGCAAAACGGTTACCCCGTTGTCGCGCAGAATTTCATCCGCGTCCGGCGTGGTCGGCCCGTTCGCCGCCTCGACCAAGATGCGCGCCTTGATATGCGGCGCGATCTCCGCCGTGACGGTGCTCTCCGTCGCCGCCGGAATCAGAATGTCGCAGTCGCACGTCAGGAGTTCCTCGTTGGTGATCGCGTCGCCGTGCGGATAATCCGACAGTTCGCCGCGCTCCCGGTAATAGAATCCCGCCGCCTCCACGTCGATCCCCTGCTCGTCGAAGATCCCGCTCTTCCGCTCCGAGACGGCGATGATGTTCGCTCCCAGTCCGTCCAGCAATTGAGCCGCGTGGAACCCCACGTTGCCGAACCCCTGCACGGCGATTCGCGTGTTTTCCAGCGGCTTGTGCTGGTTGGCCATGAACGCCCGCAGGACGTACATGACGCCCCGTCCCGTCGCCTCCTCGCGACCGACCGATCCGCCCAAATGCACCGGCTTGCCCGTCACCACCCCCAACTCCTGATGTCCCACCATCATGCTGTACGTGTCCAGCACCCACGACATCACCTGCGCGTCGGTCCCGGCGTCCGGAGCGGGAATATCATGCACCGGCCCGATGATCGGCAGAATCTCGCTGGTGTATCGCCGCGTCAGCCGCTCCTTTTCCCCCATCGACAGTTTTCTCGGATCGCAGACCACCCCGCCCTTGGCCCCGCCGAACGGCAAATCCACCAGCGCGTTCTTCCACGTTTGCAGCATCGCCAGCGCCATCACCTCGTCGCGCCGCACCGACACGTCAAATCGAATCCCTCCCTTAAACGGACCGCGGGCATTGTTATGCTGGGCCCGATATCCGGTAAACACCTGGATCAGCCCGTTATCCATTTTGACCGGACACGAAACCGTCAGCACGCGTTTGGGCGACGCGAGCATTTCCCGCCACATCGGGTCCAGGTTCATCTGCTGATAGACCCGATCGAAGTATTGATGCGCATGCTGCCAGAACGGCGAATGCTCCGCCTGAGCGCGGAGGAGGTCGGTGTTTTGCATGAGGTCTATTCTAATGCCGAATGCCAAATGCCAAATGCCGAATGCAAGACAATTTCGCGGCCTTTTTCACTCGGCATTTGGCAATCGGCATTCGGCATTGTCTTATCACCGCGACTGCCGCCGAATCGTCATATCGAAGTTCTTCACCATCGACTTGTACATCGACCAGATTCCCGCCGCGTACAGCGCGATGGCCACCATGCACACCACGAACGCCACCACTCGCGCCGTGGCCGGATCGTATTCGCTTCCCGCGCTCGGGTTGAACGCCGAGCCGGCAAATTGATACGGATCGATCAGGATCGTCATCAGCGTGAAGGGACTGAAAGTGCCGATTGCCACCGCCAAATCACTCTGCATTCCTCCGTGATCGAGAATCGAAAACCCGCACCATCCCAGCCCCGCGCACGCGCCCACGATGATCCCCACGCTGCTCATCACCGCCCGCACCGTGGTCCGGCAGCGGAGCGACATCTGCATCCCCAATATCGCCGCAAACGCGCAAACGATGATCAGCATCGCCGGCATCATGACCAGCGCTTCGGGGAACACGATCCATCGGAAGCTGCTGTCCCGGCCGGCGAGCCAGCGGATCAGATCGTGCCCAATGAACAAAAATGCGCTGGCCACCGGCACCGCCACCAGCGGCAGCACGAACGCCACCAGTCCCCGAAGTTTTCCCCAGATGTAATACCGGCTGGTGATCGGCGTGGTGAGCAGAAGGTCCAGCGTGCCATCCTCCTTCTCCCGGGTCACCGCGCTCGCCGCCGCGTTGGCGACGATGAGCAGGATCACGCTGAACTCCACAATCGTCAGCCCCAGCAGCCAGCTCTGCGCCTCTTGGGAACTCAATTTCCTGGGATATTCCTCCAGATCGATGGTCGCGATCGCTCCGGTGGCATCCTGCGTAAAGCTTTTCACCGCGTATTTTCCATACAGATCATCCACGCTGCCGGCCGCGCCGCCGATCGTCACTTCCGCGCCGCCGGCCAGGGGCATCTCCGCCAAACCGCTGCCTTCGATATAGAGCGTGTTCTTCGCCGGATCGAAGCTGTGATCGATGAACTGCCGTGGCGACATCTCCGTGCTGTGCATCGCCAGCAGCACGACCGCCGCCGTCATCCCCGTCACGATGAACCCATATCGCAAAGCCGTCGCCTTGGCCGCCGAAGCCTTGGTCTTGGCCTCGCGCCAGGCGATGGGATTATGCCAGACCGCGCGCGGCTTGCGCGTCCGGGCGCCCGTGCTCAGCAACAGCTTTTGCAGGACCCATCCCTTGAAGCTCGTCGTCGATTGCGCCAGCCGCCTGAGAAAAAGCACCGACGGCCCCATCATCGCCAGGCTCAAAAACAACATCAGCGAAACATAAAACGTCGCCGGGCTCGTCCAATACCATCCGAGCGGCCAGCTCTGGTATTCCGGCGGCAAATCCGCCAGGTTCGGCGGCAGGTAAAGCTTGTCGCCGAAGATCACCCGCAGCGCCAGGAAAGGGTGCAGCGCCGTCAGCCAGCTCGTGGACGTTTGCACCCGGTTTCCCGATGCATCCGTGTAGCTGAGATGAAAAAAATCGACGCGATCCAAAAGATAAAGCCCGACCAGGTAGATCACGATGAACAGATAGAAACTGAAAATCGTCCGCCGCGTGCCGACCTTGAACGTCGCGATCGCCATGGCCATGGCGCCGGTGACCATCGCGGTGCTGGCGGCGATCAGGAAGCTATAGACGATGCTCTTGATCGCCACCCCGCCGAAAATCTGCGTGATCGCGAAAATCGGAATCCCGCTCACCAGCAGCGCCACCACGAAAAACACCCGGCTCAGCAGCGAGCCCAGCACGATCTGGCCATTGGTAAGCGGCGTGGACAAGAGGATGTCATAGGTCTGACTATCCTTCTCCTGCGTAATGGCCCCCGCGGTAAAAATCGGCGATAGCAGCGCCACCAGCCCCAGTTGCAGATACGACATGTCCTGGAAAAGCTTCGCCGAATCCTTCGCCAGCGCCCGCAGATCGCCCGAGCTGTAGCTCGTCCCGCTGGTCGACAGGACGTACAACACGACGACGACCAGCAGGCCCAGATATCCGCAGCGGATGATGAGGTCCCGCCGCTTTTTGCCCGCGGCTTCCACAACCCGGCGAAGGATCGGATTCCCAGGAATCAGCCGCCAAAGATAATCCGCAATCCCAAGCAAAATTCACCTAATCGCTTGACGACGCCGGCGCCCAAGAATTGCAAAACCCGTCCCCTTCGTGCCTCCGTCCCTTCGTGCCTTCTTGCCCGCATTCATTGCACGATCCCCTTGGTCAATCGCATGAACGCCGTTTCCAGATTGACTTCTTCCTCTTTCAGCAGATTGATTTGAAACCCCGCCGAGATGAGTTGGGACGGGATGAAGCTGAAATCCTGCACGCCGGTTTTAAGCAATACCTGGATGAATCCGCCATTGGGCGCCGCGCTTTCGACATCCGGATGCTGCGCCAGCAGCGCCGCCGCCTGTTCCGGCGCTCGCACCACGCCGACCTGTACCACCGTCCCCGCCCTGGCCCGCTTCAAGATGTCCGCCACGGGCCCGCTGTAAAGCAGTTCGCCCCGCTCGATGATGCCGATGGTATTGCACAAATCCGCCAATTCCGGAAGGATGTGCGAAGAGATCAGGATCGTCTTTCCCATCCGCCGCAGTTCCTTCAGAAGTTCGCGCATCTCAATTCGCGCCCGCGGGTCCAGGTTCCCGGCCGGCTCATCCAGCAAGAGCACCTTCGGATCGTGCACCAAAACCCGGGCGATCGACAAGCGCTGTTTCATCCCGCGCGAAAGCCCGTCAACGGCCGCATCCCGCTTGAATCCCAAATCCGTCAGCTCCAGCACGTCGCCGACGATCTTCGTGCGCTGCGCCCCGTTAATGTTGTACGCCGCCGCGAAGAATTCCAGATATTCCTGCACCCCCATGTCTTCATAAGCGCCAAAATAATCCGGCATATATCCGATCAGCGGCCGAATGGAACGCGACTGATATCCCACCACATAATCGCAGATGCGGGCCTCGCCCCAGGTTGGCTGAAGCAGCGTCGCCAGGATTTTGATGGTCGTGGTCTTCCCCGCCCCATTCGGCCCGATGAAACCGAAGCAGTCGCCTTCGTTGATTTCCAGATTGAGGTTCGACAACGCCACCAGCGTGCCGTAACGCTTGGTCAGGTTGACCGTTTTGATCACAACGCCCATGCGATAATCCCGCGCCTAAAGCCCGCGACGTCGCCGTGGGCAGAAACTGCCGATCCCATTACCCGCCAGGCTTCGTCGAAGGCTCACCATACACCGCCGACCGATCCAGTGGCAGCACAAACTGGTAAATCGTCGTTCCATTCCCATTCACCGGCGAATCCGCAACCGTCAGCGGCACCGGCAGGGGGGTTCGCGTCAGAACATTCTCCACCGTGCCCCGCGCGCAAATCACCAGCCCTCCGGCGCTCAGCGCCGGCGACAAATCCAACTGCCTCGCTCCACGCCGGTACAATTCATATCGATTCGAATGCGCCGCCGCCGGCCAGGGCGGCAATTGCTCGAACAAGGTCAGCATCGGCAACGCGTAATCCAGGTCGCCAATCACATCGTCTTCCTTACTTCGCCAATAGCGGCTCCACGATGCCGGCCGAAGTTCCTTGTCCCCCATCTGCCCCCAAGCCGTATCCTTCCCCATCGGCTGGCGGCCCTTGTTCAGATCTTCCAGATTCATCAGATTCGCCGACACCATCAAATCGTCCAGCTTCAGCGAATCATCCTTCGCCCATTTGTTCACATAGATGATCTCCGTGTCCCGCATGCTGGTTTCGGCCGCATCAGCCCGGACCGGCTGTTTGAACGCCAGGAACACGTGCACCAAATCATACCCCGTGTGATTCACCAGCGTCCCCACCAGCTTATTGCTCGCATCCAGCTTCACGGCGTCCCCGGCCACGTCGATCGTCCCCTTGATCTCTCCCACCCAGTGCCCCTGCAAGTCCTTCGACGAACTGCGATAGGGAATCGATACCGACACCGGATCCGATTCCGAATCGTCGCGCACCTGGATTTGATACTCCAGGTACGTTCCCCCATCGTCGCCGCTGTTGGCATACTGCGGATGAAGACCAAACGGCGTGAGATAACTCACCTGGTGAGCGGCGGTGTCGCCCAGCGCGATCGTCTCAAGGCCATCCTGTCGGATATACAGCCCCAATCGGCTGTCGATCACCCCCACGCTTTCACCCGCCGCGTAGCGCACCACGCTCAGGTGATGAAGTATCGGCGGCCCGCGCACCACCACCTTGACCAGCAGGGCCGTCAGCCCCGTCGCCGCCACCGCCGTCAAGGCGAAGAAAAACCAGCTCAGATGAACCTGTTTCCGCGCGGCCAGAACAAAATAAATCCCCGGACCCGCCACCAGCCAGTACAAAATGAACGAAAAACATGCGATCGACAGCAGCGCCGCCGCCGTGCTGGTCAATTCCATCCCCCGCAGCAGCGGCTTGCCAAGGTCAATCCCGTCCCCCGGCGTCCATAAGTCCTCCACCCCGTCCTGCGGCTTGTAATCCTCCGCCACCGATTTCGGATTGTTCCAGTCGAAGACCTGGTCCCACACATACCGCCAGCCGCTTTGCGCCTTCTGCGTCAAGGCCGAATTTCCCAAATCCTGCGCTACCCACGTCACCGCCCCCAGCCCCACCCCTTTACGCGCCAGCCACGGCGTGAACGACACCGCGCCGCCATCGTCCCACCGCAACCATTGATCCACCTTCGCCCCCGCCAGCGCCGCCACACGAGCCACCTTGAACGTCCCCAAATTCTTCGGCCAACTCGCTTGCTCCGCCGTCGGATGCGCCAGCCGCTCCAGCGGTTCCAACTCCGTTCGATCCACCATGGGAATGGTCCACTCCCCATTAACCAGCGCCCCGACCGGCAGAATCTCTTCAAATGGCTTTACCTTAAACGCCTCGCTGGGTTGGCAAATCACCAGGTGGCCCCCCTGATGCACCCATTGCAGCAGCGCTTCCAATGACGGCGTGTGAGTTCCGGAAACCAGAAAATTCGCGTCCGCGTCCATCCACACGATCGCGTCCACCGCCTCGTATCCGATCACGTTCGACGGCAAATCCCGCGGCGCCACCGTCACCGCATCCACATCCTCCAGCACCCCCTTTTGCTGCGAATAATCCGAAATCTCCGGCTTGTCCGTCCCGTCGGTCACGAACAAGATCAGCTTTCGGCTCCGCGCCGGATCACCCGCCGATCGCGCCGGATCGACGTTAAGAATCGTCGATGTCAGCGGCAGCGTCGAAATCTGCTTGCCGTCCTTGTCGCAAAGAAAAACCTTCAACTGCGCGTTGAGCGTGTTCAGCGTGGTCGTCAGGTCCGTCGCATCCGGCAGCCCGCCGTCGGTCGGCTTGGGCTTGAAAAATACCCAGTAATTTTCAGTCGTGGCCGGCTTTCCCTCCACGTTTCCCCCAAGCGTCTCCAACTGCGTGTACGTCACCCGATCCCGATTCAAATCTTCCTGGACGATCTGAATTTGGTACGCCTGCGAATCGGCGCTTTGGCTGGTCAATTGCACCAGCATCGGCGTCCAGCAGTCCGGCCGGTAATGATTATTGAATCCAACGGTCAGCACCTGTCCCCGAGCCTGAGCCAACGCCATCGCCGGCATAGCTAAAATCAGGAACCCCGCCACAAGAAAACGCATCGACAAGAAATGTATGCCCCCCGTCGGAGGGCGTCAATTCTCCCCCGAACGCCAACCCAACCACGAAGAATTAAAATGCAACCGCAGAGACGCGACTCGACTGAGCTCGCCGAAGTCCGAGGCGCGGAGGAAGACGCAGAGAAGATTGTGTAGATCATTTTCGGAAACGATCTCAGCGGCTTGCCGACTTCAGTCGGCAGGATTGTGCCGGTGAACGTGTTCACAACCCGCTACAGATGGATCGAAAACCCCCTGGCGACGGATAAAAATCAGATGCACGCAGATAAGACTCAATCCCAATCGCATTTCCATCTGTGTGCATCTGCCTTTACACGTATGGCAATCCCGGCGCGCCGGGACTCTGCGTCTTTTGGCGCGTCCTCAACAGTAATTCACCCGTCGTAACAGCAACAGGCATGAAAGAAACAAACCAGAGGCAGTAGTGGACGGTTCTGGCACAGTCGTAACCTGCGAAAGACCCGCGGCAGCAGAATCTAACGCGCCAAACTGGGCGCCCTCAAGCGTCGTCGGATCAAGCGAGGCAATTTGCGACTGAAGAAGGTCGAGATCGGATGACGTGAGGCCCATTCCGACAAGAAGCGAAGTCGTGTTTGCGTCAAATCCGTTTGCGGCGATCTGCTGCTGCAGCGATTCGAATGCGGTCGGATCAAATGAGAAATCGGTAAAACCATCGGCCTGGAGCAAAGAATCCAAGGAGTTTATATCCTCCACGGATTGGCCAGCGGCCTGATTGTACGCAACGAGATACTGCAGGAAGGCATCGAGTTGAGCCGCAGCACTCAAGGGGGCATTTCCCTGAAGCGCCCCGGCGTATTTGTCGAGCGAATCATTGGCCGCTTGAAGATATGAAGCAGCAGAAACGATCGAGGTCATCGAATCCGCGACAGCTTTATCAATGCCGGTGTTTCCCGTCGATGGGAGATGGAGAATCGCATCCGGCAAAGCAGCAGGGGTTGCAATCGACTGATAGTCGGTGTCCACCGGGTCCGATCCAAAGACTTCCAGTTCATTCGCAAGCACCGTACCGTATGAAAAATTCACAAGCGCCAAAGCTGCGTGGACCGGCTCGCCCCCCGACGTTCCCCATTCGTAGTTGGCGATTTGCACGAGGTTGGGCAACTGCAACAGAGATTTTAACGTGTCGGTTTGCAGCGTATTGGGCGCCACCATTAGAGCTAGGCTTGCCCCGGCCGCCAACGGATCTGGATTAGTCGCGGCTAGCGCAATCGTTCCGACCTCGCCGGCTGTGTGTAGGTTTTCCCCTGCTGCCGAGGCAAAATCTTTTAAGAACTGGTTGCTTAGTGGTTCCGCCAACGCGCCGAGTAATTGCGTTGACAAATCGATCGAGTTCAGCGTCGGCGTGGAAAATGCGGTGCCATCAGCTTGCGTGAAATTTGGAAGCTGCCGAAGAAGCATATTTGGCGCGGGAAATTGAGCAATGGGTGGTGCCGCAGTTACCGGAGAAACAGACGCCGTGCTTAATAGTGTGTACGGCGTCAGCAGAACCGCGTGCGTTTGACCGGCGGAATTTGTTCCACTGCCGACGATCTGGTCAAGATTGTTGATTCCACTCGCCTGTTCAAGTGTCCAACCTGAGTTCGAGGGAATGAAGCTGTTAAGGTCACGCATGCTGCCGCTGCTGTAGATGAACGCGTGACCGTTGGAAGAACCGACCACCTGACCGCTGCCATTTATTCCGTTAGCAGCGCTTTGGCTGCCGCCAAGTACGCCCAAATCTTGCAGAGGGCCACCGCCGGTGGAGAGGAAAGCATGTTGGGTGCCGCCGGTGGTGAGGGACCAACCCACGATTTGGCCGTCGTTGTTTATCGCATTGGCTGCACTTTCGCTGCCACCCAAAGTTCCCAAATTCTGTATCGGTCCGGTACCGGTGTAAAGGAAGGCGTTTTGATTGCCGCCGGGTGTCACGGAGTAACCAACGACCTGTTGGCTGTCATTAATACCGGAAGCGACAGTCCCACTACCGCCAAGTGTGCCTATATTCTCAGTCGATCCGGTGCTGGTGCGCAGGATGGTGTTGTAGCTCCCGTTCCAGGCCAGCGCCGCAACATCGCCATTGTTGTTGATGAAGGCTGCTGCTACATACGACCCCCCAAAAGTGCCGAGATCGTCTGTCGAACCGTTTTGATTCCAAACGTAGGCATCTTGTGTGCCATAAATGCCAACCCCCTGCGTGCCGGCTATTTGACCCAGATCATTTATCGAATTGGCACCGCTATATTGGCCGGATGTCCCTAAATCCTGAAAGGAACCTTGTGCCGATTGTAAAAAGGCATGTTCACGCCCATCATTGGCCACAAAGCTCCCGACGATTTCCCCAGAATCGTTGATAGAGGCAGCCTCGAGCGAACCGATATTGCTGAGGTCATACAATGGCCCAAGATCGGTGATTGAATAAGATATTTGGGCAAATCCGGCCCGGCTTACGAGTAGTACAATTGCAACGATTCCGCCGCAGAAATTTCGCCGCATCTCCGTCTCCTTCAGCCGAGCCGCATGGACTCGCCATGTACAGACAATTGCGAAATGCTAGGTATACCCTGTAGAGCTATTCCTATCATAACGGCATTTTGCTCTCGTGCAAGGCCGAAATTCCGTTCTTGTCGTCGCGGGAGTCGTGAGAAGGCTGCGGAAAGAACGCGGTTGGTCGCAAGAGGCGTTCGCGTCAAAATGCAACCTCCATCGCACCTACGTTGGCGCCATCGAGCGGGCGGAAGAAAATCTCACATTACGCACTTTGGATAAGTTGGCGAAGGCGTTGGGCGTACACCCGGCCGATTTGTTGCGGTCGTGAAATTAAGCCATCGATTTCCAAACCGGGGTCTTTCATAAAGGATAGATTGGGTTTTATCTGTGTCCATCTGATTTTTCATCCGTGGCAATCCCGGCGCGCCGGGACTCTGCGTCCGTCTCAGCGTCCTCCGGCCTCCGCGGTTGCATTTGATTCCTCGCGCCCTCCCCGGCTGCCGAAACCGCATCACCGCATATTTTTTGGAGAAAATTCCCGGATTTTTCCAAAACACGTCCAAAACCTTCACCTCCTGGACCCTTTAATAGAGGGACACACATTTTTCCATCACCCGTCGCCGCGGCGACCGATTGAAGCGTTAAGCATCCATGTCCACTGAATTCGATCATCAAGGCCCCCGAATCTTCCATTCTCGATGGGAATCCCGGGGCCCAGAGCGAATCTTTCGAGTATTATTGGGGGATTCTGGGACATTTGGGACATAGAGCACCCCACCCGGAGCCCGAATTTTGACAGCCGTGAAGAAAAAAATGAATTGAACGGCGGAGACGCTAAGACGCTGAGTGAGACGCGGAAAAGAGTTTTTGCCACAGATGAAAAATCAGATGGACACAGATAAGAACCAATGCAATTGCATTTTCATCTGTGTGAATCTGATTTCTATCTGTGGCAAATATTGCATTTCTCTGCGTGTTCCGCGTCTCTGCGGTCCAATTTGTTTTTGAATTCCTTCGCGGCTGTCTTCGTGATCTTCGCGTCTTCGCGGTTGTATTGCACGATGGATGACATCTTCCCTGTTCATCCGCTATGATTCGCAGTTATGCCTGCTGAAATTAAATCCGCCTCGCCGCCGCGCCGGCTTTATCTGGATAACGCCGCCACCAGCTTCCCCAAGCCGACGCAGGTGACCGAAGCCATGGTCCGTTACGCCACGCAAATCGGCGCCAGCGCCGGACGCGGGGCCTATCGCGAGGCGGCCGAGACCGGAGAATTGCTCAACGAATGCCGCCGACGCCTCAGACGGCTTTTCAATGGCGAAAAAAGCGAGCACTTTGTTTTCACCCTCAATTGCTCCGACGCCCTGAACTTGGCCATCAAGGGACTCATCGATCCCAATCGCAAGGGTCACGTCATCTGCACCCAGGTCGATCACAACTCCATCCTCCGTCCGCTGAATGCGCTGACGGATGGCGGGCTGATCGAGCAGACGCGAATCGCCGTTGATCCAACCACCGGCCTGGTTGATCCCGATGACATCGCCCGCGCCATCCGCCCGGGCACCCGGCTCATCGCCGTCACCCACGCCAGCAATGTGACCGGCACGGTTCAGCCCATTCGCGAAATCGGGAAGATCGCGCAAAGCCGCGGAATCCCCTTTGTCGTGGACATCGCACAATCGGCCGGGCATCTGCCCATCGACGTGCAGGCGGATGGCATCGACCTCCTGGCCGCTCCGGGGCACAAAGGGTTGCTCGGACCCCTGGGGACCGGTTTTCTTTACATCCGGCCCGGCATGGAAAAGGTCCTGCGTCCGATCCGCGAAGGCGGCACCGGCTCCGCCAGCGAAAGCGACCGCCAGCCCGATTTCCTCCCCGACAAGTACGAAGCCGGCAGCCACAATGCCATCGGAATTATCGGACTATCCGAAGGTGTGCAATGGGTTTTGTCCCAGGGCATCGAAAACCTCGCCGCGCGCGAGGCCGTGCTGTGCGGGACCTTCATTGATGGAATTAGCGACGTGGAAGGACTTTCCTATTTCGGTCCGCGCGGAGTCAAAAATCGTCTCGGCGTGTTTTCCGTGAAGGTGGAAACCCTCGACCCCCATGAATTAGCGATGGTGCTGGAATCAAATTATGGAATTCTCACCCGCGCGGGGATTCATTGTGCGCCGCTGATTCACCAGGCCATTGGAACGGCGGCATCCGGCGGAACCACGCGTCTGAGTTTCGGCCCATTTTTAAGCGGACAAGACGTGAATTTCGCGGCCGATGCCCTGGCCGACATTGCCGCCACCGTAGAGCGGCACAACCCCTCCAGGCGGGGCGTTCAGCAGATTATTTCGTAAGCGATGGGATAAGGAATCAAATCCGGCCGCACCAGATGCAAGCGGCGGAGGCGCACTTCCATCGGCCGGTACGCAACCTGCGGCGCCGATTGCACGCACTTCCCGGCGACCGGAGCGTCCTTCGCACCCAGGCCGCTTGAGCCGGCCATAGCGCAAAGAAGTAAACCCGACGAGACCAATCGACGAATTCTGCGGGCCATGTTTTGTTCCAGAAAGCTGACGAGCGAAACCGACAATTCGCGGAAAATGCCGGTTCGCATCTAACGTACCGCGACGGCCCGGTTCCTCCAACAAAAAAATCGATTCGCAACACCCGCCGAGTTGTTTCTCCTGGCAAGACAGGCAAAGGGTGCGGCCCATCCGGGAGATTGCTCATATTCAATTCAATTTAATGCCGGATTAAGCTGCTGATGCAGGCTGTTGGATGGACGGCGCTCGATTCATTTGCGCGATCATCACCGCCCTAAACAGCGGCTGAGCCACCGCATAGATTCTCGCGACCAGGGAAACAAACCTGGCCACCCGCCCGCGGGGGTGGTCCACCGGGCCGGCTTGCGGCGAAGGCGCTTCCACCTGCTTCGGTTCCCGATCAATGACCCTGGTTGCGGCAAATCCCGCCACAACCGCCGCCGCAACCGTCCCCCAGGGATGGGCACGCGCCCAACAGCGCGGATCAACGCTTTGGATCGCGTCGTGCCTCAGTTCACGTATCGCCAAGCGCATCCCCGCCTTGGCTCGGCGGCATTGATCCTCGAGATATTCGCCCTCACCCATTGCGATCTCCATCATCCGACTGCTCGGCGGCGTCGCGGCCGAATCGTTCCCGCTTGCGCATCGCCTCGTATTTCGCCACGGACTTCAGATAGGAGCGTCGAATCAAATGCTCAACGGCCAGGGACCCGCCCACCGCCACGACAACCAGCAGCAGCGCTCCGGTCGCGAGTTCACCGGCCCACCGATGACCGAACCATTGGGTCAGACCATCGCAGATCCCTTGGCACAGCAGCACCACCCCCGTGATGATCGCGCCCGCCGCCGCCAGCACCGCCACCGCAATCCAGCAGGCAATGAAGATGCGCCTCTTGATCGCGAACTTCAGCGAGTCGATCCGCGCCGAGAGGTAGCAGAGGAAATAATCCACCACCTCCGCGATGTGCTGGCGCATGGCCGCCAGGGGATCGGCGGGCGGCGATCTTTCCCCGGGCTGCTTGGCAGCCTCATCCTCGGACGTCTCGGGACTGTTCGGCTCGCTCGCCACGGCTTTCCGATCGCTTAGCGGCGACGCCAAAGAAAGCCCAGGATCACGCCCACGCCGGCCGCCATCAAAACCGCCTTCAGCGGTTTTTCCTGGATGTATTTCTCTACGTCTTCCTCCCAATTCCTCGCTTTTTCCCGCCCTCGCTTGATGTAATCCGAAGCCACGCCGCGCAGATCTTCGTACTGCTCCCGAGCCGCCGCGCCGACCTGCCCGCCCAATTCGCGGACGTCCTGCACGACCTCCGCGGCCTTGTGCTTCAATTCCTCCGTAGCCGAATCGTGTCCATCCGAACCGTGCGAATGACTATGGGTCTGACTCGCTTGTGCCATGAGACGCTCCTTTCATAATTTCAGAGTCTCAGTTCCGTTAACCAACGCCATCACGAGCATACGGCCAACCAGAGCGCCCGGTAATGGGCAAAATCCACTTCTCGCCGCCGCTGCTCGCAGAGCCAAATGCCGACGATCAACATTTTAGGCGGAATTCAGCGATGGGTCTCAAGAATCCGCTGGATGACCGCCGACGTGCTCTTGCCATCCACCAGCGGCGCAAGGGCGACCCGGCCCCCATACGACTCCACCAGGTCCCAGCCCACCACTTTTTCCTTGGGATAATCGGCCCCTTTCACAAGAACATCCGGCCGAATCTTCTCGATCAGCGTCAGCGGCGTGTCATCATTAAACCGCACCAGGTAGTTGATGCTCTCCAGCTCCTCCAAAACCCCCAGCCGATCCGCCTCGGTGATAATCGGGCGCTTGGGCCCTTTGAGCCGGCGAATGCCCTCGTCGCTATTGACGCCGACGACCAGTAAATCTCCCTGCCGGCGGGCAAACTGGAAATATTTGATGTGACCCAGGTGAATCAGATCGAAACACCCGTTGGTGAAAACGATCCGTTTGCCGCTGGAGCGATGCACCCCAAGCTCAGCTACGAGGTCCTCCAGCGTTCTCTCCTTGCCGGGGTGATCGTGCGACTCCGCCTGCAACTCCGCGACAATCTCCGCTCGGGTGATCGGGACCGTGCCGAAGCGTTCGACTTCCAGCCCCGCCGCCACGTTCCCCAGCGCCACCGATTCCACCCAGTCTGCCCCCGCCGCCCGCGCCGCCGTGATCATCGCCAGCACCATGTCCCCGGCGCCGGTGGCGTCGAATACCTGGCGCGGCCGCGCATGCTTCAGCCACCGTCTTTCCCCCTGGCGTGTCGCCAGGAACGCGCCCTGCCGGTCCAGCGTGAGGATCGCCGCCTCCAGGTTGAGCTGCGCCAGCACCTTTTCCGCCGCCGGCTGAAAATCGTCCGGAGCGTCAATCGACATGCCCGCCGCCCGCGCCGCCTCGGAACGGTTCAGCTTCAAGGCCGTCGCCCCGGAATATTTCGAGTAATCCGCAATGGATGCCGGATCGATCAGCGCCTCGACTCCGCGCTTCTTCGCCGCGGCAATCACCGCCCGGCAAACTCCCGCCGTGATCGCCCCCTTGTTGTAATCCTCAATGCAAACGATGTCGCAATTCCCCATCGCTTGCTCGACGTGGGCCAGGATTTGCCCCTCCAGCGCCTCCGAGCACGCGCGGGTATTTTCGTAATCCAACCGCATGAGCTGCTGCGAATGCCGATGCTGCGCCGCTCCCACGAGGCGGAGCTTGCAGGTGGTGGGGCGATCGTCGGCCGGGACCAGCAGGCTCGGATCGATATTCGCCTTCTGCATGAGCCGTCGCACGTCCTCGGCCGCCGGATCGTTGCCGACCAGCCCGACCGCCCGCACTTTCGCCCCCAATGTCGCCAGCATGGACGCGACGTTCGCCGCCCCGCCCAATCGAAGCTCTTCATGTTGATAGTGAAGCACCATCACCGGCGCTTCCGGCGAAACGCGCTCCGCGTTGCCGTAGAGATATTTGTCCAGCATCATGTCGCCGACGAGCAGCACATTGCTGGCCGGAAGGGACTGAATGATCTGAATGAGCCGGCGGTGCATGGCATTGATGTTACAAAATGGGTCGCCAGTTGCCAGTTGCAGGCGTTACCCGGCGCGGAATGGATCGGCTATAATGCGTCCATGAGCACCATCGAATTACGCCGTGAGATCAAAAAAGCGGTCGATCGGCTTCCACCCAGACAACTGGAATCGCTGGTGGATTATGTTCATTTTCTCAATCGCCCAACCATCGCGCAGCGAATCTCGGCGGCGGAGAAAGCGATTGCGTCAGGCAAAGGCGTGAACTGGCGCAAGGTGCGGTCGGATGTTTGAGGTCGATCTTTCCACGGAGGCGAAGGATTTCTACGCCGACGTGGATCAGCCGATGGCGCGCAAGCTTGCTCGATGTTTCGCGCAATTGGAGCAGGAACCGCGGCGGCATAACAACATCAAGCGGCTTGGCGGCGATTTGGCAGGTTGTTGGCGGTATAGGGTCGGCGACTGGCGTGTGGTCTACCGCATCGATGACCAAGCCCATCGCGTGCTTGTACTGCTGATTGCACATCGGCGTGAGGTATATGACTGACCGAATTCCGCACCCATCTACTAACCACTGGAAGCCGTCGGGCGAATGAAGGGCAGAATTCGGCTTCGCGCTAAAACTTGTGGGTCCGTTTGGCGTGGCGGCGGTTTGGTATTCAAAGCTTGCCGGATCTCGTTCAATAGCTGATGCGAATTAAGCCCGCCGGGCTGGATAACCGTCACCGGCAGCGCGCCCATCGCCCCCTGACCTTCAGGAAACACTTGCAGCACGGCGCGACATTTAGAAACGCCCAGGGCCAACTCGTCCGCGCTGTCTATCGGCCCCTGCGCACAATCCTTGAATTCCGGAATATCCTTCCAGCCGCGGCCAAAAAGAGCCAGCGGAATCCCCTGCCGCATGACCAATCGGCAAAGCCCCTGCTGATAAGCCGGCACAATCAATCTTTCCATGAACAGATTTCGGTCGAAGGCCTCGTCAGCGATGTGGAAGCGATCCATCCGCCCTTGGAGGTATTTCTGCGCCTCCGCGCCCAGCGCCAGCGGGGCTTTGGACAATTCATCTTCGATCATCTCCCAAAGCAACATCTGGCTGGAAAAATCCTTCACCCGCTGCGGGACTTCGATCAAGCGGGTGTCAGCCAGCACGCCGATCACGCGGGGCGAATCTGACGCCGCCTGAGCGATCCGCGGCCAAGCGGCGATCTGAACTCGCTCCTTCCGCCAACCCGCCTTCCGCGCCGGCTCAGACCACTCGGGATCGGCCACGAGCAACGCATCGCCCGGCCCCTGATCCGCGGGCGCGACTATTCGCCCGTTGGTGAGCCAGGTGATCCACGCCGTCCGCGGCGAGACAATGCCCGGCAGATCGCTGCGAAACAGATCGGCGGCAACGATCGCATCGGCGTCGGCGGCGGCCTCCGCCAGCGCCAGCGGCGACGCCGTCAGCGGATGATCCGGATCCAGCGCCACAAATGTCCCATCGGTTTCCTCCGCCAAAATAGCCGACCGCAACGCGACGTTCGAGAGATCGCCAAGGTTGAATTGCGAGCCGGCCAATACAATCACGCGCCCATTTCGCGGCCGCTCGGCGGCGCGGGCGAGAATATCCGGCAATCGTTCGCTCCGCAGGGAAGTCTCCCGCGAGATAACCGCCTGCGCGGCCTCGGTCAGCACGGCCATGTCCGCATCTTCCAGCAACGCGGTGCGGATGAATTGCTGCGGAAGCGGCATGCCGGAATATCGCCCGAAAAGTTTCGCAAGCTGATCGGGCCAATCCGCGCCACTGACGAAATAAAGCCGAGCGGCCCCGATCTCGGCCGAGAAATCGTCGCAATGCAGCACCATCCGCAGCGATTCAACATCGGGGACGACGGCAACGATCGCCTGCGCCCGACTCAGCTTCTCAAAACAAGCCCGAATTTGTCCCGCATGGGTCGGATGAAGGAAGCAACCCACGTTCCCTTGCAACTCCAGCAGTTTCAGCAACTCTCGCCCGGCCCGTAGCGGTACCGAGCAGCCGGACCACCAGCCCGCCGAAGTGCGCGCCGTGAGATACCCATCCCGCGCGAAAATCCATTGCACCTCCGGCGGATCGGCGCCGATGCGATCCGCCCATTCCGGCTGGATCGGCCCAAGCGCCGCCATGTTGGCGCAAAAATTCGCGGCCGCCAAACGATCCGCGGCCGTGGCGATTTCCGAGGCTGGGAGAATGGCCGTATCCATTGTCAGATTTATGATTTATCGGACATTCGCACTCAAGGAGTTGAGGGCATGTAAAACCCCGCGAAATCCCGGTTCGCCTTCACTCGACCTCCAAATACGCTAGAATCCAAAAGGCCATGAAGTTCACCAAGATGCACGGCATCGGCAACGATTACGTTTACGTCAACGGCTTCGCCGCGACGCTGGCCGATCCCGCGCGACTCGCCCGGCGAATCTCTGACCGCCATTTTGGCGTCGGAGCCGACGGCCTGATCCTGATCCTGCCTTCCCAAAAAGCCGACGTCCGCATGCGGATGTTCAACGCCGACGGCAGCGAAGCCGAAATGTGCGGCAACGGAATCCGCTGCGTTGCCAAATATGCCTTCGACCACGGCCTGTCCTGCAGCAATCCCATGCGCGTGGAAACCGCCCGCGGCGTCCTATCTTTGGAATTGCAAACCCAAGGCGGCAAGGTCAACCAAGTCGCCGTTAACATGGGACAGCCGGTCTTGAAACTTCCGGACATTCCGGTCGATCCCCAAGCGGTGACGCTTGCAGTCCCTCCGAACCAATATTCCTTCACCATCGAACATCGGCCGACCGCCCAGGAAAAAGCGCGATACTCTCTGGGCGAATCCCTGCGGGAGGACGTTTCTTATGCCACGTTTGTTTCCATGGGAAATCCTCACGCCGTGATTTTCGTGGAGGATGTCGATCGCATCGACCTGCCCTATCTCGGCCCGCTCGTGGAGCATTTCAAGGCCTTTCCCAATCGCATCAACGCCCATTGGGTTCAGGTGAAATCGCCCCAAGAGGTAATCATGCGGACCTGGGAGCGCGGCAGTGGAATCACGCTGGCCTGCGGAACCGGCGCCTGCGCCGTCTGCGTCGCCGCCGCACTGACCGGCCGAACCGACCGAAAAATCCTCGCCCACCTCCCCGGCGGCGATTTGTCCCTCGAGTGGCGTGAAAAGGACAATTGTGTTTATATGACCGGCCCGGCCGAAGAAGTCTTCTCGGGCGATTGGCCGGGCTAAAATGGAGGCGCATGATTCTTGAATTCCTATTCCGTTTAGCCGCGACCCAAAGGGGAGCGCGTTTTCCGAATGCAAGTTCCAGCCCGAGATTCTGAATCAAGGATTTGAATGCCCATTTCAAGGGAACAAGTGATGACCGCGCTCCGGACCGTGCAGGACCCGGAGCTTTTCAAGGACATCGTCGCGCTCAACATGGTCAAGGAAGTTCGCCTAGACGGCGACAACGTGTCTCTCACCGTCGAACTGACCACGCCGGCGTGTCCGCTGAAGGAGCGGATCGAAAAAGATGTCACGGCGGCGCTCCGGACGGCCGGAGCGAAGGAAGTGAACCTGGAACTCACGGCCAGGACGCGCGGCCCCGCCGGGCCGAGCAAGGACGTCCTGCCCCAGGTGAAAAACGTCGTGGCCGTCGGGGCCGGCAAGGGCGGCGTCGGGAAATCCACGCTGGCCCTGATTCTGGCCATCGGATTGCAACGCGCCGGCGCGGCCGTCGGCCTGATGGATGGCGACATTTACGGTCCCTCGATGCCGACCATGCTCGGAATCAAGGGCCAGGTCCCCACTCTGTCCGGCTCGAAGATCATTCCGCATTTCGTGCATGGCATTCACGCCGTCACCATGGGCTCGCTCGTCGAGCAGGACAAGCCGCTGATCTGGCGCGGGCCGATGGCCCACGGCGCCTTCAAGCAATTGCTGCTCGACAACACAATATGGCCCGAGCTGGATTATCTGATCGTCGATTTGCCGCCCGGCACCGGCGACGTGCCGCTGACGCTCTGCCAGCTTTTGCCGCTGACCGGCGCGGTCGTCGTGGCCACGCCCCAGCAGGTCGCCCTCGACGATGCCGTACGCGCCGTGCGCATGTTCCAGCAATTGCAGACCTCCGTCCTGGGAATCGTGGAAAACATGAGTTACTTCCTCGCCCCCGACGGCTCCGAGCACGATCTCTTCGGCCGCGGCGGCGCGGAATCCGCCGCCCAGCGTCTGGGCCTGCCGTTCCTCGGTTCGATTCCGATTTTTACCGAACTGCGAGTCAACTGCGACGCCGGCAAGCCGCACCTCAATTTCGAAGGCAATCCCATCCTGGCCGCCGCGCTGACCAAGGTCGTGCAAAACCTGGCCGGGCAGATCAGCCTACACAATCTCCAGGAGAAGCCGCCGGAATTGAACGTGGTGTGAGAAAAACCCGAAACCCGAAACCCGAATGACGAATCAAATCCGAAACCAGAATCACCAAATGGCCTTCGTTTCGGGCTTCTGGTTTCGGGCTTGATTCGTCATTCTGGTTTCGCACTTTCTGGTTTCCCCGCCCCCCCAATAATTTTGTCCGCTTTGCCCGCGCCGCGTACATTGCTCCCCCGGTATGACGGATTCGGACCTGCTGCGTGCCTATGCGGAGAATCGATCGGAAGACGCCTTCGCGGCCTTGATCGATCGGTATGTGCGCCTCGTCTATTCAGCCTGCGTGCGGCAATTGTCCGACCGCCATCTGGCGGAAGATGCCACGCAAGGCGTCTTCGTCCTGCTGAGCCAAAAGGTGCGCAAGATTCCCAGTGATCGACTCGGCGGATGGCTGCTGACAACCGCCCGGTACGCCTGCGCCAACATCCGCAGGTCGCAAATGCGCCGACAGCAACGCGAGCAGGTGGTCGCCATGAACCAGGATCGCAAATCGGATTCCGATAGCACCGAACTGCTTGCCATGCTCGACGAGGCGCTCTGCCATTTGCGCAAGACCGACCGGGAAGCTCTCGTGCTGCGCTATCTCAAGGAGCAGCCGCTGGTGGAAGTGGGGTACGTACTGGGGATTTCCGAAGAGGCGGCCCGCAAGCGCGTCGCGCGGGGGATGGACAAATTGCGGCGCTATTTTTCACGCCGCGGCTTGATGACCGATTCGGCCGCTCTCTCCGCCGTGATGGCCGAGCAGGCGCAAGGCTCGGCCCTGACGCCGGCCGTGCACCAGCTTATCAAACAAGGGGTTCTCCAGGCATGTCACGCGGGAACCGCCAGCGGCGCCGTGGGGGCGGCGATCGCCAAGGGAGTCAACATGACGATCCTGACGACGAAACTGAAAATCGCCGCCGTCCTCGCGGCGATCGCCGTCGCCTTGCTGGGCGGCGGATGGTTGATCTCACAGGTGATGACGGGCGAACCGCCCAGCCCTCCGGCCGTCCACGCTGCTCCGGTCGCCGCGGCCTCGACGCCGTCGCCGTATCCGGATGTCGTGCTCGATCTGAGCACGCCGGAGAAATCGTTCGACTCGATGACTCGTGCGATAGCCGCGGGGGATCGGGCGAAGTTGTATGCCTGCCTGACCGCCGACGCCAATCGGCCCGCGACCCTGCTCGACGGCCTTCTGGAGGTCAGTTTGTCGCAGAACCGCCTGATCCGCGCGGTCAACCAGGTCTTCGGCAACGGCGAACGGGCCAGGCACTTCGGCACGCCCGACACGATCATGCGAATCATCATCTCCGGTTGGCCCAGAGGCTCACAGATCGCCAAAATCCAGGGCGATACCGCCTCGCTGCCGCTAAGCCTTCCACCTATGGTCATTCAATTGCTTCCGCAGTCCGTGCGGTCTGAAGTGCAAACGTGGTCAGGCGCCTCGGTACCCTTTGTCCGGTCGGGCAACCAGTGGAAAGCGAACATAGATCAAGTCGGACGCATTATAGGCAGCCTAGATGGCCAAGATATTAATACCGCCGACCATGACAAACTGGTGGCGATTCTGATGGGCGAGGCCAAGAGTCAAGCCCGGATTGCCGACGAAATCATCAACCGCAATTGTCACAGGTTGCGAGAAGCCGAAGGCCAATGGCAGAGGGACCTGGGCGCGCTTTTCACGGCCGAGGGGATCAGGAGTTTTGGCTTTGATTTCGTCCCAGCCGCGCCGGCGAGTGGAGTTCCCGACATTCAAGGCGCCTGGGAAGGCTCGATGGATCTCTTCGGCACAGGCATTGCCGAGGGAGCCTCCACCAAAACGCGCATCGTCTTGAAATTGGTCAACACCAGCGGCAGCTACAGCGCAACGATCGACTGCATCGAGATGGGCCGAAAAGATGTTCCCACCCAAAAAGTCGTTTACGACTATCCGATAGTCCGGCTCGAATGGAACCCGAGGACGGTGTACACCCTGACGTTGAACACTGGTGCGACGGAAATGTATTTCGACGTCACGAGCTTTCAAGGGCAGAGCCGAGAGGTCGTGCTGAAGCGAACCGACTCGCCGGACCCGGTTCCCCAGCGCCTGGCCGAAAGCGATTTCACGCCGCGAAACAATTCCGATTTGCAGGGCTATTGGGAGGGAACCATCGGCGCCGGGCCGGACGCGCTGCCCGTGAATCTCAAAATCGCCGAGCCGTCCGAAGGAACATTTCACGCTGAACTGGACAGCCCCATGCTCGGCGCCAGCGGCCTGCCGTCATCCGTCTTTTACAACCAGCCCGTGGTGAAACTGAAGGTTGAAACAGGGGCTGGCATGTTCCGAGGTAAAATCAACGGCGCGGCGACCGAAATAACCGGTTCCTGGATTCAGGCAGGCCAGGCCAAGTCGGCGGAATTCCACCGAGCCGATTTTCGCGCCCGACACGCGTACGACGCCGACAAAGTTTATTCATATACTTCCAGCACCGATTTGCAGGGACACTGGAAAGGGTCGTGGGATTTTATAGGAACAAAAATTCGACTGGCCCTGGACATCGCCAAGCTCCCGGACGGCACATTTTCAGCCGCCCTGGCCAATCTCGACCAATTCGGAAACGACGATCCCATTCCTCCATCGGACTTTCAATATTCGCCGTCGGGAGTGCGCATGGAATGGAAATGGGCCGGCGGCGCATTCGAGGGCAAACTGAAAAACGGCAAACTCACCGGCGTCTGGCGGCAGGGGGGCGGGTCATTTCCGCTCGTATTTACAAGGACCGCGCCGTAGTCATCTTGCAAATTGCCCCCGGACCGCATTCCCACCCACAACCCGATTAGAATACTTGGAGCCAAGGGAATTTGCCCGTGGCCGAAAGTGCATTTCATGGACCTGGGCGATGAACAATCCGTGGCGTTTGCCGTCTGGGGCGACGATCTCGACCCCCAGGCCCTTGAGCAGATGCGCACCGCCGCCCGCCTTCCCGTCGCGGTCTCCGGGGCGCTGATGGCCGATGCGCATGTCGGATACGGCTTGCCCATCGGCGGCGTGCTGGCGACGGATCGCGCGGTGATTCCCTACGCCGTCGGCGTGGACATCGCCTGCCGGATGAAACTCTCGATTCTGGATATCCCACCGGACCGGCTCCAGCGCGAAGGCGATCGGCTGGCCAAGGTGTTGGAGCGGGAGACGGTTTTCGGCGCCGGCGGCGTGCATCGCAAGCCGCTCGGGCACGACGTGCTCGCTGCCGATTGGGACACCCTGCCCATCACCCGCCGGCTGTTCGACAAGGCCCGGGCCCAATTGGGCACCAGCGGCAGCGGAAACCACTTCGTCGAGTTTGGCGTGCTTTCGCTTCCCGCCCCGGAATCCGGTCTGCCGGCCGGATCTTATCTGGCCCTGCTGAGTCACAGCGGAAGCCGCGGCGCCGGCGCCGCCATCGCCGATCATTATTCCCGCCTCGCCATCTCCCTGCATCCGGAATTGCCGCAGGAATTGAAGCGCCTGGCGTGGCTGGATATGGACAGCGATCCGGGCCGGGAATATTGGGCGGCGATGAATCTGATGGGCGAGTACGCCTCCGCCAATCACGCCCTGATCCATCGCCAAATCGCCCGCGCGCTGGGGGCCGAGATATTGGCCGGCGTCGAGAACCATCACAATTTCGCCTGGAAGGAAACCCACGGAGGGCGCGAGGTGATTGTGCATCGCAAAGGCGCCACCCCGGCGGCCGCGGGCGCGATCGGCGTCATCCCCGGCTCGATGGCCTCGCCCGCGTTCGTCGTGCGCGGACGCGGCAAGGAAAGCTCGCTCAATTCCGCCAGCCACGGCGCCGGCCGACTCATGAGCCGCCGCGCCGCCAAAGACAAATTCCGTTGGGCCCAGGTCAAACCGCTCCTGGCCGCCGCGGGTGTCAGGCTCCTCTCCGCCGGCATCGATGAAGTGCCGGGCGCTTACAAGGACATCCACCGCGTCATGCAAGCACAGAGCGATCTCGTCGAAGTCATCGGCCAATTCGATCCGAAGATCGTGCGCATGGCCCCGGGCGGCCAGCGGCCGGAGGATTGATGCACGCTTCCCTCCGCAAATCCGCCATTCCAATCTCGCTCCTTGCTTTGATCGTCATCGTTGCCGCCGGCCTGCGACTCGACCACATTACCAAGCCAAACCTCTGGCTCGACGAATTCTGGACGCTCTATTTGGCGACCGGCAGGGGAGATTCAGCATTTCAATTGCCTCTGAACACCATCCTCTGGCCTCCACCCGCCCTCGGATTCGCCGGGGCGCCGCCTTGGTGGCACATCTGGAACGGTGTTGATTCCACGACCCATCCTCCCCTTTATCACATCATCCTGCGGCTTTGGGTGGATCTTCTGGGCGACGGGGATGGCTCGATCCGAACCATGTCCACGCTGTTTTCCCTCGCCTGCGTCGTGTTGCTCTACGTTGTGGTTCTGAAATCCAGCGGCGACCGATGGCAGGCTTGCGTCGCCGCCGCCTTGATGGCTTTGGCGCCAGTTCAGATTGTCCTCAGCCAGCAGGTGCGCCCCTACACCATGATGCAGTTCATCGCTCTTGTCGCCGCCGTCGCGCTCCTCTCCATCGAACAAACAAATTGGTCGTGGCGTAAATTATTGATCCTGGCTCTGGCCGTTATTGCATTGACTTTGACCCACTACTTCTCCGTGGGATTGATCGCCGCTTTCGCCGCATATTCCATTCTGCGCTTGCGCGGCAAAAATAGAATCGCCGCCTTTTCGACCATCGTGCTCGCCGCTTTCATCGCCGCCGCGGCGTGGGGACCGAATTTCCTGGCGTATAACCGGGGCAATCCCCTCACCGGCTATGGCACGTTCTCCAATAGAACCCTCCCTCGCCTTGCTTTGAGCGTGCCGCAGCGATTGACCTTGGAATCCAATAACGACCAATTCCTCTCGGCGGACAACGCCTCCTGGCCTTTGGTCATTTCACTGGCAATCATCACTTATTTGATCCCGGCGTTCAGACTGCGCCGGCATCCGCATCTGCTCTTCTGGTGGCTCTGGATCGTGGGCCAGATCGGCTTGGTTTTAATGATCGATGTGGCCCGGCATTCAACGCTCCTGACCATCGCCCGATACACAACATTGGCCGCCCCAGGCGTCTACGCCATTCTGGCCGTTGGGCTTCCGAGCCGGATCGGTAATTGGTCGCCCCCGATTATATTTTTCTGCGCCATGATCTTTGCCGTGGACCATTGGCTGCTCGGCCCCCCAAATTCCCAGGATCTCAGAACGATCGCGAACCTTGTCCGGCCAGACCTCTCGCCAAGCGACGTGGTGATCATCACCGGCAATTATTACCAGGCCGCCAACCACGAACCGCCGCTGACATACTTCGTCCTCTCCCGCTATGCTGGAACTTGGAACAGTCCAGTCGTCTTCGCCACCGCGCCGCTGAGCGACCAGACCCAGCTTCGCTTGCGGCAATACAAGCGAATCTGGGTGATCGGCATCGATCCATCGCGTGACACAAATAAAATATTGCCCGGCTGGCAAGTGCACGATGTCCACGGTCCGGGAGGCAGCAACCTCCTATGGTCTGTGACGCCCGGCAACGCGAGGAACTCATGAGCGGTCCCCTCCATACCAATCGTTTGGCAAGGGAAAGCTCGCCGTATCTTCTTCAACACGCGCACAATCCCGTGGACTGGTATCCCTGGGGCGAAGAAGCCTTGGATCGGGCCAAACGCGAAAACCGCCCCATCTTTCTTTCCGTCGGATACAGCACCTGTTACTGGTGCCATGTCATGGAACGGCAATGTTTCGAGGACGACGAGATTGCCGCCGAGATGAACCGCCGCTTCATCAACATCAAAGTCGATCGCGAGGAACGTCCCGATATCGATCAGCTTTACATGACGGCCCTGCAAGTTCTGACGCGGCAGGGCGGTTGGCCGATGAACGTCTTCCTCACGCCCGACCTCCGTCCATTTTTCGCCGGCACATATTTCCCGCCTACGGATTCTTCCGGCCGAGCGGGTTTCCCCAAGGTCCTGGCCGCCGTCGAAGATGCCTATCGGAACCGCCCCGGCGACGTAAACGCCACCGCCGAGCAGGTGACGGCCATTCTCCGCCAGATGTCGCGCCCGCGCCCCTCCGCAATGCCCATCAAGATCGACCGGACGTGGATTAGGGAAATGATCGACCGCGCCGCCGCCGATTTCGACCCGCAGAACGGCGGTTTCGGTTCGGCCCCAAAATTCCCGCAGCAGACATTACTCGAATTGCTGCTCGTCTACCTCCGCGATAATCCCGACGCGGACCTGCTGGCCATCGTGCAAAAATCGTTGGATGCCATGGCCTACGGCGGCATTCGCGATCACCTCGGCGGAGCGTTTCATCGCTACAGCACCGATGCCCGATGGCTCGTGCCGCACTTCGAGATCATGCTCTACGACAACGCCATGCTGCTTTGGATTTATTCCGAGGCGCACCGCCAAACCGGCGAAATGCGATACGCCGCCGTTGCCCGCGGAATTGCCGACTTCGTCCTCGGCGAAATGACCGCTCGCTCAGGCGCATTCTTCACCGCCTTCGATGCCGAAGCCGATGCCCAGGAAGGCGCGACTCATCTCTGGACGCGCACCGAAGTGCAGCAAGCCCTGGCGGATCAGCCGGACGCCAGCCGCTTCCTGCGAGTCTATGGCCTGGACGATGGTCCCAACTTCGCCGACCCGCATCACGGCAATCCCGACACGTCGGGACCGGATAAGAATGTTCTATACCTGGCCGAGCCGGCCGACGGATCGCCTCTGCTCGATGAAAAGCTCGGCCGGATGCGGCAAATTCTGCTGACCGTCCGCCGCCGGCGAAAGCAGCCGATGCTCGACACCAAGGTCCTTACCAGTTGGAACGCGCTGATGATTCGGGGGCTGGCCCACGCGGGCGCGGCGCTGAAGGAAGAGCGATACCTTCGCGCCGCGCGAACCGCCGCGGAGTTCCTGCTGTCCAATCACCGTGATTCGGGCGGCGGCCTGCTTCGAGTCAGCACCGGCCCGGCGGCCCGGCATCGGGCGTTTTTGGATGACTACGCATTTCTCATCCAGGCCCTTTTATCGCTCTCCATGCGCGACGAGGCGTCGCACCTGGCTCAAACCATGCACCAAAGATTTTCCGCGGGGCCGGAAGGCGGTTTCTTCTACACCGATGATCGCGCCACCGACCTGATTGTCCGCCAGATGATCGGCAGCGACAGCCCGCTCCCCAGCGGCAACGGCGTGGCCGCAATCGCGCTGCTGGAACTCGGCCAGTCGCAGCAATCGCACCAGACGATTTCCGCCTTCGCCGGGCAAATGGAAAGCGTCGGCGAAGGGATGAGCGCGCTCGTGCAGGCGGCGCTCCTGTACATCAATGTTCACGGCGAACTGCAAACAGCCGCCGCAGCGCCTCCCGATCGCTCCCCATCGCCCGCCGAGTTGGCCGCTGACGTGCTCAAGGTCGAGGTGTCATGGCAGACTCCGGCTCTTTTGCGCGTGAACTGTCGCGTTACCGAGGGATATCATCTCAATGCCCACGATGCCGCTTCCGCCCCCACGCAACTGCGCGCCGCCGCCGCGGAAGTGGAATCGATCCAATATCCCCCAGGCGAACTGCGGGGAGATTTCGAAATCATGGTGAGCCTGAAATCCCCGGCCACAGATGGCTTCGACCTGGCCATATCCTACCAAGCCTGCGACGCCAGCGCCTGTTTGCCGATCGTGACGCGACGGTTTGCGGTCACCCCCGTTTAGCCGCGTCCCGAAGGGGAGCGCGTTTTCCCCAATTGAACCCCACACCGCTTTTCGCTACGTTTGCCCCACCATGATTGTCACCAGCGCCAGCGCGGAGATTTCCGCAGCCGATCGAACGCCCGCGAATTCCCAGGTCGTCGTCGTTTTCGTCGCCCAGGGAGATGCCTCCGCGCCCCCGGCCGCCAAACGCGCGGGCAACGAAATTGCCCGGAGCGTCGATCGGCTTCTGTCGGCCAAGGCGGCCGACGGAAAAGCCAACGAAATCACCTTCGACATCCTCGGAAATGGCGCCCGCACCCGCCGCGTGTTTGTTGCCGGCCTCGGAAAGCCGGAGAAGATTTCCGCCGAAACGATCCGCCAGTCCGCCGGCGCCGTATTGGCGGGATTGCGGAAACATCGAATCGACCGCACGGCCATTGTTCTGCCGGAATTGAAATCCATCCAGGCTCCCGCCGCGGCCGATGCCGTCGCCAGCGGAATTTCCCTCGCGGCTTTTGCCTACCAGGAATACAAAGGGACCGCTTCCAAATCCCGCGAAAAGAACGACGAAGCCCCCGCCAAGCGGATCGCCATTACGCTCGTCGCGGACAAGACGTCGCTGGCGAAAGTGAAACTGGCCATCGAGCGGGCGAAGATCGTTTGCACCGGCCAAAATTTCGCGCGGACCCTCGCCTCACGCCCCGGCAACGACATCAACCCGCTGACCCTCGCCAAGCAGGCCCAATCCCTCGCACGCCAAGCAGCCCTGCGCTGCACGGTGATGGACGAGCGGCAGTTGGCCCGGCTCGGCATGGGCGGAATTCTTGCCGTCGGCGGCGGCAGCATTCAGACCCCGCCGCGCTTGATCGTCCTCGAGCATCGACCGGCCAGGGGTCCGGCCAAGCGCGGGGGCAAAACCATTCTCGTCGTCGGCAAGGCGATTACCTTCGACACCGGCGGCATCTCCATCAAGCCCGCGGAGAAGATGGGAAAAATGATCTTCGACAAATGTGGCGGTATGGCGGTCCTCGGCTTGATGTACGCCGTCGCCAAGCTCAAATTGCCCATCCACGTCGTGGGAATCTTGGCCAGCGCCGAGAACGCCATCAGTTCCAGGGCCTATCGCCCCGGCGATATTTTGCGGATGTACAACGGCGTCACGGTCGAGGTGACCAACACCGATGCCGAGGGACGGCTCGTCCTCGGCGATGCCCTCGCCTGGGGCGTCGAAAAATACAAACCCGCCGCCGTCGTCGATTTGGCGACTTTGACCGGCGGAGTCATCGTCGCTCTCGGCAAAACCATGGCCGGAGTCATGAGCAACAATGACGCGCTCGTAAATGAACTGACCCAGGCGGGCGAATCCGAGGGCGAAAAAATATGGCGTTTGCCGCTCGGCGAAGATCAACGCGATTTTATAAAATCGGAATGCGCCGACATCGTCAACAGCGCGGGCAGGGAAGGCCATCCGCTCCAGGGCGGAGCGTTCCTCAGCTATTTTGTCCCGGACGATCAGTCCGTCCCCTGGGCGCATCTGGATATCGCGGGCGTGGCCGACACCGAAAAGAAACTCCCGTATTATGCCCCCGGCGCAACCGGCTGGGGAGTGCGGACCCTCGTGCGATGGCTGGAATCACGCGCGGCGAAATAAAAAGCGGCGGAGAAGACGGTGGATCAGAAGCGGCTTGTGCAAACGATCGCAATCCTTACCTGCCTGTTCTTGTCCGGACCGGCCAATGGAGACGACGTGAAGAACTTCCTGAACTGGGCGCCGACGCCTCCAATGGGCTGGAACAGTTGGGATTGCTACGGCACCGCCATCACCGAGGCGCAAACCAAGGCCAACGCCAACTACATGGCCGAAAACCTGGCCAAACACGGCTGGCTGTACATTGTCGTGGACATCCAATGGTATGAACCGGACGCCGTGGGCTGGGACTATCGCCCCGGCGCGAAGCTTGAAATGGACGGAAACGGCCGGCTCTTGCCCGCGGTCAATCGGTTCCCATCGGCCGCCGGGGCGGGCGGTTTCAAATCGCTTGCCCAATACGTACATGCCAGGGGATTGAAATTTGGCGTCCACATTCTGCGGGGGATTCCGCGGCAGGCGGTGGCGGCGAACTCGCCGATCCTGGGCACGAGCGTTCATGCGATGGATATTGCCGATACCTCCAGCACCTGTCGTTGGAATTCGGACATGTACGGAGTGGACATGAGCAAGCCGGGCGGGCAGGAATACTATGATTCAATCTTCGCCCAATTCGCCGAGTGGGGGATCGATTTTGTGAAGGTGGACGATCTTTCCCGGCCCTATCACCAGGCGGAGATCGCGGCGATTCGCCGAGCGATCGACAAATGCGGCCGGCCGATCGTTTTCAGCACTTCGCCCGGCGCGACTTCGCTCGACCATGCCGCCGATATCGCCGCCCATGCGAACATGTGGAGAATTTCCGATGATTTCTGGGACAAATGGAGCCTGTTGAAGGCCCAATTCCAACGCTGCGCCGACTGGGCGCCGTTCAATGGCGGCGGTCATTATCCCGATGCGGACATGTTGCCGCTTGGCGTGATCCGCGCGTCCCGGCATTCCCACACGCATTTCACCAAGGATGAGCAATACACGCTGATGACGCTCTGGTCGATTTGCCGCTCGCCGTTGATTTTCGGCGGAGATTTGCCGCAGACCGATCCGTTCACCCTCTCCCTCCTCACCAATGACGAAGTGCTCGCAGTCGACCAGCACAGCAGGGGGGGCCGGCAATTGTTTCGGGACAATGATTTGCTGGCCTGGACCGCCAAGGCGGATGATTCGAGCGATAGATATTTGGCGGTTTTCAACGCGCGCGATGAAACAGATGTTCAACCGGCCGCCGTTTCGGTAATGTTGAAGGACATCGGTTTTGACGGGCCTTGCAAGGTGCGGGACCTCTGGAAGCGTCAGGATGTCGGCGTGTTCACGCAAAAATTCGAGCCATCGATCGCGCCTCACGGCGCCGGTCTGTATCGCGTATCGTTGGAAAAGTAACTTTTAAGGTCTTCGATTGAAGGAGTAAGATCATGGTTTCTACGGCCGTCACGTTGTTCACGTTGCTGTTTTCCGTTCTCGTTCCGCAGAAAATGTGGTACGCCCCCAGCCAGCCGCTGAACGTGACGATCCAGTCCGACAAGGATGTGACCCTTGAATTGACCGATTTCACGGGCAAGGTGATCCCAGCCAAGGCCGCGGCCGACGTCAGCGCCAAGGCCACCGCGGATTTGAAGGCCCTCTTTCCCGACACCGCCAATCCCGGAACCTACGTGCTGTATGCCGTGGCCAAGGGCTCGGCTTTTTCGCCGGCCGGTCCGCCCAAGGACTTTCTGGGCACTCCGCTGGTGATCGAGGTGCTGGCCAGTAAGGAGCAGAACCCGGATCAGGCCATGGTCACGCACGTTGTGCCGCTGCAATACGTCACAATGCAGACCGACTCCGGACCGCTGACGGAAGTGTTTTACTACGATGCCGCCCCGCACACAGTGGATGGCTTTTTGCAGTTGGCATCGGGCGGTTATTTCGACGGGCTTGTGTTTCATCGGATCATTCCCGGGTTCGTGATCCAAGGCGGCGACCCGCTCGGCGCCGATCTGGCGCGAGCCGGCACCGGCGGCCCGGGATATTTGGTCGGAGCGGAATTCAACGATCGCCCGCACCTCGAGGGCGTCCTGTCGATGGCCAGGGCCAGCGATCCCAACAGTGCCGGAAGCCAATTCTTTATCTGTCTCGATTACGAGCACACCCAGCAGTTGGATCACAAATACACCGCGTTCGGCCGGGTGGTTGCCGGAATGGACACCGTGAAAAAGATCGCAGCGGTGAAGACCGACCCGCCGAACGACCGTCCGGAGCATCCACCGGTCATCACCAAGGTGGATATTTTGCCGGTGACGGCAAAGGACGATCCGTATACGCCGATCTTTGGTCAATAGTCATTTGTCATTTGCCCGTGATGGAGGACTACATAGCAAATGACGAATGACAAATGACCATCCATCGAGTAGAACCCCGTAGATCCGCCCGGCAAAGCGGCCGGGTCCGATGCAAGGGTCGGCTGTGAACCGGGTCAGGTCCGAGAGGAAGCAGCCCTAAGCGGTCCCGGCTCTGTGCCGTCGTCCCCCCGGCCGCTTTGCCCGGCGGCTTTTTCGTGCGCTGAAGCCCAAAAAAAGGACCACCGAGTTTTCACTTCAGTGGTCCGCAACGAATTCGGTTGGCGAGGGTCTCTCAAGCGCGACGCCGACGGATCAGCAGCGCGACCGCGCCGGTGGCGAGAAGGCTCAAGCTGACCGGTTCGGGAACAGGCACCGGCGCCTGCACACTCACCCCAAACGTATCTAAAAATGAAGCGTTGCCTTCGTAAAAGCTGGTTGCATGGGTCTGAACCACGAGCTGATCGGTGGTTTGTCCCGGAGCGACGCCTGTTGTTGTGAAAAGAAAGCTGATGGTGTCGTCACCGCTGCTGACCGGTGTACGGCTCACAGTATCAGGGGCCACATCCCCCGCGACAGGCTTATCATCCGCGTTGGCCCACAAATAGTTGAAGCTGCTGAGCGAGAGCGTGGTGATCGAATCCGCGTTCGGAATGTTGTCATTGGTGAACTGGTACACAAAATCCAGATAATTGTCCGATTCCCTGTACACCTGGGAATGAAGGCTGCCTATGTATGACCCCGAATTGAAAGTAGACGTCTCGTTGTCAATTACGGTACCGCTGAATGTGCCGGCGCCGGTGGTGGGAAAGCTATCTCCCGGATTGATCACCATCGCGCCGGCACGTGAGACGAACATCCCACCCGAAACAGCCAGAGCCATCACGCCGATGAACCGCCAACCCATCGACTTCACGCCCGTTTTGTTATCCATGACCATTCTCCGCTCCTAGAATTTCCAAAATGATCGCTGCGAACCTCGATAGACCGAATCCTATCGTCGGCGCCGTCCGAGAAGCATCCCGCCGACCATCGCAAGCAGACCGAGCGTCGCCGGCTCCGGTACCGTGAAGATCACCGTGGCGACCGGCGTATCAGCGCCCGTCGAACCCGTCCCCCCGTCAATCACCGAAGCCGAGCCTTGGGTGTACGTGCTCGCATTTGTCTCAACCACCAGATAAGTGCTGTCTTGTCCCGGATTCACGATCCCTCCGCTCACCGGGAAATTGAACCCGATGATTTTTCCAGCGGGAGCGGAACTTCGATCGGCCGTTGTCGGGGCCACATCTCCCGTGCCGCCAAGGTAATCGACATCCGTCAGGAAATTAGCGAAACTCGCCAGCGTAATTCGATTGATTGGATCATCAGGCGTCAGGCCGTCAATGTTGTTGCTGAGCTGATAGACAAAATCCAAACCAGGAACGTTCCAATCCGGCTCATTGGGGTCTGCATAAACCTGACTTGTCACCGTCCCCTGAAAAACAATCCCGCCGACGTTGTTATACCCGGTAAACGGCTTCGTTTCGGAAGCGCCCGGCACGAGCGTGTCACCCGTCGGCAACCCAGCGGGAAGTCCCCCGGTAAGATCCGTCGGAGTTACGGTTGTTGTACCGACCCCTTGAGTGATAACCGCCGCGCGAACCGCACTGGTCGTGACAAGCATCGCCCCAAATGCGACACCGAATGCGGCAAACACGAAGTCCAAACCTAAAAATCCGGCTTTGTGATCTTCTGGCATCTTCGGTCTCTCTCCTCTATTTTGACATGTGCCGACCGTCATTTCCAACAGACTTCGTCCCGTCGCCGCCAACGTGGAATGCTATCAGACTGCGCCATGGAAGCAAGGATAAAATAGGTATTATTCTCGATTTGTGCCGCGGCAAATGGTCGCATTTGGAGGGGAATAAGCCGTATTTTACGAAACGAGTTATCGGACTCATTTGAGAGCGGCGGCAACACCAAATCTATCGGGTTATTTTGGCATGCGGTCGGAGTGTGACGTATCATCAGCGGCTGTAATCGCTTAGCCCGCCAGTTCACCATTGGCCCTCGCCGCGGTCGGCCCCTGCCGCCAAGTGATGACGCAATCCGCCCGCGCTCCACTTCGCCTGCTCAACCCACTTGGCCAGATTGTCGGGACGTTCGACGCCAAGCTCTTTCAGCCGATCTGCGCGGCGGTTTTCAGCACCGATCTCAAAAAAAAGCGGGCCGCCGAGTTTTCATTCGGACGGCCCGCGAGGTATTGCCGCTGAATTCTCTTACGCGCGACGCCGACGGCGAAGCAGCATTACAGCGCCCAGGCCGATGACGGAGAAGGAGGCCGGTTCCGGCACGGGCGTGTAGTTGATGCTCAAATCATCAACGTACGATGACTGCACGACGCTGTCGTCACCGCCCGAGCCATAGCCGATCCGGACATAGTCCACCGGAAGGCTTCCCCAGGTAACGCCCGGCGAATACGTGCTGGCGTCGATCTGACCCAATGTCATGCTCGACGGCGTCGCCAGCCCGCTCGTGTCGGCTCCCTGCACGTGAAAGAGCGTTCCGGTGTCCACGCTCAAGTCCTGCCAGCCCGCCGCGGTCGCGCCGGGATTGTTATACATGATCGCCAAGGTGCCATCCGGGTCCTGCCCTGGAACGGCAATGGAAAGCAGCAGATAAGGCGCCTGCTCGTCAAGGGGCGCGCTCTTGTTGATCCAGTAATCCGCCGACGTAATCCCCCCGAGCGTCATCCCCACGGACGTGACGTCCAGCTTCACGCGGGCATAGTCCGACGATGACTGCAATGACAGCAGCACCGACTGCGCCCCCGAGTGGGCTTCGGCCGTTGACAACGTCGCCGACCCCGCCCCGGTAGCGGCCAGGTTATAGCTGGCTCCCTCAAATCCTTCCGTATACGTGTCTGCCATACCGACGCCTGCCAGGAAAAACGATCCGACCAGGCCTGCCGCTGCAGAGGCCGCGACGAATCGAAAATTGGTTTTAGAAGTTTTCATTGGCTCTCTCTCTTTCTGTTTGGAAGAAAGGTCTGGAACGGAGGTTCATTGCCTCGAAAAAAATAAACCATCGATCATCCCTGCCCATCGCATGTTCGGGGATTTGTCCCCTCACCCCGGCCTCTCTCCGTGAGCGCACGGGGAGAGGCCGGCATGCGCCGGGCCTTCATTGCTGCGCCCGCCGCCGGCGAAGCAGCGCCAGCGCACCGATGCCCAGAAGACTGAGACTGGCCGGCTCGGGAACGGTGACCGTCATCGAATCGAAGTTGGCAGACGCAGGGATTACGCTGCCGTTGTTGTTCCAATCGCCGATCTCAGGACCGGATTCGTGGACCGTCATCTGCCCAAACGTGGTAATCCCATAGGTGGTGTTGTCGAGCGTGGAGAGGGTATCACCCCAGTACGTATTTGATGAGGGCAGGCCACTGTTATCGTAGGTATAAATCACATGAATGGGCGTTGAACCGTTCAGGTCGGGTCCACCCATGCTGAGGACACCGATGTAGCCACCGCCTGGGTTGGGGTCGACGAGATACGTAAGCCAGTAAGGCTGGGCGCCTGTGGGACCGGTGGATGATCCGTAGAGATCGTAACTCTCGCTAAAATTGTCGAGAGAGCCCAGGGACGGAAGTCCTATGTTCACGGGCTTGATGTAGATGCCCGGTGCTCCACCAGTAAGGCCAGAGTCGGTCGTGGAAAGCTCGGCCAGCGCCGGCGTGGGTCCTGCCGGCGCAACATATTGCGCAACACCACCATTAGCGTTGTAGGTCAAAGCTTGAAGAGCGGTGCCTGAGATTGTGGTCGTGACCGCCGCAAATGCCGACGCCGACAGCGCCGCTGTGATTCCCATCGAGGCCGCGACGAGTCGGAAATTGGTTTTAGACGTTTTCATTGCATCTCTCTTTCTGTTTGGAAAAAAGTTTGTAACGAAAGTTCATTACCGCGAAAAAAATAAAGCATCGATCATCCCTGCCCATCGCAGGTTCGGGGATTTGTCCCCTCACCCCGGCCTCTCTCCGTGCGCACACGGGGAGAGGCCGGCATGCGATGGGGCCTTCATTGCTGCGCCCGCCGACGGCGACGCAGCAGCGCCAGCGCTCCGATGCCCAGAAGACTGAAGCTGGCCGGCTCGGGCACTGTGGTGTTGATCGAATCGAGATTGATTGACGCCGTGCCGCCAGTGTTGAAGCCGAAACCGTCGGAGTAGTAGGTGCCGCTGCCGAATGAGAGGCCCAAAGACGTCACTTGGGACAACGCCGATTCGAAGGCGGCTGTCTCGGTCGGGCTGCTGCTAGCGCTGAGCCCTTGGATCTCACTCCAACCGGATAGATTTGTGAAATCCGCAGTCAGTGTCGCAGCATCGCCATTGGACAAGCCGGTGACCAGCGCAGGGCTTGGACTGTACCACCACTCACTGAGGCCGCCGTACGCGGGAGCGCCTGGGTCATTGGCGGTGCTACTCTTAAAGTACAATCGGATGCCTTGATTTCCTTGGGCGTCCTCTCCGCCGAATTCGGAAGCCGTGAACGCTTGCCCTGCCGGGATGAGGCTGTCGCTAAGGCTGAATGTGGCCGTCAAGCCGGTCTTGGCGGTCAAGTTGCCCAGAAGGTTGCCGGCGTAATAGGCCCCGGCGCCATTCCCCCCGTAATTCGCGACGGACAGGTGCTCAACGGCCTCATAGCCCTGTCCCCCGCCAGCGGAGTTCGGCCAAGTCGGGGTGTCGGTGGGAACCGCGCCAACCAACTGGCCGCCTGAGACCGTAGGGGCCCCGAAAGCGTTCACGCCCTCGGTTCCGCCTGCATCAAATGTGCTCTCCAGCCAATATCCTGCGACCGAGGGATTGCTGAAGTTCTCGGCATGGGCCACGCCGGACAGGAGCCACAGCGGCGCTGTGATTCCCAGCGAAGCCGCGACGATTCGGAAATTGTTTTTAGAAGCTTTCATTGGATCTTTCTCTTTCGGAGCGCATTTCAGGTTGGCTCCAATCCCTCCGACAGACGCGCGTCGGCCGCATAATCGACAAAAATGAGTGGACCTAAAGTGACATTCACAATTTCATCCGCTATTCCGCGTATTCCACCTCGCTTTGCGGAATTCGACGGTTCCGGTTTTCGCTCGGCTCATCGAGGCCGATGCGATCGGTCCGAAACACGACCGTCAAATCCTTTTGCTCACAACACGATCCGTTGCGCCGCCGCGACAAACAGCCGCTCAGACGACAGTTGAAGTTAAGCGGCCTTGCTGCAATGCAGGCGCTTCGGCTCGGAAGCCGCCGAGGCAAACCGTTGGTAGCCGTCGGCTTCCCACGCGCCGATCCTGAACGACCCTCGGCGGCTTGGCCTGAAGCGCCGGCGCCAGGTCGCCTATCTCATCGAGGAAAAGCGTCCCGCCGTCGGCCGCCCGGACGAAGCCCAGCGTATCCCGCACCGCCCCCGTGAACGCGCCGCGGACGTGGCCGAATAACTGGCTCTCAAAAAGCGTTTCGGAAAAGGCCGTGCAATCAACCGGCACGAACGGCTTGCCCGCCCGTGGTGAGAACTGATGAATATACCGGGCCAGCATCTCCTTGCCGCTCCCGGTCTCCCCCAGAAGCATCACCGTGGAAGGCCGCTTGGCCGCCCGGGCGGCGACCGCTTTCAGCCACTTCATCGCGCTCGAATTCCCCACCAACTGTTCCGAGGCAGTTGTGCTCTCCTGTTCCGATTCTCTTTCCGTGTCTAACATCGCTCCCCGCCGTCTTGCTGAATTTGACTGTTGTCAATAATTGCTGCGCAGGGCTTGGCAGGCTGACCCATCCATCTACCCACTGCTGGTGAAATTGCGATAAAAATCTCCTTCCCTTCAGAAAGGTCAACTGCCGCAATCGGATGGTTTACGACGCCGCCGTACCCAGTTCACCCTAAAGCGCTGATAAGTCGAAAGCAATAGGGGAATGCCCTTATTGTCGCAAACAACGATCAAATTTTCGCCAAACTGGAAAATTCGTGCGTCTCTCCAGGTTTTTTTGAACCGATGGGGCGGATAGGATGCCTGTCCCATGCGAGTCCTCATCGTCGCCAACAAGACCAAGCCCGGGGTCGCCGCCGCCCTCGATCAGATCGTCCCGCGCATCAGAAGGCCCGGCCATATCGTCGGCATCGATCTGGACGATCGGACCGCCCAGATCAGCGACCAGGCGGATGTCATCCTGGTCCTAGGCGGCGATGGAACTCTCCTGTCGGCGGCGCGGCGCCTTCGCGGCCGGCAGGTTCCACTGCTCGGCGTGAATTTCGGTCGCCTTGGTTTTCTCGCTTGCTTCACCCCATTGCAATTCGACCAGCACTTTGACGATTTTCTAGCCGGCAAACTGCCCATCAGCGCCCGCTCGGCGCTGGAGACATCGGTTTTGGCCGCCGGAACTTCATGCCGATTCGGCGATCCCGACCAGGTCGCCCAGAAGCGGCGGTTCGTTTCCACCGCACTCAACGACGCCGTGATTACCGCCGGCCCGCCGTTTCACATGATCGAACTGGAAATCGCCGCCAGCGGCGCCGGCCACGACGGAAACGGCCCATGGGGGGGCATCCGCTATTTCGGCGATGGCGCAGTCATCGCCACCGCCAGCGGAAGCACCGCTTACAATGTTTCCGCCGGCGGCCCGATCATCAGCCCCAACGTCGATGCCATATGCGTCACGCCCCTGTGTCCCCATAGTCTTTCGTTTCGGCCCGTGGTCGTTTCCTCAAATGCAACCCTCCTGGTTACCGCCGTCCTCGTCAACGAAGGCACAACCGTCTACTGCGACGGACAGGAAGGCGTCCGGCTCATGGCCGGCGATCGAGTCGTCATCCGCAAAAGCGACCATCCCGTCTTGCTCGTCGAAAACCCCCAATCCCAGGAATGGCACACCCTGGCGGCCAAACTCAAATGGGCGGCAAATCCGGAGTACAATTCGCCTCGGCTTTAGATCATTTTGCCGGCAGGTCCGATTATTTCGCGCGGGCACCCCTGTTCCATCGCCGCTACCGTCCAATAACATTACGATTAGCGTGAATTGACCCCTCGTTTCCGTTGGGCGATTTCGGATGAGGGACCAGACCGCCGATATTGCGTTAGGAAGGTCACACATTTGGTTCCGCGTGGACCGATGCTGTGTCGTTTAGCCGCGACCCGAAGGGGAGCGCGTTTTCTTTTGACTTCGGGATTCGCCGCCGTCCGTTTAGAATGATCGAGCCAGGAAGTGTCGCGATGCGTCATGCGTGGATTGGACTTGCAATCATTGTTTCAGCAGCCGTGCCGCTGCGCGCCCAAACGACCCCCTCGGATGCCAAATCCGCCCCGACCCCCGCGGAAAACATGCTCAATGAGATGCTGAAGCCCGCTCCAGCGGCGACGGCCCCGGCCACCAGGCCGGCCGACGTGCAGGCGATGCGACCCGAAGGCTATACGCCGCCCGTCGCTCCGCCGCAGCTCCTCCGCGAGGGCTCCGATGTGATTGCACGCAGGGGTTATCTCCAAAAACTGCCCGATGGCCCATATTCCCAGATCGCCTTCGTCGACGATCCATCACAGCCAAAGCTCGCCCCGATGCTCGTCCTGCCCAATCTCCAACTCATGAGCATGGAAGATGCCGGATCGGCAACCAGGCAGAATTTGATCTTCGCTGTTTCGGGCACGACAACGGAATACAAGGGAAAGAATTACATCCTGCTGGAGCCCGGACCCGAGGACGTCAGCCGCCAGATTCCGCAGCTCGACATGCCGCCGGCAAGCCAGCAGGGGCCGGTCTCCGCCGATCAGATGCTGAGCGACATGCTCGCGGCCAGCAGCCAGCCGGCGGGCCTGCCGCCTCCGTCAGCCGAGCCTTCCGCCGACCGCGCCAGCGGTTCGGGCGCGCTGCCCCCCAAGGCGCCGCTGGTGAACGTTCTTCGCGAGCGGTCCCAGGTTTTCGATCGAGTCGCTCGCCTTTCCCGCAGCCCCGACGGGATTCAGGAACAGATCACCCTCGAGTCCGACGGAACCGCGCTTCAGGATCCTCCGCTGATTCTCCTGCCCAACCTCAAGCTCGTCGCCCTCGAAGGCGCCGCCGCCGATCGCGACGCCCGTTTTCGCGTCACCGGCATGGTCACCGAATACCGCGGCCGAAATTATATTCTGCTCCAAAAGGTCGTGGTGATGTCCGATTCCGATCGGCAATTCTGATCGAAACCCGCGGGATAGAGCGTTTTGCATTCACCTGTCGCGTCCTCTTTAATTCCCCACATCCCGCGGGCAAAGAGTTTAACCCGTGCCCCGTCGTTCCGTTGGCTTGAAATCCGATTTGCCTCGGTGTGCCTGAAATGCCGTGGCCTTTGCCGTCGGCATCGATTGTGGTACGAATCAAAGTTCCAGGAGGCTTCTCGCCATGACCGATGACCTGACACCGTATCTCAGTCCCAAGGTCGCTTCGATTCTCCGCCTGTTCAGGCAATACGGCTCCATCGAAACTCTGCGGTCGGCTCACCCGGAGATCACGGATGAAGTCGTGGCGGAAGTCACCGCCGAAGCGAAGCGGGCGATGGCGATGGCCCTAGCCCGGCCGGCGGCCTCAAAACGCCCTGCCAAATCCAGAGGAAAAGCTTTGCCCGGCGGCGACGCGTACCAGCTCAAAATCACGCTTCGGGGAAGCAAGCCACCGATCTGGCGGCGGGTGGTTGTCCCGGCTGACCTCACGCTCAGCCGCCTCCACGTCGTCATTCAATTGGCAATGGGCTGGGACGATTGCCACCTGCACCTGTTTGAAATAGATGGCCAGACTTTCCAAGGCCCCGGCCCCGACGGCTATTTGTCTGACGACATGGATTTCCTGGACGAGTCGCAGTACCGGCTCAGTGATCTCGCCAATCGGGAAAGGGCCAAGTTCCGCTACGAATATGATTTTGGCGATAGCTGGGAACATGTCATCCTGGTCGAGAAGATCATCCCGGCCGCCGACAAGCCCAAGGTGATGGTTTGCACGGCCGGCAAGGGTCGCTGCCCAATGGAAGACAGCGGAGGCATCTGGGGCTACCACATTAAGCTGAGCATTTTGGCTAACCCCAAGCATTCCGATTATGCGGAGATCCGCGAATGGATTGGCGACGAGTTCGACCCCAACCAGTTCGATCCCGTCGCGGCGAGCAAGGCATTGGCAATGCTGGAAGAACCAAAGGGAAGACGCAAAGGGGACATGACTGATTGATCGACCCTCTCAGCACGCGGCAATCCGCGGCTTTCAACCCTGCTCGCCGTCGCCAGGGCGGTCGGCCTGCCAAAGAAAACGGGACAGCTCTGAATTAATTGACCTCGCGCAGATTCGCGGCCCTTCCATTCACGCCATCACTCTATCGCCCCAACTTACGCAATGGAGCACCCCCTCGCGCAACTCAGCCTCAACGACCGCCGTGTTGGCCAGACCATGTTCAACGGCGTATTTGCGTGAAATATTTCCAAGCACACATGGCAACCCTTGGCGATATGTCCCTCCGTGTCCAATCAGCACCACCGTCGCATCCTCGCGTTTCCCATACAAATTGATGAGCCGGCGTATGAACGGGACAAACCGATTCTGAATATCCAGACTGCTCTCTCCTTCGGGAAGGCGCGCGTCCAATTGTCCCTGTGCCCATTGGCGTTCGACGTCCGCATAGGCCCGCCATCCCTCCTCGTCGCTTCGGTCCTCGTAAATGCCCACGTCGTATTCGATCAATGCCGGCTCGATCACGTACTCCACGCCCAGGCGTCCGGCGAGAATCTCGGCCGATTCGATGGCCCGGCGCAGTGGACTGCTGTGGATTGCAGCGACGCCGCGCCCCCGAAGCTGGGCCGCCAGTGCCTTGGCCTGCTCCCGACCGCGTTCCGTCAATGGATGCTTCCATTGGCGATTCGAGAAGATCTTCAGAATGTTTGCCTCGCTTTCACCATGGCGGACAAAGAAGATTCGCATAGCTGTCACCTTTCGTCGAAGAAAACGGGACAGCTCTGAATTAATTGACCTTACCTCCCGCCGATATTAGATTCCTCTTCCATGCCACGCACCGCCCCAGGGTGAATACATCTACCATATCCTCAAGCCGAGCAGATTTTAGCGAGAAGTTCAAATCTCGTCGTTTGTTGGTCGTGAGGCCATGTTTTCCGTCAGAATTCTCATCCTTCATCGAACCGGCACAGATGTCGCAAAGTGCTATCCTACAATAGGATAGCGGCAGAAAATCGCAGACCTGAATTTCTTTCCCGTCAATTCGGAGTGACAAGATTTGAACGCCAGACGCGCGCCAAAATCCCCATCGATTCCGTTCCAATCAAATCCCTCCGCCGCTTTGCCATCGGAAAATGACTCGCGGCGCGGTTGCACTCGATGAAGCCGGGTTGCTCCAAAAGAATTCCGAATTTTTCCCTTGAAATAGAATCGATGTTAGGTTAATGTTCAGTATGCGTCGGGTCGCGAATTCGCCTAACCCAAGCGGAGATTCCCCATGTCCGCCGATTCCACCGCCTCAGAGCCTTCCTCTTTCTCCTGCTCAAGTGTCTACTGTTCTACTCTCTCGCGAAGCGACCCCCCCCTCCCCCCCTAAATGGGATATTTTGAGATAGGGTGTGACATCTACCGGCCATAAAGCCGCGACCGACAATGACATTCACCTCGCCCATATGGTTCATCGCCCTGGCTCCATGGGCGGCACTGCTGCTCTGGCTGCTGTCAGGCCGGCTGGAAAAGAGCGGCGTGCCATTTCTCAACCTCTGGCCCTCCCACTCTCCGCAGTGGCCGAAACCGAAACGGCATTGGGAGAAACCGCCCTTTTCGCTGGCGGCGTTGCTTGCCGCGATGTTCCTCGCCATCCTCGCCGCCGCTGGTCCGCTGATGTCTCATCGCAAATCGCCCGCTCTCACGGTCATCGTCGATCGCGGGCTCGGCAGCCGATTTGCCCTGGCAGCCAAGGAATTGGATGTTTCCCTTCGCCGGAGTTTTCCTGACGCGAATGTGGACCTTCGGATCGTTCCCAGCGCTGATTCAACCACTGGCCAGGATTGGCTGAGCCGCGTGTTGTCGCTCCAGCCAACCGCCGCCGAGGATGCCGAGCCGCTGACGCTTGAATGCCGCCAGGCCCTTCGCCAATCCGCCGGGCCGGTGATCCTGCTCAGCGATCGGGCAATCCAATTGAGCGATCCGCGATTGGTCCAATTCGCATCTTCCGCTCCGATCACCAACGTCGGCATCGACTTGCTCTCGGTCCGGGCGAGCCCGGCGACTCAGGCGATGGTTCGGCTCTTCAATCAGAGCGGGCTGACCTCGGCTGAATTGATCGTTCGGGCCGATGGAAACATCGTGCAGTCGCGGCAAATCGCTTTGCCGCCCTCTGGCGGAAAGCGAGATTATTTCGTCGATATTCCCGCCGCGCCCACCATCGTCGAAGCCCAAGTGCAATGCGATGATTCGATCCAAATCAACCATCGCGCCTGGGCGGTTCGCGGCGCGGCTTGGCCCATCGTCGAGCCCGGCAGCTCCCTGCCGCCGGAGCTGACTCGGATGATCGAGGTCTACGGCCGCCATCGCCTCCCCAGCCAAGACTCCCAGCGCATCGCCGTCGTGAACGCTTCCGATTCGATTCCCTTCGGCGTGCCCGTCGCAATCCTCGCGGACGAAGCGGCTGGCGGGACCAGGCTTTCCACCGCCCGACCGCTGATCGTCACAGACGATCTTCTCAAGATTCAATCCGTGGAATGGTCGAGCATTCTCGCTGGAGCGACGGTCTGGGCCGCGCCGGGGAAAGACTGGCAGGCAATCGTTTCCGCCGGAGGCGCGGCGATCGTCGCGGTTCGCGACGCCCCGGTGAGGCAGGCATGGATTGGGTTCCGCGCCGATGGTTTCGCTCGCCGGCCGGATTTCGTCGTCTTTTGGAGCGCGATATTCGATTGGCTCGGCGGCGCTGGATCGCCGGATTACACGTCCGGAAAAGTCGGCCCGCTGGCCGGCAATTGGCGTTTGCAGGAGCCGCCGGGCTTGTCATTGTCCGCGGAGGATGCCGGGCTGGTGCCGGGATTATACAAGTCCGGGGACGGGAAACTCGTCGCGGTAAACGCATCGGCCCCACCGATTTCGCCTCCATCCCCAGGCGACGGACCTGGCAAACTGAAGGCCCTCGCCGCCTTGCACAACCAAAACGCGCCGCTGGCCGGCGCCACGCTCCTGGGCGCGATGGGACTGATCGGCCTTTCAGCCGCGACCTGGCGAGCCCCCATACCGGGTCAGGGAAAGGCGTTCCAATCTTGACAGCAATTTCGCCCGCCCGTAGGTTTTAATCCTGTATGGCCGAGTCGATTCCCCAAGTCTCCGTGGTCAGTCAGAAAGATATCCGCATTGTTGAATTCACCAACAACAAGATTCTGGATGAAGGCAATATCACCGACATCGGAACGACTCTCATAGCGTTGATCGACGAGGCCGGTAAACCCAAGCTCCTGCTCGATTTTTCCAACGTCGAGCATCTTTCCTCCGCGGCCCTGGGAATGCTCATCAACGTGAACACCAAGATCAAGAAAAAAGACGGTCAGCTTCGCCTTTCCAATATCAAGCCGCAGATATTCGACGTGTTCGAGATCACGAAGCTCAACAAATTATTCAAGATCAAGCCGACACGTGCAGAGGCGTTGACCAGCTTCAATGAATAGTGAACAGCGGGAGCCGGCGGAACGATCGATATGGACAAGGCGGGGTCGAAACGTAGGAACGGGGGCGGACGGTCGGGCTCGCCTCTTAATGGCCCCGTGCGGTCCCATTATGTCTTCAACATCCCTTCCGATTATGCCGCCTCACGCGATGTCCAGATCAAGATTCTCGAGGACGTGGAGCGGCGGGGATTCAATGAACAAACTCGCTTCGCCATCAAATTGGCCCTTGAGGAAGCGATGATCAATGCCATCAAGCATGGCAATCGACTCGATCCAAGAAAGAAGGTTCATATCGAGGCAACCGTCACGCCCGACGAAGCCCTGATCATCGTCGAGGATGAGGGGCGGGGCTTCGATCGCTCCTCCGTCCCCGATCCCACCCTCCGCGAAAACGTCGAAAAATGCAGCGGCAGGGGGATACTGCTCATCGAGGCCTACATGAACCAGGTCCGATGGAGTCACGGCGGCCGCCGGCTGCGCATGATCAAGCGCAATGAGCCGGATGTCGTCCCCAGATGCTGATTCGGCTCCCCTCTGGGGCTACAATCATCGCACGACATGCTGATTCCCTTACGCACTGATTGTCCGCTGCATCGCATCCCCTGGACCAATTGGGGATTGATTGCCTTCAACATCCTGATCTTTATTCTCACCAACCTGTCGCCCGAAGGCGGCCACGGGCCCCTGGCGCTTCACCACGGCCAGCCCGTCCGCGACCTCCTGGCGCTCGATCCCCAGAACCCGGCGCTGTGGCAATATTTCACCTACCAGTTCCTCCATGAAAACTGGCTCCACGTCCTGGGGAACATGCTGTTCCTGTACATTTTCGGAAACAACATCAACGACCGCATGGGAAATCTCGGCTATCTGGGTTTCTACCTGGCCGGCGGCGTGATGGCGGGGGTGGGGCATGCGATGTTCGATCAGGCGCCCGTCATCGGCGCCAGCGGAGCGGTGGCGGCGGTCACCGGCGCTTATCTCGTCCTCTTGCCCAGGTCCAACATCACCCTTTTGCTCTTCTTTTTCTGGGTTTATCCCTTCGAAATCTCCAGCCTCTGGTTTGTTCTCTTCAATTTCATGCAGGATGTGCTCGGCGAGAAACTCGGCGGAAAGGAATCCGTCGCCCACATGGCCCACATCACCGGAACCGTCTTCGGCGCCGTCCTCTGCCTGACCCTTTTGCTGCTGCATCTCCTGCCGAGGGATCAGTTCGACATGTTCGGCCTGGTGGCGCGCTGGAATCGCCGCCGCCAATACCGCGGAATGGTCAGCCGCGGATACAACCCCTTTGGCTATGTCCCTCCCCAGCCGGTGGACGTTCGCAGCCAGCAACTCGACCCCCGCACCATGCGCATCCTGGAAATGCGCGCGGAAATCAGCGAAGCCATCGCCCATCACAATCTTCCCCACGCGGCCTATCTCTTCCTGGAGCTGAAAAAGCTCGACCCAACCCAGGTCCTCTCGAGACAGGCCCAACTCGACGTCGCCAATCAATTGGCAAGCCAGCAGCTCTTCCTCCAGGCCGCCGAGGCCTACGAGCAGTTCTTGTCCCATTACCCCAATTTCGAGCAGATTGAGCAGGTGGAATTGATGCTCGGGGTGATTTATGCCCGCTATATTCAGCAATATGAGCGAGCCAGACAGCTTCTTCTGCGCGCCCTGGCCCGGCTGCACACCGAACGCGAGATCCAATGGGCGCGATCCGAGCTATCGAGAATCGAGCCGCTGATCGTGCCGCCCCAGAAGCAGGAGCGCTGAGGCAGCTTCAGTCGAAGTCTACCGAACCGATTTTTGCCGGCTTGCCTGCGGGCGCGTTTTCGCAAGCGATGCTCGTTCACGGCGATGGCTTGGAAGAGGTCGCGTGCCTCGCTTCAAGGGCCGCTCGCTTGAGCGTCAATTGGTCGAGGTAATCCGCGGGCAGCCGCGGGTCCATCTTGTTCACCGCGTCGAACAGCTCCATCGCATTGCCGTAAGCGTTGGGATCGTTGGATTCAGCCAGACTTCCCGCCGCCGCCACCAACTCGCGCGCAACCGTCTGCGACGTCACCTTCAGATTCGGATCGTTGCCCCAATCCTTGATGGTGCCGGCCGCAAAGTCCGCCGCGTCCTCCCATCGGTTGCCGGCGAGCAGCGAACGCTCCACGTTCCCACACAGGCGGTTGATCACGTCCACCGCGCCGTTGTTCGCTTTCCAGTATTCCAGGGCTGAGCGGTATTGATCGGCGGCCTGGGCGGGTCGATTCAGCGCGGGACCCATCAGCAGATCGCCGATGTCCTGCGCCTGAGAGGCCCGATCCTGCGCGGCCGAGCGGCGCTTGGCGTCGTCCGGATCGTTCTGAGCATCCTGGCCAAGGCGATCACGCAACTTCTCGCGGACGAACACCTCTTTGCTCGGATCGTGCCCCAGCCCATCCGCCAGCGCCGCCAGGCTCGACTCCGAAATCGCCGGCGACTGCGCCCAGTTTTTCAGGACATTCCAAGCCTCGGCCCGCACCTGGTCGTTGCCGTCCTGGTTCATCCGGTCCATTAACTTACTGATGAAAGGCAGCGCCATGGGCTTGGGCGCCAGCCCCATTGCCTCCACCGTGGCGAGTCGCATTTGGTATTCGTCATCATCCAGGTTCCTGGCAATTTCGACCGCATGGGTGGAGGAACTCGGAAGACTGCCCAGCCCGATCAACGCGTTGGCCCGCACGCCCAGCGGCTCGCTGGGGGCCACAAGCTGGCGAAAGATATCAAACAGCGAATCGTCGCGCATCGCCGCCAATGCCCCCGCAACAGCCTCGCGGAGCTTCGGCTGCCCCGGCACATCGGTGTCACGAAGCGCCGATTTGAGGAGGTCGATCGCCCGCGACTTGGTCGCGGGATTGCCGTTGAGGACATCGCCGCCCTGGCGGATTCCGTTTACGGCCGCGATTCGGACCGAACGCGACGCGCCGCTGCCAACCAGATTCAGCATCAGGTCAATGGCCCGCAAATTCGAGAACGGCGCCAGCGAATTGATCAGCCGAACCAGCACCACATCATCCTGCTCGCGCGCCAATTGCGCTGCGAGGTTCGCCGCCGAATCGAAGTCCGCCGACAACGCCGCCGCCGCCGCCGCGCGCACTTCCGGCGAGGGATCGCTCAGCAGCAATCGCGTCTGTTGGATCGTGCCCGGCGGAGCCCCGTTGGCCGTGGCGCTCAAATAAACCAGGTCCGCTCCCAGCGCTCGAATCTCCGGGGCCGGCGATTGGAGATAGGAAAGCAAAATCGCCGCCCGGTCGCTCGCCGCCGCTCGCCAGAAATCGTTCCGGAGCAGGTCGTCTGCCGCGTTCTGGAACGACTTGTGCTGCGCCAGCCGCGCCTCGAACGCCTCCCCGCGGCCGCTGATAATGGCATTACGGAAATCCGCGTCCGAAAGCCCCTTATTTCTGTCAAACCACTGAGCCCAACGCTGTGGATCGTGGTCGAGGTTTTCCAGCCCGGTCATTTCAATCAGCCCGTCGCCGGCCGCGGCTTCGATCTGGTCGTTTTCATCATGCTGTTGTAAATCGATCAGCGCTTGCGCCGCCGGCTTTTGACTGAATGCGCCCAACGCCCGAATCACCGGCAGGCGGATGTCGGCCGGGCGGTCGGACTTCGCCTGGCCGATGAGCTGCTCGAGCACATCCCCATTGTCCTGATATTGCCCCAGCGCCTGTGCGGCGGCGGTGACGGACGCCTGATCCCGGCCGCGCAACAGCGTGGTCAACGGGTCAATGAAATCAGGATCGGGCCACGCCGCCGACCCCAGCGCCCGGGCGACGGCGAGCCTCGAAGCGGGGGGGGCGTTGGTCAGCAAATCAACAACTGTCGCGATTGCCGAAGGGTCTTTCCCACTGATCAGCCGCAGTGCGGCCACGTCGCGGGAGTTCTGGGAAATGCCGGGATCGTCGTTTTGGAGGAGCTTAACCGGGTCTTGTACGGGCGATTCATCCGTCGAAGGGGTTGGGGTGGGCAAGGTTTGCGCGCCTGCGGGACGCGGAGACGGCGACGCCATTGCCGCCAGTAACAAAACTGTCGTGATCCATCGGTGAAGAGTCACTCTAGCCTTTTATCGTCGGTCTCAGCGAAGTTACCGTATTTGCGGTGAACCGAAAAGCCACCGGCCCCGACCGCAAACAAGAAAAAATTCAACCAAAAATAGCGCAAAACCTTCTTGCCATCCGGGGAAACCGACTGCTAAATTACCTGTACACCGGCTGAATTCTTTGAAGTTCTTTTGGTGGCTGGGTCATGAACGACTGGAGCGATGCCGAGCGTCGGGTGGAGAAGGCCCAGCAGCTCTTCGAGCAGCGGAAATGGTCCGAAGCCCTCCGCGAAATCCGCCTCGCCACCAACATCAATCCCCATAATCCCTCCTGGTTCTTCAATATGGGCCTGATTCTCGACGAAATGGGCCGCTTTGAGGAGGCCCTGGCAGCCTACGCCCAAGCCGACAGCATCGAACCCAACGATATTCAAACCCTCTATCACCTGGGGGTTGATCTCCATCGCAGCGGCCGTCTCGATAAAGCCATCGAAACCTTCGTCCAGATCGAACGCCTTGATCCCTCCTTTGAGCCCGCATACTGCAATCGAATCATCGCCTACGCCCAAAGGGGCGAACATGAATTGGCCGAGGAGATGTTCTACACCGCCAGGCTCTACAAGGAAAACTGCCCCAATTGTTACTTCGGCATGGGCTGTAGCCTTGATGCCCGGGGACTGTACGACAAGGCAATCTACTGTTGGATGCGATGCTTGGATCTTCAGGGCACGCAGGGGGACCTCCATGTTCGCATCGGCCACGCCTATCGCAAGAAGGGAGATTTGGAGCAAGCCCGGCTGCACATGCTGACCGATCTGCGCCACAACCCCGGCCGAACCCAGACCCTCCTCGATTTGGGCGAACTGCTGGTTTCCATGGGCCGACTCCAGGAAGCCGACGAAAAATTCCGCCGCGCCATCGAATTGGTCCCGGGTGAGCCGGGCGGCTATTACCATCGCGGCCGGCTTTTGTTGCGCATGAACCGAGACGCCGACGCCGCCAAAGCCTTTTCGACCGTCCTCCATTTGGATCCCACTTATCCCGGGGCTCACATGGGCCTCGGCCGCATCAGCTGCCGCCGCGGCGAATTGATCCCCGCCAGGACCCGATTCCGCGCCGAATTGCAGCTTCGGCCCGACGAGCCCAAGCTTCTCCTTGAGCTTTCCAACCTGCTCATGGACACCGGCGAGAGCCGCGCCGCCCTGGCCTGTCTCAAGTGGCTCGTTGCCATGAACCCGCGCGAGGTCAGCGGTTGGCTCAATCTCTCCGTCGCCCAATTCGCCCGCGGCCATTACACCGAGGGCATCAAGAGTTGCATGACCGTCCTCGACAAAGACCCTGCAAACCTCATGGCCATGTACAATCTCGGCCTTGCCCACGAACGGCTGGGGCAATACGAAACCGCGCTCAGTTGGGTGCGCCAAGCCCGAAAGCGCGACGCCGCCGACATTGCCCTGCAACGCCTAGAATTCCGCCTACGAGTCCTCAGAGCAAAAAAACGCGTGGACCGCGCCATCCGCCGCTGCACACGCTGGCTCCGGTTCGGGTAATCGCCTACCAAAGCGTAAACAGCATCAACTGGAACAACCATGTCTGCACGAACATCAGGCCCATGGCCCATTCGCGAAGGCGTTGCGATTGCCCGCCGGCGCAGACGATCCACGACGCCGCGCCCAACAGAGCGGGGGGGATGAAAAACAACCAGATGCGCTCTGTTTCGTGAGTGAACAGCCCCGCAAAGCTCAAGGCCAGCACGCAAATCACGCCAGCCGCATTGAACCGATCCGCCGCCGTCCAATCCCGCCGGAGCTTCACCGATCGCGCCGTCTGCTTCCCCCACAAGATCACGACGGGAAATCCGATACCGATCAAAAACCCCATGAGGTTGCTGAAGCTGATGTCGAGATACCGGGGAAATGACATTTTGAAAGTGCGCATGATGTAGTGATCGTAATAGCGCGAAGCCTCAAAGGATTTGACCAGATCGAATCCCGTCAGCGCATAAATCGCCACGAACCCGCCGACCGGCGCCAAAAGTGAAACCGCCAGGCAGCCAATTACCGACCCGGCTTTTCCCCTGTTCGCCGCCACTTCCTGCACCGCGTACAGCGCAGCCAGCGCGCCGATGCAAACCACGACGTAACTCATCATGAGGCTCACCGCGATGGACACTCCGGCGACGAGCCCGATGCCGATGCCCGGTTGATCGATTGCGTTCTCAAGAAAATACATTGTCCACAGCAGCGCAACGAGCGTTACGCCGTCCATCGATGTCGCGCCGTAGATAACCAGGCTGGGGGTCACCACGTACAACGCGAGCGCGACCGTAGCGATTTGCCGTTGGGCCAAACGGCGCACCAAAAGAAAAAACGGAACGACGGCTGTTGCGGTGATGACGAGAGCCGACCACGATGCCGCTTTGGCGCCCGGTCCCAGCAGACAGCCGACGAAATAGAGCGCGAGCACCGGCCCCGGCGGATGGGTTCGCGTGTGAATGCTGTAGTGGTAAAGATGCTGAACGTAGCCGCGAAGAAATGGGCTTACCCCCGCGGCCCGGACGGCCGGCACATCAGCCCAAAAATCGGAGCCACCGCGCAGAGAAACATCGAATGGTTTCCAAATCGCGTCGGGGCCGCCATCCATCATCGCCGTGGTCGCGTTCATCGCCAGGACGGCCGCGACCGCCACCGGCAACACCATCGCATCCGCCATCTTCCGGACAACAATGCGCCGCACGAACAGCGTCCATCCGACATAGACAATCGCCGGAAGAACCAGAAAAATGGCTTGCAGCCGGGTCTTGGTCGGTGGATACCTCACCCACGCATACCACGGCGGCGCGGTCGAACGCTTGGCCGTTTCCGTTCCCAGCGCGGTTATCGTGACGATGTAAACAGCCAGCACGAACAGGCAGGCGCCCAGCGCTCGCCAATACGGGCTGAGCCGTGGGTCGTCAGGCTGTGGTTGTCCGGGTTGCAACGCTCAGTTCACCTTCGCCACGATCATCGTCACATCGTCCGTTCGCTTTGCCAAACCGGCGAATCGCCGAAGCGACCAAAGGATCGTCTGCGCGACGGCTTCGGCGCTGGCCCCGCCGAGCTTGAACGCCTCGACGATGCGTTGCCGGCCAAATCTCTCGTTCTGAAAATTCATCGCATCCGTCAGGCCGTCGGTGTGCAGCATCAGCGTGTCGCCCGCTCGCAGATCAACCAGCGACTGCACGTATTTCTCCTCCGGATCGACCCCCAAAACCAGGTTATCGCTGTTCAACTCGATGATCTGCCCATTCCGCAGGATCAAGCCGGGCGGGTGGCCGGCGTTGCAATACGTGAACCGCCGGTTCCGCCGGTCCAGCACGCCGTAAAACAGAGTAACGAATTCACCAGGGCTGCTATCGCGGCAAAGCATCAGATTGATCCGCCGCACGGCTTCGTTCAGGTAATAAACATTGTCCACCTGCGCCCGCAGCGCCGCCCGAACCGCCGCCATCGTCAGGCTCGCCGGTACTCCCTTGCCGCTCACATCCGCAATCACCAGCCCAACGTTGTCGTACGGCAATTCGATAAAATCGTATAAATCACCCCCAAGCTCGAAACAAGGCAAATACACAGCGGCCAAATCCAGCCCCTGGGCCGTTGGAGGCTTGCTGGGCACCATTCGTTGCTGCACCTGTGCCGCCATCTGCACCTGCCGCTCCAGCGCCTGCGCCGCCAGCGACTCCTGCAACAGCCGCGCATTTTCGATCGCCGCCGCCGCCTGCGCCGCCACCGCCTTCATCAGCTCAATCTGAAACTGACTGAATGGCTGCTCTTGTGCCGTGTACACCCGCAGGACCCCGATGGCTCTCCCCTTGTATCGCATCCCCACCGACAGCATCGACACGATCCCCTCTTCCTTCGCCTCCTGCGGAAACCGCACCCGCGGGTCTTGCTCCATGTTCTTCACATATTCATATCCCTTGGCCGTCAGCGCCTGCTGGTCGATCGTCGCCTGGCTCAGCCGGATCTGGCCCTTGCCAAGGTATCGCCTGGAGAGATTGTGCACCGCCTTAATGACCAACTCATCGCGTTCGTCATCGATCAGGCGCAGCGAACACGCCTTGGTTTCCATCACTTCGCACACGACCTTGACCGTCCGCTGGAGCACGTTTTCCAGATCGCGCGCGTCGGACAGCATCATGGTCACGTTGTAAACCGCCGTCAGCTCGTTGATCCGCTGGCGAAGCTGGAACTCCTGGTAGCAAAGCCGCGCAATCGCATTGGCCAGCAGAAAGAGAAACTGGATCGCCGCCGGCTTTGCGCGGGGAGACCGCATGAGCTGAGCCACCGCGTGCTTCAATTGCTTTTCTTCCACCCCGAGTTTTTCCGCCAGCGCGCCCAGCTTCCCTTCATCGGGACGCGGACCGCTGGCGCTGCCCGACATCCGGATCGTTCCCAGCCGCTGATGGTTCACCATGATCGGCGCAACATATTCGCCCCCCTCGCGCTGCGGCCCCTCATGCGTCTCCGCCGCCGCCGCGATCGCTTCCTGACGACCCAGAAATTCGGCCGTCGGCGTCGGCTGCGTCAACAGCCGCCCATCCGCATCCGTAATCGTTGCCTTCACGTTCGCCACCGCCGCGAAGCTGTCCTGGATCTCCTGCAACGTGGCCAGGTCAATAAAATCCGTTAATTTCAGGTGATCAGCATCAAAGGCAGGCATCAAATCTCCGTCGCCGCTCATCCGTAAACGGCCCCCGAATTGTAAACGCTCCGCACCGTGTTGAAAACCGCCCCCAGGGGGGTGACAAATCACCTCGACCGCGTGACAATTCACCAGCACACGGAGGATCACATGCCCGTTCAATCCGTTAACGGATCAAATCTCTACTACCACGAATCGGGAAAAGGCTTGCCCGTCGTGCTCGTCCACGGGTTTCCGCTGGATCATCGCGTCTGGCGATCTCAGGTTCACAACCTCTGCGCCGTCAGCCGGGTCATCACGCCCGACCTGCGCGGATTCGGACAATCCACCGGAGGCGGCGCCTTCACCCTGCAAGGATTGGCCGAGGATTTGTACGTGCTTCTGTCGCGAATTCGCGCGCTGCCCTGCGTGCTGGGCGGGCTGTCCATGGGCGGCTACGTCGCGCTGGCGTACGAACGCCAGTACGCCTCCACTCTCCGCGGTCTGATCTTGATCGACACGCGCGCCGGCGCGGACGATTCCGACGCCCGCGCCGCCCGCGACGGCTTGATCGAGCTGGCCCGCACCCAGGGCTCTTCGGCGGTCGCGGAAAAATTGATGCCCAAATTGCTCGCCCCGGCCACCGTCCAATCGCAGCCCGACGTAGCCGACGAGCTGAGATCCATCATGCAATCCTGTCCCGCCCTGACGATCCAGCACGCATTGGCCGCCATGCGCGACCGGCCCGATTTACGCCCATCCCTGTCGCGCATCGCCGCCCCGACGCTCATTATCGTCGGCGATTCCGACGCCCTCTCGCCTCCGTCTCTGGCGGAGGAAATACACAAATCCGTCGCCGGCTCGACCCTGTCGATCATCAGCGGATCCGGACACATGACTCCGATGGAGCAGCCTCAACTGGTCAGCCGGGCGATCAAACATTTCCTGGTATCGCTTGCGTCGTAGTGAGCCGCATTTGTTCGGCCGCTGCTTGCCGGCGCCGCCGGCCCCATCTAAGATGTTGCAAAATTCGCTAGGGGTGATCGCCTGATGGCGATCTGAGAGCAAACCCTTGGTACCTGATCCGGATGATGCCGGCGTAGGAAAGCGAATGGACCGCCTCTCACGTTCACGTCCAGCGTTTTTTCCCGCCCGCGGAGATTTGAGCATGCCCCACACCAATCAAGCGATGGATCGTTCCTACGTGCTTCCGCCACTTGGCGACAACCCCTCCACCGATCGCCAGGGCACCTCTCCCGGTTCGTTTGCCCCCAAAGGGCGCGTCGGCACACCCCATGCCTTCAGTTCCCCCGACACCCCCGGCATGCCGGGTGTCTCAACTGTCACCGCGATGGATCTTGCCAGTCCCGAAGACCGCCATGGCCGCACGCAACTGGAGCAGGCCCGCACCGGCGCCATCTCCCCGGAAATGAAGCGCGTCGCGTTGCGCGAGCCGCACCTTTCCCCGGAGCAGATCCGCGTCGAAATCGCCGCCGGCAGGATGATCGTCCCCGCAAATATTGTCCATCTGAAATACAAGATCGAGCCGATGTGCATCGGCCGGGCCTCGCTGACCAAGATCAACGCCAACCTGGGCGCTTCCCCCATCTCCAGCGGCACCGATGAGGAAATCGAAAAACTCAAATGGGCCGAGCGGTGGGGGGCCGATACGGTGATGGATCTTTCCACCGGCGGAGACCTCGATGCCTGCCGCCAGGCCATCATCCAAAACAGCACCGTCCCCATCGGCACCGTGCCGATTTATTCGATGATCCTCGGCCGAAGAATCGAAGACCTCACCCCCGACCTGATTCTCAAGGAATTGGAAAAGCAGGCGAAGCAGGGCGTGGACTATTTCACAATTCACGCCGGCGTTTTGCGCCAGCACCTCCCCTTCGTCCGAAAGCGCCTCATCGGCATCGTCAGCCGCGGTGGAAGCATCCTGGCCAAGTGGATGCTGCACCACAACAAGCAGAACCCGATGTACGAGATTTTCGACGACATCTGCGACATCATGCGGCAGTACGATGTCAGTTTCAGCCTTGGCGACGGCCTGCGCCCCGGCGGCCTGGCCGACGCCACCGACGAGGCTCAGCTCCGCGAGTTGGCAACCCTCGGCGAACTCACCGAGCGCGCCTGGGCCAAGGGCGTGCAAGTCATGGTCGAAGGCCCCGGCCACGTCCCGTTCGATCAGATCGAATACAACATGAAACTCCAGCGCAAGCTTTGCCACGGCGCCCCGTTCTACGTTCTCGGCCCGCTCGTCACCGACATTTTCCCCGGGTACGACCACATCACCAGCTGCATCGGCGCCACCGCCGCCGGGTATCACGGCGCATCCATGCTCTGCTACGTCACTCCCAAGGAGCATCTCGGCTTGCCGAAAAAGGATGACGTGAAGCAAGGCTGCGTCGCCTACAAGATCGCCGCCCACGCCGCCGACGTGGCCCTGGGCATCCCCGGCTCGCGCGATCGCGACGACGAATTGACCAAAGCGAGGGCAGCCCTCAACTGGCAGAAGCATTTCGATCTCAGCTTCGATCCCGAACTCGCCCGCGCCTACCACGACGAGGATTTGGAGGTGGACACCGATTTCTGCGCCATGTGCGGCCACGACTGGTGCAGCGTCCGCATCAGCAAGGAAATCTCGGAATTTTATTCCGGCAAGGAAGAATCCTCCCAGCCGGCCAGGAAAGCGCAGCCCAGCCCCGGCGTCTCCGCCACGGGCGCGGACATCCTCAAGAACCGCGGCAACCTCAGGCCCGAGGAGATCATGAAGCTGGCCCACAAAGGCAAAAAAGCCGCGTGTCACAGCGACAACGTGAAAGACGCCGAAACCGCGAAGCTGGTGCAGGTCAGCACGCTCAAAGCGCACGGCGTGTCGGTTCACGACACGGCAATATGATTCCCGTGTACTATTTGGCGGGCGACCGCAGGTCGCCGGGTTCGACCGTCAAAACCCGATACAATGCCCGCGGTTAAACACTCAGGAGAACTATCATGGCCGAAGAAAAGCCGTCCTTGCATATCGATACCGATTGGAAGAAACAGGCGCAGGAAGAGAAGAAGCGTCTGGTTGAAGAAGAATCCCGCAAAGCGCGGGAAGCCGCCCCGGCCGGTCCGACGCCAAGCGCGGCGGCAAGTCCATCATCACCGCGACCTGGCGCCTCCGCCGCTCGCGGACGCCCTGAAATACCCCCGGCAAGTTTTGCCACCCTCGTCCAATCCATCCTCACGCAGATTCTCTACTATCTCGGGGATCTCACCGCCCGCGGCGGCGAGCCTAACGTCAACCTGGACATGGCCAAGCACCAGATCGACATCCTCGGCATCCTCGAGGAAAAAACCCGCGGAAACCTCACCGACGAGGAAAAGCGATTGCTCGATGCCGCGTTATACGAAACCCGCATGCGCTACGTCAGCGTCGCGTCGCAGTTCACATGATTCATCGGCTCCGGATCAATTCCTCATCGGCGATCCCCAGTTGCCGGCGCTTGTTTTCGATATCGCGAAGGAACCGCGTCCCGTCGCTGTAATATCCGGCCGTGGGCGCCACCTCGGGCATGTGGCCCGCCCAGAACGCGTTGAATCGCCGCATCAGCGCTTCGCGAAGATATTTGCTCAGCATCGACGCCAGCGCCACGGCCAGACATTGCATTTCGGCCTTTTCGCGGAAGACGATCCGCACGGCGTTGCCCCCGCGATGCAGGCGATAGTGGCTTTCTCCGTCCCGTTCTTGCAGCACTTCCAATGACCATTCATCGAACATGAGCCGAAGCAGCGAGCCATAATGTTCCCGGCCGCCTTGCCGGTCGCAGAAGATGGTCATCGGCTCACCCCCGAAGGTCCTCAGCAAATGGTCGAGATGAATCGCCGTGACCGAGAAGAGGACCGATGCCTTGTTGCGCGTGGCATGGATGAGCTGATTGAGTCGCCGTTCCAGCACGATGCGCGCCGCCAGATAAACGCATTGCGTTTGCGTGCGACCCATTTCCGCGCGGAGGGCATTGGCGAACATCTGAATGGGAAGGGACGGCTGTTCCAGCGGGAACGCCTCATTCTCGGCCGGCCGATACCACGGATAATCAGCCAGCTCGTCCAGCACATGATCGGCGATTCGCTCCAGGGCCGCGGCCAGGTCAGCCGGCATATCGCCGCTGGCACACAACATCGCCAGCACCGATCGCTCCAGTTCCTTCAGTCCGCTCGCCGGTGAATAGACGAGCTTGCTGTCATTGATGTGCAGTTTGCGTCCGGACGCCAGGCGAGTTTTGCTGACGAGTTTCGAAAGACGCTTCCAAAGGCAGGGAATCTGCTCCGCCTGCACCTGCGGCCCCAGATCGAATGCGCAGCACCCAACGACCAGCGGTCCCAAAAGCGGGCCGTATCCTGCCTCATCTATCCCGGCGACGATCATCGGCGCGGATTATACTGACTTGACAATCCGCAGCGTCTAAATAGATTGAACAAATCGTTGGGGGCAAGCGATGAAGTGGACGGGCGCGTAGCTCAATTGGATAGAGTACCGGACTGTCGATCCGGTGGTTGCGGGTTCGAGCCCCGTCGCGCTCGCTTGTAAAACAAGGACTTGCGTCAAAATCGCAAGTCCTGTCTGTCGGCCGCCAGCAGACCTGCCGCGCATCCGTCCCCGGCTCAAGTCCGCGGTTTGTCCCAGTCGCCGAACTTCTGTTTCATCATCTCGTTCAGTTGCTTCGATCCGCCGCGTGGGACCGTCAGCGTCGTCCAGTGGTCTTTGGCCCAATGCCGCGCGAGTTGCACGATCTGCCCGCCGTGGTAGGCCTGGTGCGCCAGCGCCCGGAGCAGCGCGTCAAGCACCGACATCCCCTCGCCGCGAACGGTCACCGTCCGCGTCAGGTCGGCATCGGTCAATTGCGCCAGCGTGTTAAACAAAACCGCCCAGCCCGCCTCCCAGCGAGCCATTATGCTCGCTCGATTCGCGATGTCGTCGATGAATTCCGAATCACGATCTCGATTCGGCTTCTCGCCGTCGCTGGTCAAAAAGTTGCCGAAACGCGAGATGAGATTTCCGCTGGCGTGCCTCATAATGACGGCGAGGCTGTTGGTGTTCTCATCCAGGGACAAATGAAGCTGCGCATCCGAGACCTGCGCAACGGCCCTTTCCATGAGTCCCTTGTCGCTCATGAATCTTCGCGTAAACGCGTCAATCACTGAACGTTTGGTATCAGACACAACGCCTCCACACTGAAGCGAACCGATATCAACCCACCGAATCCGGCGGGCCGTTGCAGACGCTACAACAGCGCTGTTCAGACCATAAAATGTAACGAATCTCACTGTTTGTACAAAGCTTTGTACCATTGGTTCGGGGCAGCGCGTCGTATAATCGCCGTACAGGAGTATCAGCAAAATTTCTTAAATTGCGGAGGGTTTTTATGAAGCGCGCTCATTCCCGCGGGACCAGCGACTCCTCAAAGGCACGTCGCACTCGAGCAGGTCTGGTCATCTTGTCGGCCGCCGTCTCCTCTGTCGCCTGGAGTTCATCCTATGGCGCCGGTAACACCGTAACCTGGTCGGGCAACGACACCGCGACCAATACCACCTGGTCCGATGCGCTGGACTGGGCCGGTGGGACGATTCCCGGCTCGACCAGCGCCACGAATAGCCAGGACTGGGCTGTGTTCGATAACACTCCGTCCACAAACGTCGTCACAGTCGATGCCAACCGCAATATAATGGATATCGAGTTTGACAGCGCCAACGCCACCAACTTCGCCATCGGTGGAACGGCCAACGCCGGCGGTCCTTACTCGTTGTTGCTTACCAGCGGCGGGGAAATAAACGAAACCAGCACCGTCAACGCACCCCTTGGTCCGAACAGCACAGGCACTTCCGAAACACTTAGCTCCCCGCTGGTCATTGAAGGCAGCAGCTATACCTTCAACAACGATGCCAACGGAACGAATAACACGGGCCTGGCGATCACGGGCACCGTTTCCGGCGGCGTTGCCGGACCCACCACGCTCACTCTCTCCGGCCAAAACGAACTCACCCCAACGACCAGCAACAGTGAAATCGCGGGCGATATTTCAAATGGCGCTTCAAGCAGCCTGAGTCTCGTCAAGAACGGAATCGGCATTTGGGAACTTCGCACCACGGACACCAACACTTATTCCGGCAGCACGACCATTAACTCCGGTGAATTGAGAGTCACCACCACCGGCGCCCTGCCCACCACCACCGACATAGTCATCAATGACGTCGGCACCGCCGGCGAGCTTCTGCTCTCGGATGTCGATACGTCATTTCCGACAGCGCTCCTTCCGACGGCTCGTTCGGTGACGGTCAATTCCGGCGGCATTTTCGCGGAGTCCTCAAACAATTGCGGAATCGATCTGGAAGATAACACCGGCTTCGCTCTCACATTGAACGCTCAGGGGCTCACCGGGGATCCTAAATATGGCGTGATGGTTGGTTTGACCGGCACCGGCCCGTCTGGCACGGGCGGCATCCTTTTGCTGCTCAACACCGGCTTCACCACACACTGCTCCTTTGCGAAGAACCTCGATTTGGGCTCCACAAACCGCACGATCTACACCACTCACGGCACCACTACGACCGATTTCCAAATGAACGGGGTTATCTCCGGCTCGGGCGGCATCATCCTAGCCGGCCCCGGAACTGTAAAGTTCCAGGTAGCCAGTGGGTCGTCGGAGACATTCACCGGCGGCATCGAAATCCAGGAAGGATCATTAAAGCTCATCGGCAGCAACACCGCCATTCTCACCGGGAACAACCCGGTGCTGATCGACGGCGGCGACCTGAACCTCAACGGATCCGATGCGACGTTTGGCGCCCTAACCGCGACGGCAGGCAGCACCTCAAGCAGCGCCGTTAGAGTTCTTGCGCCAAGCTTTACTTTCAATATTGCCTCAGGCACGACCTTCTCCGCCGGCAGCAGCTTCGGAGATGCCACATCCGCGGCCGCCATGACCATCAATGGCCCCGGGCAAGTCACCATGTCCGGCACGAACAACACCTACACCGGCGGCACAACCGTCAACACCGGAACCGTGGTCGCCAACATGAATGCCAACGGAGCCCCGCTAAGCACCGGGGCGGTCACGCTCAACGGCGCATCGCTCAACCTTGATCCCGATGTCGGCTCCGGCACCGCCAGCGCCATCGGCTATACCCTCGCCAGCGCCGCTTCCAGTACGCAATTGACGTACGGCGGCGGGGACACCATCAACCTCAAGCAAGGCAGTGAAACCAGCGTCACGGTGACTGCCGGCGGTTCCTCCCCATCCGGAGCGATCCTCAATCGCGTGAACAACGGAACGCTGGTCATCGCTCCATCCAACGGAACCGCGGCGTCAAATCTCGGCGTAAAGGAATCGTTCCTCCTGACCGCCGCTCCCACCTTGACGGACGGTATCGTGAACACTTCCATCGTCGGAGCGAACAACGACGCCAACGCCTCCGCCGACTTCCTCACCTACACCGGCAGCGGATTCGTCCTGGCCACCTATTCCGCCTCCACGAATCTCAATACCGCCCCTTCCAACGCGGTCTTTCTTGCCACCAGCTCCTCTAACAACCCCCTGACCGGAAGTGCAACTGTCTACGCTCTCAACGATGGCGGCCAGGCGATCTCCGCCGGCACAAGCACTTTGACGATCGGTAACGGCTCTAGCCAGGCCGGCATAATTCTCAACGGAGGCTCGATCAGCAGTGGAACTCTCGCCTTCGGCGCGGCCGAAGGAACCGTCTACACCAGCAAGGCCGGCTCTACGATTTCCAGCAACATCACGGGCTCGGGCGGCCTGACAACTTTCGGACCCGGCAAATTGACGCTCGGCGGCAGCAATACCGGCCTAAGCGGCGGTTTGAATATCAACGAAGGCACCCTCGTCGTCAGCAGCGACTCCAATCTCGGTTCCTCCAGCAATCCGATCAAGTTCGGTGGAGGTAGTCTTCAATTCGGAACCGCGTTCAATCCGGCCAGCACGCACGCCATCACCCTCAATGCCGGCAGTGGAACGATCGATCCCCAAAACGCTACGGTGACGATTGCTGCGGCGATCGGCGGCAGCGGCAATCTGACCGTCGGCACGGGCGTCGGCACGGGCACGCTCATCCTCACCGGCGCCAATGGTTACGCCGGCAACACCACGATCAGCTCTGGCAGCACTCTACAGGTCGGCAACGGCGGCACGGGAGCGACTCTGGGCGGGGGGAGCATCATCAACAACGCGTCGCTGGTCTTCCAGCAAGCCTCCGGAACATTGGCGGTCCCCAATACCATCTCCGGGACTGGTAGTCTTACGCAGGCGGGCTCGAGCACCGTGTCGTTGTCGGGGTCCAATACGTATACCGGAGCCACGGCCGTTACTTCCGGTACCCTGCAGGTCGCCAACGCCAACGCCCTTGGCTACGGCGGCCCCGTCACCACGGGTAGCGTGGCCGTTGCGACCGTCAGTGGCGGCGTTCTTGATCTCGACGGACAGGCAGTCAATAAGCCCATCACGCTCAACGGCGGCACGCTGACCAACAGCAATCTCTCAACGGCCGCCAGTCTTGGCACCGGCGTGAATGGATATGTCGTCACTTCCGGTGGAAGCGGGCTTTCCGCGGACTTGACCTCGGTCACCGGCGGAGGTGGGTCAACCGCAAGCTTCAAGCTCCTCTTGGGACTCACCAGCTATGACTTTGTTATCGCCAGCGGAAATGGTGGCACCGGCTATACCGCCGCTCCAACCGTCACCATTTCCGGCGGCGGCGGAACCGGCGCTACGGCGATTGCCAATGAATCCGGAGGCGTCGTCACCAGCATTACGGTCACCAATCCCGGCGAAGGTTACACCGAGGCGCCCACCATTACTCTCACCGGCACCGATACAACTGCCGCGACCGTTACCGTCAATGCCGACAACTTTACGGCGGTCGGCGCTCAGGCCATCCTGCCGGGAAGTGGCTACACGTCTGCTCCGACGGCGGCGGCAACCCCGATCAGCAACCCGGAGCTCACCACGGGAAATACCATCGTCGAGCCCTCCATTACGGCCGTGCTCAACACGATCAATGTCCAATCGACCAGCACGATTGGCGGCCCCGGGGCTTTTGCGCTGAGCAATGCTATCACCGGTCCTGCCTCAGGCACCGCGACCTTGACCCTCGGCGGCACCTCGTCGGCTGACTCCATTTCCGGTCCCATCAGTGATGGCGGCGGCCATCTGGTACTTGCTAAATCCAGTACCAGCACCTGGACGCTATCCGGCAGCAACACTTATTCCGGCGGTACCACCGTCAGCAGCGGTACTCTTGTCGCCGCCGTGACCGGCGCCTTGCCAAATCTCACCAACCTGGTGAACAACGGAACCACGGACATCTATGGCAATCAGACCTTGGGATCCCTCACCGGAACCGGCACACTGTCCATCGGCAACGGCACGACGCCCAACACCGTGCAGTTGGCCACCCAAAGCGGCGTGGCCACGGAAGGTGGCTTGACTATCGCCGCCAGTTCGGCGCTGGACATCACCAACAACCACATGCTCATCAACTACGGTGCGAATCCCGATCCGGTGGCGACGATTCGCGCATACCTGATCAACGGCCGCAACGGCGGAGCATGGAACGGCGTTGGCGGCATCGACAGTTCCACCGCCGCCCTGCCCGCCAACAGCGCGTATGGCGTCGGCTATGCCGATTCGGCCGACCCCGGCAACCCCGCCGGACTCGCTACCCACCAAATCGAAGTCAAATACACGCTGCTCGGCGATGCGACCCTGACCGGCACGGTCACCGGCACTGACTTCACCATCTTGGCCACCAACTTAGGCAAGACGGTATCGGGG
>Ga0187864_10000038_pt1 | contig 144002 bp, 119 predicted proteins | sample June2016WEW_11_4_FD_132985 | JGI IMG/M metagenome (GOLD analysis project Ga0187864, IMG submission 132985) | Peatland microbial communities from SPRUCE experiment site at the Marcell Experimental Forest, Minnesota, USA - June2016WEW_11_40 | ecosystem: Environmental > Terrestrial > Soil >... | reverse complement strand
CCGGTCTCTGTCCCGCTGGGTCATGAGGAGTTCTCCTGGTTCGGACACCTCCCCAGCCTGACCTTGTCAAGGGGACATTTCTACTTGGCACAAAGGGGACATTATCACGTGGCGCCGACACGCCGCGGACTTGCCTTGACAAGCGCCTGCACCCTGCTCTACCATCGTCTCCGCAAGCGCTTACAAGATAGAGGAGCGATTCATGGCCATTGTTGCAGGAGTCGATTTCGGCACGCTCAGCGTGCGTGTATCGATTGTCGACAGTGAGAAAGGCCGGCTGGGCTCGGGAGTCGGCGAGTATCCTCTCCATCGCCGCAAGGAAGATCCCGATTACGCCACCCAGAGCCACGCCGATCAGATGAGCGCGCTGGTGTCCGCCACCGCCATGGCGCTAGCCGCTGCTGGCGTCCAGGGAAAGGACGTCCAGGCCATCGCGCTGGACACCACCGGGTCGAGCGTGATCCCCGTCGGCGCCGACTTGCAACCCCTCGACGACTATTACCTATGGTGCGATCACCGCGCCTGGCGCGAAGCTGCGCTCATCACCGAGACCGCGCACCGGCTGGGGCTCCCCAACATCGATTGGTGCGGCGGCACCTATTCTTCCGAGTGGGGATTCTCGAAGCTCCTGCACTGGCTCCGCCACAACCCCGACCAGCGCGACAGGATGGCGGCCGCACTCGAGCACTGCGACATGGTGGCCGCCACGCTGTGCGGCATTACCGATCCTAACGAGGTCCCGCGCAGCATCTGCGCCATGGGCCACAAGTGGATGTGGAACGCTTCCCTCGGCGGCTTTCCGCCCGAGGACTTCCTGGTCGAAGTCGATCCGCTTCTCAAGGGCGTGGCCGGCAAGCTGAAAGGCCGCTACGCCACCTCCGACGTCATCGCCGGCCGGCTCTCTCCCGAGTGGGCCGCCAAGCTCGGCCTGCGCCCTAGCATCCCCATTCCCGTCGGTGCCTTCGACGCCCATTGGGATGCCATCGGCGCAGGCTGTCGCATCGGCGACGTCGTCAACGTTGTGGGCACCTCCACCTGCATCATGGCCATCGCCGACCAAACCGCCCTGATCCCCGGCGTCTGCGGCGTGGTGCCCGGCTCCGTCCACCCAGGGAAGACCGGCGTCGAGGCCGGCCTCTCCGCTACCGGCGATATCTTCGACGCCGTCGCCCGCCGCGCCGGAACCAACGTCGCCGCGCTCTCCCAGGGGCTCGACCGGTTCCGCGCCGGCCAGACCGGCCTGCTTCGTCTCACCTGGGATAATGGCGACCGCACGGTCCTGGTCAATCCCGAACTGGGCGGGATCACCCTGGGCTGGAACCTCACTACCAGCGCCCAAGACGAGCTCTTCGCGGCCATCGAAGGCACCGCCTTCCACACCCGCATCATCCTCGAGCGGATGGAGGAGTACGGCACGCCCATCCACCGCGTCATCAACGGCGGCGGCATTCCGCAGAAGAACGAGGTGCTCAACCGCGTCTACGCCAACGTGCTTGGGAAGCCGGTGCTGGTCCCGCAGGCGGAGGTCACCAGCCTCGGCTCCGCCATCTTCGCGTTTCTCGCCGCGGGTGTCTTCAAGACCATCGAGGAAGCCCAGGCCGCGCTGTGCCCGGCCTATCGCACCGTCGAGCCCGATCCGATTGCTGCCGGCGTCTACGACGATCTGTATCTCCTGTATAAGAGCCTCTACTTCGGCTTCGGCCGCAAGTCTTCCGACCCGATCTCCGTGGGCGAAGTGCTGCCCGTACTGCGCCAGGTGGGGGCCGAGGCGCGTAAGGGGGCCTGATGCTGGAGTCGCTGCGTGAGGAGGTTCTCGAAGCCAACCTCGAAGTGGTGCGCCGCGGCTTGGTCCTCTACACATTTGGCAACGCCAGCGGCATCGATCGCGCCCGGGGCTTGGTCGTCATCAAGCCCAGCGGCGTTGACTACTCAACTCTCAAAGCCTCCGACCTAGTCATCTTCCACCTGGACGGCAAGCCGGTCGAGGGAACCCTGCGCCCGTCGTCCGATCTGCCCACGCATCTGGTTCTCTACCGCGCCTTCCCGGCCATCGGCGGTGTTGTGCACACTCACTCGCGCGCGGCCACGGCCTGGGCCCAGGCAGGCCGTGAGATTCCCTGCTTTGGCACCACGCACGCCGACACCTTTTTCGGTCCCATCCCGGTCACCCGGCGCCTCACCGAAGCGGAGGTCCGCGACGCTTACGAAGAGAACACCGGCCGCGCCATCGTGCGCCGCTTCGAGGGTCTGGACCCGCTCGCGGTCCCCGGCGTTCTGGTGGCCGGCCACGCTCCGTTCACCTGGGGCGCCACTGCGATGGAAGCCGCGCGCACCGCGGTCGTCCTCGAGGAAATCGCCGAGCTCTCCTGGCGCACGCTGGCGCTCGACCCCGCCGCGCGCGGGCTCGACCAGTACGTGCTCGACAAGCACTTCCACCGCAAGCATGGCCCCGGCGCCACGTATGGACAGAAGTGAGGAGCGATCCCATGATCTCCAGGCGTAAGTTCTCCGCCGCGATGGCAGCGGCGCCCTTCCTGCTGCGCGGCCAGACGCGCCCGCTCACCGCGCGCATCCGCATCGATCCCGAGCGCGTCATCGGGCCCATCGATCCCAAGATCTACGGCAACTTCGCGGAGCACCTCGGCCGCTGCATCCAAGGCGGCATCTTCGACGAGGGCTCGCCCCTCTCCGACTCCAACGGCTACCGGCGCGACGTCATCGAAGCCGTCCGCAACCTGCACGTCACGCTCCTGCGCTGGCCCGGTGGCAACTTCTCCTCCAACTACCACTGGATGGACGGCATCGGCCCGCGCGACCAGCGCCCCAAGCGTCTCGATATGGCCTGGCAGACCATCGAGGACAACCGCTTCGGCACCCATGACTTCCTGAACTACGCCGAGATGCTCGGCATCGAGCCCTATGTCTGCGCCAACTTCGGCACCGGATCCTGGGTCGAAGCCCAGCAGTGGGTCGAATACTGCAACCTCGCCGAAGGCACCGAGATGGCCGCACTGCGCCGCAAGAATGGCCGCGAAAGGCCCTGGAAAGTGCAGTACTGGGGGCTCGGCAACGAGATGGACGGCCCCTGGCAAATGGGCCACCGCTCGGCCGAAGACTACGGTAAGTTCGCTCTCGAAGGCGCCAAGCTCATGAAGTGGACGGACCCCAGCGTGAAGCTCATCGCAGCCGGCTCCTCCAACTTCGCCACCCGTGAAGGATGGACCGAGTGGAACCGCACCGTCCTCGCCTATCTGAAGGACCACGCCGACTACATCTCGCTCCACAGCTACGTCGGCGATTTCGAGAACGACTATCTCACCTTCGCGGCCAGTTCTCTCGCCTTGCAGGATCGCATCCGCACCACCGAGGGAATCATCCGCAGCGCCGTGGCTCCCCAATCGCGGCGGCCCATCTACATCGCCTTCGACGAATACAACGTCTGGTACCGCGAGCGGGGCGAAGGCAAACAGGCCGGGCGGCGTATTCTCGAGGAAGTCTACGACCTTCAGGATGCGCTGGTCGGCGCTACCATGCTGAACACCGTCGTCAACCACGCGCACATCGTCAAAATCGCCAACATGGCGCAACTGGTGAATGTGATTGCGCCCATTTTCACCAACGAGAAGGGCCTCTTCCTTCAGACCCTCTACTTCCCGCTCCAGCTCTTCTCCGCCAACGTGCGCGGCACGGCGCTTGAGGTTTTCGTCGATTCGCCCAGTTATGCGGCCAAGCGCTTCGACAAGGTGCCCTACCTCGACGTCTCCGCGTCGCTCGATAACGGCGCGGTGGTGCTCAACGTCGTCAACCGGCATCCGGACCAGGACATCGAGGCCGAGATCGAGCCCCAGGACGCGCGCTTCGCGGGCGCGCTCGACGTCGCCACCGTCAACGGCCCGGCGCTCAAGACCACCAACGGCTTCGGCTCGGAGAACGTGAAAACGGTGAAGAGCGTCGAGACCGTGCGGGGAAACAAGGCGGTCTACCGCTTCCCGGCGCACTCCTTCACCCAGATCAAGGCCACGTTAGCCTGAGTCGCCGCGGCGGTATCCTATCCAACTGGAGTTGAAATGAGCCTGGAAAACGTCGCCCGGCGGGCCAAGGTCTCGACTGCAACCGTCTCGCGCGTTCTCAACGACACCGGAGCCGTCAAAACGACGACCCGCGCCCGGGTCCTGAAAGCCATTGCGGAGTTGAATTACCACCCTAACCTGCACGCGCGCATCCTGGCCGAAGGCAAGAGCAGGACCATCGGAATGATCGTCTCCAATCTGGAGAATCCTTTCTTCCTGGATATCTACAAGACGGTTGAGGCCGACGCGCACGCCGGTGGTTATGAAGTGGTGCTGGCCAACACGGACTACCGCTCCGAGCAACTCGTCTCCAGTATCCGTTTGATGATCGGGCGGCGCGTGGCGGGACTGGCGGTTGTGGTTTCGGAAATGGATCCCGCGCTCATCGACGAACTCCAACGCAGTCGGATTCCCGTGGTGTTCTACGACGTCGGCGCGCCGCGCCGTAACATCACCAACGTGCGCGTCAACTACCGGCGCGGCATCGAGAAGGTTGTCGACTATCTTTACAGCCTGGGTCACCTCAAGCTGGGCTTCATCGGGCACCATGCCATGCTGGGCCCCATCAACGAGCGCCTGAAGACGGTCCTGGACGCCGTGTCGCGGCATCCTTCGATCGAGGTCCGGTCCGCGGCCGACTCCGATACCCTCGAAGGCGGCCGCCGTGCGGCGCGCGCTTTGCTCGGCACCGGATTCGCGCCGACCGCGCTGATTTGCGTCAACGACGTGACCGCCGTCGGCGCCCTGCGGGAATTGCGCGAGCGCGGCATTCGAGTGCCGCAGGACATGTCCGTGACCGGCTTCGACAACGTGAATCTCTCCGAATTCTGTTCTCCGCCGCTGACCACCGTCCACATCCCGCGCGAGCGGATCGGGCATATCATCTGCCACTGCCTAATCCCCAAGCACGGCCAAACCCTCCTGGACCAGGAAATCGTCATCGACCCCGAGTTCATCCTCCGCGATTCCACCGGCCCGGCCCCCGAACGCTGACGCGGCAACGTGACGCGGGCGATTCCGTAGGGGCGGGCGCGGTGCATTCACGCTCGTTGCGGATTTACAAGTCTCTAGTTCTCAGTCGCTTGGCATTCCTCAAAGGCTCAGATCGCAGAGCTGGCATGGCACCTTGAGAGCCGGGATGACGGTCATGGGGAATCCACTGTCCAGAATGCGTCTATTAGCCTTGGGAGTGTTGGTGTCTTCCTGTTGGGCTTCGGCCCAGACGAAAATCAGCGGGTCTTTGGAGTGTGCCAGCCCCGTATTGCGCGAAGTAATGGAAGTGGGCGACCGCGCTCCCCATACGATGGTTCTCTCGCAAAGAGTGTGCCGATGGTCCAGGCCGCTAAGGATGGAGGGCGTCAGCAGCGGAGACGATGTTCTCTCCTTGTTCACCGATGCGCGGGCAGATGGAGCCCGGGACCGCGGTTACAACGTAATGGTCATGTCCAACGGCGACAGGGTCTTTATGCACTATGCCAGCTCCTTGGAAAAAAGCGGCCGGCGCGCGGCATCGGCCGAGGGAGATTTCGCCCTCAGCGGCGGGACAGGAAAGTTCCAGGGAATTTGCGGCAGCGGAACGTTGACTTCTCGAAGTACTCCCGATGGGAAGATGACCGTGCGCCTCGAAGGCCAATACACTCTTCCCAAGTTCTAATGAAATAGGTCTCGCACGCCGATGGAAAAGAACAACGCGCCCTTGCCTTCGCCGGGCTGCCGACTAACGTTCCACGCATAGCCGACGGTGAAATTGACGTAACTGGCGAGTTCGAGACGGATGCCGCCGCCCGGACCAATGCGGTTCCCACCCAGTGCGCCCTTTGCCGGCCCAACCCACGCCGTATCGAACACAGCAACCGGACTGATCGAAAAGATGTTGAGTTCCTTGAACAGCGTGTTCAGTGTGCGGTCGACGAAAGCCATATCGCCCGCGGCCTTTTGGGCCGCCAACTTCTGATCGATGGCGCTGAAGTCATTCCAGAGGGCGGTACGGGCGGCGTCAACGGCCGCGGCTGCGGCTTTAATTCCCGGATCGTTCCACTGCCGGTTCACTTCTTCCACGCAGGCGTCCTGCACGGATTTGAGATCGTCGGAGTCCACGGGCAGCAGGGCCGAGAGGTCGCCGTATTGCGCACTGCTTTTCGCCGCCAGGGCGTTAGTCGCATCGAAAGCCGCCGTGCCAATATTGGTTGTGCAATCGGCGAATTCGTCTTGCAACTGGCCCGGGTGAGCCGCCTGAGCGACGTTTACGGCGCTCTGCAACGCGTCCAGCAGTTGCCTCAAATTGGGAAGCTCGTTCAGCGCCACAGCAACGTGTGGATCTTTCCAGGAGTAATAGTTCTGCTCGACACTGGCGGCAGTGACGATCTGTGTATGCAGCACCTTGTCGAGTTCCGGATCGGTGCTCAAGTCCTTGGGCACGATGGGCCTTGATTTCACCGGATACGAGAAAGTCAGATTGACGCTGGTGAACCGGTCGGCGCCAGCGCCTTCGCCGGTGAGATAAAACCGGTTTGCGGGGATGGCCCGAATCACGGGCACATCGCTAATCTGCCAGGAGTCCCCCGGCACGAAGTACTGCTCACCGTTTCCGCCGAAGAAGCGTGCCGGCAGCGGAATGGAGTGCGGCACCTGAATACCGCCGGACGTGAAGCGCGACTCCACTTCGAGCGGTTTGTGGTCGCCAATAGGAATCCAAAACTCGTCGACTACGTCCCCGATGTGCTTGAGCCAATCTACTTGCGCGGACGGTCCAATCGAACCAAGTTCCAACCCGTAGGAAACCGAGAAGACGTTATGGGTGGTGCGGGAGGACAGGCCGAAGTAACCCTTCAGCGATCCATACCCGGCGTTGGGAGTAGTTTGAGGTGGGAGGAGACCGGCAGGGAGATTGCTTTGCATGTTCCCTCCTTGTAGCAGACCGCCGAAGCGCGCCAGCAAGGTACTTTTCCAGAAGGGCCGCGTCTCGCCCTCGATCTGACCGGACAGGCTGCCCTCCTTCAGACGCGTGGCACCCGCCGGTGCGGAATAGTTCAGATAGTCGACACGCCAGTCGGCGTGCTTTAACCATCCGAGGAGATTCGCTGAACCGCTCAGCGCGGCTGAGAGGGACCGCATGGAGTACGATCCCTGTCCCTCGGCCGTGAAGGTGTCAAACAAGGGGAACTTCCCCAGTTGTGGTCCGACCTCGATGCGACCTCCTCCAAACATGCCGTCGGAACGGTCGTAGCCGCCGGTGGGGGTGAAATGGAATGGGCTTTCAGCTTGTGTAAGGCCGGCAGTAGTCTGGGGAGATGTTTCGGCCGTGTGCTGGGATTCGGTGGCGCCCCCCAGGAACTTTGGAGGATCCGTAGAGTAGATTCTGAAGATCAGATCGAGCGCTTTTGCGTTCGGGTCGCAATTCCGAACGTCCACGCGCTCGTACCTTACAACGAGGTTCCTGTTGCTATCCGGTGTGAACCGGGCGTTCTCAATCAAACTGAGCGCGTCGGCTCTCAGTTGATATGTGAAGAGCTGGTTGTCCAGCATCGCCGTGAACCGCGCTTTGATGCTTTTCCAATAGAGGAACTTGAACGGGTCCTCGACGGCGGCGTGGATGATGCGGTACTTCTCCTTTTCGAAGTCCGTCCCTTCAATGCACGCATTTATCCCCCGTTGCGAAAGGGCGCGGTTGGAAAGCGCGTTTGAGGCGGAGTTCTCCTCACCGGAAAGAGCTATCGCCGTCGTGACTAGTAACGCGAAAACGGCCCAGAGTCGCAGCCCCGCGATTTGTCGCATGTTCCCGGCAGACCGCGTCGGCTATTTCAGTGTGTTCTGGATGATGTTATTGGCCACCGGCGCGGGCATCGTTCCCGCCTGCGCTGCTTTGGCGGCATCGGCAGCCGGTCCGGTAGCGTGCGCTGTCTGGGCGGGCGTCAGACCCTTGTTGTCGACGGCGGCTTGTGCTTTGGCGTGAAGGGCGGCTGCAACAAAAACATTGAGAGACACAACAGGGTCCCCGAAAGATGCGGTCTTGCTGGTCCTCTCATAGAGTACGAAGGTGATGGTCCAGTCGACCTTGGCGCCATCAGTATCTTTCTCGAGACCGAAAGAGACCTTCCGAAGACCGTCAGGCGTTTCTAGGGTGAAGCTGACCTTGAGGGCGATCGGCAGTGCGGGCGGCGTGCTGCCGGCGGGCGGGTTTGCGCCCGATCCTGGATTTGAACCTGATGTGCTTCCCATTTGCGGCTCCTTTAAGCCAGGATTCCCGTATTGCCACCCCAGCTCGCGTTTATTATACATCCGAAGTGCTTCGGCCCGACTCCGGCACTCAAACAGGGGACGACGCGCGTCGCAGCCGGAGCCTGCGAGAGGATCGGCCAGCCAGCTTCCCTGCCCCCCCGCCCCCTCTCGCCGCAGTTAACGGTTACCAACTCGCGCCGGGAAGCTCCCGGCTTGGAGCTACAATACACGCTTATGTCCGCCTCCGCAGCCTCGCGTCCGAGCGCCCGTCGTGGTGCCTGCGCGTTGGTGGCGATCCTGTCCGCGCTCCTGGTCTTTGGCTGGACCGCAGCCCGGATCCACTACGCGTTTGGCGGAAACTGGACGGCGGCATTTTTCACCGGCACGACTTTCCGTGTACCGCCGGACCTCAATGCGGGGACGTATCGTTTCGAAGGCAACGGCTACGATGGCCAATTCTACCGATACCTGGCGCATGATCCATTTCTCCTGAGAGGTTACTCCCGCTATATGGATGCGCCGCAACTGCGCTCTCGCCGGCTTCTGGTTCCGCTGGCGGCGTGGCTGTTCGGCTTCGGGCAGCGCCGATGGATAGACGGCGCGTACATCGCCGTTGAGATGCTGTTCCTGGCTTTGGGCGCATACTGGTGCGCCCGGCTGCTGGCGCGCCGCGACCGCTCTCCGTTGTGGGGGCTTCTGTTCGTGGTTGTCCCCGCCACGATGGCTTCCTTCGACCGCATGCTGGTCGACGGACCGCTCACGGCTCTTTTCGCCGGGTTTCTGCTGTATTGCGAGGAGGAGCGCTGGACCCGTGTCTGGGTGATGGCGATGCTGGCTGACCTCACGCGCGAGACGGGACTGCTGCTCAGCGCCGCGCTGGTGACGGATCGTTTGTGGCACCGCGACTGGCGCCGGGCCGCCTGGTTCGCTTCGAGCGGCGTCCCGGCGGCCGCCTGGTACGGGTACCTGGCCACGCGTCAGGCGCACGACGCGCCGGTAAGTCTGCTTGCAGTTCCGGCCGGGGGTCTCGTGCGGCGGCTGCTTTGGTTCCGGACGGTCCCTGATCCCGATCCGCGCGTGCAACTGTTGCTGCGAGTCACCGATGTTCTGGCCGTGCTGGGACTGGCCATCAGCATTATCCTGGCCGTGCGCTGGCTCCTGCAGCGCCGCTCCGGCCCCGCGAGTCTCTGCGTCGGCTTCTTTACGGCCCTGGCACTGGTGCTCGGTGCGCCGGGTCACATGCTCGATGCGTTTGGCTTCGCGCGTCCTGTTTCGCCGCTGCTGTTGTGGGTCACCATCGAGGCGGTCTCTCGCAAGCAGTGGAGCGCCATCGTGCCACCGCTTCTGGTGAGCATCGGTGTCGGCGTCGTGTTTATCAGGCCGTTCCTGGCGGTCATGAAGGGCCTGCTCGGGCGCTAACCGATGCCAACTTGCGCCCGGAAGCTTCCGGGCCTAGAATCGAAACCAGACAGAGCAGGGGGCGGCCGCCCGGGTCGTCCCGGCAAGGAGGGCTGGCTGATGGCGAATCCTGAAAAATACAAGAGGAATCTGGTGTCCGAGTTCCTCGGAGACGACGACGCGAGTGAACCTGCGCAGTCGCGCAGCGTTCACCTGACCGGCGCTCAGGAAAAGGCGGTGAAAGCGGCTCCGCGCCGCTCTCGGTCCGCTGTCGCCGCCGGGCAGGCGCAGAAGCCAGACGCGGCGCTCGCCCGCGAGCCCGCTCCTCCTCCGAAACCGGAGGAAAGAACCTCACAAGCCCATTCGCCCGAGCACCTCAGGAAGCTTCAGCGGCTTCCCAAGCTCCGCGCTCCTTACACCAATCCCGGCCGCCGCGCCGGCTGAGTCGCTGACGGCACCGCTTCCCGAAATGAAGCCGCACGGCGGTCGCGCCACCAGCGTCGCCGCCACGGTCAGGACGACCGCCACGCCGTAAACCCGTCGGGTGATCACCCGGATCTGCGCCGCTACCCGCCCCACGCGGATCAGAAGAAACATCACATCCCGTTGGGCCAGCGATGCGATCCGCCCCAGCACTGTTCGTACGGCAGGCCTCCGGCCTGCTAGCCGCATTTCCGTGAATGCCCTGTTACAGCCCCGTGAATTCCTCGCGGCAGGCCCGATTTTTTAGCTGGTCTTAAGACTCGAATGCTTTAATCGAGCGTCCCGCCCGATTCGGGAGTCTCGGACCTGAGAAAAGGAGTTAAGCGTGAAACACATATTTGCATTCGTCTTTGTCCTCGGCATCTTCGCACTGCCCGCGTCGGCACAGGACCGCACTGCCATCAACGGCACAGTCACCGACCCCTCCGGCGCCGTTGTGCCAAACGTGAAGGTCGAATTGAAGTCTCCGGCCACCGGCCTTTCCCGCGAGGCGGTCACCGGCGCCACCGGCATCTACGAGTTTCCGGCGCTCCCCATCGGCTCGTACAACCTCATCCTGTCGAAGGCCGGCTTCAAACCCTTCGAGGTCAATGGCGTCGATCTGCTCTACGGCCAGGTGCGCACCGTCGACGCCACCCTCGCCATCGGTGCCAGCGCCGATGCCGTCCAGGTCACTGCCAGCTCCGAACTGCTGAACCGGACTTCAGCGGAAGTCGGCCAGGTCGTAGAATCCGAGCAGATCAGCGAGATCCCCATCAGTGGCCGCAACTGGGCTAGCCTGATGCTGCTTGCGCCCGGCGCCATCAACTACGGCGACGGCGCGCAACGCGCCATCTGCTTCAACGGCCACTCGCTCGACGACAGTAACTTCACCTTTGACGGCGTCGACACCAGCGGCGTCCAGGAGCAGACGCAGAAGGCCGATACCCGGCTGAACATCGCGCTGGAATCCATCGCCGAGTTCCGCGTCAGCGACGCCGTCTATACCGCCGAGGCCGGTTCGGCCGGCGGGGCGCAGGTCAACGTGGTCTCGAAATCCGGGACGAACGAGTTTCACGGCAGCACGTTCTATGCCGTCCGCAACGATGCGCTGGACGCCCGCTCGCCCTTCGACGGGCCAACTCTGCCGCCCTTCACCCTCAACCAGTTCGGCGCCAGCTTCGGTGGCCCCGCAATCCGCAACAAGGCTTTCTTCTTCCTGAACTACGAAGGCCTGCGCCAGAGCCTCGGCGAGACCCTCACCAACTACATTCCCAACGACGCGTTTCGCGCTGAGGTACTAGCCACATCGCCACAGCTCGCGCCGATCCTGAATGCCTACCCCACCGGTGGGACCCCCGACCCGAACGATCCGGCCCACATCACGAACATCTTCACGAAGGTCGTTACCGACACCGTTCGCGAGGACGCCGGGATGGCCCGCTTCGACTACCGCTTCGACGACGCGAACACGGCCTATGTGCGCTACAACATCGATAACGCCTACATCGACACACCCACGGACGCCCTCGGAGACCACAACGTTATTCCCCACGTCCCTTCGAATGTCGTCGTCGAACTCCAGCACGTCTTTTCCCCCACCACTTACGACGAGGTCAAGTTCGGAGTAAATCGCGCCAACTACCACAACTGGACCTATGGCACGTCGCCGGTCGCCGTGAGCCCCGGCCCCTTCGACAGCGTCAGCGACACCTCGCTCGACACCGAGGTCGGCACCACCTTCTCCTATATCGACGACCTGACCATGGTCCGCGGGCGGCACACCCTGAAGGTGGGCGTGGACATCCGGCGCATCCGCCTGAATAACTCCGGCAACACCCTGACCACATCCACCCTCAGCTACGACACGGCTCAAGATCTCATCGACAACACCGCGGCGTCGGCCACGTATCTACAAGGCGAGGGCGTGGTCGGCAACCGGCGAACCTTCGCCGCGGGCTACGCACAGGACACCTTCAAAGCCACGCCGAATCTCACCTTGAACCTGGGGCTGCGCTATGAGTACTATTCAGTGGCGCACGAGATTCTGAACCGCTCAGCTGTCGTCGATATTGTGAACTGCGGCGGCTTCTGCCCGAAGGGCACGCCTTACTACAGCCCCAACACGGGGGACTTCGGTCCGCGCATCGGCTTGGCCTGGGCGCCCTCTATGTTGAATGGGAAGACCGTCATCCGCACGGGCTTCGGCATCTACTTCGGCGGCAATCAGAACGACGACTTCAGCGATCCCGCCGAAAGCGCCGTGCCCCGCTACTCCTTGACCCAAGCCGACTTCCCCACGCTCGGCTATCCTCTGGTCGCCTTCCTCAATCCGGCGAACCAGCTCTTTTCGCCCAAGGCGATCGCCCGTGATCGCAAGGATCTCTCTTACAATAACTGGGATTTCATGATCCAGCAGCAACTGCCGAAGGAATTCGTGGGGCAAGTCGGCTATGTGGGCGGCGAGGGCCACCACCTGTTCGACAAGTACACAGTCAACCTCATTAATCCGGCCACCGGCCTGCGCCCGCTGACTAACTTCAGCTCGTTCGGGCTGAAGGCCAACGACGGAAACAACGACTTCAACGCGCTCCAGGCGTCCTTACAGCGGCGCTTCGTTCACGGCCTCTTGTTCCAGGCCAATTACATGTGGTCGCATGGCATTACGGACGCCTCCGACGGATCGGGGACCAGCGTGAGCTTTGAGAACATGGCCTGCCGCGCGTGCGACCGCAGCGACAGCGACCTCGACGTCCGCCACACCGTCACCATCAACGGCATCTATCAGCTACCCTTTGGTCACGGGCAGCGCTTTCTGAACAGCGGGTTCGCTTCGCACGCGCTCGCCGGCTGGGAGCTCTCCAGCCTGGCCTCGGCACGCACCGGCCTTCCGGTGAACATCACCATGACCCGCAAAGCCTCCGCGATGCTGGACGGCAACACATCCAGCCAGCGCCCCAACCTCGTTCCCGGCCAGTCCATCTATGCCACCGATCAAACCATCAACGACTGGTTTAACCTCGGCGCGTTTTCGACGCCGGCAAACGACACCTGGGGCGATCTCGGCCGCTACGTTGCCACCGGGCCCGGCGCGTTCGAGATCGATACCTCCCTCGAGAAGAAGTTCCAGCTCACCGAGCGCTACACCTTCGACCTGCGCGCCTCCGCCTTCAACCTGCTCAATCACCCGGAGTTCTCCAATCCAGCCAGCAATATTTCGAAGGCCAGCTTCGGAACGATCACCAGCATCCTGAACGACGGAGCGACCGGGTCTGGCGCGCCGCGCCGCATCGAATTCATGCTGCGCCTCGTGTTCTAGCCGCATCCAATTGGAAATGAAATACACGCTTCTCGTATTGAGTGCCCTGGGCGCTGCCTCGTGCCTGAGCGCCCAGACAAAACTGGCCGGCGGACCCTTCGTGGTGAACGCCGGCCCGAGGTCTGCAACGGTCGTCTGGATCGTCGAGACCGGACGCGCCTCGCTCGGCACCGTGCCGGACCAACCGGAGACCACCGGCGTGGTGCTGCACGCCGAGAAAGCCCCGTTCGGCGGGCTCACTCCCGGCACCACTTACTACTACAACGTTACCGGCAGCGAAGACGGAAAGGGCTCCTTCAAAACCCCACCGCGCGAAGACGCTCCGTTTCAGTTCGTCGTCTACGGCGATACGCGCACTCGCCACGATGTCCATCGCCAGGTGATCGGCGCAATCCTGAAACAGTCCTCGCCCGATTTCGTCGTGCAAACCGGGGACTTGGTCGCCGATGGCGCCGATACCGCGCTCTGGCCCATATTCTTCGACATTGAACGCGAATTGCTGCGAAAGGCAGCCTTCTTTCCAGTCCTCGGCAACCACGAGCGCAATGACCGGAATTTCTACGAGTTCTTCGATCTCGCCTCGACACCCTACTACTCCTTCAACTGGGGAAGTTGTCACTTCGCCATGCTCGATAGCGACATCAGAAGTGCCGGAAAGACCGAGCCCGCACGCCAGGCCTTCTGGAACGAGCAGGTTCGCTGGCTGGAAGAAGACCTGCAGAAGAGTCAGTCCGCCGCCTTCCGCTTTGTCGTCGCCCATCATCCGCCCATGACTGCCGTCGCTCACCGCCAGGGCGATAATCCGCACATGACCGCGCTGATGCCCCTGCTCGAGAAGTACAAGGTTACCGCAGGCTTGTTCGGGCACGACCACAACTACCAGCACTACCTCCGCAACGGTGTTCACTACTTCATCACCGGCGGAGGCGGAGCGCCGTTGTACGACGTGGATAAGCCCCCCGAGGGAATCACACGCAAGGTGGCGAGCACCGAGAACTTCCTGGTCGTGGACGTCAGTGGAAAGAGCGTGCGCGTCCGTGCCCTGACGCCCGCCGGCGAAACGCTGGAGATCACGGAGTTGGGAAAAGCCCAGTGAGTTTCACGGCGCGTCGGCCAGCAGGGTGTATCCGATTCCGCGAACGGTACGCAGAAACTGCCGTTCTCCCTCTGCCGCGATCCGGGCGCGCAAGGCGCCAATGAAGACGTACAAGGTGCCGTCGTTGACGCCAGCGTCGCTGCCCCAGCCGGCTTCCGCCAGAACGTTCTTGGGAACGATGGCGCCGGCCCGTCGCATCAACGTCTCCAGCAATGCGTACTCGGTGCGAGTCAGTGCCACCACCCGTGAGCCGCGCTGCAACTCGTGCGTCCGCGCCTTCAGCCGGAGGTCCCCGAACTCTAGATCCGGAGGGTAGGTGACCGGATTCCTCCGGTGCAGCGCCCGGATGCGCGCCAGAAGCACGTCGAGCGCGAACGGCTCGGCCAGGCAGTCATCCGCTCCCAGGTCCAGACCGCGCACCATGTCGGCCGTCGAGCCGCGCGGGGTGACTAGGATGGCCGGAGTGTTCCGCTTGGCCGCCCGCAGGCGCCGAATCACCTCGAATCCGTCCCGGCGCGGCAGCATGACGCCCAGAACGATGACATCCAACCCGCTGCACAGCCCCATCGCCAGCGCCTGGTCGCCGTCGGAAGCCAGCGCCACCGAGTGGCCATCCCTCTCGATCGCGCGCACCAGAGTACGCACCGTGCGCGGCTTGTCCTCGGCCACCAACACCCTCATCCGGTCATTATGCGGCGGCCTGTGTGAAGTTCGCGTGACGCCTTCGTGAATCCTCAGTGACAGGGCTCGACACCCAGCAGTCCGTCGCGGTAATTGATCCTTAGGACGGAGCGGCGGAGCAGTGGGTATCCGAGAAGGCCCGAGATCCGAACGCCGTACGAGTTGCTCGCCGGGCCGAAGTCGAACGTGGCCACTTCGGGTTCGGTAAACTCGCGCCCGCCGAATTCGAAACTGAGCGGACCGACCGAGGCCGCACCCCGGACCTCGCCTCCCGGTGAGGCTAGCGCCAGTATTCTCGGCGAGTCGGTCGGGCGCTCGGCCGCGGCAATCGAACGGTCCACCGCGGTGTGTGCCGCTCCCGTGTCCAGGACGAAGTAGCCCGGGCGCCTCCCGTTGACCAGCGTGGGGACGATGACGAGCTGCTCGACTCTGTAGAACGGCAGGTCGCCGTTCGTCTCCGGCGCCGTCCGGTCCCGTTCCTTCCATGCGTTCTCGCCTCGTACCGCCTCCGGCGGCGCGTCGGGGTATGGAAACAGGTCCAGCGTCTGCCGGCGGGCGTCCAGTCGCAGGAGGAACCTCTCGAAGAAACTGGCGCCAATCACGCCATCCGCCCCGTCCGTTAGCGGCTGGCGCGTGACATACACCAGGCAATTACGGAACCCGAGGTCGCCCACCTGGACCGTTTCCGCCAGCGCCAGCCGGCTGTCTTGCCGCGCTTCGCCCAGACCGGTTACCGCCGCGTCCACCAAGTCCTCCAGGTGGAGTCTCTCCGCCGCCTTGCGGCTCACGTAGATGCCGCTCGCGCCCGTGTCGAGCGCCAGCAGCAACGGCTTACCTCCATTGACGCCGACCTTCAGGAGCACGCCCGTAGCGGGTCCGGCCACGGGCGCCCAGGGGATCAGCTTCAGCCGGTACGGCGCGTACGGGCTGCTAAGGACCGCGGTCTCGCGCCCATGGAGGCGCGCCAGGACCTGGATTCGCGCCACTGCCATCTCCAGGTCCTTGCGGCTCTCGTGCGCGCCGCGCTCGAGATACCGCTTCAGAAGGGCGATCTCTTCCGCGGGTGTCTGCGCCAGCGCGGCGTACGCGCGGAGAATCTCCGGATCGTCCGGATCGAGTGAATACGCCCGTTCAATCCGGGCGCGGGCGGAGCGCCGCCGGAACTGCAACTGATCGAGTTTCGCCAACCCGAGATAAGCGCGCGCAACATTGGGACGCGCTTGCAGGGCCGTTGTGAACTGGCTGGCCGCGCCGTCGAAATCGGCTCTTCGGTAGCACGTTTCGCCCGCCAGCACATGTGCCTGCGCGTCCGCGGGCGCCGCGGCGCGGACCGGGACCGGCACGAGCACCAAGAGTACCCAACTCCACCGCATCGCATCGTCCTGTGGGCCGGGGCAGCCTGGCCCATCCGTATATTACAAGACGATGACGGAAATGTCACAACAATGTTACAGGCGCAACCCAAACTGCTCACTTCCCGAGCACGAGGATTCGAAACGTTCCCGGCAGGACCTGACGCTTTGGCTTGGGCTGACCGTCGGTTGCAGCCGGCATCGGACCGTAGTCGGCAGCCGACAGGAACAGCCTCTGGGTTTTCGGATCCAGTGCCATGGTCTTGGCGCCGAGCTGGGTAGCCACGTTCTCGACGACGCTGTACGAGTCCGGCGACGCCTGACGGATGACGGTTACGGTTCCGTCGCCGTTGGAGTTGAAGACGAGCTGGCTCTTGGCATCGTATGCCGTTGCGTCGACGCGATCGCCGATTGGTAGCGTCGCGATCACACGGCCGCTATCCGCATCCACCACGGCCATCTTCTGGTTGTGGCAACCCAGGAACAGTCGGCGGTTCTTTCGGTCCATGGCGATACTCCCCGGCCCTTCGCAACCCTCCACCGGCCAGCGGTTGCTGATGGTGAGTTTCTGGCTATCGATCGACACGAGAGCGTTCTTGTCCTCAAGATTCAGGAAGACCTGGCCCTTCCCGTCCGCGACCGCGAACTCGGGCCGTCCGCCGACGTCAATCGTGCCCGCTACGGTTGCGTCTACCGCGTTGATGGCGGTTACGCTCTGGCTTCCCCCGTTGGAAACGAAAATGCGGTTTGTGAACTTGTCGTAGATGATGGCATCGGGGTTCTTCCCGGCCGTCACCTCGGTCACTGGCTTCAGCGTGGTCAGATCGAACACCTTCACCACGCCGGCCTTGCCACAACTGATGAATCCGCGGCCCAGCTTTGGCGCCACGGCAATTCCATGAACGCCCGGTGTGTCCGGTATCGTTCCTTTGACGGCGCCGGAATCGGCGTCGAGCACATCGACCTTAGTACCGTGGGACACAAACAGTCTTCGGGACGCATTGTCCACGGTGAGATAGTCCCAGCCCCCGTCTCCGGGGACCGGTATCCTCTGCTGCACGCGATAGCCGCCGGCGTCGGGCGTCGCGGCGATCAGCGGAGCGGAAATCAAGGTGGCGAACAATAGGACGGTTCTCATGGCTTTCGATTGTACGCGTCCAATATGTACACATGATGAACGGAGTGCTCCTGCGCAAGAACTGATGGTCAAGACGGTGCCGTCGCGGACCAATTCGAACTCGTCAAGAGTGGAACAGGCCTTTGCCCTGTCAGTCTGCTCAACTCAGAGTGAGACAAAGCGCCGTCACCGAAGCCGGCTCGAACCTGTGCACCAGGCGTCCCCCGCTCACTGCCACGGCGGCGGGCTCGGGATGTACCGTGTCCGGGTGCTGGAAGTCGTTGTGGGCATGCAGGTCGGTGCTGGTGAGGACCTGCCCGTGTCCGCCGGCGATGGAAGCTCCTCGAACCACGATCTCCGTTTCCACGGCACGGCTGCTGTGGGGATTCACCACGGTCAGGGTGAGGCTCTTGCCGGAAATCGAGGCCGAGCCGTTCAGCCCCCACAAGGAAGCGGTCTTCCCGAGCCGGTCGTAGCTCACAGGTGGCGCCGCGAACTCGGTCCGAACCGCCTTGGCCCCCATGTGCGCCATGTACATTTTGAAAACGTGGTACACGGGCGTGAGGACGAACTTGTCTTCGCTTGCCAGCATCAGGGAGTGGAGGCAATTGACCAGTTGCGCGGCGTTGGCCATGGCCACTTTGTCCGCATGCCGGTGGAAGATGTCCAGAGTGAGCCCGGAGAGCAGCGCGTCCCGCAGGGTCGGCATCTGGGAGAGCCGGTATTTCTCTCCCAGCCCGGAGCCGGGAGCATACCAGGCGCCCCATTCATCCACGATCAGCCGGATGTGGTGAGCCGGGTCCGACTCCGCCATCACCGCCCACTGATCGCGGAGGATGGGCTCCATGGTGTCGCCCTGAGCCAGCAACTCGTACCATTCCATCTCATTGAACTTGACACTGTCGCGTTTGCCTAGATCCCAGTCGGTGGTCGCGCCTCCGCTGAGATTCCAGGTGTAGTGGTGCAGCGAGAGGCCATACACCGAACCGATCTGGCCTCTGTCCGCCAGAGCCCGAAGCAGCCTCCGGGTCCAATCCAGGTCGCGATCGCTAGGCCCCGATGCGACCAGGTCCAGCGGCTGCCCATACTGCGGAACCCACGCCGTAAAGCGGCGGAACTCGGCGGCGTACTCTTCGGGAGTGAAGTTCCCGCCGCAGCCCCAGGACTCGTTCCCGACGCCCCAGGTGCGGACGTCGTAGGGCTCCGGATGGCCCTGGGCGGCGCGTTCCCTCGCTCCTTCCGTGCTGCCCGCCGGTGAATTGCAGTATTCGATCCAGCGATAGAAATCGCGGGCCGGAAGGCTTCTCACGTTCGCGGCCAGGTACGGCTTGGCGCCGGCGAGCGTGCAGAAGCGCAGGAACTCCTGGGTGCCGAACGCATTCGACTCCGTGCCGCCCCAGAAATTCGTGCGGGGCTTCCGCGCGCTCTCGGGTCCGATGCCGTCGCGCCAGTCGTAGCTGTCCGCGAAACATCCCCCGGGCCAGCGCACAACCGGCGCCTGGATCGCCTTCAGAGCGTCGAGGACGGCCTTCCGGATTCCCCCGTCGTTGGGAATCTTCGAGTCCGGTCCAACCCACACGCCATCGTAGATCACGCCGCCCAGGTGCTCGATGAAATGGCCATAGATCTCTGGGGCGATGGCGCCGATCGGCTCCTCGGGCAGGATCTCGATGTGGGCGGCAGTGGTCTGGGACTTCAATCCGGCCGCCGCCATCCCGCAGGCAGCGAGGCCCGTAAGGAAACTTCGTCTATCGGTCAGCATGGTCCAATTCTACCCGCGCCGCGCGCGGCCGTCCGGCGGGTGGTTATCGGCGCAGTATCTTCCTTCTGAGGTCCGGCCAGAACTCGGAAGCGACATTGCTCACGAAATCGAACCCTAGCCGCAGAGAGCCCTGCGCCACGCCCAGGCCAACGGTGTCGAGCCGGTTCGGATACCACAGGTTCGAAAGGAAGGCGGCGCCGTATGCGCTGCCGAGACGCCAGGTAGACAATGTCTCGCCGCCGCCGTCCGTACGGGTCAGTATGGTTCCGCGCAGCGCATGGCCCGTCCTCCGCCAGAATCCCGGGTTGCGCGATCGAAAATACCGTGGGTCCTGGTGCAGGGTCGAATCCAGACCGAAAGCAAGAGCAGCGTGGATCGCCGAGCAGCCGACCGTAGAAACGAAACGCTCCCCGTAGGCGCCGGCTCCCTGGCCCCACTCTTCCGGGGCGTCAAGTTCCTGGAGGATTCCCGCGTATGCAGCGGATCCCGCCATGGACCAGGGGCTGTAGAGGCTTTCCGCATGGAAGCGCAGCTTGTCTTTCAGATCGAGCGAATCCACGGGTTGTGCCAGGACTGCAACCGGTACTGCACACAGCAGGACCACGCTCAGCGTCGTCATTGGGAGTGCCGGGCGAAGCTACGCAGAATGTCCAATGCATCATTCTGCTCCTTCGCGATACATGGCTGCAAGCGTGGGTCCCAGACACCGGCTGCAAAACCCCAAGACTGGTGCGGGTTTGCCCTCCCGTGTTCGCATCGCGTGCGGCTGCTGTCCGTGGCGGACGCCGAAGCAAGGCGATTCTGTGAATCGAAGGTGGTCGGGACCGGCGAAACAGTCTTGATCGGAAAGCACAAATGCTTAAGGTGCTTGGACGTTGCGCTCGGGGACCAACGCGCAGATCTGGCGCGGCAGACACGAGCTTTGATCGCGAGCGTCCAGGAGCCCGCTACGGTCGCCCCTTGCACTCCGCCGCCGTTGGCACAAACCGGCAAGCTCTGTCGTAATCCTTCCGCGCCAGCCAGTACTCGCCAATCGATTCCGCGGCCGGCCGGTATGTCGGATCGCGTTCCAGCGCCTGTTGCCATAACCCGAGAGCCCGCGCGGCATCGCCCGAGCGCAGATACGCCTCTCCCAGCGAGCCAAGCGCCGGCAGGTTCCGGGCATCCTGCGCCACGATCCGCCGCAGCGTCAGAATCGCTTGGTCGTACCGCCCCGAATAAAGCAGTGTCAGACCGCGCTCGTAAGCCTCGTGCTCCGCCAGTTTGTCCTTTGGATCGGCCGCCGGAGTTGGCGCCGCTTGCCTCCCACCCGCTGTGTACCCCAGCGAGCCGAGCACCTCTCGCGCGTGCGCCGGGATCTCGGCTGAGGACGGCCGCTGCCTGGGCGCCTGACGGGCCATCAGATCGTCAAGCCGCGCCTTCATCGACCGGGCCTCTGCTGGATGCGCCGGCAGAATGTTCACTCGCTCGCCCGGATCCTTCGAAAGCTCGTACAGCTCCGCTTTGGGCGCATCGATGTACTTGTAGGGCCCCGATTGCAGAGACCTCAAAGCGGCCCAGCCGAAGTTCTCCTGCGGGTATACGCTCTCGCCATAGATCGTCGGCTCGACGTGCCCGGGCAGCAGACTTACTCCCTCAAACGAGGCTGGCGCCGCGAGATGCAGAAAGTCGAGAATCGTCGGAGCCACGTCGATCAGCCCTCCCGTCTTGCTGACCCGCTCCGGGTACTTGGAAGCCTTCGCGGGCCAGTGGATAATCAGCGGGACGTGCATGGTGCTTTCGTAGATGAAATATCCGTGGCTGGTCTCGCCATGATCGCCTAGACTTTCGCCGTGGTCCGCCAGGAGAATCACCAACGCCCTGTCCCATACCCCATCGCGCACCAGCGCCTCGCGCAGGCGCCCGAGCACGAGATCGACGTGCTCCAGCTCCGCGTCATACCCGGCCACGGAAGGCGTGAGCCCGGTCATCTGCGGCAGCGTATACGGTGTGTGCAAATCGTATAGGTGAAGGAACGCGAACACGGGCTCGCCGCGATTCTCGTCGATCCATTGCCGCGCCGCCCGCGTCACCAGCGCCGCATCGCGCCTCGCCCGCGCGGAGTAGGGATTCTGTTTCTCTCCGGCTGCCGCCTCAAACGGGCTGTCATAGAAGTCAAACCCCTTGTCCAGGCCGTAATGCCGCTCGAGGATTATGCTTCCGACGAACGCTGCGGTCCGGTAGCCGTTTCCCCGCAGCACCGATGCCAGCGTGACAGCCCCGGACGGTACACTTTCGCCGTTCTCCTCCACATGGTTCTCGAACGGATAAGTCGAAGTCATCAGCGACGTGTGCGATGGTATAGTCAACGGGATCTGCGAGTCGATCCGCAAATAGACCGTCCCCTTGTCGCCGAAGGAATCGATGTTGGGCGTTCGGATCTTTGTATAGCCGTATGCGCTCAGGTGGTCCGCCCGCAGCGTGTCGATCGAGATCAGCACGACGGGCGTCTTTTCGGCGGCGCCTGCGGAATGCGCGCACGCGACCAAGCCCAAGACGGCGACCAGCCGCTTCGGAATCCGCGGCGAGAGCAACGCGGAAATCGTGGAAATTCCGAAGAACCAGACCATCCAGGAGAAGCCCAGCACCGTAGCGCGCGGCCATGGGATATCGATCCGTTCGACAGCGGCGTTTACCCGCAAACGGCCGCTGAACGGCCTCAGCGGCCGGATACGCCAGCTCACCTCATGCAATCGCGGAATCCGCACGCCCGGGGTCTCAATCGTAACGTCCGCCGGCGCTTCGAGCTGCACGGCCGCGAGATCGCCGGCTTTGACGTGCGCAGTCACCACCACTGCGTCACCCGCGCGCAGCGGCGCGCGACCGTAAACCGCGTCAGCCTGCCACATCGCGAGACCGAGCAACGGAGCGGCGATCAGACTCGGAACGGCAATCTGTCCGAACAGCCGCAGGTTCTCGCGCAGCAGATCGCGCTGGGCATTCCATACCAGCCGGGGCTCGTCGAGAAACAGGCGCAGCTCCATCACGTGCGCCAGAATGCGGTTCACGGTTCGCCTTGTACCCCTGGCCCCGAACCGCCGGAACACGAAGGCCGTCACGATCCCGCACAGCGCGCTCAAAGGAGCCAGCGTGGCCAGCGCTCTCATTCGAGGTAACCGAGTCCTTTCAGCCTGCGAACCAGTTCCTCTTTCGACGGGCACTCTTCGCGATTCGCCAGCTCCTTCTCGACTGCATGCTCGATAAACTCCTCGAGCGAGCTGTATCCTGCGGCCTCGGCCGCGCGTCGCGCCCGCTCGCAGATGGTCTTGTTCAGTTTGATGGTGGTTTTCGAAGGCATGACTGCAACCACTATCGTCTCAGAACACCGATCGCCCGGTCATCTGCGCCGGGCGCGCGATGCCGTATAATTCCAGCAACGAGACGGGCAGATCCTTCAGCTTCGGCGCTTTCGCGTGAATCGCCCGCGTCGTGAACAGCACGGCGGGAACTTCCTGCGGATCGATGCAATGATCCGCGATCCAGGCATCGTCGTTGTCTTCGACCACTCCCTGCGGCGCTTCCCCCAGCGCGGTTTGCCAGGACGCGCGATATCCGGCGCTGTAGCCGACAATCAGATCGGGCGCGATACTCCGGTTCTCCGGCGAAGGGTTGGTTGCGGTGACGCTCGCGATCATCCTGCGTCCGTTTGCGGGGTCGCGAAGGTCGAGGAGTTGCCGCCGCACCTCCTGCTCCACCCGCTTGTCCCGGACGTAGAGACCATTCAGCCCGAGCGCGTACGCTTTGGTTCGCAGGCCTTGCGAAACCAGCCAAGTATTCAGATTGACGGCCCGGTCGAACGCCGCGAACCCATGGTCCGACATCACCATCACGTCGGCGCCGGGCTCGCGGCGCACGACTTCACCGATGGACGCATCCACGGCGCGATATACATTCAGTAACTCTGCATCGTGCTTGCCCCACAGCACATGGGAATTCTGATCGACCGCCGAGAAATAGAAGAACAGCAGCCCGCCCGTAAATCGCCGCAGCAAATCATTCAGAAGGTGCCGCTCATCGTCGAGGACGAGACGGCTCTGGGTCAGGAACTGGGGCAAATCGAATACGCCCTGGCGGAGCGCCGCGGTGTCTTCCGGAATGCCCAGCGTGGACCACCTTCCCATGCTCGCAGCCACCTCGCGCGCATAAGAGCCAGGAGCGGAAATCGGCAGCGCTGTTTCCTCCGGATCGACGTTGACCGGCGACACGTACACTTCGAATCGTGGGTGTAATTGCTTCGCAAAGACGCGAAACATGCCTCTGGCCGAGGCGATGTGGGGTAACAGCGGAAAATCGGCAGGCAGCCACCCGGACCATTCCCCCTCACGCACGATCGCCGTGGAGTCGCCGACTTCGAAGCGGGCATAGGGCCGTTCCGGGTCAACGTCCACGCCCAGTTGCACGGATGCCCAGGCGTGATCCCGTCGTAAAGGATTGGGCGGACCTGTCACACTCAGCTTCGCACGACCCCCGTTGAGTTCGACGTTTCGAATCAGACCTCCCGGTACTTCCCGGGAAGTCTCGGCGGGATCGTCCGTGTAGTAACTGAAGGTACCCTCTGTGCCTCGCAGGTCCGGGGTTCCCATTCCGGCGAGTTCCGAGCCTGCCTCGGACGGCGGATAGTTCGCCGGAATGCGCACGATTGTCACCGGGACGCCCCGGTCCGACAGGTATTCCCAAAAGGGCCGCCCTTTACGCAATGAGACCACCCGCGAGCGCGAAAGCGGTAATCCCCACGGCCCTAAGGGCAATGTGAAACGCGGTCCGATAATCTTGTCGGTTGAGAGATACGGCTCCAGCGTCACGGGATCGCGATGCACGAAATCGAAGATGCCATGTTCCCCCGGATCGAGCCCCGTAATAAACGTCGACCATGCTACAGGACTCTGGGGAGGATCCGTTGTTTCGAGGTGTGAGTAACTGCCTCGTTCCCGCAGTCGCGCCAGGTTCGGCAGGTCCGCCCAGTGCCGCTCGACAAACCCCGGGTCCATGCCGTCGACTCCAATGACAATGACTCTCTTGTGCTGGTCCCTGCCGCACGCCGCTAGCACGGCCAGTGCGAGCAACAGGCTACAGTCACGCCCCCGCATGGACCGGCCTGCCCTCCATCCACGCGGGCGCTTCGACCCCGAAAAGGCTGAGTGCCGTAGGGGCCAGATCCTCGATGCCGGGGTCCGTAGCCGTAATCTTGAGATTCGAGAAAAGAACTCCCGGCACGAGCGGCGGATCGACGCAATGATCTCCGCGCCAGGCCTTCCGGTTTTCCTCGAATATCGTGGAAGTGACTTTTCCCGTGGCTGCATCCCAGGATGCACGATAGCCCACGGCGTAACCGACGATCAGATCCGGCGCGGCATCGAGGTACGGGCCTCGATAGATACCCGACGCCCGGTACACCGATTGGATCGCGGTTTCACCCGTCTCCTCATCGGCCAATCCCGCGAGTCTGCGGGTTAACTCGTCTTTCAGTGCCACCGCCTCCTCCTCCGTCACGATGCCCTGTGCTTCACGCCCGCGCAAGTTCAGATAGACGCCGCCAAGCCCGAATGCATAGGCGCGCGTCTTTGTCCAGTTGATCCCTTCCAGATATTCGCCCGATGAGGTAAGTCCCGCATCGAGGGCCAGGTACCCCTCCCGGAGCAGCCAGGAGTTCAGATTGACACCTCGCCGGAACGCGCAAAAACCGTGATCGGAGAGCACGAATATGGCCGTGTCTGCATCTACATACGCCAGCGCTTTTCCCACGATTCGATCCGCATCGCAGTACAGCGGCTCGATCACGTCCGGCCGCCCATGGAACATGTGCTGCACTCGATCGGTGGTATCGAAGACACAGGCAACCACGCCGCGGCGGGTTCGTTCGAGCGCGCTGAAAAACATGGCCTCCCGCTCCTTCCGGATGAGCTCCGCCTGGCGTAGAAACGCGTCCTCTCCGATCGCTCCTTCGTTGAGCGCCCAGGTATCTTCTGCGAGGCCCAGCGTCGAGTAAGTGCCGAGTAACTTCGCCAGATAGATGGCGTAGAACGGCGGATGGCTGATGGGCAAGGCAGGATGTTCCGGGTCGATCTGCAAGGGTGTCGCATACAGGTCGATCTCTGGCTCGCGCCGGGTCAGCAGAAAGCGCACGATGCCGTACGCGCGTCCGAACTTGAGGCGGATCCAGGGCGTGTATTCTCCTATGGTCAGTGGATACGATGCGCCCTGGATCTCGATGCGGGCATTGCGAAGCCGGAACGGCGCACGAGTTCCTTCGGGCCCCGCGAGCGCACCCTCGGCAGCAGTGAAGCGCGAGTAAGTTCCCTGCGTGCCAAGCAAATCGGGGGTGCACATGGCGGAAAGCTCGCGTCCATTGAAGACCTCCGGAGGAAATGTTACCGGCACTCGCAGAATCGTACTCTTGACCGCATGACGCCCGAGTATCTTCCAGAACGGTTCGCTCTTGCGTCGCATTTCCACCGCCGCCCGAACGAGGGGAAAGCTCCATTTGCCGATCCGCAGGACTCGTCTGGCAGGCCACACCTTTGCCGATGACAGCTCCGGCGCGTAAGTTCGCAGATCGCGGCTGAGAAAGTCGAAAATGTTATGTTTCGCCGGATTGACGCCCGTGGCGAAAGTGGACCATGCAACCGGCGACAGGGCGGGAAAGGTAGTCCGAAGACGGCGGTAACTTCCGCGGTCTCGTAGTCGCGCAAGGTTGGGTAGTTTGCCCTCGGCCATCAGCGTTTCGGTGATGGCCGGATCGAGCCCGTCGAATCCCAGGAAGATCGCCTTCCTGACCTGGGTTCGCCTCGGCCTCGCCAGCAGCGACCAGACCATGCGAAAGGGCCAGACGATCGCCGATACGATGCCCGCCAGGACCGCCAATACCAACGAGAGAAAGGACCCGAAGAACGCGAATCCGGCGCCCGGGCCGATATACGCGGGCAGTCCCCAGTGAGTCATCGCAGACGTCCTTCGACGAAGGGGACTTCGAGAACCTTCTCGTGCTTAATCGGGCCGTGGCCGAAATATCCGTCTTCGCCGAACAACTCCCCGTGGTCGGAGGTGATCGTTACATAAGTGTTCTTCGGCACCAGTTCGAATAGCTCCTCGACGACGCGATCCAGATATCGCACGGCTTCGATTTGACGTGCACGCAGAGCCGCAAGTTTCGGCGCGTTGAAGGTGCCGCGCAGCGCCCGAGGGAGTTTTCCGCCTACGATGAGCTCGTCGAGATGCTGGAAGACGCCGTGCACGCCGCTGATCCTCGGCCATTCGTCTGGTGGCTCTCCGGGCAGCGCATAGGGGTAATGAGTCTCGCCCGTATTGAGCAGCCAGAACGTGGGGGCTTCCTCGGAGAACGTCAGCTTTCGCAGCATGGAGCGCATGTCATTGTGGTGGTCCATGAGTTCCCACGAGTCGAACCCGGTATTGAGGACGGTGGCGGGATTCAGAACGGGCAACGAGACCAGGGCGCGCGTGCGGTAGCCGATTTTGCGCAGGAGCACGGGCAGGTACAACCGGGGCAGGAAGGATTTGAACTCCAGGTTCTCCAGCCCGAGGCGCTGGTTGAATTTCAGGAATTCGCGCTGGTAGTATTGCGCCGCGAGGATGTTTCGGGGGCTGGAATGCGGCATGAGGCCCATGAGCAGGTTGTAGTGCGATGGAGCTGTCCACGAGGCGTAGGACCAGCGCTTTTCGAGGCGTCCCAGTTTTCGCATGGTCTTTGGCCGCGCTGCTGTGAACGAATCGTAGCGGCAACTGTCAAATACGATCAGGACGTAGTTGCTCGGCTGGTTTGTGATGGAAGCTACGGGCATTGGCTGGCGATTGCTTCAACGCGCGTGATTCGGGGCGCGCACGACGCTCATGCCGAGGGTTATCACGATCTCCATCTTTGGCCCCGATTGCCCATCAGTATACACCCAGTCGCTCTGGGCCGATCACTCAGCGGCGCCCTCCAACGTCCACCGGAACTTGTGCCGCTCGCACTTGCACGTGGCGGAGGAAGAGGGATTCGAACCCCCGAGGGCCTTCCGACCCTAACGGTTTTCAAGACCGCCGCCTTCGACCGCTCGGCCATTCCTCCACTCCCAAACTATCCCCTTTTCCAATCCTGTGCAATTCCTATTGACGGATGGCGAAGAAAAGGAGAAACTAGAGCTATGGAGCTGGTCGGCATCGCCAAGCTGGCCGCTTCGGGCGGACTGCTCGCCGCCAAACGCACCGTCGAGTACTTCGAGCTTCCCACGCGCCACCTGCTGAACCGCACTTCGGAGCGCATGCCGTTCCAGTGGACCATCAATCCGTACCGCGGCTGCGAATTCGGCTGCGTCTACTGCTACGCGCGCTATACGCACGAATTCCTCGAGCTCGACGCAGTGCACGCGTTCGAGCGGAAGATCTTTGCCAAGCGGTTCCTCGCCGCCGGACTGGCCGGCGAGCTGCGGAAGATCGGCCGCAAAGACTGGATCGCCATCGGAACCGCCACCGATCCCTATCAGCCAGCCGAGAGGCGCTTCGAGGTGACGCGGGAAATCCTGAAGGTCTTCGCGGCGGGCCGCGGGCGCAGGCTGAGCGTCACCACCAAGTCGGATCTCGTGCTGCGCGACGTGGAGCTTCTTCGGGAAATCGCCCGCGCCAACATCCTCCACGTGAACTTCACCCTCACCACGATGGACGAGAGTCTGGCGCGGCTGCTCGAACCGCGCGCCACGCGGCCCGAACGGCGGATCGCGTCCGCGCGCGGCCTGGCGGAGGCCGGCATCCAGGTGGGCGTCTTTTCGAACCCGATCCTGCCGCTGCTCACCGATAGCGAGGAGAGCCTCGACGCCGTGGCCGGTGCGGCTGCGGAGGCCGGCGCTACGTTTCTGGGCAGCGGGCTGCTGTTCCTGAAGCCGTGCGCGAGCAGGTTTTCCTGCCGTTCCTCGAGCGCCACTTCCCCCGCCTGGCGCCCGAATACGAAAGGCTCTACCGGACCGGCGCGTTCCTCCGCGGCGCGTACGCCGAACGGCTCCGCGAGCGGCTGCAGCGCGTCCGCGCCCGCCACGGGCTCCGCGATGCGCCCCTCGAGTACACACCGGAGTTGTGGGAACCCGAGCCGGAGCAGGGCAGCTTGTTCGAGGCGGCGGGCGCCGTGCGATCATCTTAACGTGCCGGAACTTCCCGAGGTCGAAACCGTGGTGCGCACGGTAGCCCCGCATCTAGTCGGCCGCCAGATCAGCCGGGCGCGCTTCTATTCGCGGCTGGTGCTGCGTAGCGACGCAGCCAGAACCGCCGCGCGGTTGCGGGGCCAGCGCATCGAGACCGTCCGCCGCCACGGCAAGTTCATCCTGATGGAGCTCAGCGGCGGCCTGACGCTGGCCATTCACCTGGGGATGACGGGCGGCCTGCTGTGGAACGCCGAGCCGGGACCGCACGCGCGGGCCGTTTTCGATCTGGACCGAGGAAGGCTGGTGTACGACGATCCGCGGCAGTTCGGCCGCATCGAGCTGGGCAACTCGCTGCCGGAACGCGCGGCGCGGCTCGGCCCGGACGCGCTGGCCGTCGGCGCGGAGGAGTTCGCCGCACGGTTGACTGCGCGTCGCGGCCGCATCAAGCCGCTCCTGTTGAACCAGGTTTTCCTGCGCGGCCTGGGGAACATCTACGCCGACGAATCGCTGTTCGGGGCGCGCATTCATCCGCTGGCGTCCGTGGCGCGGCTCTCGCCCGCGCGCGTCGGCCGGCTCTACGCCGCGATTCAGGAAGTGCTGCGCGCGGCGGTCGAAGCGGGCGGCTCTTCGGTTTCCGATTACGTCGATGCCGACGGGCGCGCCGGGAACTTTCAAGTGCAGCACCAGGTCTACGGCAGAGAAGGCGCGCCCTGCCCGCGCTGCGGCACGCCGATCCGTCGCATCGTGGTGGGCCAGCGCGGCACGCACTACTGCCCCCAGTGCCAGCGGGCATGAGCTTCTGTGGCGCACGCGCCCCGTGTCTGCCTTGACACGCGCCGTGTGCGCGCATACACGCCGTGACTGGGGCGGAAGGGCCGATTGCCGGGGCTTCCAGTGCTGGCAGCCGGAATGCTGTCATCCAGGGCGATGTCGTCGCCCAGTCCGTCTGGCCCATTCTTCCGGCAGTTGGAATATATTTGTACGAGCATGGCTGGCCCGCCGGGATCTCTGAGGACGCGCAGGCTTTGGCTTGCCGCAGCCGCCGTTGTTGCCATTGCCTTGCTTGCGGTCGGGCTCGCGCTCGTTCGCGCGGCGCACGGATTCGCGAGGGCGGAGAACGAAGCCGCTCGCGGCGGTGACATTCCTTTCCACACCGCGCGCCTGGACCGCCACGCCACGCCTTTCGAGCCGATTTCCGCGCCCGCCGTGTTTCGGGATGCCGTCTTCTTCGACGGCAACCTCTATCTATGCGGCCCGGCTGGCTTGATTGCATACGACGCCGCGGGAACGGTTCGCGCGCGATACATGGCCGGAGCCGATCTCCCGGCTGCCCCCGTGGCCGTCTCGACCGGGATTGCCGCCGATGCCGGCGAGCCCGAGCTATTCATCGCCACGGCCGGCGAAGGCCTGGTGGCGTTCAATGGCCGCGGCTTTCGCCAGATCCGTGCGGACGCAGCCGCCTGGCGCAACCTCACCGCATTGCTGCCGCTCTCCACCGGCCGCATCCTCCTCGGAACCGCGAAAGACGGCGTGGCGGTTTACGACGGCAAGCGGATGGCGGCGTTTCACCCGGCGCTTTCGGGCCTCGAGATCAGCGCGCTTGCCGGCGACGAGGCAAGCGTGTGGGCGGGCACCGTGAACGACGGCCTGCTGCACTGGCACGCGGGCCAGGTGGACCGCTTCGGCGAGGCCGAGGGACTGCCGGATGCCCGCGTGCTCTCGATCGCGCTCGCGGGCGATGCGGCTTACGCCGGGACACCGCTGGGCGTCGCCGAGTTCGTGGGAGGCCGCTTCGCACGTGTCCTGGCCGAAGGAGTCTTCGCACAATCGCTGCTGGTACGCGGGGACGCGCTGGAGATCGGAACCCTGGAGGAAGGCGTGGTCGAGGTTCCGCTCGTTCCCGGCCGGCCCCGCCCCGGCCAGCACGCGGGCGAGCCGCTGGCGGCGAAGGTCGAGCGGCTGCTGGTCTTGGACGATACGCTTTACGCACTGGCGTCGGATGGCCTCTATCGGGCCGCCAGGCACGGCGGCGGCTTCGAGCGCGTGCTCGACCCCGGCGCGGCCGTGCTCGCGGACCGCAACGTCTCCGCGTTGGCCTTCGATTCGGCGGGCCGGCTCTGGGTCGGCTACTTCGACCGCGGCCTGGACATTCTCGATCCCGGTCTCGACCGCGCCTCGTATCGCGAAGACAGCCACGTCTTCTGCATCAACCGCATCGTGCATGACTCCGCGCGCGGCATCACCGCGGCCGCCACCGCCAACGGCCTGGTCCTGTTCGACGCCACGGGCCGCGAGCGCCAGGTGCTGGGCCGCGACCAGGGACTGATCGCCAACCAGGTCACCGACATTCTGGTGCGTCCCGGCGGCATGACGGTGGCGACGCCTGCCGGGATCACGCTGCTGGATGGCGCCGGCGCGCGCAGCCTGTACGCGTTTCACGGCCTGGTGAATAACCACGCCTACGCCCTCGCGGCGGCCGGGGACCGCCTCCTGGTGGGCACGCTGGGCGGGCTTTCGGTGCTGGAGGGCGATACCGTGCGCGCCAACTACACCACCGCCAACTCGGGCCTCCGCCACAACTGGATCACCGCCATCGCGCCCGCGGGCGGAGAGTGGTTCGTGGGGACCTACGGCGCGGGCGTGGTGCGCTTCGATTCTTCCGGCCGCTGGACCGCGTTCGCCGACTTGGAGCCGCATTTCGAGGTGAATCCGAACTCGATGCTGGCCACGGACCGCGCCGTGTACGCGGGCTCGCTCAGCGGCGGCCTCTACATCTTCGACCGCGCTCGCGGGCGCTGGCGCAACGTGAGGGACGGCCTGCCGTCGCTCAACGTTACCGCGCTCGCGGCGCACGACGGCTACATTTATGCGGGCACCGACAACGGGCTGGTCCGCTTCCGGGAAGACATGCCATGAAACGTTTCCTGCTCCTGCTTCTTCCGGCGCTGCTTTGCGGCGACGGCGGCGTCATTATTCCCTCGAACCGGCAGCAACCGGATCCGTCGGTGCTTTCCCTCGAAGAGATGTGGATCGTGGCGCGCATCGACGACGGCGACGCGCGCGTGGCCATCCGCCAGGTCTTCGCCAGCCATTCCAACGGCGTGCTCGAAGGCGAATACCTGTTTGCGCTGCCGGCGCGCGCGGCGGTCTCCGATTTCGCCGTCTGGGACGACGTGACGCGCATTCCGGGCGTGGTCCTCGAGCGCCGCCGCGCGGAAGAGATTTACGAGCAGGCGCGCGCGCAAGCCATCGATCCCGGCCTGCTCCAGCAAGGGGAGCGCGGCGCGGAGGAGGCGGCGCGGTCGGCGCTCTTCAGCGCGCGCATCGTGCCGATCCCGGCTTACGGAACCAAGCGCGTTGAGATGGAGTACCACGAAAGCATTCCGGTGGAGGACCTGCGCTCGATATTCGCCATTCCGGCCCCGACTGCTTACCAGGCGCAGCAGGCGGGGCTGCTTCACATCGACCTCGAACTACGCTCCTCTTACCCGCTTTCGAGCTTCGAGACCGTGGGCAAGCTGTTCCCGCTGCACATCGAGCGGCAGACGCCGAACTTCGTGAAGGCGTCGTTCGAGGGGCGGAAGATGGCGATCGCAGAGGATTTCGCCGTGCGCTACGCCATCGACCCGGCCCGCGGCGAGCGGCTCGATGTCATCGCGCACCGCGACGCCGGGGAGCCCGGGTTCTTCGAGGCTTCGGCGCTGCTGGCGCAGGGCGCCGGCGCGAAGGCCGAAGGCCCCCCGCGCAGCATTTCGATCCTCTTCGATAATTCGCTCTCCATGCAGTGGGAGAAGCTGGAGCGCAGTTTCCAGGCGCTGGAGACGCTGCTGCGGGCGCTACGGCCGCAGGATCGGTTCAACCTGATCCTGTTCAACTCCGAGGTGCAGGCCTTCGCGCCTACGCCGGTGCCCGCGGACGCGGCAGCCGTGGAAAAGGCGCTGGCGTTCGTGAAAGCGAGCCGGCTGCGCGGCGGCACGGACCTCGAGCGCGCGCTCAGCGCTGGGCTGGCTCAGCCGGTGGCGGCGGGCTTCGAGCCGTACCTGGTTCTGCTCTCGGATGGAGACGCTACGCGCGGGCGGATCGCCAATAGCAAGCTGGCCGAGTCCTACGCGGCCCAGTGGAAAGCTGTGCCCCGGCGCCCGCGGACGTTCCTCTTCGCGGTTGGCGACGACGCCAACATGCCGCTATTCAAAATGCTGGCTCGCGAGGAGGGCGTTCTCGAATCGGTGCGCTCCACCGAGCCGGTCGAGTTCAAGCTGAACGCGTTTGTGGCGAAGCTCGGCCGCAAGCCGGTGGAAGGGTTGGCGCTGGCAGCCGAGCCCGCAGCCAACTTCGATCTTGTGTACCCGCTTGAGAGCACCGTATTCGCGGGCTCCATCGAGCGCTGGGTCGGACAGTACGCGAAGCCGGGCCCGGCGGCCTTCAGCGCGCGCGGCGTCCGCGATGGCAAGGCCTTCGAGATGCATGTCAAGGCCTCACTGCTGGCCGAGAGCGCCGAACATCCGCAACTGCCGCGCACCTGGGCCCGCGCCCGCGTGGACGCGCTGCTCGACAAGATCGCGTGCGATGGCGAGGACCGCGCCACCATCGACGAGATCATCCGCCTGGCGCGCAAGTACAAGTTTGTGACGCCGTACACGTCGTTTCTGGCGGCGCCCCGCGCGCTGCTGCGGCCGCGGCTGATCCGGCCCGGCGACCCGGTGCTCCGCGTCAAGACCGATCCCTCGATCGCCTCCGTGGTGGCGCTTTTCCCGTTTGGCCTGGTCAAGCCGCTGCGCTACCTGCCCGAAGAGGACACCTGGCAGACGCGCTTCCTGGCGCCGGTGGACATGAACGACGGCACGTACTCCGTGCGGCTGATCCTGCGCGACCGCGCCGGGCACGTCTACCGCGAATCGAAGACCTTCGTGATCGCGAGCAAGCCGCCGCTCGTGCGGGTGCACCTCGACAAGCGCCGCTTCGGCCGCGGCGAGATGGTGCGGCTGAGAGTCAGCGCCTCGAATACAACGCGGACCGTGGTGGCGCGCATGTTCGGCGTCGGCCCGGTCAGCCTGCACTGGAGCCCCGAGCAGCAGGCCAATACCGGCGAGTTCGCCGTGCCGGCGCAGCTTGCGCCGGGGAGCTACGTGCTCACGGTGACGGCCGAGGATTTTGCCCATAACATCGGAAGCCAGGAGGTGCCGCTTGAAATCCTCCCGTAACTCTCTCGTCGCGGTTGCTGTGCTGGCGCTGGCCGGCCTCGCGGCCCGCGCGGACCTGCCCCGCTGGTTCCAGAACATTCCGGCGGTGAAACGATTCGAGGGCGTCTGCACCACCACGGTCGCCATGCCCGGCGGCCCGGTGACGGTGCGGCGCGATCCCGCGCAGATGCGGGCCTCGCTCACCCAACTGATCGCGGCCGCGCCGAACGACGCGGAGCTGTATGCGCTCCGCGCGCGCGCCGCCGAGGAACAGCTCGACGCCGCTGCCGCCGAGGCCGATTGGATCGAGCAGGCGAAGCTTGCGGCCGATCCCGGCGCAGGCCAACTGGCCCTGGCCGATTTCTATCACCGGCGGCTGCGGCCGGCCGATGAGGTCCGCGCGCTCGAGGCCGCGGCCGAGGCGCCCAATCCGCCCGCGGAGAAGTACATGCCGGCCACCGGCCAGCGCGCCTGGCGCACGCTCCAGCGGCTGATCGCGCTCGTGGATGCGCAGGCTCTTCCGGTCGAAACCGGAGAGGAAGTGTACCGGCTATGGATCAAGCGCTACTCCCAGAGGCGCGCGGTCTATCGCCAGTTCTTCGGCTACCTTCTCGACAAGAAGCAGCTCCCGGCCGCAGATGCGCTCATCGCCGAATACGCCAAAGCGTTTCCGACCGACACCGTCTTCCCGACCAGCGCACGCGCCGCGCTTGCGGAGAGCCGCGGAACGCCGGAGCAGGCCCTCGCCGTTTACGACCAGGCGTTCCAACCGCTGGGGCCGCCCGAACTGGTGAAGGACTACTTCGACCTGCTCGCGAAGACTCACAACCTGCGAACGTTCCTGGGCAAGGCGCGCACGGCCGTCAGCGCGAATCCCACGGACCTCAATGCCGCCGCGCGCATCTTCTATTACTACCAGCAGCGGGGGAACCTGCCCGAGGCCAAGCGCGCGCTGGTCGAGTTCCGCCAGAGGAAGGACGCGCGGCAATCCGCCTGGAGCGCGGCGGAGCTGTGGGCGCTCGGCCGCCTGATGGAAGCGGTCCACGATTACGACGAGGCCGCGCGGGATTACCACGCCGTCTACGCGCTCGCCGCCGCGACGCCGCAGGACCGCGAACGCGCGCTCGCGGCGCTGGCCCAGCTTCTCTTCACGGCGCCGGAACAGCCCATCCGTTTTGGCGCGGGCGACCTTTCGTTCTACAAAGACATCGCCACCATGGACCCGCACCCCGGGTTCTTGAACGGCATCCTCTCGCTCCTGCTTAACTCGACGATGCCGGAATACAAGTACAGCGAGGAAGAGCGGAAGGCGGTGGCGTACTTCCACCGGGCGCGTGCGGCGGAGTTGCTGGCGCTGTTCGATTCCAAATTCCCCAAGTCGAACCGGCGACCGGTGCTCTGGTCGAAACTCATCGAAACCTATGCCACCTATGGCGCCAGCGACGGCGTGATCCGCGCGGGCAAGCAGTTCCTGGCGGCGTTTCCAAAGACGCCGTTGCGAACCGAGGTTGCGCTACGCATGGCCGACGCCTACGCGCGCACCGAGGATGAGCGGAGCGAGTTCGCCACCTACGATGCGCTTCTCAAAGAGCTGGCGGAGCGTGCCGGCGGCGTCCCGCTGGGAGAGAACGCAACGGGAATCGTGGACGAAGCCCCGCCCGAAGAGAGCGCCGGCGCGGACGAGGACGACCAGGCTGCGCCGGCCAGCAACGCGCGGAGCCGCGCGACGGCTCGGGAAGCGCGGCGCAACCCGGCGCGCTCCGCGGACTACGCCCGCGTGCTCGACCGATACATATCCCGGCTGGTCTCGATGCACCGGCCGCTCGACGCCCTGGCGCTGCTGCGCCGCGAGCTGGACCGCAATCCCAACGATCCCGGCCTCTACTCGCGCCTGGCAGCGTTCATGGAGCAGAACAAGCTCGACGCCGGAATCGAGCAGGTCTACCGCCGCGCGATTCAGCAGTTTTCGAGCGTGGCCTGGTACGACAAACTGGCGCGCTGGTACCTCCGCGGGCGAAAGACGGCCAGCCTCGAACAGCTCACCAGACAAGTGGTGGACATCTTCGCGGGCACCGATCTCGAGAGCTACTTCAGCCAAGCCGTGAATGGCTCGTTCACGTCTTCTTTCCAACTGGGCGTCAATCTCTACGCCCACCAGCGGTTCCCTTACGACCTGGTCTTCGTTCGCAATCTGCTCTCGGCTTACTCCAGCCGCACTGCGGCGAACCCGGTGGAGCGCGAACGGTTGCTGAGGAACTACTGGTTCTATGCGGACGATCTGAAGCGGCAGCTCTTCGAGGACCTTTCAAACACGGGCCGCCTCTACACCGAAGTCGAAGCGCTCCACGTCACGGATCCCGCCGCCATGGCGGCGACGAACCCCGCGGCCGTACAGTTCGCGGGCGAGGCGCAGGCGTGGTGGGCCCACTTCGAAGCGGCCGCGCCCGCACTGGAAGCCGTGGCCGCGCGTTTCCCCGGAAATGCCGCGCTGGTGCACCGGGCCGCGCAGCTCGACCGCTCGCTGGCGGCGTTCGATGCCAGCTACACTGAGCGGGCGGTTGCGTTCTCCGAGAAGCTCTACCAGTTCGACCAGCGCGATCGCCAGGCGCTGACTGAAGTCGGCGAGATCTATGCCGACCGGGAGGAGTTCGCCAAGGCCAAGCCCTATTGGGACCGCATCGCGCGGATCGAGCCCGGCAAGAAAGACGGCTACCTGGAAGCGGCCACCATTTTCTGGGACTATTTCCAGTTCGACGATGCGCTGCGCCTAATCGAGCAGGCGCGCCAGCAGACGGCCAACCCGGCGCTCTACGCTTACGAGGCCGGCGCCATCTATGAGAGCAAGAGCGACTATTCGCGCGCTATCGCCGAGTACTTGAAGGGCGCCGACGCGGCCGGATCGGCCCGCGCCCGGCTGCTCGCGCTCTCGAAGCGCCCCGCCCACAAGGCAACCATCGACCGCCTCACCGCCGAGCGAGTCGCCGCAGCGAACCCCGACGCGGCGGCCGTTTCCCTGCGCATCGCCGTGCTCGAAGCGCAGAACCGGGCCAGCGAGGTCGGACCGTTCCTGGCAGACCTGGCGTCGCGCACCACCTCCGTCGACTTGCTAGTCCGCATCCGGAGCGACGCCGCGTCGCGCGGTTTCGAAGCCGCCGTCCAGCGCACTCAGGAACGCGAGGTCACCATCACCACCGATCCCGTGGAACGCATGCGGGCGCGGCTCGAGCTGATGCGGCTCTATGAGAGCAAGGGCGACACCGCGGCCGCCGGGCGTGCGGTCGAGGAGCTGTATCGGGAGAATCCGGCCATCCTCGGCGTGGTGCGCGCCGCGGTCGATTTCTACTGGCGCAACAAGATGCACGTGAAAGCGGTCGAGACCCTGGTGGGCGCGGCGGGCGCCGCGAACGCTCCGCTGCGCAGAAGCTTCACGCTGGAAGCGGCGGGCAAGGCGGCCGAATCGGGCGACTTCGCGCGGGCCCGCGAACTCGCCACCACGCTGCTCGACCAGGAGCCGCTGAACGCGGAAACCATCGCTGCGATGGCCGACGTCTACGCGCGTCAGGGCGACGACCGCGGCCTGCGCGCGTTCTACGAGGAGAAGATCGGTGCGCTCAGAGGCGCTCCCTCGCGCATCGCCGAGCTGCGGCGCAGCCTGATTCCCGTGCTGACGAGGCAGAAGGACTACGCGGCGGCGATGGACCAGTACATCGAGATCCTCAAGAGCTATCCGGAGGACGACGAACTGGTGCGCGAAGCGGCTCTCTATGCCGCGGCGCACGGAGGACGCGAGCGGCTGCGCGGCTACTTCGTCAAGGCGTCCGCGGATTCGCCGCGCGATTTCCGCTGGCCCATGGTGCTGGCGCGGATCGAGACGTTCTTCGAGGATCTGCCCGCGGCCATCGCCGCGTACTCGCACGCCATCGCCATCCGGCCCGATCGCGTGGACCTGCGCATCGCGCGCGCGTCCCTCGAAGAGCGCCTGATGCGTTTCGACGAGGCGCTGGCGAGTTACACCAAGCTCTACGATCTCACCTATCACGATCCGCACTGGATGGAGAAGGCGGCCGAGATCCACGCCCGCCAGGGCCGGTGCGCCGAGGCGGTCGCCGCGCTCCGCAGAGGATTCATCGAGGGCCGGCCGGAGCGCGCGCAGCAGTTCTTCGACATCGCGCGCATCCTCGACGGCTGGGACCTGGTGGCGGAGGCGCGGCCGTTCGCCGAGCGCGGCGTGGCGCTTTCCGGCAAGTACCTGTTCAGCGAGCAGGCCGCGGGCGCGGCAATCTACGCCCGCGTGATGACGCGCCTGCGCGCCTGCGAGGCGGCCATCGAGAACCTGCGCGCGGCCGGATCGCCCGACGATCCCGGCTTCGCACAGGCGCTCAGCTCGATGGGCGAAACCGTCGCGCGCTACTTTACGCCCGAGGAGAAGACGGCCCTGGAGGCGGCTCTCGAAAAGGAGAAGGCTGCGGTCCCGGTCGAGAAGCTGTTGCCCCTGGTCCAGAGGGCCGGGCTTACGCATCTCGAAGCGAAGTGGCGCTTCGAGCTGATGATGGCCAACCGGGAGAGCCAGGCCCGGTTGATCGAGATCCAGCGCCAGCGCATGCAGTACGACGAACTGGGTGTCGAGCTTGAAGCTCGCTGGCAAGCGGTTGGCCAGCGGAACCACCGGGACACACTGCTCGACGAGGCCGCCGAAGCCTACCGCGCCGGCGGCAACGTGGGCGCAGAGTTGCGGGTGCTGGCGCTGCGTCAAGAGCGGTTGGGCCTGAGCGGTGAGTTGCTGCAGCGGTATCTCGATCTGCTCGCGGTCCATATGCCCGATCGCCTGGTTGTGGAAGCCGGGCAGGGCAAAGCACCGTACCCCGCCCTCAACACCGCGGCTGCAAGCGGCAACCCGAAGCTGGCGCTCGAGGCCATTCGTGCGCGCACGATGCCGCGCGTTTGGACCAGGGCGTACACCGGCCTGGCCGGTGTCTATTACGCCGACACCTCACCTGAGGTGCGGACCGCGTTTGCCGAGGCCATCGGCGACGTGCCCATCGGCGAGCGGCTCGGCCGGCGCGTGGACCGCGATCAGCAACTGGCGGGCAGCGAATGGTTCTACTACGGCACGGTCTACGGCGAGTACACGGCGCTGGCGGCCAGCGGCGATCCCGAAGATTTCCTGCCCGGCCTGGTCGAGGGCACGCCCGCCCGCGCGGATGCCTACGCCATGCTCGCCGACCTCTACCGGGACAACCATGACACCGCCCGCGCGCTGGCCGATTACGGCCACGTGCTCGAGCTCAACGCGAAGCGCGGCGACATCTACGACAAAATGGCCACGATTCACTGGGACGCGGGCCAGCGCGAGGAGGCCATCGCCGACTGGCGGAACGCCCTCGCCGCCTTCCGCCAGATGGAGGATGATCGCCTCCCCGAGAGCTTCTGGACCGACCTGCCGGCGGCGCTCAAGCACATCGGCAGTCGCAAGCTGCTCGGCGACGTGCGCGCCCAGGCCGACAGCGCACTGCGGCTCTACCTCCGGCGCAACGGCTATTACCGCTTGGAGCCCTTGTTAGAAGGCGCGCTGGCAGCTACGGCGGGATCGGCCGAGGGCGTCGCCTGGATCGTCGATCTCAGCCGTGTAGCGCCCGATCCTCTCGGCGTGCTGCGCACGGCGCTCGATTCGAAGCTTTTCGACAACACCCAGCAGGAGGTTCTCTACAAGCGGGTTCTCGAGGACGCCTCCGCCCACGCGGCTCAGCCGGGTCCGGAGCACGACGAAACGGAGCGGACTCTTCGCGAGTGGCAACTGCGCTGGATCGGCTTCCTGCTCGACACGAAGCAAACTGCGCGGGCCCAGGCGGCGCTTGAGGCGTGGCAGGGAGACCGCTCTGCCGTCACGGCGCTTGAAATCCGGGCGGCTGCCCAAGCGGAAAGGCTGGCAGCGCTTCTCGATCGTTACAGCCGCACGCCGGAGGACACGCCCCCGCTCGATACTCTGCGCCAGAGCGCGGTGGCGCTCTCGACCGCCGGCGACGCAGCCGGCGCGCGCCGCCTGCTCGAATTCGTCTACACACACGAGCTCGATGCGCACAACTTCACCGCCGCGAATTTCCTCGGCCTGGCCGAAGTCCGCGTCGAGCAGGGCGACCTGGCGGCCGCGATCGCGCTGCTGCGGCGCGTGACGCTGGTCGCGGACGAACCATTTCAGGACCTGGTGCCGGCGGCGGACCTTCTTATAAAGGCCGGCCACCAGAAAGAGGCCCGCGAGTTCCTCGCAGCGCGAGTGAAGGCCGTGCCGTGGGACCTGGAAAGCCGTGTCAAGCTCGGCGACGCGTCCCCGGGCCGCTCTCCGGAGGCGCCGTACGAGGTGCGCCTGAAGGCGGCGGAGCTGGCGCCGGGCTCCGGCTTCGGCAGCGGCGAGCTGGACCTGCTGGCCGGCGGCGCGAGTCCCTCGCCTGCCGCGGCCGAAAAGCCGTACTTCTATTTCGCGCGGCTCAAGGCGGCGGAGGCGGCTGCAAAGCCGCAGGATCGTGTGGCGTCGCTCATGGGCGCCATCGCGATCGATCCCGCCCCGCTCGCGCCCCGGGTGCGGCTGGTGAGCGCGGCGATCGAGAGCGGAAATCCGCAGATCGCGCTCGCGGCCGTCGAATCCCAGATCCGAAACTTCTCGTACTACCTGAACAACGACTCCGCGACCGAAGTCGAGTTGCCGTGGCTGGTGCGCGAGTTCCTGAGCGAAGACACGGATGCCGCCGAACGCGCCGCGGTTGCGCGCGCCCTCGGGAAGGCCTCGGCGGAACTCGGCGTCCTGCCGCGGGCCGTGCTTTTCTACAAACTCTCAGTGGCCATCGAACCTTCTGCCGAGACGCGCGCCGCGCTCGACCAGGCGCGAGCGGAGCAGGCACGGCAGGTTGAGAATACCCGCCGGCGCCCTGTGATTGCGAAAGAGCTCGGACAAGCGCAACTCGTCGAGCCGCGCCTGTCCGAAGGAGGCTCATCGAAATGAAAAAACGCATCCTCCTCTCGTCAACTGTGGTGGCCCTGGCGCTGTGGGCGTTGGTGGAGGCGCCCGCGCCGGGCCCCGGTCTCGCCGCCTACCTGCCCCAAGGCGCGCTGTTGGTGCTCGAAGCCCGCGACTTCGGCGCGCTCCTCAAGGATTGGAACGCCTCGCGCGAAAAGCCGGCCTGGCTCGAAAGCGCCAACTACGCGGTATTCTCGCGCTCGCGCCTTTTCATCCGTCTCGCGGACGCGCAGACCGAGTTCACCGCGGCGGCCGGCCTGCCGCCGGACATGGATCTGCTGGCCTCCGTCGCCGGCGCGGACTCGGCCCTCGCGCTCTACGACATCGGCAACCTGCAATTCCTCTACATCTCGAAGCTGCCCTCGGCGCGCGCGATCGAGACGGCGCTGTGGCGTACGCGCTCTTCCTACGAGACGCGCAACGCCGCCGGCCTCGACTATTTCATCAAGACCGATCCTGCGTCCCACCGTGTGGCGGCATTCGCGGCGGCCAAGGACTATCTGCTGCTGGCGACGCGCGAGGACCTGATGGCGGGCGCGCTCACGCTGCTCGCGGGCAAGCCGGGCGCAACGGCCGCGAGCGAGCGCTGGTACGCCGAAACCGTGCGGCGCGCCGGCGCGGAGGCCGATCTGCGGCTGGTGATGAACCTGCCGCTGCTGGCGAAGAGCCCGCACTTCCGCTCGTATTGGATACAGCGCAACGTTTCGGAGGTGCGGCAATTCGACGCCGGGATCGCCGATCTGCGCCGCACCGAGGACCAGATCCACGAAGACCGCGTTTTCCTTCGCTTCGACGCGCCGGCCGGCACTCCCCCGGACGCCGCCGCCTGCGCGGGTGCGTTGCGCCTGGTTCCGGATGACGCCGGCTTCTCGCAAGTCTGGATGAAGCCCGCTCCGGCGGCGGCCCTGGATCTGCTGTACAAGAAGATTCTCGCGCCGGGGCCGGAAGCGGCTCCGCCATCGCTCGCCGCGCCGCCGGCGGCAGTGAGCGGCCCGGCCGGCAGCGAATCCGACCTCGAGACCCGCATCGACCAGCCTCCGCTCGACGATTCCGCGGGCCAAGCGATTCCCGCCGCCCTGCGCGCCCTGATCGAAACGCCGCTCGATGCCATGCTGGAGATCGCTTCCAGCCGCGCAACGCCAGGCGGCGTGCTGGTGGGGATCGATACCGCGGTGGTGCTGGTCGGGTCCTCGAACTGGGACGCGGCCGCGGTCCGCAAGGCGCTGGCGTCTGCGCCGGAGTTCGGGCCGCTGGGCCGCATCGCGGTCGAGGCGCGCGACCGCGTGCTGATTGTGGCCAATTCGGCGGCGCTCGCCGCGAAGATCGCGGGGCGCCTCGATACGCCGGCGGCCGGCCAGCCGTTCACCTACGCGGCCGCATTCCATCACACGGCCGAGCGCGGCCGGTTCCTCGCGATGACGCGCCTCATCGACTACTCCCCCGCCCAGGGCGACGACCGCGAGCCGCAGTTCTTCTCGGAGAACATCGCCAGCCTCAGCGGCGTGCTGAGCGGGGTCGAATCGTCGAACATGACCGCGCTCGACCTCGGCTCCACGGTCTCGGAAACCGTGACCTACAGGCTCGCGAAATGATCCGGGCCGCGTGGCTCGTAGTCTTCGCCCTGTGGATTCTCTGCTCCTCCGGCACGACGGGCGACGAGCGACGAGCGACGGGCGTCGTCTTCGCGGCTTCGCTCTACGATCAGGCCGTGGTCACGCTGCTCCGCGAGCGCTTCAGCCGCGCGGATGTCTCGTATATCCTGATCGAGACGGGCGGCGGCCGCATCGTGGACGCGCAGTGGCCGGATGCGGGCCGGCCCGTGCCGATGGGGTCGCTCGTCAAGCCGTTTACCGCACTCGCCTACGGCAAATCGCACGGCTATCGCTACCCGGAATTCGTGTGCCGCGGGAGCGAATCCGGCTGCTGGCTGCCCGCCGGGCACGGCAAGGTTGGGATCGTCGAGGCGATCGCCCACTCCTGCAATGCCTACTTCGACGCGCTCGCGGCCCAGGTGCGCTTCGAGGACGTCGCTGCCGAAGCCCGCCGGTTCTCGATCGCGCCGCCGCCCGAGCAGGCGCCGCCGGCCGCCTATGTGGGCCGACAGGGCTTGTGGGAGTTGCGGCCGGAGGAGATGCTGCGGGCGTTCATGGCGCTGCTCGCGGATCCGCGCGCGGACGTGGTGCGAAGCGGCATGGAGGAGTGCGCCCGCCACGGCACGGGGCGTGCGCTCGGCGAAGGTCTGGCCAAGACGGGCACCGCGCCCTGCTCCCACCAGCCGCCAGCGCCCGGCGACGGCTTCGTGATCGCCTTCGACCGCGCCGCCGCGCCGCGCTATGGCCTGCTGGTCCGGGTTCACGGCGTGCCGGGAGCCGAAGCCGCCACGGTCGCCGCCCAAATGATGCGCGTGATTCGCGAGGGGAAATGACGATGAACTCTCAACAGTCCCGGCGTTTACTGATACTCGCAGCCTTTGCGCTGGCGATCGTCTGGGCTGGCGCGGCTGCGCATCATGTCCGAGGGGTCTGGGGCTTCGCCCTGCTGGTCCCGCTGGTCGTGTTGCTTTGGCTCACCCTCCGAAGGCGCGACCCGACACTGCATACCGAGATGCTCTCTATCCTCTTTGGCGGCCTTGCGGTCGCCGGCTACCTGGAACGCGATTACCTTTCGTTCTTCGGGTGGGGGTTTATAGGCGCCTGGTTCGCGTACGACTGGGTCAGGGCTACCGATGGCGCCACGATCACGGTCGCCTGTGTCAAAGCTCCACGCTTCGCGGGCGTGGTCGAGTACCTCAAGCTGCATCTGCCCGGCGTGCGCGTGGAAGAGTGCTCGAAAGATTGGATGGAACGCCTCTCTCAAACCGAGACCGATGACGAAGGGCGATTCGCGCTCGCCGATGCGCCAGAGCCGCAGGTGCGCTATCTGAGCGTCTCGTACCCAGGGGCAAAGACGGCGTACCTCCAGGTGGGGCTCTCCCCAACAACACAACCGCTGCTCGTGCGGTTGGAATCCCGATGACCGCGTCCCTCGTCTGCTTCGCCCTAGCCGCCGCTACCTGCTCCGCGCAGACCGTCCGCCTCGGCGTCTTCGGCCTCTTCCACCCAGCCGAGTTGAGGCTGGCAGCCGACAAGGGCGGCGCACTCGAGGTCCGCGCGGGCGCGGTGAGCTTCGTGCTTCGCGACGGCGAAGCGGCGACGGTCGCGCTCCAGGACGACGGCATCGAATGCCGCTGGCGCGGCGGCGCGGCGAGGAGCCGGATGGTCGCCGCATCGCCGCAGGATGGTGGCCTGGTGCTGGCTGTCCCGCGCAAACTCGAACGGCGCTTCCGCGGCCGTCTGGAAATCACCGTGTCCAAAGGCGCGCTCCAGCCGGTCGTTGTCATGGATATCGAGGTCGCGGTTGCCTCGGTGGTCGCGGCCGAGAGCCCGCCCGGAGCGCCCATCGAGGCGCTCAAGGCCCAGGCGGTCGTGGCGCGTTCCTTTTATGCGGCCGCGCACGGCCGCCACGCGGCCTTCGATTTCTGCGACACGACGCATTGCCAGTTCCTGCGCGCTGCGCCGCGGGCGGCGGAAGCGGCGGCTCGCGCCACGGTGGCGACGGGCGGCCTGGTCCTGGCCTGGCACGGAGTCCCAGTCGCCGCCCTCTACTCGGCCCGTTGCGGCGGGAGGACCCGCACCCCGAACCGCGCCACGCCCGGCGACTATCCCTACTTCGCCGTGGCGTGCCCATACTGCGCCCGCGGCCCGCACCGCAGGGCCGCCGCGGGCCACGGAATCGGACTGTGCCAGACCGGCGCCGCCGCCATGGCCGCCGACGGCGCCGGGTTCCGCGCCATCCTCGAGCACTACTATCCCAACACCGTGCTGGCGAACACCTCGGCGCCGAACCGCGACCGTCAGGAAGCGGCGTTTTCAACAGGCGCCTCCTCAACGCCCAGGCGGTAATTCCTACCATCGGCGGGTCAAAACTACCCCATCCGAAACGGACCTTCCGGTTCAATTGACTGAGTTTTTGGTTTGGCATCCAGCGTGCGATGGATGATGCGGAAATGGTCGCCGTAGTCCGCGTCACCAGACACATCATCGCCGGCCACGGCTGCCGCAAAGCGGAGTACCGTTGCGGCGATCTCGTGCTCACCGGTCTGGCCCATGCCACCGAGTGGTGCCTGCGCGGATGGGCCGAGCCCGCCGATTCCCCCAACTCCGCCGCCCCATCACTCTCCATCCCTGCGCTGGTAGAATGCTTCCCATGCGAAGCATTGGTCTCCTCTTCCTGACGACCCTTACCGTGACCCTCGCCGGCTGCGGCGGCTCGACGCCATCGCTGCCGCCTACGCCCGTTCCCGACTCCTACCGCGTGAAGTTCGAAACTAGCCGCGGCGCCTTCGTGGTCGAAGTGACCAAGGCCTGGGCGCCCGAAGGCGCCGAGCGCTTCTACCGGCTGGTCGAAAAGCAGTTCTACGACGACCAGCGCTTCTTCCGCGTAGTGCGTAATTTTGTGGTGCAGTTCGGCATCAATGGCGATCCGGTCGTCGAGGCGCGCTGGCGCAACCTGACCATGCGCGACGACCCGGTGAAGCAGAGCAACACGCGCGGCACCATCACGTTTGCCAAAGCGGGTCCGGACACCCGCACCACCCAGGTCTTCATCAACCTGAAAGACAACACGCGGCTCGACGCCGCCGGCTTCGCCCCCTTCGGACAGGTGGTGGAAGGCATGGAGGCGACGGTCGACCACCTCTGGGACTCCTACGGCGACGCGCCGCCGCGCGGCTACGGCCCGGATCAGAACCTAGTCGAGACCATGGGCAACGCGTACCTGGACACGAAGTTCCCCCACCTCGACACCATGCGCCGCGCGCGGATCGTCACGCCCGGCCACTGACCGGAGGTGCCTCAGCCGGCCACGTCGCAGCGGATCGCGGGGTCCGAATCGAAGAGCCTACCAGAAGTGACTGGCCACAACGGTCGGCGAGGCGGGCACTCCGGAAATCACCTTGACGTGCAGAACGAGTTGCAGGTTCTTCTTCTGCCAGCCGGGGGGAGCGCCGTGCAGGGCCTCTCTTAGTAGATCCGGATTGGTGACCAACTCGCCCGCCGCATCGGTGCCGTACTGTGTGATGCCTGAAATCTCGACTAGCATGGCGTGCGTGTCGGGGTGGAAGACGCGGGTCAGCAGGGCGTAGTCTTCGGTGGTTCTCCGGTCGGGGGGGAGATTGGGCAGCATCCATTTCGTCGGAGCACCGTTATCGGTGATCACGACCGGCAGGCGGGAGGCATCGATGAAGAAGCGCATCTGGTTGCTGATTTCACGCCAGCGAGTCAGGGAATAGCCGACGAAGATGGCCGGCGCCCCGCGCAGATCCTGGAAGGTGACGGTGTTCCCGACTCGCACGCGATAGGGGCGCTCCATCCTGGTCAGCATGGCAACCAGGCGCGAAGTAGCGATCAGGTCGCCGCCGCCGACGAACTGATCCGTCAACAGCACGAAGTCCTCGGGGCGGGGCGCTACGGTCAGGTTCGGGTCCCGATTCAGGTTCCAGACCGGCACGAACGCAGCGCAGATGAGCACGGGGGACTTGTCGTTCAGGACGGGAGCCCAGAACTGGTCGAGCGTTGGATTGCCTCCGCGGCCGAACCAGGAGAAGGCGACGGCAGCGACCGCGACCAGCAGGGCCGCTGCCAGCATCCAGCGCAGCATGACGGAGCGAGTCATGGGCGCTGCCAGCGCGGGGGCTGGCACAGGATGGGCGGATGCCGGGGCAACCGCCACGGCTCCAGCGGGCGCCGGCCGGAATTCCGGCACGTAGGTTCCGAACGGCATCTCAATGCGAAGGGGGTCTTGGGCTCCCTCCGAGGAGTAGTACAGACCCAGCCTTTTGCGGACCTCTCCCGCCTTCACCCGCACGGTGGCGTCATCGCTGGGATCGTAGTCGGCCGACCGGCCGAAGACGTCGATTCCTATGGTGCGCTCTTTGAGAAGGTCGCCGTGCCCGCTGAGCGTGTTCTCTATGACGTACCTGAGGAATTCCTGGCTGCGCTTGCTGGAGCGGAACTCGTGGCTGGCGAGCACACGTTCCAGTTCCTCCCGAACCAACTCGGGCGTGACGCGCGCCGGTCTAGACTCCTCCGGCCCCTTCGCGTGGGATACCCCGGGAGTCTGTCCTTCACCCATGGAAGACGGCCTCTCCACCCGAAACCTCTCCGATCTTAGCACGCGCCCAGGTGGCCGAAAGTGAAGACCCTACGGATGTTCGGTGGGCGTAACAAACCGGAGCATAACGTTTCCGCAACCGTTGTGAACTGGACAGGCTGCCAATCCCGGGCCACCATCGCAAGGAGCGGTCAGGCGGTCTGCGTTTGGTTGGAAGCCTGACCCGGCAACGTCCATGACGAGCACCCGGAAGCCCGGCCGCAGCCACCCCGCCCGATGGGTGCCGACTCTGTACTTCGCGGAGGGCGTACCGTTCTTTGCGGTCGCGTTGATCGCCGGGATCCTCTACAAGCGCCTCGGGCTACGCAACGATGTCATCACTTTCTATACCAGTTGGCTGCTGTTGCCGTGGTCGCTCAAGCCCCTGTGGAGCCCGCTCATCGAGATGTTCAAGACCAAGAAGTTCTTCGTGGTCTTTCTGGAGCTTGCGGGCGGGCTGAGCCTGGCGGCAGTGGCCTTGTGCTTGCCGCTGCCGGGCTATTTCGGGTACACGCTGGCCTTGCTGGCCGTGGTCGCCTTCTGCTCCTCGACCCACGACATCGCTGCCGACGGCCTGTATATCGCCAGCCTTTCCCCCAAAGAGCAGGCGGCATATACGGGATGGCAGGGCGGCTTCTACAATGCCGCGCGGTTCTTTTCGCAGGGCGGGCTGATCATCCTGGCGGGATACCTAGAGATCCGCATGGGCGTGCCGCGCGCCTGGATGGCGATCTTCGCGGCCATGGGATTGATCCTCATGGCCCTCAGCATCTATCACGCGCAAGTGCTGCCCCGCGGCGGGGCCGAGCGTCGTTCACAGAACATTCGGGAGATGGCGGCCACTTTCCGAGAGGTGGTGGTCAGCTTCCTCAAGAAGCCGAACATTTACCTGTTGCTGCTCTTCATCGTCTTGTACCGAGCCGGCGAGGGCCAGGTGGTCAAGATTGGCCCGCTGTTCCTCGTGGATAAGCGGGCGGCGGGCGGCCTGGGCCTGACTACGGACCAGTTCGGGACCATCTACGGCACGTTTGGAACTCTAGCCTTCGTCGCGGGCAGCATTTTGGGAGGCTACTTCACTTCCTGGCTGGGCCTGCGGCGCGCGCTGCTGCCGCTGGTCTGTGCCATGAACTTCCCCAACCTGGCCTACGTGTACCTGAGCACGGCGCTTCCGGCGAGCCACCTGCTGATCACCGCGGCGCTGAGCGTGGAGATGTTCGGTTACGGCTTCGGCTTCGTGGGCGTGATCCTGCTCATGATGCAGGAGATCGCGCCGGGAAAGTACCAGACGGCTCACTACGCCTTCGCCAATTCATTGATGAATCTCGGCCTCATGATCCCGGGCACCGTGAGCGGGAAGATCCAGGTGGCGGTCGGCTACCGGAACTTCTTTGTATGGGTGCTGCTGTCCTCAATACCGGCCTTGTTTCTCTCCCGATTCGTCCCCATCCGGGGCGGGGGAAGCCCGGTGACCGCCGCCCCGGAGCCCGTGAAGGAGGTACCGCAATGGCGCTGACGCTTGGTGAGACCGTGGAGGCGGCCACGCCGCCCAGGGTCGCGGAAGCGAAGGCCGTGATTCTGGCTGCCGGAAAGCATACATTTGCGGCGGATGGCCGGCCGCTGGTGCTCCAACCCCTGGGAGATCGCACCATCCTCGATTGCGTGGTAGAGAATGCGCTCGGCGTGGTCGCGCCCGGCGACATCTACGTCGTAGTCGGGTACAGGCAGGAGGAAGTGCGGGCGCACCTGGGCGACAAGGTTCGCTACGTCGTGCAGGAGGAGCCCCTCGGCACGGGCCACGCGGCGTTGCAGGCGCTGCCGCTGCTGCGGGATTTCTCCGGCAGCCTGCTGATTCTCTACGGCGACACGCCGCTGTTCCGCCCGGCTTCTATCCGGGGATTGCTCAACCGGCATCGTCTGCGGAAGGCGCACCTGACGCTGCTCACCGCGGTTGTCGATCGGGCTCTTCCCTACGGACGCATCGTGCGCAATGCCGCCGGAGAGATCCTCGACATCATCGAGGACACGGAGGCGTCGCCCGCCGTGCGCGAAATCCGCGAAGTGAACGTGGGCGCATACGCCATTGATGTCGGCGCCATCTCTCCCCGCAACGAAGGGTACCGCCTCACGGACTGGGTTCGCGAGCTGATTCGATCGGGCCGGCGCGTGGAAAGCTACCAACTCTACGACCAGGACGAAGTGCAGGGCATCAACACGGCGGCGGACCTGGCACGCGCCGAGTTCATTCTCGAGAAGCGGCTGTTTCGGCCGCGGCGCCAGGAGGAACAGAATCTGGTCACGTTCGGCACCGGCGGTTGGAGGGCCATCATCGGCGAGGGCTTCACCATGCACAACGTGCGCCGGCTCAGCCAGGCGCTCGCCAACGGGATCACGCGTCGGGGCGAGGAGAAGCGCGGCGTCATCGTCGGGTTCGACCGGCGCTTCCTTTCGAAACAGGCCGCCGAGGCCGCGGCCGAGGTGTTTGCCGGCAACAATATCCCCACCATCCTGCTGAGCGAAGATGCGCCCACGCCCCTGATCACCTACGCCACGGCAAAGCGTGGATCGGCTTACGGCCTGGCCTTCACGGCCAGTCACAATCCTCCCGAGTGGAATGGGCTGAAGGTCTTTCACGGCGACGGATCGCTGCTGCTCGACGACGAGACGCGCCTGATCGAGAACGAGACCAACGCGCTGGCACCGGGCGAAGTCATCAAAGTGGAACTGGACCTGGCCCTGGAGGCCGGTATTGTCGAGCGGCGCGACTTCACGAACGAGTACGTGGATGCGGTGGAGAAGCTGATCGACCTGAACGCGATCCGCGAGGCGGGACTCAATGTGATCGTGGACCCGATGTACGGTGTGGGCCAGCTCACGCTGGGCACAGTGCTCACGGAGGCCCGCTGCCGGGTGACATTCATTAACGAGCGGCACAATCCGCTGTTCGGTGGCCGCTCGCCCGCTCCCAACCTGGAGGCGCTGCGGCTGCTGACCTCCCACATGCTGGACTACAAGTACGACCTCGGCCTCGCGATGGACGGGGACGCTGACCGCATCGCGATCGTGGACGAACGCGGCGAATACATCTCGATCAACGACGTTCTGGTGCTGCTCTATTGGTACCTGCACGAAGTGCGCGGCGAGCGGGGCGGCGTGGTGCGCAACCTGGCGACCACCCACCTGCTCGACCGGCTTGCGGTGCGGTTGGGCGAGAAATGCTACGAAGTGCCGGTAGGCTTCAAGCACATTGCTGCCGCGATGGCGGAGCACAACGCGCTTCTGGGGGGCGAATCCTCGGGCGGGCTGACCATTCGGGGGCACATCCTCGGCAAGGACGGTATCTTTGCCTCGGCCCTGGTGGTAGAAATGCTGGCGCGCACGGGCCAGAAGATTTCTCCGCTGCTCGAACGCGTGCGCACCCTCACGGGGCGGCTCTACGATTTCGACGAGAGCCTGCCCGCTACGCCGGAGATGCGGATCGTCGTTCCTCGGCGCCTGAAGGAAGCGCCCTGCGGCCACATCGGGCCCTACCCCGTCAAAGGGATCTCGCACTTGGACGGCACGAAACTGATTCTCGAGAACGATAACTGGGCGCTACTCAGGTTCTCCGGGACCGAGCCGGTTCTGCGGCTCGCCGTCGAGGCGGATTCGCCGGTGAAGGCGCAGGAACTGCTGCGCTGGCTGAGGCAGTTTGTGTCGATGTGAAGCGAGGTGCGCTGTGCGCTACGGGTACTTCGACAACGAGAACCGGGAGTACGTAATCGAGCGGCCGGATGTGCCGGTCTCCTGGACGAACTACCTGGGAGTGCGGGACCTGTGCACCGTGATCTCGCACAATGCCGGCGGCTACTCCTTCTATCGGAATGCCGAGCACCAGCGGGTCACTCGCTTCCGCGCCAACGGCGTTCCGCTGGACCGGCCCGGGCGCTACGTTTACCTGCGCGACGATGACACGGGCGAGTATTGGTCAGTCTCCTGGCAGCCCGTGGGCAAGGATCTGTCGAAGGCCAGCTACCAGTGCAGGCACGGGCTTTCGTACTCGAAGTTCTCCTGCGACTACCAGGATTTGCACGCGGAACAAACTGCTTTCATCCCGGTCGAGGACGATGCCGAGCTTTGGGACGTACGGATCGGGAACACAGGCTCGCGCGAGCGCCATGTCAGCGTGTTCTCGTACGTCGAGTTCTCGTTCCACCACATCGAAATCGACAACCAGAACCTCCAGATGAGCCTCTATGCCGCCGGGGCAAGCTACGAGGACGGCATCATCGAATACGACTTCTTTTACGAGCCGTGGACCTTCTACTACTTCGCTTCGAACTTCGAGCCGGACAGCTACGACTGCGTGCGGGACCGTTTCCTGGGGAGCTACCGCACGGAGACGAACCCGGCAGCCGTGGAGCGGGGGCAATGCGCCGGCAGCTCCGAGCTGGGCGGCAATCATTGCGGCGCGCTGCACAAGCGGCTGACGCTGGCCCCGGGCGAGGAGGCGCGGCTTGTTTTCCTGCTGGGCGTGGGCCCGCGTGCCAAGGGGCGGGAGGTCAAGGCCAAATACTCGGACTCCGTCGAGGTGGATCGCGCGTTTGCGGCGCTCAGGTCGTATTGGGAGAAGAAACTGGCGGTGTTCCAGTGCAAGACCCCGCACCCGGGTCTTGACACCATGATCAACACCTGGACGTTGTACCAGGCGGAAACCTGCGTGGTCTGGTCGCGGTTCGCATCGTTCATCGAGGTGGGCGGGCGCACCGGTCTGGGATACCGAGATACTTCGCAGGACATCATGAGCGTGGTACACACGAATCCTGGGAAATGCCGGCAGCGCATCCTCGAACTGCTGAAAGGGCAGGTGAGCGAGGGCTACGCGCTGCACCTGTTCGACCCAGACTGGTTCGATCCGGAAAAACAGAAGGCCCCCAAGTTCAAGTCGCCCACCGTCACGCCGACGCCCGACCGCAAGAGCATCATTCACGGTCTCGAAGACGTGTGTTCGGACGACGCCCTGTGGCTGGTGGTCTCGATCTGCGAATACGTGAAGGAGACCGGGGACGACGCACTGTTCGGGGAAGTCGTTCCGTTCGCGGACCAGGACGAGGCCACCGTCTACCACCACCTCAAGCGTGCGCTGGATTTCTCCGCCCGCCAGGTCGGCGCGAACGGCATCTGCAAAGGACTGCGTGCGGACTGGAACGATTGCCTGAACCTGGGCGGCGGGGAAAGCGCCATGGTTTCCTTCATGCATCACTGGGCGCTGCGCGCCTTCGTCGAGGCGGCGGAGTACCTGGGCTGCGAACAGGATGCCCGCGAATACGGCGCCCTCGCGGACAAGGTCAAGGCGTCCTGCGAGGCCGAGCTTTGGGACGGTGAGTGGTACCTGCGCGGCATCACAGCCAAAGGCGTCAGGATCGGCACGCGGGAGCGAGGAAGGCAAGATCTTTCTCGAAAGCAACACTTGGGCTCTACTTTCCGACGCGGCCTCGCCGGAACGCGGCCGGCTGGCAATGGACGCCGTGGACAAGCGCCTCTATTCTCCGTATGGCATTCACCTTCTGTGGCCGGCGTTTTCGAAGCCGGATGACGATATAGGGTTTGTGACGCGGGTCTACAAGGGCATCAAAGAGAACGCGGCCATCTTTAGCCATCCCAATCCCTGGGCCGTCATCGCCGAGTGCAAGCTCGGACGGGGCGAACGAGCCATGAAGTTCTACGACGCGCTACTGCCGTCGAACCAGAACGACAGGATCGAGATTCGCGAGGCGGAGCCGTATTCTTATTGCCAGTTCGTCATGGGGCGGGACCACACCGCTTTCGGCCGCGCCCGGCATCCGTGGCTGACAGGCAGCGGCGGGTGGAACTACACCGCGGCCACGCGCTGGATCCTCGGAGTCCGGCTGGGTTTTGATGGAATGATCGTCGATCCGTGCATTCCGGGCGCGTGGAAAGGTTTCCAAGTGACACGGAAGTGGCGTGGCGCCACGTTCGAGATCACGGTAGCCAACCCCGACGGAGTGCAGAAGGGCGTTCGGTCGATTACGCTGAATGGTGAGCCGGTTCAGGGCGCGATACCTCCTCAACCGGCGGGTTCCGCCAATCGAGTCGCGGTAGTGATGGGATAGACCATGGGGCCCCTGCTACTCCTCTTCGCACTGACAGCGTTAGCGGCGAACGCGCAGCGGGTCAACATCGCGTACTTCTATAACGGGGACAACGCATACCATCCCAAGAACATCGTCACCAGCGGCGCGGCGGCCCGGATCACGCACCTGATGTACGCGTTCGGCAAGCCGACCGCCACCGGGTGCGCCGTTTCCGACCGGGAAGCCGACTATGAAAAGCCGTATGACGCCGCTGAGAGCGTGGACGGCAAAGCCGACGGCACGGAGCCGCACGTCTTGCGCGGCAACTTCGGCCAACTGATGAAGTTGAAGGCGGCTTATCCGCGGCTGAAGGTGCTGATCTCGCTGGGAGGCTGGACGCTTTCGTCCCATTTCTCGGAGGCGGCCTCGAGCGCCGCTGCGCGCCAGGCTTTCGTTGCTTCCTGCGTCGGCCTGTTCATCAAAGGCGACCTAGGGAACGGGATCTCGATTGCGGGCCTGTTCGATGGCATCGATGTCGATTGGGAGTATCCCGGCGCCTGCGGCAAGACGTGCGCCTTTTCGCGTGCCGATCCGCAGAACTTTACGTTGCTGCTGGCCGAGTTCCGGCGACAGCTGGATCGGCTGGACAAGCGCTATCTGCTGACGATTGCGGCGCCTGCGGGTCACGACCAGTACGCGCTCCTCGATCTCGACGCCATTCATCCTGACCTCAACTACATCAACCTGATGGCGTACGACCTGCACGGGGCGTGGGAGAAGACCACCAATCACCATGCCGCGCTGTACGCCAACCCGTTAGAGCCGGCCGACACTGCGAATCGAAACATCGACCGTGCGGTGACGGATTACCTGGCGGCCGGCGTCCCGCCCGGGAAGCTGGTCCTGGGAGTGCCGTTTTACGGCCGCGGCTGGAAGGGCGTGCCCTATACGAACAACGGTCTGTATCAGCACGCAGCCGGGCCCGCATCGGGGAGCGACGAGTCCGGCGTCGACGGCTTTCGCATACTCAAGAGTTTGGGCTACCCCGGTTTCCGCGACCCGGTGGCGCAGGCATACTGGGTCTACAGCGCATCCGCCGGAGTCTTCTGGTCTTACGACGACCCTGCCTCATTGCGGAACAAGACCGACTACATCAAGAACAAGGGCCTAGCCGGCGCGATGTCGTGGGAACTGAGCGACGACGATTCCACCGCGACGCTTCTTACCACCCTTTCAGACGGCCTCAAGTAGGCGCCCGTGGGGCGCCCTCCGGCCTCGTCCGAGTGATTGCCAGTGGACGTCGGTGCCGACCCCGCGCGCGCATAAACGCCTGTGCAGCGGAGTCCCAACGCGAGCAACGACTTGCGGATAAGCGGCGATTCCGGCAGCGTGCTCGAAGCGCGTCCCTCGCGCCAAGCTTCTTCGGTCCGTGCATGACTCGCCTGTAACGAACATGTTCCGAACAGCTCGGCAACGGTTTGGAACTGGACAGGGCTCCGCGGACGGCACAGGATTGCGTGTGCAGCGCTCCAGGGGTCTACGGTCGGAGGCCGGCGGCTCGATTATATTCCCGCAGGGCACGTTTTGCGTCGGCTAGCGCGACGCACCGGCAGGACAGGGCGCTCCTAACCGAAATCGTTCAAGCGAAAGGAGCTTCGATGCAACTAAAGCGCTACTCGACAATCTGGGTTCTTGCGCTGTTTCTGGCCGCGGCGCTCGTCTCGGCCATTCCGCTCGGGGCGCAAGAGGTTACAGCGTCCATAACCGGCGTCGTCAGCGATCCCACGGGCGCGATGGTCGCGGGCGCCACGGTCACGACCACGGATCTGGATCGCGGTACGACCTTCTCCACCGTCACCGATAGTGCCGGCACGTACAACCTCGCGCGGCTTCCCGTGGGCCGGTATCAAGTGAAGGTGACCAATCCCGGGTTCCAGACCGCGGTCCAGCCGAAGGTGGAACTCGTAATCAACCAGGTCGCCAAACTCGATTTCCAGTTGAAGGTTGGAAACGTCAGCGAAACGGTGGAGGTGACCAGCGCGGCGCCGATCCTGCAGAGCGAGACGACCACCCTCGGCACGGTGATGCAATCGGACGCCATCACCAGCCTGCCGCTCGAATCGCGCAACTACAACCAACTGACTCTGTTGATGCCTGGCGCCGTCACGACAAGTCCGGGCTCTTTCAATACCGGGCAGTCGACATTTAACTCCGGCCGCCCCTATATCAACGGCAATCGCGAACAGGCGAACTACTACCTGCTGGACGGCATGGAGAACATAGAGTTCGTCGACAACAACGTCGCCTACGCACCGAACGTGGATGCGATCGAGGAATTCAACGTCATCACGAACAATCCGCCGGCGGACTACGGGCAGTTCATGGGCGGCGTCATCAGTGTGATCACCAAGTCTGGAACCAACTCCTACCATGGCGATGCGTTCGAGTTTTTCCGTAACTCCGACATGAACGCCAATGAGTGGTCCAGGAACTTCGCCCTGGATGCTCCCTCTGTCAGCGGCAGTCCGCAGCCCCTCCGCTGGAACGAGTTTGGCGGAATCTTCGGCGGCCCCATCAAGAAGAACAAGCTCTTCTTCTTCGTCGACTACCAAGGCTCGCGCTTCGATCACCCGACCACAGTGGTCCAGATGAACATGTTCACCAGCGCCGAAAAGGGCCTGGACTTCTCGGATCTCAGCACTCCGCAGAAGCCAGTTACGGTGTACTACCCGGGCTTCCTCCCGGTCGAAAACAGTGCCGGGGTTGTAACCAATCCCGGGGTTCAAATGCCCTTGAACATCAACAATGCAAACAAATGCGGCGCCGGGCAGACCATGGGCATCGATCCCTGCATTACCTTGAGCCCGACCGCCCTGAAGCTTATGGCGGCACTCCCGACGGCCGGCGGCAGCGGGACGATCAACAACGCGCAAAACGCGGAGCACGATTTCACCAATGGCGATCAGGGCGACGTCAAGATCGACTGGGCCCCAACCGACAACGATCGTCTGTCCGTTCGGTACTCGGAGCAAAACGTCGTGCAGCAGTTCGTGAACAGCCAGGCGATCCTGTACAGCACCAACGGCAACGAAAACCTGCCGCTCTGGAACGGCGTCATCAACTACACGAAGACCCTCAAGCCCACTCTCATCAACGAGTTCCGCGTCGGCGTGAACTACTTTCCCGCCGAAGGGAATATACAACCCCCCGTCTCCACGAATCTGGGCTCGCTGGTGCCCGGCGAGCCAACAAACTACCTCCCGGGTTTCTATTTCTCGGGGGCGCCGCTCGGCGGCGGCTCGGGCGGTCCGTTCGCTTTCGGGACGGTCGATGCCCCGGAGATCTTCCACCAGACCTCCATCCTGTTCGAAGATACGGCGCTCTGGACCCGCGGCAAGCATAACATGAAATTCGGGTTCCAGTTCATCCGTTACCGCAACGATTACATCCCCTCGGTTGTCGCCGATGGCGGCGCGGGACAGATCGGTTTCGATGGAACTTACACCGGAAATGCGGAAACCGATTTCCTCCTCGGCCTCCCCTCTTACATGGGTTACGGCACCGGGTTCGGCGCGACCGTCGGACAGCGCAACAGCGCCGTGGGAGCCTATGTCCAGGACGACTGGAAACTGGCTCCGAACCTGACCGTCAATCTTGGCTTGCGTTGGCAACTGTTCACGCCGATTTACGAAGTCGGCAATCGGGAGACCAACGTCCAGGAATACACGGGCGCGATACAACTCGCGGGCGCGAACGGCGTCAGCAGTGCCATGTACAACCAGTACAATGGCCTCGCCAACTTCCTGCCGCGTGCTGGTCTGGCCTGGAACCCCTGGAAAAACACGGTGCTTCGCGCCGCGTTCAGCCGCTCCAGCTTCCAGGAAGGCACAGGCGAGTATAACCGGCTGGCTACAAATGCTCCCTGGAACGCCGACCTGTCGGGGAATTGGGATGGCGCCAATGGCATCCCGTCCAACCAGGTCACTCTCGACCAGGGTTTCACCGGGCTCGGCTCCGCGGGCAGTTGCACGCTCGCGAACGTGACCTCGGCTCCCGCGGCCTGCTTCGCCGGCGTCAGGGTGCACTTGACGGATCCGAACTACCGTCCCGCCGTGTCCAACCAGTGGAATTTCTCCATTCAACAGCAGTTCGGCAGCGCAACCACTCTCCAGGCCGCGTATGTCGGACAACATAACGACCACCTGGCGACCATCGTCGACGCCGGGCAGGGGTTCCTCGCGTCGCCGGGCGTAGTATTGCCCAGCCCGTATCTCGCCGGGAATCCGGCCCTCGCCCACGACGGAACGGGTCAGGTCAGGCTGAACCTAACCACGGGCATTGCGAATTACAATGCCCTGCAGATTTCGTTCCAGCAGCGGCTCAGCCGCGGACTGTCGTTCCAGGCGAATTACACTTGGTCCAAATGCCTGACAAATAACAACGGTTACTACGCGCGGTATGGAGACTCGCAGGGGAGCCAGGCTAGCAACGACATCAGCTTCCCGCAGAACACTTACGACATAAACGCCGACTACGGCCCCTGCGACCACGACCTGACCAACGTATTCAACGGTTACCTCACCTACCAGTTGCCGTTTGGCAAGAACCGCATATTCGGGAAAGATGCGAGCCCGGTTGTCAATGCGGTCCTCGGCGGTTGGGACGTGAACGCCGTTTTCACCGTGCATGGAGGGTTCCCAATCTCCATGCAAGACTGGAGCGGCGATCCGGGCACCGGGTCGTTCGATCCCCGCCCGAACTGCAACGGGCCGTCGATTCCGACTCCGTACGCGGAGAATCCTGCATCCAATGGCGGCGGCTATGTGTGGTTCAGTACGGCCAACATGTCCAATCCGCCGGCCGGCTACTTCGGCAATTGCGGCTTCGGCACGGAGCGGGGTCCCGGATTGAAGCAGGTCGACCTCAGTGTCGCGAAGAACTTCGCGATTCCGGGCCACGAGAACCAGCGCGTGGAGTTCCGGGCTGAGGCCATCAACGCCTTCAATACCCCGGTTCTTGATGTGGTCGGGTATTCCGCCGACATCTTCGGCGGCTCCGGAGCGGGTGTCATCAATACGTCGCAAGGCGCTCGCAACCTGCAGCTTGGTTTGAAGTACGTGTTCTAGTTCGCGTGTGTTACCAGCGCGGCTCGGTGCCTCGGTGGTGCCGAGCCGCGCATTTGTGCCAACCATGAATCCCGCCTTTGCAGCTATGTCGCTCCTGTCGGATCAAACCCACCACAAGACACTTCGGCGGCTCGCGAGAATGCGCCCGAGGAAGGATTCCTGCCGCGGAGTTGTTTTTTCGATCTTACTGCTGGCTGCCGCACTGCCGGGTTCCGCCCAAAAGGGCGCCCCCGCTCCCGCGGCCAACCCAGGACCGGCCCCACCGCAGAGCGTTTACGATCCCCTGCAGGACCCTAGAAAGAACGGAATGGCGAACTCGGGGCCCGCTACCCCCGTCGCGACCGCGAAGGATGCGGACGAGACGGTCAGCATGACTACGCTCGCGGCGCCGCCGGAGGCCCGCGCGGCTTACGAGAAAGGTGTTCGGGCGTACAACAAACAGAGATGGCCGGAAGCGCAGAAAAACCTGGAGAAGGCCGTCGAAATCTATCCGAAGTTCGCACTGGCCTGGTACCGCCTCGGCGCCTGTTTGTTGGCTCAGAATAAGCCCGGAGACGCCGCCGCGGCCTATCGGCGCTCCATCGAAGCCGATCCGAAGTATCCCGGTCCGTATGTGCGGCTCGCCTCCGTGGACATAGATGCCGGGAAGTGGCAAGACGCCGCGGACATCAGCGACAGGGCGATCCGCCTGGATCCCCTGCACCTTCCGGAAGCGTACCTCTATAACTCGGTAGCGAACCTCCAGCTCTTGAAGTTCGGCGTCGCCGAGAGCAGCGCCCGCCAAGCACTTCGCACGGACGCAGAGGGCAAGTACCCCAAAGCGGAGCAGCTCCTCGCGCTGGCGCTGGCCAACGAGAAGGATTACACAGGGGCGAGAACTCATCTGGCGGCGTATCTCAATCGGGAGAAGAGCCCCACCGAGCTTGCCCTTGCGCGCCACCAACTCGAGATCATCGAACAAGAAGCATCCGAAGCCGGCCAGACTGCTGCGCCCTCGAAGATCGAGCATCCTTCGGGTGTCCCGGCTGCAAACGGAAAGACCGACTGAGAGGCCTGCGTAATGTACAAGAGCTGAAGTCCGTGTGTTCAAATATAATTGGCGGGTCTCCCCATGCGTCAGCCGGTCATCATGGCACTTCTCTCCACGGCGTTTTCGATCGGCGTGGGACTCGCCGCGCCCGAGCAGTCGCCCGCCGAGCGCGCCACCGAACTGGCCGAGGGTGGTAGTTGCACCGAGGCCATGCCCTTGATCCACCAGGCGCTGGAACAGGACACCCAGATCCAGGACCGCGATCTGAAACGCCGCATGGGCGCCGCCGGCGTGCGCTGCGCGATGATGTTGAACCATCAGGGCGCCGCCACCACCTTGCTGGCCTGGCTGGAACAGGAGTTCCCGCACGATCCCGAAATCCTGTTCATGGCCACGCACGTGTACTCGGATCTCTCGGCCCGGAGTTCGCAGGAGCTCATGGACGTGGCTCCCAATTCGCCGCTGGTGGTGGAAATCAACGCCGAGAAGTTCGAGAAGCAGGGCGATTGGAAGAAAGCGATCGCCGAGTACCGCGTCCTGCTAGGTCGCGAACCGCAGATGCCGGGGATTCACTACCGCATCGGCCAGATCATCCTGACCCTGCCCGCCACCGCCACATCCAACGACGAGGCCCGCAAGGAGTTCGAACGGGAGTTGAAGGTCTATCCGCAGAACGCCGGCGCGGAATACTTCCTGGGCGAACTGGCCCGCAAGGGCGGCCAGTTGCCGCAGGCCATCGAGCATTACAGGAACGCGACGAGGCTCAATGCCGGTTTACCGGAGCCGTATTTCGGTCTGGGCCGGTGCCTGCTGGATTCGGACCGCGCGTCCGACGCCGTGGGGCCGCTCGAGACGGCGGCACGGATGGCGCCCGCCAATCCGACGATCCACTTCACCCTCGCCCACGCCTACCAGGAACTGGGACGCAAGGAGGATGCCGCCCGCGAGTTCGCGCTCCAGAAAAGCACCTCCGAGAAGATCCAGCAAAACACCGAGACGGTGAAGCGGAACGTGTCGGGCGTACCGGCTCCGGATAGCGGCAAGTGAGATCGGCGTTCCTCATGGCTGCCGCGGCCTGCGTCTTCGCCGCCGGAACGATCGCGTTGGAACCGGGGCAGCCGAACTTCATCGACATCACCGCCCGCTCCAAGTTCTCCTACATCACCAATAACGATCTGTCGCCGCGGAAGTACTTCGTACAGCCGATGGTCGGCGGCGTCGCCATCTTCGACTACGACAACGATGGCAGGATGGACATCTTCTTCACCAACGGCGCGAAGCTGCCGGAACTGAAGAAAACCGGCCCCGCCTTCTACAACTGTCTGCTTCGCAACAAAGGAGATGGCACGTTCGAAGACGTGACCAGGAAGGCCGGGCTCCTGGGCGAACACCTCGACTACAATCTGGGCGTCGCCGTGGGCGATTACGATAATGACGGCTTCGAGGACCTCTTCCTTTGCGGCGCCGCGCGGAACACGCTGTATCACAACAACGGCGACGGGACCTTCACCGATGTGACGGAACAATCGGGTATCGGCCGCAAGCCTCCTGGGATACTGAGCGTGGGCGCGGCCTGGTTCGACTACGACAACGACGGCCTGCTGGACCTGGTAGTGGCCAACTACACAACCTGGACGCCCCAAACCGACCGGCGCTGCACCGTCGCTGGCACGGAATACTACTGCAGCCCGACGTTTTACCCCCGTGCCGTGCACCGGCTGTATCACAACCTGGGCCACGGCCGGTTTGAGGACGTGACCGAGAAGTCCGGCTTCGCCGCCGCGCCGGGCAAGGGAATGGGAATCTCCATCGCCGACTTCAACGACGACGGTTACCAGGACGTCTTCATCGCCAACGACACCGAGCCGAACTCTTTGTTCATCAACAAGGGAAACGGCACCTTCGAAGACCAGGCCCTGCAGCTCGGCGTCGCCTACAACGACGATGCCAAAGCGGTCTCCTCCATGGGCAGCGACGCCAAAGACTACGACAACGACGGCCGCGTGGACATCTTCACGAACAACCTGATGGGGCAGATCTGGCAACTCTTCCGCAACCGCGGCGACTTCTTCCGCTACGTCCCCGAGCAGGTCCGGCTGCAACAGCTCAGCCAGCCGCTGTCCGGCTGGAGCACCGCCTTCATCGACTACGATAACGACGGCTGGAAGGACCTGTACTCGGCCAACGGCGACATCGACAACGTGAAGCCGAACGCGCGCCAGCACGACACCATGTTTCGCAATCTGGGCGGCAAGCAGTTCGTGGACGTGTCCAATCAGATGGGCGCCGGCTTCCTGCACGTCGGCTACCAGCGCGGATCGGCGATCGGCGATCTCAACAACGACGGCTTCGAGGATCTGGTGGTCACCTCGCTCATGGAGCGGCCGCGCATCCTCCTCAACTCGGCGGACAACGGCAATCACTGGCTGACCCTCGACCTGGTGGGCCGCTACAGCAACCGCGACGCCATCGGAGCGAAAGTGAAGCTCACCACGGCTTCGGGCCGAGTGCTCTACAATCACGTGTCGGTCAGCGTGGGATTCATGTCCTCGAGCGACAAGCGGGTGCACTTCGGGCTGGGAAGCGAAAAGCGGATCGCCTCGATCGAGATCCGCTGGCCGCGGGGCGCCGTCCAGACCCTTACGGACGTCGCCGCCGACCGGTTCCTGAAGGTAGAAGAGCCGCTGCCGAGCCCGCCAACACGCTGATATCTCGGACGTTCGCTCGGTAACGAACATGCTATAACCCCGCGACAACCGTTGTGAACTGGACATGTAGGACCTCGCGGCACAGGATGGCAATTGCCAGGAGTGCGTCCGGGAACGGCCGCCGGCCAGGAGGCCGTAGGGTGCGGGCTCGGGCGATGCGGTCGAGAAGCTGATCCAATCCAACAAGGGGAGCGGTTACAGATGAATGTCTCGTTTTATGGCCACGTCAGGCAATACCATAACATCAAGAGCGAAATAGACGCCAACATCCACGAGGTTCTCGAGAGCGGCCAGTACGTCATGGGGCCGATGTTGAAGCGGTTCGAGAAGGAGCTGGCTGCCTACCACGGAACGAAATACGCCATTGGAGTCGGCAACGGCACGGACGCGTTGTGGCTCACTTTCATGGCGCTCGGGATCGGCCCCGGCGACGAGTGCATCACCACGACCAACACCTTCTTCGCCACGGCCGAGGCCATTTGGATCGCGGGCGGCACGGCCGTTTTCGTCGACTCCGACCCAAAGACCAACTGCATCGACCCCGCCAAAATCGAGGCCGCCATCACGCCCAAGACCAGGGCGCTCGTGCCAGTGCACCTTTACGGCCAGTGCGCCGACATGAAGGCCATCCGGGCGATTGCGGATAAGCATAAGCTGCTGGTGATCGAAGACAATGCCCAGGCCGTGGGCGCGCGCGGCAACGGCTTCAGGATCGCCGAACTGAGCGACGCCGCTTGTACCAGCTTCATCATCCAGAAGAACCTCGGCACGTTCGGAGATGGCGGCGCGGTGGTCACCAATAACTCCGAGGTGGACCGTATCGTCCGCAAGCTGCGCAACCACGGCTCCGACAAGCGCTCCTGCCACAGTTACGGCTTCAACAGCCGCCTGGACGACCTGCACGCCGGCGTGCTGAGCGCCAAGCTGAAGCACATCGACGATGGGAACTGCCAGCGCCGCAAGTGGGCCGCGCGATACAACGCCGGTCTGGCTGGCGCCACGCGCTTCACCCTCCCCACCGAGACGGCGGGCTACCATCACGTCTATCACCTCTACGTCATCGAGACGAAAGAGCCGCGCGACCGCGACGCGTTTCTGAGCTTCCTCAATGAGAACGGCATCGACGCCAAGTGCCACTACCCCATCGCGATCCATCAGCAGGAAGGGTTCCCGTGGGGCAAGCAGGCGCGAATCGCCGGCGCGATTCCGAATTCGGAGCGCAACGCCGCCTGCTGCGTCTCCCTGCCTATGTTCCCCGAGCTTACCGAGGAAGAGGTGGACTACACCATCGCCAAGGCGATGGAATGGGACCGGCGGGGTTAGGTATGGACAAGTACCGGGTTGCTGTGGTGGGCATGGGCAAGCGCGGCATGCACCATGCGACCGCCTTTCAGGCGAACGGGCGCTTTGAAATCGTGGGCGTCTGCGACGTGGATCCGGCGCGGCTGGACGCTGCTGCCGCCAAGCTCGGCGTCACGGTGAAAGACACCGATGCGGGCCGGTTGGCGGCACGCGCGAAACCGGACGTGTTCTGCTTCTGCACTCTGCCCAGCCTCCGCGCCGATATGGTGCGGATCGGCATCGAGAGCGGGGCCCGGCTCATCGCCATGGAGAAGCCGGTGGCGCTTTCGAGCGCCGAAGGGAGGCGGGTGCGCGACCTGCTGGCGGCGAGCGGCGTGAAGGCCGTGGTCAGCCATCAGCATCGCTACGGCGAGCATTACCGCAAGGTGAAGGAAATCGTTTCGAGCGGCGCCCTGGGGCGGGTTCACACCGTCTACGGAACCTCGACCGGGTGGATGATGCACATGCTCTCCCACCTGATCGACTACACGCGTTGGTTCAACAGCGAGGCCGAAGCGGAGTGGGCGATGGCTCAGGCCGCCGGCCGCGGTAAGCTGGCCGACGTGCATCCGTCGCCGGATTACATTGCGGGCTTCATTCAGTTCTCCAATGGCGTCCGCGGCATCGTCGAATGCGGAGCGGGGGCGCCGGACGTTCCCGAAGTCGACGCCTGGTGGCGCAAGTGCCGCATCGGCGCGCAGGGAACCGAGGGCTTCGCGGAGACGCTCACCGGCGGCGGCTGGCGCGCCGTCACCAAGGGCGGCGCGTGCTCCGGGCCCGGCTCGATGAGCTACGATCTGGACATGCCGCCCTACATTCAGGAAATGGCCGATTGGTTGGACGACGATGGACGGGTCCACTCCTGCAACTTCGATAGCGCCTACAAGGGCTTTGAGATTATGATGGCCCTGTGCCGGTCCGCCGCCACGGGCGGGCAGGTCGCTCTGCCGCTCACGGACGGCGCAGACGAAGTCGCGATGCTGACGACATCGCTGGCGGACCGCCGCGTGCTGCTGTCGGGTCCGGTGAACGCCAAGGAGTACGTCGCATAGACGTTCGCGGGCCCGCAGGCGTCCGCAATGAAGAGAGCCATGAACGAAAGCAGGATGCTGACGGAGATCCGCGAGCAGCCCTCCGCGCTCGAGCGTACCCTGCGCGAGTCGCTGCGCGTCACCCGCGAACTGCGAGAGGTGGTGAGCCGGAACGCGCCGCGCCTGATCGTGCTGGCCGCCCGTGGCACGTCGGACAACGCCGCCCAGTTCGGGCGCTACCTGCTCGAGATCACGACTGGAATCCCGGTGTCGCTGGCCGCGCCGTCGGTGACCACCCTCTACGGGGCCCGGCTGCATCTCCAAAACGCGCTGGTGGTGGGCATTTCGCAATCCGGCGAGTCCACGGACGTCAACATGTGCCTCGAGTCCGCGCGCGAGCAGGGCGCGCTCACCGTAGGGGTCACCAACGAGAGCGAGAGTTCACTCACGAGGCTGGCCCAGTACAGTTTCGTGCTGGCGGGCGGCCGGGAAACTAGCGTTCCCGCCACCAAGACTTACACGGGCCAGCTTCTTGCGATGTACCTGCTGGCCCATGCGCTAGGCGCGCCCAACGATCTACACGACCTCGAACGCCTGCCCGAGTGGACCCAACTCGCTCTCGATCTCGAGCCGCAGGTGGCCAGTCTGGCCACCGAGTTTGCGTCGATCGAACGCGCCATCATCGTGGCGCGCGGCTTGAACTACTCCAATGCGCTTGAATTCGGACTCAAGCTCATGGAGACTTGTTACGTGGCGGCCGAACGGTTCTCCGGAGCCGATCTGTTGCACGGACCCATCGCGCTTGCGGAGGAGGCGTTCCCCGTCTTTCTCTTCGCGCCCGGCGGCCCGGCCTGGCACGGCATCGAGGGAATCCTGGGCAGCCTCCAGCGGCTTAATGCCCGAACCCTGGTCATTACGGACGGTTCGAATTCCGCGGCTGCCGGCATGGCCCGTCGTGCCATCGTGATTCCCGCCTGCCCGTCGGCGGCGCCGACGCTCTACGCCGATTTCCTCACGCCCATCCCCTACATCGTGCCGGCGCAATTGTTCACCGCCCATCTGGCGACGAGCAAGGGCCTCAATCCGGACCGGCCCCGCACTCTGACGAAGGTTACCAGGACAGTCTGATGCACGAGAAGCCGCCGCTCGATCCCGGATTCGTTCCCGCCTCGCTGTGGAACCGCGATTTCCAGGCTAGAGTGCGCGCGAGCGGATGCGCCCGCAAGCTGGCCATCGCTCTCGAGCGGCAGGACGGCTCGCGTTCCGTATTTCACACCGAGATCCTCGGCGGCGAGGAACCGGCGAACGAGTTCCACGTCGAACGTCTGGTGAAGTTCCTGCTATGGCAGAGGGGCGGGTGGAAGGTGACTATCGCCGGCGATCCCGGCATGGCTCCGCATGTTCAGCGGGTCTATTCCGCGGCCGGCGCTCGCGCGTTCGACTTCGACTTCATGGGCAGCCGCGTGTACGGGCGGCCGATGGTGATCGAGAGCGTGCCCTATCAACGGGCTCCTGAGCCCAAGGAGATCGGTCTCGCGCTTGGACGCCACCAGGATGGCTGCCGCATCGGGTTCGACCTGGGCGGCAGCGACCGCAAGTGCGCCGCCGTGATGAATGGCGAAGTGCTGCACACCGAAGAAGTCGTGTGGGATCCCTACTTCCAGGCCGATCCTGCCTATCACCTTGCGGAGATCAACGACTCGCTCAAGCGGGCGGCGGCCTGGCTGCCGCGCGTCGACGCGATCGGCGGTAGCGCCGCGGGCATCTACGTGGATAACGAGGTACGCGTGGCATCGCTCTTCCGCGGCGTACCTCCCGACCTGTTCGAACGGCGAGTGCGGCGGATGTTCTTCGAGCTCCAGCAGGCCTGGAATGGAGTGCCGTTTGTGGTGGTCAATGACGGCGAGGTGACGGCCCTGGCGGCCTCGATGGCGCTGGATGACACGGCGGTCCTGGGCATTTCGATGGGCACCAGCCAGGCTGCCGGGTATGTCAACCCGCAGGGCAACATCACGGACTGGCTGAACGAGCTGGCCTTCGCGCCGGTGGACTACAGGGAAAACGCTCCGCAAGACGAGTGGTCGCGAGACGGCGGCGTGGGGTCGCAATACTTCTCGCAGCAGGCCGTCAACCGGCTTCTGCCGGCCGCCGGCATCGCGCTCGATCCTGCCATGCCGCTGGCCGCGAAGCTGGCTGCGACTCAGAAACTGATGGCCGCCGGTGACGAGCGGGCCCGGAGGATCTACGAGTCCGTTGGCGTGTATCTTGGTTATGCGATCGCTCAGTATGCCGGGTTCTATGAGTTGCGCCACGTGCTAGTGCTGGGCCGCGTGATGACAGGAGAGGGAGGCGAGGTCATTCTCTCGACCGCGCACCGCGTTTTGAAGCGGGAATTCCCCGCAGTGGAGGAGGGCCTGCGGCTGCACGTGCCCGGCGAGAAGGAGAAACGTCTCGGGCAGGCCGTGGCGGCGGCGACGCTCCCCCGTATTGGAGGCAAATGAAACTGAACAGGCCGAATGCCGACGTCTACGTCCCGGACGGGATGGAGCCGCGGGGCGCGCTGGCGCGCACGACGCACCTGTCGATCGCCGCGCACCAGGATGACATCGAGCTGATGGCGTATCACGGCGTGGCCGAATGCTTCGGCTGTGCGGACCGTTGGTTTACGGGCGTGGTCGTCACCAACGGAGCGGGCAGCCCGCGCGCCGGGATCTATGCTCGGTATACGGACGAGGAAATGCAGCAGGTCCGGCTCCGCGAGCAGCGCAAGGCCGCCTACGTTGGCGAGTACGCGTGCCAGATCCAACTCGGCTACTCGAGCAGCGACGTGAAGAATCCACCGGCGGAGAGTGTCATCGAGGACCTGGCGCGGATTCTCGAAACCGCGCGTCCGGAGGTGGTGTATCTGCACAACCTTGCGGACAAGCACGACACTCACGTCAGCGTCAGCCTGCGAGCGCTGGCGGCGCTCCGCCGGCTGGACCCGGCTTTGCGGCCGGGCAGGGTTTACGGGTGCGAGGTCTGGCGGGACCTGGACTGGCTATCGGACGAAGATAAGCAATGCCTGCCGGTTTCGAACCGCTCGAACATCGCGGCGGCGCTGGTCGGGGTGTTCGACTCCCAGGTCAGCGGAGGAAAGCGCTACGACTTGGCCGCTGAGGGCCGCCGTCTCGCAAACGCTACCTACTACGCTTCGCACGCCACGGACACCGAGACCGCGCTGACATTCGCCATGGACCTGACGCCGTTGATGCGCGATTCCGGGCTCGCGCCCGCAGCTTACGTTTGCAGCCACATCGACAGGTTCCGGGCCGACGTGGCGGAGCGGCTCTCGCGATTCCAGTGACGTAGGCCGCAGCAGCCTTAAGCTGTTGGACCTCTCGGAGGCAGGGGGGGTGAAGATCCTATGTCCTGCCCCCGTTGTTCAGGTAGGGCCTAGCTTGTAAGTTATTGAAAAGTTGGAGCGGGAGACGGGACTCGAACCCGCGACGTCCAGCTTGGGAACCTGCACTGCATTTGAAAACAAGCAACTTCCGCGTCCAAGGCGTTGCGTCCTGACCATTTAAGTGCATTGATTTTCAACGCTGTCGCCGAGTTTCCGAAAAAACGGAGTAAACGGAGTAACGGCGGCGCGGCTCAAGAGTAACCTCTCCCCGCCCTCCCCGAGGGTCGCCAAACCGGCGCCGTGAACGGCGTCAGAAGGCGACTCGATGGAACCATTGCATGTCGTCGACGACAGACCCCCTGCCGGCCTGGAATCAGTCGGAAGTCTGCTCAAGCGAACTCACGCGCATCTGCACGTCTCGAAGTACAAGCTGCGACAAGCCCAGGGTGTCGAACTTGTCAGACTGAAACGAGCCCAAGGAGGACAAACCCTTGGCTTCAGTTCCCGCCCATTCGTGCTGTGCGGGCTTCCGATGCGCCGATTGCCGGACGGCCAATTCCTGTATGAACGACGCAACGGGCACTTCGTGCTTCAGATCGCCGGCCACCCCGACTACGGGGTTCCGTTCGGCCTGGATCGGATCGTCCCAATCTTCCTGGCAACGCTGGCGGTCCGACAGAAGAGCCAGGTGATTCGATTCCGAAGCGCGTCCGAGATGCTGGAGACGTTCGGAATGCACAAAGGCGGCAAGGAGTACCGCCGGCTGATCGAGGCCTTCGAACGGATCTTCGGCGCCACGATGTTCTTCGGGACGGACACACTGAGGCCTGGTGCCAAAGTGATTCACCGCTCGCGCTTCAACTTCCTGCGCGAAGCCACGATCTGGTACAACCGCGACGAGAATCAGCCGCCGCGGTCCGAGGCGTTTGAGAACGTCATCGTACTGAGCGATGAGTTCTATCAGGAGATCGCGGAACACCCAATCCCTACCGATCTGGGCGCCGTGCGCGTGTTATCGTCCGCGCCGGCAATCCTCGACCTGTTCATGTGGCTCTCGTACCGCTGCTTCTCCGCAAAGGGTGAGGAGTTGGTCCCTATCTTCGGGCCTCGCGGCCTGGCCGCGCAGCTTGGGAACGCGGAGTACGCGAGACCGCGGCGCTTTCGCGAGAAACTCGAGGAGTGGCTCCGCGCCATCCGCGGGATGTGGCCGGAATGCCCGGCTCGCATCTCGGCTGACGGTTCCAGCGTGATCGTCAACCGGGCAACGGCCGTCGCACGAGCGTGCTGACCGCCACCTGAAGCGGCAGCGCTTCGGGCCAACATTCGAATTCTTGACCGTGTGTGCCCTTCTGGGGCGCCCCGCCCTCGGGGTGTGTTTTCCACGGGACTTTAGGGGCGCCCCACGTAAGCCAGTGCATACACTAAACTTCCTGCGGGTCGCGCTTAAGCTGGTTTTTCCAACAGAGCACCTTCAAGATGGACCGAACAGGCAGCATTCTACTGGCCGTCAAGCGTCAACTAAGTCTTTAAGAATTCGCTCTTATGCGCGTCACGCTAAGATTGCAACATGCCTGCCCAATCCGTTGCAGGGAGTAGGGGTTAGCCGTACGGGTGCGAGCGGAACGACGGCCCTGCCTGACGGGGCCTGAACTGGCGCGACGAACGCCGCAAGATCAACCTGACGACTCCCGCACGGGCACACCGCAGGGAACTGGTTTCGCGCCGGAGTGAGACGGCGAGTGCAACGTGAGCCCGCTGTTTGGATTTGATCCCAGTTAAGTAGCATTGCTTCGAGCGCCACGGCGAGGGGCGGTTGTTCCGGGCGTTCTCCGGAACCAGAACCAACCGCATGAAGCTGGAAGCGAGAATCAAGGAGCTGGCGAGCCGCCTGCTGGCCGGCACTCGAAGTTGGCCGCGTCTTCCGGATCGCCCTGCCCTTTGTAGTGCGCGCACATCGGATAGGCGCAGAGCGGCCGGCTGCGGCCGGGGAATGCGCGTCCGGTTGCCGTAAGGCTCTCGGGCGCGACACGCTCTTCGACCCACTTCACAATCGCGCTGAGCGCATCGAAGTTGTCGAGCGTCTCGGGCCCGCCGCCGCAGTGTCCCATGCCCGGCACGAGGTACAACCGGCTCCAGTTGCGCACTTGCTCAGGACCGCCGTTCGCCTTGGTCATGCGCTCGTAGTAATCGACTGTGTCGAGCGCCGAAAACCACGGGTCACTCGCTCCATGCCAGAAGATGAGCTTTCCGCCGTGCCCTGAGAACGTGTTCAAGTTCGTCCACCCCGATGTTGCGGTCAGGCTCTCCGCCGGGTCGGCCAGGGCCCGCTCGACGGCGCTGTCCACGTCCATTCCGATGTCGGTAAATGCCGGCCCCACGGGGTTCGCTCCGCCATACAGCAGGCCCGGGACTCCCCGCGTCGAGGCAATGCCAGTATCGAAGAGAAACCCCGGGTACACCTGGCGGCCCTTCGAGTCCCTCGGGCCGCCGAACGCCTTCTCGATCGCGGCTGCCTGCGCCATGGAGAGACAGCCCTCCGCTTTCGGTCCTTTGCAGACCAGCGTCTTGGGATCGAATCGGCAGGCCTGCGTGTTGAAGATCATGAGGTCCCTCAGACCGTCCGCCGCGTCGCAGGCGTTCAGCAATCCTTCGATGACGGCTTTCTTGTCGCTCTCCGAAAGCGCTTCCCGCGTTACGGGCAGCCCCTGGGCGTCCTTCGGCGCGATCTCGTTCAACGTGGCCGCGACCCAACGGTCGCCGATGTGGGAGAAGCTGGTGCGCATCGCGGGCGCGCCCGCGATGATGCCGTCGAAGTACGTGGGGTAGCGCTGCGCCATGAGCATGGCCTCGCGCCCGCCGGTGGAGCACCCGGCGAAATACGAGCGATCGGCCGGCTTGCCATAGTGCTGCTCGATGATTCGCTTGGCCACTTCCGCTACGCGTCCGATGGCGGCGTACGCGAAGTCGAGGCTCGCCTGTTGGTCCTGCATGAAGCTCGCGTCAAACACGCCCCCCTTGTGCCCGGAGTCCGTGCTAGCAACCGCAAATCCGCGCGCGAGTCCCGGTTCGCTCCCGGCCGCGGATGCGCCGAGCGGCGGTTGGACGGTTCCATTGAGGCCGGCGCCGCCCTGAAACAGAAAGCGCCCGTTCCAGTTCTCGGGCAGAGCGAGGGCGAAACCGATGCCGTAAGCTACTCCGTGGGCCCCGGTGCGCCGGCCGATAACCCCATCCAAACGGCAGTAAGCGGGCAGAGTCGTCGCCGGGGCTGCGCTCCCAAGGCCGACCGGCTCGGAGCCGGCCGGGATCCACTCGGCCTTTGTGACGGTGAGGGCCACGCCCGGCACCTGCATTCTCGTCAGTGCGGTGCAGGCCGCGGGCGGCGCGGACGTCTGCCCGACGGCCACACTGCACAGGACGTACAAAGCTGAAGCGATCTTCGCGGCTCTCGCCATCCATCCCTCCTCGCGACTAGCAGATGTGTCCGCTCTGATCAATGTAGCGCGATATTCCGCGTCATCGCGGCCTTTGGTGCTCTTTCGAACCCGTGCCAGCTGGACCTTTTGATTAAGACTAAACGCTGCAGCGAAGTGTCTGGAACCAGTTGGCCGCCAGTCACAGCGGCGCCAGAAATGTACCTGGGCGTGCCGCAGTGAAAACGAATACCTCAACTGGACGGAGAGGTTCCGCCCCGGCTCGCGAACCTTCACCCCGGCGGCGAAGGGGTCGCGATAGTACGAGAGGTATTCGTAGTAGAAGCGATTGAGCAGGTTGTCGACGGTGAAGCTTCCGGACAGCTTGCGATGCGTGAAGCCAAGCTTGACGTTCAGCAGGGCGTAGCCGGCCATCGGCGTCTCTTGCAGATCGCTGTTCACCTTGGACTGCCGGTCCACCGCAACGCTGCCGAGTTCGGCAAAGACCCAGCGGTGCGCATAGCGCAGGGCGCTCCAGACACGTAGCGGAGGCATTTCGGGCAGGTTGCCGCTGAAGACGTTGGCGCTCGCCTCGGGCGTCGCCGTACCGCGCGAATAAGAACCGCAGGGCATCGGGAGGGCCTCGATGGCCACGTCCGTACCGATCTTCCTTCGATAGTTGAAGCAATCGGCCACCGTCCTGGCAAATGCCGTGGACGAGGACAGGACCGCCATCGAGTTTGTGGTTCTCGACGCCATCAGTCAGTGCGGCGCCCGAAAAGCGGACGGCGCGCGCAGCCCGCCAGGCAATCGTTGGCCTGTGAGCCTTCACCCAGCACGGTGGCGTTGGGCGCCTGCTTGCCGACAAGCGCAAGGCCGTGATGCTCGGTGACGGGAGCGCTGGCGAGCCCGTAGAAGCCGCGCGCCGCTCGCGTGAGAGCGCCTTTCCGCAGTAGGCGGATCAGGTGCTCGCGTGCGATGCCGCGGGCTGCGGGGTCCCGATCCGAGCCAAATTCAGCAGGTCGTCGCAAATCTGGTGATCAACGCTGCTGAGGCGGTCGGCGAGACGCCAGGTGTGATTACGGTCGGGACCGGCATCACCGGAATTCGCCCCGAGCAGGTTGACATCGCCGGGGACATGCGCGCGGGCGATCACGTCTACATTGCCGTTACTGACACCGGCGCTGGCATCGGGCCAGAGATCAAGGCCAGAATCTTCGATCCGTTCTTTTCGACCAAGTTCCTGGGACGCGGCCTGGGCTTGGCGGCCGTCGCCGGCATCGCCCGCCGCCACCATGGCGGCGTCTCCGTACGGTCGGCCAGGAACGCCGGGAGCACGTTCACGGTGTTCTTCCCGGTGCTGAACTCGGGGGCCGCACCAGCCGAGCCGGGCGGCGAAGCGGACAGGGCGGCGCTATCAGGGTAGGACGCCGGTTGCGCTCTTGTCGCCCGGGCCCCGAGCCGGTGCGTGCGGAGTCGTAGCGACTGTAGGATGGAGAATAGCACCGGCATCCAATGACGACAGCCAAAACAAACCAGCCGCTCGGCGTTCTGGGAACCCTCCGAAGATGGGCCGATCCACTGCAGAGCGCTCAGCACGAGGAGACCGTTCTCTTCATCCTCACGCTGATGATCGGCGCGATCGTGGGCCTGGTGGTGGTGGCCTTCATTGTGCTGACTGAGAATCTGGGCTCTCGCATGTATCCCGCCGGCGGCGCCGCCTGGCGGAGGGTGCTGATCCCGACTCTGGGCGCGCTGATCACTGGCTTTCTGCTACAGCGCTATTTTCCGAACGCTCGCGGCAGCGGAATACCTCAGACCAAGACGGCCCTGTTTCTTCGCGGAGGAGTGATTCGATTTCGCACTGTGTTCGGCAAGTTCTTCTGTTCCGCAACTTCGCTCGCAAGCGGAATCGCGTTGGGCCGCGAGGGGCCGTCGGTGCAGGTTGGAGCTGGCATTGCATCCTCGCTTGGCCGTCGCATGGGACTCAGCCCCGCCACAACCAAGTCCCTCGTGCCGATTGGCGCCGCAGCGGCTCTGGCGGCCGCCTTCAACACGCCCATCGCAGCGGTCCTTTTCACCCTGGAAGAAGTGATGGGCGACCTGCACGCCCGAGTGCTCGGAGCCATTGTCTTGAGCTCGGCGACCTCCTGGATGGTCCTCCACATGCTCCTCGGTGACGAGCCACTGTTCCACGTCCCGGCGTACCAGCTTGTTCATCCGATCGAGTTTCTCTTCTACGCCGCGCTGGGCGTCGTGGGCGGTCTGGTTTCGGTCAGTTTCGTCAAGCTCCTGCTGTGGCTCAGGAAGCACTTCCTGCGAATGCCAGCCTGGACGGTGGCTTTCCAGCCTGTCGCGGGCGGCCTGCTCGTTGGGATCTTCGGATGGTTCGTGCCGGAGGTGATGGGCGTTGGATACAACCATGTCAGCCAGGCCCTGAACGGCCAACTGGCTCTTCGCGTCATGGTTCTGCTGGTTGCCATGAAGCTGATAGCCACGGCCACGTGCTACGCCTCCGGCAACGCCGGCGGAATCTTCGGTCCAGCGCTGTTCATTGGGGCCATGATGGGCGGCGCCGTGGGCGGGGGGGCGCACCTCATTCTCCCCGACTATACGGGCAGTGTTGGCGCCTACGCGCTGGTGGGCATGGGAGCGGCGTTCGCGGGCATCATCCGCGTCCCATTGACGTCCGTGATCATGATCTTCGAAGTGACACGCGATTACTCGATCATTGTGCCGCTGATGATCGCGAATCTGATCAGCTACTTCATCTCCAGCCGGCTGCAACCGGAGCCGATCTACGAAGCGCTGCTGGACCAGGAGGGGATTCGCCTGCCTCCTGGGGCCCGCAACCGCGAGGAACTTGTGACTGTTGAGCAGGGCGCGCGGCCCCCTAGCGAAGTCTTGCGTGCCGACGACACCGTCGAACGGGCTTTGACAACCGTGGATTCGAAAGAGTCCGCCTGGCCGGTTGTGGATTCGGACGGGTTGCTAGGAATGGCCACCAGAGCCCAGATCGAGGAAGCCCTGAGCCAGGAGCGCCACCATCAAACCGTCGGCGAGCTGCTGACTCCTCTCGATCGCAGCGCCAGGCTCACGGCGGAGAGCTTTCCTCACGTGCATCCGGACCACCCTCTCGACACTGCGATGCGGCGGATGGCTCAGAGCGGTTTGGATGCGCTTCCGGTCGTGAGCCGCTCCAACATCCGGGAATTGGTGGGCGTCCTTTCCAGGCAGGATGCACTGGCCGCGTACGGATCGCAGCAGAAGGCCGCGGAGCCTGCTTACAAGGAGTCCAGAACTCCCGTGGCGGTGCTCGGCGGCGTCTTGATTGTTTTGGCCGCAATGGCTGCCCTGGCCGGTTTTCTGAGCTACTTCTACCGTTCGGAGCGCAGCGCCCGGGCCGACCAGTACTATGTCGAAGGGAATCGGTTGATGGCGAAAGAGCGTTATCAGGAGGCGATCGAGCAGTATCGGAACGCGCTCTCGATTTCCCACAGCGGACGAGACCGGCTGGCGCTTGCCCAGGTCCTCGAGAAAGCCGGGCGTTCGAACGAGGCCGAGATCTATTTTCGGGAATCCCTCCGTGACAAATCAGACAGCGGGCCGGCCAATCTCGGACTCGCCAGGATCGCGATCGCAGGCGGCAACCTGCAAGACGCAGTGAACTACTACCACAGAGCGATCTACGGTTCATGGTCCGAGCAACGTCAGGCTAACCGTACTCTGACGCGCATTGAGTTGGTCAATGCTCTCGGAAAGGCCGGCAAGAGGCAAGAAGCCCAATCGGAGTCGCTGGCCCTCGAAGCGGAAGCGCCGGACGACCTTGCTCTCCAGAGGCAATTGGGGCGGCTGTTGCTTCTGTACGACTTGCCTAAGGAGTCGGCCGGAGTCTTTCGGAAGATCTTGGAGAAGGACAAGGGCGACGCGGACGCGTATGACGGACTCGGCGAAGCGGAGGCGGCGCAGGACAACTACCGCAGCGCCCAACGGGCGTTCAAAGCCGCCATCCGCTTGAACGCAGCCGACGCTAGCGCGGCGAAGAGGCTGCAGCTGGTTGACCACATTCTTGCGCTAGACCCCACCCTGCGCGGCTTGAGCGTCGCGGAACGGTATCGCAGGAGCCAGAGGCTGATGGAGACCGCGCTTGGCTCGCTTGTTGAATGCCTCGGCACCATGAAAGGTTCGCCGCCGGTCGCGGTAAAGGAACTGTCCGATTCCGCCCGCAAGTCGGTCCTGCGCCGCGGAAGACCGCTTTCGTACGGAGACTCCACTGAAGGGAACCTCGATATGGCCGAGCAATTGTGGACCGCCCGTACCGATCTCTGCGGACCGTCGGCCGATGAGCCGTTGAGCCGGCTGATGGCAAAGCTCGCGAAGTGAGGCCACGGGTTCGCGAGTTTGCCCGGTTCGATGCTGCCCGAGATCCTTGGCGACTCTGAAACGGCGTGTAGGAAACAGGGTAGCCGTCTCGATCACCCTCCGGAGGGAACCCGCTTGGTGACTGGTGCCATTTCTGGATCTGGATCAGCCGAGCGATGTCACCAGACCGCTCCGGCGTGAACGGAACCGAGACTCGCTGATTCACCGCCGAGTCTCAGGCTGGCAACTTTCGTTTTTCCGACAGGAGCCGGCTTCCACGACTTACTCTCGGATGTTCACACGAGATTGCGCCCCATGACGCGCAGGCCAGCCATGCCGATTGCATACTGTTGTTAGGCTGCTTACTGGTCACTATTCTGCCTTCAGAGCTGTTTGCGGATCGATTTCAATTCCCGCCGGCGCTTCGCGGTAGTCTTGGGGTATGCCATCTTAAGTTCCTTGAGCGCATCAAGGACAATCTGGGAAACAATCAACCGGGCATTCTCCTTGTCATCGGCGGGAACGATGTACCAGGGCGCGTGATGTGTGCTTGTCGCGTTCAGGCAAGCCTCATAAGCCTTCATGTGCTGCTTCCAGTAGTTTCTCTCGTGGATGTCCGAGAGGCTGAATTTCCAGTTCTTCTCCGGCTCGTCAATCCGCTCGCGGAAGCGCTTTCGTTGCTCGTCCTTCGACAGGTGGAGGAAAACCTTGATGATCCGGGTACCGTTGCGGTAGAGATGCTCCTCCAGATCCACAATGGAGCGATACCGCTCCTCCCAGATGGTTTTCTCGTCGCGCAACTCTTGCGAAAGTCCCTGGTTGCGGAGAATCTCTGGATGCACCCGAACGACCAGCACTTCCTCGTAATAGGAACGGTTGAAGATGCCGATCCGCCCGCGTTCGGGCAGCCGGCACGTCGTGCGCCAGAGAAAATCGTGTTCCAGCTCCTCGGCGCTCGGCTGTTTGAAACTCGAAACCTGGCAGCCTTGCGGATTGACCCCGGACATGACGTGCCGGATGGCGCCGTCCTTGCCCGCAGCGTCCATTCCCTGAAAAATCAGCAGCAGCGCATAGCGATTCGACGCGTAGTGAAGGTGTTGCAGCGAGCTCAACTCCTCAACGTGTTCTTCCAGGAGTCTTTGATAGTCCGTCTTCGACTTGCAAAAGGGCTTCACTATCGTCGGCCACTCACTGAGTTCGAGCTCTTCTCCGGGCCGCACCCGGAACTCCTTTGAGTTGATCTTCATCTTTATCCCTTCGATATCACGAGCGCCGTGGTTGCGCTCGGCATCCGGCCTAAGTTTTCCGAATCTCGCGCTCCGCCTCAAGCCAGTCCTGACTCGCCTGACCATCGGCGCGGCCGCGCTGCTCGTAGAGTTCATAGGCCCGTGTGGCGATCCGCGGTCTGAGATCGGGCGACTTCTTGGCCAACAATGGGGCTTTAGTCGGGTCAAAAATCCGATAGGCGAGCAGTTTCACTCGGTCATTCAAGAGGAACCAAGCCAGAGCGTAGCCCCACACGAACAGTGCCCAGCTCCAGCCGAGCGGTGTCATGAACAGTCCATAAACCGCAATCAGGGTCGCCAGCGCTTGTGTGCCGAGCACCGCTGCCCATAGAACCCACGCGGGGCGTATGGACCAGAACGGGCCGCGCGTGCGCGTCAGGAAAATCGTCAGATGTCCGGCCACAGACAGCTTCAAATACATCAGCGTCTGGATGTGCGCACGGTCGAGATGAAAGACGCGCTCACCGAGATAGAACAAGCCGAAGGCGGAGACGACCCCGATGACGCCCAGCACTGTGGAAATCCCCAGCACCAGTTGCATGTTCCAGGCCTCGGGCTGATCCTTGTAATGAACGTTGTCATAGGCGATGGACAGGATTGCTCCGTCGTTGAGCAACGCCAGTATCACGATCATCACCGCCGTCAATGGATAGAAGTTAAACACCAGGATCGCCAGCGTCATAAACAACAGCACGCGCAGCGTCTCGGCGATGCGGTAGATCGCATAGCTGTTCATCCGCTGGAAAGTCTTTCGGCTCTCCTTGATCGCGTCAATAATCACCGACAGGCCGGACGCCAGCAGCACGATGGACGCCGCCGCGCGCGCCGCGTCCGTCGCGCCGGACACGGCGATGCCGCAGTCCGCCTTCTTCAGCGCGGGGGCGTCGTTCACGCCGTCGCCGGTCATACCGACGATGTGGCCGCGCTGCTGCAGAACATCCACAATGTGGAACTTGTGTTCGGGGAACACCTGGGCGAATCCGTCTGCCTTGTCGATGGCCTCCGCCGATTGAGCCGTCTCGTGATGCTTTACGTCGCCCAGGCCGTTGGCATCGAGAATGGCTGTGCCCATCCCTAATTTCTTGGCCGTCTCCTGGGCGATGGCCAGTTGATCGCCTGTGACCATCTTGACTTTCACGCCCATCTGGCGAGCGGTCGCGATGGTTGCCTTGGCGTCTTCCCGTGGCGGATCGAACAGGGGCAACACGCCAAGAAACTGCCATGGGCCTTCTCCCTCGGAGCACGCCACGCCCAACGAACGAAACCCGCGCGCCGCGAATTCGTTAACGGCCTTCTCGACGGCGGCCTTCACTTGCCCGGCATTGGCCGCCAATTCCAAAATCACCTGTGGCGCGCCCTTCGTCACTTTGAACGTCGTTCCGTCCGCGGCCTTGACGGTGGCCTCGGTGCGTTTGCACACCGGGTCAAACGGCTGAAAATGGACCACCTGATAACCCTGCAAGGCCTGGTTGTTTTTCAGGCCGCCCAGAACGGCCAGATCAATGGTGTCGTCATTATCCGCGCGCGATGCCAGCGCGGCATAGAGGATGACTTGCTCGGCAGGGATACCGTTGACGCTGAACGGATCGCCCAGCGTCAGCTTGTTCTGGGTCAGGGTGCCGGTCTTGTCCGCGCACAGCACGTCCACGCCAGCCAATTCCTCGATGGCCACCAGCCGGCTCACAATCGCTTCTCTCTTGGCGAGCAGGCGCGCACCGACCGCCATCGTCACCGACAGCACGGTCGGCATCGCCACGGGAATCGCGGCCACGGTCAGCACCAGGGCGAACTGCAACGTGGTGAGGATCGGGTCGCCACGGAAGAGCGCGACGGTAATAATCACCGCCACCAGAGCCACCGCCAGGATGATCAGGTAGTCGCCAATCTTCAGCACCGCGCGTTGAAAGTGGCTGACGGTGTGCGCCTCCTGCACCAGTTGCGCCGTCTTGCCGAAGTAGGTGTTCGCACCGGTGGCATAGACCAGGGCGCCGATTTCACCCTGGCGGACGATCGACCCCGAAAACACCGCCTCGCCAGGTTTGCGCTCGGCGGGCAAGGATTCGCCTGTCAACGCAGACTGATCGACCTCCACGGGATCGCCCGCCAGCAGGCGCGCATCCGCCGGCACGATGTCCCCCAGCCGCAGGCGTATGACATCGCCCGGCACCAACTCACGCGCCGCCGGGGTGATCCACTCCCCATCACGTTTCACCCTGGCCTTGATCGCCAGCTTGGCTTTCAGGGCGGCGATGGCGTTGCCCGCTTGGCGTTCTTCCCAGAATCCGACCACAGCGTTGGAAACAAGCAGAAGGAGGATGATGAAAACATCCGGCCAGTGCCGGACCACGCCCGACAGAATCACCGCCACTTCGATCATCCACGGGATCGGGCCCCAAAAGTAGGTTAGGAACTTCAGGAACGGATTGGTTTTCTTTTCTTCAATCTCGTTAGGCCCATATTGGGTCAGCCGCTTCTGCGCCTCGGCTTGACTGAGGCCGTCCGGAGACGACCCCAACTTGGCCTGCAATTCCGGCATAGGAAGGGATTTTAGATCGTCCTTGGACTCTGGCTCAACTGCAGTCGATTTCACGATGACAATTCTCCTGTTCTTGTCGCCTCCACCGAGTCTCGGTCCAGAGGGTTCTTGAAAACCCAGTGGACAGGCACTGTCGAAGAAGTCTCATTGACGGTTTCGAATTCCCACAATTGGAAGTGTGACACCCTTCCTTCCGGCGGGTCGGCGGCTACTTCCGGCCGCCCGCTGGCAGCAGGTTCGTATCTCCGCCATTTGCCAACGTGCCTGACGCCGGCTGCTGCGGTTGGCTGCGAGGCAGCAACGTCAATCATGATACGCACGTTTTCAGTAAGGACGATGGCCCTGCTGAGCTCAGGAGGACATTGACGTAGCCATCGTCCATCCCGCCTAGTTTTTCCGAATCTCGCGCTCCGCCTCAAGCCAGTCCTGACCTGCCTGGCCATCGGCGCGGCCGCGCTGCTCGTAGAGTTCATAGGCCCGTGTGGCGATCCGCGGTCTGAGATCGGGCGACTTCTTGGCCAACAGTGGGGCTTTGGTCGGGTCAAAAATCCGATAGGCGAGCAGCTTCACGCGGTCGTTCACGAGGGCCCAAGCCAGAGCGTAGCCCCAAACGAACGCCGCCCAGCTCCAGCCGAGGGGTGTCATAAACAACCCATAGACCGCAATCAGAGTCGCCAGCATCTGCGTGCCGAGCACCGCCACCCAGAGCACCCGCGCGGGGCGTATGGACCAGAACGGGCCGCGCGTGCGCGTCAGGAAAATCGTCAGATGTCCTGCCACGGACAGCTTCAGGTACATCAGCGTCTGGATGTGCGCGCGGTCGAGGTGAAATACACGCTCGCCAAGATAAAACAAACCGAACGCGGCCACGACCCCAATGACGCCCAGGACCGAGGAAATCCCCATCACCAGGCGCATGTTCCAGGCCTCGGGCTTATCCTTGTAGTGAACGTTGTCATAGGCAATGGACAGGATTGCTCCATCGTTGAGCAACGCCAGCATCACGATCATCACCGCCGTCACCGGATAGAAGTTAAACACCAGGATCGCCAGGGTCATGAACAACAGCACGCGCAGCGTCTCGGCGATGCGGTAGATCGCGTAGCTGTTCATCCGCTGGAAAATCTTCCGGCTCTCCTTGATCGCGTCAATAATCACCGACAGGCCGGACGCCAGCAGCACGATGGACGCCGCCGCCCGCGCCGCGTCTGTGGCGCCGGAAACGGCGATGCCGCAGTCCGCCTTCTTCAGCGCGGGGGCGTCGTTCACGCCGTCGCCGGTCATGCCGACAATGTGGCCGCACTGCTGCAGGACATCCACAATGTGGAACTTGTGTTCGGGGAATACCTGGGCGAACCCGTCCGCTTTTTCGATGGCCTCCGCCGATTGCGCCGTCTCGTGATGCTTCGTGTCGCCTAATCCGCTGGCATCCAGGATGTTCGTGCCCATCCCCAGTTGCCGGGCGGTTTCTCGCGCGATAGCAACTTGATCGCCCGTAACCATCTTGACGTTCACGCCCATCTGCCGGGCGCTCGCGATGGTTGCTCTGGCCTGCTCCCGTGGCGGATCGAACAATGGCAAGACGCCAAGAAAACGCCATTGGCCCTCCTGGTCTGCCCGAGCCACCCCCAAGGAACGGAAGCCGCGTCCCGCGAATTCGTTGACGGCTTTCTCAACGGCGGCCTTTACCTCACCGGCGTTGGTCGACATCTGCAGGATTACCTGCGGCGCTCCCTTGGCCACAAGGAACTGTTTTCCGTCCTCGGCTTTGACGGTGGCTTCCGTGCGCTTATGCACTGGGTCGAACGGCTAGAAATGAACCACCTGATAGCCTTTCAAGGCTTGATCGTTCTTCAGGCCGCCGATCACGGCGAGATCGATGGTGTCCTTGTCTTCCGCGCGGGAAGCCAAAGCGGCGCAGAGGATGACCTGGTCGGCAGGGATACCGTTGACGCTGAACGGATCGCCCAGCGTCAGCTTGTTCTGGGTCAGAGTGCCGGTCTTGTCCGAGCACAGCACGTCCACGCCAGCCAGTTCCTCGATCGCCGCCAGGCGGGTCACAATCGCTTCCTTCTTCGCCAGCAGGCGCGCGCCGACCGCCATTGTCACGGACAGCACCGTGGGCATCGCCACGGGGATCGCGGCCACGGTCAGCACCAAGGCGAACTGCAACGTGGCCAGGATCGGGTCGCCGCGGAACAGGGCGACGGTGATGATCACCGCCACCAGAGCCACCGCGAGGATGATGAGGTAATCGCCGATCTTCAGTACGGCACGCTGGAAATGGCTGACGGTGTGCGCCTCCTGCACGAGTTGCGCGGTCTTGCCGAAGTAGGTCTTCGCACCGGTGGCGTACACCATCGCTTCGATTTCGCCCCGACGGATGATCGACCCCGAAAACACCGCCTCGCAGGGTTTGCGCTCGGCGGGCAAAGACTCGCCTGTCAGCGCGGACTGATCCACCTCCACCGGGTCGCCCGCCAGCAAGCGCGCATCCGCCGGAACGATGTCGCCTAGGCGCAGACGGATGACGTCGCCCGGCACCACCTCGCGCGCCGCCGGGTCGGTCCACTTCCCATCGCGTTTCACCTTGGCTTTGATCGCCAGCTTGGCCTTCAGGGCGGCGATGGCGTTGCCGGCCTGGCGCTCTTCCCAGAATCCGACCACGGCGTTGGAAACCAGCAAAAGGAGGATGATGAAGAAATCGGGCCAGTGCCGGACCACGCCCGACAGAATCACGGCCACCTCGATCATCCACGGGATCGGGCCCCAAAAGTAAGTGAGGAACTTGAGGAACGGATTGGTTTTCTTTTCAGCGATCTCGTTAGCGCCGTATTGTGTCAGGCGTTTCTGCGCCTCGGCTTGACTCAGGCCGTCCGGCGACGACCCTAGTTGTTTCTCCACTTCCGGCATGGGAAGGGATTTCAGATCGTCCTTGGACTCGGGCTTCGCCTCGGGCTTATCTGCATTCGGTTGCACGATAACTATCCTCCCGTTCTTGTTGCCTCCCCCGAAAACCTGTGCGAGGGGCCTCGGTGACTTCCCGGAATCGGGCGCGTTACACCTTTGCTGCCGGCGCGTCGGCACCTCCTATCGGCGGCACCAGATCCGGCATGTCAAGGCGTGCCACGCCGATCCGGTCGTCCGCCATCCCGTAGTAGATGTCGAAGCGTTCCGGTGAACCAAGATCGTCGCGGCGGTCGATGCCGGTGGGGAAAACGACGTTGGCCACCGTCCCGCGCCGTTCTTGCGGCAGCACCGGCGTCAACACGGGCTCTGGCGAACGATAGCGGATCATGCGCGGATGCTCCTTCGAGAGCACCATCACCCCAGCCGAGTAGCACAGTTCGTGTCCAGTGTTGCCCGGCTCTTCCATTTCACACACGCCGTGGTAAACGATCAGCCAGCCGTGCCGGCTGAGGATGGGCGGAGTGCCACCGCCGATTTTGAGGCGCTCCCAGGGCGCCACCGGAGTCGCCAGCCGATGATGAGAGGCAAACGCACCGAAGCGATGTGGCTCGCCGCCCTCCAAGGCCATCGCGCAGTAGGAAATCCAGATGCTCTCCCGATCTAGATCCACCTGACGGGATGCGGGGTGGAAGGCGGTTTCCTCCGGGCGGGTACCGGGAAAGAGCGGCCGGTGGAGCATGGCCAGTTCAGGTTTCCCGGACGGATTCGGTATGGCGACGGGGAAGACGCTGGCATCTTTGTCGTCCACATCGCCGATGTCGACGTCGCGATACCGGCCAAAGGTGGCCAGCCCAAGGCGGTTCCAGTGGAAGAGGTCTTCCGATGTCGCTAGAGCGATCCGTGGACCTCGCACCGAGAATGCCGTATACGTCATCAGGTAACGCTGGAGCGGCTCCACGAACGTGATCCGAGGATCTTCGCAGCCACCGCCGCCGCCGGGCCGCCGCTCGTAGTCGGCCTCCGGCTCCAGCGCGATGCCGAGCCGCTCGACGCCTGCCGGATCGCCGGCTTCGTTGAACCGCACTCGTGCGATGCCAATGCGCGAGTAGTTCCCCTTGGCAACCAGCCGCGGGAAAAGGTAGAGCTTACCATCGGGGCCACGCGCGGCAGCCGGGTTCAGGACGCCTTCGACCTCCTGGGGATTACCCGGTTCCGGCTCCATGATGAGCCCCAGGCGCCGCAGCTTGAATCCACTCATAAGGCTTCCTGACCGCGATCCGACAAACAAGCGATGATCGCTTCGACAACCCGCTTAGTCTCGTTGGGACCCTGAACTGGGATAGACACGACGCCTGCCTGTTCGGCCGGATAGTCGTTCCCTCCCGCGAACAGGGCATCGCCTATGTAAATCATCTCCGTCAGTGAAATGCCGAGAACGTCTCTTAGTTTTCTGACGCCGTAAGCTTTGTCTATGCCAGGTTTGGTGACATCAATGGATGTCGCGCCGCCCAAGCGGACGGAAAAACCAGGGATCAAAAGATCGAGAATCGCTTTGATCTTCTTCCGCTTGGCAAACGTGGGATCCCAGTTCTTCTTTTCTTCTAAGGGCGCCTGCTGACCCAGGGCGGAGAACGTGATCTGGCTTCCGCGGTCTTCAATTACTTCGCCCCAGACCTTTTCGGCCTTGAAGCCAGCTTCTGCAACCGCCTTCGTTAGCGCGGCAACGATCTTTGCCTTCTCGTCCGGGGTGAAGTCTTCCGAGTAGAGCTTCTTCCACTCCCCTGCGTAGCGGAAGAACTTCGTTCCACATGTAGGAAGAATCGATAGGTTCGCCAGGCTCTCGTCGTGCGGAAGATGGGAGAGCACCTGTTTCTCAAACTGCGGCCAATCGCCTCCCGAAATCACGGCTACCTTGACAATGCCCAGAAGGTCATGCAGCAGACGCGACATGTCACCGTCAAGAGACGCTTTGCTTTCGGCAAGGGTGCCGTCCAGATCGAACACAATCAGTTTCTTCATTCCGGTATCCCAATTTCCAGCACCTTCACCGCGCCTCGTGGCTGAAACCTGCACGCCCCGACAACGGCGGGCAGCAGCAAGACGTCGCCTTTCCCGACACCGTACGTGGCACCGCCGTGCTCGACCTGGCCCGTACCCTCGATGCACACCAGCACCGTCGGCACACCCGGCGCGCCAACCCCAAACGGCGAGTCTCCGTGCAGTCGCGACAACCAGAAGTGCTTGCAGTGAAGGAGCCGCTCACGTTCCACCGGCGCCGTCGCCTCAACCACGGGCGTCACCAGACCGCCCGCACACTTCCCAAAGTCAATGCAGGCGAGCGCCTGGTCGACCTGGAGCGCGCGTGGTTTGCCGGTCTTGGCGTCGACGTGATTCCAGTCATACAGGCGAAACGTCACGTCGCTGTTCTGCTGAACCTCGAACACCACGATGTCGCCGCCCAGAGAGTGAACCGTTCCAGCCGGCAGAAAGACAGCGTCGCCGGGCTTCGGAGTGAAGTGCGCGAGGCGATCGGCCACCGCTCCGTTCGCGAGCGCCCGCCGCAGATCGCCTTCCGTGGTGCCTGGCTTCAGGCCCGCATAGATGCGGCTCTTTGTCCCCGCCTGCAGCACGACCCATGCTTCGGTTTTCCCCGTCTCGCCCGGTGGCAGCAGGTCCGTGTGGGTATCCGTGGGATGAACTTGTACCGAGAGCAGCTCACGTGCGTCGAGGAACTTCAGCAGCAGGGGGAATCGGCGGAATCGCCCGGCGAGCTTTCCCATCACCTGTTCTGGAAACTGTTCCAGCAGTTGGGCGATGGTGCGCCCTTTGAGGGGTCCATCGGCAACACAACTCGGATGGTCATCGCGGTCGCTGAGTAGCCACGCTTCGCCGATGGGGCCGTCGCCTGGCAGCGGTGCGGAGAGCAGCCTGGCCAAACGCCGGCCGCCCCAGAGCCGGTACTGATAGATGGGTGCGAATCGCAAGGGATACAGAACGCTTGGGCTCATAGTTATGGGGCTCCGCTAGTTCCCGACGGCGCCTGACCGCGGCTGTTGCGGCTGGCCGCGAGGCAGCAACGCCAGGTCATCACTCATGACATAGATAGTGATGGCCGCTAGCATAAACACCAGACCGACCCAGAAACGCCAATCATGATGGGCTCGTTTCCAGTAAGGGAGTTGGTCATGATGAATGCTGTCGCGAACTGGCCCTCCGTGCTGGTGAGAACTGTGCTTGCGCTCATTCATCGTTGTCATTCCTTCTATGCCGGAGATTCCATTGCGGCATTGTATTCGCCGCGGCGCGCAGCCCGGTTGCACGTGGCTCGATGGTACAGAGCTAGCTGGGCCGCCCGAACGTGGGCGTCCTGGCCTCGCCAGATCTCCAAAGCCGGTTGCTGGATGGCGCGGGCAAACGAAAACGCCAAGGCCCAAGGCACTCGCAACTTGAATCGGGCATTCATGGCATTCAGACGGGCCGAGGCCAGTTCACTGGGTTGGCCACCCGAGAGGAACGCAATGCCCGGAACGGCAGCGGGGACGCCTCGCAAGAGACACCTCACCGTGGCGTCGGCTACTTCGTCCACCGTTTCCTGCTCGGGGCAAGTCAATCCCGGAACCACCATGTTGGGCTTCAGGATCATGCCCTCCAGCGTCACCCGCTGTGTGTAAAGCTGGCTGAAAACCGTCCGCAGGACTTCCTCCGTAACCTCGCGGCACCGCTCGAGGGTATGCTCGCCGTCCATGAGCACTTCCGGCTCGACGATGGGGACCAGTCCGGCTTCCTGGCACAACGCGGCATAGAGGGCCAGCGCGTGCGCGTTGGCCTCCATGCAACCGCGGCTGGGGATGACATCGCCCACAGCAATCACCGCGCGCCACTTGGCAAAACGCGCGCCCATTTGAGCGTATTCAGCCAGGCGGTCGCGCAATCCGTCGAGACCTTCGGTTACTTTCTCTCCGGGATGACCCGCCATGTCCTTTGCCCCGGCGTCAACCTTGATGCCGGGAATGATTCCCACAGCGGCGAGGGCCACAGCGAAAGGAGTGCCATCCTTCTTCCGCTGGCGGATCGTCTCGTCGCAGAGGATCGCGCCGCTGATGCTCTCTTCGAGACCGGGCGTGGTCACAATCAACTCCCGATACGTGCGCCGGGTCTCCTCGGTTTGGGGAATGCCTAACTTCGCAAATCGCTTGTTGCAGGTGGGAGTGCTTTCATCCATCGCCAGCAGGCCCTTGTCGCCGGCGACCATCATCGTCGCGGTGTCTATAAGCTGTTGCGCGTTCATTTGGGGTTGCTCCATTTCCAGTTCCGGGTTCCCGGCGCGGCCGCTATCGCCCTCGGCTACGATTCATCCAACCACTTCCGGGCCTCAGCGACGTCGGCATGATCGAAGTATCGGATTGTCGCCGTCGTGAACGGGGTGCAGAACGTCGCCATGCCCTGCTGCCACTTCTTTTCCCCGACCATCGCGAGGCGTTCGATGTCGGCGAAGTGTTTACTGTCGAACTTGATGTCCTCCCACAGCGCGCCGGCGTCCCAGCCATGGAAGCCGGTCATGTCGAACAGCAGGCGCAGCTTTCCGTGCTGCCGGACCAGTCGCTCGAACTCGGGCACGAAGTGCTCGTAATCTGCTTTTGCCAGCTTTCCGCTGACGTGAACGACGAGGATCTTCCCGCCGTCTTCTTCGTGTAGTTGAATGGGCATTTTGAACTCCTTCGGTTCGCTTCAGGTCACTCTGTTTCCAAATGTGCTCCCGCTGGTCCACCGTCAGTCTTGTTCAGGCGCACGCGCGTTTCTGACTCAGTTTCTTGATTTCGTCCTCCACTTCTTTTGCCCCCTCGGCGTAAAATCGTGTTTCATCGGGGGCAAGCGTATGGAGCAATCTCAGGAACTCGCCGGCGTGTACCCGCTCCTCGTCCGCTATGTCCTTGAGTACCTCCACGGCGAGCTGGTTGTCAGTTGACTCGGCAAGCTGCATGTACATCTGAGTGGCTTCGTACTCCGCAGCCACCATGAAACGGATCGCTCTGATGAGTTCCCCGTCTGTGAGCATCCTGTCGTTTGCTAACCCTGAAAAGGGCGTTCCGAAACCTGGCATCTATCTTCTCCTATGATGATTCGTCTGCTCGAAAGGTGTTCCTGGTCGGATTACTGTTACCCAACGGCAGTAGGCTCCTGCCACTGGTGACAAGAGCCCTCGCTGCGTACATGAGCTCATGGTCGCTCACTTGAGGTTGCTCCATTTCCAGTTACGAATCTCCGGCAGGTCTTCGCCGTGCTCGTCGATGTAGTGCTTGTGCTCGATTAGCTTGTCCTGCATCATCTGCTTCAGGTACGCCCCCTTGGAACCTAAGTGCGGTAGCCGATCAATCACGTCCTGCACCAGGTGGAACCGGTCGAGGTCGTTCTGTACCCGCATGTCAAACGCGGTTGTGATCGTGCCCTCTTCTATGTAGCCCCGGACGTGGAGGTTGCGGTTGGTCCGGCGATAGGTCAGCCGATGGACCAGCCATGGGTATCCATGAAAGCCAAAGATGATGTGCTTGTCTTTAGTGAATAGCGAATCGTAATCCGTCTCGCTCAGCCCGTGCGGGTGCTCGCTGCTGGACTGCAACTTCATCAGATCGACGACATTGACCACCCGGATTTTCAGATCGGGCAGATGCTCGCGAAGGATGGACACGGCCGCCAGAATCTCCAGCGTGGGTGTGTCTCCGCAGCACGCCATCACCACGTCCGGTTCGGCGGCGTCCTGGTCGTTGCTGGCCCATTGCCAGATTCCAATTCCTTCCGTGCAATGCACCACCGCGGCGTCCATGGTCAGCCATTGCGGGAGGGCGTGCTTGCCCGCAACCACCACGTTGACATAGTGCCGGCTGCGCAGGCAGTGATCGAAGACCGACAGCAGGCAGTTGGCGTCGGGCGGCAGGTAAACGCGTACGATATCGGCCTTCTTGTTGATCACGTGGTCGAGGAAGCCGGGATCCTGGTGCGTGAAACCGTTGTGATCCTGCTGCCAGACGTGGGAGGCGAGCAGATAGTTCAGCGAGGCGATCTTCCGGCGCCAGGGCAGCTCCAGCGTTACCTTCAGCCACTTGGCGTGCTGGCTGAACATCGAGTCGACGATTCGAATGAAGGCCTCATAGCTATTGAACAGCCCGTGCCGCCCAGTCAGCAGATATCCTTCCAACCAACCCTCGCACTGGTGCTCGCTGAGCATAGAGTCCAGCACGCGTCCGGCGGGCGCGAGGAATTCATCGTTCTTTACTTCCCGGGCGTCCCACTGACGGTTGGTGACTTCAAAAACCGCGCCCAGGAGATTCGAAAGTGTCTCATCGGGACCGAAGACACGGAAATTGCGCTGATCCTGATTCAGCTTGGCCACGTCACGCAGGAACTTACCCAACACGAGCGTATCCTGGCCGTCAACGGCGCCGGGCGAAGGCACATTCACCGCGTGGACGTGGAAGTCCGGCATGCGCAGGTCGCGCAGTAGAACGCCGCCGTTGGCGTGGGGATTGGCGCCCATCCGCCGGTCGCCCTTCGGCGCCAGTTCGGCCAATTCCGGCATGAGCGAGCCGTTCTCATCGAACAGCTCCTCGGCCTTGTAGCTCTTCATCCAGCTTTCGAGTTGCTTGACATGATCGGGATGCTCGGCATCCACCAGGAGCGGCACCTGGTGCGCCCGGAAGGTGCCCTCAACTTGCAGGCCATCGACTACTTTCGGTCCCGTCCATCCCTTGGGCGACCTCAGGACGATCATTGGCCAGCGCTGCCGAGTGGCGTCGTTCTTGCTCCGTGCATTGCTTTGGATCTGCCGGATGTCCTCTATGGCTTTGTCCAAAACGGTGGCCATGAGTTCATGCATCTTCTCCGGATCGTTGCCTTCCACAAAGTAGGGCGTCCAGCCGCACCCTCGCAGAAACTGCTCCAACTCCTCATGCTCGATGCGAGCCAGCACGGTCGGATTGCTGATCTTGTAGCCATTGAGGTGCAGGATCGGAAGCACGGCTCCGTCGGTGATTGGGTTGAGAAGCTTGTTGGACTGCCATGCGGTCGCCAAGGGTCCCGTTTCCGCTTCGCCGTCTCCGACCACGCAGGCGACGACCAGACCGGGATTGTCGAACGCAGCCCCGAAGGCGTGGCTGAGCGAGTACCCCAGCTCGCCACCTTCGTGAATCGACCCCGGCGTCGTGGGCGCGACATGGCTGGAGATCCCGCCGGGAAACGAGAACTGCTTAAACAGCTTCTTGAGCCCGGCCTCGTCCTGGCTGACGTTCGGATACACCTCGCTCCAGGTTCCTTCGAGGTAGACGTTGCCCACAATCGCCGGGCCGCCGTGCCCCGGACCGGCGATGTAGAACATATCCAGGTCATACTTCTTGATGACCCGGTTCAGGTGCACATAGATGAAGTTCTGGCCCGGCGTGGTGCCCCAATGCCCGACCACCAGGGGTTTCACGTGCGACAGCTTAAGCGGCTCCTTCAGCAGCGGGTTGTCGTAGAGGTAGATCTGGCCGACCGACAGATAGTTGGCGGCGCGCCAGTAGGCATTCATTTTGTGAAGCAGGTCCGGAGTCAGGGTCTTTGTCATTGCTTTCATGTTTTGTCACCTAAAGTCACAACCTTACTTTCCGCAGCCGCAATGCGTTGCCGATGACCGAGACGGAACTCAGGCTCATCGCGGCTCCGGCAATGATGGGGCTGAGCAGCAAGCCGAAGAACGGGTAGAGCACGCCTGCCGCCAAAGGAATACCTAGAGCGTTGTAGAGAAAGGCAAAGAACAGGTTTTCCCGTATGTTCCGCATAGTGGCCCGACTGAGACGGATGGCCTTGGCAATACCGCGAAGGTCGCCTTTGACGAGGGTGACGCCCGCGCTCTGCATCGCCACATCGGTGCCGGTGCCCATGGCAATGCCGACTTCGGCTTCGCTGAGGGCGGGTGCGTCGTTGATGCCGTCGCCAGCCATCGCAACATGTTTCCCTTCCGCGCGCAGCTTTTTGACATGGGCGACTTTTCCGGCGGGTTCGATCTCCGCTTCGACACCATCGAGGCCGAGCTTCCTGGCGACCGCGGCGGCGGTACGCCGGTTATCGCCGGTAAGCATCACGAGCTGCAACCCGAGCGAGTGGAGTTCGCCGATGGCTTCGGGTGTGGTGGATTTGATCGGGTCGGCTACAGCGAGGATTCCGGTTGCCCTGCCATCTATGGCGACAAACATCGCGGTCTTGCCCTCTTCCTGGAGTTTCACGGCCGAGGCTTCCAGCGGCTCCAAGCCAGTGATCTTTTCGTTCCGCAGGAAGCCCGGTTTACCGACCATCACCGTGCGGCCAGCGATGATGCCGGCAACACCGCCTGCCGTCACCGTGCGAAAGTCTTTCACGGTTTCGAGGACGATGGCTTGATCCTTCGCGCTTTGCACGATCGCGGCGGCCAGCGGGTGCTCGCTGTTCTGCTCCAGCGACGCGGCGAGACGCAGGAACTCCTTCGCGTCAAAACCGGCGTTGGGCAGTACATCCATCAGTGTTGGTTTGCCCTCCGTGAGAGTGCCCGTCTTGTCCACGACGAGCGTGGTGACTTTCTCCAACCGTTCGAGCGCCTCGGCGTTCTTCACGAGCACGCCTTCCTGCGCGCCGCGTCCGACGCCGACCATGATGGACATAGGGGTTGCCAGGCCAAGGGCGCACGGGCAGGCGATGATGAGGACCGCGACAGCGCAGACGATGGCGTGTGCAAGTTTTGGCTCCGGCCCAAGCCACATCCAGAGGATGAAGGTGAACGCCGAAACACCCAGCACCACCGGTACGAAGATGCCCGCGACCTTGTCGGCGAGGCCTTGAATGGGCGCCCGACTGCGCTGGGCTTCGGCAACCATGTTCACGATCTGCCCGAGCAACGTGTCGCTGCCAATTCGTTCGGCGCGCATGACGAAGCTGCCGGGGCCATTGACAGTGCCTCCCGTCACTTTGTCGCCGACGGTCTTTTCCACCGGGAGCGGTTCGCCGGTGACCATGGACTCTTCCACGCTGGAATGCCCTTCGACCACCGCGCCATCAACCGGCACCTTGTCGCCTGGAACCACGCGCAGCCAGTCGCCGACTTTCACCTGGTCGAGCGGCACTTCATGATCGCCCCCCGATGCGACCTGCCGCGCGGTGGGCGGCGCGAGGTTCAGCAACGCTTTAATGGCGCTGCCCGTGCGGCTGCGGGCACGGAGTTCGAGAACCTGACCGAGGAGCACCAGCACAACGATCACCGCCGCGGATTCAAAGTAGATGGCAACCTTCCCCTCGTGTTGCATCGTCAGAGGAAATATCCCAGGTGCGAGCATCGCGACGGCGCTAGAGACGAATGCCGCGCCCACGCCGATGGAGATCAGCGTGAACATGTTCAAGTGACGCGTCACGATGGAGCGCCAGCCACGGTGCAATAACGGCCAGCCTGCCCACCCGACCACGAGTGTGGCGAGCGCAAATTGCATCCAGCGTGAGGCGTTGCCGTCCACCCAGGGTTGCCTACCCAAGGCCGGAATCAAGTGAGCCATCGCCAGGACAAACACCGGCAACGCCAGCGCGGCGCCGAACCAGAAGCGCTTCGTCATGTCGCGCAGTTCGGCGTTCTCCGCATCATCCGTGCCTGCTGCCACCGTCTTCAGTTCCAGCGTCATGCCGCACTTGGGACACTGGCCGGGATGGTCCTGCTCGACTTCCGGGTGCATCGGGCACGTGTAGATAGGCTTGGCCGCAGGGGACCCACCCTTCGCTGTCGAGTGGTCCCCGTGCTCAACCGCAGCTTCACTCACGGCTGCTTTGTCAGCGGACAATCTGACCTCCATAGATCTTCTTTCATGCCTAACCGTTCACTTCACAGGCGGGCTGTGAGCGCACGACTATTTCTTGGACACCTTGATGATCAAGACGACCAGCAGAACCACCACCAGTACGCCGATCACCGTCCAAGTCCACGTCCCTACGCCCATCCATCCGTAGACGTGGTTCATCATAGAGCTCCTTTCGTTGCGCTACGACCAGCCCACCCATTGCCACTCCAATCCGTGAGCGAAGGCAGCGGACACCACAGGACTACACCAACCGCTGCTCTCGGACCGTCGTGTCGCTCAGCAATCATTTCTGTTCTCCTTGATGTTCTTCATGGGTGTCCGCCGAGCTTGCAGCCATGCTCCCCACGCCCTTCATCATCGGGCACTGCGATACGGATTCCTTGCCCATCTGCATGTGCTGCATCATGTGCTTCATCATCTCCTCCTCCATCTTTGCCCTTCGCGCATCCATGGCGATCCGCTGCTCTACCATGCGGGTGAGCACGGCGGCCATCAGGCCCATCTTCTTGTCCTCCGGCGCGCGGTTCATCTCGGCGAGCTGCTGGGTGAGCTGAGCGTCTTGAGCCTCGATGTCTTCCTTCATGTTCTGTTTCTGTCGCTTCATTTCCTGGCAGCGCTCCATCATTGCGGCCTTCGTCAGGCTCTTCCCTTCCTCGGGCTCGGAGGATTGCGCTTGGGCTGGAGACCAGATTGCCAGGACCAAGGCCAATGCAACGCTTGAACGCATGATTAGTTTCGTACTCGTTTGGTTTGTCATGTTCGATCGCTTTCTCGCAATGTGCGGAAGTTATCCGCAGCAGCGTCCGGACTTGCCCTCCGGCTTACCACCAGGGGGCATGGACAGAAACTTCTGTCGGCAGTGGTCGCAGCAGAAGTAGAACGTCTCTCCACCGCGTTCGGCGTGGAGAGCGGTTGCTTCATCCACGGTCATTCCGCAGACGGGGTCTTTAGTCACAGCTTTCGCTTCTTTCATAGTCATGTTCCTTTCGTGGTTGTCGTTAGTTTCGTGCGTTGAGAACCTTTGCCGGTCTCCTTGCAGCCAACGGAATCGCCGACCTCTACCCTCGGGAAGAGCGTTCGGCCGTCCGTGATCCGACAACAATCATGGGTATACTCATGACCGGACGCCCGCGCCCTAGCTTAGACGCCGCTCCGGGGAAATGACGCCCTGTGCTCGGCTTGGTGTAGCCAATATGGCGGCCGGCCGTAGTGAAAGTAGAGCCGGTTCTCATACTCTCGAGTAATCGGCATGGACTCGATGTACTCCGGGCCGTTCTGGATGGCTTCCCGGGAGAGGCCGACGTAGACTTTAGAATCCGTCCAGCTCACCCGTTCAATCCACTCGGGTGCAACCAGCACCTTCTTGCCCGGCCACCAATTCCGCGTTGCCGCCTCGATGTAGCGGATAGCCCAAGCCTCATCGTCCATGACAAACCCGTCCACATGGCCGATTTCACCATCGGCCGCCTCAATGTGATAGCCAGTGACGGCTTCGGTACTGCGCAGATGCGAATCCGTCGACTCTTTCCCGATCCTGTCCGCCATCGGTTCCCGAGAAGCAGTTGTCTGATTAACCAAGGCGGCCGGGTAGAGCGCCGGGCCCCACATGTAAGGCCCACCCCAATAGTAGGGATACCCGTAATACCCGAAGTACGCTGCCTCGTGCTGCCGGGAAACGGGCTGATGCGTATTGATGTCGGGGCTCTTCTCGACTTGCTGTTTGGTCAGCGCCACATCCAGACGCCGGGCTGGCCAGTCCGTGTTGACTACGGAGATTGGCGAGATCAGCACTCGCCGGCCGCCAAGCCAACCGCCGGTGTCTACCGTGAGGTAGCGGACGGCCCATGTCTCATCGTCGAAATAGAGTTGGTCTACAGTTCCAAGCTCACCGTCGGTCGCTCGGATCACAAGACCTTTCAACTGCGCAGTATTCGTTAGCATTGTTTATGCCCTCCTAACTTGTTGACTGTGTTTTCGGTATCGCCGACCCGCACGTCGGGGCCGATATCCTGCGGCCGCCCCAACTACTTCGGCCGAGTGCGATGTCACATTGACCGGCCGGCCATGCTCCATCAGCAAGAACTTGTCCGTCTTGAACCCCGCTTCTGGCAAGAGTTGTCTTCATGGTTCAGTTCTCTGACTTCGGCCAAGGCCGAGGACGCTCGAAACCGTCTTGGCGATCATCAGTTCTTCGTCTGTATGAATAACGCGGACCGGAACCCGGCTGGCCGCCGCGGAAATCACACCCTCAGTCGCCGCGTTTCGCTTTTCGTCGAGTTCGATGCCAAGGAATCCCAGCCCATCGCAGATCCGGGCCCGGACCGTGGGCGCATTCTCGCCGATCCCGCCAGCGAACACCAGCGTGTCGAGTCCGCCCAACGCCGCCGCGAATGCACCGATCCATTTCTTGACCTGGTAGCAGAACAGCGCGACCGATTCAGCCGCCCGCACGTCCTGCGCTTCGCGGTCGAGCAGGTCTCGCATGTCGGAACTGGTCTCCGAGACGCCGAGCAGCCCGGACTGGAAATTGACCATCTCGTTGAATTGCTTCGCGCTCATCTTGTCCGTGCGCGCGAGATACCAAACCAGTCCCGGATCGAGATCGCCCGAACGGGTGCTCATTGGCACGCCGGCAGCCGGGGTGAAGCTCATGCTTGTGTCTACGGACTTGCCGTAACGCACCGCCGCCAGGCTGGCGCCACTGCCGAGGTGCGCGAGGACGACCCGGCCTTGTGCCGCTTCCGTTCCGGCCAGGCGGGCCAGTTCTCCCATCAGAAACTCATAGGACAACCCGTGGAAGCCGTACCGCCGTACCCCCTGCGCCTCATAACGGCGCGGTATCGGCAACAACCTGGCCACGCGCGGCAGGTCATGGTGAAAAGCCGTGTCGAAACACGCCACCTGGGGCAGGTTGGGAAATCGCCGATGGAACGCCCCGGTCAACAGGATCTCCTCCGGCAAATGCTCCGGATCGAATGGAGTCAGTCGCTCCAGCTCCTCAACCATCTCCGCGGTGATTCGCTGCGGCTGGCTGTACTTCGGCCCGCCATGCACCACGCGATGCCCGACCGCGGTCAATCCATCGCTCCCGATGCGTTCCTCGATCCAATCCATCAGACAGCCCACCGCCACCGTGTGATCGGGCGCCGTCACCAATCGCGAGAAGTTGTCCGCCTGGTCCAAGCCTTTCACCCGCAAGGCGGCCTCCGGCAGTCCAATCCGCTCAATCCCACCTTCCAGAATCCGTCGGAGCGAGTCGCCGGCCTCGAACACCGCGAACTTGATGCTCGACGAGCCTCCATTGATCGTCAGGATGCGTGGGTTAGTGGTCATTCTGCAATCCGAACGAAGCCAGCTTCGCGCGAGTGGACTTGTAATCCGTGTGAAGAATGCTTCGAATCCCCAGCCCTTCCGCGACCTGGACGAACATCGGGGTGTTTTCGATGTAGACTACCTGCCGGGCTGGCACCTGGGCTATGTCCAGCGCAAGCCGGAAGATGTCCGCGTCGGGCTTGCGGACGTGAACGAAGCAGGAGGAAACAAAGGAATCCACAAACCCGCCAAGCTTGAACTGCCGAATCCGATACGCATTCAGTTCGCGCGCCTCGTTGCTGACCACGGCGATCTTCAGCCCATGCCGGACCTTGAGCTGAGCGACCAACTCGATCATCTCGGGGTAAGGCTTCGATTGCGCGAACATGAAGCGCCGAAACTGAGCCCTGGTGAACGGTCGCTTCTGGTAGAAGACCACCCGACCCAAATACTCTTCCAGCGTGAGCTTTCCCTCCTCGTAGGTGTCAAAGGTCAGGTGATGGCGATCCTCCATCTCGGCCAAACTCAGCTTGAAGCTCTTCGCCGCCCGTTTGCGGGCGTGATGGTCCCATCCGTTGGTGAGCAGGACACCGCCGATATCCAGAAACGCGCAGGTGATAGCAGGCGCTTTCTTCATCGTGCCTTTTTCCCTCGATTCGGATCCGCGCTGCCACAGGCGCGGACTTATTTTCACGACCCGCTCGTCAAATGCTGTGGTGACCTCTGCGCCAAGGTCTCCATCAGCTTGTCGAACGGCTTGTTGAATTTCTCGACTCCTTCGTCCTCGAGTTGCCGCGTAACATCGTCGATACTGATGGCCAGTTCCGGGAGTCGCTCCAACACCAGGCGGGCTTCCTGGACATCTTCTTCGAGCCGGGCTTTCGGCTCTCCGTGGAAGCGGTAGGCATCCAGGGTTTCCATTGGTACCGTATTGACCGTGTCCGGTCCGATGAGGGCCTCGACGTATTTCACGTCGCTGTAGTCCGGGTTCTTGGTGCCGGTGCTGGCCCAGAGCAGCCGCTGAGTACGAGCGCCCTGAGCAGCCAGCTTCTTAAACCGCTCTCCGCCGAAGATCTCTTTGTAGATTTGGTAGGCCATCTTCGCGCTGGAAATGGCAACTTGCCCGCGCGCCTCTTTCGCGAGGTCGGCCTTCTTGCCGCCCTCTGCGATGAGTTTCTCCAGCAGCGAATCCACCAGCACATCGATGCGGCTCACAAAGAAGCTGGCCACCGAGGCCACATGCTTCACGGGCTTCCCTTGGGCCGCCCGCGCTTCAATGCCGGCGATGTAAGCGTCCGCCACCTGCCGATAACGAGGCAATCCAAACAGCAGCGTTACGTTGACGCTGATTCCTTCGCTGCTCAGTTGCTGGATAGCCGGCAACCCATTCGCCGTTGCCGGGACCTTGATCAACACATTGGGCCGGTTCAGCGCCGCCCACAACCGGCGGGCTTCCGCCGTCGTCCCGTTGGTGTCGTGCGCCAGGTGGGGATTGACTTCCAGGCTGACATATCCATCTTTGCCGTCAGTGCTATCGTAGAGAGGCCGGAACTCGTCGGCGGCGCTCTCGACGTCGCGCTGGCTGAGGCTTTCGTATATCGCCTCAGCGCTCTTTCCCGCGTGCGCCATGGCCCGAATGTCCTCGTCGTACTCATTGCTTTCCGCAATCGCCTTCTCGAAGATGGATGGATTCGAGGTCATCCCTCGCAGTCCATCTTCCGCGATCAGAAGTTGCAGTCCGCCGCAGGCGATCAGGTCGCGCCGGATGTAGTCCAGCCAGATAGATTGACCCAGCGTTCCCAACTGTCTCAAAGAGTTGCCGTTCATGTTTTTGCCTCCCTGGTTTCCAGCCTTGCGACTTTGCCCAGACGCCGCTGGTGACGCTCGGCGCCACTGAATCGTGCTTGGAGAAAGGCTTTCACCAACTCCCAAGCAAACGTATTCGCGACCACGCGGCCGCCCAGGCAGATCACGTTCATGTCGTCGTCCTCGACCCCCTGGTGCGCTGAGAGACTCTCATGGATCAGGCACGCCCGCACGCCTGGCACCTTGTTGGCGGCGATGCACGCCCCCACACCACTGCCGCAGATGGCGACGCCGCGATCCACCTCGCCGCGAGCAACTGCACGGGCCAAGGGCACAACAAAATCCGGATAGTCATCATCCGGCCTCGGCTGGCTGTCGCCAAAGTCGACCACTTCATAGTCAGCCTCACGCAACATTCCGATCAGATACTCCTTCGCCTCAAATCCTCCATGATCGGCAGCGACACCGATACGCTCTGGCATCTTTGACAGCACTGTTCGCGAATCAGGCATTGTTCTTCTCCAGCAGGGCCAGTGCTCGTTTGCAGACGTTCTCAGCGGTAGACCCGCATTCGCGCGGCAGCAGCCGTGCGGTCGCCGAGACGCCGAAGTGGTCCCCGGCCAATCACGTCGCCGAGTGAGCCGGCGTAGCGCCACATTGGTGCTATTCCTCCGTACCGCACCGGAGAGGGCCGCCCCCACGTTGGAGCCGCTGGCACCATCGCAATGTCGGCGGTGGCAAAACGGATCTCAGGGGCGGCCCGACGATTTCAGCGGCGTTCGGGGTACCTGCCAAGTTCCTCCAGGAGCCTCTGCGCCGCCTCAGGAACCGCAACTCCGCCGTGCAGGATTTCGTGGTGGGTGACATCGTGGCCGTACATGGCTTTGTCTCCGCTATGGTCCGCCTGCACGACGGCGCCATCCACGCTGGCCCCGGCAAAAACTCCTTTGGCGCGCGAATAGCTCAGGATCTCCGCATTGAGCTTAACGTCCGTGTCGGCGGCTGCCTGTCTCCCCACCGGCCCGGCCGCCACGGTTACGTCGCCGCCGATCTTGAATTTGTCGCTCAGCAGGCTTTGCAAGGCATGGTCATTCATAAACAGCATCACCACGTCGGTGAAAGAGCCGCCGATCTGGAAGCCGACGCTCCCTCCGCCGACAGCCAGGAACATCGGAGCGCTCCAGCCATGGGCGGTGCGGCAGGTAACCAGTCCCCTGCCGTAGTTGCCGCCGAATATGAAGGCGAGCTTCTCCTCTCCTGGAATGATGGCAATGCATTTCGCCTTTTCCAGCAGGTCCCGGGGAATGCCTTTGTCAGGCGTTCTCATGATTTCCTGAAAGACCTGGGTCGCTTTATGAATACGCCCCATGTCATCCTCTCGATCCGACGCTAACGCGGGCAGAACCAAGCCAAGGCCCGCAACCGAAACGATCAACAAGTTCTTGGACACGATCTTTCTCCTTTAACCGTCGCATTGCTTTCAGGGCTTGTGAAAGCCTTTGTTATTCAGCCTCTACGACCTGAGCCGAAGTGCTTCAGGTACCGATAGCAGGACTCTCTGCCGCTAAGCCCCGCTCATTGCTCGCGCCCCGTGTACCGCAACCTCCAACGGGCGCGTCGTCTGCATGATGTTCCTAGCCCTGGCCACCTCGTCCGCTGTGCCATGGGCCAGAAGGAGAAACTTGTCGGACTTGAGCGCTGCCTCGTATTTCACGACGCTGTCCTTGGGGATACCAATGCTAAACAGCCCCGCGCCGAGGGCGCTCAATCCGCCCACCACAACGGCGCCTTCAAGGGCGCCGACGATCCAGGCGACCAACGGACCGGCTACCAATATCGGCCCGATGCCTGGAATGGCGAAGAAGGCGAATCCGAACAACATCCCCCAGATACCACCCCAGAATGCGCCCATCTTGCCCCAGTACTTCATGCGGTCGCCGGTGTTATAGTATCCGACCACGTGCTCCTCGGTGTGGTAATCCTTGCCCACGATGGACATTTTCTTCATGTCGAACCCAGACCGCTGCAGTTCCTTCACCGCTTCCTCTGCCTGGGAGTGGGTTTCGTAAATGGCTACAACCGAGTTCGTTTCAGACATGACTTACGTTCCTTTCTTTCTTTGATCGACTTCGTTGCATTCTCCGTGTGAGGCGATGTCCCGCACCAGGCTGTCATTAGCCGGGCTGCGGTCCGCTCCCTCCAGCGCACCGTAGATTTGCGGTTTCCTCCTGACGCCTTTGCCAGGTCTCGCCGCCGATTGTGTTCGCTGGATGCGCCTTGACGGGCTACCACGCAAACAAGCGGGCGCCGCCGCCCGCTTGCCGGGTCCGCCCGGTTTGGGACGAATCATCGCGTCCGGAAGGCTCGTTCTTGCCGGTCACGTTGCCCGTATTCGGTTCGCGGCCGATGAGCTCTTCAACCTCGATCGCACCGTGGCGGTTCATCATCTCAGCCGCGTCGTCCACCTTCTCGTTTGATCCTGTCGCGAACACGAGGGCCCCTCCCCGCCGCAATCCTTCGGCGTAATCCTGCGCCTCCGCCTTGGTCGCCCCGATCCTGGTGAGCTCCCGGATCAAGTCGACTTCGAAGTCGAGGCGAGGGAAGCTCATCACTCCGGTGACCTCGAAGCTCGCCGGCTCGTTGAGGGTGCGAACCTCGCGGCGAGGAAAACCAAGGGTCTCGATCTCGCGGACGACGTCGTCCACGGGGCCAGGATTCTCAAATAGTCCAACTGCAGTCTTCGGCATATTACGACCTCCATCGCAAAGCGTTCAAACTACGTTTTCTCCGGCTCGGAATCTCTTCCAGCACTTCGGGGATCTTCTCGAAGCCGATGCTCTGCCGGTTTTGCGCCGGCGGCCGGCCCCCGTCCGCCCGTTCAGCCTTCAGAGTCTTCTTGGACTCTTGAAGTTGTTGTCGTCTCACCGGCTATCTCCCTTGCCACTTCACGCGGCAGCGCCGCCCTGGGAGCGCACCGCCTGTGTGCCTCGTTCGTACACTCTCGTTTGGCCGAACCCGCTCGCCGCAACAGATCTGCGGGGTGCCGCCGCCCACAGCCGGCGTGCCAGTTCAAAGGAGCGCATGTACAGCCCCGCGGTGTTGCTCCACACCATGGTGCGGCCCAGTTTGTAGGCGTTGGCGCTCATGGCGTTCCGGCGCGTTCCATCGCGCAACAGCCCACTCACCTCGCGCGCAATCGCCCTGGGGTCCGCGAATGGCACCAGCACGCCACGCTGGTCCCTCAGCAATTCGGCGGCATGCCAATACGGAGTCGAGATCACGGCTTTGCCCGCGCCAAACGCATAAGCTAACGTCCCCGACGTAACCTGGGCTTCGTCCCCATAAGGAGTAACGTACAGATCTGCCGCTCCAATGAACTCGGTCAGTTCCTTCAACTCCACAAAGCGGTTGTGGAAGATGACGTTGTTCTCGAGTTTGTTTTTTCCTACGATGGCTTCGAGGCCGAGGCGGTAGGCTTCGCCTCGCGCGCGCAACTCGTTGGGGTGCGTGGCGCCCAGGACGATGTAGACGAGGTCGGGAAACTCCGCCACCACATCCGGGAGAGCGTTGAGCACATGTTCAATCCCCTTGTTCGGCGACAGCAGCCCGAACGTCAGCAACACCTTCTTGCCGGCCACGCCAAACTGGTCCTTGTAGTAGTCCGGGGCGACGAATGGTACGTCGGGAATACCATGCGGGATGAGATCGATTTTGCCAGGCGGCGCCTGATAGACTTCCTGCAAGATCGTTTTTGCCCGCTCCGTCATCACCACAAGCCGGGTGGAGCGGGCGAGCAGTTCCTGCATCACGCGACGCTGGTCGTCGTTCGGATTGCGGAGAACGGTGTGGAGCGTGGTGACGACCGGCGCTGTCAGTCCGCGCAGCAGCGCCAACAGGTGACTGCCGGCCGGTCCGCCGAAAATTCCGAACTCGTGCTGGACCGAGACAGTGTCCACGTTGCTGGTGTTGAGGAAGTCGGCGGCGCGCCGGTAGGACCCCAGATCCTGCTCCTCAATCTCGAAGCGAACCACGTCCGGATACCGATAACACCGCTCGATGTCATTGACCGGCACTGCGAAGCACCGGTTTTGAGGATGCCGCGCGGCCACGGCGCTGAGCAGGTCGGATGTGAACGTGGCAATGCCGCATTTGCGCGGCGGGTAGTTGCCGAGAAACGCAATGGTCCGACTGTCGGAGGCTATTCTCAAAATGGACCCACCTTTCTCTTGTTTGCATTCGCGACGGCGGGTTCGCGCAGAAGGGCTCCTTCACGCGGCATGGACGAAAGCCTCGCGGACGGATTCCGTTCTCCTTTGCCCGTCCGAATCGGCAGCCTCCTGGCACTCGATGCAGCGTGACGCCCATGGCACGGCCGCCAGGCGTTTGGGGCTGATCGCCCAGTCGCACTCAGTGCAGGTCCCAAAGCTGCCGTCGTGAATCCGTCCCAATGCGGCTCTCACCTCACGCAGCAGGGCTGACTCGCGGTCCACGTTTCGTATCTGCAGGTCTCGTTCCGACGCGAACTGAATTTCGTCCATCTGGTCGGCGCTCTTCTCGATGCCGATGCCATCCCGCTCCTGTAGTACCCGAACCAACTCGGCCTCTTTCCGTTCGAGGATCTCCTGGAACCCGCTCTTCTCGGTGTGTGCCGTCTTCATGGCTATCCCTTTCGCCCGTACGAGCCATCTATTGCTCATTGCACGGGACTGTCCAAAACAGAACCCCCCGCTATTCGGAGGCTGCAGGCCGCTGAGCCAGCGTGGGTTAGCGGAGATTCACCCCGGCCGAGATGCAAGGGCTGCACTTGAAATGCAAAGTCTGCCGACCCTCGATCTGCCAACGCCGGTTCTACAGTATTCCGTTCTCGGTCTCAGCCGCGAAACGAGCCGCGGTTGAACCCTATCGTGCCGGCCCGTTCAGCGAGCGCTTGAGCGCCTCCATCGCCTTGCCGAAGTCTCCCCAATTCCCCTGCTGCATTGCCTTCTGGGCATCATCGAACTGCGCCTTCGCCTGGCCAAGCTCCGGGTGCGCGCGCGGCGCCTGCCCGGCGTTCTGGGGTTGCTGCGTCCCGAAAACGGATTGGATTGCCTCATCGAGTGTAGGCTCCATCGCCACTTTGTCCCCCGAGATCACGATTACCCGCTTGAGTTGGGGGAAGTCCGTGCCTGCGGCCGTGAGGTACAGCGGCACCACATAGAGGAAGGCGTTCTCGATCGGTACCGCGATCAGGTTTCCACGAATGACTCTCGACCCTTTCTGGTCCCAGAGGGTCAGTTGCTGGGCGATCGCGGTGTTCTGATCGATCATGGCCTCGATTTGCATCGGACCGTAGATCAGCTTTTCCTTGGGGAGTTGGTAGAAGAGCATCTTCCCGTATTCGGGGAAATCGCACCTGGCGGCCATCCAGGAGATCATGTTGTTCCGTTTCTGAGGAGTGAACGGAGTCATGAGGAGGTACTCGAGCTGGTCGCTTCCGGGGAGCTTCATCAGGATGTAATAGGACTCCATGGGTGCGACCTTGCCCGCGTACGTCTCGTTGGGGAGCACCCAGAGGTCCTCCCGGTTATAGAAGACCTGCGGAACCGTCATGTGGAATGTTGTGTACTGGTCGGCCTGGATGGAGAAGAGATCCTCCGGATACCGCAGATGCGCTTTCAGATCCGCCGAGAGCTCGCTCAGGTCTTTGAAAACGCCGGGAAACGCACGCCGGTAAACCGCCAGAACCGGGTCGTTCGGATCCATGACATAAAACCGGACGGTTCCGTCGTACATGTCCACAACCACCTTGACGGAGTTGCGAATGTAGTTCAGCCCTTGCTCAAAGGCCGCCCCGTGAGGGGTGGAGTAGGGAAAGTGATCCGAGACGGTGTACGCATCCTGGATCCAGTACAGTTTGCCCCCGCTCACCACGGCGTAGGGATCCTGGTCGAGGCCTAAGAACGGAGCGATCTTCTGCACGCGCTCCTGAACCCGCCTCCAGATCTGAATCCTGCTTTCCGGCCGAAGATAGGACGTAAACAGTATGTTGACATCGGCCTGAGTCCAGGTGAACAAGAGACGCTTCCATAAGCTATTGAGTGGGATCCCCCCTGTACCGGCGTAACTCGTGTAGACGTTCTGATTCCCTTTGGGGTAGTCAAACTCCTTCACGCTCGTCGCGACGATCCGATATCCCGGCATCGACTCGCCGTAGTAGATGGAAGGCTGGTTTATGGTGAGGCCGTAGGAAGACTCGGGTGGGATATTCTCAAGAACGTACTGCGGAAAACCGCCCCCGACAGTCTTCGAGACGAAGCTCATCACCGCGCCGTAGCCATGGGTGAACTGCAACTTCTGGTTAACCCAGGTCTGGGCTTCAGCAGGAAGCTCCGCGGAGAGCTCGCGGGAGGAAAGCATCACCTGGTGATAACCGTCTGGCAGGTGGTAACGGTCCACATCAACCCCGTAAAACTGGTAGTAGAGCCGTATCTCCTGGGCTTGTTGGTACATCTGAAGCAACGGGCGATAGTCCCAGAGACGGATGTTCTGGATCGTGTCTTGGTTTCGCGCAATCACCTCGGATGTCAGGTCGGCCAGCGCCGGGTAGGATGTTTCCTGGATCGCGTCGAGGCTGTAGGCCTTCCGGGTGAACGCTATGTTGTTCGTGAGATACGGAGTCTCGCGGGCCAGCTCATTCGGCTGTACCATGAACCTCTGAAAGAGGGCCGGTACCAGCAAGACGGCGATGATGTACAAGGCCACGTAGGCCCCGAATCCAATCACTACCGCTCTGACTCGCGGCCGAAAGATGTTGAGCGCCAGCAGCGCGCACAGCGCCGCCGCGGCGCCGACCATGATCCAGAGGGCGATCCGCGTCACATGATCCGCCGTGTAGCCGGCTCCGTAAACTACTCCCTGAGTGGAGTAAAGGAGCTCGTAGTGATCCAGGTAGAACCCCCATCCCCAACTGGCGACTAGGACGAAGAACAGCATGGACAGATGCGGAACGGCCTTCGCGCTCCGGCCCTCCGTCTGCCCGCTGCGGCCGAACCGCAGGTACCCGAAGTACGCGTACAGGCTGAGGACGGCCACGAGCGTGATCAGCGTCAATGCGGTCAGGCTGCTCTGCAGAAGCTCATAAAAGGGGAGACGGAACAGATAGAACCCGACATCGACCTTGAAGAGAGGATCGGACAACCCAAAGGATCCGCCATAACGAAAGCGGAGATATGTATCCCATTGCCCATAGAAGATAAGCGCAAAGATCAGAGCGGCGGCAGCAGCGATCGCTGCCATGGCCAGCTTCAAAACCGTGGGAGAGATCCGGATGTCGAGCTTCGAGGCGACGGAAGACTCGGTCGTCAAGCGGCCTGCAAGGACAGTGGCACCATTTCTCGCCGCAACGCGAAGATTGATCCAGAGGAACAGAAGTGCGACAACGAAAGCCACGCAAAACAGTTCCCACCGCAGCGACAGGAGTGTCCAGAAGACGCCGGAGTAGCCGAGTTGCCCCATCCACAGCCCCTTCTGTATCAAGCCGGAGATGACGGCCAGGAGCGCAAAGAGTGCGAGGGCCGCAACAATGACGAGTTTCAGCGGACGCCACCGCTGGAAGATACGATAACTTCCGACAGCGCTGCGCTTTTCGCCGGCAAGCCGTTTTGACTGGTCGTCGTGTGTTGGTTCACTCATTTCGAGTTCTCCTCTCAGAGAGTGATTAAGGCTGCCTGCCTTGCCTTTCGTTCTCGTTGTTCCAGTTCTGCCGGGCCAACCCGACAACCAGGCTCGCCTCGTCTTCAACCAGCGGCTTGGGAGCACATCGCAGCCACCCAGGGGCGACGCCTCGGCCCAAGGGGACTCGTCGGCCACAACCTGTCAGCGCGGCCAGGGACGACCGACCATCGGCTCCTTAAACCGCGCCTTGCGGTTGAACTTTCTCGCCGGCGTGAATGTTTACCTCTAGCGGAGAGGTCCGCTGAATCATTTCCCTGGCCTTGGCCACTTCATCCGCGGTGCCATGCGCGATCAGCAGGAACTTGTCCGACTTCAGAGCCTTCTCGTAGCGGAGAATACTATCCTTCGGAATGCCTATGCTGTACAGACCTGCACCAATCGCACTCAGCCCGCCCACTACGACGGCTCCCTCCAGCGCGGCTATGATCCAGGCGACCAAAGGGCCAGCCACCAGAACGGGACCGATGCCGGGTATGGCGAAGAACGCGGCCCCAAACAGCCACCCCCACATACCGCCCCAGAAAGCTCCCCACTTGCCCCAGTACTGCATCCGGTCACCGGCATTGTAGTAGCCGACGACGTGCTCCTCCGTGTGGTAGTCTTTTCCCACGATCGACAGCTTTTTCATGTCATAGCCGCCCTGCTTGAGCTCCCCCACGGCCCGCTCTGCCTCTGCGTGACTGCTATAAACGGCAACTACTGCATCATTCCTGGTCATTTTCGAAGTCTCCCTTCCCAGTCGCCTTGTTCCGCGAGTTCTCCGGCCTCGGCCGGCTCCAAAAGCGAGTCTATCTTCTGAACCGTCAGAAAAAGATAAGGAAAACATTACGACTTCCTTTATGAACGTCTGGCGCGGCACGCGGGTTGGTCCCCGCAGGGCCGCATCGGAAAGCGAGAGTCCAACGGAGCGGCTGACGTGTCGGAGCTGGAGACGGAGGCGTTATGTGGCAACAGCCGGGCCCCAAGATCCTGACGAACGTCGATCCGGGCGAGCGTGGCGTCAAACCGCGCGGTTTTCTACCCAGCGAGCCCTGCGCTTCCCGTGCTCGCATGGCATGCGCCGTCGAGCACCTCGCCCACTGTTCGCAACAGGTCTTCTACTCGGAACGGCTTCGGAAGGAACGGCACTTCCGGCTCCGGCGCAGGAAGCGCGCGCCCGGACATGAAGAGCACTTTCGTCTCCGGCCGGCTTCCTTTGACGCGTTCCCACAACTGCAGCCCGTCCAGCCCCGGCATTTGCACATCCGTCAGCAGCAAATGCAGCGGACCGCGGTATTCATCCGAGAGCCTCAGCGCCCAGTGGCCATCCGGGGCTGCGAGGACCCGATAGCCGCTTTCCAGCAGGACCCGGCTCACCAGCCGGCGCACGGCGTTGTCATCTTCCGCTAGAAGGATGTTGCTCCGAGGCGGCTCGACCGGCATGCCAGTCACTCCTGCAACCCGCAAGGGCGGGCCGCCGGCGGCCCGGCGTGCGTGCGCAACGCTCTTCGCAGCAGAAGCTTCGCTCGATGCAGCCGGGTCTTGACGCACTGGCCATTGGTGCCTAACACGCTCGCAGTCTCGGCTGTGTTCAGCTCCAGGATTTCTCTCATTACGAAGACCAGCCTCAACCACCGGAGGGTCCGGACGGCACCCTCAACGAAAGACCCAACAAAATCGGGGCTCGTTACAGATTCCTGCGCAGAGCCCCATTATCGAGCACCGATCGCGAAACCACTATGCCATCGGCGATCAAGCTATCGGGCTTGGGCCTCGCTCAGTACCAGTAGCCGGGAACCCATGTCCAGCCCCACCAGCGCTCACTCCAGTGGCCGGGGATCCACACGGCATCCGACCACGGCTGCTCAAACCAATAGCCGTCGGCCCACTGCCAGTCGCCACCGTCCCAGTAGTAGTCGCCGGGCACCCAGCTGTGGCCTGTGCGAGGCGCGGGAACCTTCTCCGCCTTCAGCGCAGGCTTCGGTTTGGCGGTCTGGTGAACTGCCACCGCTGTGGTTGCCTTCTCCGGGTGGCCCGTGGCCTTCACTACCACCTTCGGTTTCACCGAAGTCGCGGTCTGGGCTATCAAGTCAGTCGCCGGCAAAGCAAGAAAGACCGTGGCGGCGAGGATAAGATTTGCAAGCTTCTTTGGCATCGTCTAACTCCATTCGTTGTTTAGATTTTTACTTCAGACCATTCAAACAGCCCGTCGCTTCAATTCCGCTTCGGCGCGATACCAGTCCTCTTCCGGCGAGCCGTCCGCGAAGCCGCGCGCCTGCCAATACGAGTATGCAAGCCGAGCGATTTCCTGGTTCCGAACGACAACATCGATGGGATCGGCATGTGTCTCGGCGGCGGCCGCGGCTGGTTTCGCGGCTGCGGGCTTATAGTTCTTTTGCGAGTTCCTTTGGGTCTTGGACTGCTTTGGGTTGCCATTCTGATGTGCTCCATCCGCTAATCGGCGCCGGCAGCCAGGACTTTCCTGTAAGACTGCCAGTCCGGCTCTGCCGACTTCGGCGTCTTCGGGCCCGTGGCCGCATGTTCCAGTTCGCGCTTCCAGAAATCCCATGCCCTGGGCACTACTCGAAGTACTTCCTCTCGATCGAACGGCGTGGTCAGCAAGTCGTAGCAGCCAAGGTTCAGCACTTCTGCCCAGAGGCCTTCGTCCGCCAGCCGATCAGCGACAATCAACTGCGGCGGGATCGGCAGTCGTTGGACTTCATTCAGGACCTCCTTCCAGCAATGGCCGTCTCTGGACTTGGCCGCACAAATCACGACACCGAACGAAGAAGCCCCCAGTACGGCCCTGACGTCCGAAAGGGCCGGCGCGAAGCGCAGGGCCCAGTCAGTGCCGCTGAATATTCGCCGAAGCGGCACGCACTCCTCGCCAGAAGCGAGCGCCACCAATATGCTCCGAACCTGGATCGTGTTCCACCCCACCTTGCACCACCTTCGACTGCTCCACGGCTCCCGTCAGGCAGTCGGCGCTTCCACTCCGCCATTGACACCCCAGGACCGCTGGGATCGCGGAGATCTGGTCGATCTTGAACAGCCAGGACCTGCCAGGGGGGAGCCGTTCCAGCCGCCCAGCCGGCCCGCAACTGTTTTCCCGAGGAACAAGCCAATACCCTCGTCGCGTCTCGCATCAAAGTGGCGAGTTGTGGCGAGTATAGCCAGGAGGGATTAGGGCGGAATAAGAAAAGCGTAATGGTTTTCTTTATGTCAACGCCGTTTCGGTGCAGGTTCCCGCGTGAGGGAGATGCCAGCGGCCGCCCGGCGTCAGTACCAGCCGGCGCCCCGGGAACACAACAGCGACGCCCCAGTCCTAAGCCGCCGGTTCCACTCGGATTGTGGCGCGCATCAATTGACAGGCGAGGCGCCTTTTGCGCCCAGGATCGCCCCGATGCGTGCCGTGAGTGTATCGATATCCACTGGCTTCCGAAGGACGGCTTGTGCTCCCGCGTCGAGTGCTTCTTGTGCGTGATCCGTGGCCGTCACCACGATGATTGGCACGTTTGAGGCGGCCCTTATCGCGTTGCACGTCGCCTCCCCGTCCATCCCCGGCATGATCCAGTCCAGAAGGATCACATCCACGTCCTGACCCCGAGTTCCCTCCAGCGCTTCGCTCCCGCCTGCGGCCTCCCTCACCCCATAGCCACGCACCGTAAGCGCGATCCGCACCGCGCGGCGGTACTGAGCATCGTCGTCTACGACTAAGACTAAGACCTTTGCCACGGCGAACCTCCGATACGCCTTGCCGTGAGGAACGAGGAACTCGGTGCGGGTCACTGAGTGGCTGTCACGGACCCCTGCAATCATAATGATACGGGCTCGGCGTAAGGAATCCGTAAGATTGGTATTATTGAATTCCCTAACGCTGACGGCCGGCCTGGTTAGCCTTGCCCGCCGAACGATCGTGGGGCGGGACAGACAGGCGATACCCGGCGGATGGATCGGTGAGGATGTAGACCGGGTTCGCAGGATCGGGCTCGATCTTCTTGCGCACTTGGTTGATGAATACGCGGAGGTACTCGACCTCATCGCCATAGTCGGGTCCCCACACGGCTTGCAGGATACGCCGGTGAGAAATGACCGCGCCCGGGCGTGAAGCGAGGCAGCGCAGGAGCCTAAACTCCTTGTCCGTGAGGTGGACGACGCCGTCCTTCCTTTTCACCTCGTGCGTCTCGAAGTCCACTTCCACATCGCCCAGAACCAGGACGGGGGATCGAAGGGAATCGACGCTCCGTCTCACCGCTCGGATACGGGCCACGACTTCCTCGATCCCGCAGGGCTTGGTGACGTACTGGTCGGCGCCGGCCTCGAAAGCCTCGGTTCGGTCCTTCCGCGAGCTTCTGGCGGAGACGACGATGATCGGCACCTCCGAAGACGCCCGGATCTCGCGGCAGGCTTCGATGCCTCCCATTCCCGGCATCTTCAGATCCAGGAGGATTACGTCTGGCGGCTCCTCGCGCAATCGATCCAGAGCCTCCTCGCCGCTCGACGCATCGTTCACCTCAAATCCCTGGGCCACGAGCGCCGTCCGCAGAACGCGGCGGGCCTGGGGCTCGTCGTCCACGATCAGGATCCTTGAACTGCTCATACGGTGGCCCGAATCGCCACTGGCAGGGAAAAATGAAACGCCGCGCCGCCCGTCTCGCGGCCGGTCACCCAGATCTCGCCCCCATGAGCCTCCACCAGGTGTCTGGCGCTCGCGAGACCTAGCCCCATCCCGGCAACACTGGAGCTGCGGTGGGAACTTTGGAAGTGCTTCTCAAAGATGCGCGACCGCTCGTCTTCCGGAATACCGGGTCCGGCATCGGAGACGGTGACGACAATCATGGGTGAGTCGTCATCCCGGCTTGCTGAGACGGAGATCGGCGAGCCTGGAGGCGAGTACCTGACGGCATTGTCCAGCAACAGACTGAGGACGTGTTGGATCATCGCCGCATCGCAGTCGGCCCGTGGAAGGGACTCCCCAATCTCGACGCCGATCTGCCGCTCGCCGACCAGAGCGCCAAGTCGCCCAAGTGCACCGGAGACAAGGTCTCCCACGTCTTGTGGCGCTTTGTTCACCGTAAGACGGCTGGTATCGGACCGGCTCGTCCGAACCGCATCGTCGATCCAGCGGTTGATTCGATCCACCTCCTCCTTGATGATGCTCAGCATCTCGCGCTGTTGCGCAGCGTCGCCTGGCCGCTCCGACAGCAATGTAGTGGCAGCGATGTTGATCGAATGCAGGGGACCCTTCGCCTCGTGCGCCAGCGCATCGAAGACCGCGGACTTCAGTTCCTCCGACTTGCGGGCGATTTCGGCTTCCTTTGCCCTCTCCGCGGCACGGGCTTTGGCGATTGCGGCGCCCACTTTTTCGGTGGCGGCCTTCAGCAATCCCGGGGATACGCCACTTCCCTCGATGCCGATGCTGCCCGCGAACTCGCCGCCCTCACGAATCGCAACGATCGAGACACCCGATGCACAGTCGCAGAAGGGGGTGCCACAGGCCGCGACGTCGCGAAGCTGATCGTCGGTCAGTTGGCTGGTTTGGCTGCCCGATCGCCAGATGCGGCCGCTGCCTTTGTCGTAGATGGCGACAGCTTCCAGCCCAAGAATCCCCCTTAGCGGACCGCCGAGGCTCTGAACAATGGCGTCCACATTCTCGCCTTCAGCAATGGCATCCGCAAGCCGGTAGAGCTTCTCGTCCTCCGCCTGGCGCTGGACGGCCTGGACCCGATGGCGGCTCGCGCGGGCCGAAAGCTGACCGACAGCGATGGCGGTCACTACGAAAGCGAAGAGTACCACCAAGTGCTCCGGTTGCTCGATCCAGGGGCCCCTGGGAGGCAGGAAGAAGTAGTCCAGGCCCGCACCCGCCACGATCGCCGCAACCAGCGCCTCCAACCAGCCCCACGCCAGGGCGGTGCAGAGAACGATCAGCACAAGGACCAGCGCGACGGCCGTGGCGTCGACATGGGGCAATCGGTCGGCCACGACCAGCGTCAGAAGGACCGCGCCCGCCGAGAGACCTATGCGCAAGGCTCGGGAGAACACGCTATGCACGGCGGCCGCTCCTATGGGGAAGGTCACCATGCTCCCGCTATGCTTTCCCTTACCTTGGTGGCGCCGGGGTGTTTGGCAACGTCGTGTAGACATTCCTCCGATACGCGGCAAAGGCACAAGGCAACCTCGGCAGGAATGGACGGAGGTATGCCGCGGTGGAGCTGTTCTTCGCTGCCGCGCAGCGCCTCCTCTGCAATCCAGCGGTTCGTGATGTCCATGTTCATCCCAGCACTCGCACGGGGTTACCTTCCCGGTACGCAACACCTTGGCCTTGCCAATGAGCCAGTGAACCGTACCAGCCTGCCAATATGGCGCGGAACTCCGTGTCGTTTTCTGTATAGCAGACCTGGAGCTAGCCCGCCATCAGTCGGTTGGCCAGGACAAAGGGCATGGGCGCTAAAAAGTTAGCCGAACGCTCCGACTACCCGGATGTGACTCCAGCACAAGGCTTTGTGGACGTATGCCAAGAGAGGAATGGCGCCCGCTGACGTAGGCGCGCATAGGTCATTTACCGGACTCTCGTCAAGGCTGAATCAGACCCTGCCGGATGGCGTGGCGTATCAGGCTGGCGGCCTCATGAACGTCAAATTTGTTCATAATAGCAGAACGATGTGCGGCCACGGTCCTGAAGCTGATTTTGAGGGCTTTTGCGATCTCTTTAGAACTTTTCCCGTCCGCAATCAGTTGCAAGATCTGTCGTTCACGGCCGGTCAGGAGAGGTCCACTCTTGCCGGCGAGGGCCAGCAGTTGCCGAATCAACTGTGCGCTTTTCGCGCTGGATTGCAGTGTCCTCTTGAGCGCCGTGAACGCGGGGTGACTCTCTGGCAGATTGTCAAGCGTTAGGTTGAAGCTCCCGGTAATGGCGGCTACAACCGCATTAAGATCCTCAGCCATCAAAGAACTAAACTGCCCGATCGTCTCTAATTTGTAAGAGCTGACGTCCCTGATGATGAGCCCGAGGTTCAACGTCTTACCATCGGGACGAACGGCGTAAAGACTTGCCAAACAAACTCGTGCATTGGCGCGTCCGTGCAGCGGAACACTGCTGATCGGAACGTTGAGAATTGGCTCTTGGTTCTGAAGGACTTCGCGGCATAACGGTTCGAGGGCGGAAGCCTGCTCAGGCATCACTTCTCGGAGTGTCTGGCCAATATGCTCGTTTGCCAAATGGCCGTCAATGACCTTCAGAGCGGCGTTGATGCGGACAAAGCGCAAATCTTGATCGAGAAGTGCGAAGCCGACGGGTGCGGCGGCGATCAACTGCAGCAGTTGAGACTTCTCTCGTCTCAGTTGAGCGATTCCCTCGCGCAAGCCGTGCACCCTTCTTTTGTCGCTGGCATTCATCGACCCACCCCACAGATCTCAACTTATAGCACGATTCACGGCACGCGGTCGGGCTCCCGCAACGTCCGCGCGTCCTCAGTGTTGCCCGCAATGTCCCGCGCCTGGCCATCTGCGAAATGATGCACGCCGGCACGCCCGCCGCGGTGGCCATCGACGGGGCGCTGGAACTGGTGCGCCGCTATTCCAACGAAGAAGCCGTGCCGTTTGTCAACGGCGTGCTGGACGCCGCGCACCGGGAACTGGAAGCGGACCGCGCGGCGGGCCAGCCGCTGTGAGCATGGCCGCATCCCTACGTGTAGTGTGGGCTACCATGACACCACCAGAATGGACGGTCGTTCCGCCGGCCAGCGCGCGAGAGCGAGTGGCGCAGTCACGCGCCAGCGGAGGTGCTGAAATCCAGGGCGTCTCATCCCGGCCGGTGAAGGCCAGGGACCTTCGCAGCTATCTCGTTCTGAACCTCGCCGCTGCGGCTCTCCTCGGCGCGGGCATGCCATCCGCCGAACGCGGAAGCCTCTCGGGGTCGAAAATGGGACAAACCAGCTCCAATGGGGACGGTCGGATGTATAATCGCCGGTGGCCAGGATGGCAGAACGGAAATCCTGGTCCAGGACCAGAGAGGGCAAGTCATGTCGTCCGAACTCGCACCATGTGAAAGCGCCGGCGAGCGCTGCGCGTCCGTGCGTCCGGCCACAAACAAGGAGCAACAGTTATGCGTCATCTGCGTTTCCCTGAGCCGTTTGCTCACCACCACCCACCGGTCCGGAGCGTGGATGAGATCATTGAGGAGCACCTCACAGTCGGCCACCGAGCGGCTGACCTCGTTGCCAGGGTTATCGGCTCGTGGCGTTTCATCTTTCTACAAAGCGCCCTGCTCGCTGCCTGGGCGGCGCTCAACGTCACTGCGTGGATGAAGCATTGGGATCCGTATCCGTTCATCCTGATGAATCTGGTCCTCTCCCTTCAGGCCGCTTACGCTGCGCCCGTCATCATGATGAGCCAGAATCGTCAGGCCGCTCGAGATCGGATCGAGGACCACAACGACTACGAGTTGAATCAGAAAGCTGAGCAAGAAATCCGAGCGATCCTGGATCACCTCAGTGCGCAGGATGAAGCGCTGAGGCAGATTCACGCGATGCTCGTCGAACTCGGGCCGGGCGCGAAGACGGCAGCGTCGAGTCTGGACTAGCCCGGCTTCCCAGGGTGCCGGCTTAGCGACGTCCCTGATCTGCTCGGAATGTCCAGTTAGCTCATGATGACCGGTGCGCAGCTCAACCCGAAGAGGACGCGACCTGCCAGTAGCACAGCTTCCCTATTCCGCGGAAGCCGCTTCTGGAGAACGACGTTCTGAACCTGGTCCGGGCGCGCCGTTGGCCCGCGCCCGGCCGGATACCGCCACGTCACACCGCAATGCGCAACGCTGGCGCTGTGCTTATGGGGAATGGAGGTGCCTGTATAAGTTCCAACTGTCTCCGCTTCTCCGGAGCGCTGGCTTCGGTGTGCGCGTCGATCCTCGTCGACGTGCCCGTCGGGGCTCTCGCCGCTGACAAGGATGTCGTGGAACTGCAGAGAGACGTCGCAATCGTCGGCGATCAGGTCAATACTTTGCAGACCGCGCTCAACTCGCTGCAATCGACCGTCAATCAGAAACTGGGTGCGCTCAGGGAGCCCTGTTGCAGCAGACCCTCGATCGGTGAACCAGAACCACACTGAAGACGCGGTAGCGGCCAAGACCGCTGCCGACCAGCTCGAACAGCAGGTCGCTGCGCCGATGGCCGATCTGAAGGCGAAGCTCGACCAGGTGATTTCAGGGTTTTCCGCAACTCAGAACAACATCCGCGACATGAACTCCCGCCTGGGCCGGTTGGAGCAGAGAACGGTGGATTTGGCAAATCTGGTCCAAGGGCCTGCAGGCAGTTCCGCCGTCGCCTTCCGCCCCGCAAGCCGCGGGCGGGCCTCCCCCCAGAGTGAACGCGCAGGGGTTGTTCCAGGGCAGCCCTCGAATGGCGGGGTGTTGCTCTGGACCATCTCGTGCAAGGGACGGTAGGCAACCCGACGCAGGAGAGGATCTACCGACATGGGGAAGTCGAAGAGATCCTGGAACGAACAGAGGCCGGGCTGGTTCGGGTATTGCGACCCCGGGATGACATCGCCATCGAGAAGAGCGCCGATCAAATCGATGAGATTCAGGATGCCGAAGCACAAAAGGCAACTCGCAGGATCATAAGGATGACGGCCGGGTGTATACTCAGCATGAACTGGGAGTCCAGAATGGCACTTCCGGCTTACAATGTAATCGGCAAAGGGAATGACCATGGCGGACCCCTCCTTGATGACGACGATCCTACTCTTGGTCTCTGATCCGGTTGTACGTTCCGTTCTTGAGGAGACTTTGGAGCACGCAGGATATACGGTCGTGGCTGCCGGCGACCTGGGGCATGCGGTAGACCGCTTGAAGGAGTGCCAGCCTGATCTGTTGATAACCCGTACCTATGTTGAGAGCTTGCCGGGGCACGAAGCAGCTATGTATCTGCGCACGAAATGCCTGACAATGAGGGTTCTAATGCTCGGGGGTCTTCTTGATGACGAGCGGCTTCGATATCGAGCAGCGCTGCAAGCATTCGAGGTCTTCCCAAAGCCATATACCGCGGCTGAACTGCTCCAAGAAGTGAAGGACGTTCTGAGTAAACCGCGCGGCTAAGGGCAACTGCTGTACGGCCATAGTCTTTGCGGGCTGGAACTCGAGGATTCTCTCAGGAGCCGGCAACGTAAACACAATTCACACCTGGCAATCGACTTGCGGGAGGAACATGTTTCACGACCTGGGAACTTTGACTGGATCTTCCGTGATTGCAACAGACGGCGAGATGGGAAGCGTCCGCAACTTTCTCTTCGACGGCCAGTCATGGACGATTCGCTATTTGGTGGTCGACGTGGGAAGCTGGCTCAGCCGGCGAGCTGTGGTTCTTGCGATCACGGCGGTGGAAAAGCCCGATTGGGCGAAGAAAACCTTCCATGTCCACTTGACGAAGGAGCAAGTACGCAATAGTCCCGATGTGGATGCGGAAAAGCCGGTTTCATGGCAGCAGGAAATCGCGATGAGCGAATACTTCGGTTGGCCCGTCTACTGGCAGGACAATGAGTTTGGTTCTGGGCCTCCAATTGCCGCAGGCAGGAAATTCCCGGTTCACACGGAGGAGGACCCGCATCTCCGCAGTGCCTGGGACGTGGTGGGTTACGAAGTGCGGGCCACCGACGGCGAAATCGGACGACTGGAGGGCTTCATCGTGGACGACGCCTCCTGGCATCTCGGCTACTTGGATGTGAAAACAGGAGACTGGCTTCATGGCCGCTCGGTGCTGGTTCCCACTCGTTCGGTAGAGTCCATTTCCTGGGCCCATCGCCGCGTGCAGTTGAAGAAGGAAACCCAAGAACGGCTTTAGGCTCTCTTTTGCGCCCACCGAGTCAACGACCCCTGGCCATGATGGATTCCGCCCTAATCCGCCGGCAGACCTGGCAGGAAATCCTTCCCTTCGTTCCGGGCTCAGGGGCTGTGGCCAGCAGCGGAACCCGATACATCTCGTTTTTGCGCGCCTCGATATCCTCGATCTCAATGGACTTCGCCGAGTGGTCCAGCACGCTGTCGACGGCGCGCACTTTGGTCAAGGCCGGCGTGTTGGGGTCCACCATGACCTTTAGCGGGAATCCACGGGTCCAGCAGTGGGTTGAGTCGATCCCAACCCACCTGCGCGCGCTGACTGCGACGGACTAAAAGGCTCCGCCACAATCGGCATACGCGCTGCCAGAAGACGCGCAACTGACCCGTGTTACCGGGCACCGCATGGTATTGGTAATAGCCCTGCACAACCTTCCGAAGCCATGCGCCGACTTCACTCGTACGACAGGTGCTTCCGGTGTTGGAACTCTACCTTGATGACATTGAGCTTCGCAACCATCCGCTTCTTCGCCGTAATGCGCCAGACATTAAACCGGGACGGCCATGATTCGCGGCGAGGTGGCGGCATGATGACCGCACTCGAACTGCTCGAAGCCTGGCTCAAGGAACCCGAAGGCGAGCGGCTTGAGCCCCGAAACGCTGCGCTCCCGTGTCTTGCTCAGAGCTTGGGGCGCGGTAGAAAGGGTTTTCTCCTTACGACCCCGGAGATGAGCTAATCCGCTCGACAGGCGCCGACCCTAACTCGTCGGTGGCGCAGCGGCGGCACGGAACGCGCCAGGGTGGCGCGGTCAAGACGGCAGGCTGGAGATCGTGGCCCTCAAATCACGGATGAAATCCCGGACGGCCCGACGCTCGCGCTTCGATTCCGCCGAGTACATTCCATGCACCAACCGCGCCTTCCGCGCAGCGCTGGCGCCCTTCGACGGTCTTAACCTGCCTTGGTATGGCGAAACCTCGATTACCGACGTCCGCCGCCGCGAGCTCCTCCGCCGCCAGATGACTGTCTCTGCTGCATCTGCTGCATCTGCTGCGTGTGCCCTTGCTGCATCCGCTGCGTCTGTTGCTGGTGGCGCTGCTCTACTTGCTGCGTTTTCACCGGATCGGCCTTCTGTCTCGCTAGCTGCTGATGTTCCTTGTCCTGCCTCTGCTGGAGTTTCTGCCTATCCTGGGTCTGCTTCGCGACTACCTGGTCCTGCTGCTTCTGGTATTTCTGGTCCAGCTTCGCGTTCCCCGTCTTATAAGCGGAGCGTCCGATGGGCGGCAGCTCCTTAGGATGGACCGCAGTGTTGGGGCGCGCAGTCGCGGTAACTCGCGGCGAGCCGTGGTTCGCGGAAACCCGCTGCTGGGGGTCATTGTGGGCAGCCCACGCATGTTGAGTTTGAGCGGACGCGGGCCCCGTATGTCTGCCATGCGCAGCAGCCTCCTCTTCAGACGTGGCGCGCGCGTCGATCCCGCCGCTACCGCCGTTGTAGCTGACGCGGTTACCTGTCTCGTTTCCTCTCGCGTTGTAAACGTTGTGGATGGCGTTGGCGTCCACGTGATTCGCCGCCGTGTTGTAGAAAAACCGCCCGTTCTCCCAGCGTCCGCCTTCATAACCATGGCCGAAGTAGCCGAAGCCATAGTCGATCCCACCGTAGAAACCTACTGACATGCCCCAGTAGCCTTCATTGAACATAAACCCGTCGCCGCCCCAACCCCAATAGCCCGGAGTCCAGAGGTACCCGGTTTCGGGAGCCATCACCCATGTGCCCGGTACCCAGTAATACTCACCAGCCCAGGCCCAATACCCTGGCGTCCAGATATAACCGTCGCCGGGGCAAATAGGCTGCTCATAGGCGGGCAGCTCGGGGGGCGCAGTGGTGGGTGCGCCGACTTGTGCGAAAGACGCCATCGACAGGAGTAGCGTTCCTCCCGCCAACAACAGTGAACGAATGATACGCATCGGGTCTCCTTCTCGCCGACGATCCTATGCACGAGTCGGGCCAATCTCTTCCGGATCGGACATGTCTTGGTGGAATGGCCCGGGAGCGGTGGAATAGCGCCGCAATCTTGAGAAGCGCCAGTGACCATATGCGCGGTGCTGCTCGAATCCCTCCCGAGGGACTCCTCTGAGCCAGGGTGGGGTTAGCGGAGATTCGCGTGAGCGGAGATGCAGAAGCTGCACGTAGAGCGCGGGATTTGCCGACCCGCAAGTCTGCGAATGCAATTCGGCCATTGGCACCCGGCCGTGTTGCGGGCGTCGAGAACACGTCTACGGCAAGACCGAATCGGAATTCGCCGATCACCGCGCCTACGTCTACCACGGCAAGGTGGTCGATCACCAGACGCACCTGGGCTTCGATCTCTCCGACGTGCAGCACGCGCCGGTTGTCGCCGCCAACGACGGCCGGGTGGTCTTCGCGGCGCAACTCGGCATTTACGGCAACTGCATCGTGGTGGATCACGGCTACGCGCGGGTCAGAGCAATGCGCAAGCTTCCTCGAAAGCCAGACGAGGGTTACGTGGATACACCCGCGAATGATCCGCGTGCCCGATGTTGCAGAGGAAATTCGACCGGACGTGGCTCAGCGCTAAAAACTCGTCAGCGGAATCTGCTATGTCCTTTCCCGCGCCAAAGAATTCCTCATCCACCTTTGCATTGTCAAACCCAGACATGGGCCCACAATCGAGTCCGAGTGCGCGAGCGGCAAGAATCAGGTACGCACCCTGGAGGCTCGAATTGCGGCGCGCGGTGATATCGGCCAGGTCAGGCGAGTTTTCGAACAGGTCTTTGTAGCCCGGCGCGTGAGGAAACAACTTCGGCAAGTTATCATAGAAACGAAGATCGAAACCGACTATGGCAGTCACAGGAGCTGCCAGCACCTTCTCCACGTTGGCCGGAGCAAGCGCAGGAACAAGCCTGTGTTTCGCTTCCGGGGTCCGTAGAAACAGAATCCGTGCGGGACAGCCGTTTGCACTTGTCGGCCCCCACTTCATCAATTCGTACAGTCTTCGGAGTGCGTCATCATCCACCGGTTTGGCGAGCCAGTACGAATGGGACCTCGCTTTGCGGAACAATTGGTCCAGCGCATTTTCACCGAGCGGCGCTGCCACCCCTTCGAGATTGTCTTGTGTGCTCATTTTGGTGTTACCTCCAGGTCCAGAGTCTTTTGTAAAGTCAGTCCTTAGTGAAGTCGTAGATGATGGTCGCGGCGGGAAGTGCCGCCGCGAGAAACAGGAATCCGAAAAGCAAGGATGGTGTCCTCACAAGTCTTGGATGGTTGTGTATGCGACCAGATCCTGATCCGGCTTCAAGATGGGCGGTCAGAGGGTTCATCCGGCTTGCCGAGCAACGCGCCGACCTGCAGCGACAGCTCGGCATATGCAGCCTGGTCAAATGCGCCGTTGTGTCGCCAATGGACGACGCCGCGCTGGTCCAGTAGGACCAGGTAGGCTGCGTCAGGCGACTGAAAACCCAGACGCCGCTTCCAGGGATCCGTGCCACCGTAGACCGTGATGACGTGTTCGTAGTCCGCCTTCGGAGTGCCCTTGCGCATCCCGCTGTCGATGAACCACTTTCCCAATCGGGCCATGCCGCCGATCATCGGGACTTCGTAGAAGGTCACCTGTGGCTTGTCGCCGAAGTCTCTGCGGAAGCGGCCAACCCAGGCCTCCACAGCGAATCGGGAATCGTAGGTGAATCCCAGAGCAACGAGGGCTACGCGGCCGGAAGCTGCGTCCGGCAGGACAGCCGGTTTGCCGGTCAGGTACTCGCCGCTTAGTGCCGGCATAGGATCTCCGGGAGAGAGAGCGGCCATCGTCCCAGAGGCCATTACAAGCGTCGTCAGCATAGTTCCCTCTTTTCTTGGTTCTCGACCAAATAGTGCGACACGATCCATTCCTGCCCGTGGCGATAGCCGAACAACTCCGCGCAGGCCATGAAGAAGACTCGCCAGCGGACTAGCCAGGTCAACGCCTCGTCTTTGCCGTAAACGGAAGAGAAGATCGCGAGGACGTCTTCTCTGCGCCGGTCGAGCCGCTCAAGCCACGCCTCGGCCGTCTTCTGGTAGTGAACGCCGCTGAACCGCCAGTGGTCCCGGATCCGGAAGTGGTCCTGGAAGTGAAGCAGCAGATCGTCGCTGGGCATGAGTCCCCCGGTGAAGAAGTGTTGTGCCATCCAGTCGGAAGCGTCCCGCACTTGGTAGGGATAGGCGTAGCGGATGTGTGCGAACACGTGCACGAACAGCAGCGCCCCCGGCCGCGACCACGTGGCAATCCGGCGCAGCAACTCCGCGTAGTTCCACATGTGTTCGAACATCTCGACCGAGACGATGCGGTCAAACCGCCTGTCGGTGCGGAACTCATTCATGTCGGCGGTGGCCACTTCCAGGTTGGCAAGGCCGCGGCGAGCCGCTTCGGTGTCAATGAACTGCTTCTGCGACCGGGAATTCGAGACCGCCAGAATGCGGCTGTTCGGATAGCGGCCGGCCATAAAGAGCGACAGAGATCCCCAACCGCAACCCAGTTCCAGAACGTCCTGGCCGTCCTCCAGACAGGCGCGGCGGCATGTCAGGTCGAGCATGGCCTCCTCAGCCTGCGCCAGATCCTTAGCGGCGCCGTTCCACAGAGCGCAACTGTACTTCATGTGCGGACCGAGCACGTGACGGTAGAACTCCGCGGGCACCTCGTAGTGTTGTGCGTTGGCGGCATCGGGACGGATCGCGATGGGACTGCGACGCAGTTGCCCGATGAACTGCATCAGCCGTTCCGCCTGAGCCTCCGGCCCCCCGCGGCCTTCTTCACGTAGCCGGGCGGCCAGCAGTCGCCGGATACCCAGGCGAATCAGCCAGTCGGGCACAAGGTCACGCTCGAGCCAGGTGTTGTACCCCGCTGTCAGTACGGGTGAAGCGGTGAGCGTGTCTGTCGGCATGCTGCTAGTTCCTCGGAAACCACGGCACAAACGCGCTCGTGGTCTCTTGATAACGCCGGTAGTCCTCTCCCTTGGTCCGCAGCGCCTGAGCCTCCGTGGCCGGGATGCCGGTAACCCTGAAGAGGAAGAACAGCATGAGCAACGGCGAAACCAGCCCCAGGTAGCCGTACGGAGAAGTCATCGCGAACAAGGCAAAGGCAACCCAGATCAACCACTCGAAGAAGTAGTTCGGGTGCCGCGAGTACTTCCATAGGCCGATGCGGCAAGTCTTCCCATGGTTTGCGGCGTTGGACTTGAAGGCGTTGAGTTGTGCATCCGCTGAAATCTCCCCGACAATGGCCACCAGCCAGAGAAATGCCGCCACGTATTCGAGTACGGAGAGCGCCGGTTTGATATCCAAAGACGCCAGCAGGAACGGTGTCGCCAAGATCAGGCACAGCAGAGCCTGAAACTGGAAGAACAACAGGAACTTCAGCGCGACGTCGCTGCGCCATTCGCGGCGCAGTTGGACGTAACGCCCCTCTTCCGGCTGGCCGATGACACGCGTGAAGAGCAGGTAGAGGGACAGGCGCAGGCCCCACACCAGGGCCATGGCGGCGATCATCACGCGGCGCGTGGCCCAGCCTGTTCCCATGATGGCGTAGAGCACCCCCAGCAGAGCTAAGCCGCCGGCCCAGCCCGCATCGACAATAGCTGCGTTGTGCAGCGGCAGATGAATTAACCACAGCAGGAGCATCACACCGCACACGGCCAAGACGCCCACCAGGATCATCATCAGCATGGTTTCTCCGCAGCCGTCCGGTGCACTTCACGCCCCAGCCCGCGAAGCACGGGAACCAGCAGCATGTAGATCAGACCGGTGGCCACGCTTCCGAGCGCGAGCCACACCGCGAGGGCATGTATTGTCGCCGTCCAGAGGGTCCCCACGGCGTGGAAGACGTCCACGCGGATCAACTCGAAAATGTGGGCAACCGACATCTCGGACGGCGGGCGCCCGAACATCCAGGCGCCGATGCGCAGGAGAGGGACCAGCAGCGCCAGTTGCAGCGGATAGACCAGCCAGTTCACAAGCTGGATGGCCGGCAGGTTGAGCCGAAATGCCACCGCCGCTAGCGTACACAGCAACGCGGTCGAGCCGAGAACCGGCGTCACCCCTAGAGTGATCCCCAGCGCGATGGTGAAGGCGATCTTCTCGGGCGTGAGGCCCTGCCGAAGCAGTTCCAGAAGCGGCTGAACGACCTTGCGGAGCCAGAGAGACTCTCTCATACCGGCTGCCTCCAAAGGATCGACTCGGCCCGCTCGTCCGGCTTGAGCCGGAAGAGTTGAATCAGAACATAGAGCGACGTCGCGATGTTGCCTAGGCCCATGATGAGGAGGAACCACACCGCACGGGCCCAGAGCGTCCGCTCCTTGCAGACAACCCACGCGTAGAACGTCACGAAGCCGGAGTACGCGTCATACAGCGTGGCGATGGCCCACGGGTTGGCGGCATAGCCCGGCCACGCCGCCCAGAGGCTGACCGAAAGCCCCGTGCGGATCGTCACCGCGGTCATCCAAACGAGAATGGCGCCGAACAACAGCTTCAGAAGGGACTTCATTGGCTGCCCTTCTTCAACCTGGCCAGATGTACGTCCAACTCTGCGAAGTTCTCCAAGGCAAACACGCGTGCCCCACGAACGGAGGGCAGAGCTTTCTTGACTTCACTGCCGCCCAGCCACAGCTCCGTACGCTTCGGGAGTTTCGAGGAGACCAACCTCAGTTCTTCGATAGTCTCCGGGGTTGGTTCGCTCGCCTTAATTCCCAAGACAACCGCTTGGGGCGAGGTCTGCTCGACAGCAGCCACGATTTCACCAGCGGGCAGGTTCGGGCCCAAGTACAGAGCTTCAAATCCGCTGGCCACGGCCAGCATGGCAGCTGCCAGGATTCCGAACTCGTGCAGTTCCCCGGAGGGCGTCGCGAACAGAAGCCGGAGGGGCTGACTAGACGGCGTCCGGAGGCGAACGAGCCCGCCCAGAAGGTTGCGCAAGATCGCGGAAGTCATGTGTTCCTGCGCGACGGTCAGGGTGCCGTCCTGCCAGCGGTCCCCGACCAGTCTCATGAGCGGGAGGACCACTTCGCCGACAAGCTCGTGAACGGGCAGCAACGCCGCCAGCCTGCCGAGGTGCGCATTCGCTGTTGCGTAGTCGAACGACTCGATGGCAGCCACAACGGGCTGCAGCCCATCGTTCACTTCTAGTCCCGTCCCAGGGGTTCTTGGGGCCCGCTCAGCCCTGGATGGCCCCGCCAGCAGCTTCTCCAGCTCGCGATCTCCCAGCGAGGCAACTTGCCCGATCGCGTGTCCGCGGTCCACCACGTCGCGCAGCAAGAGGAGCCGCCGTATGTGTCCTTCGTCGTAGGCTCTGCCTCGTTCGACCCTGAGAGGGATCACCGCCTGGTAGCGCCGCTCCCAGGCCCGAAGTGTATCGATGCTCAGACCGGTCAGGTTGGCCACCGCTCGAATGGGATAGTGAATCGGACGCTGGGCACTCACAGTCCCAGGATAGTCCAGAGACTGGACATTGTCAAGTGTTTGTCCATGACAAATACTTGACAAGAAGCGAAGCGCAGGCTATTCTGTAGGCAGAGCGATCCAATGCGCATCGCGGTGATCGGCAGTGGCATCTCGGGCCTTGCAGCGGGCTGGTATCTCAGCCGCAAGCACCAGGTCTCGCTTTTTGAGAAAGAGCCGCGCCTGGGCGGCCACACGAACACCGTCATGGTGGATACCAGCGGCGGCCCGATTCCCGTAGATACGGGCTTCATAGTCCACAACGACCGGACCTATCCCAATTTGGTGAAGCTGCTGTCGGAACTGGGCGTGGAAACACAGCCCAGCGATATGTCTTTCGGGGTCAGCTCTCGCGATACGGGATTCGAGTACTCGAGCCGTGGCTTCAACGGATTCTTCGCTCAGCGTTCCAACCTGTTTCGCCGCCGGCATTACCGGCTCCTTGCCGAGATCCTACGGTTCAACCGCACGGCGCCGAAACTGCTGAACGAACCGGGAGCCGCCGCAGCGACCATCGGGGATGTGCTCGATGAGGGACGCTACCAGGAGGTCTTTACGGAGCGCTACCTTTTCCCAATGGCCTCGGCGGTGTGGTCGATGTCGCTGGACGCGATCCGGTCCTTCCCGGCCTTGACGCTTTTGCGGTTCTTCGACAACCACGGCATGCTCGGCATCGACACGCATCCCAAGTGGAAGGTCATCCAGGGCGGCAGCCACAGATACATCCCGCTGCTCGCAGCCCCCTTCGAGGATCGAATCCGGACCGGCTCGCGAGTCGCCTCGGTGGGCCGGCAGGAGACGGGCGTAACCTTGAACTTCGATGATCGTCCGGCGATGACTTTCGACCAGGTCGTCTTTGCCTGCCACGGCGATCAGGTGCTGCCGCTGCTCAAAAACCCAACGGACGCCGAGCGCGACATCCTGGGGAGTTTCAAGACCAGCCGCAACGTGGCCACGCTGCACACAGATTCCTCGCTCTTGCCCAGGCGCGCCCAGGCGCGTGCAAGCTGGAACTACAACCTTGGCCTCGGCGGGCAGGATGCCGTCACCCTGACCTATCACATGAACCGGCTGCAGTCGCTGCCTGGACCCGCGGACTACTGCGTCACGCTGAACGGGGAGGGCGCGATCGAGGGCTCGAAGGTTCTGCGGAAGATCGTCTACCATCACCCGCTCTATACGAAAGAAGCCGTCCGCGCCCAGGGTAGATGGAGTGAGATCAGCGCCAAGAACCGGACCCATTACTGCGGGGCGTACTGGCTGTACGGCTTTCACGAGGACGGGCTGAACTCGGCTCTGCGTGTGGCCCGGGCCCTCGCGGTGGAGTGCTAACGATGGAATCCGCCTTCTACTTCGGCACCATTCGGCACCGCAGGTTCCGGCCGGTCCGGCACGATTTCACCTACGGCGTCTTCATGGCCTTTCTGGACATTGACCGGATACCGGAATTGACCGGGATCTCCCGATTGCTCAGCCACAACCGGCTCAATTGGGCAAGCTTCGACGAGCGCGATCATTTCGGCGATCCCAGCCTTTCTCTCAGGCAGCGGCTGGAACGGGACGCAGCCGCTCGGGGCGTTGCCCTGCCGGACGGTCCTATCTTCCTGCTGACTCACCTCAGGTACTTCGGCTATAACTTCAACCCTGTCTCATTTTTCTATTGCTACGACGCCCGGCAGCGCCTCCAACTTATCCTTGCGGAAGTAAATAGCACCTTTGGCGAGAGCCACAATTACTGGCTCTGGCAGGCGAACGAATTGCCATCGTCGCGTGCGAAGCGGTATCGCCACCCCAAGGCCATGCACGTTTCCCCATTCATGGGCATGAGGTTGGACTACACGTTCACCTTCACGCCGCCGGACCAGCGCCTCGTCGTCCACATGGACACAATCGAGAATGGGCAGGCCCTTTTCGACGCGACGCTGAACCTGCACCGCAGGCCGTGGACGGCTGGCTCACTGCACAGCGCGCTACTGGCTCATCCCTGGATGACCGCAAAGGTCATCGCCGCCATCCACTGGGAAGCCTTGCGGCTCTACTTGAAAAAGGTGCCGGTGTTCACGCACCCCCGGCGCCTCACAAGCGAGGTTTGAACTGATGAAGGAGATGCTCTCATCGGCAGCTAAGAGGTTATTCCTGTCCACGCTCGAAGGGCTCGACAGCGGCTCGCTCGAACTGGTCCTCCCGGACCGGACGCAGAGGTTTGGAGACGCCTCGGCCGAGCTTCGCGCGCGTCTAGTCGTAGACCGCGAGCGGTTCTTTACCCGCGCCCTGACGGGTGGCGACACGGGCATCGGAGAAGCATACGTGGATGGGGATTGGTCCTCGCCCGACCTGGTCTCGCTCATGCGGCTGGCTGTACGCAACCTGGCAAAACTGGAGGAGAAGAACGCCTTCTTCTCCTCGCTCAGCCGCTTCGCAGATCGCGTCCGCCAGCGCCTGAGGAAGAATACCGTTGAGGGCAGCCGCCGCAACATTCAAGCTCACTATGACCTCAGCAACGAGTTCTTCCGGCTCTTTCTGGATCAGAACCTGGTCTACTCGTGCGCCTGGTACGAGAGGCCTGAGGATTCCCTCGAAACCGCCCAGATTCAGAAGCTGGATCGCATCTGCCGGAAACTGGACCTGCAGCCGCGAGATCGGGTGCTGGAGATCGGAACGGGGTGGGGCGCGTTCGCGCTGCACGTCGCCCGCAACTATGGCTGCCAGGTCACGACGACCACGATCAGCCAGCAGCAATACAAGTATGCGCGAGAGCGGTTCGATGCCGCGGACCCCCACCCTCGCATCGAACTCCTGCTCGAGGATTACCGTCAGCTGAGCGGGAGGTTCGACAAGATCGTGGGCATCGAGATGTTCGAGGCTGTCGGTTTCGAGCACTACGACGAGTTCTTCCGCACCTGCGACCGGCTGCTCGAGCCGGACGGCTCCATGCTGCTCCAGACGATCACCATGAACGAACAGAAGTTCCCTCGATACCGGAAACAGAGTGACTGGATCCAGAAGTACATCTTCCCAGGCGCCCAACTGGCTTCGCTGCGGGGAATCCTGGACTCGCTGGCCCGCGCGACCCGGCTGTCGCCGTTCCACGCGGAGGACATGGGAGTTCATTACGCGCGGACGCTCGCAGCCTGGCGCGAGCGCTTCCACGACTCCATCGGCGAGGTCAAAGCCCTGGGCTTTGACGACCGGTTCGTACGAATGTGGGACTACTACCTGGCATTCTGCGAGGGCGCTTTTCGCGAGCGCCACATCAGCGATTTTCAGTTGCTTCTGACGAAGAACTACAATCCGCGGCCCCTTTTCCAGCAGCCGTGGCGGCTCACGCAGGAGCCCAACAGGCAGGAGGTGCTGGTTTGACGCGCTTCCACACCTTGCGCCGTGAGCAATGGGTTCCACGGCCCATCGAAGAGGTGTTCAACTTCTTCTCCGACGCCGCGAATCTCAGAACGCTCACGCCACCCTGGCTTGGGTTTCGCATTCTCACGACCAGCCCGATCCGGATTCGAGCCGGAACAAGAATCCGGTACCAACTTGCGTGGCACGGCATCCCGGTGAGTTGGAAGACGGAGATCCGACGCTGGGAGCCGCCCTTTCGGTTCATCGACGTGCAGTCGGCACGTCCATACCGGCTTTGGCACCACACCCATCGCTTCCAGGCACGCGCCGGCGGGACGCGAATGACAGACGTGGTCCGATACCGGCTTCCGCTTGGGATCATCGGCAGGGCGGTGCACTCCCTCAAAGTGCGGCGTGACGTGGAACGGATCTTCGAGTATCGGTTCCAGCGCATAACCGAACTGTTCACCGGCCCCGGTCCGGCCGGGGCAAACGGACGGCCATGAGCGGAGCACCGTCCCTCGTTTGGTTTCGGCAGGATCTGCGTTTGTCGGACAACCCGGCTGTGGCAGCTGCGGTGGAGCGGTGCGCTCCGGTAATCCCGGTGTTTATCTGGGCCCCGGAAGAAGAGGGCGCCTGGCCGCCCGGGGCGGCTTCCCGATGGTGGCTGGATCGCTCGCTGGCAAAGCTCGGTGCGGAACTCGAAAATCGCGGTTCGCGTTTGATCGTCCGCCGTGGACCGACGACGGAGGCGCTTAGCCGTCTCGCGGCCGAGTGCGCCGTCTCCGCCGTGTTCTGGAACCGCCGCTATGAGCCCGCAGCCGTCGCGCGTGACAGCCAGGTGGCGTCGACGTTGCGTGGTCGCGGGCTTCTTGCCGAGAGTTTCAACGGCAGCCTCATGTCGGAACCAGGGACGACTCTAAATCAGAACGGAAAGCCGTTCCAGGTCTTCACGGCGTTCTGGCGAGCCTGTCTGCCCAAGCTCACAGCGCCGGTCTCGAAAGACGCGCCGAAACGCCTGCTCTCCCCAGAGACTTGGCCACATTCGTTGGACCTTTCGGAGCTCGGATTGGAGCCGGCGGTGGATTGGGCGAGCGGATTCCGTGAGGTCTGGCAGCCTGGCGAATCCGGGGCTGCGCACCAACTGAAGCGCTTCCTCGCGGAAGCGCTTGCGGGGTATCCAGTGAATCGGGAGAGGCCCGGTGTCGCGGGCACATCGCGGCTTTCTCCACATCTACACTTCGGCGAGATCGCTCCCATACAGGTCTGGCGCGCAGTGCTGGAGACGATGAACGAGAACGCCGCGGCCTGCCAAGCCTACCTCAGGCAGATTGGCTGGCGCGAGTTTGCGTACTACTTGCTGCATCACCATCCGGAATCGCCGCAGGAGGCTCTCCGACACGAATTCGCCGCCTTCCCCTGGCGGATGGATCCGAAACGGTTCCAGTTGTGGAATCGAGGCAGGACCGGTTACCCGCTCGTGGATGCGGGCATGCGGGAGTTGTGGCACACGGGCTGGATGCACAATCGGGTGAGGATGGTGGCCGCATCGTTCCTAGTCAAGCACCTGCTGATCGGTTGGCAGGATGGCGCGGCCTGGTTCTGGGACACTCTGGTGGATGCGGATTTGGCCAACAACACGCTGGGTTGGCAATGGGTCGCGGGCTGTGGCGCGGATGCGGCCCCTTACTTCCGCATCTTCAACCCCTCACTTCAGGCTGAGAAGTTCGATTCCGATGGCGAGTACCGTCGCCGTTGGGTTCCAGGGTCGCAGAGGTCGCCCGCGCCACATCCGATTGTCGACCACAACGAGGCCCACGACCGCGCGCTCGAGGCGCTCAGGAGTATCAGAAGAAGATGACGCCACTCATTCTGGTCACCGGCGCAACCGGGTACGTTGGAGGGCAGTTGTTGAAGGCCCTGATGACGGCCGGCCATCGGGTTCGCTGTCTGGCGCGGCGGCCGGAGCTGCTGCGAATCCCAAAGACGGCCGGCGCAGAAATCGTGGCCGGTGACGTTTTGGACGGTGCTTCGGTTCGCGCGGCCATGGCGGGGGTGCACACCGCATACTACTTGGTTCACTCGATGGGCTCGGCTGGGTCCTTCGAGGAAGAGGACCGGCGGGCTGCCCGAAACTTTGCCGACGCCGCCCGCGATCTCGGGGTGAGCCGCGTCATCTATCTGGGTGGGCTGGGCGAGAGTTCCTCAACGCTGTCCCCGCACTTGCGCAGTCGCCATGAAGTCGGCGAGATATTGCGATCATCGGGCCTTCCAGTCATCGAATTCCGTGCGTCGGTTGTGATCGGATCGGGCAGTCTGTCGTTTGAAATGGTCCGAGCTCTGGTAGAACGCTTGCCGGTGATGATTGCGCCGCGCTGGGTCGCTATTCCCGCGCAGCCGATCGCCATCGGCGACCTGCTGAAGTATCTTCTTGCCGCTTTGGACCTGCCGCCTGACGCCAGCAGGGTGTTCGAGATTGGAGGCTCCGATCGGGTCTCCTACGGCGGCCTGATGCGGGAGTACGCACGCCAGAGGGGGTTGAAACGGCTCATCTTGTCGGTGCCCGTGCTCACGCCGCGGCTTTCCAGCCTCTGGCTGGGCCTTGTTACTCCGCTCTATGTTCGGGTGGGCCGAAAGCTGATCGAGAGCATTCGTCACCGGACCGTGGTGGAAGACAGATCGGCGCTGACCGAGTTTTCGATCCAGCCATGCGGGTTCCGGGAGGCGATCGCCATGGCGCTGAACTCCGAACGGCGGGACCTGCTGACTGACTCCAGGTCGATCCATGTAGGCGTCCCCCCGGAGGCGGCATTCGAGCCCATCCGAAGAATCGGCGGCCGCACTGGCTGGTACTACGCGAACTGGCTGTGGCGTTTGCGCGGAGCGCTGGACCTGGTGGCGGGCGGCGTGGGCTTGAGGCGCGGCCGGCGGGATCCCGAGGACCTCCGGGTCGGTGATGCGGTGGATTGCTGGCGCGTGGAAGCTTTTGAACCGGGTCATCGCTTGCGCATGGCCGCTGAGATGCGATTGCCCGGCCGGGCCTGGCTGGAGTTCGAAGTCACCGGCAGCGACGGAGGCAGCACCATCCGTCAGACCGCGCTCTTCGACCCGCGGGGTTTGTTGGGGCGAGCCTATTGGTATTCCGTTTATCCTCTGCACCAGGCGGTGTTCAGCGGAATGCTGCGCAAGATAGCCTCCGTCGCAGGTGGTTCCGCCGCGAGAGATGGAGACTGAGTTATGACTTATGACGCACTGTTGATCGTCTCGTTCGGAGGACCGGAGCGCCGGGAAGATGTGATCCCGTTTCTGGAAAACGTGTTGCGCGGAAAGAACGTGCCGCGTGAGCGACTGCTTCAAGTGGCGGAACACTACTACCACTTTGGCGGCCGAAGCCCCATCAACGACCAGAACCGCGCTCTGATCGCCGCACTCGAGAGCGAACTCAAGGCTCACGGCCCATCCCTCCCCATCTATTGGGGAAACCGGAATTGGCACCCGATGCTGGCTGACACGCTGCGGCAGATGCAGGCGGACGGCGTGAGCCGGGCGCTAGCCTTTGCGACGTCGGCTTTTGGATCCTACTCGGGCTGCCGCCAGTATCTGGAGGACATCGAGCGGGCGCGGGTGGAGGTCGGGCCGCGCGCTCCCGAGATCCACAAGCTGCGGACCTTCCACAACCATCCCGGCTTTCTTACGGCTGTCGCCGAACGGGTCCGCCAGGCATTGGAGCAGATTGAACCCCAGCGGCGCGCCTCGGCGTCCGTAGTGTTCACGGCCCACAGCATTCCCCTCTCCATGGCGGAAGCGAGCCCCTATGTGGAGCAACTCCGGGAGTCGTGCCGGCTTGTCTGCCTCATCCTGGGCAGGCCTGCCGGCGATCTTGTCTATCAGAGCCGGAGTGGCTCCCCCAGGCAGCCATGGCTCGAGCCGGACATTTGTGACTACATCCGCGAACGCAACTCCAGCGGAGGCTTGGAGGATATCGTGGTCGTGCCGATCGGTTTTCTCTCCGACCACATGGAGGTGATCTACGACTTGGACACGGAGGCGGCAGCGCTGTGCCGGGACTTGGGAGTGAATATGATCAGAGCGGCGACTGCGGGCGTACATCCGGCCTTCGTATCGATGATCCGCGAACTCATCCTGGAACGCACCAGCGGCCAGAAGCGCCGGGCTCTGGGCACGCTGGGGCCGGGACGCGATTTCTGTAATCCAGACTGTTGTCTTCTCAACGGCATGGCGGCCGGGCGCGTTGGACCCGCGGCTGGTAGTTCAGCAATGGCATGAACCGAATCCAGCGTCAGCCCGGCCGACATTCGCCTGGGCAGAGCGCGCGCCGCGGTCCGGGAGGAATAAGAGGCGTTGCGCGGGGAGGCGCTGAAGTGGTCGTATAGACCTTATGCGCCCGAAGCCTCCTTCCGCGACGAGCCTGGACCGCGGGCACCTTGACGATCAGCTTCAGCTCAAGAACCGCGCTCTGGCTGCAACCGCCGAGGGCATTACGATTGCCGACGCCCGCCTGCCGGACAATCCTCTGATCTATGCCAACGCCGGCTTCCATAGGCTCACCGGGTACTCCGTGGACGAAGTGATGGGCCGCAACTGCCGGTTCTTGCAGGGCCCCGGCACCGACGAAGCAACACTGAACCGCCTGAGAGCGGCCCTTCGCGAGCAACGCGAGATCACGGTGCAGCTCCTCAACTATCGCAAGGATGGAACCGCGTTCTGGAACCGCCTCTCGATAACGCCGGTTCGAGATCCTTCGGGCGCGGTTACTCATTTCATCGGCGTGCAGTCGGACGTGACCACCGAAAAACTGGCACAGGAAGCGCTGGCTCGCGCTAACGAGCAACTGGAGGCGGCCAACCGCGGCATTCAGCGCGACCTGGAAGCGGCCGCGACGGTACAACGGGCTTTGCTGCCCTCCGTCCTACCCGAAGTGCCGGGTATTCGATTCGCTTGGGAGTTTCGCCCCTGCCAGGAGCTGGCCGGCGACTTCCTGAACATCCTTCCTCTTGATGACAGCCACATAGGTGTCTATATCCTTGACGTTTCCGGACACGGTGTCGCCGCGGCGCTCCTTTCGGTGACGCTGAGCCACGTCTTGTCCCTCGTGCCGGATCGTTCGGTTCTATACAAGCCCGCGCCTGACCGGCCGGGTCAGTACCGCGTCGCCGCGCCGGCCGAGGTGGTCGCGCAGCTAAACCGCGAGTTCAGGATCAGCCCCCGAACAGCGCAGTACTTCACCATGATCTACGGAGTGCTGGACACCAGGACGCGAGTTCTTCGCTACGTGACCGCCGGGCATCCCCGACCGGTGCATCTGCGCCCCGGCGAGGCGCCATACGTCCTCGAGTCCGGTGGAACACCCGTGGGCCTGCTGCCGGATGCAAGCTATGAGGAGCGCGCGGTGCGGCTTGGGGCCGGAGACCGCTTGTACTTCGTCACGGACGGGCTTACCGATGCGGAGAACGCAGCCGGGAAGGAATTCGGAGCCGCGAGGTTGCTGGAGGCCGTCGGTCGGAATCGATGCGTGGGGCTTGATGAGAGCCTCGACGCGGTGTTGGCGTGCGTCGAAGGGTGGTGCACTCCCGCGCGGCCGGCAGATGACATGGCCATGCTGGCAATCCAGTGTGATTCCTGAGTGCGTGCCGGCCATGTCCCACATCACCCTCAGGCAAAGCTACAAGAGCCTCTCCGACAGGCTGAACCTGTTTCCCCAGGGCGCTCCGCCCACGGAATTGCTGTTCCGGATCCTCCAGGTGCTCTTCACGAAGGAGGAGGCGGCCCTGGTGGCCCTGCTTCCCATAAGGCCATTTACAGTGGCCACCGCGGCGCGGAACTGGAAGCAGCCGGAGGGCAAGGCCCGGGCGACTCTGGAGAACCTCGCTTCCCGGGGAATGCTGCTGGACGTGGAGGTGGGGGAGGAGCGGTTCTTCGTGCTCCCGCCGCCCATGGCCGGATTCTTCGAATTCTCCATGATGCGCGTGGGCAACGGGTACGACCAGAAGCTGCTGGCGGAATTGTTCTACCAGTACCTGAACGTGGAGGAGGATTTCGTGAAGAACCTCTTCTGCGGCGCCGAGACGCGCGTCGGGCGGGTCTTCGTGAACGAGAGTGCCGTGGGTGCCGGAACGGCCCTGGAGGTGATGGACTACGAACGGGCTAGCGAAGTGGTCCGCACCGCCTCCCACATCGGCGTAGGGACGTGCTACTGCCGGCACAAGATGAAGCACCTGAACAGAGCTTGCGGCGCGCCCTTGGACATCTGCCTCACCTTCAACGGCACCGCGCAGTCCCTCATCAAGCACGGCATCGCCCGGCAGGCGGACGTCCCGGAGGGCATGAGCCTGATCGAGCAGGCGCGGGGCCACGACCTCGTCCAGTTCGGCGAGAACGTCCGCGAGCAGGTCGCGTTCATCTGCAACTGCTGTGGCTGCTGTTGCGAGGCCCTGCTGGCCGCCAGGCGTTTCGCGGTCCTCAGCCCCATCGCCACCACCAACTTCCTGCCCGAGGTCGAAGCAGGGAACTGTAACGGCTGCGGGAAGTGTGTGGAGGCGTGCCCCGTGGAGGCCATGGCCCTGGTCTCGGCCGGAGATCCCTGCCAGCCCAAGCGCAAGAAGGCGAAGCTCCAGCGGGACCTCTGCCTGGGCTGCGGCGTGTGCGTCCGCACCTGCGCCCGAAACGCCTTGTCGCTCCGCTCTCGGGGAAAGCGCGTCATCACCCCCGTCACGACGGCCCACCGTACGGTGCTCATGGCCATCGAACGAGGCAAACTCCAGAACCTCATCTTCGACAACCAGGCCCACTGGAACCACCGCGTTATGGCCGCCATCCTGGGCGCGATCCTCAGACTCTCCCCGGTCAAACAGATCATGGCCAGCCGGCAGATGAAGTCTGTCTATCTGGACAAGCTGCTGGGCTTACGGGGCGCCGCGCTACCGCACCACTGAGCGTGGCATCGACACGTGTTTCGGCCTGTCTAGCAGCACGACCGGCGTGGGTCCGGCCAGCCAGTTCGTTACCTCTGACAAGTTGGGCCATTTTGGCCGGCTTCGGCGGAAACCATAGCCCTGTCGTGGAGCAATCGGTTCTCAAGCGCATTCGCCGGCTGCGGCAGGGCGGAATGAGCCTGAGAGCGATAGCGGGGGAACTCAATCGCCGGCGCCTCACGACGCGTCAGCGATGGCAGTGGGCGAATGGAGTACGTGGCCCGTCTGCTGAAGGCGGCATGATTTGGGCGCCGCAGCGCGGACCCGTGCCAGATCATCCCGGCCTTATGCTCGCGGCTGCCATCCAGTGCCTCGACTTTGCCAACTTGACGGGCAGAAAGTAGACTTGGCTTCTTAGGCACGAAGGAGCGAGCGTGGGCGAACCAAAGTCGCGCTTGTCACGGATTCGCTGCGCGCCTGCGGAGGAAACTCGCATGCCGGAGAAAACAGTCGTAATCCTAGATGACGCCGGATCTGGCGACAAGGACCTGCCGCCAATTCTCAGCGTGTTGTCCCACGTGCTCCAAAGCAGACGGTGCTGAAGTCGAGACTTTTCCTCTGTGCGAGATGAAACTTGCCCACTGTCTCGGTTGCTTTGATTGATGGGTCAAGACACGGCAAAGATCGAAGGTGCGGAGTCGGCAAGCCATGCCCCAATTGTATGCGAAGACGGTCATTATGTGACCGGTTTCAAATATGATTGGGGCATTTGCGCCATGGCCTGAGTTGTCTGGGAGCCCACACAGGTCCCGCCGTTGCAAACACATGGGATTCTCTACCACCGGGGGCGGCCGGTATGATCGCCCGCAAGGCGCTGGCGTAGTAGGCGAATGCAACGCAGAGTGCGGTCCGACGTGACGGCTTCGAGGAAGAGAATGCGGGGATCACGAATGGTTACTCCGTTTACTCCGATTACTCCGTTAAGCAACAGCCGCAGCCTTGGTCGTCCGGCCGTAAGTCATTCTGACGATAAGTACTTAACTGAGGCACCACCAATCGACGTCCAGCTCGAAGGCAACTTCCGTCGGTACCTCTCCAGGTCCGGTGTCGCCAACTTATTGAAAATACAGTGGAGCGGGAGACGGGACTCGAACCCGCGACGTCCAGCTTGGGAAGCTGGCATTCTACCACTGAATTACTCCCGCTCAGTTCTCACCGACAACGTTAACAAAACGCAGGATACTGTGCAATGCCCTCAGCAACAGCTCGACAATCTATATTCTACCGCTGAGAGCTTCTCCCGGCTAAGGCGCTTCATTCGGCGGGGCAGAGGAGCGTGGGCTTCCATCCAAGCAGAAAGCCCACGACTGATGAGATGCAGGACCGTGGTCGACGCCAGCCGCTCAGAAGTCGTGGCTAAGGATGTCGCTTGTCCGCCGGCACAGCTCGCGGGCGTAATCGGTCCACAGGCCGGTACCCCAATAGCGGTAGCAGCTCGTCTGGGTCAGAAGCAGGTAGTAGAGCGCGTTGCGATAGCGGGGATCGGAGGTGGACACCTTGCCCAGCGCCTTCTCGGAGAACAGGGCGCTGGCGGCTTCCATCGGCCCCAGTACGTCGCCGTAGCCGCGCACCCAGGAGAGGTTGTTGGTCCAACTTCCTCCCTCCATGTGGAAGCGGTTGTCCTCTTTGCGCAGTTCCCCGATAATCTTCTCGAGGGCCTCGGGACCGGCCGGCTTGGGGAACCGGTCCCAGATGCGCTTTTGCATGACCGGCTGGATGGCGGGAAGGTCCTGTTCGCGCACTCCCGTCACCTGCAGATACTCCAGATACTCGCTCACGTTCACCGGCGGCACGTCGGAGTCCGAGGCCTCGCGCATCACCTCGAAATACTTACTTGGGAACTCGTTCATCATCACGCCGCCGTTTTCTCCGTCGGCGATCTGGGTGACCAGCGCCGGAACGGAGTGGCCCGCCACGTCCGTGCGCCCCAGCCCCTTGGCCTCGTAATACGGCTGCATCTGCGCCACCAGCTTGGTGTCGCTGCCCTGCGTCTTGATGACGCCAACGATGCTGAGCGTCTGCCCGCGGGAGTTCCTAGCGATCAGCCGGTGCGGGATATGCTTCTGGCGCAGGCTTCCCCCGTCTTCGACCCGCTCCACCGAATGCTCCTGCGCCAGCACCCATTGGTACCCGCAGTCCAGAAGCGTCTTCACAAACTCGTAGAACACGTCGGGGTGGTTGGGCAGTGCCATCTCCGACGGCGAGAAGCCCTTGACGCGGCTCACCGCCTCCAGGCCGAAGATCGCGGCGAAGTAATGCTGCCAGGCCTGGACGTGAAGGCGGAAATCCTGGACCGGCGTCGAGGGCGCCACCGCGTGCCCCCAGGCGGTTCCCAGCCATTCCACCGCGCGCCGGTACTCCGGGTTCAGCGTGATCGTTTTCAGGCTGTCGAAGACGTCATTCAAGCCCATGGCCCGGAGGCCGTGGAGCAGGCAACCCGAGTAGTCGAGCATCACGCGCGGCTGCTTGCCCTCGTGGATGAGCTGGGGAATGAATTCGCCCATGCGCTTGTAGCACCAGTGGAAAACCGGCGCGTTGTGGTTGTCGCCCACGCCCTGGTTCTCCATCATGTGCTGGAGATTGCTGATGACGCCGGCCGTGCGCAGGTCGCCGCCACCGGCGGGAATCATCGGCTGGTGCATGTGCAGCGCACTACTGAAGGAGCTGCGGATACTGCCGAAATCGATCCCGCATTCCGGCAGGTAGATCGGTCGCTTGCGGGCCGTGGCCTGGGCGACGGCGTCTTCGGAACCGCAGATGTTCGGCAGACTCTCGATGTACTCGGACAGAATTGCAGTGCTCATGGTTCCTTTCCTTGGGGGCTGTTTCTCATTTGATTGGCTGCGCAACCAGCCGGCTCGCCATGGGGGCGTAGGCTTCCTCGGCGTACTGCTTGATCATCCGGCGCGCGCTGAAATGGGGCGCAACCGTGCGGATGGCCTCCTTCGCCGTTTGGATCCATTGCCGCGGGATGCCTTTCTCGTCGCGCCCGTAGAACGCCGGGACGATCTTCTCCTCCAGCAGACGGTAAAGCGACTCCGCTTCGGCCCCGTCGTTCTTGTCCGGGCCGGAATCGATCAGCCACCCGTTGGACCCGGAGTAGCCCTCCCACCACCAGCCATCCGCGACGCTCAGGTGCGGGACGCCGTTCAGCGAAGCCTTCATCCCGCTGGTGCCACATGCTTCCATGGGCTCGCGTGGATTGTTGAGCCAGACGTCGCAGCCCTGGACGAATAGATGAGCCACGTGCAAGTCGTAGTCCTCTACGAACGCTACCCGCCCGCCGAAGCGCGGATTGGTGGCGTGCTGGTAGACGCGTTGCATGGCGCGCTTGCCGGGCTCGTCGGCCGGGTGGGCCTTGCCGGCCAGGATGATCTGTACGGGGCAGCGGTGAGCGTTGAGAATGCGCGCCAGCCGCTCCGAGTCGCGGAAGATCAGGTCCGGGCGCTTGTATTCCGTGAAGCGGCGGGCGAATCCAATGGTGAGCGCGAAGGGGTCGAGGAGACTGCCGGCGGCCAGCACTTGCACCGGGCTGGCGGTCTCTCCTCTCCACCCGTTGCGGCCGCGCTCGCGCACGAAGTTCAGGAGGTGGTGCCGCAGCAGTTGCCGGGTGGCCCAGAATTCCTCGTCCGGGATGCGGTCGATCCGCTTCCATAAGTCCGGTTCGTCGTGGTGATCCAGCCAGTCTGGCCCTAGCCAGCGTTCGAAGAGCTCCGCCATCGCCGGCGCGATCCAGGTCGGCACGTGGACTCCGTTGGTCACGGCGCGCAGGGGGCGCTTCTCGTCCGGCACTCCCGGCCACAGGGGAGCCCACATCTCGCTGGTCACCTGCCGGTGGCGCTTGCTCACGGCGTTGATGGCGCCCGATCCGCGCATGGCGACCACGGTCATGTTGAAGAGGCTCTCGGCCGTGTCGTAACTCCCCAGGCCCAGAAACGTGTTTCGCCGCGATCCCGCGCCTTCCCAGAACAGGGCCATCTGGCCATCCAGTTGGTGGAATGGAAAGGCGTCGTGCCCGGCCGCGACCGGAGTGTGGGTGGTGAAGACGGTGGTCGCGCGGACCTGCTCGAGGGCGGCCAGGAAGCTCTCGCCCGCCTCCACCAACTCCCGAATGCGTTCCAGCACCGCGAACGCCGTATGGCCTTCGTTCAAATGCCACACCGCCGGGTTATATCCCAGGGCTCTCAGCGCCCGCACTCCGCCCACGCCCAGCACGATCTCCTGGCGCAAACGCGTCTCGCGCTCGCCTCCGTAAAGCCGCGAGGACAGTTCGCGGTCCCAGGACGCGTTTTCCGGCACGTCGGTATCGAGCAGAATCAGGTTCACTCGCCCCAGGCGCACCCGCCACAGGGCGACCTGCAGGGTGCCCATCCCGAGCGAAACCCGGATCTGGCAGGGCTTCCCGTCCGGTCCGGTGGCGCGCTCCACCGCCACGTCGTCATAGCTCAGCCGCCTGTAGTCCTCGATCTGCCGCCCTTCGGGCGAGATCTTCTGGTGGAAGTAGCCCATCGGGTACATGAAGCCGACACCTACCAGCGGCAACCCTAGATCGCTCGCCTCTTTACAGTGATCGCCCGCCAGAACGCCCAGACCGCCCGCGTAAATGGGCAGCGATTGATGCAGGGCGAACTCGGCGGAAAAGTATGCAATCTGACGGTCCGCCAATTCCGGGAACCGGGTCGGCCACCACGTTCCAGCCGCTCTTCGCGCCTGGTCGAGCGCCTCGATCGCGGCATCGTAGTGCGCCAGAAACGTGGAGTTCTTTTCCGCCCGGTCCAACCGCTCCGCCGAGATCGTACGGAGCATCTGAACGGGATTGTGCGCGGTTTCGCGCCATAACGTGTAGTCGAGACTGCGGAACACTTCCCGCGCCTGGGGGCTCCAACTCCACGACAGGTCATGGGCTAGTTCGTTCAACCGGCCAATCCGATCCGAGCTCATGAAGACTCCTTAGCTCAACGACAGCAACGTGGCGCGGGCGCTTCCACGTGGCGCAGGCGGTTCCGCCTGCGTGGCCCGCGGGCCTAGGCGCAGTAGGCGGACATCGCCCTGTCGGCGGCCGTTTCCCAACTGAACGCCCTTTCGGCCGCATACCGCCCGTTGCGCCCCATCCAGCGCGCCCACTCGAAGTTTGTGAACAGAGTCCCCAGACCCCAGGCGATCGAGTTCGGATTCGGGTGGACTTTCAGCCCGTTCACCTCGTGCCAGACGATTTCTCCGGGCCCTCCGTTCCTTGTCGAGACCACCGGCTTGCCGGCGCTCCAGGCCTCCAGCACCACGATCCCGAAGGGCTCGTTGCGGCTCGGCACGCAGACGGTGTCGCACGCTTTGTACAGGTTGGCCAGCGTGCCATTGTGCTGAAACCCGATGAACCGCGTGGCATGGGCCACGCCCAGCGCGTGCGCGCGCCGCTCCACGCCGCCTCGCATCTCGCCGTCTCCCGCAAACACGAACTTGGTATGGGGATAAAACCTCAAGACATAGGGGATGGCGTCCATCAGCAGATCCGGGCCCTTCTGATACGCCATACGCCCGGAGAACAGCACCGTCGGATCGAGGGGGCCGATTCCGTACCTGCCTCTGATTTCTCCCGGATCGACCCAGCCGTCGTAGTTGTGGACGTTGACTCCGTTGTGGACCACCGAGACCTTCCAGTCCGGGACGTTGTACATCCACATGACCTCGTTCTTGAGCGGGGTCGAGACGGCAATCACGCGATCGGCCCATTCGACTCCCGCCCGCTCCTGGGAGCGCACGCGCACGGACTGCCCGTTCCCGAAGTGGTTCCCGCTGCGGCCGTACTCGGTCGAGTGAATGGTGAAGACTCCCTTGCGGCCGCGTCCCTGCTTGATCCAGATCATAGCATTGGCCGCCAGCCAGTCGTGCGCGTTCACCACGTCAAACGGGGCGCCCATGTAGTCCTCGGTCCGGAACACGTGGTGCACGAAGGAGCGGCACATTTCGTTCACTTCGTCCACGAAATTGCCGTTCAACGCGAACGGGCAGCGGTGATAGTGCACCCCGTCGATCCGCTCGTACTCCCGCTGGCCGTGGCCCATGCGGGTATAAACGTGGACTTCATGGCCTTTCCGCTCCAGGGCAGCCGCCAACTCGGTGACATGTGCGCCCACGCCGCCTACGGCAATGGAGTGGAGGGACTCCCAACTCAGCATGGCAATTCGCATAAGAACACCCTCTGGTGGTTCACTTGGCTAGGTAGCCGGGGAAGGTCAGTACGTGGACACGCCCTGTGGCCAGCACTACTGATATTATAGCTTTGATTGGCTCTTCCGTCTGGGGTCATAACGGTGTCTCGGTGTCCAACGGTGCCTGGCGGCCGCGGCTTGGCCCGTCTGGAATGTCGGTCCGCCCGCGGCGGGATCCCCTCGGCCGGACCCGAGCGGCGGACGTGCTCGCTGGCTTCCACCGGGGAAGGACAGGGTTTCCTTACCGGCCTACTGCGGGAAACCGGTCCTACCCCCATTTGTGCCGCGCACCTAACAAGAATTAAGGCTTGCATACTTGCGGGGTTTAGGGTATAGTTCCCTTAATGCGGTATCCGGTGTGTCCGCCTGGAGCGCCAGGAGCATCGTTGAGGCCGCTGACGCGAGAACGAGGGATGATATGAATAGATTTTTGGTGTTGGCTGTGGTTCTGCTGGCTGCTGCTTCCGTGTTGTCAGCGACCCCCGTGTGTGTATCGAGCACGATGGCGACTTTGACGACTTCCGGATACTCATGCGAGAACCAGTTCCTGATCTTTAGCAACTTCACATACTCGGCTCCACTTGGCGACCCGGTTGCCGCTAACGTTAACGCCACCCTGGACAGCTTGACCGGCGCTATTCACACCGCGGGCTTTTCCTTTCAGACAACTGCGGGGGGGTGGCTTCTCGGATTCGACATCAGCTACGAAGTTTCTGTGGCGCCGGACGCTCCTGCTGGCTATTTCATTATCCAGTCGAAGGACCAGATGAACCCGGTCCCTCCTACAGGGAACCCAGCCGTCGTGACCGACGTGCAGGTGGGGGTGGGGACGTTCGTTATGAACAACATCTCCGAGACCGTGATTTCAAGCCCTTACGACCTGACGACGATTACCAGCACCACATCGACTCTTACGGGCTTGACCTCGGGTTATGTTTTGCAGAGCTACGAGCAGGATTTCTTCGCGGAAACGGTCCCCGAGCCCGTGAGCTGCCTTCTGATCGGGTCAGGCTTGATGGCTTTAGCGTTGTTCCGCCGCCGCGTGCGCAAGAGTTAAGCGCTCGCTGACAACTTCTGCGGTACAAGGGCCGGTCGCATTGGAGTGCGGTCGGCCCGTGTTGTATTCCAGGGCCTACAGGTTCGTTCGTTGCGATCCACCCGCTCGGCCACTCATTTCCGTGTCGCATGCCTTTCCCCCCAGGTGCGCGATCCGGAAGCGATGCGGATTCGGTGCTTGGTAGGGCGGACCCCCTGGATCGTGGCCGACCCTCCGGTCGGCCGGTCTTCGGCGACAATCTCCCGAGGACCGCGCTCAACCCCGGACAAGCATGTGGCGCACGCGTTCCTCCAACCGTGGCATTGCCCATGTCAACGCCGGTTGAAATTTCCCCACATCGCCGGTTGAAAAATCTCCCACCCCAGGGGTCCGCGGCCAACGCCGAAGACCGAGTTCCGGATGCCCCCTTTCCCTCATCCTAGGAACCTGTTTCGGAACGGCCCGGAGCAGTCAAGGGCGCGCTGGTTTTGCGCGGCGCAGCGGACCCTTGACGGCGAGGACCGTTCGATAGCGTTTGCGAGGAGGGAAAGGGGGCTGGTCGGGCCTCCTCCTCGGCTCGGGGGAACAGACCCGCCTTCCGCCGGTCCTTCAACCGGTAGCTCTCCCCCCGGATGTTGATGGTGGTCGAATGATGCAGCAGCCGATCCAGAATCGCCGTAGCGATGATGGGATCGCCGAAGATCGAATCCCAGTCGCCGTAGCTCTTGTTGGACGTCAGGATGATGCTGCCGCGCTCGTAACGGGCGCTCACCAACTGGAAGAAGATCGTCGCCCCCAAATCATCCAGTGGCAGGTATCCCATTTCGTCGATGATCAGAACCTTCGGCGCCAGGTAGACGCGCATGCGCCGGTCCAACCGCCCCTCCCGATAGGTGCGACCGAGATCGGTGACCAGGTCGTGCGCGGTCATGAAGTAGGCGCCGAAACCAGCCTGGATCGCGGCTTCGGCCAGCGCCACGCTGAGATGGGTTTTGCCAACGCCGGGAGGTCCCAGAAACACCACGTTGCTGGCCTCGTGGATGAAGCGCAGAGAGCGCAGCTCCCGGATCTGCCGTTCGTCGATCGAGGGCTGGAACGCAAAATCGAACTGGTCGAAGGTCTTCACAAACGGCAGGTGCGCCAGCTGCAGCCGCGCGCGTAGATACCGGCTGCGGCGTGCATCGACTTCGCAGCTCAGTAACTCATCGAGGAAGTCCGCGTAGCTGGGCTCCTTCTTGGAAGCCTGTTCCAGTAGGCCCTCGAGCCGTGCTTCGACGGCTTTCAGGCCGAGTCCGTTTAACGCTCCTTGGATTCGTTCGATCGGAGTCATCGCCCGCCTCCCGCCGTCGCGCTCTCGTACGCTGCCAGCGGGCGAATCTCCACCACCGGCGCTGTGTCTTGAATGTGAATCAAGGTCTTGCCCACGCGCCGCGCTCCGAGCGGGATCCCGCGATGGTGCTCCGCCTGGGTCATCACCGCGTGTTTGTGCCGGGCCTGGCCGTGGACCGCGATCCGCTCCCGGCCGTAGAGCACCTCCACATCGCCGCCTCGCTCGCGCACCCAGACCTGCTTGCCGGCGTACGACCAGGGCACCGAGTAGCGGCTGCCTTGCCAGCTCACATAGGCGTCGCGCGCCACCTTGCGCAGTTCGTCATCCAGGTAAGGATAAGGAGGACGCCCATCGAGCGGCTGCAGGCTGAACTGATCCACGTCCCAGCGCACGGCCACCTGTTCATGCGTAGTACCATGTACCCGTTGGTTGGCCACCCCCCAAACCCAGGCGCGGAGCTGCGCGTTCAGGTCTTGCAAGCCGCTTGGCTCACGGCCCTGTAACCCGCACAGGAAGTTTCGCCGCACGTACTTCACGCCCGATTCCACCTTGCCTTTGGTCTGGGCTCGATAGGGCCGGCACAGTCGCGGCCGGAAGCCCCAGTAACGGGCGAAGTCCAGAAACACCGGGTGCCAGACCACCTCGCCGCGCTCATCCGTCTCCAGCCACACCGTTTTCATGCGGTCGTAAAGGATCTCCTCCGGGACTCCGCCTAGTTGCCGGAATGCTTCCTCATGCATCTTCAGCAGCGTGCCTAGCTTCTGATCCAAAGCCGCCTCGGCCATCATCGTCCGGCTGTAGCCCAGCGTGAAGGTGAAGGCGTTGAGCTTCCACTCTCGGCCGTTCATCTCCAGGCTGCCCAGATGTCCCCAGTCCACCTGGGCCTGTTTGCCGGGCGGGGTCTCGAAGCGCCGCACCGCCACCGTGGTCGCGGCCTCACGCTGTGGCTGCAGCCAGTCCTTCAGAATCGTGTAGCCGCCCGTGTATCCCCTGGCGCGCAGCTCCCGCAGTAGCACCTGTGCATTCCACACCCCTGCTTTCAGCCGCTCTTCCAGGTACTCCTTGAAGGGATCCAGCTTGCTCGGCGGCGCCGGCCGCGGTCCGTATACCGGCCGCGCTTCCGGCTGCAGCAGATACTTGCGCACGGTCTTCCGGTCGTAGCCCGTCAGCCTGCTGATCGCCCGGATGCTCAACCCCTGTCGCTTCAGCTCTTCCAGTTCTTGCACGTCTTTCCCCCGCAACACATCCGGCCCTCCTCCATTCAGAGTGAAGCCGGTCTTGGCCCTCGTCAGGGGGTGGGGGATTTTTCGTCCGGCACTATGGGGATTTTACGACCGGCGCTGACACCCAAACGAGAAGATCCGGAACTACTTAGCGTGGAGTCCCGTACAGGTGAGGCCGGTGAGGGAAGCCAGTGAGGCGACCGCCTCGCGCGCTCGTCGGCAGCTCCCGCACTTCCTGGTTCGCTTTGTCCGTCGCGGATGCGCTATACTTTCAGTTTCGGCTTGACGGACGCTGTGAGGAGAGTTGTGCCGCACGGCTGCCGGCGGTTTTGCGGACAGGTGGCTGAGCGGTCAAAAGCAACGGGCTGTAAACCCGTCACCCTCTGGGGTTACGGAGGTTCGAATCCTCCCCTGTCCACCAGGGTTCGTGTAGTGGGCCGACGTAGCTCAGTTGGTAGAGCGCGTCCTTGGTAAGGACGAGGTCACCGGTTCAATTCCGGTCGTCGGCTCCAGAACATTTGAATTTGACAGAGTGAGGGCCCGCCCGTGGCGGCCCCTCCGATTCCAGAGGATCGCACCATGGCCAAAGAGAAATTCGATCGCACTAAACCGCATGTCAATATCGGGACGATCGGGCACATCGATCACGGCAAGACGACGCTGACCGCGGCGATCACCAAGATCCTGGCCCGAGGCAAT
>Ga0187864_10000037_pt1 | contig 144467 bp, 142 predicted proteins | sample June2016WEW_11_4_FD_132985 | JGI IMG/M metagenome (GOLD analysis project Ga0187864, IMG submission 132985) | Peatland microbial communities from SPRUCE experiment site at the Marcell Experimental Forest, Minnesota, USA - June2016WEW_11_40 | ecosystem: Environmental > Terrestrial > Soil >... | reverse complement strand
GGCGGGAGGGAGCACGCGCTCGTTTACGATCCCGGCGAGCGCTTGCAGCGTGCCGTCGACGGCGGCGGCGTATTCGTTGAACGTGACGGTGGTGCCCGACGGTGTTCTGTACTACCTGACGGCCTGGCCGGCGGGCTCGTCGCAGCCACTGGTGTCTACGCTGAACTCCTTTGACGGGAGTGTGGTGGCGAACGCGGCGATCGTGCCGGCGGGGACGAACGGAGCGGTCAGCATCTACGTGACGAACCCGACGCAGGTGATTCTCGACATCAACGGGTACTTCGCGCCGTAGGGCGCGCTCAGCTATTGGCGGCAACCGGCTGATGGATGCACCTGGCCTCTGCGGCGAGGTAGTCGCCGGTGAGGGCGAAAGCGCGGGAGCGCGAGCCGCCGCAGGGGTTGCGGTACTGGCACAAGCCGCACTTGCCCTGAGTAGAGAGCTGTCGCGGAGGACCTGGAAGAGCGCGCCTTTTTGGTAAACCTCGACCAGCGAATCGCGCCGCACGTTGCCGGAAGAGATCGGCAGGAAGCCGCTGGGGTAGATCTCGCCCGTTCGGGAGACGAAGACGAAACCGCGGCCGCTGTTGAGGCCGGCCAGTCAGTCGGGCGAAGAGGAGCGCGGGGAGGATAAGGGCGAGCCAGATCGCCTGTCGAGGGATCGTGCATTCACAATAGGCTGCGGGTTTGGGTGCTGTCCAGCGCGGCGCAGAATCCGGACATGCTTTACCTCTTTTGGGTGTAGAATTGTTTGCGTCCGGGCCTCTCAATGCCAACTCGTGCTGTAGGAGTTCACCTATGACGAAACTATGGATTCCCCGTGCCGTCGCCACCCTGCTAGCGCTTTCGGGTGCCGCGAGCGCCCAGTCCGCGGTGGCCCCGAGCGAACTGTTGTTGCTGCCAGACCTGCACGTCGGGCCGCGGTCCCTGGCCGGGTCGGCTGTCGGCAGACCTCTGGTGGCCGAGAGCTACGGCAAGCTGCCGCTGGCGTTCGAGCCCAACCTGGGCCAGACCGACGCCCCGGGGACGTTGAGCCAGGACACCACCTACTATTGGCAGGTCGTCGCTCAGAACGGCGGTGGGTCCACCAGTTCCGGGATACGGTCGTTCACCACCGGCGTAGCTGCGGTTGGCTCGCGGTTCGTTCCGGTCGCTCCCTGCCGCGTGGTGGACACGCGCAATCCAGCCGGTCCGTTCGGCGCTCCCACCATGACAGCCGGATCCACTCGCTCTTTCGCGATTCCCCAGGGCGCATGCAGCATCCCGCCCACCGCCCAGGCGTATGCCCTCAACGTGACGGTGGTGCCGCAGGGACCGCTCTCCTACGTGACGCTGTGGCCTACTGGGCAGACGAAGCCTTTCGTCTCCACGTTGAATTCTCCGGGCGGGATCGCGGTAGCCAACGCGGCCATGGTTCCGGCCGGTTCGGGCGGAGCGGTGAGCGTTTATGTTAGCGACCAGACCGACGTGATTCTGGACATCAATGGCTATTTCGACTCCACAAGCGGCCCGAGTTCGTCTTGGTTCTATCCCGCCACGCCCTGCCGTGTCGCCGATACGCGAAGCCCCACCGGCGAGTTCGGCGGGCCTTCCCTGTTCGCCGGGCAGACTCGGAGCTTTCCCATTCCGTTGAGTACCTGCGCCAGTGCGGCGACCCCGACCGATTTCTCGGTCACCGCTTATTCGCTCAATGTCACCGCAGTCCCCGACACGGACTTTCTCGGCTATCTGACCACCTGGCCCACGGGCTCGTCACAACCGCTGGTTTCGACTCTGAACTCCTGGACCGGCACGGTGGTGGCGAACGCCGCCCTTGTTCCGGCCGGCAGCAACGGATCGATTTCCGTCTTCGTCTCCGACCCGACCGACGTAATCCTGGACATCAACGGATATTTCGGCCAGCCCGGCCGAGTGATGGGACTCTCGTTCTACCCGGTGGCGCCGTGCCGGGTGGCGGACACGCGGAATGCGGCCGGGCCCTTCGGGGGACCGGAGCTGGGGGCGGGGGCGACGCGCTCGTTTGCGATCCCGGCCAGCGGCTGCAACATTCCCAGTACGGCGGCGGCGTATTCGCTCAATGTGACGGTGGTGCCCGACGGTGTTCTCTACTACCTGGCGGCGTGGCCGGCGGGCTCGTCGCAGCCACTGGTTTCCACGCTGAACTCATTTGACGGGAGCATCATCGCTAACGCGGCCATTGTGCCGGCTGGGACGAACGGGGCGATCAGCATCTACGTGACGAACCCGACACAGGTGATTCTGGACATCAACGGGTACTTCGCGCCGTAGGGCGCGCTCAGCTATTGGCGGCAACCGGCTGGTGGATGCACCTGGCCTCTGCGGCGAGGTAGTCGCCGGTGAGGGCGAAGGCGCGGGAGCGCGAACCGCCGCAGAGGTTGCGGTACTGGCACAAGCCGCACTTGCCCTTGAGCAGCGAGCTGTCGCGGAGGACCTGGAAGAGCGCGCCTTTCTGGTAGACCTCGACCAGCGAATCGCGCCGCACGTTGCCGGAAGAGATCGGCAGGAAGCCGCTGGGGTAGATTTCGCCTGTTCGTGAGATGAACACGAAACCGCGGCCGCTGTTGATGCCGGCCATCTTGTTGAGTGGGTTTTCGCCGGGGTGGCCCCTGACGGCTGCGCCGACTTCTTCCTTATGCCGTTGCATCAGGTAGCGGCGATAGTGCATCGCTTCGGTGGTCTTGATGACGGCGCGGGAACGCTTCGAGCGCTCGTACAGGAAGGCGAAGACCTGCTCGAACTCGGCGGCGTCGAGCTCGGCCTGCGACGCGCCGCGGCCGGTCGGCACCAGGAAGAAGATGTCCCACATGTCGCAGCCGAGCCGGTCCACCATGTCCGCGATCTCATCGAGATGCTTCCAGTTGTGGCGGCTGACGGTGGTGTTGATCTGCGTCGAGAGGCCGATGCGCTGCGCCTCTTCGAGCGCCAGCATGGCGCGGCCGAAGGAGCCGGGGACCTGGCGGAAATCGTCGTGCGAGGCGGCGTCCCATCCGTCCACGCTGATGGAGATGCGCGCGACGCCGGCCTGCTTGAACCCGGCGATCGCCTCTCGCGTGAGCAACGGCGTGGGGCTGGGCGAGACCGTGGTGCGCAGACCGAGGCCGACGCTGTGCTCGAGCAACGGGAACAGGTCGGGGCGCTTGAGCGGATCGCCGCCGGTGAAGATCATGATGGGATCGCCGAACTCGCGCACTGTGTCGAGCAGGCGGAAGCCTTCCTCCGTGCTCAGCTCGAGCGGGTGCCGAGAAGGGTCCGCCGACGCCCGGCAGTGCAGGCACGCCAAGTCGCAGGCCCGGGTCACTTCCCAGATCACCAGGAACGGAGCCTGGCTGAAATCGCGCATGAACCGGAACGGGCAATTCCGGGTCCAAATCAGAGACCGGCGGATGTGATTGATTCTACGCTCCGACGAGGGGCCAGGATGGGGAGGCTTGGGGCAAATGCCCCAGCGATAGGCGGCAGATCTGTCACACTTTTCCGAGTCCGAGCGAAGAAACCTGGGTTAGTGTATCCTGACGCCAAATGGCCGAACGTCTTGTAATCGGTCTGGACCTCAGCGGGACGAGAATCGCTGCCGCAGTCGTCGACTCGGCCGGCACGATCCTGCATCGGAGCAAGCAGCCGTTCCGCAAGGGGAGCTTTCAGGAATCCACCCATCAAATAGTCGAGGCCGTCGAAGGGGTGGTGGCCGAATCCGCCGTGAATCTGGCCGATATCGGAGGTGTTGGCATCTCGCTACCAGGAGTCTATTATGCGGCGACCGGAAACGCGCTGGCGCCGGATCTCTGGGATTGGGAGGAGGTTCCGCTGTGGCGCGAGATCGAGGAGAAACTGCCGCAGCCCGTCATGGTTGACAACGACCGCGCGGCCTCCGCGCTGGGCGAACAGTGGGTGGGCGCCGCGCGCGGGCTCTCCGACGTCGTGTACTTCTCGGTGGGCAACGAAATCGGCGCGGGCATCATCAGCTCGGGATGGCTCGTTCATGGTGGAGGCGATCTGGCGGGAGCAGCCGGCTGGCTGGCCGTGGATCCTCGCAAGAACGGTCTCTACAGACAGGTAGGGTGCCTGGAGGCCGAGGCGGGAGCGGCCGCGGTCGGCCGGCGCGCCGCGTCGCGCATTGCCGCGGGTGAGCCGACCGTCATGGCTGGTCTGGCCGGGGCGCGTCCGGTCACAACGGATATTGTGATCGAAGCGGCGCGGCGGGGCGATGCGGTCGCCATTCGAGTTCTGGAAGAGACGGCGCGGTACCTGGCCATGGGCATCGCCAATCTGATCGGCGTTCTCAACCCGGAAATGGTCGTTCTCGGCGGCAGCCTTTTCGAGGCCAGCGAGTTCCTTCTGGAACCGTTGCGGCGCGAGGTGCCGGAGTGGGTGCAGCCGCTGGCCGCCAGCCAGGTCCGCATCGAGCTCGGTCAACTGGGCGAGGATGCCCGGCTGCTGGGTGCGGCCCGCATGTCGCTGTTGGCGCGGGGCGCGAGCGAGTGAAACGGACCGGCGAGATAGGCTAGACTACAAGGCTTCATGTCCAGCGAGGCCGGCACCGTCCGCGGTTTGCTCGAAACTTGGGCGGCGCAGACTCCGGATGCCCCCGCGCTTCTGGCGCCGGGCCGCGCGCCCCTGAGTTACTCCCGCCTGCTCGCGCAAGTGGACCGGACTCTAGCAACGCTCCATGCCAGGGGAATCGGCCGCGGCAGCCGGGTTGCTTGCGTGCTTCCGAACGGACCGGAAATGGCGGCGGCTTTCCTTTCCGTCGCGGCGGGCGCGGTTTGCGCTCCGCTCAACCCGGCCTACCGCGAAGCGGAGTTCGATTTCTACCTTTCCGATCTCGAGCCCCAGACCATCATTGTCGAGCGCGAAGCGGCGTCGCCGGCCATCGCCGCGGCCGAGGCGCGCGGGATCGAGATCCTCTACTTGCAGCCGCTCGAAAAGGAGCCGGCGGGCTCGTTCTCGATCGAAGGTCCCGCGGAAGGGCCGTTCGAAGCCGCCGAAGCCGGCGACGTGGCGCTGGTGCTGCATACCTCGGGCACCACATCGCGGCCGAAGCAAGTGCCGCTGACCGGCGCCAACCTGTGCCACTCCGCCCGGAACGTCGCGCGCGCTCTCGAACTGACGGCGGCGGACCGATGCCTGAACGTGATGCCGCTCTTTCACATCCACGGCCTGGCTGCGGCGGTGCTGGCGTCGCTGGCCTCGGGTGCGAGCGTGGTGTGCGCTCCAGCGTTCTACGCGCCGCGGTTTTTGGAATGGCGGGATGAGTTCGAGCCAACTTGGTACACCGCGGTCCCGACCATGCACCAGGCGATTCTGGCGCGGGCGGGCGGGGAAGCGCGGCGGTCGTCTCTGCGCTTGATCCGCTCCTCCTCGGCGGCGCTCGCGCCGCAGGTGATGGCCGAGTTGGAGCGCGTCTTCTCGGTCCCGGTGATCGAGGCCTACGGGATGACGGAAGCGGCGCACCAGATGGCGAGCAACCCGCTTCCGCCGGGGCAACGGAAACCGGGCTCGGTGGGCCGCGCCGCCGGGCCCGAGATCGCGATCATGGACCAGGCCGGCGGCCTGCTCGGGCCGTGCCAGACGGGCGAGATCGTCATTCGCGGGCCGAACGTGACGGCGGGCTATGCGAGCAATCCGGAGGCGAACCAGAACGCGTTTAGCGGCGGCTGGTTCCGCACCGGCGACCAGGGACCGCTCGACGAGGAAGGCTACCTTTTCATCAGCGGGCGGACCAAGGAGATCATCAACCGGGGCGGGGAGAAGATTTCGCCGCGCGAAGTGGACGAAGCGCTGCTCGAACACGCGGCGGTGGCGCAGGCGCTGGCCTTTGCCATCCCCGACACGAGGCTGGGCGAGGACGTAGCTGCCGCGGTGGTGCTGAAGCCGGGTGCGGCAGCGACCGAGGCCGGGCTGCGGGAATTCGCGTCGCGGCGCCTGGCGGATTTCAAAGTGCCGCGGAAGATCGTGCTCCTGGACGAGATCCCTAAGGGACCGACGGGGAAGCCGCAGCGCATTGGCCTGGCCGCGAAACTGGGTCTCGATAAGCCTTGCGAGGAGGCGCGGCCGGTGGCCGAATACGTCGCGCCGCGGACGCCCTCCGAGGAGCTGGTGGGCCGCCTGTGGTGCGAGGTGTTGGGCCGCGAGCGCGCCGGCGTGCGCGACAATTTCCTGGACTTGGGCGGCGATTCGCTGCTCGCGGCGCAGTTGCTGGCGCGACTGGCGGAAGCGGCCGGCGCGGCGCCGCCGCTGCTGTACCTATTCGAGAACCCGACCATCGAGGCTCTGGCGGCGTGGGTGGATTCGAACGGGAAGAAGCCCGGCGAAATCCCGATGGCGCACGACTCCAGCGGCATGGAACCGCCGCTCTCGTTTGCGCAACGGCGGTTCTGGTTTCTGGACCAGTACGAGCAGGACCGGTCCGCTTACATCCACTGCGCCGCTTTTCGCTTGAAAGGGCCGCTGGACGTGGCGGCGTTGCGGAGAGCGCTGGACCGCATCGTGGAGCGGCACGAAGTCGTCCGCACGACGTATCGCATGCGGGGCGGAGTCCCGTACCCGGTGGTCGAGGAGCCGCGGCCGGTCGAGCTGGAAATAGTCGAGGTGGGCTCGCTCGACGAGGCTCGCGCGCTGGCCGCCGCGCAGTCACGGCAACGGTTCGACTTTACCCGCGACCTCATGATCCGCCCCACGCTGGCGCGCCTGGCGCCGGACGATCACGTTCTGCTTTACACGCGGCACCACATCGCGTCCGACGGCTGGTCGGCGGAGGTGTTCGTGCGAGAGCTCGCGGCGTTGTACGAGGGCGCCACGGTTCCCGACCTGCCCATTCAGTACAGCGACTACGCGCGCTGGCAGCAGGCGCGGTATGAGGCCGGCGCGTGGGACGATCAGATCGAGTACTGGAAGAGGAAGCTGGCAGGAAGCCCGCCGCTGCTTCCTTTGCCGACCGACCGGCCTCGCCCTCCGCGGCAGACATTCGCGGGAGGCCAGGAGACGATCGTGCTGCCGCCCGAGCTGACCGCGCCGCTCGGGGAACTGGCGCGCCGCGAGCAGGCCACCCTGTTCATGGCGCTGGCCGCGGCGTTCCAGGCCTTGCTCTGCCGCTATTCGGGCGCGACCGACATCCTGGTGGGATGCCCCGCCGCTGGCCGCAGCCGCATCGAGACGGAACCCCTGCTGGGCCTGTTCCTGAATACGCTGGTGCTGCGCACCGACCTTTCGGGCGACCCGACGTTCCGCGAGCTTCTGGCGCGCGTGCGGGCGATGGCGCTGGGCGCGTATGCCCACCAGGAGCTGCCATTCGAAAAGCTGGTGGAGGCGCTCCAGCCCGAGCGCAGCCTCAGCCATTCACCGCTGTTCCAGGTGTTTTTCCAGTTTCGCAACTTGCCGTTCGATGCTCTACGCTTCGCGGGCCTCGAATGCGAGCCGGTGGAGTTCGATCCCAGGACCGCGCAGTTCGACCTGGCGGTCGAGGTCACGCCCGCCGGTGAGTCGCTCCGGGTTGCGCTCACCTATAACAGCGACCTGTTCGAGCGCCAGACCGCGCGCCGGATGGCGGGGCACTACCGGGCGCTGATCGAGGCCGTCGCACGCGATCCAGCGCAACCGCTGTCGGCGATTCCGCTGTTGCAAGAGGAAGAGCGCCGGCAAGTGCTCGTCGAGTGGAACCGCACCGAGCGGCCCGTGCCGCCGCTGTGTGTGCACGAGCTGTTCGAGGCGCAGGCCGCGCGCACGCCCGATGCGGTGGCCGTCATCTTCGGCGACCGCGAGATCGCTTACGCCGGCCTCAACCGCAGAGCGGACGCCCTGGCGCGGCGGCTGCGGCGGCTGGGCGTGGGACCGGATGTGCTGGTGGGCCTGGCGGTGGAACGCTCCGGCGAGATGGTGGCCGCGCTGCTCGGCATCCTCAAGTCCGGCGGCGCCTACCTGCCGCTCGACCCCGGGTATCCGCACGAGCGGCTGGCCTTCATGCTGGAGGATTCGGGCGCGCCGGTACTGGTTACCGAGCGCAAGCTGGTGAGCCGGCTGCCCGAGCGGCTGCCTAGGGTGGTGTTCCTGGATGAAGCGGAAGAGGCGGCGGGACCTCCCGTGGCAGGCCAGAGGCCTGTCCCACTGGATTCGCTGGCCTATGCCATCTACACCTCGGGCTCGACGGGCGTTCCGAAAGCCGTTCTGGTGACGCACCGTTCCCTGACCAACACCATCGAATCGTTCCGCCGCGAGCCCGGCATGAGCGAGCGCGACCTGGTGCTGGCGGCAACCACTCTTTCCTTCGACATCGCGGCAGTCGAAGTCTTCCTGCCTCTGATCTGCGGCGCGCGCTTGGCCGTGGCGCCGCCCGAGGCGCAGAAGGACGGAGTGGCCCTGGCGCACTTGATCGACCGGCTGCGTCCGACGTTCTTGCAGCGGACGCCGGCCGGCTGGCGTATGTTGATCGACGCCGGATGGCGCGGCAACGAGAACCTGACCATCCTCAGCGGCGGCGAGGCGCTGGCCCGCCCGCTGGCCGATGCGTTGCTCGACCGCGGCGCCCGCGTGTTCAACGGGTATGGCCCAACCGAGGCCACGATCTACGCCACCCTGGAACAGGTGCAGCGCGACACGCCCGGTGTTGCGATCGGCCGGCCGCTGGCCAACGTGCGCGCCTACGCCCTGGATGCACATCGCGAGCCCGTCCCGGTGGGCGTCGCCGGAGAGCTCTACATCGGCGGCGCGGGCGTCGCGCGCGGATACTGGAAACGGCCGGACCTCACAGCCGAGCGCTTCCTTCCGGATCCCTTTGCAGGCACGCCGGGCGCGCGGATGTACAAGACCGGGGACCTGGTGCGCTGGCTCGCGGACGGCAGGATCGAGTATTTCGGCCGGCTGGACGATCAGGTAAAGGTGCGCGGGTTCCGCATCGAGCTGGGCGAGGTGGAAGCGGCGCTGGCCGCGCACCCGTCCCTGCAGGCGGCGGCAGCGGCGGTGCGGGAGGATACGCTGGTTGCGTATTGCAGGTGGCGCGACGGGCACGCCGCGGACGCGGGCGCCCTCCGCGCCTTCCTGACTGCGCGCCTCCCCGGCTTCATGGTTCCCACGCGCTTCGTCGCCATCGCTTCGCTGCCCCTGCTGCCGAGCGGCAAAGTGGATCGCAGCGCTCTGGCCGCCCTCGATCATCCCCAAGCGCCTCGGGACGGAACTGCGCCTCGGGACGAAACAGAGCGGCGATTGGCGGCGATTTGGGAGGAGCTGCTGGGCACGGCTCCCATCGGCATCGACGACCGCTTCTTCGAACTGGGCGGCCATTCGCTGCTGGCGGCGCGTGCGGCCGCGCGCATAGAAGACGCATTCGGCAAGCGCGTGGCGCTAGCGACGCTGTTCGAGGCGCCCACCATCGCCCAACTGGCGCCGCTCGTTCGCGGAGAGACGCACGCGGTTTGGCCGCCGCACATCGCGCCGATTCAGCCGTCCGGAACGCGGCCCATCTTCTGGGTCCTGGGCGGCGCGGCGCCGTATCTTCCGCTGGCCGAACATCTCGGGCCGGAGCAACCGGTCCTGGGCGTGCTGCTCGAAGACGGCGATGCACCGCGATTCGCGCCGCCCTGCGGGCTCGAAACGATCGCCGCGGAAATGGTCCGGCTGATGCGCCAGCAGCAGCCCCGCGGCCCTTACTATCTCGGTGGTCATTCGCTCCATGGCCTGTACGCACTCGAGGCCGCGCAACAACTCCTGGCGCAGCGCGAAGAGGTGCGGCTGCTGATCCTGTTCGACACCTATCTGCCGATGGCCGTTCGGATGGAGTGCGGTTTCGCCGTGCGCGCCCGGGTGCAGTGGGCGGCTTTTCGGCGGCTGATCGGGCGCTTCCGCTTCCGCGAGGCGTGGGCATTCGCGCTCAAGGTGACGACGGACGTCGCAACGCGGCCGTGGCGCGCGCCCGTCGCGCGCCCTTCCGAATCGATCTTCGATGCGCAGTCGGCAGCGGCTGCCGGTTACCGGCCCCGGCCGTACGCCGGACGGATCCTGTTTCTCCAGGCGCGCGACGAGCCCGTGCCGCACATAGCCTCGCTCCTGGGATGGGACAAGCTGGCCGCGCGCGGCCTCGACCTTCGCCCGGTGCCCGGCGACCACGCGAACTTTCTCGATGGAGCCCATGCCGCCGCGGTGGCTGAGGCCTTGAGGGCAGCGCTGGCCGAGGCGGTGGCTGAGTGAACGGACCAGCCCGGGGTATTCGCTGGTATGATCGTGATCGGAGGCAATTCTTCATGCGGTACACAGTCATTCTCGAGCGGGAGGAGGACGGCGGATATGTCGCCACCGTTCCGTCACTGCCCGGCTGTGTGTCTCAAGGCGACACTCGCGATGAGGTCATGAGGAACATCCGGGAAGCGGCGGATCTCTACATCGAGGACTGTATCGCCGCTGGCGACCCCGTCCCGACGGAAGTGGGAAGAGAATACTTCGAGCTCAAGACCGGCACGCACCAGTGAAGCTGCCGACGGACCTTTCCGGACAGGACCTCGTGAAGGCGCTTCTGCGGGTGGGATTTGTCGTCACCCGCCAAAAAGGAAGCCACATGATTCTCAGGCGAGCGAACCCGCACGCTCGCGTCGTCGTGCCGGATCACAAACGAGTTCGTCCTGGAACTCTGCGGCAGATTCTGAACGAAGCGGGGATTACCGTGGAGCAACTGCTGGAACTACGCTGAACACCCTAGCCCAGCGGGTTGCTCCGCACCAGTTCGAGGAACGCCCGTGCGGCGTGGCTCAGCGCGCGGCGGGCGGGGTAGACCAGGCGGATGTTGCGGTCGACGTGCAGCTCCTCCACGTCCACCTCGCGCAGCAGGCCCTGCCCTAGCTCCTGCTCGACGCACATGCGCGGCAGGAAAGCCACGCCCTCGTTGCGCTGCACCAGGCGGCGGATCGATTCCACCGTCGGCATCTCCACGTCCATGTTGAGCGCGACCTTGCGGCGCTGGAACTCTTTCACCACCACCTCGCGGTAGGGCGAGATCACGTTGTGCGCGATGAAGGTCTCCATGCCCAGCTCCGAGATCGAAACCGACTTCCGCTTGGCGAAGCGGTGCTCGGGCGAGACCACGAACGCCAGGTGGTCACGATAGATGACGGTGCTGACCAGGCGGTCGTCGTCGGGATCGTAGCTGATCAGGCCCAGCTCCAGGTCGCCGTCGATCAACTGGGCCGGCACCTTGCTGGAGAGGCTGCGGCGCACCTGCACCTTGATCTTCGGGTAGGTGTGCCGGTAGCGCTCGACGTGATGGAGCAGGTAGAGCGTGGTCGATTCGTTGGCTCCGATGACGAGGCGGCCGGCGGCGTTGTCGCGCAGCTCCGCCAGAGCGTTCTCGAGGTCCAGCCGCAGGTTGTCGAAGCGGCGCGCGTACTCGGCCACGATGCGGCCGGCGTCGGTCAGGAGCAGATCCTTGCCGGACCGGTCGATGAGCTTCTCGCCCAGCTCGTTCTCGAGTCGTTGGATGGCCAGCGATACGGCGGGCTGAGTGCGTAGCAGCTTCTCGCCCGCGCGGGAGAAGCTCTTCTCGGTCGCAACCGTAAGAAAAGTCTGGAGAAGGTAGAGTTCCATGGGCTGATAGCTGGCGCCACCGCCATTAACACCACTTATCTTATCACCGCCGCTTATTCCTGTCCAGAAGATTATAAATTTGAAAAATCATGGCCGGACCTCCATAATGGCTGATAAGCCCTTCGGCCCGGAGAAACAGGCCGTTCCGGAGGGCCACAACCCTGAGGCGCGGGCGGAATTGAAATGAGCGATCGCGTATACATATTCGATACGACACTCCGGGACGGCGAACAGTCGCCCGGATGCAGTATGACCGTGCACGAGAAGCTCCGGATGGCTCGAAAGCTGGTGGAGTTGGGCGTCGATATCCTCGAAGCCGGATTCCCCATCGCCTCACAGGGCGATTTCGACTCCGTGGAAGCGATCGCTCGAGAGTTCCCGTGGGTGCAGGTGGCGGCACTCGCCAGAGCCTGTACGCTCGATGTGGAACGGGCCGCCCGCGCTTTGGATCACGCCTCCCGTCCGCGGATTCACACCTTTATCGCAACCAGCGATATTCACCTGAAGCACAAGCTCCACAAGACGCAGGAGCAGGTGCTGGAGCAGGCCGTTACCGCGGTCGAGCTCTCGCGCCGTTACGCGGACGACGTGGAGTTTTCGGCCGAAGACGCCACGCGCACTGATCCCGATTTTCTGGAAGAGATCTCGAAAGCCGTCGTCGCCGCGGGCGCGCGCACGGTGAACCTGCCGGATACGGTCGGCTACTCCGTGCCGGAGGAGTTCGGTCCCTTCATCGGACGCATTGCGAAGGCGTTGGGCGAGGCGGCCATCGTGAGCGTACACTGTCACAACGACCTGGGACTGGCGAGCGCGAACTCGCTGGCGGGCGTGCAGTGGGGTGCGCGGCAGATCGAGTGCACGGTAAACGGCATCGGCGAGCGGGCGGGCAACTGCGCGCTCGAAGAGGCCGTGATGGTCTTCAAGACCCGGCCTGACCGTTTCCCGTTCCAGACCGGCATTGTGACCGAGCAGCTTTACCCGGCCAGCCGCCTTCTCACCGAGATGATCGCCTTCGGACCGCAGCCGAACAAGGCCATCGTCGGCTCGAACGCTTTTGCCCACGAGGCCGGCATTCACCAGGACGGTTTCCTCAAGGAGCGCACCACCTACGAGATCATGGACCCGCGTTCGGTGGGCGTGCCCGAAAGCACGCTGATTCTGGGCAAGCACAGCGGGCGTCACGCGCTGCACAAGCGCTGCCAGGACCTCGGCTTCGAGCTCGCGAAAGAAGAGCTGGACGCCGTCTACCGCCGCTTCATCCAGGTCGCGGACGCGAAGAAGGGGCTTACCAACGACGAAATCCTGGAGATCGTCGAGAATCGGTTTGCCCTGGCCGCGCAGGCGGAATGACGGGGGGCAGGCCGTTTACGTCCCAAAGGCCGCGGTAGGATGCGGGTTACCCGCCAAACCACCGCAGACCCGTGCTGGCGCCGCTAACACACATTCCTCGGATGCTTGGCCGCAAACCGCGCGTAACCGCGCCGGCGCTCGTTCAGCGGGCAGGCGTTTGGGACGTGCCGGTCGGGATTGACCGCCCGTCGTGGCAGGAGAGGCAGAGTTATCCGGGGAAGCAGTCGGCTCCGAGTATTGGTATTCTGGGGACTCGCGGAAAGCGCGTGATCCTTGCGGAGCCCGCCATTTGCCCGCGGTGTGACGTCTATTCATGGAGGCTTGGAAGATGCATAAGATTGCGGTAATCGCCGGAGACGGGACTGGCCCAGAGGTGACAGCCGAAGCAGTCAAGGTTCTCAAAGCGGCGGCTGCGAAATTCGATTTCAAAGTCGAGCTGACTGAGTTTGACTTCGGCGGCGAGCGTTACAAGCGGACCGGGGAGTTGTTGCCGGATAGCGCGGTCGAGGAATTGCGCAACTTCGATGCGATCCTTCTGGGAGCCATCGGACACCCCGACGTGCCTCCGGGCATTCTGGAGAAAGGAATTCTGCTCAAGGCCCGTTTCGCCCTCGACCAGTACATCAACCTCAGGCCGGTGAAACTGTTCCCCGGCGTCAGCACGCCCCTGAAGGACAAAGGCCCGAGCGACATCGATTTCGTAGTTGTTCGGGAGAATACGGGGGACGCGTACACGGGAACCGGCGGCGTCACCATGAAGGGAACTCCCCATGAAGTTGCGGTCCAAACCGCGGTGTACACCCGCTTTCAGGTTGATCGCTGCCTCCGCTACGCCTTCAACTATGCGCGGAAGTACGGCAAGAAAGCGCGGGGCAAGTCAAACAAAAACACCCTGGCGCTATGCGGTAAGACGAACGTCCTGACGTATATTTACGATCTCTGGGAAAGAGCCTTTCACGAGATGGGGCAGAAGGAGTTTCCGGAAATCGCCCGGGAGTACTACCACGTAGATGCGACCTGCATGTGGTTCGTCAAGAATCCAGAGTGGTTCGATGTGATCGTCACGGGAAACATGTTCGGCGACATCATCACGGATCTGGGCGCCATGATCCAGGGCGGAATGGGCATTGCCGCGGGCGGCAACCTCAACCCGGAAGGCGTGAGCATGTTCGAACCCATCGGCGGGAGCGCACCCAAGTACACCGGTCAGGGTGTCATCAATCCGCTGGCTGCCATCTGTGCGATGCAGATGATGCTGGTAACGCTCGGCGAAGAGAAAGCAGCGGCCGCGGTCGAAGAATCGGTCATGTTTGTCACGGCCAACAAAATGAAATCGCTCGCAGCCGGCCGGATGGGGTATTCGACGTCCGAGGTTGGCGACCTGGTGGCGGCGAGAATCGCATAACGCCGGCAAACAGGGGGCGCGATCGGCTCGGTGGCCGCGATGCTGGATTACAGCTTCGGCCTGAAGGAAGAAGCCGCCGCCGTGAACGCGGCCGTCGAAGCGGTGCTCAATAGCGGCCACGTGAGGGCCGACCTGCGGCCCTCCGGCAAGCCCGCTACTACGAGCGAGGTCGGAGACGCGATAATAGAATCTATCTGAGTTGTCCGGTAAATCTTATGCCCTCTACCATCATCGACAAAGTCTGGAGTGCACACGTCGTCAGCGAGCAGCCGGGCGCGCCGGCGCTGCTCTACATCGATCTGCATCTCGTACACGAGGTGACGTCGCCGCAGGCCTTCGACGGCCTGCGCAACCGCGGCCTGGCCGTGCGCCGCCCCGAGCACACCTTCGCCACGGCCGATCACAGCGTCCCCACCACGGACCGCTCGCTGCCCATCGTCGATCCGATCGCCGCCCGGCAGGTGGCGCAACTGGAAACCAACTGCCGCGAGTTCGGGATTCCCTGCCACAGCATGGCGAGCCAGTTGCAAGGGATCGTTCACGTCATCGGGCCGGAGCTCGGACTCACGCAGCCGGGCATGACGCTGGTCTGCGGCGACAGCCACACGGCCACGCACGGCGCTTTCGGCGCGCTGGCCTTCGGGATCGGCACCAGCGAAGTGGAGCAGGTGCTGGCGACGCAGTGCCTGTTGCAGAAGAAGTCGAAGAGCTACCGGGTCGAGGTGACGGGCCAGTTGCATCCCAGCGTCACGGCCAAGGACATCATCCTGGCCCTGATCGCGAAGATCGGCGCGGGCGGCGGGACGGGGTGCATCTTTGAATACTGCGGCCCGGCCATCCGCGCGCTGTCCATGGACGAGCGGATGACCATCTGCAACATGTCGATCGAAGCCGGCGCGCGGGCGGGCATGATCGCACCGGACGATACGACATACGAGTACATGTACGGCCGGCCGTTTGCGCCGCAAGGAGAGGAGTGGGACCGGGCGCTGGCGCGCTGGCGCCGCTTGCCGAGCGACGAAGGCGCGGCCTACGACAAGGAGGTCTCGATCGACGCCGCCGCGCTCGAGCCCATGGTCACCTTCGGCACCAGCCCGGGCATGGGGATTCCGATTTCGGGCCTGGTTCCCGATCCGGCGGGGGTGGCCGACCCGATGGAGCGGGAGTCGATCGCCAAAGCGCTGCGGTACATGAATCTGGAGCCGGGCAAGCCGCTCGCGGGACACGCCATCGACGTAGTGTTCATCGGGAGCTGCACCAACGGTCGCATCTCGGATCTGCGCGCCGCGGCGTCGGTCCTTAAGGGCCGCCACGTCGCCCCGGGCCTGCGCGTTCTGGTGGTTCCGGGATCGCACGATGCCAAACGGCAGGCGGAGGCCGAGGGCCTGGACGTCATCTTCCTGGCGGCCGGCGCGGAGTGGCGCGAACCGGGCTGCTCGATGTGCCTGGCGATGAACGGAGATCAACTCGAGCCGGGCCAGTACGGCGTCGCGACATCGAACCGCAACTTCGAAGGCCGGCAAGGCAAGGGCGGGCGCACGATTCTGGCCAGCCCGCTCACCGCGGCGGCGTCCGCCATCACCGGCGTCGTGACCGATCCCAGGAGGTTCGCATGAAGCCCTTCACCCGGCTCGAAAGCCGGCTTGTTCCGCTGCCCATCGACAACGTGGACACCGACCAGATCATCCCGGCGCGGTTCCTGAAGACCATCTCGAAGGAGGGTCTCGGCAGCCAGCTCTTCTGCGACTGGCGCTACGACGCCGAGGGCCGGCCGAAGCCGGATTTCATCCTCAATCAGCCGCGCGCGAAGGGGGCGGAGATCTTGCTCGTGGGTGACAACTTCGGCTGCGGCAGCTCGCGCGAGCACGCGCCGTGGGCGCTCACGCAGTTCGGCTTCCGGGCCGTGATCGGCACGTCGTTCGCGGACATTTTCCGCCAGAACTCGCTCAAGAACTCGCTGCTGCCGGTGACGGTGCCGCGCGAGGTTCACGCGGACCTCTTCGCGCTGGCCCCGGACGCCACGGTGGCCATCGATCTGGCATCCCAGACGCTGGCGCTTCCGGGCGGGCGGACGGTGGAGTTTCCGATCGACCCGTTCGCCAAGCACTGCCTGCTGAACGGCATCGACGAGCTGGGTTACATCCGGCAGCAGGAGGACGCCATCGCGGCCTTCGAAGCGCGCTCGGGCTGTGTGGTCAATACGCTGGGCTAGGGGCCCCTGGTGCTCAGCGGTAATGAACTTGGTGACCCTCTACATCCGATTGCTCGATGAAGGAACCGAGGTCGCTCGCCCTACGAGGGCCGAGGAGATAGCAGGTGGGTTCCTCCGAGTCCTTCCAACGCCCGACTACGATTCTGAAGACGAGCATTGGGAGTTCCCTCCGGGTGCCATCGTAAGATCTGAGAAACGACGTTACAGCGACGGAGAGGTCGTGTTGGCACTGGAACGAATAATGCCCTAGCAGTCGCCTTTGTGGCGCAGGCGATTCCGCCGGCGTCTGGCGCGACGGAACTTATACAGTCGTGCGAGTGGCCGCGTAGTCCTTCGGCATGGCGATCCAAGCGCCGATGTAGACCAGCACGGCGAGGCCGCCGCTGACGATCGCCGCCACGATCCAGAGGACTCGCATCAGCGTGATGTCCATGTTGAAGGAGCGCGCGAAACCCGCGCAGACCCCGGCGAACATCTTCTGGTCTATGGGACGGCTGAGCGGTTTTCGTGGGATCGGCGGGGCGGGCTGTCCGGGCTTCGTGAACTTGCCGCACTTGGGGCAGAACACGTGGGCGTCCTCGAGTTCGAAGCCGCATTGTGTGCAGAACATGTTCCGTCCTCCTACTCAGAATACGCGTCCGCGTTGATGTTTGTTCCCGGGCGTGATCTTGCCCAACACGGCTGCGCGCCGGGCGCCGGTCGCGGCAGGCAGATTGGACGGACGCCGGCGCCAGGTCTGAAACGCCAGGATCGCGAACACAATGGCCTCTTTGGCGTCCACGTCGATATCGTAGTCGGCCGAGGTGCACACGGCCACTCCCGGCAGAAATGCCGCCAAGTGTTTCTGGATCTCGGGATTGTGGGCGCCTCCGCCCGAGACGATCAGCTCATCGACGGCCATCCGAGGCGCGACAAAACGCGCCATGCCCTCGGCGACGGTGGCGGCCGTCAGCGCCGTGGCGGTGGCGATCAGGTCCTGCAGCGGCAGCCCGGTCGAAACCAAACGCTCGACGAAGGCCGCGCCGAACTGCTCTCGTCCGGCCGATTTGGGCGGCTTGAGGCGGTAGTAGCGATCCGAAAGCAGTTCGTCGAGCAACGGACGGTTGACCTTGGAGCAGTGGGCGATCCAGCCGTTGCGGTCGTAGCGGCTGCGGCCCTTGGTGAACCTCTCGACGAGCGCGTCGATGACCATGTTGCCGGGGCCGGTGTCGAAAGCGATCACATCTCTGGGTTTGGCGTTGCGCGGGATGGCGGTGATGTTGGCGATGCCGCCAATGTTGAGCGCCACGCGCCCCCGCCGCAGGTGGCGGAAGAGACGGTAATCGACAATGGGCACCAGGGGCGCGCCCTGCCCGCCGGCCGCGATATCGCGGGAGCGGAAATCCGAGATCACGGGGATGCCCGTGCGCTCGGCGATCACCGCCGCCTCCCCGATCTGCAGCGTGCTCGATATCGGACGCCGCAGGAAGCTCACGGGCGCGCCTTCATGGAAGATCGTCTGACCGTGGCAGCCAATCAGACCGATTGAATCGAGCGCGATCCGTCCGCGTTCGCAGGTTCGAATCACGGCTTCCGCATACAACTCGCCCAGCAGGAAATTCAGCCGGGCGATGGTCGCGGTGTGAGTGCTGGCATTCGATACGCCGAGCAGGGCCTCGCGCACGCGAGGCGGGTAGGGCGTTGAGTGGAACGCCAGCAGCGTCAGTTTGTCACGGCCTCCGACGTCCACGATCGCGACGTCGATGCCGTCGAGAGAGGTTCCACTCATGATCCCGGCGACTCGCATGGAGAGGAGTCTACACCATTCGCGCCGCTGGTGTACGCGCCGGCGTGGGGCAGGCCGTTTGGCCTGCCCAGGCAGGCGGAACCGCCTGCCCCACGGGCTGGCGTCATCGGCGCCGGAGCTCGTCCTGCAACTCGGCCAGGAGGCGTAGCGCCTCGACGGGACGCAGCTCGTCCACATTCAGCTTGCGGATGCGGCTGGCGATCTCGTAGTTGACGGGCTCGAACAGCGAGATCTGCACCGGCTCGGGCCGCGCGCCGGGCGTGAGCTCGCCGGTGACCTCGTGCTCGCTTCGTTCGTGGAGCGCCAGCACCTGGCGCGCGCGTTCGATCACGCTCGAGGGCAGCGCCGCGAGCCGCGCCACCTCGATGCCGTAGCTGCGGTCGGCCGCGCCCGGCTCGACCTTCCGCAGGAAGATGATCTGGTCCCCGGCCTCTTTCACCGAGACGCGGAGATTGCGCACGCCTTCCATCTGCTCGGCCAGCTCGGTCAGCTCATGGTAGTGCGTGGCGAACAGCGTCTTCGCGCGGATGCGGTCGTGGATGTGTTCGATCACGGCCCAGGCGAGCGCCAGCCCGTCGTAGGTGGCGGTTCCGCGCCCGATCTCGTCGAGGACGATGAGGCTGCGCGGCGTGGCCGTGTTGAGAATTACCGCCGTCTCGGTCATCTCGACCATGAAGGTGGAGCGGCCGCGCGAGAGGTTGTCGGAGGCGCCGATGCGTGTGAACACGCGGTCGATCAGCGGCAGGAGCGCCTCTTCGGCGGGAACGAAGGATCCCATCTGCGCCAGGATGGCGATGAGCGCGACCTGCCGCAGGTAGGTGGACTTGCCGCCCATATTAGGACCGGTGATGACGGCGATGAACTCGGAGGTCGAGTTGAGATAGAGGTCGTTGGGGATGAAGCGCTCGGCCTCGCGCTCGGCCAGCTTCTCGACCACCGGGTGGCGGCCTCCAGCGATCTGCATCTCGCCGGCCTCCGAAAAGCGCGGCCGGACGTAGCGATGGCGCACGGCCACTTCGGCGAGAGCGGCCGTGACGTCGAGTTGGGCGATGGCGGCCGCGGTGTCCCGGATGCGGACGGCGTGCGCGGCGGCGAACGAGCGCACCTCGGCGAAGAGGGTCTTCTCGAGATCGAGGATTCTCTCTTCCGCATCCAGCACCTTGCTCTCCAGCTCCTTGAGCTCCGGCGTGGTGTAGCGCTCCGCGTTGACCAGCGTCTGTTTGCGCTCGTAATCGGGCGGGGCGAGGTGCTGATTGGCCTTCGAAATCTCGATGTAGTAGCCGAAGACGTTGTTGAACCGCACCTTGAGCGACTGAATGCCCGTGCGGGTGCGCTCGCGCGCTTCGATCTCGGCGATGTAGCGGCGGCTGTTGCGGCTGATGTCGCGCAGCTCGTCCAACTGCGTGTGGAAGCCGGCGCGAATGGTGCCGCCATCGGCCAGACTGACCGGAGGTTCGGCGGCGATAGCGGTGAGGATCTTGTCGCGCACCTCGGCGACTTCGTCCAGCGTGTCCGCGATGGCTCGCGTGCGGGGCGCGTCGGCCGCGAAGATCAGCTCCTTCAGCCGCGGGACCTTGGCGAGCGAGCGGCCGAGGGCCAGCACTTCGCGCGGCCCCGCCGTCCCCAGCGTCACCTTGGCGAGAAGCCGCTCCAGGTCCTGGATCTCGCCGAGCACCTGCCGCAGCTCGTTCCGCAGGATGGTGGCGCGGGACAGCTCCTCGACGGCGTCCAGGCGATCCTCGATCTGCTGGCGGTTGACGGCCGGGCGCAACATGCGCGCGCGGAGCAAACGCCCGCCCATGCCGGTGAGGGTCTGGTCGATGACGCCGGCGAGGGTCGCGTCCCGTGCGGAGCCGAGATCGGCGGCGAACAGCGGCTCGACCAGCTCGAGGTTGCGGACGGTCACCGCGTCGAGAATCATGGCGTCGGTGCGCTCGAAGAAGAACGGCGGGTCGAGGTGGCCGAGCGCGGATTTCTGGGTGTCCTTGAGGTAGTGCAGCACGGCGCCGGCCGCGCCCACGGCCAACCCGCGATGGGTGAGGCCGCAGCCGTCGAGGCCTTGCAGCTCGTAGTGCTCTTTCAGGCTGCGCTCGGCGTGATCGAAGCCGAAGACCCAGGCCTCAACTTCGGTGCGCAGGTAAGAGCCGGCCGCGAGCGCCGTTTCCGCGGGGCACAGCACTTCGCGCGCGCCGAGTTGTTCGAGCGTGGCGGGAACCTCGGCGGCATCCAGTTCGGTGGCGCGGAACTCGCCGGTCGAGACATCGACGTAGGCCAGGCCGGCACGCGGTCCGCTCACGACGACGGCAGCCAGGAAGTTGTTTTCGTGCGAGCGCAGCAGGCCCGGCTCGGTGGCCGTGCCCGGCGTGACCACGCGCGTCAGCTCGCGCTTGACCAGCTTCTTGGCGAAGCGCGGATCCTCCATCTGGTCGCAGATGGCCACGCGATAGCCGCGCTGGACCAGGCGCGCGAGGTAGGCGTCGGCGGCGTGGTAGGGCACGCCACACATGGGGATGGCCTGCCCCTTCTCCTTGTTGCGGGAGGTGAGCGTGATTTCGAGCTCGCGCGCCGCCGTGACGGCGTCTTCGTAGAACAGCTCGTAGAAGTCGCCCAGGCGGAACATCAGGAGGGCGCCGGGCACCTGCTGCTTGATCGAGTGATACTGCCGCATGAGCGGCGTAGAGGCGTCAGAACTCACGCGTCCGCTCCCTGACGGTCGCGGCTCGGTAAGGCAGCCGGCGACAGGCTGGAAGCCTGTCCCACTTCATGCGTAAATCCCCCGGAGCTTGATGGCGAAGGCTACGCGGTCGAGCGCCAGCATGTAGGCGGCGATGCGGTTGTTGACGCTGTGCTTCGCCGCGTAATCCACCACGCGGCCGAAGTTGTCCACCATGATCTCCTCGAGGCGCTGGTTCACCAGGTCTTCGTTCCAGAAGAAGCCCTGGCGGTCCTGCACCCATTCGAAATAGGACACGGTGACGCCGCCGGCGTTGGCCAGGATGTCCGGGATGACGAACACGCCGTTGGCGGCGAGCATCTCGTCGGCGATAGGGGTGGTGGGGCCGTTGGCGCCCTCGCACAGAATGCGGGCGCGGATGCGCGAGGCATTCTGCGAGGTGACCACGTTCTCGCGCGCGGCCGGCATCAGCACGTCGCAGTCGAGGAACATGGCCTCGGCCGGGTCGATGGCTTCGGCGCCGGGGAAATCGACCACGGACCCGGTCTCCTTGCGGTGCTGCATCAGGGCGGCGATATCGAGGCCGTGCGGATTGTAGACCGCGCCCTCGAACTCGACGATGGACACGATCTTGTAGCCGGCGCGCGCCATGAGCTTGGCCGCCATTCCGCCCACGTTGCCGAAGCCCTGGATGACGACGCGCGCGGAGGCCGGGTCGATGCCGAGCTTCTTCAACGCCTCCAGCGTGACGACCATGCACCCGCGCCCGGTGGCCTCGGGGCGCCCGCGCGAGCCGCCCAAGTCGAGCGGCTTCCCGGTCACCACGGCCGTCACGGTGCGCCCGACGTGCATGGAGTAGGTGTCCATGATCCAGGCCATGGTCTGATCGTTGGTGTTCATGTCGGGCGCGGGCACGTCGAGCTCCGGTCCGATGATGGGCAGGATTTCGGCCGTGTACCGGCGCGTGATGCGCTCCAGCTCGTAATCGGAGAGCACTTTGGGATCGCAGATCACTCCGCCCTTGGCGCCGCCGAAGGGAATGTTCACCACCGCGCACTTCCAGGTCATCCAGGCGGCCAGCGCCCGGACCTCGTCGAGCGTCACGTCCGGGGCGAAGCGGACGCCGCCCTTGGCGGGACCGCGCGCGATGGAGTGCTGGACGCGGTACCCGGTGAAGACCTCGAGGCGCCCGTCGTCCATGAGCACCGGGATGTGAACGGTGAGTTCCTTGGCGGACGTTCGCAGTACTTTGGCCAGGCCTTCGTCCAGGCCCAACCGGTTGGCGGCCTCATCGAATCTGGTTTCGGCGGCCAGCCACGGATTCAGCTCTTGTTCGAGGCTGTCCGTGATGGCGATGGTGGTGGTCGGCTCCATGCGTGCTCTTCCTCCTGGTCGGTGGCGCGCCGCAATCGCGCGGTTTTGCCGGTGGGCGACTCCCGCGGCGGCAGCTCCCGAGAGCCATTATGGCACCGGGGCGGAGGGGCGGGTGGGTTGGGAAGGATGGCCTGCTGCGGTGGCTCCTGGAAAGCGGGTTGGGGGCGTTGCGGGAGTGTCCGAATGTGGGATTGGCTTCGTTTTGTTTTTTTGGTCTGGCTGGCTGCAATCGACTGATGCTGTGGAAGTTGTACCACACACGATCGATTGTCACCGGGGCGGAATCGGCCGGGCGGGGTAGAGTCGTGGAAGCGCTGGAGGGGGTTGGGGATAGAGTTCGGAGTTGGCGGTGATCGTATGAGAGCGCCGCAGCAACTCCGGGCCGGCCTCCGGAAAGTGTTAAGCTACAGGCTACGGTCTGCGGTGAGGATACGGAGTTTCGTTCACAAGGGTCTGAGAGCGCTTTATCGGGACGACGACGCGAGGGGCTTGCCGCCCGACTCGGTGGACAAGCTGCGGAAGATGCTGGCCTATCTCGATGACATGGAGGATCCGGCGGAGTTGCGTTCGCTGCCGACCTGGAGGGCGCACACGCTGACCGGCGACCGCAAGGGAACATGGAGCCTCAGCGTTACCCGCAACCGGCGTCTGACATTCCACATCGATGCCGCAGAGGGCGAGGTGTGCGACGTGAACCTGGAGGACTACCACTAGGACGCGAAGGAGGAGTGATCATGCCTATAAAGAACCCGCCCCATCCCGGAGATTTCATTCGGACGGAAATAGTCGTCCCGGCCGGCCTGTCGGTTACGGCGGCGGCGGTGGCGCTTCGCGTCTCCCGGCCCGCCCTGTCCAGCCTGCTGAACGGCAGGGCCGGCCTCTCGGGCGACATGGCGCTGCGCATTGAGAAGGCCTTCGGGGTGAAGATGGACACGCTCATGCGCATGCAATCCTCCTACGACATCGCCCAGACCCGCAAGCGCGAGAGGCAGATCCGCGTGCAGCGGATTCAGCAGCCGGCCGGTGTTCGGCCCTGAGGCGGCCGTCCGCCGCAGGCCCGCGCCTCAGAGATCGCCCGCGCTGCGCCGAGCCACCTCATCCTCGTAAGCCCGTTTGAGGCGCTCGGCGCGGTCCAGGAGCCCGGCGCAGATGACCTTGGGGCTGATGGCATGGAGTTCGGAATCCGTTAGCTCTTGGAGGTGCGTCTTCCAGTCGGCCTCTATCTGCGGGTTGAACACTCGGACGTCGACCACGCTGAGGGCCTCGAGGTTTCGGCCGCCTGGGACGAGCACGCGGTACTCGTAGTCCCGTCCGCGGGGGGCGCTCTCAGGCGGCAGCTTCGCGACGGCGACGTAGCACGGGACCCCGGCAGCCTCCAGCGCGTCGCGGGCTTCCGCGAAGTCGTCGGCGGCATAACCTCCAACGTACGAGCAAACGCACGCAGCGCCTTCCAGCCACGGTGGCGTGGTTCCATCGCCCGGGTCGAGCTCACGTTCCTCCTCTTCAACGTCCGGACTGTCAGGCGCCTCGGCGGCGATGGCCGGCTTGGCCGCCAAGCGCCTTCGCGCGACCTCCTCGTCGTACCACCCCCGCGCCACTTCGACAAGCTCGCTCCGGTCGATCTCGCGGAGCGCTTCGTCGGAGAGCTCGGCATAGTGCTGGCGCAGGTACTCGGCATCGAGTTTCAACGGATCACCTCATTTCCAGGCAATTATACCGATCAGCGCTTCCGCTTGCCCGGCAGGCCGGCCGGGTTCTCGTGCACGCGCTCGCGGTAGGCGCCGCGGACGGCGCCGCCGAGCGAGACGGCCGATTCGCCGAACTTGTCGCGGAGGCGGTCGGCGGCTTCGAGCGCTTTGCGCCAGCGGCCGGTCTTCTCGGATTCGAGCAGGCTCATCTGGCCTTCGCTCGATTCCAGCGACCCGGCGTGCACGCCCAGCAGCCGCACCGGCGCGCCCGGCTTCCAGTTCTTGCGGAAGAGCAGGCGCGCGGTGTCGAGCAGCTCGGTATCGAGGTCGGTGGCATGGTCGAGCGTGAGGGCGCGGGTGAGGGTCGTGAAATCCTTGTAGCGCAGCTTGAGTTGGACGGTGCGGGTGAAGAGGCCGTGCTCGCGCAGGCGGCGGCCCACCATCAGCGAGAGGCGGGCGAGGGTGGCCTCGAGCAGGCCGGCGTCGGCGGTGTCCACGTCGAAGGTGTGCTCGTGGCTGATCGACTTGGGGTCCTCCTCCTCGCCGACCTCGGTGTCGAACCAGCCGCCGGCATCCATGCCCTTCGACTTGCCGGCCAGCGCCAGGCCCCACTTGCCGAACTTTTCTTCGAGGAAAGCCTCGTCGAGGCGGGCCAGGTCGCCGACCTTGCGGATGCCGAGCGCGTGCAGGCGCGCCTCCATGACCTTGCCGACGCCCGGAATCCGCCGCACATCGAGCGGCGCCAGGAACGCGGCCTCGGCGCCCGGCACCACCCACAGGACGCCGTTGGGCTTGGCCTGGTCGGAAGCGACCTTGGCGACCATGCGCGCGGTGGAGATGCCGATGGAGCAGTTGAGGGCGATCTTCTCCTTGACGCGCTGGTGCAGCAGGTGCGCGGCGCGGATGGGCGGGCCGAGCAGGCGCTCGGTGCCGGTCATTTCGAGGTAGGCTTCGTCGATGGAAGCCATCTCGACGCGTGGCGAGAAGCTCGCCAGCACCTCGAAGACCTTCTCCGAGTACTCGCGATAGCGCTCGGGATGGCCGTCGACGAAGATGGCCTGCGGGCACGTCTTGTACGCCGTGCGGAGCGGCATGGCGGAGTGGACGCCGAACTTGCGGGCCGCGTAGGACGCCGCGGAGACCACGCCGCGCTCGTTGGGCCGGCCGCCGACCACCACCGGCTTGCCCTTGAGCGAGGGATCGAACAGCTCTTCCACGGACACGAAGAAGGCGTCCATGTCGAGGTGGAAGATGGTGCTCACCACGGACTCAGGTTAGCGCACAGTGGCCCGTGCGTTTCTCTCATTCTGCCTTCCGGCATTCCTGGCATACTGGAAGAGGACACCAAGGAGCCGTCATGACGGTCAACGCACATTTCGATGGCAGGGCCATCATCCCCGATGAGCCGCTGGATCTGCCGCCCAATCAAGCCTTGATCGTGCAGATCGAGCCGGTGGGAGCGCGTGAGACAGCGGACGAGTCGGCCTTGGCTTGGCTCGCCGCCAACGCAGTTGAGAACGACGCGCTGCCCGCGGATCTGGCCGATCGACACGATCATTACCTCTACGGCTGTCCCACCCAGGACAGGCAGCAGTAGTGGCAACCTACTTCGCCGATACTTCCTACTGGATGGCGCTTTCGCGCAAGCGAGATCAGCATCATCGGCACGCGGTCGCATGGAACCAGTTCGTGATCCGCACCAGGGGCATCATCGTAACGACCGAGGCCGTTCTTTGGGCGTGGTTGAACGCCTTCTCCGACGCGAGCACGCGCGCCGTTGCAGCCGAGGGTTACCGTAGAGCCCACGCGGACGCGCGTATCGAGGTGGTGCCATTCCAGCTCGAACTGATCGACTCCGCTGTGCAGCTTTACCGGACCAGGCCCGACAAGAGCTGGAGCCTCACCGATTGCCTGTCCTTTGTAGTTATGGAGCGGCGCCAACTGACGGAGGCGCTGACCACGGACGGGCATTTTGAGCAGGCGGGCATGAAAGCGATGATGCTCGAGCAGCCGGCGCCCAGAGTTTGAGCGCGGAGGGCGACATCGTCGATGCCGGCAGGCCGCCCCTCAGCTCACCGCTTTGCTCTCGAACTTCTTTAGCCCGCCGACCATCAGCACGACGTCGATCACGAGCAGCGCGCCCAGCACCACCCACAGGTTCATGTGCGGGACCTGGGGCGCGAGGACGCCGCGCAGTCCTTCGCTGGCGTAGACCAGCGGGTTGATCAGCACGGCGTACTGCAGGCCCGGAAAATGCTTGAGCGCGGACCAGGGATAATAGGCGCAGCCGAACATCATCATCGGCGCCAGCACCAGGCTGAACATCAGGCCGATCTGCGTCTGGCCCACGCTACAGCCGAGCAGCAGGCCGCCCGCGGACGCGAACAGCGCCACCAGCAGGCACATGACCGCGAATTCCAGCGGATGCCGGAAGCTGATGGCGACGCCCGATCCCAGGGTCAGCCAGGCCGCGGGAATCACGACCAGCCCGGCCACCAGCGCCTGGATCATGCCGGCGACTACCTTCTCGACGGCCAGCCAGCCGGTCTCCATCGGCGCGAGCAGCCGGTCCTCAATCTCGCGCGTGAACTGAAACTCGGCGATCAGCGGCATGGCCACGGCCTGGACTCCGCCCAGCACCATGCTGATGGCCATGATGCCTGGCAGCAGCACGCTCTTGTACGCCGCCGGCATCATGCCGCTGGTGGTGAGGACGCGGCCAAACACGAACGTCAGCAGCAGCGGCTGGAGCAGGTTCTGCACCAGCGTGGGAATCAGGTTGCGCCGGGCCACTTGGCCGTCGCACTGCAAGAGGGCGTAAAACGTTTTCCAGTTCAATCGCGCAAACTCCTTCCGGTGTGATGCAGGAACAGGGTTTCGAGGCTGGGCTCCTCGATGTGGACGTCGTGCAATTCGACGCCCGCGGCTTGCGTGGCGTTGACGATGGCGGCGATCAGCGGACCGCCGCGGTCGGCGTAGAGGTCGGCCGCCGTGTGGTTCGCCGCGCGCACTTCGCTCACGCCGGGCAGCTTCTCGAACTCCGCCAGCAGGCCGTCGGGCACGCGGTCGAGGCGCAGGCGCAACAGGTAGCCGCCGGGGATGGCCGATTTCAGCTCCTGTGGCGTGCCCTGCGCGATGATGCGGCCGTGGTCGATGATGGCGAGGCGGTCCGAGAGGGCGTCGGCTTCGTCCATGTAATGCGTGGTCAGGACGATGGTCTTGCCGAGTTGGTGGTAGGCGCGGATGGTCTCCCACAGCAGCAGGCGGGTCTGCGGATCGAGGCCGGCCGAGGGCTCGTCGAGGAAGAGCACTTCGGGATCGTGCATCATGGCGCGGGCGATGGAGAGCCGCTGCATCATGCCGCCCGAAAAGGTGCGGACCATGTGGTCGGCGCGGTCGGTGAGCTTGAAGGTATCGAGCAGCTCGTCGGTGCGGCGTTCGCGCTCGCGGGCGCTTTGGCCGAAATACGCGCCGTGGAACAGGAGCACTTCGCGCGCCGTGAGGGCGAAATCCAGATTGGGCCGCTGCGGCACCACGCCGATCAGCCGCTTGGCCTTCACCTGCTCCTGCCAGACGTCGAATTCGCCGATGAAGGCGCGGCCGGCGGTGGGTTTGGTGCGGGTGGTGAGGATGCCGATGGTAGTCGATTTGCCGGCGCCGTTCGGGCCCAGGAGGCCGAAGACTTCACCGGGGCGGATCTCGAAGGAGATGCCATCCAGGGCCACCAGCTCGAACTTCTTCTTGGTTTTGTCCCTGCGCGCCGGGCGCTGCCAGGAGAAGGAGAAGCCGGCTCCGCGCGCCGCACTGGGCGGTGGCGTGCTGTAGATCTTGCGCAGGTTTTCGATGCGGATGCCGATGGCCATCCAATCCCTCCGAGATTTCAGAGCTCTTCGAGCTCGTGTAGCGCGCGGTCGATTATGCCGCGCACGCGTTTGGTGTCGCCTCGCCCGGCCGCCTGCAGACTGGCTCGCATCAGGGCGGCCAGTGGACCGTAGAGCATCAGGGCGTCGGGCCCGGTGAATTGTCCCCAGTCCCCGCAGCGCTCGGCGCGTTCCCAGATCTGGCGCACGATTTCGGGGTCCTTTTCGAGTTCCTTGCGGCCGGCTTCGGTCAGGCTGTAAACTCGCTTGCCGCTAGCCTGGGCGGCTTCGATGAGGCCCTCGTCTTCGAGCTGCTGGAGCGTGGGATAGATGCTGCCGGCGCTGGCGCTATACATGCCGCCGGAGCGGTCCTTCATTTCCTTCATCAGTTGGTAGCCGTGCTTGGGGCCCTCGGCCAGCAGGGACAGAATGGCGAGCCGGACTTCGCCTGCTTCGAAGAAGCGCCCGTGGCGGCCGAAGGCGACGGCGGCCCAGGGGAAAGCGCCTGGGGAGGCCCAGAACTGGTTGCGCATGATATATCTCACGATATATCAGAAGGAATATCGGGCGCAAGGGGGAGGGGGTCGGTCGGGTTACGAGACCAGTTCGAGCAGTTCGAGAACCACCTCGAGTATCACGAAGAGCACTTCTTCCCATGCCAACATCTCGCGCTCTTGCGGCACCATATCCGTCATGACGGCCGTAACGCGAAAGGATTTCTTCCACGGTTAAGCTCCCCTATGATGGAGCGATGAACCGCTTCGCCAGCGCCCAGCAGGCCAAGGAGTTCCTGATTGCCGAAATCGTTGCGCAGGCTCAGCGTGAAGCAGTCTCGCTCTCGGACCTCGAACGCAGGATGCTGTACTTCTCCGAAACCGCCTGGATGCCTCCGGAGGCCGCCGATGCAGTTGGCGAGTTCGATGCTCAGTATGACCAGGAGCTGTACGAGCGGAAGATCGCAAAACTCATCCGCCAGGCGCACACGCGGGCTCGCACGAGCGGGGAGGAATCGGCCGCCTGGTCAGAGGCGATCCAAGTACTCTCAAAGGGGGATCACTACATCCTTATGATGGTCGAGCGCGCGGGACCGCTGCGCCCCCGCTTCGATTTTCTGAAGCTGGTTACCACGGCTCTCGCGATTGTCGGTGTCGTCGTCCTCGTCATCTGGCTTCTGATCCGCTCCGGCTGATGCGCTCATCCAACCCACCGCGCCGCGTTCACCCGTGGAATCCCCCTTGCGGCTCATATGCGCGTTGACAGATCTGATCGGCGACCACGATTGAACGATGAATCTTCGCCAGTGGCCGGAAAGCTTGACACACGCAGCGTCGTGATGCCAGAATGCCCTCGATGAAGTGGCCGAAGTCGAAAGTGGGCTGGGCCTTCGTAATTCTCTATCTGGTATCGGCCTCGTATCTGATCTACCAGGCGTTCGCGTGCAGGGGCTGGGTCTGCGATCTGGTCGAGATCCCTGCCGCCGTTCCCTTCGGGCTCGTCTACCTCCTAGCGCTTCGATGGCTCGACCCGTTTTTCGCTTTTGGGGATATAACGTGGTCTCCCTTCAGGAACTGGTTCTTCATCGTTCCGACCGTGATCGGAAACTCGCTGATCTTCTACTGGCTCGGTGTGGGCGTTGGAAAGCTGGCGGCGAGACTACTCGGGAGAAGAGCGGCCTGATCGCCGCGCCGCAATCACCCTCGGAATCCCCGCCAAGTCCGGTTCCACCCGCACGTCCTCCCACTCGGGCAGAAGCCGCTCGACCCCGTCTAGCGTGCCGAAGCCGAGCTCCATGACCAACCAGCCGCCGGGCCTCAGGACGCGCGAAGCGTCCGCCACGATGCGGGCGTAGACGTCGAGTCCGGTTTCGCCGGCGAAGAGGGCGACGGGCGGCTCCCAATCCCGCACCTCGCGCTGCAAGCCTTCGCGCTGAGGGAGCGGGACGTAGGGTGGGTTCGAGACGATCAGATCCATCGAGTGCGCGGCGATGGCCTCGACCACGTCGCACACTACGAACCCGACGCGCGCGCCGAGGCGCTGGGCGTTCGAGGTAGCCACCGCCGCTGCCTGGGGCGAGATGTCCGTGCCCCACGTTTCCGCGCCGGTCTCGAGGGCCAGCGTCACCGCGAGCGCCCCCGAGCCGGTGCCGATATCGAGCGCCCGCCGCGCGGCCGGGACAACGCGCAGCGCCACCTCCACCACGTGCTCGGTCTCCGGCCGCGGGATCAGCACGTCCGGCGTGACGCGGAACTCGCGGCCATAGAACTCCTGGCGCCCGGTGATGTATTGCGTCGGCTTGCCTTCGAGGCGCTCGTGCAGATAGCGGCCATAGTGCAGCCAGGGGTTGTGGCCCAGCTCTTCTTCCGGGTGGGCGTAGAGGTAAGGGCGCTCGCAGCCGAGCGCGTGTGCGAGCAGCACTTCGCCGGTCAGGCGCGGCGCCGCGATTCCGGCTTCCTCAAGAAGCCGGCTGCCCTGCAGCAGCGCCGTCTGAATTGTCATGAGTCCGGTAGTAGGTTACCAGCGCGTCGATCACCGCGTCGAGACGGCCATCCATGATCATATCGAGCTGGTAGAGCGTCAGACCGATGCGGTGATCGGTGAGCCGGTTCTGCGGGAAGTTGTAGGTGCGGATCTTTTCGCTGCGGTCGCCGCTGCCCACCATGCTGCGGCGCTCGGCGCCGATCTCGGCGCGCTGCTTGGCGATCTCCAGCTCGTATAGGCGCGAGCGCAACACGCGCATGCCCTTGGCGCGGTTCTTGATCTGTGACTTTTCGTCCTGGCAGGAAACCACCAACCCGGTGGGGAGGTGGGTGATGCGCACGGCCGAATATGTTGTGTTCACCGACTGGCCGCCGGGACCGGAGGAGCAGAAAGTATCGATGCGTATGTCCTTGGGGTCGACCTGAATCTCGACTTCGTCCGCCTCGGGCAGCACGGCCACGGTGATGGCGGAGGTATGAACGCGGCCCTGCTGCTCGGTCACGGGAACGCGCTGCACGCGATGGACGCCGCTCTCGTACTTCAGCTTGCTGTAGACCTTGTCGCCGCTGACCAGCGCGATGACTTCCTTCATCCCGCCCATCGAGGACTCGCTGACGCCGGTGATTTCGACCTTCCAGCGCTGCGATTCGGCGTAGCGCGAATACATGCGGAACACTTCGGCCGCGAACAGCGTGGCTTCGTCGCCGCCCGTGCCGGCGCGGATCTCGAGGACTACGTTCTTCTCGTCGTTGGGATCCTTGGGCCGCAGCAGATCCTGCAGCTCCACCTCGAAGCGCCCCAGTTCGGGTTCCAGGCGGGCGACTTCCTCGGCGGCCATGGCACGCAACTCTTCGTCGGCCTCGGCGAGCATGGCGCGGGCGCCCTCGAGGTCCTGGCGCGTGCGTTTCCACTCGCGGTACTTCGCCACCACCTCTTCGAGCTCGCGATGCGCTTTGGCGGTCTTGCGGTAGCGCTCCGAGTCGTTGATGACGGCGGGGTCGGCCATCTGGCGCGTGAGTTCTTCGTAGCGCCCTTCGAATTGGTCCAGCTTGTTCAGGTATTCCATGCGGAGGTCAGGCCACGACCAGCGGTCCGCCCTGCGCCTGTTCGAGCGACATGGCGCCTTCCAGCGCGCGGATGGCGACGGCAGTCTGGTCGTCGGCGGGCGGCTTAGTGGTGATGCGCTGGAGCCACAGGCCCGGTGCGGTCAGCGTGGCCATCAGACCGGTGCGATGCTTGCCGGCGTAACGGATGGCCTCGTAGCTCAGCCCGACGATCAGCGGCAGCAGAGCGATGCGGCCCGCCAGTTTCAGAAGGAAGGAATCGAACGGCAGCAGCGTATACACGGCGATCGAGACCAGCATCACCACCAGCAGGAAGCTGGTGCCGCAACGCGGGTGGAAAGTCGAAAACGATTGCGCGTTCTCCACCGTCACCGGCCGGCCCGATTCGTAGTTGAAGACCACGCGGTGTTCGGCGCCGTGGTATTCGAAGACCCGCCGCATGTCCTTCCACTGCGAGAGCAGGTACAGGAAGGCGACGAAGATTGCCATGCGAATGACGCCGTCCACCAGGTTGAAAAGGATGCGCCCCTTGAGAAGCGGAAACGGCTTGCCGAGAACGGTGGCCAGGTAGAGCGGCACGAACTTGTAAAGGAACAGGAAGAAGAGGAGCGAAAGGGCCAGGTTCAGTCCCAGAATCCAGCCGGGCATTTCCTTCTTGGCGCCCTCGGGCGCGGAATCCTCGATGACCGCCTTGGCCGAGAACTGGAGCGCCTTGATGCCGAGCGCCATGGCCTGGCCCAAGGTCCCGATGCCACGCAGCACGGGGTAGCGGAAGGCCGGGTACTTTTCGGAGATCTTCGGCAGCGGCCGCTCGTCGGTGACCATCTCGCCCGCGGGCTTGCGGACTGCGACGCAATAGCTGTGCGGCGCGCGCATCATGACGCCTTCGAGCACGGCCTGCCCGCCGATGAGCGTTTCTTCGCCGCTGGCGAGCGCTGGCAATGCCGCGAAGTGCGCAAACAGGCGCAACTGTTCCCGAAAAGACAAGCTGGATTGGCTCCTCGGTCCAGTATAGCAGCGGGCGTCAGTCATCAGCCGTCAGCAATCCAATCGCTCCCTGCCGGCCGCGGCCCGTGCGGGCTCAGCGGAGGCCATGGCTGGTGGCAGCCGACCCAGGTCCGCTATACTCAAAATAGAGCGGTGGAGTTCGCTTTACGCCGTTTGTGACGGCCAATGACTCCTACAGTGGTTTCGCTGTGGGAGCCCGCGGCCGGCCCTCCCGAAGCAAACCACAAAGTAAGGAGATTGTTCGATGGATCGGGTGTGGTTTGTTGCGGCTCTGTGGCTCTTCCTGGCGCTAGTGGCGGTCCTGGCGGCCAACTGGCTGAGAATCTCGACGGCGCTCGCCGAGATCGTCGTCGGCACGCTCGCGCAGCTTGCCATCGGCGCGTGGGCCGGCGCCGGCGCGCTGGGCGCGAAGACCGAATGGATTGTCTTCCTGGCCGGGACCGGCGCTATCGTTCTGACGTTCCTGGCGGGGGCCGAACTCGATCCCGAAGTGTTTCGCGCCAGGTGGAAAGAGTCCGGCGCGGTCGGTTTGGTGGGCTTTTTCGGACCGTTCTTCGGCGCGACCATGGTCGCTCACTTTCTGCTGCATTGGGCCTGGCGGCCGAGCTGGCTGGCGGGAGTGGCGCTCTCGACCACCTCGGTCGCGGTGGTCTACGCCGTGATGCTCGAACTCGGCTTCAATCGGACCGAATACGGCAAGGCGATCCTGGCGGCGTGCTTCATCAACGACGTGGGCACCGTGGTAGCGCTCGGCCTGATCTTCTCGCCCTTCACGATGAAAACGGCGATCTTCCTCGCCGCCAGCCTGCTTATCTTTGTGGCGCTGCCCTTCGTGATGCCGAAGTTGTTCGAGCGTTACGGCGGGCGCGTGTCGGAGCTGGAGACCAAGTTTCTGCTGTTCCTGCTGTTCGCGATGGGCGGGCTGGCCGTGTGGTCCGGCAGCGAGGCGGTTCTTCCGGCTTACCTGATCGGCATGGTGCTCGCCGGCACGGTGGGCAAAGATCATTTCCTGATTCGCCGTCTTCGGACCCTGACCTTCGGCCTGCTGACTCCGTTCTACTTCATTCGCGCCGGAAGCTTGGTTTCGGTGCCCGCGCTGATTGCCGCGCCGCTCGTCCTGGTCGCGCTGTTCTTTGCGAAGCTGGTGTCGAAGCTCGCCGGCGTGCTGCCGACCGTGCGCGCTTTTGGATACGGCGGCCACGACGGCATATACTACTCGCTGATGATGTCGACGGGACTGACCTTCGGCACGATCTCGGCGCTTTTCGGCCTGAACCACGGCATCATCACCCAAACGCAGTACTCCCATCTGGTAGCGACGGTCATCGCCAGCGCGGTGATCCCGACGGCTATCGCGAATGCGCGCTTCATGCCGCGCCACCTGCTGCCGGATGAGGAGCGGGAACTGAGAGAATCGTCGTTCGGGGAGCCGGTGGGCGACCTCGATTGACCGGGAAGGAGGCGGAATGCTGACCAAGGGTCCCGCGAAGAAAGTCACGATCTTCATCAACGAAGACGCCCAACACCACCTCGCGGCTTTGCACGACTCCATCATGGCGTTCCTGATGCACAAAGGAGTCTACGGTGCGACGGCGACACGAGCCTACTCCGGATTCGGTTCCCGCCAGATGCTGCACACTTCCCGGGCCGAAGAAGTGGTGCAGCGCCTGCCGATCCGGATCGAATTCGTCGAGACGGCGGAAAAGGTGGAAGAGATCCTGCCCACTCTTTACGAGATGGTGAGCGATGGGCTGATCGAAGTCCAGGATACGACGGTGGTGAGGCTGGCCCGCAAGTCCCCCAAGCCCGAGGCCAAGCCGCCCCACCGGCATACGCAAGGGCCCGCGACTTTTCTGCGCGTGTACATGGGCGAAGACGATAAATGGCGCGGCGAACCGCTCTACGACGCGATCGTCAGGAAGCTGCGCATGATGGACATCGCCGGCGCCACGGTGTACCGGGGCATACTCGGCTATGGGGCCAAGGGTCACGAGCACAGGAGAAGCGTCCTCCACCCCATGCGCGATCTGCCGATCATGATCGCTGTGATCGACGCTCCCGAAAAGATCGCCGCCGCGGCCGAGGCGATCGAAGCCATGCTCGAAGACGGCCTGATTGTGACTTCCGACGTGGAGATGGTCAGACTGGTCCGCGGCCCGGCCGCGACGGAGGTGTCCGATGCGCCTGGAATCGCCCGCTAGGCTCCTGCGAATTCACATTTCCGAATCCGACCGCTACCGCGGCAAGCCCTTGTACGAGGCCATCGTGGCCCAGTGCCGCGCGCTGAAGATCGCGGGCGCCACCGTTCTTCGGGGCCTGGAGGGATACGGCGAGACGGCGGAGATCCACAAGACCCATCTCATGCACCACGATCGGCCCGTCGTCATTTCGATCGTCGATACGGCCGAGAACCTGGCCCGGCTTGTCCCGGTGGTCGAGGAGATGATGGACACCGGCTTGATAGCCGTTTCCGAGGTCAAGGCGGTCCGTGTTCAGAAGAAGGCGCCGGCTCAGGATGCGAAAGCCGATTGAGGTCGATGCAATCGTGCCCTTGGTGGGGCGGCGGGCCGAGCTGGAGGCCCTGGCGATCGCCCTCCGGTCGCGTCAATCGCGGCTGGCTACGGGACCGCCGGGCATCGGCAAGACCCGAATGCTGGCGGAGGCGCTCGCGCGGGAGGACGGGCCGCACGTGGTTCTCCGCGCTCCTCGCACTTTGCACGATCTGCTGACGCAACTGGCTGCGCTGCTCTCCTGCCCTGTGGCCGGCCGCACGACGAGTTCCGTGTTGAAGGCCGCGGTTCTACCGGTGCTCCGGGCGGAGCCGCGCGCCATTCTTCTCGACGACGCGAGCGACTGCGATCCGAGGATGTACCGCTTCCTGCAGGCCGTCTACCATAGTCCCGGGAGTTGTCTGATTGCGACCGCCCGCTCGCGCGGCTCTCTGGGCCACCTTCGCAAGCTGCTGTGGGACCCGCGCGAAGAAGTCTGCCTGAAACCCCTCAGCCACGTCGAAGCGGGCGCGCTCTTCGATGGAGCCGCGGCGGCGTACAAGCTGAGCGAGCTGGATCTGGACGACTTCCGGAACCGGACGCTCGCGTCGGCGCGCGGAAACCCGGGGCAGATCGTGGCGATGTGCCGGCTGGCGGCACGGCCGGAGTACCGGCGGGGAAGACGCATCCAGTTCCTCCCGCTGCGGATGGACGCATTGCCTGCATTCCTGGAGTGAACGGCCCTATGGCAATCGTAAAGGAAGCGCTCGCTGAGGCCGCCCGGGTCTGCGGCCGGTACCGCCTCGCGGCTCTCGAAGATTTCCTGAATAGCTGCCGGGCTTTCGCGCAGGAGGACCGCCTCAACGTCGCCATCTTCGGGCGCTTCAAGGCCGGCAAAAGCAGCTTCCTCAACCACCTCCTGGGCCGGCCGCTGCTGCCGGTCGGAGCGATTCCGGTAACGTCCGTCGTCACCGAAATCGAGTACGGCCCGCGGGAGCGCGTCTCGGTTCGTTTCCTGGATGGGCGCACCGAGCCGATTTCGCCGGACCAGATTGGCGAGTTCGTGGCCGAGGAGCGCAATCCGGAGAACTCGAAGCAGGTCGCCGCCGTTCGTGTCGAGCTGCCCTCCATGGAGCCGTACAGCGCCATTCGCTTCGTCGACACTCCCGGTCTGGACAGCGTCTTCGCGCACAACACCGACGCTTCCATGGAGTGGCTGCCTAACGTGGGCCTGGCGCTGGTCGCGGTGGGCGTCGACCCGCCTCTTTCCCAGCGCGACATCGAGCTGATCCGCAACCTGAGCCGGTTCACGCCCAACATCTCGCTGCTGCTGACCAAGATCGACCTGCTGGAAAAGAGTGAGCGCGTTCAGGTTGCGGATTTCGTCCGCACGCAACTCGCGCGCTACTGGGACGGCTCGGTTGCGGTCTTTCCCTATTCGGTCCGGCCCGGTTTCGAGCACCTGCGGGCGAAGATCGAGGAGGGGCTCCTCTCCCAGGCGCACGGCGAGGCCGGCCGCGAGCGCGAGGCGATCCTGCGTCACAAGACCGCGTCGCTGCTGGGGGAGTGCGCGAGCTGCCTCACGGTAGCCCTGAAGGCAGCCCAATCCGCCGATACGGAGCGCGAGCAACTGCGGCTGAGGATCGTTGGGCAGGAAGAGTCTATCGAGGACGCGCGCCTGGCCCTGCGGCTCATCGTGCGGCACGAGGCCGCGTTCTCCCGCTCCGCCTTCGAGAAGTTTCTGGAACCGGACGAACGGCCCGTGGCGGAACGGCTTCTGGACGGCCTGGAGCGCGAGTTCCCGGCGTGGGACCGTAGCCTGAGCGCCGCGCTCGAGGGATTCGAGAATTGGTTGCATGCGGCCGTGACGTCCGAGATGCGGACGCTCTCGGAAGGGCACCGCAGCGGATTCATCGAGCCGGTTCGGCGGGCCGGCCGCCAGCTTTCCCAGTTCCTCGAAGACTTCAGAAACCGGCTGTCCCAGCGGACGCTGGAGGCCCTGGGCGTGCCGCTGTGGACCGCGCAACCGGACCTGGAAACGAAGGACCCGAAATCGCCGGACGTGCGGGTGGGCAGGATTTTCGATCACAACTGGGAGCTCCTCTCCTGGGTCGCGCCCATGGCCGTGTTCCGGGGCGCCGTGAAACGGCATTTCGAGCGCACCGTGGCCCGGGTCGTCTTCATGAACCTGTCCCGCCTGGCCTCGCAGTGGGAGGCGGCGGTCAACGATTCGCTCTCGGTCCTCGAAAAGAACTCCCTTCGCCGGCTAGACGATCTTGTGAGCACCATCGAAGCGCTGACCGCCGCGGCGGGGCAGGAAGCTCCGGAGATCCAGGCGGACCTGGAAAGGATCGAGTCCCTGCGAGACGGCCTTCAGTCGACGAGGTAGCCCAAACGGAAACAACCGCCAAAACCCGGTCGGGCCTGGCGGCTGTGGTTTGATGATGGACGGGTCGATTTAACTGGCGGCCCGGTAGAGCGCTCCGCTCGAGTGGTGCTTGAGCGTCGAGTCGAGAATCCACTGGATATGAGCGGTTTCGAATGGGGCCGCGCAGTAGTCGGATGCGCCGGCTTCGATGGCGTCCAGCCACTCCGCAACTTCCGGTACACGGCTGACCACCACGACGGGCAGGTCGGGTCGGAAGCGGCCGACGGCTTCCAGCAGCGCCGCATACCGCTTGCCGTGCGAAGAACAGAAGATCAACTCGGCGCCCACCCGCTCCACTACGGCCAGACACTCCCGTGGGGCGAGGAAAGGTTCCGAAAAGACCGTCTGCTGTTGGCTCACGAGCACGCGGCGGAGCTCGGAGGCCAGTGAGTCATCGAGACCAAACAGGACAATTCTGGCATGCATGCCTTCCCCTTCTCGTGACCTGTCTCTAAACTACAAGACCGCTTTTCTCGGTGGGGAAAGGCCCCTGGTCAGAGCGACCAGCGTTGTGTGGGGTCCTCGAGAACTGCGCCCTCTTAATCAGAGGGTACGAGACGAGGCTGCCAAAGTCAACCGGAAACTGTGCCCACGGTTTTCGCACATCCCACGGTTTTCGCATCCCACGGTTTTCGCTCTTGCAAAACGCGCCCCAATCTGGTAGAAGTCTAGGTGTTCTTCGCGACTCATGGCCACCAGTCCGCGTAGGAAGCCAGTGCCGGTGAGGAAGGGCTCCGGTGGAGCGAAAGCCTCGGGGCCGCCGCGGGCAGCCACGCCCGCTCCCGTTCCGGAGGCGCCCTCCGTCCCGCCGGACGAACGCCAGCAGGCGGAATTGTTCGACCGCGCCATGAAGCTCTTCCATTCGGCCGGTTACGGAGCGGCCCTGGTCCTTTTTGAAAAGGCCGCCCGGGGCCCTATCCCCGCCATGGCGCATAGCGCTCAACTGCGCGCCGCCATGTGCGCAAGCCGGGTGGCCGCCCGCGAGCCGTCTCTCCACACTCCGGAAGAGCATTACGACTACGCCATCGCGCTCATCAATCAGCGCCGCTTCCCCGAGGCTGAACGGCACCTGGACGAGGCCGTCGCCCGAATGCCCGGTGCGGACCACGTGCATTACGCGCTGGCCCTGTGCCGCGGCCTGGCCGGCGATCTCCGCGGCGCCTATCGCCACCTGCGCCGCGCCATCGAGATCGCGCCCCGCAATCGCGCCGCGGCCCGCAACGATCCCGACTTCGCCGGAATCGGCCGCCTTTCGCCTCTTTTGGAACTCCTGTACCCTGAAGGAACGGCCTCCGTCCCGCCCCATCGCTAGCCGGGGTTGGGCTGCGCTGGCGAACATCATGACTGCTCAACTGCCTCGGCCTGGGTCGCTCGAAGGACCGCTCCGGATCGTCTTGATCGGCGGCGGCACCGGCCTCTCGACCCTGCTGGGAGGCCTCAAGGTTTTTGCCCGCCCGGCCTTGCGCGTGGAGTCCCTTTCGCTCGCAGCCCAATTTCCCGTTGTGGATCTGTCGGCGGTGGTGACCGTCAGCGACGACGGCGGAAGCTCCGGCCGGCTGCGCCGCGACTTCAAGGTTTTGCCGCCCGGCGACATCCGAAACTGCATGGTGGCGCTCTCCGAGGATGAAGCCCTGCTCTCGCGCCTGTTCCGCTACCGTTTCGCGCGCGGGCGCGGCCTCAAAGGCCACAGTTTCGGCAACCTCTTCCTGACCGCGCTCACCAACATCACCGGCGATTTCGCTCGCGCCGTGAGCGTCTCCTGCGAGGTGCTGGCCATCAAGGGGCGCATCTATCCCGCCACGGCGGCGAACGTGACTCTCGAAGCGGACCTCGAAGACGGCAGCACCGTGCTCGGCGAGACCCGCATCAGCCGTTCGCGCTCACGCATCCGCCGCATCCGGTTGAACCCGCCGCACGCGGCGCCGCTCGAAGAGACGTTGCGGGCCATTGCCGAAGCCGACGCCATCACGCTCGGCCCCGGTTCCCTGTTCACCAGCATCATTCCCAACCTGCTGGTGGACGGCATTCCCCAGGCCATCGCCGAGAGCCCCGCCGTGAAGGCCTGCTTCGTCAACCTCATGTGGCAGCCGGGCGAGACCGTGCGGTTCACCGCGGCCGATCATGCCGCCGCCATTCACGAGCACGCGGGCCGGCGCCTGCTCGATTACGTGGTCGTCAACACCCGCCCCATTGGCCCTGCGCTGCTCGAGAGATACGCCCGTCAGCACGCGCTTCCCGTGGAGAACGACTCGGAGCGGCTGCGCGCCATGGGCCTGAAGATCGTCGGCCGCGATCTGGTCCAGGAAGCCGAAAAGATCCGCCACAATCCGGCGGCGGCCGCCGCGGTCGCCATCGAATTGGCCGCCGAGGGCCGCCGGCGCAGGCACGCGGCCGCCGAAGCCACGCTGAGCGTCTAACCCGAGCCCCCGGCGTCATGCGAAGATCAGGGTGATGGCAGAACCACGCGCGGTACCGGGCTGGGACGAGTATTATCTAAGCATCTGCAAAGTCGTCGCTTCGCGCAGCAAGGACCCCAACACGCAGATTGGCTGCGTCGTGGTCGGGCCGGCGCACGAGATCCGGACGACCGGCTACAACTCCTTCCCGCGCGGCATCCGCGACACGGTGCCCGAACGGCTCGAGCGCCCCGCGAAGTACCTGTGGATGGAGCACGCCGAGCGTAACGCCATCTGCAACGCCGCGCGCGCTGGCACCGCCACGGCAGGCTGCACGATCTACGTCGAGATCATGCCCTGCATGGACTGCGCGCGGGCGATTGTGCAGGCCGGCATCTGCGAGGTGGTCGTCTCGGCCGCGCGCATGGCCGCCTACTCGAGCGACTACTACGATCAGCATTTCGGGTTGGTGGAGGTGCTCTTCAGCGAAGCCGGTATTCGGGTTCGGCGGGTCTGAATGCGTGGGGCAGACCTCCAGGTCTGCGCGGGGCCTCCAGGCGCCGCCACTCGCGCGAATAAGGTCCGCGACGCCGCACTGCGCTGAGACCGTTGCCCGCTTTCGCGCATCTCCATTTAGCCTCGCCTCAATGACCTGCGATTCGTAGGCCCCTTCCCACCGCAGCGCGCCGCGCTACTCTCATCCCGGGCCGCGTCCTCTGCTGGCCAGCACCCAGCGCGGCAATCCAGAGAACAGAACGAACCCAATAAGTCTCGCCGTATCAACAAACCCGTGGCCAAGGACCCAATTCCACGGCCGAAAGTCCCGCCCGGCCGATGCAACCTTTTTCAGTGACAGCCTGCCGACGCATTTATCCTCTCTTTTTTCAACCACATCGGCTTTTCGGACCTTCAGGACGCGGAAGCTCGGTGCCTATATTGGGCGTGTGGTTGGAGCGAGGCCCGCAATGAAATCTTCCCTGTTTCGACTGACTTTGATTGTGTCCCTGCTGGCGGTTTCCGCCGCCGGGCAGACCCAGATCGATCTCCGAACCCAAGCCAAAGACGTCGACTTCTCGGGCGCAAGCTCGACCAAGCCGATCCAGACGGGCACGTCGCTGCCGGCCGTGTGCGCTCTGGGGCAGACGTTCCTCCTGACCAACGCGTCCCTGGGGCAGAACCTGTACATGTGTACGGCTGCCAACGTCTGGACGCGCCAGGGCGGCGCGGCCATGCTGGCGCAGTTGGCCGACTTTACGGCGACGTATACGAATGCGCAGACACTGGCGATCGCGGCGAATTGCACGACGGCGACGCCATGCAACCTGCGCATCGGAACCACGGTCTACAGCTTCACGCAGGGTTGCACCGCGACGCTCGCAGGCGGCACCGGAACGGCCTTCATCTACTTCGACTCCACGGGGGCGTTGACCATCGGCCATGAGCTTACCCTTTCGGCCTCGGCCGAATGCGTTGCCCAGAGCGGCATCTCGAACTTTCCCCCCGGCTCCATTCCGCTCTTCACCTGGAGCGCAGTTGACGGCGCCTGGGACACGGCGGGAGGCACAGACTATCGCGCCATGCTGGCCACCAAGGGCATCGCGGCGACGACCGGCCTGCTGACCGTGGATTCCGCCACGAGCACCACCATATCCCTGGACACCGCCGTGGTGCCGACCTATCTGAATACGACCGCGGTTCTTGCGTTCCCCTTGATCCCTAATGGAACGTGCGCCACGGACCTGTCGTTCACGCTGGCAGGCGCCGCGGTGAACGACGCCGTCGCACCCGGCTGGCCTGCTGCCCTCGAGCCGGGACTGCTCGCCAACATGCGCGTCTCGGCCCCCGGCACGATCAGCGTCCGCCTGTGCAACCTTTCCGGAAGCGACCTGACTCCCGCCAGCGCCACCTACGGGGCGACCATCGTGAGGAGCTTCTAGCGCTACCCGGCCTTCAGCGTTTCCACCTCTTCGGCCGCCTGAGGGAAGGCCGCGCCCAGGACCTGTTCGATGCGGTTGACGAAGACGAATTCGGTCTCCCGGCGCACCGCTTCGGAGAAATCCTGCAAGTCCTTCTCATTCCCCTTCGGCGCGATGATGCGATGGATGCCGGCGCGCCGGGCGGCCAGCACTTTTTCCTTCAGCCCGCCGATGGGCAGGACCAGGCCGGTGAGCGTGATCTCTCCGGTCATGGCCGTATCCGTGCGGACCGGCGTGTGCGTGTAGACCGACGCCAGCGCCGTGGCCATCGTAACGCCGGCCGAAGGACCGTCCTTCGGCACCGCGCCCGCGGGCACGTGCAGGTGGACGCCGTATTCCCTGAACGCGGCTGGGTCGACACCGAGGTCCTCGGCGTGCGACCAGATGTAGCTCTGCGCCGCGCGCGCCGATTCCTGCATCACTTCCCCGATCTGGCCCGTGATGGTCAGTCCCTTGCCGCCCGGCAGGAGCGTCGCCTCGATGTACAGCACTTCGCCGCCGGTCTCGGTCCAGGCCAGGCCGGTGGCGACTCCGGGCGGCTGCTCCTTGCGCCGCTCGTCCTCCGGGAACACCTCCGGTCCCAACAGCGGCGCCACGTCTCCGGGCTGCATGGTGATTGGTTCTAAGTCGCCCTCGGCGTGGCGCAGCGCGATTTTGCGCGCCACGCGGCCGATGGTGCGTTCCAGTTGCCGCAGGCCTGCCTCGCGCGTGTAGCGGGCAATGAGGGCGTGGAGGGTGCCGTCCCCGAAGGTCACCTCTTCGGGCTTCAGGCCCGCTTGCCGGAGCTGGCGCGGAATCAGATACCTCTTGGCGATCTCGGTCTTCTCCTCCTCGCTGTAGCCCGCGAGGCGCAGCATCTCCATGCGGTCGAGCAACGGCCGCGGGACGGTGTCGAGCGTGTTGGCCGTGGTAATGAAGAAGACCTTCGAGAGGTCGAACGGCAGATCGAGATAGTTGTCGCGGAAGCTCTTGTTCTGCTCCGGGTCGAGGATCTCGAGCAGAGCCGCGGCCGGGTCGCCGCGGAAATCCCGTCCCAGCTTGTCCACTTCATCCAGCATCAGCACAGGGTTCCGCGAACCGGCGCGCCGGATGGCCTGCACGACGCGTCCCGGCATGGCGCCGATATAGGTCCGGCGATGGCCGCGCAGCTCGGCCTCGTCATGCAGGCCGCCCAGGCTCATGCGCTCGAACTTGCGGCCCAAAGCGCGCGCGATCGATTGCCCCAGCGACGTCTTGCCCACGCCCGGCGGGCCGAAGAAGCACAGGATGGGCGCCTTGGCCTCGGGGTTGAGCTTCAAGACGCCAAGCTGCTCGAGAATGCGCTCCTTGACGTCCTTGAGGTCGTAGTGATCCTCGTCGAGGATCTGCCGCGCGCGCGCGATATCGAGGTTGTCCTCGGTGGCCGTGTTCCAAGGCAGCTCGACCACGAAATCGAGGTAGGTGCGGATGACCTGGTAATCGGGCGCGCCGGGAGGCAGCCGCTCGAGGCGCGAGAGCTCGCGCATGGCCTCCTTGGCGACTTCCTCGGGCAGATTCAGCTTCTGGAGGCGCTCGCGTAGCAGCTCGATTTCGGCCTGCTGCGGGTCCCTCTCGCCCAGTTCCTGCTGGATGGCGTGCAACTGCTGGCGCAGCAGGTACTCGCGCTGCTGCTTGCTCATCTCGGACTGAGCCTCGGTGGCGATCTTGTCGCGCAGTTGGAGCACCTGGTACTCGCTGGTCAGGTAGCCGTGCATGAGGGTGAGCGCCTCGGCGCGGGTCCCGGCCTCGATCAGCGCCTGCTCCTTGGCCAGCTCGAGATTCATCATGGAGCCGAGCAGGTAGACCAGCCGCAGCGGATCTTCGGTTTGGGTGAGCATCTGCGCGAGCTCGGCCGGAGCGTTGGGCTGGGCCAGCGCGACCACTTTGCCCGCCAGATCGGCGACCGCGCGGTGGAGCGCTTCCACTTCCTGCGAGTGGTCCTCGGGCAGCGGGAACGGGCGCGCGCGCACCAGCGGATGGGGCTCCGTCTGTTCGAGCTTCAGGATTACGATCCGTTCGACGCCGAGGACGATCAGGTCCATCTGGCTCTCATTCGGCCGGGCCATCTTCTTGATGACCGCCTTGGTGCCGATCGAGTAGAGGTCCTCGGCCGTTGCGGGAACGTCCTTGTTCGGGTCGCGCTGCGCCACGACGACGATCTCTTTACCTTCGGTCGCCAGCGCAGCCTCGGCGGCGGCCAGCGATGCGATCCGGCCGACCGAAAGCGGCATAAACAGATACGGGAACAGCACGCTGTTCTTCAGCGGAAGCAGGGGTAGGGTCTGGACGTTGTCCGGATCGGCCATCGGTTACGCCTCCGTTATGCGGATGATCAACAGACCGTTCTTGTTCTCGAGCGCCACGCGCGCATGTTTGAACTGGCACGGCAGCTCGATGGTGCGCTCAAACCGGTTGTAGGCGATTTCCATCGAGTAGTAGGTGGCGCCCTCTTCCACCAGCCAGTCGCGGCGCACGCCGCTCACCGTGATGCGGCAGCCGTGGACCTCGACGGCGACGTCTTCCATGTCCACGCCGGCCAGGTCGAACTTCAGCAGCCAGCCGCGCGGGATGCGGTAGACGTCGGCCGAGGGCCGCCAGCAACTCTGCGCCCCGGCCGGCGAAGCAGCGAAGAAGAAGAGCGGCGAGTGCTTTCGTCTTTCCATGCCAGGCCCAGTCAGACTCAATTGTAACGCGACCAGAGAATCCGCTCCCTCACGGTCGCGGTTCGGTGCGACCCTGGCCACACGCATGGAACCGCGCGCGTCAACAAGCGGCGTCGTCTCGTGAGCCACGCTCATAACCCCGCTGCCGCCGCCCGCGGGGCGAACTTCAGCTCGCCGCGGGCCGCGTCGAGATCGACGTCCACCGTCTGGCCGTCGCGAACTTTAGACCCCAGCACCAGACGCGCCAGGGGCGTCTCGATTTCCTTCTGAATGGCGCGCTTGAGCGGCCGCGCGCCGTAGGTTGGATCGTAACCGCTGCGCACCAGATGCGTGCGGGCGGCATCCGTGAGCTCGAGGGCGATGTGCCGGTCCGCGAGGCGCGCCCGCAAGTGCCCGAGCTGAATATCGACGATCCGCTTCAGGTGCTCTTCCGAGAGCGAGTGGAAGACGATGATTTCGTCCACGCGGTTGAGGAACTCCGGCCGGAAGCTCGACCGCATCTCCTCGAGCACGGTCTCTTTCATGCGCTCATACGGCTCGCCTTCGAACGCGCCGCGGTATTCCAGGATGCGGTGGCTGCCGATGTTCGAGGTCATGATGACGATGGTGTTCTTGAAGTTCACCGTGCGGCCCTGGCCGTCGGTGAGGCGGCCGTCGTCCAGGATCTGGAGCAGCACGTTGAAGACGTCGTGGTGCGCCTTCTCGATCTCGTCGAACAGGATCACCGAGTAGGGCCGGCGGCGCACGGCTTCCGTGAGCTGGCCGCCTTCCTCGTAGCCGACGTAACCCGGAGGCGCGCCGATCAGCCTCGCCACCGTGTGCTTCTCCTGGTACTCGGACATGTCGATGCGGATTAGCGCGTGCTCGTCGTCGAACAGGAACCCGGCGAGCGCGCGGGCCAGCTCGGTCTTACCGACGCCGGTGGGGCCGAGGAAGATGAAGCTGCCGATGGGGCGGTTGGGGTCCTTGAGGCCCGAGCGCGCGCGCAGCACGGCTTCGGCGACGGCGGTCACGGCCTCGTCCTGACCCACCACGCGCTGGTGCAGTTCCTCTTCGAGGTGCAGCAGTTTGCCCAACTCGCCTTCGAGCAGCTTCGAGACCGGGACGCCGGTCCAGCGGCTCACGACCTCGGCGATGTCCTCCTCGTCCACTTCCTCTTTGAGGAGCCGGGGCGCGCCTTCCTTGCTCGAAAGGCTCGCTTCCTCGGCCTTGAGCTGGCGTTCGAGCTGCGCCAGCGTGCCGTATTTCAGTTTGGCCACGCTTTCGAGGTCGTACTGCCGCTGGGCTTGCTCGATTTCCAGGTTCGTCTTCTCGATCTGCTCACGCAGGCCGCGCAGGTGGGCCACAGCCTTCTTCTCGGTCTGCCAGCGCGCCTGGAGGGCGTCGGTTTCGGCGTGCAGGTCTGCCAGCTCCTTCTCGATCTTGCCGAGCCGCTCGCGCGATGCGGCGTCCTTTTCTTTCTTGAGGGCCTCGCGCTCGATCTCGAGCTGCATGATGCGCCGCATGCGTTCGTCGAGCTCGGTGGGCATGGAATCGATCTCGGTGCGCAGACGGGCGGCGGCCTCATCCACCAGGTCGATGGCCTTGTCGGGCAGGAAGCGGTCGCTGATGTAGCGGTTCGAGAGCACCGCGGCCGAGACCAGCGCGGCGTCCTTGATGCGCACGCCGTGATGCACCTCGTAACGCTGGCGCAGGCCGCGCAGGATGGAGATGGTGTCTTCAACCGAGGGCTGATCGACCATAATGGGCTGGAAGCGGCGCTCGAGCGCGGCGTCCTTCTCGATGTACTTGCGGTATTCGTTGGTGGTGGTGGCGCCGATGCAGTGCAACTCGCCGCGGGCGAGCATCGGCTTGAGCAGGTTGCTCGCGTCCATGGCGCCTTCGGCCGCGCCCGCGCCTACCACGGTGTGCAGCTCGTCGATGAAGAGAATGACCTCGCCTTCCGACGTCTGCACCTCTTTGAGTACGGCCTTCAGGCGCTCTTCGAACTCGCCGCGGAACTTCGCGCCGGCGATGAGCGCGCCCATATCGAGGCCGACCACGCGCTTGTTCTTGAGGCCTTCGGGAACGTCGCCACGCACGATGCGCTGGGCGAGTCCCTCGACGATGGCGGTCTTGCCGACGCCCGGCTCGCCGATCAACACCGGGTTGTTCTTGGTGCGGCGCGAGAGGACCTGGATGACGCGGCGGATCTCGTCGTCGCGGCCGATCACGGGGTCGAGCTTGCCCTGGGCCGCCAGTTGGGTAAGGTCGCGGCCGTAGCGTTCGAGGGCCTGGTAAGTGGTCTCGGGATTCTGGGAAGTCACGCGCTGGCTGCCGCGGACCTCCTGAAGAGCGCCGAGGAGCCGCTCGCGCGTGACGTTGAATTCTTTGAAGAGCCGGCCGGTCGAGCCGCCGTCGTCGGTCATGGCGAGCAGCAGGTGCTCGATGGAGATGTACTCGTCCTTGAGCTTGCGGGCTTCGTCCTCGGCCTGGGTCAGGACGCGGTTGAGGCGGGCGGTGACGTAGACCTGGTCGGGCGCGCCGGAAACGCCGGAGACCTTGGGGAGGCGCTCGATTTCCTGGACGGTGCGGCGATGGAGGCCCTCGACGTTGGTCCCGGCCTTGATAAGGATGGCGGGAGCGAGACCGTCGGCCTGTTCGAGCAGGGCAGCGAGGAGGTGCTCGACGTCAATCTGCTGGTTGGCGTAGCGGACGGCGGTGGACTGGGCGGCGCGGACGGCCTCCTGGGCTTTTTCGGTTAAGCGGTTTAGATCCATGGCCGTGCCTCCCTCGTAATCTTAGTATAGCACCATCAACTAAGATTAGTGTAGCACATTCAAGCTTGTTGTCTGCGACCGGCGCGAGCCGACCGGCCTCTTGATCCACCTCGGACTGTGCCGAGCGCGACGCTCAACCCGGTGGACGATCAGGCGACGGCGGGAAGGAGAGGGCGTCGTGTGCGCTATTCTGTTGACGGGCGCTGCGGACGTGCAGAAAGAGACACGGCGGATGAGCGGAATCCAATTCGTAACGGATGAGAAGGGCCGGAGGGTGGCCGTTCAAATCGATCTGAAGAAACACGGCGCGAGGCTGGAGGATTTCTGGGACGGTCTGATCTCCGAGTTGCGCCGCAAGGAGAAGAGGATACCGCTGGCGAAGATCAAAGCCGATCTCGTGAGGCGCGGTCGCCTGCGTGGATGAAACGGAATCGGTCGGCTCCGTTTCCTGACGCCCTGCGCGAGCAGATCGCGAGACTTGAGGTCCTGGCGCTGGAAGAGCGCGACCGCGAGGGCTATGCCAGGGAGCCGCAAGCATTCGATGAATCGATTGTCTGGGAACGGGAGGCGCGGTGGCCTGCAGAAGAGCCACGGACGTAACAGCGCTCCATAGCGCCGTGGCCCAGTTGCGCGGCGAATCTCCCTCGGTTTAGGCGCTCCGCCGCTGCCGGCTGTAGTGGCCGCCGCCGAGGCCGCCGAGGTCGATGATGACCGCGACGATGAGCGCCAAAAGGTAGATGCCATCGATCGGATGGTGCGAGTTCACGATCCAGGCGTAGACGATGGTGGTGAGCGGCAGGAAGAAGAACCCGAGCAGTGGGATCAGCATGCCGTGATAGGCGCGCCCGAGATAGTTGCTGAACAGGAACATCAGCACCAGCACCACTCGGGGCGTCAGGATCGTGAGAAGAGCCAGGACGCAGCAAGGCATAGTTGGTTCCATTGTATGATGCTTCTTGCGAGCAACGCGCCGGCCGGGCGCCTCGCGTAGGACATCCGATGGAAGACCTCATTTGGGGCTTGCTACGCCTAGGCCGGTTTTTGATTCGGCTCTTGCTCCGGCTCTTGCTTCGTCTGTTTCGAGTCTGGCGGGCGAAGCACTGGTGTTCGACTGCCGCGACAATCATGAGAGCCGTCGTAGTCAAGGTAGACGCCGAATGGGCTCCGATGGTCCTGTATACGTTCACCGTAAATTCCCACGAGTATATGGGGGAATTCTTCGGCATGCGCTGCAAGAAGGCGGAGGCCCGGTGGCTGGCGTCCAGAGTTCAGCCGGACGGTCACATCGTTGTTCGGTTCAAGCCAAAGAACCCCGACCAGAACATCGCGCTTAACGGCGACAACCGAAAGGGCCTCCCGTTCAAGATCGCGGGGTGAACGAGCGGACGCGCCCCAGCAGCGCGCGCGCTTCCTCGATGCGCAGCGCCGCGGCGAGCCCGAAGTACACCGCTCCGTAAGGCGGCAGGATCAGCGCCGCGGCCAGGATCGGGTTGCGGTGGCCGATGGCGATGCGGACGGCCCAGCCCGCGGCGGCGGCGGCGATGGCGGCGATCCAAAGCCGGGCCGTGTAGCCGAGCGCGAGGCCGGTCTGTCCGATGCGGCGATTCAGCGTCCGGCGGAGCAGCGTGAATTCGACCCAGCCTGCGATGCCGGCCGAGGCCGTCAGTCCGGCCACGCCCCAGCGCGGATCGAGGCCGATGGCGGGCGGCAGCGGAATCGCCGCCAGGTAGCCGAGCGCGGTGGTGAGCGCGACGCGGATGATGGCGTAACGCAAGGGCGTACGCGTGTCGCGTAACGCGTAGTAAGCCGAGGAGTAGAGGCGGCCGAGCGTGGTGGCCAGCAGGCCGACGGTCGAGCCCGCCAGGATTCCCCAGACGTAGAGCGAGTCGGCGTGCGTGAAGCGGCCGGTCTGGAGCAACGCGGCGGCGATCACGTCGCCCAGGGCCAGGAATCCGACAGCGGTCGGCACGATGAAAAACGCGATCTGGCGCAGGCCCGAATTGAGGCGGTGGCGAAGGTAGTCGGCCACCTCCTGGTCGCTGCCGAGCGCGCTCGACATGGCAGGCAGCTCGGCCGCCGAGACCGACATGCCGAACAGGCTCACCGGCAGCGTATAGAGAAGCTGCGCGTTGGTGAGGCCGGTGACGGCGCCGGTGGGCAGCCAGCTCGCGATGAAGGCATCGACGTAGGCGCTGATCTGAACGACGCCGCGGCTGATGAAGACCGGGACGAAGTTTTTGATCACGGTGCGGACGTTGGCCGATGCAATGTCGAGCGAGATCCGCAGGCGGCGCGCCAGCGTGAGCACGGCGGGGAGTTGCACGGCGAACTGGGCCGCGCTGCCCGCGACCGATCCCCAGGCCAGAGTGACCGCGAGCCGGTCCAGGCCCATGCGGCGGCCAAAGCCGAGCAGCGTCGCGATCATGGCCACGTTCCAGATCACCGGCGCGGTGTAGGAGAGGAAGAACTGGCGGTGGCTGTTCAGGATTCCCAGGCACCAGGCGGAAAGCACCAGGAGGCCCGCGCCAGGGAACAGAACGCGCACGATTTGGATGGTCAGCTCGCGCTTGGCGCCGTGGAAACCGGGGGCGATGGCGTCGATCAGGTAGGGCGTGGCGAGGACGCCGGCCGCGACCAGCACGGCGGCAGTGAGCGCCAGGATCGCGAACACCGCGCCGGCCACGCGGCCAGATTCCTCGTCGTCCTGGCGCGCGAGCAGGTTGGCGTAGACAGGGATGAACGAGGCCGAGAGGACGCCCTCGCCGAACAGGTTCTGGAGGAAGTTGGGGATGCGGAAGGCGGCGTTGAAGGCGTCGGCGGCGTCCGATTCGAGGCCGAAGTAGTGGGAGAAGATGCGCAGGCGCACCAAGCCCATGAGGCGGCTGAGCAGGATTCCGGCCGCCACCAGGAACGCCGAGCGGCCGGTGGCCTCGAGCTTTCTCTTCTCGGGCAAGCTACAAGATTAGCGTGGTGGCGCGCCACTCGCGGAAGCCTTCACCAGCCGGAAGCAGGCCAGTGCTCTCCCGGCCGGCGATCCGTCCCTCAGGGTGAGGTAACGCGTCTCCAGGTCCTTCTCCGTCAGATGCTCGAGCAGGGAGTAGCCTCGTTCGGATAGGAACGCCTCGATCGTCCCTTCCTCGATGCGGGACTGAACCGGCTCGGCGAGATAGGTTGTCTGCATCGCGGCCATAGACTCTTTCACGCCGTAACGGTCCAGCATGTCCGGCGCGTCGGCCAGATAGTCAAAGCACAAGATGCTGCCGGCAGGCGAATTCAAGCGTACAAAGTCGAGCGTCCGATCGACGGCCTCGGCCGGGAGGTAATAGGCGACTCCCTCCCAGACGAAGAGGGTCTGCAGGGTCTTGTCGAAACCCGCCGCCGTGAGCACCTCCTCGAGGCGATCCCGGGTGAAGTTGACGGAGACAAAGGTCACCTGTTCCGGCACGGGCATGTTCGCCTGCTCTAGGGCTTGCCGTTTCCGCCGCTGAGTGGGGCCAATATCCAGCTCGAAGATCCTCGTTTCGCGGATGAGGTGGCGGAGACGGTACGGCCGGGAGTCGTATCCGGCGCCGAGGAAGACGATCTGGGGCGTGTTGGCCTGAAGCGCTTCCCGCACGACCTCATCGAACCAGGCGGTTCGAGCGAGGAAGAACTCGTAATTGCCGGGCACCTTTTGCATCAGCCACTGGCGGGCGGCGGGATTGGCCACGAGTTTCCGAAAGTCATCGGTCAGGAAAGCGCACGCGAGCGAATCGGGTCCCCGGATCTCCTCTCTGGCCTCGGCGGCGGCGATCGCGCGCCAGAGTGCGACGCCCATCGCCGAATCGGAGGGTTGGTCTTCCAAGGTCTTCTGGGCTGCGGCGGATGCTCTGCTGGCGATGCCCAGGACGTTGCCGAACGGATCTGTCACTCTCGCGATCCGCGAGCCGGGAGCGTTGAAATAGATCTCGCATTGCGGAGCCGCGCCGGAATCGAGGAGGCGCTTCCAGGCAGCGTCGATGTCATCGACGGACCAGTAGGCCACGGCGCCTTGCAGCGTGTGGGCCGCCGGTTCGGCCACCGCGAGGAGACCCAACATGCAATTGCCCACCGCGAAGACAGCGGCCAGAGGCGATTCGAGTGCCGGTTCCCTGCCTAGAACACCGACATACCAGGCCCGTGCCTGGGCGAGGTCCGCGACGGGATAGGTGATCGACGAGAGCGACTTGAACATGGGCGTGTGCGGTTCCCTGTTCAAGAGTATCCGGGCCAGAAGTCGCTCGCAACGTTTCGGCCCACCCCCAACGGGCTTGCGGCGGGTTACAATGGTCGGTTCGATTTTCAAGGAGACTACCGCGTGGCCCACATCACGAAGTTCATACTTACCGACGATGAGATCCCATCGGCATGGTTAAACGTCCTGCCCTTGCTGAAGCAGCCGCTCGATCCGCCGCTCAATCCCGCGACGCACCAGCCGATCGCGCCGGACGCGCTGGCGGCGATCTTTCCCATGTCGCTACTCGAGCAGGAGTTTTCTCCCAAGCCGGAGATTGACATTCCCGGCGAGGTGCTCGACATCTACCGGCTGTGGAGGCCCACGCCGCTCTACCGCGCCGAGCGGCTGGAGAAAGCGCTCGATACGCCGGCAAAGATTTACTACAAGTACGAAGGCGTGAGCCCGGCCGGCAGCCACAAGCCGAACACCGCGGTGGCGCAGGCGTTCTACAACAAGCAGGCCGGCATCAAACGGCTGGCCACCGAGACCGGGGCGGGGCAGTGGGGTAGCGCGATTGCGCTGGCCTGCCGGATGTTCGACCTGGAGTGCACGGTCTACATGGTGAAGGTCAGCTACGACCAGAAGCCGTACCGCCGCATGCTGATGAACACCTGGGGCGCGGAGGTCTTCCCTAGTCCCAGCCCGCGCACGAACTCGGGGCGGGCGGTTCTGGCGGCGCATCCCGATTCGCCGGGCAGCCTCGGCATCGCCATCAGCGAGGCGGCCGAGGACGCGGCGACGCACGACGACACCAACTACGCGCTGGGCAGCGTGCTCAATCACGTGCTGCTGCACCAGACCGTCATCGGCATCGAGGCCAGGAAGCAGATGACGCTGGCCGGCGACGAGCCCGACGTGGTGATCGGCTGCTTCGGCGGCGGCAGCAATTTCGGCGGACTGGCGTTGCCGTATGTCCCGGACAAGCTGGCAGGCTCGAAGGTCCGCCTACAGGCCGTCGAGCCGGCGGCTTGTCCCACGCTGACCAGGGGACGGTACACCTACGATTTCGGCGACATTGCCAAGCTCACGCCGCTGCTCAAGATGTACACGCTCGGCCACGACTTCGTGCCGCCCGGCATTCACGCCGGCGGATTGCGTTACCACGGCGCGTCGCCGCTGGCGAGCAACCTGCTGAAGAACGGCTTGATCGAAGCCCGGTCCTGCCTGCAATTGCAGACCTTCGAAGCGGCGGTCGCGTTCGCGCGCCTCGAAGGCATTCTGCCGGCGCCCGAATCCGCGCACGCGATCCGCGCGGCCATCGACGAGGCTATGCAGGCGCGGGAAGAGGGCAAGCAGCGCGTCATTCTGTTCGGCCTGAGCGGACACGGCCACTTCGACTTGGCTTCCTACGACGCCTATCTGAACGGCCGCCTGCAGGATTACGAGCACCCCGGTGCGGAAATCGCCGAGGCCATGGAGACGCTGCCGGCGTAGCGGCTGGCCCCAGCCGGCAACTGACGTGCCGGCCGGGCCGCGCGCTCATGCTATACTGTGAAAGTTCTCGAAGACTGACGGAGTAGAGTCCTGCCTCGAGGAACCCAGGAATCAGCACCCATGCCGAAATTGAAAACGCACCGGGGCGCGGCCAAGCGCTTCAAGAAGACCGGAACCGGGAAAATCGTTCGCCATCATGCGTATGCGCGCCACATCCTGACGTCCAAGGCGCGCTCGCGGAAGCGCAAGCTCACCAAGAGCGTGGTGGTCGATCCGGCCAACGCCGCGCGCGTAAGGGAAATGCTCCCGTACTAAGGACAAGCTGAAGCATGTCCCACTAAACGGGAATCATCGAGTGCGGACGGAGTGCGGGGCACGTACCCGTTCCGCCTCAGCCAACCAACCAAGGAGGAAACGTGCCTAGAGTCAAACGTGGAACCAAGCGGCGGGCCTACCGGGCCAAGACCCTCAAAGCCGCGTCCGGATACTTTCTCACCAAGAGCAAACTGAACCGCTCCGCGCAGGAGGCCGTCGAGAAGGCGCTGAAATACGCCTACGTCGGCCGGCGCCAGAAGAAGCGGGACTATCGCGCTCTGTGGATCGCGCGCATCAGCGCCGCGTGCCGCGAGGGCGGGATCTCTTACAGCAAGTTCATCGCCGGGCTCAAGAAGGCCGGCGTCGACCTGAACCGCAAGATGCTCGCCATGATCGCCGTGGACGACGCGGGCAGCTTCCGGCAACTGGTCGAGCAAGCCAAGGCAGCGCTGGCGCCGTAGGAGGCCGTCATGGAACTCCTGGAAGACCAAATCGATTCTCTCGCGACGCTTGAGGAGCGCATCCTTCAGGCGATCGAGCTGGTGACGCGCCTGCGCCGGGAGAAGGACGCGGCGCTGGCCGAGCGCGACGCCGCGGCCCGCGAAGCCGCCTCGGCCCGCGAGCAGGCGGCCGGCCTCACGCGCGAGCTCGATAGTCTTCGCACCGAGCGCAGCCAGGTCCGCGGCCGTATCGAGAAGCTGCTGGGCCAGATCGATACGCTTGGCGCCGGTTAGCGGGGCAGCCGTGGACGACAAGCAGACCGTTCAGGTCACCATCTTCCGCCAGAGCTACACTCTGCGCGCCTCAGGCAACGAGCGCGAGGTGCAGGAGTTGGCCGACAGCGTCGACGAGCTCATGAACGCCATCGCCGCGCGGTCCTCGGCCGCCGATCCGCTGCGCGTCGCCGTGCTCGCCTCGCTTCATCTCGCCGACCGCCTGCGCACCCTGGAACGCGAGCTGAACGAGTTGAAGCAGCGAGTCGGCGAAAAAAGCGAGCAGTTCCGTCTCCTGCTCGACGAGGCGCTAGGGCGCTGAGACCCGATTCAGAACTCCAGTGTGTCGCCGGTCTTGATTCCGTACTTTGCCGCCATGCCGCCCGCCAGTTCGAGGACGTACTGCGCGCGGCGGTGCCCTCCATAGGTGGGGCACTGGCCCGGCTCGGTCTTGCACGGCTGCGCGGCGGCGGCGATCTCCACGACGCGGCGCTCCGGATCCATCCAGATCATGTCGAGTGGAATGCGCACTTGGTACATCCAATACGGATACTCGCCCGCTTCGCGGTGCATGAACAGCATGCCGCGGTCGGGCGCCAGGGAATCGCGGAACATCATGCCGCGGGCCAGGTCCTGCGGGTTGATGAGCACCTCGGCGCGAATCTGCCGGCCACTGGGGAGAGTGACCGTGCGCGTATCGAAGTCCTCCACGGCGTCCGGCTTGGAGCCGCAGCCGGCGAGCGTCAGGGCAAGCAGGAACAGGGCGGCGGAGCGCATGGACTAAAATGATAGCGAGAAGCAACGTCTCACCGCCATGAGCAGCATCTGGAAGCGATTTGTCCTCACGCTCGAGATGATCAAGTTCGAGCACTCGATTTTTGCTCTTCCATTTGCCGGCGTGGGCGCGCTGCTGGCTGTTCGCAATGCCGGGTACGTGGTGGCCGGTCTGGCGGCGAAGCTAGCCTGGATCGCGGTGGCGATGGTGGCGGCGCGCTCGGCGGCGATGTCCTTCAACCGCCTGCTGGACGCGGATCTGGACGCGCGTAACCAGCGCACGCGCTCGCGGCACCTGCCCTCCGGCGCGTTGTCGAAATCTTTCGCCTGGGCCTTCCTGTCCGGGGCGACGCTGGTGTTCCTGGCCGCGGCGCGCATGTTGAGTCCGCTATGCCTGGCTCTGGCTCCGGCGGCGCTGGCGGTGCTGTGGGGCTACTCTTTCACGAAGCGTTTCACGACTTTTTCTCACCTGGTATTGGGGCTGGCGCTCGGCATCGCGCCCGCCGCCGCCTGGATTGCGCTGCGCGGATCGCTGGACTGGCGCATCCTGCCGCTCACCGTTGCGGTGATGCTGTGGACAGCGGGCTTCGACATCATCTACGCCTGCCAGGACTACGAATTCGATGTGGCCGAAGGGCTGTTCAGCTACCCGCGGCGGTTCGGCATCGGGGGCGCGCTGGCGATCGCGCGCGGCTTCCACGCGCTGATGCTGGCCTGCCTGCTGGCGCTGGTCTATACGTTCCGGCTGGGGCCGATCAGCCTGGTCGGCGTCGCGGCGGTGGCCGCGCTGCTGGCTTACGAGCACAGCCTGGTGAAGCCGCACGACCTGGCGCGCGTCAACGCGGCGTTCTTCACCGTGAACGGCTACGTCAGCGTGCTGTTCTTCGGATTCTGGGCCGCCGACATCTTACTCCTTCGCTCTGGGGCTTGAAAATGGAAATCGCGATTGAGGACCAGCGTCTGAGGCCGATACTCGAGAAGGCCGAGTCGGGAACCCGGCTGGACTACGAAGACGGCTTGGCGCTCTACCGCACGACGGACCTGCTGGCGGTGGGTTACATGGCCAATCTGGTGCGCGAGCGGCTGCACGGCAACGTCACCTACTTCAACGTAAACCGGCATATCAATCCCACCGACGTGTGCGTGGCGAGCTGCCGCCTGTGCGCTTTCGGCAAGAGAGCCAGGGACCCGCGCGCCTACACCATGTCGCTCGAACAGGTCTGGGAGACGGCCGGCCGCGGATCGAGCGAAGCGGTTACCGAGTTCCACATCGTCGGCGGGCTGCACCCCGAACTGACGCTGGACTGGTATTGCGAGATGTTCCGCGGCCTCAAGCAGCGTTTCCCGCGCGTGCACCTGAAGGCGCTCACCATGGTGGAGATCGCATACCTGGCGAAGCGGAGCAAGGCGGCATACGAAGAAGTAATCCGGCGCCTGATCGATGCCGGCGTCGATTCCTTGCCCGGCGGCGGCGCCGAGATTTTCTGCGACCGCGTGCGGCGCATCATCTGCGACCACAAGATTACGGGCGAGGAGTGGATCGAGGTGGCCCGCACCGCCCACCGGCTGGGCCTGAAGACGAACTGCACCATGCTCTACGGCCACATCGAGAACGAGGAAGACCGCGTCGATCACCTGCTGAAGCTGCGCGCGCTTCAGGACGAAACGGGCGGGTTCCAGACCTTCATCCCTCTGGCGTTTCATCCCGACAACACGCCGCTCGCGCACCTTCCCAAGACCACCGGCTTCGACGACCTCAAGAGCATCGCCGTGGCGCGCCTGCTGCTCGACAACATCCCGCACGTGAAGGCCTACTGGGTGATGATGACGCCGCGGATTGCCCAAGTTGCGCAGCGCTTCGGCGCGGACGACATCGACGGCACCATCGTCGAAGAGAAGATCTACCACGACGCTGGGGCGACCACGGCGCAGTCGCTGCGGCGCGGCGAGTTACTGGGCCTGATCCGCGAAGCGGGGCGCGACCCGGTGGAGCGCGATACGCTGTACCGGCCTGTAACGCGCAGCGACACGACGTTCACGGTGATGGTCTGATGCGGCTGTGGGACAGGCCTCCGGCCTGTCGGTGGGGCAGGCGATTCCGCCTGCCCTCGATAGGCGGGGACAGGCCGGAGCCCTGTCCTACGGTTGCCCCGGTATTGTCTTTTACATTGGGAGGGGACCAGATGAAGCCGAAAGTCAGAGTCGCTGGATTGTCGCTGCTCGCTGGGGCGATGCTGTTTGCGCAAAGCGCTCCGCGGACGCCGGACGTGCCCTTCGTTCCGACCTCGCAGGCCCTGGTGGTCGAGATGCTCAAGCTCGCCAACGTGACGAAGGCGGATACCGTCTATGACCTGGGCTGCGGCGACGGGCGGATCGTGATCGCGGCGGCGAAGCAATTCGGGGCGCACGGAGTGGGCGTCGATATCAACCCGGACCGGATTCAGGAAGCCAACGAGAACGCGCGCCGTGCAGGCGTCGCCGACAAGGTGAAATTCATCGAGGGCGACCTGTTCACCGCCGAGATCCGCCCGGCGACCGTGGTGACTCTGTACCTTCTGCCGTCGGTGAACCTGAAGCTGCGGCCGCGGCTGCTGAGCGAGCTGAAGCCCGGCACACGGGTCGTCTCCCACAGCTTCGACATGGACGACTGGAAGCCGGACAAGGCCGTCGAGGTGGAAGGCAGCCAGCTCTACCTGTGGGTGATTCCGGAGAAGAAGTAGGCCTTCAGTGGGCGGGCGCTGCCGGGACGCTGAGCGCCGGCGCTACGGTTTCACGGGCCGCCGGACGCACCGGGTTGTCGCGGCGCGCGTCGCTGTCCAACATGCAGATCGTCAGGAAGACGCCCAGCATGGCCGCGCCCGTGACGAAGATGATGGCGCTCATCGGCTTGTCGTGGCGCAGGTGCATGAAGAACAGCGCCACCAGCGAAGCCTTGATGGTAGCGATGCCGAGCGCGATGACGACATTCCAGGATCCGAAGTTGAAGCCCGCCGCCAGCACCGTAGTTACCGTCAATGCGAGCAGCGCTCCCAGGACCTTCGCGTAAGTGCCCGCCGCCGTTTGGTGTGCGTCCATCGTTAGTCTCCTACTTGATCAGATACAGAAGCGGGAACAGGTAGATCCAGATCAGATCCACTAAGTGCCAGTAGAGGCCCACCAGGTCCACCGGCGTGTAGTAGCTGTGCGAGAAATCGCCGCGGACCGCGCGGCGCAATACCCAGGCGATTACAGCCATGCCGCCCAGAATGTGCAGCCCGTGCAGGCCTGTCATCATGAAATAGAAGCTGAAGAACATGAACTGGCCGGGCACCGTATCGCCTTTGTGCGAGTAGAAGCGGCCGGGCAGCAGCCCTTCGTGGAATTTGTCCGAATACTCGATGAACTTGATGCCCAGAAACACGCCCGCGCAGATGAGCGTGAGCAGCAGATAGACGATGACGCGCTTGCGCCGGTCCGTGCGCGCGCTGTGAACGGCCATCACCATGGTGTAACTGGACGTGAGCAAAACCACGGTGTTGATGAAGCCGAGAATCCGGTCCAGGTGATGGTGCGCTTCCAGAAACGCTTCGGGGTGCCGCGACTGCATGATGGCGAAGCCCACGAACAGGCCGCCGAAGAGCAGGATCTCGGTGACCAGGAACAGCCACATGCCGATCTTGCCCGCGTCGGCCTGCTGTTCCGCGGTCGTGAAGTGATGCTGGAGGAACTCGTCGTGTGGTGTCGCAGCCGTGCTCATGTCCGGACCTCCGCGGGCTCGGGCGTTGAATAGTCGTACGGTTCGCGCGTGACGATGGGGACGGTTTCGAAGTTGTGCTCGGGCGGGGGAGAGGACGTCTGCCACTCCAGGCCGACCGCGCCCCAAGGATTCGCTGGCGCGTCCATTGGCCGCCGCAGCGACGCCCACAGGTATCCCGCCATGATCAGAAAGCCCAGCGCCAGAACCCAGGAGCCGACCGTCGAGAAGACGTGCAGCGGCTGGAACTGGTCGAGGTAGTTGTAATAGCGGCGCGGCATGCCGCGGCTGCCCAGGACGAACTGGCTCAGGAACGTGACATTGAAACCGACGAAGATGAGCGCCGCCGAGACGCGCGCCCACTTCTCCGAGTACATCCGGCCGAACATCTTCGGCCACCAGTAGTGCAGCCCGGCCAGAAAGGCCATCACCGTGCCGCCCATCATGACGAAGTGGAAGTGCGCGACGACGAAGTAAGTGTCGTGTAAGTGGACGTCGGTTGCCAGTGCGCCCAGGAACAAGCCGGTCAGTCCTCCGATGGCGAACAGCAGCAGGAAGGAGATGGCGTACAGCATCGGCGCCTCGAGCGAAATCGAGCCTCGGTACATGGTGGCGATCCAGTTGAATACCTTCACGCCCGAGGGAATGGCGACCAGAAACGTCAGGAACGAGAAGATCACGCTGGCGAGCGGCGATTGGCCGCTCACGAACATGTGGTGGCCCCAAACCAGAAAGCTCACGCCGGCGATGGCGATGCTCGAGTAGGCGATGGCCTTGTGGCCGAAGATGGTCTTGCGCGAGAAGCAAGGGATCACTTCGGAGATGATGGCCATGCCCGGCAGGATCATGATGTACACGGCTGGGTGCGAATAGAACCAGAAGAAGTGCTGGAAAAGGATCGGGTCGCCGCCGAGTTGGGGATTGAAAATGCCCACGCTAAAGACGCGTTCCATGATGATCAGGAGCAGCGTGATTCCGATCACCGGCGTCGCCAGGACCTGAATGATGGCGGTAGCGTACAAGCCCCACACGAACAGCGGCATCCGGAACCAGCCCATGCCCGGCGCCCGGAGCTTGTGAACGGTGGCGATGAAGTTGATGCCTGTGAAGATCGACGAGAAGCCGAGGATGAGCGCGGCCAGGGTCATCATGCCGACCGAGCCGTTGGTGGTGGTCGAGTAGGGAGTGTAGAAGGTCCAGCCAGTGTCCACGGCGCCGGTGACCATGGCCGCGATCGCGAGCAGCGCGCCGGCCACGTAGATGTAGTAACTGGCGAGGTTGAGGCGCGGAAAGGCGACGTCCTTGGCGCCGAGCATGAGCGGCAAAACGAAGTTACCCAGTGCGGCCGGGATCGACGGAATAATGAACAAAAAGATCATGATGACGCCGTGAAGCGTGAAGACGCGGTTGTAAGTGTCGGCGGTCATGATGTTGTGGCCAGGTTTCAGCAGCTCGATGCGGATGAGGATGGCGAAGATTCCGCCAAGCAGAAACGCGAAGAGAGTCGAGGCGAGATACATCACGCCGATCCGCTTGTGGTCGACGGTGGTGAGCCAGGATTTGAAGCCGGGCGGACTGCTGAGATAGTTGTCGCTCATTTCTGTGCCTTCACGAATTCCACCAGCGCCTGGATCTCGCGTTCGCGCAGCATGCCCTGGAAGGTAGGCATGATGGGTTCGAAGCTGGCCACGATTTTGGCCTGGGGCAGCAAGATCGACTCGCGGACGTAGTTTTCATCGACCATCACCGACTTGCCGTCGGAGAGTTTCACCGGGTGTCCCCAGATGCCCTTGAAGCTGGGGCCCTGGCCGCGCGTGCCGTCGAGCGAGTGGCACGTGCGGCAGCCGCGGCTGGCGTACAGCATCGCGCCGAATTGGGCCAGCGGCATGTTCTTGCCCGCGTCGCCACCGGTCGCGAGCCAGTCGTTGTACTTCTTCTCGTCGTCCACGAAGATCTTGGCCAGCATGGTGGAGTGGCCCTGGCCGCAATACTGGGTGCACTCGAGCTGGTGGACGCCGGGCACGGTCGCCTCAAACCAGAGCTGGGTGTAAGTGTTCGGGACCACGTCCTGTTTAATGCGGAAGGTGGGGACGAAGAAGGCGTGGATCACGTCCTCGGAAGTCATGACCAGCCTCACCGGCTTGCCCAGCGGCACGTGCAGCTCGTTGATAGTTCGGACGCCGTTGGGATACTCGAACTGCCACAGCCATTTCTTGGCGGTCACCTGAATATCGAGCGTGTCGCTGGGACTGACGGTGACATCCATGTAGCTGTGGAACCCCCAGAAGAAGATGAAAATCACGATGGCGAGCGGGATCAGGGTCCAGGCGGCTTCCAGTCCATCGTGGTGCGTGAGGTGTGGCGTGCGGTCGCCGGGCCCGCGGCGGCGGTATCGGATCACGAAATAACCGGTCAGGCCCGCAACCAGTAAGAAGAAGAACGCACTCACATAGATCAAGAACAGGTAGAGGTGATCGACGCGGCCCGCGTAGGCGGTGCCTTGAACGGGCATGAGGACGGACCGGATCCAGGCGTTCATATCGCGTGGGCTCCTTCGCGCCGCCAGAAGCGCAGGAGAACGAAGCCGAGGAGCAGCACGGTCAGCACGCCACCGGCGCGCATGAGGTTCGCGGCGAAGAGCACGTAGCCGTGGGCCTGCGGGTCGTAATGGAAGCAGTAGAGCAGGATGCGGTCGGTCGTGAGCGAGAACTTCGATTCCGATGCCTCGGTAAGCGCCAGCCGCAGATCGCGCGGGCTAAACTTGATGCCGTACAGATACCGCGAGATCTTGCCCTCGGGCGTGAGAATCATGACCACGGCGGGATGGGCGTACTGCGCCTGGCGCTCGTCGTAGCGGTAATGGAAGCCGACCTGATCGGCGAGCTTCTTGACGTTGCCGTGGTCGTCGGTGAGGAAGTGCCAGCCGGCGGCCGGGCGTCCATAGCTCTCCAGATACGAGGCGCGCTTGCGCTGGGCGAGGTCGAAGGTGTCGGTGGGATCGATCGAGATGGTGACCACCTCGAACTCGTTGCCAGGCGTCCACGGGATCTCTTTGAGCGCGGAGGTCTGGCCGTTGAGCAGCAGCGTGCAGAGCATCGGGCAGGAGTAGTAGACGAGGTTCAGCAGGACCGGTCTGTGCTGGCGGAAGAAGCTGCGGAGCGGGACTTGGTAGCCGTCCTCGGCGGTGAAAGTGAGGTTGAGATCGACGCTCTGGCCGAGGTGTTCCTCGACTCCGACGCCGCGCAGCTCGGGCGGCAGCGGCTGATCGGCTGCCACCGGGACGGCCGAGACCAGCAGGCACAGCAGGAACTTAGTAACTACCGTGGCGCACGCACTCCTGCGTGCCGCGTCGCCACTCATGGCGACGCTCGGTTTCCGGGCGAAGACGTGTCGAGAAGAGTCTCGACACGGCACGCAAGAGTGCGTGCGCCACGCCGGATTGGCGATGGCCTTCTTAGCGCTTCGCATGGGCCTCCTCGACGACGAGATCCATGGCGCGGTTGATGGGCAGGCGCACGGTGCCTTTGGCGCGGTCGATGTAGCGGTACGAGTTGAGGTCCGCGTCCTCGCGGGCGTGGAGGGCCTTCAAGTCCTCGGAGACCGGCTGCAATTGCTTGACGAAGATCTGCTGATCCCTGGCGTGGTCGTAGTACGCCTGAACGCCAAAAATGATCAGCACGAGCAGAATGACCGTCGCGGCGCCTATCAGCGCGATCGCCCCGCTGCGTGGCTCGGAGGTTTCAAATCCGGCGGCGTTCTCAGACATTGGTGAACTCCAGCGCCTTCTCGAAACGGATGTCGTCGACGGGCGCGAGTGGATACGCCCGCAACCGCGACCAGAAAGCCAGCGCGAAGGTGCCGCCTACGGCGGCCAGCGCGGCCACATCGGTCCAGTTCGGCGTGACGCCCCTTTTCGAAAACACGGGCATGACGATCCAATAGAGATCCGTGTACTGCATGAAGAGCACCCAGATGGACGCCGCGGCGAGCAGGCCGAGCTTGCGCTTAGCGGCGCGGGAAATCAGCACGAAGAACGGCACCAGGAAATGCCCGACAACCAGCAGCACGGACACGCCGCGCCAGCTTCCCACCAGCCGGTCGCGGAACCAGGCGGTCTCTTCGGGAAGGTTCGCATACCAGATCAGCATGTACTGCGAGAACGCGATGTAGGCCCAGAAAACCGTGAGCGCGAACAGCCACTTACCCAGGTCGTGATAGTGCTCGTGGTTCACCGAGGATCGCAGCACCCCGGCGCGGCGAAACGCCAGGAGGATCAGCGTAAGTGCGGCGATGAACGCCAGCGCGGCCCCCGAGTAGACATAGACGCCGAACATGGTGGAGTACCAGTGCGGGTCGAGCGACATCAGCCAATCGAAGGAAGCCAGGGCGACCGTGACCGTCAGCATGACCATGCCCGGCGCGCTCCAGCGCTGGGAGGATCGACAGGCCTGAAGACCCGCCCCGCGGACGGAGTTGCGGTATAGCTTCCAGGCCCACAGACTCCAGAGCGCGAAGTAAAGCGCCGTTCGGAGGAGGAAGAACTGCGGGTTCAGAAACGCCGCTTTGCCCTGGAGGACGGGGTCGGCGGCGACGGCTTCCGGGCGCGCCCACTCGTAAAGCGACGGCAGCCCCAAGGCGATCGGAAGGAACAGAACCGCGCCGAGCGGGATGACGACCATTACGTTTTCGGCCATGCGCCGCATGGTGACGCTCCATGCGGCGCCGGTCAGGTGTTGTAGCATCACGAAGAACAACGCGCCGAGCGTGAGCGTGAGGAAGAAGGCGTAAGCAACCAGATACGAAGCGTGGAAGCGCGTTGGATCGAGCCGGAACGCTACGGCGCAGGCAGCCCAGCCGGCCGCCGCGACGAGGGCCAGCGCGTTACGGCCGCGCTGCCACAGGCGGGCGTCGATGGTGTAGGAATCGGGACGCAGGTTCATCTCAGTTCGCTCCTCAACTCCTGCGGGACATCCGCTACCGTGCCCGCGGCGGCGCGCTCGAGCGCGCGCACGTAAGCGACGATGGCCCAGCGGTCCTGCTCGGCGACCTGGAAGCGATAGGCCGGCATAGTGCGCTTGCCGTGCGTGATGGTGTCGAAGATCTGGCCGTCGGGCATTTGGCGGATGCGCGGTTCGGTGAGGTCGGAGGCAAGCCAGGAACTGCGCAGGGCGACGATGCCCCGGCCCGCGCCGGTGCGGTCGTGGCACGGGGCGCAGTAAATGTTGAAGCGCTCCTGGCCGCGCGCGAGCGTCGGGCGCTCCAGCGGGAGCGGGTTCGCGACGAAGACGCCGTCGCGCATCCCGGTGTAGAACGCGTCGTCGTCCTTGAGGTAACCGCGCGCCACCGTTCCGGGAACGGGCCGGCGCAACTCGCGCCCATCGCCGAAAAACCGGCTCGCGGTCTGCGGCAGATACTTGGGCTGGTCTTTCATGTCCGGGAAAACCTGGATGGGCGGCGTCCGCTTGGAGCCGCAGCCGGCCAGCAGCAGAATGGACAACGCGATGGCGGCGCGTTTCATGCGGCGATCACCTCGACGTGTTCGCCGCCCAGCGCGCGCAGGGTCTCGACCGCAGCGGCCGCTTCGAAACCGTCCGAATCGGCCTCGATGGCCAGCAGGAACCGGTCGTCGGTCGCGTGCTCGAAGCGCGAATGCTGGAACACCGGGTGATAGAGGCGTGGCAGGCCGTTGAACAGGAACATGCCGATCACGGCGCCGAACGAAGCGAACAGCACCGCCAGCTCGAACGTGATAGGGATCGAGAACTCGAAAGCGAAAAGCGGCTTACCCGCGACGACCAGCGGGTAATTGATGGCGCCGGTCCACCAGATCAGCATCAGGGCCGCGGCGGCGCCCGCCAAGCCCGTAGCCAGCACGATCCAGCCGAGCGGCGAGCGGGGCGCGCCAAGCGCTTCGTCGATGCCATGCACCGGAAAGGGCGTGAACGCGTCCAGCCGGGAGTAGCCGCGCTCGCGCACGCCGCGAATGGCCGCGAGCAGGCTCTCCGGCGAGGCGAACTCCGCGACGGCTCCATAGATCGCCGATTGGCTCATGGCCGGTCTCCCGGATGCGCGGCGTCGGCCGCAAGCATGCCTTTGACTTCGGTCATCGAGATCATGGGCAGGAAGCGCACGAACAGCAGGAAGAGCGTGAGGAACAAGCCGAAGCTGCCCGCCAGCGTCAGCATGTCGATGGGCGTCGGCCGGAAGTAGCCCCAGCTCGAAGGCAGAAAGTCGCGGTGTAGCGACGTCACGATGATGACGAAGCGCTCGAACCACATGCCGACGTTGATCAGGATCGAGATGATGAACATGGCGGGAATCGACGTCCGCACGCGCTTGAACCAAAACAGTTGCGGGAGGAAAACGTTGCAGGAGACCATCGTCCAGTAGGCCCACCAGTAAGGGCCGAAGGCGCGGTTCAGGAAGACGAAGCGCTCGTAGCGGTTGCCGCTGTACCAGGCGATGAAGAACTCCGTGGCATAGGCGAAGCCGACGATCAAGCCGGTGGCCATCATCACCTTGTTCATGTTCTCGAGGTGTTTCATGGTCACGAACTGTTTCAGGTCGAAGACCTGGCGCGCGATCACCATCAAGGTGACCACCATCGCGAAGCCCGAGAAAATGGCGCCCGCGACGAAGTACGGCGGGAAGATGGTGGAGTGCCAGCCGGGGATCACGGAGACCGCGAAATCGAAACTGACGATGGTGTGGACGGAAAGCACCAGCGGCGTCGAGATGCCGGCCAAGAGCAAATAGGCCAGCTCGTAGTGCCTCCAGTGGCGGGCCGAGCCGCGCCAGCCCAGGCTCAGAAGCCCGAAAACAATCTTGCGCGCGCGTGTTTTGGCGCGGTCGCGCAGCGTCGCCAGGTCGGGCACCAGGCCGGTGTACCAGAACAGCGCCGAGACGGTGGCGTAGGTGCTCACGGCGAAGACGTCCCAGATCAGCGGGCTGCGGAAGTTCTGCCAGATGTGAAGCGCCGGGTTCGGCACCGGGAACAGCCAGTAGACGGCGCGCCAGGGACGGCCGGTGTGGAACAGCGGAAAGATGCCGGCGCAGGCCACGGCGAACAACGTCATAGCCTCGGCGAAGCGGTTGATCGAGGTGCGCCAGCGCTGGCGGAACAGGAACAGGATGGCCGAGATCAGCGTGCCGGCGTGTCCGATCCCGATCCAGAAGACGAAGTTCGTGATGTCCCAGGCCCAGCCCACCGGCGAGTTGTTGCCCCACACGCCGATTCCGGTGAAGGCCAGGTAGGTCAGCATCGCGGCGAGCACCAGAGTCAGCGTGCCGGTGAATGCGATGGCGATATACCAGGACCGCGGCATGCGGCCTTCAACAATGCCGGAGACCTTGCGGGTCACGTCGGCGTAGACCGGTTCGCCCAGCACCAGGGCCGGGTTCAGCTCTTGCGAGATGGCGAGATCTGCCATGTTCAGGCCAGCTCCGGATTCGGATTTCGCAGCTTCGCCAGGTAACTGGTGCGCGCTCGGGCGTTCAGCTCGGTCAGGATGGTGTAATTGCGGTCCTGCTTCTTGAGTTGCGCTACCCGGCTCGACGGGTCGTTGATGTTGCCGAAGACGATGGCGTCGGCCGGGCAGGTCTGCTGGCACGCGGTGAGGATCTCGCCGTCGCGCAGCGCGCGCCGCCCTTCGGCTTTGGCCTGAATCTTCTTCTCCTGGATGCGCTGCACGCAGTAAGTGCACTTTTCCATGACGCCGCGCATGCGCACCGTGACGTCCGGGTTGAAAGCCATCTTCTCCACTTCCTGGATGCCTTTGTGGTAGTCGAAGAAGTTGAAGCGGCGCACTTTGTAGGGGCAGTTATTGGCGCAGTACCGCGTTCCGACGCAGCGGTTATACACCATGTCGTTGAGCCCTTCGGGGCTGTGGTTGGTAGCCGCCACCGGGCAGACGGATTCGCAGGGAGCGTTCTCGCACTGCTGGCAGGCCACAACTTGCGTGACCGCTTGCGGATCCTCTTCGGGGCCGCCGTAGTAGCGGTCCAGGCGGATCCAGTGCATCTCGCGCCCGCGCATCACCTGCTCCTTCCCCACGATGGGAATGTTGTTCTCGGCCTGGCAGGCCAGCACGCAGGCGTTGCAGCCGATGCAGGAGTTGAGGTCGATGGCCATGCCCCATTGGTTGCCCTGATCGTAAGAGAAGCGGGGGAAGAGCTGGAACAGGTCGACCTTCTCGTCTGGCTTCTTGGCGAAAGCGGGCTGCTGGCGGTAACTATCGAGCGACGCCTCACGTACCAGCGGACGGCCTTCCATGGAATGGTGTTCCTGCGTGGTGGCGAGCCTGTAAGTGCGGCCCGTCTTAGTTATTCTGGCGCCGGCGATGTTATGGAGGGCGGTGCTGATCCGAAGACGATAGGTGTCGTGCCCCGCGCCGTGACCGACGCGCCCGCAAGCGGTGCGGCCGTAACCGAGCGCGAGCGAAATGGACTGGTCGGCGTGCCCGGGCTGGATCCACACCGGCATCTCGATCTCCCGGCCCGCGGCGGCGATCGAGATCACGTCGCCGTTCGCGACCCCGAACTGGCGGGCGGTCGCCGGGCTGAGGAGCGCCGCGTTGTCCCATGTAAGTTTGGTCATCGGGTCGGGCGCTTCCTGGAGCCAGCCGTTGTTGGCGAACCGGCCGTCCCAGGTGCTGGCGCTGGGATAGAAGTTGACTTCGATTCCCGCGGCGGGAGGCTTCGCGGCGAGAGCCGCGGCGATCCTCTTCGCGTCCGGCGCGAGCTCCACTCGCGGGGACGCAGTCTTGGGGATAAGGCCGTCGTGCAGGCATTTGCGCCAGGTCTTGTCGGCCTGCGCGGCCGGCCACTGCGCAAGCCAGCAGTTGCGAACGATGTCGTAGGCTCGCTGGTCTTTGTAGCCGGCGATGACCGCGAGGACCTCCGCAACCGTGCGCCCGCCGTAGAGCGGCTGAATCAGCGGCTGCTGGATCGACGCCGTGCCGTCGACCGCGCGCGCGTCGCCCCAGGATTCCAGGTAGTGCGCTTCGGGCAGGTGCCACCGCACGAGCACGCCGGTCTCGTTTCGCTCCACTCCGAGGTGGATGGTCGTCGGGGCTTTCTTGATGGCCGCACTGAATGCGAGATCGGCCGGAGCGTCGTAAGCCGGATTGCCGCCCAGGATGACGAGCGTTTCGACGCGCCCGGCCGCGATGTCGGCGGCGAGTTCCTCGAGCGCAGGAAGCTGCGGCCGGCGCCCGGTCTCAACGTAGGTGACCGTCTTGCCGGAGTTGCCGAGCGCGTGGTTGATCCAGTGCGCGGCGGCGTGAACCGCGGCCGGCTGGCGCGGGCCGGCGATGACCAGCGCGCGGCCGGCGTTCTTCTTCAGATCGCGGGCCAGGGCGGCGAGCCATTTTCGCCGCGGATCGTTATTGAGTACGTTGAGCCCGGCGGGCAGCAGGCCCAGCTCGCGCGCCAGGTCCGCTGCGAATTCCGCGACCTCGGCGGCGCGCGAGCGAAGCCGGTGGTCGGCCATCGCGCCGGTTACGGAGAACTGGCTCTCGACGATATAGAGCCGGTTCATGGTGTCCTTCCCGGAAGCGACGTGGCGCCGGGCGGAGAATTCCTTGGTGTAGGCGACCGTCGGTGAGTCGAGCGCCAGAAAGTCCGAGTCGAGGGACAGAATCACGTCCGCCTGGTCGAAATGGTAGACGGCCCGAACCACGCGGCCGAACGCCAACTCGGCGCCGGCGAAGATCTGGTCCTCCGAGATGGGCTCGTACTCGATCCACTTCGCTTGTGGGAAGCGGCCGAGCGTATACGTTCTGAGCGCTTCGAGAGACGGGGAATTGACGGTCTGGCTCAGAAAGCGCAAGCCCGCCGGCGCGCTGAAGTGGTCCCTGGCGAACGCCGCGAATTCGTCCCACGTCGAAGGCTGGCCGTCGTGCAGCACTTCGCGCGACCGATCCGGATCGTATAGCCCGAGAACGGAGGCCTGGTGAAAGGCCGAGGCCGCGCCGCGGCTAAACGGGTGATCCGGGTTGCCTTCGATCTTGGTGGGACGGCCGTCGTGCGCCTCGACGAGCAGGCCCGTGGCGATTCCGCCGAGCGACATGGCCGTCGCATAGTACAAGGGGTTGCCGGGAATCTGGTCCTCGACGCCTTTAGCGGCCGGGAGAATGTTCTCGACCGGACGGCTGCATGCCGTAAGTCCCGCCAGACCCAGCGATGCGCCCATCAGCTTGAGCAGCGTGCGGCGCGATGGGTCGTCCAGGACCGAAGCGCCTTCGGGGAACTCGTCGCCGGGCAGTGCAGCCGGATTGCAGGGAATCTTGTCGCTCATCGGTGGCACCCCGAGCAGTTGGTCGGCGGGTGTATGTGGTTCTTCGCGATCAGTTCGCGGCCGATCTCGGCGGGATCGCGGTCCGGTACCCAGTCGAGCTTCGTAATCAGTTCGCGAGGCCGGATCTCAGGCGCCGGGTTGCGGTGGCATTCCAGGCACCACGCCATGCTGAGCGGCTTCACTTGCTGCACTTCCGCCATCTGGTCCACGCGCCCGTGGCAGGTCACGCAACTTACTCCGGCGTTCAAGTGCGCCCGATGGTTGAAGTAGACGTAATCGGGCAGCTTGTGAATGTGGACCCAGGGAATCGCCCGGCCGGTGGCATAACTCTCGCGAACCAACTGGAGCTGCGGGCTCTCGGCTTTGACGCGCGTGTGGCAATTCATGCAGGTCTCGGTGGACGGGATGGCTGCGTAGGCCGACCGCTCGATGGTCGAGTGGCAGTAGCGGCAATCGAGACCCAGGTTGCCGGCGTGCAGCTTATGGCTGTAAGCGACGGGCTGCACCGGCTGATAGCCGGTGTCTGCGCGCTCCGGCCGAAAGAGATACGCTAAGAGTGTAATCGCCGCTGCAATGGCGAGTAACATCGCAGACACTGCGATTCGCAGTTGTCTGTCGGCCGATTTGGAGAAGACTGGCTTCATCCCAGATGCGACTTGTTAGCACCCATTCCCGAGCAGCCCTAATACTTCCTGGATTGTCGCATATTTTCCTGCGCCACAGGAAACCGCGCGTTCATCCAATTGGATGTCGGGACTCAAGCGCGGATGCAGGTTTTCGGGATTATAGGACAGGCCTCCGGCCTGCCGGCGAGATTCACCGTGGAACCGAACAAGAACCCTAAGCCATTGAGAGGAGTGGGCAAAGCCTTCGGGGACCTGAGGGTGCGCTCGAAGCTCATCGTTCTGCACAACCTGTTTTTCCTGGGCCTGTCGGGCGCGCTCTACCTGGCGGCGATGGGCCGGACGCGGCTGGGGCTGGTCGCCGTGCTCGCTGCTGGATACGGGCTGGCCGTGCTGCTGCTCGAACTGCTGATTATGCCGGTCTACGTCTACCGCCCGCTCCGCCTGCTTCTGAGCGCGGACGAATCGAGCCGCAGGGGCGACCGCGAGCGGGAATTGATTGACAGCGCGCTGATCTCGGACGACGAACTCGGCCAGATCATGCGTTCCCGGAACGCGGCCATCACCGAGCTGCGGAGACGCGAGAGCGACCTGGCCGAGGCCCTGGCCGCGCTGGAACGCAAGAACGAGATGCTCGACGACGCCCGGCGCAGCCTCGCCGACCAGGACCGGCTGGCCTCGGTTGGGTTGATGAGCGCCAGCATCGCCCACGAGCTGAATACGCCGCTGGCGGTGCTGCATGGCTCCGTCGAGAAGCTTCTGGAGACGGTGAAGGACGCCGCCACGCTGGAGCGCCTGGCACGCATGCAGCGGGTAACGGAGCGGCTGCGGAAACTCAGCGGGAGCCTGCTCGATTTCGCCCGCCCGCCGCAGTACGTGATGGCTCCTGTCGAGGTCCGCGGGATTGTCGAGGAAGCCTGGGGGCTGGTAAGTATCGACGAGAAGGCCGCCACTGTCCGGTTTGAAGACGGCATTCCGGCGGGCGACTTAGTAACTGGAGATACGGACCGCTTAGTCCAGGTATTTGTCAACATGCTGCGCAACGCGCTCGGCGCGGTCAAAGCGGGAGGAAGCGTTAGGGTGCACTCGCGCCTGGTTACCGCCGAATCGCAGGCATGGGTGATCGTCGACGTGGATGACGATGGGCCGGGCATTCCCGCGGAGGCTCTGCCCCAGATCTTCGAGGCGTTCGTGACCAGCAAGCTCGACGCGCGGGGCACGGGGCTGGGTTTGACGGTGGCCGCGGGCATCGTGCAGCAGCACGGCGGCGCGATAGAAGCCAGCAACCGGCCGCGCGGAGGCGCCCGCCTCGAGGTGCGCCTGCCTGCCGTTGCGCAGGCCGCGGTAGCGCGAGGCGACCGATGAGCGCCGCAGCCGGAGGGCCTCTGATCGACGTCGCCATCCTGGACGACGATGCCGATTTTCTGCGCTACATGGAGGACCTGCTCAAAGACGAGGGCCGTTACTCCGTGCGGTGCTTCTCGCACCCGGAGGATCTGTTCGAGGCCTTCCGGGAGCGGGCGCCCGACATCGTGCTGCTCGACATGAAGATGGGCGAGTTCAAGGGCGAGACGGTGCTCGAAGAGCTGCAAACGCGGCATCCCGGAATCTGTGTGGTCGTCGTCACCGGCTACCCTTCGCTCGAAGACATGCGCGCGACCTTCCAGCGCAAGGTTTTCGACTACCTGGCCAAGCCGTTCTCGCTCTCCCAGCTTCGCCAGACGCTGGCCCATGCGGTCGCCGCCCACGGGCTCGGCCGCACGCCGCAGGACCGGCTGCGCGAGCACCTGGGGCACCGCATCAAGATGCTGCGGGTCGAGCGCAAGTGGTCGCTCAAGGACCTGGCCGCCTTGGCCCATCTCAGCGTCTCGCAGATCAGCTCGATCGAGCGCGGGACGCACCTGCCCAGCATCGACAGCTTCCTCGCCATCTGCCAGGCGTTCGACAAGAAGCCTTCGGAGATTCTGGCGTCGATCGGGTTTTGACTGTGGCGCGCGCTTCAGCGTGCCGTGTCCCCACTCATGGGGACACATTCCGGTAGGCCGAGGGCCAGGCGTCGCCAGGAGTGGCGACGCGGCACGCACGAGTGCGTGCGCCACGGACTTATAGCCGGTAATCGTTGAGAGCGTCAGCGCCGCCGCTCCTCCAGCCAGGCCTGCCATTCCGCGAGCCCTGCGCCGCTGGTGCAGGAAACCTCGAGGATTTCGATGCCGGGATGCACCCGGTTCGCGCACTCGCGCGCCAGCTCGACTTTGAACGGCACGTAAGGCAGAAGGTCGATCTTGTTGAGGATCATCAGCTCCGCCTTATGGAAAATGCCGGGGTACTTCACAGGCTTGTCCTCGCCTTCGGTGACGCTAAGGACCACGATCTTGGCGCGCTCGCCCAGATCGTAACTGGTGGGGCAAACCAGGTTGCCCACGTTCTCGATGAGCAGCAGGTCGAGCCGCTCCAGGTCCCAGCCTTCCAGGCCGTGCTCGATCATGCGGGCGTCCAGGTGGCAGGCGCCGCCCGTGGTGATCTGCCGCACCGGGAAGCCGTACTTGGCCAGGCGCTGGGCGTCGTTGTCGGTTTGAATGTCGCCGGTGAGCACGGCCACGCGCGTGCCCGCGGGGAAGGATTCGAGCGTGCGCTCGAGCAGCGCGGTCTTGCCCGAGCCGGGCGAGCTGATGAAGTTCAGGACCAGAATGCCCTGTTGGGCGAAGCGCTCGCGCAGCTCCGCGGCGATGCGGTCGTTTTCACTCAGGACCTTGCGTTCGAGCGGAACCCGCTCCATCATTCCTCCAGTTCGAGATAGGTGAGATCGAGCTCGTCGCAGCCGGCGTCCTCGACCGCCAAAACGGCCGATTCGAGTTCGGTGTCCTTGACCAGCGCCTCAAAGCAGAAGGTCAGGGAGGCCTGGTCCACGCCCGCCAGCTCGCCGATGCGCAATCCAACCTTGGTCACCCGCGCGCCGGGGTGGCGCGCCGCTTCGGCGCGCACCGTCTCGATCACCGAGCTGGCGATACCCATCTCATGCATGCTTCACTCACGAGGATATCGCGAATGGTTGCGCTGGCAGGCAAAACTGCCTGCCCCACGCGGTCTCCCTTGCTCGCGCAGCAATGTGGCGCAGGCGGTTCCGCCTGCGTTCTGCGGGAGTGGACGCTAGTAGATCGGTCCTTCGCCCGGCGGCCGCGTCTTCCATCGGCGATGGATCCAGAGCCACTGATCCGGAACCTCGCGTACGATCGTCTCGAGCCGCTTCTGCAGGCGCGCGGTGTCTTCCTCCGCCGAGTCCGTCATCTCGACCGGCGGATAATACCGCACCACGTGCCGCTCTTCTTCTTCCGACCACAACGCAAACGCCGGGATCACGGCCGCGCCGCTGCGAGCCGCGATCCTAGCGAATCCCGTCCCGGTGCAGGCAGGCACGCCGAAAAAGTCGACGAAGACACCCTGGTCCAGGCTGGAGTTCTGGTCCATCAGGATCCCGACCGTCCGGTTCGCCGCCAGCGCTTTGAAGATCGCCCGCGCCGCATCGCGCTTCTCAATCACGCGATTGCCGCAAGCCGCGCGGCGCCGCGCCACCAGCCGGTCAATCCACGGGTTGTCGAGCGGCCGCACCACTACGTCCATGGGATCGCCCTCGAGCGCGTGCGCGAGCGCGCCTAGTTCCCAATTGCCGAGGTGGGCCGTAGCCAGCAGCACCCCGCGGCCCTGTTGCCGCGCCCTTTCGTAGTGCTCGTAGCCATCGAACCGGACCCAGCGGGAAAGGCTATCCCGGCCGATTTGTGGGAATTTCGCGAAGCAAAGAAACAGGCGGGCAATCGAATCGAACACGCCGTCCGCGATCCGCCCGCGCTCGCTCTCGGTCCTTTCCGGAATCGCCAGCGCCAGGTTGCGCATGGCCACGCGCCGCAAGCGCGGCACCGCCAGATCGAGTAAGCGGGCGTACCCGTGGGCCAAGCCCCGCGCCACGGGCAGAGGCGCGTACCGGAGCGAGGCGACCACGCTCGCCGCGGCCCCGTATTCGAGCGCGTTGCGAAGGAAAGAGCGTTGTCCCAACGACGGCCCTTCTTAAGTGAACATGGCCGTTTTCTTGAACGGCAGCCGCCACCGCGACGAGCCGGCTTCGGCGATCGCGGCGAAATCCATCGCCATCAGCTCGACCTGGCCCTCCGCGAGGGCCACCTGAGGGGCCGGCGGGAACTCCCCGTACACCCGGGCATGTGCGCCGTTGCCCGCGTGCGGCCCGGCGAAGACGGCGAAGTAACCGGGAGCCGCCATTCGAGCGGGCGGACGCACGTCGCAACCCGAAACCGGCATCAGCAACTCGGCCGGGTAGTACGGCTTTCGCGACCAGGTGCCGTTGTCGTCGTGGTCCTCGATCTCGACGTAGTGGAACACGCCCTGCGGCATCATCGCAACTCTGAGAACGGCCTCGAAGAGCGAAGTCTCTCTGGGCGCGCCCGAATCGTAAAACACGACGCTCAGCGGCGCCGCGGCCGCCGCGGTCCTGGTGTCGGGCCGGATCGCCGGCGCTGCGCTCTTCTTCGCCGCCGCGCCCCGCAAGCGGGTTTCCAGATCCGCGGAGGCAGGTACGCCCGCCGCCGGCACGGGAAACGTGTACAGCCCGTACGAATCCGTCTTCGTCTGGCTGCCCGCCTTGGCCGGCCGTTCGGGTGGATGCGCGAACAGGAAGGCTCGCGCCGCCGGCCACACCACGCCGTGGGCCCGTGACTCGACCGATTCGAAAACGGCCTCCGCCGGATCCCGCGCCAAGCGTTCCCAACTCTCCGCCAGCCACGTCGCGGCCTGGGCCCGCGCGCGGTTCCGCACGGCGGCGGGAGGCGCACCGGCCAGCGGATGCACGAACGCCAGCGGCCGCGCCCCCGGCAACTCCGCAGTGTGTGTGCCGGCGACTTCTACCCGCGCGATCTGCACGCTCGCCGCCAGCGCGAGCAGGCGCGCGTCGCGCCGAAACGTGGGAGCGTGAACCAGTAGTTCGCGCGCCGCCAGATCGGTCGAAGACGGATCGGACGGCTGCGGGTCCGGGAAGAAAGCCGCGGCCAGCACGACCGGAGGCCATGCCCGGACGAACGGACGGCCCTTCCGCGCGGGCCCGAGCTCCGCCTGGCTGAGCGTGAACCGCTGCACCGGCCGCACGCTCCCGGCGGCTTTTCCGAGCAGCCCCGAAAACTCGATCGGCACGGCCAGCAGGAGCGCTCGCGAGCCCCCGGCGATCTCCCGCCGGTTCGGTTCTCGCGTGCGCTCGAGGCCGGATCCGTCGAGGTGCCGGGCCGCCAGCGCGGCCACGAGCGGCGTCTCGGCCGTGCGGATGTCCGGCGGCAGTTCCGCATGCGGCCGGAACGGGTCGTCGATCCTGTGGACCGAGGGCGCGCTCCCCGGCCGCGAGCGCGGCATCAAAAGGGCCGGCGAAACCGGGTCCAGGAACTCGTGCGCGGCGATCTCCCGCTCCGGCGGGACCAGGGCGTCATGGATCTCGAACGGCGAGGCGGCCTCGCGCCAGCGCGGGCTGGCCGGCTTCCAGACCGGCTCGAGGTACTTCCCGCGCGTGAGGGGCGACGAGCCGAGCGCGCCTTCTCTCGCCAGGCCGACGCCGGTCGCAACCAGCGGGTCCGCAACGGGCGTCGGGATCCAGCCCGCCGGCAAGTTGAGGCGCGGCCCGGCCAGTGGAGCGATCCGGCCGGCCGTCCCATGGTGACTTCCGAGTCTGGCGATACGCTCCGCCCGGCCCCAATCCTCTGGTCTGTCCAGCTTCACGAACTGGACCCCGTCCACAACATAGCCGACCGTGCGGCCCCCGAAGAGACCCCGGCCGTTCATCAGGGCGTCGCGCCGGATGACGCACACCGACCCGTCGCGGTGGAACGCCGGGGCCGGCTCCGCGGCGCCGCCAAACGGCGCCAGCGACCCGTCCGCCGCTTGCAGGTAGACCTTCTGCGGGTGATACTCCTGCGGCACCGGAACCACGGTGACGGCGGCATCGGCGCCCGATCGCTCCAGCAGCGCGATGCACCGGTCGATGTCCTCGGGCCGCCGGAAAGGAGTGGCCGGGTCCAGAATGCACACCGCGTCGCAGGTCTCGCCCTTCGCCTCGAACTGCCGGACCGCGTCCTGGACCACCGCCTGGTCGTCCGCCGGCGCGCCGGCGGGTCGGAGGAACAGTTCCAGTCCGCAGCGCCGCCCGACTTCCGCGACGTCCTCGTCGTCCGTGCTCAGAACGACGCTCGCGAGGTGCGCCGCGGCCAGTGCCGTCTCGGCCGTGTACGCCAGCAGCGGTTTCCCTGCCAGCAGACGGAAGTTCTGGAGCGGGGCGTTCCTCGACCCGCCCCGAGCGGGGATAACACACAAGACCTTCATGGCACCGGTTGATTCGGATCTGAAACCGCTCGTATTCTGCAGCCTGGTTCCCATTTTATACGAAGCCACCATCAAGCATGTCAGAGGTCCGCGCCGGGGGCAATCGCTTGGCCCGTCGTCTCTTGCGGTGGGCGGCAGCTGGCAAGCACAGTACCCGCGGCTGGGTACGGGCTAGCCCGGTACTTTTCTCAGCGCGGCGCCTGCCCGGAGGGGCCGGCCTGCTCGCCGCCGTACTCCACCACCACGGAGACGCGGCGGTTGCGGCTGTCGAACGGGTCGGCTGGATTCAGCGGGCGCTTGTCGGCGAAGCCGCGGATCTGCACCACCTGCTCAAAACGCAGGCCGTTCTCCTGCATGCAACGGCGGGCTGAATTGGCGCGGTCCACCGACAGCTCCCAGTTTGTGTAGCCATTGAGGGCCGAGAAGCGATAGGGCCGCGCGTCGGTGTGCCCCTCGAGTACCAACTCGTTTCTCAAGCGAGCCAACTCGCGGGCCAGTACCGCCAGCACCTGCACCCCGCTCGAACTCGGCTCGGGCCGGCCGCTCTCGAAAAACAAGCCCCGTTCGGTCTCGAGCAGCTCCACGCGCAGACCTTCCGGCGTCACGCTGATTTGCACCTGCTTCCTCAGCTTCTGGAACTCCGGAAGAGAGCGGATGGCTTGTTCCAGTTTCTCTTTGAGTTGCTGGACGTTCTCCCGGTTGATGGAGACGCTTCCCGAGCCTCTGCCGCCGGCGCCTCCCTCCGCCTCTCCCCAGATCTTGGCGTGCCCCTTGGGGTTGCGGAAGTGGGAGGCGACGGCGCGTTGCACCTCGTGGCTCGCGTTCATCATCCACAAGACGATGAACAGCGCCATCATGGCGGTAACGAAGTCCGCGTAGGCGACCTTCCACGACCCGCCGCGGTGCCGGACCGGGCCCTCGATCGCGCGGGGCGCCGGCGGCATATCGGCGGGTTCAGTTTTGCGCTGCGACGGCACTGGTTTGGACCTGGACCTGCGGTATCGCAGGCAGTTTCACCTCGCGGCGGAACGTGGCTGCCATGGCCACAAACGACGGGCGAAGCTCCAAAGGAATCGAGCGCCGCGCGAACTCGGCCGCGAGCAGAGGGCTCGATCCGCGCGCGAACGAATGCAACCCCGAATACAGGCATTGGAGCAGGTGCGAACGCGCTTCGTTGCTGGACTCCAGGTGCGAGGCCAGCGGTCCCACGATGCCATAGCACAGCAGGATGCCCAGGAACGTGCCGACCAGGGCCGCCGCCACCTTCTGGCCGATCTGCTCCGGGGCGCTTCCGAGCGCCTGCATCGTCACCACCACGCCCAGCACCGCCGCCACGATGCCCAATCCGGGGAGCGAATCGGCCAGCATGGTGAGCGCGTTCACCGGGCCGTGACTCTCCCGCCGCTGCACGTCCGCGTCGATGTCCATCAAGTGCGCCAGCTCGCCCGGCTGGGCGATTCCGCTGGTGACCATGCGCAGGGAGTCGCACAGGAACGCCATGGCGCCCGGATCGTTGAACTCGGGATAGGCCTGAAACACCGCACTCGCGTCGGGGTCCTCGATGTGATCCTCCAGGGACGGCATGCCCAAACGGCGCGCGATACTGAACAGCTCGTACAGCATCTTCAGCACCGCCTCATAATAGGCGCGCGTGTAAGGCGGGCGCCGAAAAACCGACAGGGCGCCCTTCAGCAGGTTGCGCACCGAGGGCGCCGAGTTGGCGACCAGAAGGATGCCGGCGGCCGCTCCGAGGATGATGAGCACCTCGGCGGGCTGGAGCAGAACCCAAAGGTTGCCCTGCTCCAGCAGGAAGCCGCCCACCACCGCGGCCAGTACAATGAGAATCCCGATCAGGACCAGCATCGTTTTCGCTGCCCGGCTGTGGACATCACTGGCTTATCTCACTCTCCTTATCGGCCGGTGGGGTGGGAATGTGACGGGAAGATGGCCGGCAGCTATCAGCCATCAGCCGTCAGCGCCCGACTGCTGTCGCGGGACATTCCGCTGAGCCACACAGCGTGCCGTGGCCGAGCCGCGACCGTCAAAGAGCGGTCCTGGCGACTACCGGGCGCACGCTGACGACCGACGGCTTCTCACCGCTTCCCCAGCAACTGCTTGGCGATGGTCGCCAGTTGCATGTTGCTGGTGCCCTCGTAGATCCGGCCGATCTTGGCGTCGCGGTACAGCTTCTCGACCGGGTAGTCGCGCGTGAACCCCACGCCGCCGAAAATCTCGATGGCCCGCGAGGCCGCCTCTTCCGCAATCTGCGAGCTGAAGTACTTCGCCATGGCCGCCTCGGTGGTAAAGGGCAGGCCCGCGTCCCGGAGCCGGGCGGCGTTGTAGACCAGGAGGCGCGCGGCTTCGATCCCCGCCGCCATGCGGGCCAGGTCGAACTGGACCGCCTGAAACTCGGCGATCGGCTTCGCGAACTGCTTGCGCTCGCGCGCGTAGCCGACGGCGTGATCCAGTGCCCCCTGCGCCAGGCCCGTCATCTGCGCTCCGATGGCGATGCGCCCTTCGTTCAGCGTCTCGATGGCGATTTTGTAGCCTTGGCCTACCTGGCCCACCACGTTCTCCCTGGGCACCCGGCAATTCTCCAGGATCAGCTCGCACGTCGATGACGCGCGGATGCCGAGCTTGTCTTCCTTCCTGCCTACCGCGAATCCTGGGAACTCCCGCTCGACGAGAAAGCAGGTGATGCCGCGGTAGCCCGCGCTGGGGTTGGCGTTGGCGAAGACCAGAAACAGACCGGCTTCGTGGGCGTTGGTGATCCACAGCTTGCGGCCCGTCAGCCGGTACGAATCGCCGTTCTCGACAGCGCGCGTCGCCAGCGCGAAGGCATCTGAGCCAGCCCCGGCTTCCGAGAGCGCGTAGGCGCCCACGGTATCGGCGGCGAGCCGCGGCAAGTAGCGGCGTTTCTGGTCGTCATTGGCCCAGCGCAGGAGCGCGTTCTCGACCAGCGTGTTCTGCACATCGACGATGACCGCGGCGGAAGGATCGACGGCCGCCAGTTCCTCCACCGCCAGCACGGCCTGGAAGAAGTTGCCGCCCTGCCCACCGTACTCTTCCGGCACTTCGATGGCCATCAAGCCGAGTTCGAACATCTGGCCGAGCAGGTCCTGGCGGAACAAGCCGGCTTCGTCCATCGCGCGGACGTGCGGGGCGATGCGTTCGCGCGCGAACTGCCGCACGCTGGCCTGGAACATGCGTTCTTCTTCGTCGAGAGCGGTGAGAGGGCGCACGAGTTCTGCCTACAGTCTACAATGCTGGTCATGACCGATTGGAGGCTTGCCGCCCGAGCGCGGTGTCCCGACATCCCGGCGGCCGAGGTGGAGCGGATGGCGCCCGTTCTCGAGGACCTCGAAGCCGCGTTCGCGCCTCTAGCCGCCCGAATCCCTATCGAGGCGCAGCCGGCCGCGGTGTTCGGAGTGGGGCAGGCGGTTCCGCCTGCCCAGGGCAGGCCAAACGGCCTGCCCCACAGCCCGGAGGAGCCGTGACGATTGCCGAGGCGGCCCGCCGCTTGCGCGCCCGGGAAGTCTCCGCCAGCGAACTGCTGGAGCAGTGCCTGGGGCGCATCGCCACGATGAATCCGGCGCTCAACGCCTTCATTACCGTCACAGAAGAGAGCGCGCGCGAGACCGCCCGCCAGGCCGATCGGGAGCTGGCGCGCGGGCTCGACCGGGGCCCGTTGCAGGGAATCCCGGTGGCCGTGAAGGACGTCTTCCTGACGCGCGGCGTGCGAACCACGGCGGGCTCCCGGTTGTTCGCGGACTACGTTCCGGACCACGACGCGGCAACCGTCGAGCGGCTGGCCCAGGCGGGCGCGGTGCTGGTAGGCAAGACCAACATGCACGAACTCGCCTACGGCATCACCTCCGCCAACCCGCATTTCGGCGTGGTGCGTAATCCTCGCGATCCGGCGCGCATTCCCGGCGGATCGAGCGGAGGATCGGCGGTGGCTGTGGCCTCGGGAATGGCTCTGGCGGCGCTCGGCAGCGATACCGGCGGCTCGATCCGCATCCCCGCGGCCTTCTGCGGGGTGGTCGGTCTCAAGCCCACCTACGGACGCGTCAGCCGCCACGGCATGTTGCCGCTGAGCTTCAGCATGGATCATGCCGGGCCGATCGCCAGCTCGGTGTCCGATGCGGGCCTGGTTCTGAACGCCATCGCCGGTCACGATCCGCGCGACCCGGCATCGAGCAGCCAGCCGGTCGAGGACTACCTGCCGGCCGGCGAGGGTTCGCTCGAGGGTGTTCGCATCGGCCTGCCGGAGAATTTTTATTTCGAGCGCGTGACTCCGCAGGTGCGCGAAGCCGTCGAGCGGGCCGCAACGCTGGCCGCCCAACACGGCGCCAGCGTTGTGCAGGTACGAGTGCCGGACATGGATGCGGTCAACATGATCGGGCGCGTGCTCCTGCTGGCCGAAGCCGCGGCCGCGCTCACGCCGTACCTGGCCGACCGCGCCCGCTTCGGCGACGACGTGCTCGCCCTCCTCGACCAGGGCCGTCTGATCCCGGCTTCGGACTACGTAAACGCCCAGCGCCTGCGCCGGATCGAGCAGGAAGAATTCCGCCGGCTGTGGCGTCACGTGGATATTCTGTTCACCGCAACCGTGCCCCTGGGAGCCCCGCGGATCGGCCAGACGGCCGTCGAGGTCGAGGGCCGCGTGGAAGACGTGCGCCTGGCGGCGACGCGACTGGTGCGCGGCATGGATGTGCTGGGGCTGCCGGCGGTATCGCTCCCCTGCGGGCTCGACTCGGAGGGGCTGCCGCTGGGCCTCCAGATCGTCGCGCCGGAGTTCAGGGAAGCGGCCCTGTTACGCGCAGCCGCTGCCATCGAGCGCGCCCTCGGAATTCACAAGACCTTCACAAATCCTGCCGTCAAATCCGAGTAGAATTGAGGGCAAGCTGTACCAAGTTTGTCAGTCCATGGAGGGATGCTATGTTTAACTGGGAATTTTTCCGCTCCAGCTCCGCGCGGAGCGCAGTTGTGGCCGTCAGTTTGCTGCTGACGGCAGGTCACTTGGCTGCTCAGAACGCCTACGTCCAGACGAATCTGGTTTCCGACCTCTCCGGCGTGGCTACGAACATGGACGCGCACCTCATCAACCCGTGGGGCCTTTCGTCCAGCGCGGCCAGCCCTATCTGGGTCTCCAACGCCGGTACCGGAACTTCAACGCTTTACAACGGCGCGGGCACGCCCATATCGCTGGTGGTGACGATTCCCCCGCCAGCCGGTGCAACGGTGGCCGTCCCCACCGGGACCGTGTTCAATGGAACCACCCAGTTCCTGGTGGCCGGCACGGCGGCGCACTTCCTGTTCTCGACCGCGAACGGCACCATCGCGGGCTGGGCTTCCGGCGCCACCGCGGTCACGGAGGTGGATAATTCGGCCGCGGGGGCTTCCTACACGGGGCTTGCGCTGGGTGCGGACGCGAGCGGTCCGTTGCTCTATGCGCCGAACTTCCACGCGGGCACCGTGGACGTCTTCAACGGCACGTTCCAGCAGGTCGACACCGGCGGCTTCCGGGATTGGTTTCTTCCGAGGGACTACGCACCTTTCGGAATCATGACTTTGCCCGACAACAACGTGATCGTCACGTATGCCCAGCAAAACGCCACCGCGACGTCCGATGTCGCCGGCGCCGGCCACGGGTATGTGGATGAGTTCGACGCCGACGGCCACCTGTTGCGGCGGCTGATTTCCGGCGGCGCGCTCGATTCCCCTTGGGGCCTGGCGATGGCGCCCGCTACCGGCTTCGGAGCCTTTAACGGCGCCCTGCTAGTCGGCAATTTCGGGGACGGCAGAATCAATGCCTACCACCTTCCGCCCCTGAGCAATGCCGAGTCGGAGTGGTTCTTCTTCCCGAGCCTCGGCGGCGCCAGGTTTCTCGATACGCTGCGCGACCCGAACGGCCGGCCGATCACCAACCTGGGCCTGTGGGGGCTGCGTTTCGGCAACGGCGGAAGCGGGGGCGCCGTCACTTCGCTGTATTTCTCCGCCGGCATCCCGGGCAACGTCGGCACGCTCGACCTGACCCAGCAGCACGGGCTGTTCGGCGTGCTGAACGTGCAGGTCGCGCCGTAGCCGCAGACCGGCTCGCACGGCGGGGTGTCTACACACCCCGCCGGTTGCCCCAAAGCTCGATGTGCAGCCGCGGGCTGAAGCGGAAGCCTTCCTGCTTGGCGATCTCGATCAGCCACCGCCCGCGCTCGCGCAGAACGTCGGCATCCGTCCCCTCGGGCATCAGGATCACTCTGCCGGGTTCGGCCGCGGTGCGCTCGACGATGGTCCGCACCTCGGCCACATCCTCCGGCCGCTCGAGGACGAACTTGAGCTGGTAGGCGTAGGACGCCATCAACCGCCGCAGCACCTCGACGTCGATCCGCAGCCGTTCGTGCTGCCGCGCCCAGCGCCCGCCGTCGCGCTCCCACGGCGTGGAATTGGCGAGCTTGGGGCTGATACTCATCAGGTCACAGGCGACCTCGGCGAACACCGTGCCCGCCGTCTCCACCGTGACGTGCAGGCCCAAGCCGCGCAGTCCTTCGGTCAACTCCGCCATCTCCGGCGCGATCATCGGCTCGCCGCCGGTGACCACCACATGGCGCGCCGGATACCGCTGCACGGCCTCGAGTATGGCCTCCACCGTCTGCTCCGTTCCTTCCGGCGCCCAGGAGGTGTAAGGCGTGTCGCACCAGACGCAGCGCAGGTTGCACCCGCTGGTCCGTACGAAGACCGAAGGAGTGCCCACCAGCATCCCTTCTCCCTGAACCGAGTAGAAGATCTCGGAAATCCTCACGCGCGCCTTCCGAGCGGATCCTCGATTCCCGCCTCCTCGAATCCCTTGGCGCGCAGCAGGCAAGAATCGCAGGCGCCGCAGGGGTTCGTCCCCTCCTGGGGATCGTAGCAGCTCCAGGTGAGGCCGAAATCCAGGCCCAGGTCGCGGCCCAGCCTGACGATATCGGCCTTCGCCAGCCGGATCAGCGGCGTGTGGATGCGCACCCGCGTGCGGCCCTCCACGCCGGCCTTGGTGGCCAGGTTCGCCGTGCGCTCGAAGGCCTCGATGAACTCCGGCCGGCAGTCCGGGTAGCCCGAATAGTCGATGGCATTGACCCCCAGGAAGATGTCCGAGGCTTCGAGTGTTTCCGCCCAGGCCAGCGCGCAGGCGAGGAAGATGGTGTTGCGCGCCGGAACGTAGGTCACCGGGATTCCTTCGCCCATCGACTCCATGCTGCGCCCCTTCGGGACCGCGATGTCAGCCGTCAGGGCGGAGCCGCCGAAAGCGCGCAGGTCGATCTTCAGGGTGACGTGCCGTGTTGCGCCGAGCGCAGCAGCGACCCGCCCGGCCGCCTCGAGCTCGATCCGGTGCCGCTGGCCGTAGTCGAAGGAAAGGGCGAAGCACTCGAATCCCTCGTGCCGGGCCAGCGCCAGGCAGGTCGATGAATCGAGGCCCCCGCTCAGGAGACAGACGGCTTTCGGCATGGCGATCCTTTCAGCAGCTTCAAGCTCAGGAAGAACCCGCCCAGCGGAAACACGGTGAGCGCCATGAGCGCGTAGTGCAGCGTGATGCGGTCGGCGGCCCAGCCCGTGAGCGGGATAAAGACAATGCCCGCCATTCCCCAGGCGAAGCCCATCATCAGCGCCGAGACCGTGCCCGCCTGCGATGGCACCAGGTCCTGCGCCATCACGACGTTCACCGGGATGGTGAACAGCAGGATCAAGCCGCCCACGAGCAGTCCGGCCACCGATAGCCATCCGTGCGCAAGGTAGAACAGCGCCAGGAACGGCACCGAGCCGATCATCGAGACCGTGATGACCAGCGGACCCCCGAAGCGGTCCGCAAGATGGCCCCCGACAAAGCCGCCCAGCGCGGCGAAAACCAGGTACAGCGACAGCGTGTAGTTGGCGTTCGAAATCGTGTATCCGCGTTCCAGGTGCAGGTACAGAGGGATGAATTGCGCGTACGTGATCTGGATGATGGAGCGGATGAAGACCAGCGCGTACAAGATGGTGAGCGGCCTCCGCACGCCGCGGAGCGCGGCCCAATCGAAGCCGGAGCGTTCTCGCCGGTGCGCGGGCGGCGCCGGCAGCAGCGCCAGCAGCAGGATCGAAATCACCAGGCCGGGGATCATGGCCCACCACGCGCGGCTCAGCCCCAGCCGCCCCGCGACCAACGCGAAATAGGTGGGACCGAGCGCGTAGCCTAGCGTGCCCGCGCTGACGAACACGGCCATCGCGCCGGCGCGGTTGCGTTCCACGCCGGCGATGGCGCCGGCGGTGGCTTGCGGATGGAACGCGGCGACCCCGGCTCCGCCCAGCGCCACCATCAACAGCAGCCAGCCATAGCTGGGCGCCAGGCCGAGCGAGGAGATGAACATGCCCGCCAGCGCCGGCCCGAGCGCGGCGAACAGGCGCGTCCGGATGCGGTCGGCAAGGTAGCCGTAAGCCGGCTGCATCACCGAGGACGAAAACACCAGCGTGCCTCCGAGCACTCCGGCGTCGGCCAGCGACATCCCAAAGCGGCTCACCAGCAGCGGCTGGAGCCCGCCCAGCGCGCCCGAGTACATGTCCGCGCACAGATGCCCCGTCGAGAACAGCGCCAGGGCCAGCGCACCGTTTCTCTTGAGGTTGGACTCGGCGGCGACAGGTACGGCTTCCGATGTCGGGGACATGGGCGGGAATCTCCTATTATAGTGGTCCGGTAGCGTGCGCATCGCTCGCGGTTGTCAAGGCAAGAAACGGTTCACATCGGTGTCGAAATCGTGGTGTGCGCCGCTCACTCAGTGCCCGGCCCAAGGTCGACATGCCTCGGGCATGGCGGCTGCTCGAGCAGCGAAGACAGCTCGACGCGAACACCCAGACCTGCCCCGTCTGTGACCGCTTGTAACGCAGGGAGGGCCCACGATGGGTATCGCGGCGAAACAACAATTCTCTCGATGAGCGCGCGAAGATTGACGGGCACGAACAAGCCGCGGTCGCCCAGGTCGCCATCGGGGACTGCCTCCCACTGCTCAAGCGCCGCCGGGAAGCGCTGCCTCAATGCGGGGCTGGCCTCGGAGAACACCAACGCTTCTTCTCGCTCAAGCTCCGGGCGCGCGATAACGCATCTCACCTCGCGCTCGTGCTCAAAGGCCCTCCGCTTACAGAACAGCGGCGACAGCGGGTCGAGGGCCCAGGCGCGCTCCAAATCCTCGGATAGGTGGTCAATGTACCGGACGTGGGCGATTGTCACCGAACAAGGTTCTTGTTCGAACGCCTCTTTCAATCGACCAACAGTAGTCTGAATAGCCGCGCCCTCGGCACCTGAAGTGTAAAGACGCCACATTGCGACTGACTCCCGAGAATTCGCGTGCCAGCAGCTAATGACAGCCCGTTCGGCAACCGCCTCACCAGTCTCGTGGACGCCCTCCTCGAAAAAACGCATGTTCTCTTCCGATCTATCGGGTTCGTGCACGGCTTGCTGCACACCGAAAGAAGGCACCACGCCCTCCCAGCGGTCATCCAAATGGTGCTTGCGGGAGAAGTGGAGAGCCTTGCTGAAAAGGAGCGCGAGGAACCGACCCACGTCCATGTATCGCCACAGGGCGAGCTCATCCCTCGGAGTCTGGGAATGCCGGTGCTGCTCATACATATTCCTTATTGTTCCCCTTTTTCAACTATAGTGGTCCGGTAGCGTGCGCATCGCGTTCCTCACTTCGACGCCTCTCGATTTCGCCCGCGGCAGCGGGACCTTCGCCGGCATCTCGACGCTGGCCCGCGCGGCCGAAGGGCTCGGCGCGGAGATCGCTTTCTTCACGCCATCCACCAAGTTGCCCGTCTACACGCTCGAGCGGCTGTGGTTCAATCGCCAGCTCCGCGGGCGGGATTTCCGCGGCTTCGACGCGGTGGTGGGGTTCGACATGGACGGTTGGCTCGTGGCGGGTCGGCACAGCGTACCCCACGTCGCCTCGATCAAGGGCGTGATTGCCGACGAGATGCGCTTCGAGCGCGGCCTGACGCGCCGCACGATGGCCATTCAAGCCGTCTGCGAACGCACGCACGTCCGCCGCGCCGGACTGGTGATGACTACCAGCCGCTACGCCGCCTCGCGCCTCGCGGAGTTGTATGGGCTGGCCGCCAGGCCGCGTATCGTGCCCGAGTGTATCGACCTCGACGCCTGGCGCGAGCTATTTCGAAGGCATCCCGCCGCGCCCGCTCCGGCTGCGTTCGTGGTCCTGTGCGTCTGCCGCCTCTATCCGCGCAAGCGTGTTGACGTGCTACTCGATGCGGCGGCGAAGGTGCGCGCGCGCATACCGGAAATCGAGGTGCGCATCGTGGGCCGCGGCCCCGAGGAAGCCCGGCTGAAGCGGCGCACCCGCGAGTTGGGGATCGAGCGCACGGTCCGCTGGCTGGGCGATGTCTCCCAGGCCGAGCTGGCGCGCGAATACCAGGCTTGCCACGTCTTCTGCCTGCCCAGCGTCCAGGAAGGCTTCGGCATCGTCTTCCTGGAGGCGATGGCGGCGGCGAGGCCGATCGTGGCGGCCCGCGCGGCAGCGGTCCCGGAGGTCGCGACCGATGGCCTGCTTGTGGAACCGGAGAGCGCCGAAGCGCTCGCGGACGCGCTGGCGCGCCTCCATTCGGATTCAGAACTGCGGCGCGCCCTGGGCGAGCAGGGCAGCCGTGCGGTCGAGCAGTACGATGCCCGCCGCGTAGCCGCCCCGTTTCTCGAAGAACTGGCGGCGTTCACTGCCGCGTCAGGCTGATTCCTCCGTTGACGGTGGCGAGACTGATCTCCGCGCCTCCTCCGCCTCCAATCTGCGTGTCCACGTGGCGGCCCGGGCCGTAGTGGGCGCGTTCACGCAGCAGTTCGAAATCGCTCGTGACCGGACCGTGCACCGTGGCGATCTCTAAGTGCGCTCCGGCGTCTTTGGGCAAGGCCAGCGCGATCGCGCCATTCACGCTGTGCATTGAGATGTGCCGCGCCGCGAGCTGAACGAAGCCCCCCTCGACGCGCCCGTTGACCGTTGACAGATCCAGGTCGCCTCCGGCCTTGCGGACCTCCACGCCTCCGTTCACCGACGCGACCTTGACGCGTCCCGCCACGCCGTCGACCGTGACGCCCCCGTTGACCGTGTGGATGGGATCGAGCGCGGCGCCGCGCGGCACCGCGATGGTATACTCAACCGCCGCGCAGCGGTGGCAGTCCTCGGGATACTTGGTGCGAATCTCGACGGCGTCCGCCTGGGCATCCACGACGATCTTCACCTCGTCGAGCGCCTTCTGGTCCGCGCCGTGTTTGATGGCTTCGACCTTGACCTCGTTGCGGTCCCATGCGGAGACATGGATCGCGCCGTTCACGTTGTGCACGCCGACACGGCCGTTGGCCGCGAGCGGATAGGTTTGGTGGAATTTCTCGCGCGCCTCGCCGCGTGCGTAGAGCATGACAAAGCTGGCCGAAAGCGCAGCCGCCAGAACAAGGCGTTTTAGCATGGAAGGCCTCTCCTCAGAGCCCTTGACGGGGCGGCGGCCATTTCGTAACGTGGCGCACGCTGCAAGCGGCCCGCGGTCACTGGGATCGCAACCCGCGTGGGGCGGGCCGTTTGGCCTGCCCAGGCAGATGGAACCGCCTGCCCCACGGCAGCGTGGGTTGTCGGTCAGCGTGCGACGGTCCGGACGGCGAGCTGAAGCTCGGCGCAGCACGCTGAAGCGTGCGCCACGGCGTAGACTGAAGGTACATGACCCCGGATCAAATGCGGGAACTGTTCGAATCGGTCCGCAGTGGCGCGGTGGGGGTGGATGCCGCGCTCGAGCGCGTTCGGCACCTGCCCTTCGAAGACCTGGGCTTCGCCAAGGTCGATCACCACCGCGCGTTGCGGCAAGGCATGGCGGAGGTGGTGCTCGCGCAGGGCAAGACTCCGCAGCAGGTGGCCGAGATCGCGGTGCGAATCCTCGAAAACTCGCCCAACCTCCTCATCACGCGCGCCGGCGAGGCCGCCGCCGCCGCGGTCCGCGAGCGCATCCCGCAGGCCGAGTACTTCCCGCTCTCGGGCGCGTTGCGCGTGTGGTGCGACCGCACCATCCATGGCAAGGGCGGGATCGCCGTCGTTTCGGCGGGCACCAGCGACATTTCGGTGGCCGAGGAAGCCCAGATCACCGCGGAGGTCATGGGGAATCGCGTCGACACCATCTTCGACATCGGCGTAGCCGGAATCCACCGCCTGATGAACAACCGCGAACGCCTGATGAGCGCGCGGGTGGTGGTGGTCTGCGCGGGTATGGAAGGAGCGCTGCCCAGCGTCGTCGGCGGGCTGGTGTCCTGTCCCGTGATCGCGGTGCCCACCAGCGTGGGCTACGGCGCCAGTTTCCACGGCTTGGCCGCGCTGCTCGGCATGTTGAACAGTTGCGCCAGCAACGTAACCGTGGTGAACATCGACAACGGTTTCGGCGCGGGCTACGTGGCCAGCCTGATCAACCGGCTGTAGCTTCTCACGCCGTCTTCGCGGCCGCGCGGGGCTGGGTTTCCTGGGCGAACAGGTAGGCGCCGAACAGCGGCTTGGGTTCGCCGCGGCCCCAGCGCGCCACCTTAAACGCCGCCTTCAGGTGCCGGATTTCCGGCAGTTCGGTCAGGTCCATCAGAAGCTGGTAGGTTCCACAGTAGAATTTCTGTGGAAACGAGGCTAGCGGCCGGGCGCCCCAATTCTGCTGGTCCGCCGAGCCCCAGATGGATACATCCAGGCTCTGTTGTTCGATAATGCGCGTGATTCCGAGGGTAAGCAGAAAGAGTTTGCCTTGCGCCGAGTCAAGGCTGACGACGGGGCCTTCTCCGTCTTCTCGGATCACTGTCTCCGGGAGTAAGAAGTTCGGCAGCATTTTGGTTCCTTTGGCGCCATTACCGCGGCGCGCATCCTGGCGCGTCCGGCGCTTCCGGCTCCCTTTAGCGTCTCACAGTTCCGGCCAAAACAAAAGCGCGGAAATGGAGCGGTGTGATGCTCGCCGTTTCGGGCCCGTGAGCAGCAGCGTGCCACGGCAGGGCTCTATGCCGCCTGGGCGGTGCGCGCCTTCATGGCGCGCTCGTAGCCGCGGACAAAGTAGTAGACGAGAGTGTCGAAGATGCGGTCGGCGCCGCGCTGCAGCTCCTCCTCGGCGTAGAGCTCGATGTGCGTCTGGCGCAGGCCCGCGTCGCGCACGTACTGGATCATGCACTCTTTGAGGAGATGCAGCGCGTAGACCACTTCGTGGAGCGGAATGCCCTCCTCGCAGCGCTGCCGGCCGAGCTGCTCGTAGCGCTGCCCCAGGTCCTCTTCTCGGGAAACCATCCAGTTGCCGAGGTTCTGCAGAATCTCCCGGGCGCGCTCACGCAACTCGGGTTCCGGCAACTTGCCGAACTCGAGCAGTTTGGAATCGCGCCGCACCCTCTGCAGAACTCGCTCGGCGATGTCCTCCCAATGGTCCGAGATCATCCGAATCAGGTTGGCTGAGAGCATCCGCCCCCCTCTCTGAGCTACATCTTCAGTGTATCGCGGTTCGGCTCGGCGATCTGGCACCCAAATTGCGAGATTGAAGTATGAAAATCGGCATTTTGGGGCTCCGTCGCCGCTTGCCGTCGTCGAATGCGGCGTCCCGGTGTCCGAGAGTAACGATTTTGGGGCGGTCGCTCTGTAATATTTACGCAGAGCGAGTCTCGTTTCCGGGTGGGGGAACTCATTGCTCACGTGCCAAATACGCTCGCGTATTCAGGCTCAACCTCGGTTCTCTCGCTGGGAAGCGGGTTTCCGCCCTGAACCCGTGCCGTGCCTGGTTAGCCTCTCCAGGCACGGCACTCGAAATCGATCTGGCCCCCGGCCGTGACGAAACGAACCCAATCTAAAATAAGTGCTGACGTTTCAATAGGTAAGGGGCCGTGCCCCGGCTGCGGCGGGAGGCTGGCAGGCCCTGCTATAATGGTCCTTCCCCGGTCGTCGCGGTTGACGGTCCCGCCGGGCGGCCGCGGAATCCGAGTTTCGAATGTTCTTAAGCATCAACGAAATGCAGTTGGGCAGGGTGCGCTTCAGCGAGACGTTCGCCCCCGGCGTGATTGACTTCTTCGATCCGCAACTCCGGCAGGCGACCCCCATCGTGACCGCCGGGGCCGCCCAACTGACCGAGTCCACCCTGGAGATCGTCGTGAGCGGCACCTTCTCGACTACCATGGAGGTGTCGTGCGACCGCTGCCTCGAGTCGGCGGCGCGCCCGATCGAGGCCAGTTTCACGCTTTCATATCTGCCGGCCGCCGCGGCTCCGGAGACCGGTGAATCCTCCATCCAGGGCCCCGAGTTGGAAGTCGGCTTCTATGAAGGCGACGGTCTCGAGTTGAGCGATGTCGTGCGGGAAGAGATTCTCCTGCTGCTGCCGATGCAGCGCGTGTGCCGGGAGGATTGTAAAGGGATCTGCCCCGTTTGCGGGCAAAACCGGAACCAGGTCGAATGCCATTGCCACGTGAAAGTCGGCGACGACCGCTGGGCCGGGCTGCGGAATCTGTAACTCGATCTACTACAATAGGGAATTGCCATGCCGAATCCGAAACGACGACATTCCGCGCAGCGCCGAGCTAAGCGCCGCGCCCATGACTTTCTGAAGCCCGCGGCCAAAGCCGAGTGCCCCAACTGCCACGAGCCCAAGTTGCCGCACCGGGTCTGCCCCCATTGCGGCCAGTACAAGGGCCGCGAGGTGATCGAGGTCGGCGAAGATTAGCGTGAGCTCACGGCCATGGTGACCATCGCTGTTGACGCGATGGGCGGCGATCACGCCCCCGAAGCCGAAGTGGAAGGCGCCGTTCGAGCAGCGAAAGCCTATCAGGTCCAGATCGTGCTCGTGGGCCGGGAGGATCTCGTTCAGAAAGAGCTCGCCCGCTACGAGGACTCCATGGGCCTGCCCATCCAGGTGGTGCATGCCTCCGAGCGCGTGACCATGGAGGACAGCGCCGCGCGCGCCATGCGTTCCAAGCGCGACAGCTCCATCCGCGTCGCCTCGCGCCTGGTGCGCGACGGCTTGGTGCAGGGCCTGGTTTCGGCCGGGAACACCGGCGCTGTGATGGCCACGGCGAAGACGGTCCAGGGCATGGTGCATGGCGTGGACCGGCCGGCGCTCAGCGCCGTTTTCCCCACCGTCAAGGGCACGCCCGTGGTCATGATGGACGTAGGCGCCAACGTCGATTGCTCGCCGCAGATGCTGGCGCAGTTCGCCGTCATGGGCGACATCTACTCGCGCGTGATCTTTGGGAACGAGAGCCCGCGCGTGGGCCTGCTCTCGATCGGCGAAGAGGAGCACAAGGGCAACGACCTGACCCGCACGGCCACGCCGCTTCTGCGGACCCTGCCCATCAACTTCATCGGCAACGTCGAAGGCGGCGACATGTATAGCGGCAAGGCCGACGTCATCGTCTGCGACGGTTTCATCGGCAACGTCGCGCTCAAGGTGAGCGAGGGCGTGATCGAAGTTATCGTCAAGATGCTGAAGGAGTCGCTCGAGTCCAGCATCGCGGGGCAGATGGGCTACCTGCTGGCCCGCCGCGCCCTCAAAGAGTTCAAGAAGCGGCTGGACTATTCCGAATACGGCGGCGCGCCGCTGCTGGGCGTCAAGGGCGTGTGCCTGGTTTGCCACGGGCGCTCGAACGCGAACGCCATCAAGAACGCCATCCGCATCGCCGCCCAATTCGCCGAAGCGCGGATCAATCAGCGCATCGAGACCGAGCTGAAGCGCTGGGAAACCGTACAGGCATAGCCGTGAACCGCCGCGCCGTCGTCCTGGGGTTCCTGCTGCTGGCGGCTGTGGCGAGCGCGCAGAAGCTGAATCCGGTCGAGTGGAGCGTCGAGCCCCAGCAGGCGGCTCCTCCTGGTTCGAAGGCGGTCTACATGCTGGCGGCCCGGCTTGACGCAGGCTGGCATCTCTACGCGCTCAACGTTCCCAAGCCCATCATCCCGACCAGCATCCGCATCGGCGAGAACGCGGCCATCGCCTCGGTGGACGTCTACCAGCCCAAGCCGCGCACGATTTTCGATCCCAACTTCGGCTTCAACGTCGATAGCTATGAGGGGCAGGCCGTCTTTCGAGTCGAGCTCGGTTTGGCCAAGGACGCGCCGGCCGGGCCGCTCCAGATCTCGTTCCTGACGCGTTTCCAGGCCTGCAATGCCAAGATGTGTCTGCCGCCGCGGCGCGTGGAATCGGCGGCCACATTGCTGATCGACCCTGCGGCTCAGCCGGCCGTCGTCGCGCCGCTGCCGCCCGGCTATACGCTCTACGATCCCAACGCCCGGCCGGCGGCATCCGGGAGCGCGCCGCCCGCGCAGGCATCGGGCGGCCTGCTCGGGTTCATCCTGGTGGCCTTCGGATTCGGCCTGGCCGCGATCTTCACGCCCTGCGTCTTCCCGATGATTCCGATCACGGTCTCCTACTTCCTGAACAAGCCCGCCGGCGCGCGCGGCCGGAGCCTGGCGGATGCGCTGCTGTTCTCGCTCGGGATCGTGGTGCTGTTCTCCGCGCTGGGACTTGCGGCGACGGCGATCCTGGGCCCGTTCGGCGTGGTGCAGCTCGGCTCGAACGTGTGGGTGAATGCGTTCGTCGCGGCGGTGTTCCTGGCCTTCGGGCTGAGCCTGCTGGGCGCGTTCGAGATCAACATCCCGCCGGCCGTGCTGACGCGTCTAACCATGGCCTCGCAGGGCGGCGGCATGTTGGGCACGCTGCTCATGGGGCTGACGTTCTCGCTGAGCGCGTTCGCCTGCGTGGGGCCGTTCGTGGGCACGCTGCTGGCGGCTTCGGTCTCTGGCGGCGGAGCGCGGCCGTTCGCCGGGATGCTGGCGTTCGCCATCGGCCTGGCTACGCCATTCTTTTTCCTGGCGCTGTTCCCCTCGTACCTCAAGCGCATGCCGCGCAGTGGCGGCTGGCTCGAGCGCGTGAAGGTTGTGATGGGCTTTCTGGTGCTGGCCGCGATGTTCAAGTACCTGAGCGACGTCGACCAGGTGATGCAGTGGAACCTGCTGACGCGCGAGCGGTTTCTGGCGGTCTGGATCGTGCTGTTCGGGCTGGCGGGCCTCTACCTGCTTGGTCTGCTGCGCCTGCGCGGGAGCAATCCCGACGATGCGCCGGGGGTGACGCGGCTGCTGGCGGGCGCGGCGTTCCTGGCCCTGGCGGTCAGCCTGCTGCCGGGCCTCAGCGGCGCGCGCCTGGGCGAGTTGGACGCCTACGTTCCGCCGTCTGCGGCGTCGACGCACGCCGCGACGGGCGACTACCACGCAGCGCTCGCCCAGGCGCGCAGCGAGGGCAAACGCGTTTTCGTCAGCTTCACCGGCCACGCCTGCACGAACTGCCGCTGGATGGAGGCGAACATGTTTCCGCGTCCCGAGATCGCGGCGGCGCTGAAGGACTACGTGCTGGTGGAACTTTACACCGACGGCACCGACGCGGCCTCCGAGCGGAACCAAGCTCTCGAGAACACGAAGTTCTCGACCGTGGCCATCCCCTACTACGCCATCCTGGACCCGGACGAGAAGGTTGTGGCGAGCTTCCCCGGCCTCACGCGGGACCCGGGGGAGTTTTTGCGGTTTCTGAGGGCCGGCGGGCAGTAGGGGGCGGCGCGGTTGCCGCTCCCTCACGGTCGTGGTTCGGTGCTTCAGCGCCACCAGCACGGAACCGCGCGTAAACAAGTTGATTCGACTCGTGGGCAATCCTGAGTCTGTCACCTGCGCGCCGACCGCATGAGACTGGTGTTGATGGCCGCCAACTGCTCGACCAGGAGCTCTTCGTGCTGCGGCGTCCAGGCGTGGCGAACGACGACCGTCTTCGCTTCCCCCGCGCGGTTCAGGAACACGATCCACAGGCCGATGCACAGGAGATCCATACCGACGAGCGCGAGGTTCACCACGTTCCACGCAGCGGTGCCGCGCAGGTTGCTGGCCAGTTCCGCCAGCGCTCCGGCGATGAAGTAGACCGCGTATACCATCGAGTAGAGCACCACGTTGCGGTTGAGGGGGACAGGGAACCAAGCCAGAAACGCGGCAATGAAAAGCAGGAAGATGACGAGGCTTGCGTCCAAGCCTCGACTCACAACAAAGTAACACCGGAGGATCTTGTATTGCTGGGCCGAGTGGCTCAGTTCGCCGGGGAGGGTTACGGACGACAACAAAACAGCGAGGGTGAGACCGGCAAGCAAGGCCCACCGGCCCATGCTAGCGATTCCCTTATAGTTCTGGAGCACCAGGGAGTACAGCTCCAAGACTACGAGAACGTGCAGGATCCACACCAGGGGTTCGGTCAGAGTCCAGCCCCACGCGTATACGTTGTTCGAGAACCGGCGGTACGGGTGGTTGTGCAACCCGTGCCAGGCTAGCGGCAGTATCGCGAGTGCAACCGCGCGCGCTGCTCGGAACAGCAGGTAGGCGGCAAAGACACGGTAGGTGCGGTGCAATCCCTGCTGGCGGAGACGCACGTACAATACCAGGTACCCTGCGATTGTCAACCAGAACAGGTACTCTACGATGGCATCGATAGCTGGCATGTCCGCGGTTCGGAGTCTCCCCAATTCTATCATCGGACTCCCGCCTGGGGTCCTTCACGGAAACCGCGGAACCTCCGCACGCCGACGGCAAAATGGCCAGCCGCTGCGGGCGCGCGCCAACTGCCTTATGACTTGACTAGATCCGCCAGCTAGTCACTGCAGGGCATGCACTTGGGCTGAGGATCCAACTGAGTCCCGAAGGTGCTGAAAGTGGTGGTGAGCGCGCCGAGTGCAAGAACCATCGCCAAAATGGCCTTAACGAGTGTCATCTGGGTCTCCTCCTGGAAAAACCTGAATTCGCCTGCCAAAACAGCTTAGCCGCGCCTGCTTGCGAAAGGGGGCATTTGCAGAACGTTTTCTGAAATCAGAACACCGGCGAGATCTTGTTCCGACTTGGCGGTGGTTGTGGGCGGACGGCTTTCGTGCCAGAATGATACCGGCAGAGCACATGCAGCACATGGAACCGAAGGGCAGCGGCCTGGAGCGCGGAGCCGCGCCCGATCTGTGGCGGCACACGTTGTCGCAGATTCCCAGCCTGTTCGGGAGGCTGGTCTACCTGAGCTCGTTGCGGGACAACAACACCGGCGCCTACGAACACTTTGGCCTGGCTCACACTTTCGGGGATGAAGAGGCTGGCCGCGTTTTGGGCGAGAGCCACCTCAACGGTTTTTCGCAGTGGCTCTGCCTCACCCTGGAGCAGCAGAAGGCGGACTTGGATCTCTACCTTTCGGGCTTGCCTGGAAACCGCAGGACAATTCTCGAGACTTGGATCCGCTTACAGCCCTACCGGAGTCTGGTCCCGGCGGCGGCCCGCGAGGTCGAGCGCCAACTGTACATGACGGACCTGGAGACGATTCTGGAGCTTCTTAAGAATGAGTACGGCGTCGTTTCGCCAGATCCAGACGCATAGCCACCCCGGTCACCTGCCCCAGCACCTCGATCTCGTCGGGATAAGCGAAGATCTCCGGATTGCACTGCGAGGCGGGGTGCGGCTGCAGGACCAGCCGATCGCCCGTGAGATCGCACCAGCAACAGGCATAACCGCCGCGGTGCTCGAAGAAGTAGATGGGCCGCTCGAACTCGTTCCGCCAGCCGGCGTCCCCGACCTTGCGCTGGCTCTCGTCGATGATCACCAGGGCTCCCGGCTGCAGCAGCGGGTACATCCTCCAGTCCTCGGTGCCCACGAATCCGTAACGGTGGTTCTTGAGGTCCAGTCCGTTGAGCAGGATCAGGGGCAGCCTGCCCCAGCGCTGGATCATACGGCTCAGGTAGGTCGTACGGCGCAGGTCGATGCCCGGATCGAGGGCCAGCGGCAGCAATACCTCTCCCCGCATGTCGGGCTTGAAGCCGATGGGATGCGTCCTCTCGATGCTGGCCGCCGAAACGGAATCGGCCGGCAGGGCGGAGATATCGATTCCGTACCACTCCAGCACCTCGTTGAAGTCCAGGCGGTAGATGGCGCACAACGAGTACAGGCGGTAAGGACTCGGGACCGTGCCCTTGTTCTCGATATCCGCCAGCCGGCTCAGCGCAATGGCGAACTCGTCGTTGCGGTGCCTTTCGGCAATGCGCAGACTCGCCTCCTCGACCTCCCGGTAGCGCAGGTTCAGGCGCTCCCGGGCGAGTTTGAGTTTCTGTCTGGCGTCCTCCATGCTATGATCCTGTCTCGGCGTCAACTTTTCCCGCCGAAGCGTGCAGCGAGTCTGGAGGCGCCGAACCAACCGGGGCCCCCGCGAAAGTGGTGCCCGGTGCGGAGACTATCCGGTCCGCGGTCCTGAGCCGGTCCCGCCGTCCAGGGCTCCGCTGTGAATTATAACGGCGCGTCCCGGTGGGGGCAAGCGCCGTAGAAGGGTTTTGTTCCGAAAACGGAACACATTTTGGAGGGAGGGCGAGTTTTGCGCATAATTGCGGGTATTAGCGGCGCGAGTGGGGCCATTTACGGCGGGCGCCTCTTGGAGAGACTGCGCCTCCTGCCCGACATCGAAATCCACCTGGTGATGACCCGCTCGGCCGAGCGGACCCTGCACCTCGAGACCGGAAAGAAGCCCGCCGATCTGAAGGCGCTCGCCCATCACTGCTACCCTATCGACGATATCGGCGCCGCCCTGGCTAGCGGCTCGTTCCATACGGACGGCATGGTGGTGGCTCCCTGTTCGATCCGAACCATGTCCGCCATCGCCGCCGGAATCAGCTCGAACCTGCTGCTGCGTGCCGCCGACGTCACCCTCAAGGAGCGCCGCCGCCTGATCCTGATGGTGCGGGAAACACCCTTTCATCTCGGCCACTTGCGGACAATGGTGGCACTCACGGAGATGGGGGCCATCATTGCGCCGCCTATCCCGGCGTTCTATTTCAAGCCCCAGACCGTCGAGGACCTGGTCGATCACAGCATCGACCGGGTGCTGGATCTTCTTGGCCTCCCGCCGGGGATTGCCCGGCGCTGGCCCCCGGAGGCCTCATGAGCCGCTTGAGACCGCGCGTCGCCTTCCAGGGCGAGAAGGGCGCATTCAGCCAGCAAGCTATCCGCCAGTTTTTCGGTGAAAGGGCCGAAGTCGTTCCCTGTCAGAGATTTGAAGACGTGTTTGTCCGCCTTCGCGACAAGGAAGTGGCCGCCGCCGTCATTCCCATCGAGAACACCCTGGCGGGCTCGGTCCACGAGAATTACGACCACCTCGTGCACTTCAACCTCGAAATCTGCGGCGAGACGAACGTGCGCATCAACCACAACCTGATTGCCGCCCCCGGGGTGCGCTTCCGGGATCTCCGCCGCGTGTTTTCCCATCCGGTAGCCCTCAATCAGTGCCTCAACTTTTTTGCCCACAACCCTAAGATTCAAAAGGAGCCGTTCTACGACACGGCGGGCAGCGTGAAGATGGTTCTGGAAGAGAAGCTGACGGACGCCGCGGCCATCGGCTCGGCGGTCGCGGCCGAGATCTACGGCGGGGCTGTCCTGCGCCGCGCGCTCGAGGACGACCGCCGCAACTTCACCCGCTTTTTCCTCCTGCGCCGGCCCGAGGACGCCCGCCGGCACGTGCCGCCGGCCGCCCGCAATCGGGAGTGGAAGATCACGCTGGTCTTCTCCACGCGGAACATCCCCGGGTCGTTGTTTCGCGCGCTGAGCGCCCTTGCCCTGCGCGACATCAACCTGGCCAAGATCGAGTCGCGCCCGCTCCGTGGCCGGCCCTGGGAATACATGTTCTACCTGGACCTGCTGGGCCGCACGGACGAGGTTCGGGTTCAGAAGGCGCTGGGCCATTTGGAAGAGCTGGCTGACTTCCTGCGAGTATTGGGCTGCTATCCGAAGGGCGACTGAGCGGCGTCAGGCCCGCTGCGCCCGGACTAGCGGCAGGGCGGCGTGCGCCGAAGCCGGCTGCTTCCTGCCCGCCGCGGATTCCAGAGCAGTCTGCAGCCGTTGAAGTAGTCCGCTCCGGTCCTGTCCAGCGGCCAGCGTGACCACGGGCAGGGCGGGGAAGGTCTGCGCAAGCTTCTCCACCAGCCGCGGCCAGTCCATGCCGGGCGTGTCCAGGTCGATAACCAGGGAATCGACCGGCTGCGAGGCGCAGACGAACAAGGCCCCCAGCCCGGTCGGGGCTTCGACCAGCCGCAGGCTCGGACTCCGCAGTGTTCTCAACGCGGAGTGAACCTTCGGGTCCTTGCTGACAACGACAACCGTTCGCATCATGCCCTTGACGAGCCTACACCGGATGGGGGGGCGAAAGCAAACGGCAGAAGCGCTCGTTGCTCGTTGCCCGTGGCCCGTTGAGCCCTTGAGGGCTATGCCCGCTCCGCACAGGTACGGATGCCGAAGGCGAAGCCGGGAAAACCCGAATGGATCGGATCAACGGGCAACGGGCAACGAGCCACGGGCGGCTACAGCACCGGGCCGATGCGCCAGGGGACGAACTCGCGGTGGCCCAACCGTTCCGAGGCCGTGCGCTCGCCGGAGGCGACGCGCAGGAGCAACTCGAAGATCTCCCGGCCGACCTCGCCGACCGATTTCTCCCCGTCCACGATGGCGCCGGCGTTGACCTCCATGTTGTTCCGCATGCGGCGGAAGGTGGCGGAGTTGGTGGCGATCTTGACCACCGGAATCGTGGCGAAGCCGATGGCGCTGCCGCGGCCGGTGGTGAAGGCGATCAGATTCGCGCCGCCCGCGGCCAGGCCCGCCAGCGAGACCGGATCGTAGCCCGGGGTATTCATGAAAACCAGGCCCGGCGTGGTCACGCGCTCGGCGTAGTCCACCACCTCCATCAACGGAGACGTGCCGCCTTTCGCCACCGCGCCCAGCGATTTCTCAAGGATGTTGGTGAGCCCGCCCTCTTTGTTGCCGGGCGCGGGATTGTCGTCGAACGAGCCGCCGAAACGGTTGAGGTAGGTGCGGTAATCGGCGATGCGCGCCAGCAGCCTTTCGGCCACCTGCCGGTTGCGCGCGCGCCGCACCAGCAGGTGCTCCGCGCCGAAGATCTCGGTGGTTTCGGCGAGCACGGGCGAGCCGCCGTAACCGGCCAGTATGTCCGACGCCACGCCCAGCGCGGGGTTCGCCGAGATGCCCGAAAAGGAATCCGACCCGCCGCAGTTCAGCCCCAGCACGATCTTCGATACCGAGATCTCGGTGCGCTCGCAGGCGGCCGCGGCCTCGATGAAGCGCGCGATCTCGCGCCGCGCCGCCTCGACCGTCCCACTGGTCCCGCCGCTCTCCTGCAGAGTCAGCCCTTTCAACCGCGGGCCGCCCAGGTAGTGCGAAATCTGGTTGGTCTCGCATCCCAGGCCCAGGATCAGCGCCGCCGCGACGTTGGGATGATCGAGCACGCCCGCCAAGGTCCTCTGCAACTGCCTTGTGTCGGGCCCGATCGAGTGCGCGCAGCCTTCGCCGTGCGGGAAGGCCACCACTCCATCCACGTTCGGCGGCAGGCGCTCGTTCTCGTAGCTGCGCGCGATCAGCTCGGCCGTGTGCGCCGCGCAGTTGCTCGCCGCCGCGACCGCGATGTAGTTGCGCGTTCCGGCACGGCCGTCTTCGCGCGCGTAGCCGAGGAAACGGGGAACGGCCGCAGGCAGGGCGGGGAACTCGATCTCGCGGGACGGGAATTCGTAATCGAAAGAGATCTCTTCAAAGGCCAGGTTATGCGTGTGCACGTGCCGCCCCGCTTCGATCGCTGCGCTGGCGTGTCCGATCCGCTGGCCGTAACGCAGCACTTTCTCGCCGGCCGCGACGGCCGCGAGCGCCACCTTGTGTCCCGGCGGAATCGGCTCGGCGACCGTGATCTCGCGCCCCGCGAGGCGCAGGCGCTGGCCGGGTGAGAGCGCCACGCGCGCGATGGCGACGTTGTCATCGGCGTGGAGCAGGATGGCCGCGTTCTCCGCGCTGGCCGCTTTCGCGATGTCGATGAGGCTCATCGTTCCAACACTCCTTCGGTCGATTGCTCACCGACGTGAACGTGGAGCTTGTTACCGGCGGCGTGGATCCACAGGCCGGTGCCGTCCTTCGGCACGGGGATATCGGCAGGGCCATCGATCACCAGCGGTCGGCCGCGCTCGACGCCCTCGAGCAGCCGCCCGATGTGGACATGCGTGTGGCATTGCGAGCGCGCTTCGTCGCCGTTCAGAGCCAGGCCCCAGTCTTCGCCGAACAAGGCGCGCGCCCGCGCGATGGCGGCCGTCCAGAACGCGGTGCGCTCCGCCGCGGTGAGCTTCGAGAGCGGCACGCGCCCGTCGGAAGCGTGCGTGCGCGGCAGGATCAGCCATTGGTGCGGCTTCAGCGGGCTGGTGTCCTTGAGGAAGAAGAACGGCTCCCCGGCCGGCTGCTTCTCGGCTTCACGGCAGAGCGAGCAGTCGCGGGCTTCCAGCGTCTGGGCGCGCGACACGTCGCAGGCGCACCGGTCCATCTCGGCGCCCAGCGCCCAGGTGGCCGCGAGCACGAGCAGTGCAATCCATCTGCGCATTCTGCGTTCATTGTAGCGTGCGGCGTCAGCCGGACCATGGACGCAGGCGCACCGAGAGTGGCGGGGCCTCCGGCGCGATCGTCACAACGAGGCGCAGCGTTTCTGTTCCCGGACGAGAGAACATCAGGCGATGGGTCGGCCCTGGGGACACCTGCGGCAACTCGAAGCGCCCGGCGCGGTCGGTCATCACTCGGGCAAGCTCGGACTTCCACCCGGCCGTGAACTCCTGTACGAGAGTCGCGGTGATGTTGGTGGCGCCGTACTCGATTGTGCCGTTCAGGCTAGAGGCTTGGACCACTGCGGGCCTTAGGCGCCACCTCCTGCGAACCTCGACGAGCCCGCCCATCGCGGCGAGGATCGCGAGGATTGCGGGACCCCAGGCCGTGGCCAGCAGGCATAGCGCGCCGCCCAAAGCCAGAGACGCGAGGAGGGGGACAAGTCTCTTCGGACCGAGAGGGCGCGGCGCGGCCCAGAGCGCCAGAATCCATACGAGACCCGCTGCCTCGACAAAGATCCTGCCGACGGGGGTGGGCCGCCAGAGAGCCAGATTCAGCGCCAGCACGAACCCCATGACGACAAGCAGCACCCAGCGCAGGCGCGCATCGCGTTTTGGTTCGTCCACGGCTCACTAGTATAGTGCGCCGCCGCTATACTTGATGAGTGCCGATCGCGCCGCGACGGGTGGCGGCCGTTTTCGCTCTCGCCGCCGCCTGCTACCTACTCTTTTTCTACAGCCTCACCGGCGTCGGAATGCTCGGCCCGGATGAGCCGCGCTACGCCTCGATCGGCCGCGAAATGGCGCGCTCGGGGGATTGGGTGACGCCGCGCCTCGGGGGCCAGCCCTGGTTCGAGAAGCCGCCGCTGCTGTATTGGATGACGGCCGCCGCATTCAGCGCGGGAGTGAGCGAGGATCTGGCGCCGCGGCTGGGCGTGGCGCTGTTGGCGGTGGGCTTCCTCTTCTTCTACTGGCGCACGTTGCGCCGCGAGTTTGGCGAAGCGCCGGCGCTCTACTCGACCGCTATTCTGGCCACCTGCGCCGCCTGGCTCGTATTCGGCCACGTTGGCGTGACGGACCTGCCCGTCAGCGCGGCGTTCTCGGCCGCGATGCTGCTCTCGCTGGGTTGGGTGGAGCGCGGGGAGAGGCGCGCGCTGGTTCCGGCAGCCGCTTTGCTCGGCGTGGCCGTGCTGGCGAAGGGCTTGCTGCCGCTGGCGCTGGCGCTGCCTCTGGTCTGGATGGGCCGTGCGCGGCTGCGCGATCTTCTACGGCCCGGCCCGATCCTGGCGTTCCTGGCGATCGCCGTGCCCTGGTATGCCGTCGTCACCGCGCGCTACGGCAACCGGTTCGTCGATGAGTTTTTCTGGAAGCAACACCTGGCGCGGTTCACCGGGGGCGCGCTTCCGCACCCGCAGCCGTTCTGGTTCTACGGACCCATCCTGGTGGCGGCGCTATTCCCCTGGTCTCCGCTGCTGGCGCTGCTCGTTCGGAAGAGCCTATACAGGGACCGGCGACGCAAGTTCCTCCTTCTGTGGCTGGTCTTCGGGATGGTCTTCCTCTCGGCTGCCGCCAACAAGCTGCCGGGCTATCTGATGCCGCTTCTGCCAGCGGCTGCGGCCTTGGCCGGGCTTGAACTGGCCGAATCCGCCTGGGCGCCAGCGCTGTTAACGGCCTGCGCGCTCCTGCTGGGCCTGATCCCGACCGTAGCCGCCGGCCTGCCCGACGCCCTGGCGATGGGTGTCACGCACGCCTGGACTGGCCTCGTGGGATGGGGCGCCGCCGCCGGCATCGTGCTGGCAGCCGGTGTCTGGCTGATGGCGCGCGCCGGACAGCGAAAGCTGGCCGTCGCGGCGCTGGCGGCCGCAACACTCGGCGGGGCCGTCTGGATCGAAGCGCAGACGTTTCCCGTTCTGGATCGCACCGTCTCGGCCCGTGGCACGTGGCGCCAGATCGAGACGCGAAGCAGCGAAGTCTGCGTAGCGGAGGTCAACCGCGGGTGGCTCTACGGGCTGAACTACTACTCCGTCGCGCCGCTTCCCGACTGCCGGACGAGCCCGCGCCCGATCGCTGTGGGGCAGGTGCTTCCGCCTGTCCAAGGGCAGGCCAAACTGCCTGCCCCGCGCGTCCCGTTGTAGGATGGTATCCGTGCGTCTAACTCGTCGTGAACTGCTCCTAGGCACCGCCGCTCTCCCGCTGTTCTCAGCCGAACGGACCCCGCCGCATCCGAGCGTCCTGCTGATCGTGGTGGACGGCCTGGGCGCCCACATGCTCGGTTGCTACGGCAACCGCGAGATCCGAACGCCGAACATCGACATTCTGTCGCGTAGCGGCGCCCGCTTTGCTCGCGCTTTCGTCGCGACGCCCGAGCCCGCACCCAGCCGCGCCACGCTGCTGTCGGGCCGAACGCCGCACCAACTTGGCATCCAGGCGGATGGCCCCATTGTGCTCGGGAACGAGGCGCTGCTCTCCGACGCCCTGGCCGCCGCCGGCTATGACTGCGGCTATTGCGGAACGTGGGACTTCGGGGACAGCTCCGAGCACGGAATCAAGTTCTGGGAGAAATCCCCGGACGCGGGCGCCGTCAGCGCGAAGGCGCTCGAGTTTCTGGATTCCCGGCAGCACGGGCAGCCGTTCTTCCTGACGGCGAGCTACCAGCTCCCGGCCGTGGTTGCGCAGAAGTATACCGATCTCTACCGGGGCGTCAGTTTTGACTCGGTCGGCTGGGAGCCCGCGGCCTCCAACGCCACGGCGACCAAGGCCATCTTAAAGGACCTGGTGGGCGCCATTCGCGGTGCGGCGGCCTCGGTCACGGCCCTGGACGACGAGGTCCAGCGCCTCGTCAAGAAACTTGACGAGCGCGGGCTGCGCGACGACACGGTTATCGTTTTCACCGCCACCTGCGGATCGATGCTTGGCCGGCACGGCCTGTGGGGCGACGGGTTCGCTTCGAATCCGCCCAACATGTTCGAGGAGGTGGTTCGGGTGCCGGCGATCTGGCAATGGGGGCGCCGCATCCCGCCCGGATCTTTGCGGCCCGAACTGGTGCGGTCGTTCGATCTCTTCCAGACCATCTGCGAGTTGACCGGTGCCACACCGCCCGGCGCCGCGGCGAACCTGCCTGGCCGGAGCTATCTTTCAGCCGTCGTGAACTCGCCGTTCCCGAAGAAGCTTCCCTGGGCCAATCTCGGCTTCGGCGAACTCGGCAAAGCGCGCATGGTACGCGACAAGACTTACAAGCTGGTGTTGCGGGAGGGCGGGCCGAACGAGTTGTACGACGTAGAGCACGACGCCGGGGAGAAGGTCAACCAGTACGCCGGCACGCAGTTTCTGAACGTCCGCGACGGCCTCACGCAGACCCTCGACGGCTGGTCGAAGCAGTTCTGACGACCCGCGAGGCAGGCAATTCTGCCGTCTAAAGATTTTCGTAGCAAGAAACCGGGCTCGATGCTATGATTCCCCACGGTGCCGGTGTGCGTCCGGCCTTGTCCGGAAGGCCCGGTTTTGGAGGACCGCATGTATTCGAGACGTGATCTGGCGAAGATCGCTCTGGGGGCGTTTTCGGCGGGGCGCCTGGTGGCCAAACCGAATTCCACGATTCGCGGCGTGAACGTCGGTATCCAGAGCCGCAGCTTCCGCGACCGGACGCTGGATGAAGCCCTGGCCGCGATGGTTCGGGTGGGCATTGAGTACTGTGAGTTGTGGGAAGGCCATGTAGTGCCGCCCCGGCTGAGCCGCAAGGGATTGCGCGAGTGGAGGGAGACCATCGCCATCGAGCAGTTTCAATTGATCTCCAGCAGCTTCGCCAAGGCGGGGCTGAAGATCCTCGCCTACAACTACGATTTCGACGAGGATTTCAGCGACCGGGAGACCGAGCGCGGGTTCGAGATGGCAAAGGCGCTGGGAACCACTATGATCACGGCTTCCGCACCGCCCAGCATGGCCAAGCGGCTGAATGCCCTGGCGGCTAAGGCCGGGATGGCCGTCGGGCTGCGCAACCGCGACGGCACGACGCCGGGCGACTTGTCGAGTCCCGAAGATCTGGCCGCGGCCATGAGGGGGAACTCCAGTATCGGGATCGGTCTGGACCTTGGGGATTTCGCGGCGGCGGGCTACGATGCGGTGCAGTTCATCACCGGCCACCTGGATCATACCCTTGCGGTGTATCTCAGAGACCGCAAGAAGGACCACGGCGAGAGCGTGCCGTTCGGCCAGGGCAACACGCCGCTCGCGGCAGTGCTGAAGCTGATCCAGGGCAAGAAGGCGACGATCCCGGCCATGATCGACTACGACTACAAGGGCCCAGACCCGGTGGCCGCAGTCGAGCGCTGCTACGCATTCTGCCGGCAGGTTCTGACGGCCAAGCCCACCAGGCCGTAGGACCGCTCAGTCCGCGTAGTGGAAGCTGCCCACGAAGGCGCTGCGTTTGTCTGGAGCGCTCCAGGTCTCGCCCAGGCCCTGGCCGTCGAACCGGTCGGCCACGGTGAACGCGGGCATAGCATGATCCACGTGCGTGAGCGGAGGATAGAAAGTCTCCTCGTTGTGACAGATGTCGTCGGAGGAGCGCAGCGCGCGGGTTTCGATCCTTGCCAGGGCGCCGGCCTCGAGCGTCGCCGTGGCGGTATGAACGCTGTTGTTCTTGATGGTGAGCGAGACTGGCGCATATTCGACGCGAACCACGTCTTCGAGCAACTCGCCGCCCATGCGCCGAGCGAGGCTGCGTAGCGCCGCGCGCTGTTCCGGGTTGGCCCGCTGGTCGACGATCAGCACGGAGCGGACGGGATAGATGCTGATACCCGCGCCCAAGGTGTTGCCGGCGCGCACGATGCCCACGACCGAAAGGCCGTCGAGAGGTACGCCCTCCCAGCTTCCCTGTTCGATACGCCAGCCGAGGACCGCGAGGTCGCCCACCTGCCCCGCCTCGCCATTGGCGAAACACGGGCCGGTGTAGACATCGGCGTTGCGCGCCTCGATGTACGCGCCACGCAGATTGGACTTAGTGAGTCCCGCGCCGGATAAGAGAGGGACGGCGAGTAAGGCGCACAGAAACACATACACGGAATTTCGCATCCAGTTACCTCCTCTGAGTACGACTCAGCCTACTTACTAATATAGCGCCGGATGCATGACGAAGAAGCGCGGGAACACAATCTGGGCCGCCGGTGAACGCGGATCAACGCCGATAAATCACTTGTTTTCAATCCGCGTTGTTCCGAAAAATCACGTATCGTGCTCAAAACGCGGATTCTCCTAAAACCGACGAACATTTCGGGTACACGGTGCCTTCCATGTTCTATGGGTGGCCCGCCAAGGGCCATGCGGGTTTATCGGCGTTTATCCGCGGCCGGCAATGTTTTGGCCTTTTCTGCTTTTCCGCTACGAGACTACAGCCCCCGGTAGCACGCCCGCGCGGGATTGCACTCGTAACGGTCCACGAGCTTCCCGTCCGGCCCCATGCCGATCTGGGTCATCAGGCACCAACAGATGGAATCCGCCTGCGGGGCCTCGTCGCCGAGGAAGACGCCCTTCCAGCGGAGGTTCTCGCAGCGCGAGCCGCCCGCGGCGTTGATCTCCGGTTGCTGTTCCATCGCCTATGCCCTCCCGCGCGCGGCTTCGAGAAGCGCGCGCTTCACCGCGACACGGACGAGTTGAACCTTGTAGGCGTTGCCGCTGAGCGGGGTCGCGCCCTCACCCGCGGCCTTTCCGACCTCTTCGGCGACGTCGGGCGTGAGCGATTGGCCTACGAGCGCCTTCTCGGCCGCCGCGGCGCGCCACGGCGCCGGCGCCACGTGCCCGAGCACGATGCTCGCGGAGGCCGCCGTGCTGCCCTTCATGCGTAGGGCGACCGAGGCAGTGGCGAGCGGCCAATCGAGCGCGGTCTTCTGCCGTATCTCGCAGGTTGCGTTGTGCCCCGCCGGCGGCACCAGGATCTGGGTCAGGATTTCATCGGGGGCGACCGCCGTCTCCCGCATGCCATCGCCAGTGGGAATGACGAAGAACTTCTCGACGGGAAGCTCGCGGCTGCCCTTAGGCGAAACGAGCTTGACCTTGGCGCCGAGCGCGACCAGCGGCGGGCCGAAGCTGGAGGCGCTGACGAAGTAGGCCGGGCCCGTGTCGCCGAAGATGGCGTGGTAGCGGTTATCGCCGTTGGGGACCAGGCTCTGTCCCTTCGCGTCCTTGGCGAGCAGGCCGTAACCCAGGCGGAAGTACCAGCAGCGGGGGCGCTGGCACAGGTCGCCGCCTAGCGTGCCCATGTTGCGAAGCTGGGGGCTCGAGACGCCCCGCGCGGCGGTCACGAGCGACGGATAAGCCGCGCGCACGCCCGGGTCGTTCATCAGCTCGTCGAGCGTGACCAGCGCGCCGATCCGCAGGCCCGCGGGGGTCTTCGCGATGCCTAGGATTTCCTTGACGCCCTTGAGACTCACCACGCGCCGGGGCGTCTCGATGTTGTCCTTCATGAGCGAGAGAAGGTCGGTGCCGCCGGCCAGGACGGCCGTCTCTCCCCAGCTCTTGGCGAGCAGACCGGCGGCCTCCCGAACCGTTTCCGGACTTGCGTATTCGAAGGCTTGCATCAGGCGTTCCTCCCTTCGAGCGCCGCCAGCACCTTGTTGGGTGTCAGGGGCAGCATAGGAACACGGACTCCGATGGCGTTGGTGACGGCGTTCCCGATGGCGGCCAGGCCGCCGACCGTCGGCGGCTCGCCCAGGCCGATCACGCCGCGTTTGTCGTACTCGGGCTCCGTGTTGAGGTAGACCACGATATCCCCGACGTCGCCGATGCCGGCCAGCTTGTAAAACTCCATATCGGGGTTGAGCACGCGGCCGGTCTGGGAGTCGTAGATCTTCTCTTCCGTGAGGGCGGCGCAGATGCTCATGATACAGGCGCCGAAGACCTGGCTCTCGGCGGTCTTGGGGTTGATCACCATCCCGCAGTCCTGGACGGCAACCATGCGGTTCATGCGGACGATGCCGGTTTCGGTATCGACGGACACGTCGGCCATCTGGACGCCGCCGACGCCGCCGCCGATCAGGCCGCCGGGACCGCGCTGGGCGTTGGCGCCCATTTCGGTGATGGTCCGCGTCCCGAGCTTGCGGCACGCGGCGGCCCAGGTCAGGCTCTTGGCGGGCGTACCTTTGACCTGAATCTTGCCGTCCGCGGCCTCGAGCTGATCGGGCGTCGTTCCCAGAGCGGGCGCAGCCACCTCGTAGAGCTTCAACAGAGCGTTCATGGTCGATTTGCGGGTGGATGCGGAGACGCCGCCGACGGTGGTCGAGCCACCGGACGGGCCGGACTCCGGATACTTGTTGTCGCCGATGTTGACGGTGATGGCGCGCACGGGCAGACCGAGCGTCTCGGCGGCCACGATGGCGATCACGGTGCGCGTTCCGGTCCCCAGGTCCTGGCTGCCGAGCTCGACCGCGACCGAACCATCGGGATGAATCGTCGTGTGGCAGTTGCTCGCGTGGCCTAGGCCGAACCACGTGCAGACTCCGAGGCCCAACCCGCGTTTCACCGGGCTGTTGCCGGATTGCCCGCGCGGATGCCACAGCTTTTTCCACTCGGCCAATTCGGCCGCTTTGGCCAACTGGCCGCTATAGACTTCAGGGGCGTTGGTGTAGTTCGCGTTCTTGGTGAAGAACTCGACCGGGTCCATGTTGAGCTTGGCCGCCAGGTCGTCCATGGCGCAGCAGGTCAGATAGGACGCCTGGGGATTGTTGGGCGCGCGCCACGCCTTCTGCTGGGCGGCATTGGTCGAGACGGATACGTGAGTCAGGCGCCGGTTGGGCACGTTGCGGTAGACGTAGGGGAGCGGTGGCATGGTGGCGCCGCCGAATCCCCCGGTGCCCCAGGAATTGGACTGCCAGACGGTCATGGTGCCGTCCTTCTTGGCGCCGAGCTTGATGTTGGCGTAGAAGGACGGCCGGTTGCCGGCGATGGTCAGCTCGGTGGCGCGATCCAGGAAGAGCTTCACGGGCCGGCCGCCGGCTTTCTTGGAGAGCTGCGCGCAGGCCGGCCCCCAGCGGTCAGGGGAGAACTTGCTGCCGAAGCCGCCTCCCACGTAGTCCATGTGCGTGTGGACGCCGGTGGCGGGGAACGAAAGCATCTTGGCGAGGTCGCCGCCCAGCACGGAGACGCCTTGCGTCGAAGGCCAGTAGTCGAGCTGGTCGCCCTTTCGCTGAATGACCTGGCCGTGGGCTTCGAGGCACGAGTGGTTGATGACCGGGACGCCGTAGACTCCTTCGGAAACCGCGTCGGCGTCCTTGAAGGCCTGGTCGGGATCGCCGGCGGTCTGCTCGCCGGAAGGCTTGGCATTGGCGCCGGCGCTCTTCAGGTCCTGCTCGTTGACGAAGTGCGGCAACACCTCGTATTCCGCCTTGATCTTGCGGATAGCGTCGCGGGCCTGGTCCTCGGTTTCGGCGGCGAGAGCCACCACTTCGTAGCCCGCGTACTGAATCTCCTCGCCCGGTTTCGCCATCAGCTCGATGGAAGCGACGCCTTTGGACTTTTCAGCGGCGCTGGTGTCGAGGGCGGTGAGCCGTGCGTGGGCGTACGGGCAGGTGAGAATGACTCCGTACAGCATGTCCGGCCGGTTGAGATCGTAGGAATACTTCGCGCGGCCGGAAGCCTTGGCCGCACCATCCAGGCGGCTCTGCCGCTTTCCGATGACGCGCCGCTTCTCGGGAGCGGGCCAACTGTAATCCGGTGCTTCAGGCATGGGGGCCTCCTTGGCGGGCGGCCTGGAGCACGGCTTTACGCATGCCCACGTAGGTGCCGCAGCGGCAGATGTTGCCGCCGAGGCCCTCCCTGACCTGTTCGTCGGTTGGGTTCGGGTGCTCGGCCAGGAACGCCTTGGTCGCCATGACGAAACCCGGAGTGCAGAAGCCGCACTGCTGGGCGTCGTTGTCGACGAAGGCGGCGATGACCGGGTCACGCTTGCCTTCGGCGGTGAGGCTCTCGATGGTCTGAATGTCTTTGCCCCGCGCCTCGATGGCGAGCACGTTGCAACTGTAGACCGCCTTGCCTTGGACCAGGACGGTGCAGGAACCGCAACTGCCGCGGTCGCAGACTTTCTTCGCGCCAGTCAGATCGAGGCGGTCGCGTAGGACGTCGAGAAGCGTGACGCGCGGCTCGACCGTGAGGTTGTACGGCTTTCCGTTGACCTGAAGTGTAATGGGGACGGCTCCAGGGCCGGCCAACTTGGCGGCTGCCGCCGGCTGGGCTTCGGCCGCGCGTTCCAGCAGGCCCGTCCCCACGGCGCCGCTTAGCCCGACTCCGCTAATGAACCCGCGCCGCGAGAAACCGCGACCGGTCTTGGTCCCCGGCTCTGGTTCTTTGGTTGAACTCACGAAGTCCCTCCTTATCGTGCGTTGCTGTGTGAGAACCCGGCGATGAAAGAGTCGCCTGGCATGCAGTTGCTCTGAATATAGCAAAGCCGGATGGAGGTGGGAGAGGGGGGCGGCGAATGGCTCAATCAGGAGTCTAAAGGCTCAGGGAAGTGGGCGCGGGGTTGCCAGGCGGGATTCTGCTCTGACTTCCGTGATGTTGATGCGTCTTGGCGGGATGACCGAGGTCCAAACCACGCTCCCCTGAGCCTTGCTTCGGTGACATCACGGCTGAAACCGGTGCAATCTTCACGCCAAAACGGCAAATCGCACATTTTCAAGGTGAAACTGGACCAGTCAAGCGGAGGGGTTCCCGCCAGAATTGCATGATCGGCGGCGTTGCCATGCAAAAAGCGGAGGCTGCGATCAACGCGGGTCCTGCCGCGCAAGCTGGGCTTGGGCGCGCAGTGTGGCTTCCCGCCGCGCCGTCAGAAACGGCGCATAGCGCCTCCGCGTAGCGGCCACCAGCTCCGGACCTGCCGACTCGGGCGAGCCTGCGTTGAACGGCGGCTGGGGGTTGTATTCGATCTCGAGCTGGATGCGCCTTGCCTCTGGCTCTCCGCGCAGGATCGCGGCCAGCTTGAGGCCGAAGTCGATGCCGGCGGTGACGCCTCCGCCGGTGACGATCAGCCCGTCGATAACGACCCGTTCGGCCACCGGGGTTGCACCCAGCAGCGCCAACTCGTCGAGCGACATCCAATGGCTGGTGGCGCGCCGCCCTTTCAGCAGTCCGGCCGCGCCCAGCACCAGCGCGCCCGTGCAGACGGAGGCGACGTAGCGCGCCGTCGCGGCCTGCTTCGCCAGAAAACCCAGCACGGTCGTGTCATCCATCAGCGCCACCTGGCCGGCGCCGCCCGGCACGACGACCACATCGAGGGCGGGGCACTCCTCCAGGGTCATGGTGGGTGTGAGGGTGAGGCCGCGGTCGCTTGTGACGGGCTCCCGGGTCTTCCACAGGAGATGGACCCGGGTGTTCGACATGCGGCAGAAGACTTCGAACGGCCCGGTGAGGTCGAGTTGGGTCAGCTTGGGATAGAGCAGCAAGCCGATCTCGAGCCGGGACTCGGCGGGCACGGGAGGCGCGACGCTCATGGCGGCGATTCCTTTCAAGATGTCGCGGCGGCGAATCATCGGCCGCGGATCAGGTCCTTCAGCGCGTCAACCTGCCGGGCCGTCAGACTGGCGAGGAGCAGGTCCACTTCCATCGGGTACATGGAGCCGTACTCGGCCTGCTTGTCCTGGGCCGGGAACATCGCCTCGATGTACGCATCGCGATAGGCGACCCAGGCCCGCTGGGCATTCTTGATTTTCTCAACCGCGGCTGGGTCGTCCGTGTTCTTCGAGAGCAGCTCGCGATAGACGCGGTTCAATTCGGCATCGACTCGCTTAGCCTCGTCGGCGGCGCACGCGTTCAGCTCGGGCTGGGCCTTCGCTTTCCCGGTGCACGCGCGATACCTCGCGGAGTCCTGGGCGAAAAGGAGACACGGGACAAGCGCCGCGAGAATGATCGTCCAACCAGGGGGTCTCATCAACCCCTACTTCTGCTCCGCCGGCAAGGCGCTGGGCGGACGGGACACCCGCCCGTTCACGGCTTCCGCGATGGAGATGTTATAGGTGTCGAACACCGTGCCCAGGGAGTTATCGAGCTGCACCTTGGATTTGGCGTAGGTGCTGACGGCCGTGACCTCGTTGGACCGCGCCTGCGCCAGATCGCGCTGGGACTGGATGACGAGGAAGATGGTGGAGGCGCCGAGCGCATATTTTTTCTGCTCGGCGTCCAAGGTTTGCTCTTGCAGAATGCGGGCCTGGACGGCGGCGCGGTGGGCGGCAGCGGCCTGCTGCACCGCAATCAGCGCGTTGCGCACGTCCACGCCGATTTGGTTGAGCAGGCGCTGGTGCTGGAGTTCCTGCGTCCGCAGGGTCAGGGCGTCCAGCACGTAGTCGGCCTGGGCGGAGCGGTTGCGGAGCGGGACACTCAGCTCCGCCTCCAGGGAGTAGCTGGGGAAGTTGCGCTGGAACAACTGGCCGAGCACCGCGCCCGTGCCACCGATGTAGTACCCATTCGGGACCCCGCAGATGGCGAAGGATTGGCAGAGTGGATTGATCTGCCCGGCCAGGGCGTTGTTGGTCAAGCTGCCGATGAGATCGAGGGTGGGCAACATCTGGCTGCGGTCGCCCTTGAGCCCGATGTGGGTGTTTTCGATGTTGAGTTTGGACTGCGGCACCTCGGGGCGGTTGGCGAGAGCCTTGGCGATCAGGTCTTGCACGGGGATGACGGGCTCGGTCTCCGGAACCGCGATGGCGTCGGTGGGGATAATATGGGCCTCGGCCACCGAGGGGCTCATGACGCCGGTTCTGCTAAGGGCGTTCTTCAGCGCCGTCTCCTGCTGGAGCACCTGGGTCTGTGCGTTGACCAGATCCTGCTGGCGCGAGGCCACCTCGGCCTCGGCGCGCACGATCTCGATGGGCGCCAGGGTGCCGATCTCGACCTGCTTCTTGTTGTCCTCGTAGAGCCTTTGGGAGAGGCCCAGGGCCTGCTGCTTCACCTTGACGTTCTCGTTGAAGCTGACCAGATCCCAGTACGCCGCGGCAATCTGCGAGACCGTGGTCATTACCTGCTGTTTGAAAAGCAGGTCGTTCACGCGCATGTTGTTCTTGGCGATTCGGATGTTCCGGTTGTTGACCGCCAGGCCGAATCCCTGCAACAGAGGCTGGGTGACTTGCAGGTTGAGGCTGCCGGTGGTGTAAGGGTTCAAGTCGAGCGTGGTGGCATTGGCGTTGGTGGTGCTCTGTTGCCAATTGAGCTGGACGTTGGTGCCCGTCAGGAAGCTCTGCTGGTATCCGGCGGCGTAAGTGTCATTGCGGTAGACGAGGTTCGTCGTGCCGGTGGTGAAGGTGTTGGATTGCGGCGTCGAGCTGTGGGCCCAATAACCCACCAAGTACATTGAGGGATCGAGGTTGGGGATGGTGGTGCCTGTGGCGGTGATGATGGTTCCGCCGGCGCTGGCGCTGGATGTGCCGCCGTTGTTGCCGGCCGTGCCGAAGACGGTCCCGCCGGTGACCTGAGACAGCGCGGCCGTGGTGGCAGTCTGGACGGCGTTGGGCAAGCCGCGCAGTAAGCCGCCGGCCTTGGCGCGGAGCAGGTTGGCCTCGGCCTCGGACTTGCCGTAGCGCTGGATGTGGATGTCCAGGTTATTCTCGAGCGCCAGCGCGATGGCGTCCTGAAGCGAGAGATAGATATTGCCGGCGCGGAGCAGCGAGTCGAGCCGGTTGGAGTTCGACACGTCGACCGGCAGGACATCTTTTGGCTGGTAAGGCCGGGTGAAGCTCGATAGGAACCCGCCCTGGGGGTTCTGAACATACTGAATCTGCTGTGCTTCCGCCATCGGCGCCAGCATCAGGAAAACGCAGAGAACCGCAACTCCGGATTGTAAGCGTCCCATCGTCGATAGACTCCTGGTGATCGGCCTCCCAAGAGGCCCTCAAGCGTATAAATACGGGGCCGGCCCCCGGTGTGTTCCCGGAATCTCCAATGTTAGCGCGGGAAACAGGCGTGTGGCTTGTGGCACGTGGGTGGTGGATTCCACCGCGGTTCGCCAGTTACGCGCCCGGACGGATCCCGAGAGCGAAGCCGCGAGCCACAAGCCCTCCGGCCCGGTGGCTTTCCGGAGCCCGGCTCGCGTATAGTAGGCCTGTGAACCTGAAATCCGAACCGGTGTTCAATCTCTTCCAGGAGACGGGTGCGTACTTGCGGGGGCACTTTCGGCTTACCAGCGGCCTGCACAGTCACGAATACCTGCAGTGCGCCATCGTGCTCCAGCATCCCGACCATGCACAGGAGCTGGGCGAAGGGTTGGCCGCGGCGTTGCGCGGGTTGGGCATCCCCGGGGTCCAAGTGGTGGTCTCGCCCGCGCTGGGCGGCGTGATTATCGGCCACGAAGTGGCGCGGGCGTTGGGAGTCCGGCACATCTTTACGGAACGGGACCCCGCCACCGGGAAGATGATCCTGCGGCGCGGCTTCAAGGTCGATCCGGGCGAGACGGCCGTGGTGGTGGAAGACGTGGTGACCACGGGCGGCAGCACGCGGGACGTGGTCGAGGTGCTGCGGGAGGCGGGCGCCAACGTGGTGGCGGCAGGCTCCATCATCGACCGAAGCGGCGGCGGGGCCGATGTCGGCGTGCCGCGCGTCTCGCTGGCCATTCTGAACGTGGTGACCTACCCGCCGGACAACTGCCCGCTCTGCCAGGAAGGCATCCCCCTGACCAAGCCGGGCTCCCGTCCCGTTACCCCATAGATGCGGCGGATCCGGATCACGCTGGCCTACGACGGCACGGATTTCCACGGCTGGCAGGTGCAGCCGGAGCTGCCGACGGTACAAGGGACGCTTGAGGCCGTGGTCGCCGAAATAGAAGGCGCGTTCGTACGCGTGGAGGGCTCGGGGCGCACGGATGCCGGCGTCCACGCGCTGGCCCAGGTGGCGGCGTTTTCGATCGCGAATCCGATCCCGGCCGCGAACCTGAAGCGGGCCATGAACCGCCTGCTGCCGCGCTCGATTCGCGTCCTGGCCGTCGAGGAAGCGGCGGCCGACTTCCACCCGCGGTTCCAGGCCCGCGCCAAGACCTACGAGTACCGTATCTGGCGGGGCGAGATCTGTTTGCCTTTCGAGCGGCTCTACATCCTGCACCATGCGTACCCGCTGGACGTGGAGCGGATGATCGAGGCGACGGCGATCCTGGAGGGCGAGCACGATTTTTCGGCCTTCGCGGCCTCGGACGAGCGCGACGAGGAGGGCGGCTCTAAGGTGCGCACGATCTTCTCTTCGCGCCTGGAGCTGGCGGGCGAGCGGCTCACCTACCGCGTGCGCGGCAGCGGCTTTCTGAAACACATGGTGCGAAACATCGTGGGCACGCTGCTGGAGGTGGGCAAGGGCAACCTCGACGCTGAGGCCGTTTGTGGCCTGCTCGCGCCCGGGGTAACGGAGAAGGCTGGCCCCACGGCTGTGGCCCGGGGGTTGTTTCTGGTGGAGGTGGAGTACTGATCCTCGAAACCGAACGGCTCGTCTTCGACACCTGGCAAAGCTCCGACTGGACGGAACTTCGCCCCATCGCGACCGACGTCGAGGTGATGCGCTACATCACCGGCGGACTGCCGTGGAGCGACCAGAAGATTCGGGAGTTCGTCGATCGCCAGGTGAAGCTGTACGCCGAGCGAGGGCTCTGCCGCTGGAAGCTTCTCGAGAAGCCCGGTTTGGAGATGATCGGCTTCTGCGGCGTTGGCTTATGGCGCGACGGCCTGGAGTCGGAGATCGGGTGGTGGCTCGCGCGCCCTTGCTGGGGGCGCGGGCTGGCCACGGAAGCCGCGCGGGTCGCGCTGCGGGATGCCTTCGAACGCGTGCGGTTGGAGCGCGTCGTTTCGATCGCGATGCCGGGGAACGTGGCTTCGATACGGATCATGGAGAAGCTGGGGCTCAAGTTCGAGTGCGAGTTCGAGAGCGACAGTGTGGGCTTGGTGCGGTACGCGATCGAACGGACCGAGTACCGGGCAGAGGCGTAGCCGGTGGTCGCGGTGCTATCACGCGCAGCAGCGCCGAACCACGCGCGTAAGCAAGCGGACCCGCGTCAGCGTGCCTACAGCAGCTCGATTTCCGAAAAGAAGTACCCGATCTCGGCGCGGGCGGTCTCCGGGGCGTCCGAGCCGTGAACGCAGTTGCGGTTGACGGCGGTTCCAAAGCGGCGGCGGATGGTGCCCTCGGCGGCGTCGGTCGGGTTGGTGGCGCCCATCACCTCGCGCCACTTCTCGATCGCGTTCTCGCGCTCGAGCGCCAGCACGATGACGGAGCCTTCCGTCATGAACTCGATCAGGCCGGGGAAAAAGGGCTTGCCGCGATGCACCGCGTAGAATCCCTCGGCCGCCGTGCGGCTAAGACGCAACATCTTCATGCCGCGGACGCGGAACTCGTTCCGCTCGATGAGGGAGAGAATCTCGCCGGCGACGCCCCGGGAGACGGCGTCGGGTTTGAGGATGGCCAGGGTGAGTTCGATTTGACTCATAGCAGGGATTCGACTTTTTCGCCGATCTCGGCGGGCGAAGCGCAGACCGTGACGCCGGCGGCTTCGAGCGCTTTGATCTTGTCCGCGGCCTTGCCCGATCCGCCCGAGATGATGGCGCCGGCGTGACCCATGCGGCGGCCGGGCGGGGCGGTCTGCCCGGCGATGAAGCCGACCACCGGCTTCTTCACGTTCTCGCGGATATAGGCCGCGGCGGTCTCCTCCGCGTTCCCCCCGATTTCACCGATCATGACGATGGCGTGCGTGTCGTCATCCTCGTTGAACAGGCGGATGGCGTCGACGAAATTGGTGCCGATGATCGGATCGCCGCCGATGCCGATGCAGGTCGATTGTCCGATGCCGCGGCGGGTGAGCTGATCCACGGCTTCGTAGGTCAGCGTGCCGGAGCGCGACACCACGCCCACATGCCCTTCTTTGTGGATGTGGCCGGGCATGATGCCGGCCTTGCACTGGCCGGGCGAGATGATGCCGGGGCAGTTGGGGCCTATCAGGCGGGTCGCGCGATCCTTCAGGTACTGCCACACGCGCACCATGTCGAAGGTGGGGATTCCTTCCGTGATGCACACCACCAGCGGGAGACCGGCGTCGGCGGCCTCCAGGATGGCGTCCGATGCGAAGGCCGGTGGCACGAAGATCACCGAGGCGTTGGCGCCCGTGGCGGCGACCGCGTCGCGCACGGTGTCGAAAACCGGGCGATCCAGATGCGTGGCGCCGCCCTTGCCGGGCACCACGCCGCCCACCACGTTGGTTCCGTACGCGATGCACTGCTCGGCGTGGAAAGTCGCCTCCCGGCCGGTGAAGCCCTGGAAGATCAGGCGAGTATTACGGTCGACGAGAATGCTCATTGCGCCAGCCTCACGACTTTCTCCGCGGCATCCTTCATACCGTGGGCGACGGTGAAATCCAGCCCTGAATCCGTCAGGATCCGGCGGCCGGCCTCGACGTTGGTGCCCTCCATGCGGACCACCACCGGAACGCGGATCTTCAATTCGTGCGCGGCGGCTACGACGCCCGTGGCCAGGGTGTCGCAGCGCAGGATGCCGCCGAAGATGTTGATGAGCACGGCGCGCACGTTGCGGTCCGACAGCAGAATGCGAAAGGCGTTCTTGATCTGGTCGGCGCTGGCCCCGCCCCCGACGTCGAGGAAATTCGCCGGATTGCCGCCCGCGTACTTGATGATGTCCATGGTGGCCATGGCGAGTCCGGCGCCGTTCACCATGCAGCCGACCGTGCCATCAAGCTTGATGTAGTTCAGGCCGAAGCGGGAGGCGTCCACTTCGAGCGGGTCCTCTTCGTTCAAGTCGCGTAGTTCGAGCAGGTCCTTATGACGGTAGAGCGCGTTGTCGTCGAGGGTGATCTTGGCATCGAGCGCGTAAACCTTCCCCTGACGCGTGAGGACGAAGGGATTGATTTCGGCGAGAGATGCGTCGATGGCTTCGCAGGCGCGGGCCAGAGCCATCATGGCTGCCACAGCGGCGCCGGCGCTGGCCGCGGGGAGGCCCATGCCGAAGGCCAGCTTGCGGGCCTGGAACGGCGCCAGGCCGAAACCGGGCTCGAGCGGTTCCTTGAGAATCATCTCGGGATGCTGGGCGGCGACCTCCTCGATCTCGACCCCGCCCGCGGCCGACGCCATGAAGACCGGCTTGCCCGCGGCGCGGTCGAGCACGATGCCGAGGTAAAGCTCGCGCTCGATGGGCAGCGTCTCCTCGATGAGAACGCGGTGGACGATGCGTCCTTCGGGGCCGGTCTGATGGGTCACCAGGCACATGCCCAGCATCTTGCGGGCGATCTCGGCGGCTTCGGTGTTGTCCTTGGCGATCTTCACGCCGCCGCCTTTTCCGCGCCCGCCGGCGTGGATCTGCGCCTTGACGACGGAGGCGCCGCCGATCTTCTTGGCTGCCGCCTCGGCCTCATCCGGTGTGCGGGCGACCTCGCCGCGCGGCACCGGCACGCCGTACTGCGCGAGAATGGCCTTGGCCTGGTATTCGTGGATTTTCATGGCGCTTATGTTAGGATGGCGGTCAGCCTTCAGCCCTCGGCCGAGCGCAGCTTACGCGGCTGATTCCTGATAGCCTTTCCGAATATAACATGTCACTTATCCCTTACCTTCACCGCGCAGCCAGGCGCGAAGACCTGGACGCGGCGGCCGCGCAGGAAGCGATGGAGGTGATCCTGAGCGGGCGCGCCTCCACGGCGCAGATCGCGGCCTTCCTGGTTGCGCTGCACATGAAGGGCGAGACGGCGGGCGAGCTGATCGGCTTCGCCCGGGCGATGCGCGCGCGGGCCAGCCAGGTGCTGCCCGATCTCGGAGGAGTGCCGCTGCTCGATACCTGCGGAACCGGTGGCGACGCTCGCGGGACGTTCAACATTTCGACCATCGCGGCGTTCGTCGTGGCCGGGGCCGGGGTGCGCGTGGCCAAGCACGGGAACCGGTCGATTTCGAGCCGCTGCGGCAGCGCCGATGTCCTCGAACTGCTGGGCGTCCGGGTTGCGGTGGAGGCGGAGCAGGCGGCGCGGGCCATCCGCGAGGTCGGCATCGGATTCCTCTTCGCACCGGCGTTTCACCCCGCCACGAAGCACGCGCAGGCGGCGCGCCTCGAGCTGAAGATGCGGACGATTTTCAATCTGCTCGGCCCGCTGACCAATCCGGCGGGCGCGACGGCGCAACTGGCGGGCGCACCGTCGGAGGAAGCGGCGGCCCTCATAGCCGAGGCGCTGGCGGCGCTCGGACTGGAGCGCGGGTTCGTGGTGCACGGCTCGGACGGTCTGGATGAAATCACGATCACGGGTCCGACCTTGGCCTACGAGATCGCGAATGGGCGAGTGACCCGCCGCACCCTCGAGCCGTCGGATTTCGGCGTCGCCACCGCGCCTCTCGAGGAGTTGAAGGGTGGGGATCCGGACGAGAACTGCGAGATTGCGCGTGCCATTCTGGCGTGCGCGCGCGGTCCGAAGCGGGACGTGGTGCTCGTGAACGCCGCGGCGGCCCTGGTGGTAGCCGAGCGGGCAGCGAGTTTCGCCGAGGGGATGGCGGTGGCAGCCGAATCGATCGACAGTGGCGCGGCGCGCCGCAAGCTGGACGAACTGGCGGCGTTCACGCGGTAGGACAAGCTTCAGCTTGTCCGGCGGCGCTCCAGGGACAAGCTCAAGCTTGTCCTACGGCGTCCCGGCGTGGCGCTTCAGGATGAGGGGCAGGTTCTGGGACAGGGCCGATCGCGCCAGCACCATGTCGCAGCCGGTCTCGTGGGCTTTCATCTTCAATTCGCCCTGCACGTGCGACAGGTAGCCAATCAAGCTGATCGATTTGAGCTCTGCATTGGCCTTCAACTTCGAGATGACCTTCAGCGGCTGCATGGCGCCGAAATTCAGGTCGAAGATGATCAGGGAGGGTTTCTCCTCCCTCGCTTTCTCCAAAAGCTCCTTGTCGTTCTTGATGAATTCGACCAGCAGGCCGGCGCGTTTGGCGGCATCGGCGAGCTTCACAGTGAAGAACAGATCCTCTACCGCGGCCAGGATTTTCTTAGGCTGTCTCTGCATACGGAATCGCCAGACGGGTTCCTCGCACCCAATTCACTGCTACAGTTCCAGTACGGTTGAATACTCCGGGGGGTAAGCCTTATCCTAGCCTGTTTAAGCAAGCAGGCGCAAGCCGCTCCGGCTCGATTACACTTTCCCGGTACGACCGGAGGGTTGGAGGAATCCTTCCAAAATCCAACCTGCCGCCCACAAGAACCCGCCAAAAAACACGGGGACGATTAGGAGGGCCAGCAGTTGCTCCACGGGTCCAACCTTGGCCAGACCCGAGAGCTCGGCGATGAGCCACAAGACAAAAGCCGCAAGGCTGCCCAGGATGAGGACGATCTGACCCAGCCGTTTGATGCGTCGTGCACCTTCCATGCCGATCAGTCTATCCCTGTGGCACGGAGCAGTCAACGCGGTTAAGGACATCGGCGGTTGCCACCGTGCTAAGTTGTGAACAATGGCTCTGGGTAACCCTTTTCAGGATTCTCTGAGGTTCGAACGGCGCGTTCCGCCCTGCGCCATCGTGATCTTCGGGGCCAACGGGGACCTGACCCGCCGCAAGCTGATGCCCGCGCTGTACAGCCTGGCCTCGGAGCGGCGCCTCCCGCCGGGCTTCGCGCTGATCGGCACCTCCCGCACGCCACTCAGCGACGAGCAGTTCCGGGAGAAGATGCGCGCCGCGCTGGCCCAATTCCCCAGCGACGCCCCGCTCGACGAGGAGATCTGGAAGGCCTTCGCCAATACCCTGTTCTACGTGGCGGGCGACACGGACGACGCGGAGCTCTACCGGCGGATCGGCGGGAAACTCGAGGAGGTCGAGCGGCGCTTCGAGACCGGCGGCAACGTTCTCTTCTATCTCTCGCTCCAGCCCAGCCAGTATGAGACGGCCGCGGCGGGGATCGGCGCGGCGGGCTTGGCGCACGGCAGCGGCTGGCGGCGCCTAGTGATCGAGAAGCCCTTCGGGCACGACCTGGCCAGCGCGCGTGAGTTGAACGAGGCGCTGGGCCGCGTGTTCCCGGAGTCCGGCGTCTACCGCATCGATCACTACCTGGGCAAAGAGACCGTGCAGAACATCTTCGCGTTCCGCTTTGCCAACGGGATTTTCGAGCCCATCTGGAACCGGCGCTACATCAGCCAGGTGCAGATCACGGCCGCGGAATCCATCGGTGTGGAGGGCCGGGGCGCGTATTACCAGGAAGCGGGCGCGTTGCGCGACATGATCCAGAACCACCTGCTGCAGGTCCTGTCGACCATCGGCATGGAACCGCCGGCGGTCTACGAGGCCAACGCAGTGCGGGACGAGCGCGCCAAGCTGCTACGGTCGGTGCGCATCATGCAGCCCGAAGAGGTGGCGATCCACGCTGTGCCCGGCCAGTACGGCGGCGCGCGGATCGGCGGCGCCGAGGTCCCCGGCTTTCGCCAGGAGCCCGGCGTTCAGGCAGATTCCCAGACCGTGACCTATGCCGCCGTCACGCTCTTCGTCGAGAACTGGCGCTGGGCCGGCGTGCCATTCTACCTGCGCACCGGGAAGCGGCTGCCGCGGCAGGTGACCGACATCGCCATCCACTTCAACGCCGCGCCGCACGCTCCCTTCAGCGGTGACGGCTCGAACGGCTCGGCCATCGAGCCCGACCTGCTCATCATCCGCATACAACCGGAGGAGGGACTCTCGCTGCGCTTCGTCTCGAAGCAGCCGGGCGCGGGCATGCGGCTGCGGCCGGTGTCCATGGATTTCGATTACGGCGCCAGCTTCGGAGCGCGCGAGCCGAGCGCCTACGAGACGCTCCTGTTGGATGCTATGCTGGGCGATTCGACACTCTACATCCGCCAGGATGCGGTGGAGGCGAGTTGGGCGATTGTCGAGCCGGTCCTGCAGTCCTGGGCAGGCCAGCGCTTCGAGTTCCCGAACTACGCCGCCGGGACCTGGGGGCCGCAAGCGGCGGACGAGATGCTGGCGCGGCACGGGCACGCGTGGAGGAATCCGTGACGGCGGTCGTAACACCGGAGAGGATTCTCAAAGACCTGCACTCGTTGTGGGCGTCGCTGGCCAAAGAGTCCGCGCCGAATGAGGGGGCCAGCGTGCTGCGCGCTTGCGCCATGACGGTGATCGTGCTGGCCGATGAGAGCGAGGGCGCGGCGGGAATCGCGCAGACGCTGGGCCTGGTCATGCAGGACCATCCCAACCGCGCGGTCGTCGTGCGCGTGGGCAGCGGCTCCGAGCCGCATCTCGATTTCCAGGTGACGGCGCAGTGCTGGAGACCGTTCGGCCGCGAGCGGCAGATTTGTTGCGAGCAAGTGGAAATGACCGCCTCCGAAGGGAGCCTGGCGGATGCCGTGCCGGTCCTGCTGGCGATCGCGGCGCCGGATTTGCCGGTGGCCGTGTGGTGCCGTAGCCCGCGCCTTTTCGGTCTCGCGGCGCTGGATCGGCTATACGCACGGGCGGATCGGATCATCGTCGATTCGAGGGATGTCCCGCTGGCCGAGCTCGCGCGCGCGGTCGCCGGGAGCCGCGGCCGGCTGGCCGATCTGGCCTGGACCAGCGTGACGCGGTGGCGCGAAATCGTGGCCGAGATTTTCGAGGACCCCGTGCGGCGGGAGCTGATCCCGCGCCTGGCTCGCGTGCGCGTCCTGCACTCGGCCAGCGCCGTGCCCTCGACGGCATATTACCTGGCGGGTTGGATTCTGGCCGCCAGTGGGACAGGCCTCCGGCCTGTCTTCGAAGAGGTGCCCCCCGTGGGCGGCGGCATCGAGGGCATCGTCCTCGAGGCGGGAACCGAGTCCATCTCGATCCGGCGCGTGGAGGGCACGGCTATCCTGATCGAGATCGGTTCGCTCAAGAACTGCACCAGCGCGCCGCGGCTGAGCGAGGCCGAACTGCTCGGGACCGAGCTCGCCATCACGGGCCGCGACCCGGTTTTCGAGAAGACCCTGCCCGTAGCCGCGCGGCTGGCGGAGGCGATCCATGCCCTTTGAGTGGCACTCATTCCCGGAGGCGAAAGCCGCGGCGGAGGCGTGCGCGGAGCACATCGGCCGCGAGATCGAGGAGGCGCTCGGCGGGCGCGGCTATGCGGCGCTGGCGCTTTCCGGCGGCACGACGCCCAAGCCGATGTTCGCTTGTCTCGCGGCGATGAAGCTGCCCTGGGATCGCGTCCAGGTCTTCTGGGTGGACGAGCGCGTGGTTCCGCCCACCGATGCCGAGAGCAATTACAAACTGGCCGCCGAGACGCTGCTCGTGCCGGCGCGGGTTCCCCAGCGGAACGTTCACCGCATCCGCGGCGAGCTGACGGCGGGGGCGGCGGCGCGGGCGTACGCGCAGGAGATCCGCGAGTTCTTCGGGCTCGATCCGGGCGAGATGCCGGAGTTCGACGTGGTCCACCGGGGCATGGGGCCGGATGGGCACACGGCCAGCCTTTTTCCGGGCCAGCCGCTCATCGAGGACCGGCAAGGGCTGGCCTCCGCCGTCTATGTCGAGAAGAAATCGATGTGGCGCGTCACGCTGTTGCCGGGGCCGCTGCTGGCGGCGCGGAGCACGGTGGTGCTGGCCGCGGGGCCGGACAAGGGGGAAGCGCTGCGCAGCGTCTTCAACGAGCCGTACGACCCGGTGCTGTATCCCGCCCAGCTCGGAGCGCGCGAGGGACGGCCGGTGGTGTGGTTTCTGGACCGCGCTGCCGCGCGATTGTTGGAGGGGGCGGAGGCGGCGGGGTAAGCGGTGGCGGCGCGTGGCGCACGCATTCGTGCGTGCCGCGTCGAGACTCATCTCGACGCCAGGTGTCGGCACGAGTGCCGACACGGCACGTTGAAGCGTGCGCCACAACCGGGTTTAACCCACCATGGCCAGCTCGTAGAAGTACTCCACGAACGACATCGCCGCGCCGTCGAAGCCCTGCACCTTCGGGTTCGCCGATTCGATGACGTAGTATTCGTTGGGGGCGTGGGCTCCATCGCCATGTCCCAGGCCGAAGTGGCCCGCGGGCAGGTGGAGCGGATCGCCGGTGAAGATGCAACCGGGCCAGGAGCCGGCCGAGCGCGGCCACAGCAACGGATCGATCCCGCTCCGCCGGTAGACAGTCGTCTCCGCCCGGATCAGCGAGCTCGAGGCCGGCGTGCTCGTGGGATCGTAGCCGCCGGTCATGTTGACTTCGATGTCTCCGAAGCCGTGCTTCGCCAGATGGGCCTTCAGCGCGTCGAGCGCGCCGGCGGCGGTCATATCGGGCACCAGCCGCAGGTCGAGTTTCGCGACGGCCCTGTGGGGAAGGATGGTCTTCCCGCCCGGACCGGTGTAGCCGCCGACGAGGCCCTCGATATTGACCGTGGGCCGCGAGACGAGAAGCTCCAGCGCCTCGCGCCAGCCCACATCGTGCACCCAGTGTTTGACGCCGTACTGCTTCATGACGGCCTGCTCGTCGAGGCGGCCGGCCGCTTGCGCGACCATCGCTTCTTCCACAGCGGAGATGGGACGCGCGCGATCGGCGAAGCCCTCGATGGCCGGCTCGTTGCCATCCTCGGACACCAGCGTGTGGAGCGCCTGGACCAGGTGCCACGCCGGGCTATCCACCCGCGCCTTGTTGCTGGAGTGGATATCGTGGCTCGGCCCGCGGCCCCAGCGCTCGCCGCTCGAAACGAGTTCCAGCTCGATGACGCCCTTGGCGCCCAGGTCCATCGTCACCTGGCCGTCAAGCCCCTGCCCCGCGCTCGGCATGAAGATGCCGGCGCAGCGCGCCAGGGCGGCCTGCACCTCCGGGCGGTGCACGATCTGCGCGAAGTGAGGGGAGCCGATTTCTTCTTCGCCCTCCGCCACCAGCACCAGGTTGACGGGAAGTCTCCGGCCCGCGCCGCGGATGGCGTGCAACGCGGCCAGCAATGCGGCCTCCGGGCCCTTCTGATTGACCGCGCCGCGGCCTACGACGACGTTCCCCACGCCGGGCTTGTCGACCAACGCCGCGGCCCAGGGAGGAGACGACCATTCCGCCGGGTCCACCTGCTTGACGTCGTACATGAAGTAGAGCCCCACGGTGCGCGGAGCGCCGGCGTCGAGCGTGGCGAAAATGCCGGGCTGTCCGTCGGTGGGCGCCTTCGTGACGCGGTCGAATCCGGCGTCGCGGAGCAGGCGCATGGTTAGCTCGCAGCCTTCGTCGACGCCGTTGTTTTCGGCCGCGATCGACGGCTGCCGGATCCACTCCTGCAGGCGCGCCACCGCTTCGCCATGACGTTGCTCGATCTGGCCGCGGATCGCTGCGAGGTCCTGTTCATCGGCCCACGCGCTGGGCCGCGACGCGAGCAAGCCGGCGCCGGCGAGGCCGAGAAAAGCGCGCCGGCCGAGCGCAGCGGATGAAGAGTCTTTGCCGTCCATTCGTACCTCCGAGTCTGAGGGAAGTATACAACGGGCGGGTATGGCACTATGGAGGCATCAACCTGCACTGGATCACCCAACAAGGTCGCCTCCTATTCGGCGTGTCGATCATCGCCTTCGGCGCCGAACATCTGATTTGCGCTCACAGCCGCGAAGCCGTAATGCCGGTGATTCCGTTTGTTCCGCCGTACCCGGTGCTGGCTTACTTGCTGGGCCTCGTTCTCATCGCCGCGGGCCTGAGCATTGCGGCCAACCTGAGGGCGCGCCTCGCCGCGACTCTGTTTGGAGCGCTGTTCGTTCTGTGCGTGCTCGCTTTTCACGTAGCCAGAGTCGCCGCCCATCCGCTGGACATCGGCATCCGTACTACTTTCTTCGAAACCTTGGCCCTTGGCGGCGCGGCTTTGGCCTTAGCCGGAGTGCGGGTGGGCCGCTATCTCTTCGCGGTTTCCTCGGTGGTCTTTGGCATCGATCACTTTCTCATCCTGGGCTTCATCGCCAGCCTTGTGCCCGGTTGGATTCCCGGGGGTTCCTTCTGGGCCTGGTTCACGGGCGCCGGCTTCATCGCCGCCGGCGTTGCCATCGCGGCCAACCGGATGGCGCGTTGGGGTGCGTTTTTGCTAGGAACGATGTTTGCCCTCTGGTTCCTGGCGCTCCATGCTCCCAGAATCCTGGGCCTCGCGAAGATTGCAGGCGCTCCGCGCAATCCGCACGAATGGTCCAGCGCATTTATCGCGCTGGCGATGTGCGGAGGGGCCTGGATCCTTGCCGAGGCCGCCGGTCTGCCGGACTTAAGGCACGGGTTGTTCCGCCCATCCGCCCCCTAGGGCGTTGATGAGCTGAACGCTGCTGACAAGCCGCAGGCCCAGAATCTGCGCGGATGTGCGTTGGTTCTGTAAGTGCGCGCTCTCGGCAGTGAGGACCTCGATATACGCCGCGAGACCCTCCTTGTAACGCGCCGTGGAGATCTCGACCGTGTGCTGGGAAGCCTGCACTGCCAGCTCCTGGGCACGGGCTTGTTCTGCCAACACGCGCAGATCCGAAAGGCCGTCCTCCACCTGTTGAAAGGCGCCCAGCACCTGCTGCCGGTAATTGTCCACGGCTTCCCGGTAGGTGGCCTGGGCGTACTCGTAGTTGGCCTTCAGACGTCCGCCCTGGAACAGCGGGGCGGAGAGCAGGGGGGCGATAAACCACGCCGTGCTGGGGCCCGTGAGCAGATTGGTCAGGCCGGAGCTCAGGAAGCCGGCGCTGCTGGTCAGGCTGAGGTCGGGGAAATAGGCGGCTCGAGCCACGCCGATGCGCGCGCTGGCCGCAGCCATTTGCCGTTCCGCCTCAGCCACGTCCGGCCGGCGCTCGAGCAGGTCGGAAGGCAAGCCGGGCGGGAGGACTGGAGGCGCCAGGTTCAGCGGATTCTGGGGCAGGGAAAACTCCGACGCGGGCCTGCCGAGGAGCGTGGCGATGGCGTGCTCGATCTGATCGCGCTCTCGCTCGTCGCCCACGTACAGAGCCTGGGCGGTATCGAGTTGGGTCTCCGCCGCCGCTACATCGAGTCCGCTGGCCAGCCCGCCCTCGAAGCGGCGCCGGGTGAGATCCAGGAAGTCCTGTTGCACTTTGATGTTTTCGCCCAGGACGGCGCGATCGGCGTCCAGGTAACGCAAGTTGAAGTAGTCTTGGGCAAGGTCGGACTTGAGCGTGAGCAAGACCGTCTGGTACGCGGCCACGCTCACCTGGTAATCGGCGCGGGCCGCCTCCAGGGAGCGGCGAACCTTCCCGAATATATCGATCTCGTAACTGGCGTCCAGCGGCAGCGTGAAGGTGTTATAGGTGTACGAGGTCACCACCGTGCCCGGCTGGGTAGGACGGTTCGCGCCCGTGTGCGCCCGCGCCACGCTGGGATCGGCGTTGACGGCCGGATAGAGCTGCGCTTGGGCGATCCGAGCCAGCGCCCGCGCCTGGTCGACGCGCTCCACGGCCGCCTTGAGGCTCTGATTCGCGCCGGTGGCCTGCTTCTCCAGATCGTTGAGCACGGGATCGCCGAACACCACCCACCAGTCGCCCTTTGCGATCTCGTCTCGGGGCTGGGCCTCCTTCCAGCCGGCCGGCGGAGGCTCTTTGAAAGCGGGGGGAACTTCAACCCGCGGACGCTGATAGTGGGGACCCACCGTGCAGCCCACGGCCCAGACAAACATGCAGAAGGCCAGGACCCGCGGGTTCGCCCTCAACGTCCGGCTCCCGGCTGCACGTCGACCGCCGCGCCCTCGGTGATTGAGTCGGAGGGATTGGCGATGACGGAGTCCTCCGCCCGCAGCCCGGAGAGCACTTCGAGGCTGTTGCCAAAGTCCCGGCCGAGCTGGATGCTCTGCAAGTGAACTTTACCGTCGCCCTGCACGAGCGCCACCTGCGGTCCCTGCGCGTGGAAGAGCAGCGTGTTGGAGGGAATCACCAGCGTCGGGCGGTTGGAGCGAAGGTGAAAGACGACTTCGCCGAACTGGCCCGGCACCAGCACGCCCTTTGGATTCGGCACTTGGACCTCGGTGAGCAGGGTTCGGCTGGTCGGGTCGATGGCGCCCGCGGTGCGTACTACTTTGCCTGGGAACTTCCGCCCGGCGACCTCGGGCACTTCCACGTCGGCCGAAACTCCGGGCGCGATGTCGGGGCCATAGGTTTCGGGGACGCTGGCGTACACGCGCAAGGTTGAGGTTTCGGCCAGCCGGAACAGCAGCGTGTTGGTGCCGGCCGCGATCAGCGAGCCGATATCGATGTAGCGGGCAGTGATGGTTCCCGCGAAGGGCGCCGTGACCTTCTCGAAGGACTGTAGCTGCTTGAGTTGATCGACGGTGGCGATGGTGACATTCAGATTGGCTTCGTCGGCCTTGAGCGCCCCGTTAGTTTGATCCACTTCCTGCTTCGAAACGCCGTCGAATTTCAGCAGGTTCTGGTAGCGATTGGCCGTGATGCGGGCGAGATCCAGGTTGGCCTGGGCCTGCGCCTGGGCCGCTTCCGCCTGGCGCAATTGCTGATCGAGCTCCGGCGTCTCGATCTCCGCCAGGAGCTGGCCCGCCGTCACGTGGGCGCCGATATCCACCTGCCAGCGTTTGATGTATCCGCTCGTGCGCGCGTAGATGGGGGTTTCGATGTAGCCCTGGAGATTGGCCGGGAACCTGACGCTGAGCTGGGCGCTGCCCGGCTGGGGATGAATCACGTTAACGGGCTCGCGGGCGCTGTCTTGAACCGCGGTCTCCAGCGTTTCGCGAACCGCCTTCTGATGACGAAGGCCGAAATATAAAGCGGCCGGAAAAACGACGGCAGCCACGAGGGCGAGTGCGGCCACGCTCCTTCCCATGCGCGGGGGATGCCTCGGGGCCGGAGTCCGGGGCGACTCGTCGAGGGGCGTTGAGGTCCAGTCTTTCCGATCCATGATCGTCTAGCCCTGTGGCTCGGCCTCCTCCGTCATGAGCTCATGGTATCCCTTGCGGCGTAAGGAGCTGAACACCACGGGAACGAAGAACAGAGTCGCCACCGTGGCGATCAGCAAGCCGCCGATGACGGCCCGGCCGAGGGGAGCGTTCTGCTCCGCGCCCTCGCCCATCCCCAGCGCCATGGGCAGCATGCCGATGATCATGGCCAGGGCCGTCATGACAATGGGACGCAGCCGCGTGAATCCCGCAGCCAGAGCCGCCTCCAGCGAGTTCTTGCCTTGCTTGAGTTCCCCCGTGGCGAAGGTCACCAGCAGGATGCTGTTGGACGTCGCCACGCCGATGCACATGATGGCCCCCATCAGGGAAGGAACGTTGAGCGTGGTGCGGGTGACGAAGAGCATCCACACGATTCCGGCCATGGCGCCCGGCAGGGCGGTGATGATGATGAAAGGATCCAGCCAGGACTGAAAGTTCACCACCATCAGCAAATAAACCAGAAGCACCGCGAAGAGGACCCCGAACTCCAGGCCCGTAAACGAGGAGCGCATGGTTTCCACCTGCCCGCGCTCCACCAGGAAGCTGCCACGCGGCAGTTGCTTGCGGAACTCGTCGATCACTTTGTCCACGCCGGCCGCCACGCCGCCCAGGTCCCTTCCCTGGGTGGCGGCGTAGATGTCGATCACTCGCTGGATATCGTAGTGGCTGACAATGGCCGGGGCCTGCCCGCGCCGGATGCCTGCCAGATTCGCCAGGACCTGCGGCTGCAGGAGGCTGTTGTTGACGATGGGGATGCCCCGCAGATCGCCCAGGGTGTCCATGCGGAATTGCGGAGTCTGCGTTACCACGTTGTAGTTGACGCCCTGTGGGCTCAGCCAGAAACTGGGCGCGGTCTGGAAACTGGTGGTGAGCCCCACCAGGGTGTCACTGGCCACGTCGGCCTGCGTGAAGCCCATCTCCCGGGCCTTGGTCCGATCGACGTCCACGAACACCACCGGTTCGTTCATAGCCTGCTGAACGTGCACGTCCGCGGCTCCGGGAATGCGGCGGATGCGCTCCACCATTTGGTTGGCGATCGCCAGGTTCTTTTGCATGTCGGCGCCAATAAGCTGCACGTCGATGGGCGAGGGCAGACCGAAATTCAGGATCTGGCCGACGATGTCCGCGGGCTGGAAGAAGAACTGCGTGCCCGGGAACTCCTTCGGAAGCAGATGGCGCAGCGCCCGAATGTACTCCTCCGACGGACGGTGCTCGGGGTTGAGCGCGAGCAGAATCTCCGCATCCGAGGTGCCGATCACGCCGCTATTGCTGTAAGTGAGATTGATGCCGCTGTAAGGCATTCCGATGTTGTCCAACGTCGTGCGTAGTTCCCGGGCTGGTATCACCTGCCGTATGGCCTGCTCCACCTGACCGCAAAGCTTCGCGGTCTCTTCGATGCGCAGTCCCGTGGGGCCGCGCAGGTGCAGGCGGATCTGACCTGCATCCACGCTCGGGAACAGGTCCGAGCCGAGCAGCGGGAGCAGCAACAGGCTGGCCAGGCAGAATCCCAGGAAGGAAGCGCCAAACACCCAGCGGTTGTGCAGCGACCATTCCAAGAGACCCGCGTACTTCTCGCGAAGCCAGTTGAACCCCGCCTCGAAATGCTCATGGAAACGACGGAAGAAACCGGGGCCACGGTGCGGCTGGCTCCTGCGCCTGGCCTCCAGTTGGCGCTCCGACCGGTAGAAGTAGAACATCATCGTCGGCACCAGCGTGCGCGAAAGGAGATAAGAGGCCAGCATGGCAAAGACCACGGCTTCCGCCAAAGGCCGGAACAGGAAGCCGGGGATGCCGGTCAAGAACATGATGGGGATGAAAACGATGCAGATGCTGAACGTGGCCACCAAGGCGGGCGTGGCAATCTGGCTGGCGCTGGCGAGAATGGTCTCCCGCAACGACTTGCCCTCCGGCAACAGTCGGTTGGTATTCTCCACCTCCACCGTCGCGTCGTCCACCAGAATCCCGACGGCCAGGGCCAGGCCCCCCAGCGTCATCATGTTGATGGTTTCGCCCAGCGCGCTCATAGTCAGGAGCGAAGTGAGGATGGCCAGCGGGATCGACGTCGCGACCACGAAAGTCATGCGCCAGCTTCCCAGAAAAATCAGAATCATGGCGGCGGTGAGGAGCGCCGCCACAATGGCCTCCCGCAACACGCCCTGGATAGCGGCACGCACGAACAAGGACTGATCGGCGACCGGTTCGATTCTCAAATCCCGCGGAAGCCCGGCCTGGATGCGCGGCAGGGCCTTGTGCACCCGGGAAACGATCTCCAGGGTGGAAGCCTTGCCGGTCTTGAAGATGGTAAGCAGCGCCGACCGGTGACCGTTCACGTGGACGACGTTGGTCTGGAACTGGAAGCCGTCGTGAACGTGCGCGACGTCGCGGACGTACACCGGAGTGCCGTTGACCACTTTGATGGGCAGATCGTTCAGTTCCGCCACCCGCGCCGGGCTGCTGTTTAGCTCGACGTCGTATTCCCGCTGCCCCATCTTGAGGGTGCCCTGGGGCAGGATCAGGTTCTGAGCGCTGACCGCGTTGACCACCTCGGCGCCGGAGACACCCCGCGCGAGCAGAGCTTGAGGATCGAGGTCGACGCTCACTTGGCGCGGCTTGCCCCCGTACGGATTGGGGATGGCCGCGCCTTCGATGTCCGCCAGTTGGACGCGAATGAAATTGGCGCCAAGATCGAACACCTGCCCCTCGGAGAGAGTAGGGCTGCTCAAACCCAACTGCAGAATGGGGACGCTCGAAGCCGTGTAGGCGATCACCAGCGGCGGCGTGGCGCCCGGGGGCATGGCCCGGATCGCTGCCTGGCCGACGGCCGTGACCTGAGCTACGGCGCCATTGATGTCGGCGCCCTGTTGGAAGAAGATCTTGATGACGCCGATGCCAAAATACGATTGCGACTCGATGTGCTCGATGTCATTGACGGTGGTGGTGGCAAAGCGCTCCGAGAGCGTCACCATGCGCTGCTCGATATCTTCGGGCGCCAGGCCGGCGTAGTTCCACACCATGCTGACGACTGGAATGTTGATGCTGGGGAAGATGTCGGTGGGAGTGCGCTGGATGGCCACGACGCTGAGGATCAGAATCAGCAGGGAGGCCACCACAAAGGTGTAGGGCCGATTCAGCGCCAGTCTGACGAGCCACATCATAGAGCAGTTGCCTTGGCGCCCCGGACTTCGATGGGGCCCACCTTGCGATTCCGACCTGCCCCTCAGCCATCACGCTGCCAGCTAGCGTTATCAGCGCCCTTTGTCAGCATACCGCCTCGTGCCACCCGATGCCACCTTGATCGAGCGGATGCCGTCTCACAGCCACGTGGGCCGCGCAAGCGAGGGCTCGCCTCCAAAGCGAAATCTGCGACGCCGGCGGATCGAGGGACGGCAGCCTGGGTGTAGAGTGAGAAGACACTGGGATCGCAATGGACATTCCGGTTCCGACAAACGACTGCGAGACACGCTGCGTTGCCGCCCTGGCGGTGGCGGTTTGCTTTCTGCTCGCTCCTTCGCAGGTGCGTGCGCAGGGTGGGCCGCCGTATTACACGAACGATCCGGGAACGCCCGGCAATCGGAACTGGGAGATCAACCTGGGATACATGCCCTTCTTATACAACGGTTCCTCGACGACTCATGTGCCGGACGTCGATATCAACTACGGCGTGGGCGATCGAATCCAACTGACCTTCGAGAATGCGTGGTTGCGCGTGAAGAACGGCGCGGGCGCGGTAGATTATGACCTGGGGCAAGATCAACTCGGCGTGAAATGGCGGTTCTACGACAACGACAAAGAGGGCCTCGGAATATCCATCTTCCCGCAGGTGTCGATCAACAATCCCGATCGTTCGGTTCAACGAGGCGTCGTTCCGCCGGGCGCCAGCTTCCTCATGCCCGTGGAATTTTCGAAGAAACTGGGACCGGTCGATGTCGACTGGGAAGTCGGCTACAACGCGGTTCATCTGGGACCCGACGGTTGGCTCGCAGGTCTCGTGGTCGGACACGAAATGTCGAAGAAGCTGGAGTTGGCCGCGGAGTTCTACGGACTGGGAACGTTCCATAATTCGAACGGCCAGCAAACGCTAGGCGCGGGAGCGCGCTATAAACTGCGCCCGCCATTCGTTCTCTTGCTGATGGCTGGACGAAGCGTGGCCCCCGCGCGCAATGGCCAGCCCTTCTTCGTGGGCTATTTCGGGATGCAGTTCTTGCTTCCGCCGAAGCCGTTCGAGTAGCAGCCATCGGCACACTCGGCGGACGTGCAAGAGCGTTCCACTCGCTCACGCTCGTGGTTCCGTGCGGCGCGGCCGAGCGCGGCCGGGTGCGCATCCACGGCCGGCCGTTAGCGCCGGAAGGGGTACGCGCCCGCCGTCGCCGCCTGCTCCTTCGTCCAGCCCAGCAGCTTGCGGACGTCGTCGGGGAGCGCCTCGCCCGCCGGAAGCGCCTCGATCAATTCGTACCGGCCGAGGTCCGGACTCTTGAAGATCGACCGAGGAGTCGTCTCAATCTGGCGTCCGCTGGCCTCGAACGCCGGCATCAGCTTGCGAAACTCGTCGAGCGATCCAAGCGGCGTGGCGCAGCTATCGGTCGCGGCCGGGCTCCACACGATGAGCGGCAACGCGCCGGCCGCTCGCACATAGACGTTGCCGTCGACCTCTTTGGCCTGGGGGCGTGGCAGCTTCGCGCAGAGCGCGGCCGGTTGTTCGAACCGAAGCAAAGCCTCGCGGTACGCGTCGCTCGCCACCAGCAGATTGTTCACGAACACGTGGCCCTCGCGTTTGTCCACGTCGGGGCCCGTGGCGGGATGCCAGCCGAAGTGGTCGCCCGTGGCGCTCCGCTCGTTCCGCTCGAAGGACGCCCGGGTGTCCACGAAGGTGTTGTTGTACACATGCACGTCCCTGGAATTCAGCACGCGGACTCCTTTGTCGCAGCGGAAGAAGACATTGCCCGCCACAGTCGCCCCTTGTGAGATCTCAAAGAAGAAGCCGTCGACGGCCCCCTCAATCCAGTTGTTCACGATGACGCCGTCGTGGTTGCCGACATCGTACCAGACGCCGTTCGAGTAAGGTTGATCGAGGATGAGGTTGTCGCGGAAGGTGACCCGGTACGTCTGGTTGAAGATCTTAACCGCAGCCGGGTAGTAGCCGGTGATGTTGTGGATGTTGTTTCGCCGGAAAATGTTCTTCTCCAGGAGTACATCGGACGACCCGATGACATAGATCCCCTCGGTCGAAGTGTCGCTCACCATCGAGTTCCGGATGACGAGGCCGTCGCCGCGGAAGTAGCCGGCCACGCGCGAACAGTAACTGATGGTGATGTTCTCGATCACCGTGCCGATCGCCTGCTTGCCGTACGTGGAGGGATCCGCCGGGCCGACGGGCTCGTCGGTAGGCTCTTTGTCGGCGAGGAAACTCTTCTTGCCCTCGACCTCCAGCGCGCGGTAGGCGTACTGGGTGAAGGTGATCCCGCGGATGACCGGGCCCTTGTGATCGTTCTGTTTGCCGTGAGCCTCGCCGGCAGTCCGCACCAGCGCGCTGTCGAAGGCGGTGATCTCGACCAGGCGGTTGGTGGGATCGACGCCGATGTACACGTAGCCGTCCTGGTAATCGATGTAGAAGGAATGGGCATCCACCTCGCCCGCCCAGCCAGCGGAGTTCAGCAGCTCGCCATCCACGAACACCATGTCGTTGTTGAACCGCTGCAGCGGCGTCCGCATGATCTCGCGGTCGCGCCGCCACCAGGCCTGGGGCGCCGCCGGGAAGAAGCGCTTCCAGGAGGTTCTCCAGATGTTGTTGCGCAGCGCTTCCCACTTGTCCGCGACCTCGGTGCCCTTGAAGATGGGGTGTTCGCCGAGGTAGGGCTGAATCGTGATGCCCTGGTTGAAGACCAGGCCGCCGGTGCGGTAGACGCCGCCGCGCATCACGATGGCGTCGCCGGTGACTACCCGCTCGATCGCCGCCTCGATCGTCGTCGGTTGTTCGAGCGTTGTGCCGGGGGAGCTGGCGCCTCCGTCGGGGGCGACGTAGTAGACGTGGGTGGCTCTGGGGATCTCGTAACGCTGATCGATCGGACCGTAGGGTCCGCCGGACGGCTGCGCGTACCCCGGTGCACCCGCGAAGACAAGAGCGCAAAGGAAGAAAAAGCTGCGAGAGCAGTATGCCGTTTGTCGAACCGGCCGCATCTGGTGTCCTCCAGGCAAATCAGCTCATCAAGTAGCCACTATACACACCCCGCGGGGCGCTGTGTGGATCAAGACCGCCGACGAGATTCTTGCGAACGTCAACCGAATATCGAGCTCGCGAAACCGCGCAGCGCCGGAGTGTCGACCTTCGTGACGCCGGTCCGTTCCTGGGTCTCTTTGACGAACTGCATGACCAACTGCGTCAGGACGGCGCCCGGCCTGGGATAGGCCGCCACGATGTAGTGCGGACCCTTGACGGTCTCTCCCCGTTCCTGCTCCAGCTCGGCCCTGAGGTTGTCCGGACTGATCAGGGAGTTGCCGTGTTCGAAGATGACCTTGTCCATGGCCTTGTAGACTTCCTTGCTCTCCTTGACCAGGCCATAGTAGTCGAGCAGTTGAGCGAACACGTAGTTGGACGTGGTGTAGACGTCCTGGCCCTGCTCCGATTCCACCTGCTCGCCGTTCTCCGTCCGGGTCATGGCCCAGCCCATCGTGGTGCGGTTTACCTTGTAGATGGTCTTGAGGACCTGCTTGGCCCGCTTGGCAGGGATGAACGGCTCCTCGCCCATCGCGATCATGGCCCACAACGCGTCGAACTGGTTGGTCCAGACGTCCGTGTTCATCTTCTTGGTCTTGGTGTCGTAGCAGGTCACGTAGTACTGGAGCTCGACGCCCTTGCGGTTCTTCTTCTCGCGCCACAGTTTCTCGAAGACCGCATTCGCCCGGTCAAAGGCCGCCTGGTAAAGCTGGCGCGCCGGCTCGTCGCCCATCATCTGCGCCATGATCTTCATGGACTCGCAGCAGGCCATGTAGTTCGTGGTGTCGTAGGCATCGGCGCCGAAGAGCACCAGGTTGTCGAACGTGTTCTTGACCTCGTGGGGATTGCCTTCGGGGATGCCGTCGCCATCGATGTCGTAGGTCTTCAGGAAGTCGAAGCCGAACTTGAGCGTTTGCCAGTTGCGCTTCAGAAAGTCGACGTCGCCGAGGAACTTGACGTTGCGCAGCGCTCGGGTGGCGAGCTTGGGAAACAGATCGACCCAATAGTTGTTGTTGTACCAGGCGTAATCGCTCGTGCCGCGCAGGGGATGGCCCTTTGGCATCGCGCCGACATCGTGCGCGACGCTACCCTTGACCTTGAAGTCATCCCAGATCTGCGTGAGCGAGACGTCCTCGTATTGCTCCGGGTGTGCCTTGAAATGCTGGCGCGCCTCCACGAACGAGCCATGCAGGTGGTAGAAGCGCTTGGTGGGGTCCTCTGCCAGGACCGAGTCGATGAAACGCTGGCACAGCTCCTGCTCGACGTCCGGGAACAGCATGAGCAGCACCATCGAGTACCAGTCGACGTCCGAAGGGTCGATGTAGGCGTAGTCGAAGCACTCCAGAAATCGCGCGACGTCCTTGCCGCCCTTTTCCACCCAGATGCAGGCGTTCGACAGGGGAAAGCTGAACTCGTTGAGGATCAGGCGGGTGAGTCTCAGGGCGCCCGCCTTGTCCTTCTTGTACGAGGGGCTCTTGCTGATGTGGCCGAAGATCCGGTTGTGGATCGCCGTGGTGCGGTCGAGCCAGGCAGGGTAGTTGTCCAGGGCGATCCTGGCCAGGTCCACCGCCCGGGTCTCCTTGTCCTTGAAGCGCTTGACGTACTTGCGCTCGAAGGTCTTTCCGTCGATGTAGCTCTGCTGTGGGAAATCCAGGGCGACGGCGACCGGCAGCTTCCGGCTGGCCTTCGGCTGGAGCGTGAACGTGAGGCTGATCGCGGCCCCGTAGTCCTGTTTCGGAATGATGGCGCGCTTCTCGTAGAAGGTGCCGTCGTCGTTCAGCAACAAATCTTGCTTGAGGTGGTTAAGGCAGAAGGAGGGATGCACGTCGATGCCGACGCCCTCCGTGTCCGGCACTGCCAGGACCATTCGGTCCGCGCATTCCTGGCTGGCCATGACGACGCCCTTGATGCCCGGCGCGGCAAACGCTTTGTGCAACTGGCCCTTCACCGGCGTCGAACAAGCGTAGGCCGTGTCCTGGTCCGTCGGCTTCAGTTCCTTTTCTTGCAGGTTGACCAACGACGGCCGCGGGATCACGAGGATGACCTGCTGCTTTTGGTTAGATGTGTTCGTGACCTCGAATTCCTCGACGCCGATCGGCATCAGCGCATCATCGGTCCCCGACAAGAACGGCGAGATCATGCGGCGGACGACCTTGATCTTGCCGAGCTTGTAAGTCAGCTCCGCCAGGGGCGTGGCAAGAGACAGAGTCGTCTGCTTCTCGGTAACCGGAGGATGGTAGTAGTTCCTGAGGGCCGGCACGTCATCCGGCCCTTCGACCGATTGCGGGTCCCTGGTCGTAAGCATGAAAGTCTTGCCAGCGACGCGCACGAACGGCGCGGAACCGAGCTGAACGCCGTTGTGATTGAGCAGGATGAGTCTGCCGGCGTCGTTCAGGCGGTTGTAGAGACCCTCGGGTGAGATACCGACTGAGCACGTCGGGGCGCCCATGAGCGCGATCGTGTGGGGGAATTGAAGGGTCTTCGACATCCCCTGAAAGTGCACCGACATCTTGTTGTCGACGTAACGCTTCCGGATCTCCGGGCCTGTGATGGCGTAGATGTCGCTCATCGTCACGCTATTCGCTTTCGACATGTGCTTTCCCCCTGCTCAGTGTTGGCTGTGGCGCACGCACTCATGCGTGCCGCGTCGAGACTCATCTCGACGCCAAGGTGTCGGCAAGAGTGCCGACACGGCAGGCTGAAGCCTGCGCCAAAAAATTTTAGCAATACGACAGGTCCAAGGTGTTCTTGGCCTTCGCAGGCTTCTTCACGGCGGAGTCCTGCTGCACGCCCAACTTGATCGGCAGCTTGGTTTTTGCGGAAGGCTTGAGCTTGCCCCACAGCACGGCCACCGCCGCCCTGATCGAGTCGGGCGTACCGCTGAAGTTGCAGACCACCGCGTCCGCCTCGTTGGTGGCGCCCTCGACGTACGGGTAGTTCGTCACGACGACGATCCTCTTGCCCGCCTCCTTGAGCTTCTTGATCAGCAACCGGTTATTGCCGGTCTTGACGATGCGGGCGTAGTAGTTCGTCAAGACGACCGTATCCACCTGCCTGGCCAGCTCCATGCACTCCGCGAACTCGTCCTCGTTCGCGGCGAAGTCCGTGTCCACCAGGATCAGGTTCGTGGAGTAGTTGACCATCGCCTCGGCGAACATGTGCTGGTGCATGTACGGGTCCTTGCCGCAGAACTCGTAGGGGATGCGCTGCTCGATCACCAGCATCCTCTCGTCGGCCTTGAGCGGCAGCACGTTGTTGTCGCGCATGACGATCAAAGCCTTCTTGGCAACGTCCCAGGACAGGTCGATGACCGGCTTGCTCATCGCGTAGGTCTGGGCCTTCTTGGGGTCCCTCTTGCCTGCAGTCTGGAACAGGCCCTGGTCGTACTTCATGCGCAAGAGACGCGTCACGGCTTGGTCGACGCGCTCCTCGGAGAGCTCGCCGGACTCGACGGCCATCTTGATGCCGAAGAAGCACTGCGAACGCGAGTCGTCATCGGCCTTGAGGAGGATCGTGTCGCAGCCCGCCTTGATCGCCAGCGCGCAAGCGCGCGGCAGCGGCCACTGCTTGAGGATGGCGGCCATGCCGATGGCGTCCGAAACGATGACGCCGTCGAAGCCGAGCTCCTCTCGGAGAAGCCCGGTCAGGATCTTCTCCGAGAGGGTCGTGGGAAACTTGTCGTCGAACGCCGGGTAGATCGAGTGCCCGGTCATGATGGCCTGCACGCCCGCGGCGATAGCGGCTTTGAATGGCACCAGCTCGACGTCGTACATCCTCTGCTTGTCGGCTTTGATGACTTCGAGCACGTCGTGGGCGTCCGTGTCGGAGGCGCCGCGTCCAGGGAAGTGCTTCGCCGTGGCCGCGATCCCGCCGTCCTGAAAGCCCTTGAGCAGCGCCACGGCGTGCTTGGCGCAAGTTTCGGGATCGTCGCTGAAGGACCGGACTCCGATCTCCGGGTTCTTCGGATTGATGTTCACGTCACAGACCGGCGAGTACATCTGCGTGACGCCGATGTTGGCGAGCTGCTTGGCGATCGTGAGACCGATCTGGTAGGTGAGCTTCGTGTCGCCGATGGCCGCCATGCCCATCGGAGGCGGGAACTGGCGGATGCCGCCGGCCATGTAATCGTTCTTGAAATCGCCCTCGAAATCGATGGTCATGTGCAGAGGAATGCCCGAGGGCCGGGCCAGGGCGATCTTCTGCAGCCGGTTCAGGTCCTTGGTGTAGTCCCCCGGAGTGATGCTGACGCCGAAAGACTTGCCGGCAAAGTAGGTCTTCGCAATCGTGAAGTAGCCTTCGGGCTCCTTGAAGTTCTTGTCGAGCTGCGAGTTGCCCCAGTAGAGGTTCTTGCAGGTCTCGACCGCGTATGGCTCGAGACAGAGGCCGCCGCATTCGAGTTTCGTGATCTGTTCGACCGCGCTCGGTGTGATCATCGCGCCGCGCCGGGTGAACGTCAGGAGCTGGCCGATCTTCTCCGCCAAGCTCATCTTCGCCAGTTTCTTGGCGACGAAAGTATCTCGCACATCGCGCTTAGGATTGCTCTTCTTGACCATGTTCCGTCTCCTGTTCCTCGTCTCGCCTATGATTCCCACTTGCCGCGGTTCTCGGGTCCCACCCAAAACTCGCGTTCCTTCTTCCAGCCGGGCTCGTCAATTTGGAGGTCTTTCGTCTTCCACCCTGCCTGAATGCGTCTGGTCAGGTCGTCAAATCCCTTGTTCCAGGTAAGACCATCCGGAACCGTGACGTTCATGCTGCCGGCAGCGTTGGCGTATCTCAGGCAGGATTCGATACTGTGGTTCCGAACGAACGCCGAGAGGAATCCAGCGATCGCCGAATCGCCGGAACCGAGCGCGCCCACGAAGCGCTCCTCCTGGTAGACCGGGAACCAGAGCTCGCGCTCGGCCCAGTTGTCGAGGTCGGCGCAGCCGGCCGCGCCCATCTTCTGGAGGCGTGCCTTGCCGGCGGTGCGGACGTAAAGTCCCCTGTGGCCGCACTTGACCATGGCGATCGCCGCGCCCATTTTCAAGAGGTCGGCTCCCAGGCTGGCGATCTCCTTCACGGTGATCTGATCCAGCGGGCTCTCCTTGGGCCCGAGCCTGGCTTTCTTCTCGAGGAACTCGTCCTTGTGGAGGAAGTAGAAGAGCTCCTCGGCGCTCGGCACCATGATGTCCGACAGCGGGACCCAGTCCTCGAGGATCGCGCGCCAGTCGAGATCGACGGGCGGCCACGACATGTCCAGGGCCGTCGTGGTGCCGAGTTCCTTGGTCTTCTTGAGGATCTCGGTCAGCTCGCGCCCCTTGTTCGCGTAAAGCCTGGCCATCCATGGCGGATAACCGAAGAGCATCAGTTTGGAGCGGCCAACGAGACCGAAGTCAACGTCGTCGTAGCCGAACGTGTCGTTCGCGCCGCAATGGTGGAGATAGAAGCGATCGATTCCGGGGATGCAGATGGCGATGGTGTACGAGGTAGACTCGCCCTTGACCGTTCGGATCCCCTGAAAATGTCCTTCGTGCTCCTCGTACCATTGCAGTATCTGCTTGCCGAAGTCGTCGTCGCCGATCTTGCCGATGAGCTCGGTCTTGATGCCGAGCCGTCGTATGGACACGCCCGCGTTCGTGACCGGCCCGCCTCCGACGACGACGCACTCGCCCATGTTGATCATCTTCCCGGGCACGAGCACGTCGGTCATCTTGTCGACCTTGCCGTCGATCAAAAAGGCAGGGATGAGGTCCAGGCAGGTGTGCCCTGCCGCAACGATTTCAAGATCCCGTGTAGTGGCCATTCTAAGTTCCTTGTCCCTTATAAACCAAGTGTGAGATGAGTCGCGCCGATACCCGAAGCCTTCGCTGGGTCGGGGGCGCTGCAGATGGACGGTTCCGATCGCCAAGATCGCGGACCCGTAAGCCGAGCCCTCGATATTGTTCGATCATCCAACTAACTTTGCAGCCGCTACCCAACCGTGTCAACCCGACTTGGAGGATTTGCGCCTGAGCGTGAGCTGGACTACTTTACGATGGACCGGACTTCGGACGCTCTAGGGACGCTCGAGCCCTTCCCGGCCCATAAGCCAGCTAGCCTACCCCATGTCGGGCGTGGCTGTCAACAACACCGCCGCCGCTTGGGGGTTTCAAGCCGTGCCTCCTCTCTCGTCACGGTAGCTTCAGTCCGGACGTGGCGGCCAAGTCGATGGCCGTGGTAGCCACGAAGGTCGACGCGGCGCAGGATCCCGAGCGTATCGGGTCCTCGCGCGCAGAGGCGGGCTGCGGGTCGCTCGTCACTTGTGGCTCCTCGCTGGTCGATGGTCGATGGTTGATCGTCGATGGCCGATGGGATTGGGGGCGCAACGCCCGCGGGATCTTCCTCATTCGATTGCGGGTCCGCAGGATTGGGTTCGTGGTGAAGTTTTTGATTTTTGAGCTGGGCGTCCTGGAGCTTCAGCGTGCGGCGGAGCTCGGCGCTGAGGCGGGCCTCGTGCCGGTTGAGGCTTTCGAGGGCGCGCGAATCGTCGCAGAGGTGCTGGTAGGCGATGGCGGCGCGGATGGCGGCGCCGCAGGATTCGAACTCTTTGTCGATCTCGGGTTGCTGGCGACCCATTTGGAGATCCATGAGGGCGGTTTGGAGGGCGATGACGCGGTTGAGGCGCCAGCGGGTGGCGGCCAGGTGATCGACGAGGTCGAACTGGGAGCGGGTTTGTGGCTGGTAATCGGCGAGGTACTCTTCGCGAAGGGCGTTGAACTGCTCCTCGGACTCGCCCTCGATGAGGAGCTGGCCGGAGGTGAGTCCGTGGGTGAGGCCGGCGGCGCGGGAGCGGGCGCGTCCCTCGGGGGTGACGGGTCCGTGGGACTTGGCGCCGTTGGCGCGGGAGGAATCGATGCGTCGTTGGGAAGACATGGGGGCTCCTTGGGGCGGGTTTGCGGGCACCGGGATTCGCGGCGTGCCTGAGGGGAAGGTAACGCGGGTGGGGGCGCGGGGCAGGGGGTTGATTTTCGTAAGGGATTGAGGGGGTGGGAGATTCAGTTGGGGAAGTGGGGGCACTGGCGGGCGGTCGTTGACAGCGTCCGGCGTAGGAAGGTAGCCTGAGGTCCATGAATCCGCCATCCCTTGCCAATGGCGCCGACTGGCGCAGCGAGGCCGACAGCCGGATCGAGCGCCTTCGCAAAGGCGACCTGGTGGTCGAAGTCCGGGGCCACGACGGGGCGCCATTGAAAGATGCCCGCGTCGAATACCGGCTCAAGCGCCACAGTTTCCTGTTCGGCACGGCCGTCGCGCACGCTCCCTTTGCCTCGACCGGCGACGAGGGCCGCGACTACCGGCAGTTCATCCTCGACCATTTCAGCGCGCTAGTCTGCGAAAACGAGATGAAGTGGTACTTCACCGAGGTCGAGCGCGGCCGCGAGGACTACGCGCCCGCCGACGCGTTGCTCGCCTTTGGCGAACAGAACGGCCTGGCGATGCGCGGCCACTGCCTGTTCTGGGAGCAGCGGCAGTGGACCCAGCCCTGGGTCCAGGCACTCGACGACAGCGACCTGCACGCCGCCATGGAGCGCCGCCTCACGGCCACGGTGAACCGGTACGCCGGCAGGTTGGTGTCCTGGGACGTGAACAACGAGACTCTCGACGGAGATTTCTATCGCCAGCGGATGGGGCCGGACGCGACCGCGTGGATGTTCCGGGAGGCGGCGCGGCTCGACCCTAAAACGCCGCTTTTCGTGAACGAGTTCGGGATGCTCGGCAATCCGGAGAAGACGGAACGGTATCTGGAGTCGATTCGCGATCTCCGGGCGCGTGGCGCCCAAGTGGGCGGAATCGGTGTCCAGTCGCATGACTCCGATCGCCTCGTTGCAGATGGCCGCACGATGCTCTGGCCCGGCGAACGGCCTTGGTGGGCGCTCAGCACTCCGCTCACGGCGGAGGCGTTTCTCGCGACGCTCGACCGGCTCCACGGCGAGACCGGGCTGCCGATCCATCTCACCGAGGTCAGCGCGAAGTTCCCGGACGCCACCCGGCGCGGGGACCTCCTGGAGATGGTCTTCCGGCTCGGGTTCAGCCACGAGGCGGTTGAGGCGATCATGCTATGGGGCTTTGGCGCAAAGACGCACTGGATGGGGCCCGATGCGGCGCTTATGAACGCGGATGGAACGTTGAACGCTGCCGGCAGCCGGATCAGCCGTCTTCTGCGTGACGAATGGTCGACGCGGGGAGACGGCGTGACCGGCGCTGACGGACGCCTCGCCTTTCGCGGGTTTTACGGCAGCTACGAGGTGGGGGTGCGCGGAGCGGGCGGCGGCGAGACGGTGCAGGAAGTCCGGCTGATGAAAGCGGGGCCGGCGGCCGACGTGCAACTCACGGAGTAGTTAAGGGCAGCCGGCGTCGAGATCGGCGGTATCATGACCCACATGACCGGAGATTCAAACGCGTTCGGTTGCCCGGTGTGCAACGCAGCCCTGGGGCAGGACGAAGTGGAACCAGGGGATCTGAAGTGCCCGGCCTGTTGCACCCGGTTTCCTCGCGCGTCTGTCCTGTCTGCGGCGTCGTACGCGGCCGACATTCGGAATCCTCCTTCGGGCGCTCGACTGGAACGCCTGTCGGACGGCTGCAGGGTCACGGCGACCATGGACTGGGCGAAGCTCTTCATCATCGTGGCTCTCCTCTGGGGTCTCCTAGGTCTTGTGATCGTCATGATGATCGCGTGGGCGGGGCTGCCAGACGATCCCGCCGAGGCCAGGAGCCTAGCGGTAGCGTTCTGGCTCCCTGTGCTGGTTGTGCTGTCGGTGGCGACGTTCCGAGGCCGGCTCCGGATCACGATGCACCGCGAACGGCTGACGGTATTCGCTGGCATGTGCGGCGTCGGTTGGAGGTCGACGCATCGTTGGTCCAGCTTCCGGACGATCTACGAAGAAAAGTCCAGGAGCAACTCCTTCCTGACGCTGAAGGGGGAGCACGACGTCTACTTCGGCTCTCTGCTTTCCGAACGGCGGCGCCACTTCGTTTTACAGGCGTTGCGCGCAATGTTGGCGGAGCGCTCCGCAGCCGACGCCAGTTGAAGACCTGGTTGGCACTCGCTCTCTGCGGACGCGTCACGCGTGGCACTGCGATGCATGGTCGACGCGGGGCAACCCGTGACCGGCGCTGACGGCTGCCTCGCCTTTCGCGGCTTCTACGGCAGCTACGAGGTGCGCGTCCGCGGAGCGGGCGGGCGCGAGATCGTGCGGGAAGTTCGCCTGACGAAATCAGGGCCGGCGGGCGCTGTGCAACTCACGGAGTAGTCGGGTGGACGCTCGGGCGCCACTCCTGCGGCTGCGGGTCCATGACCTCGGGCTGCGCCGCCCGGAAAACCGTCAAGAACAAATGCGCGGCGCGTTGGCGGGTGGAATGGCGGACCGCCGGGCATATCAAAGGGTCCAAGTCGGTCGAAAGCGCCTCCTCATCAAGTTGACGTTGAGCGGATCGGCCACAAGCGGCTCGTGAACCGCTCTTCCGAAGTCGGCCTGAGGGCCGCATAGGGAGGCAGGCGCGCCCCCCGCGCGTGACTACCCCGAGTAGTACTTGTCGTACAGGTTGCCATCGGAACCCACGACGAAAACCGCAATGCGATCCAGCGACGGTTGAAACACAACGCCTGGCGAGTTGATTGCGTTCGCGCCAGCGGCGCCAGGGGGTGCGGGTGCGCCCTGAGCTTCCCAGACCCATTGCGTGCCGTCGTAGTACTTGTCGTACAGGTTGCCATCGGAACCCACGACGAAAACCGCAATGCGATCCAGCGGCGGTTGATAGACAACGCCAGGCGAGTTGATTGCCTTCGTGCCAGCAGTACCAGGGGGTGCGCCCTGAGCTTCCCAGACCCATTGCGTGCCGTCGTAGTACTTGTCGTACAGCTTGCCATCGGAACCTACGACGAAAACCTGAATGCGATTCAGCGTCGGTTGAAACACAACGCCTGGCGAGTTGATCGCCTTCGTGCCAGCAGCGCCAGGGGGTGCGCCCTGAGCTTCCCAGACCCACTGCGTGCCGTCGTAGTACTTGTCGTACAGGTTGCCATCGGAACCCACGACGAAAACCGCAATGCGATCCAGCGGCGGTTGGTAGACAACGCCTGGCGAGTCGATTGCCTGCGTGCCAGCAGCGCCAGGGGGTGCGCCCTGAGCTTCCCAGACCCACTGCGTGCCGTTGTAGTACTTGTCATACAGCTTGCCATCGGAACCTACGACGAAAACCTGGACGCGATTCAGCGTCGGTTGAAACACAACGCCTGGCGAGTTGATCGCCTTCGTGCCAGCAGCGCCAGGGGGTGCGCCCTGAGCTTCCCAGACCCACTGCGTGCCGT